>VOFH01001112.1_pt1 | contig 249180 bp, 273 predicted proteins | sample 5384091 | NCBI WGS metagenome assembly VOFH01 (sample SAMN12384727, study PRJNA508395) | human gut metagenome | isolation source: healthy gut G | host: Homo sapiens
GATATTCGTGCATGTAATCATGCGGGAAGATTACACACAGCTCTTTGACGGGAAGTCCGAAAAATTTCTGACGGAGTTACAGGATACAGTCATGACAATGTTACATGACGAATACACACGATTGTCTAACAAGAAAAAATAAAGGTATATGGTCATCAAGCATTTGGAGAATAAAATCCGACTGGTGGGCATCATCTGCACTGCTTTTCTTGTAGGGTGTATCATCATCAGTGTGTCAAGTATCTGGACTGCCCGGACAATGGTGACGGACGCACAGAAAAAGGTGTATGTGCTGGACGGAAATGTACCTATACTCGTAACCCGCACGACGATGGACGAAACACTGGACGTGGAGGCCAAGAGCCACGTAGAAATGTTCCACCATTACTTTTTTACTCTCGCACCGGACGACAAATACATCCGCTATACGATGGAAAAAGCGATGTACCTGGTCGATGAGACGGGACTGGCACAATACAATACCCTCAAGGAAAAGGGATTTTACTCCAACATATTGGGTACGAGCGCGGTGTTCTCGATTTTCTGTGACAGTATCTCCTTTGACAAAAAGAATATGGAGTTCACCTACTATGGTCGGCAGCGAATCGAACGTCGGAGTAATATCCTGATGCGCGAACTGGTTACGGCAGGGCAACTTAAACGTGTGCCGAGAACGGACAACAATCCGCATGGACTGCTCATAGTAAACTGGCGTACATTGCTGAACAAAGATATCGAGCAAAAAACAAAGAGTAACTATTAAATCACCAAAGATATGAATATCAAAGGATTCAAACGAATGTTGTTCGGCGAGAAGATGCCGGACAAAGATGACCCGCAGTACAAGGAACGCTACGAGCGAGAGGTGCAGGCCGGGCACAAATTCGCCAAGGCGACACGCATCGACCAAGCGGCGGCCAAGGTGCAGGGCTTTGCCAACGCGCACCGGACGTTGTTTCTGGTCATCGTCTTTACATTCGTCATCGGAGCTTTCGCATGGAACGCCTACCGCTTGGTAACTGTGTACAGGCACAGTCCGGCAAGTCGCACGGCAACGGAAATGCAGGATTCTGTACTTCGGGAACGGCACAAATTGTTGCAGGAAGTCGAAATAAGGGAACATAAAAACAGAGGGGACAAACCACAGTAAAAGAATGCTTATGAATACACGGTTTGAAAAATCAGTCCGTTCGTCAGACGAATGGTACACGCCAAAGGAGATACTGGACGCATTGGGCAAATTCGACCTTGACCCTTGCGCTCCTATCCGTCCGTTGTGGCCGACTGCCGAGGTCATGTATGACCAGAACATAGACGGGTTGTCCCAGATATGGGAAGGACGTGTGTGGCTCAATCCTCCCTATTCGCGTCCTCTTATCGAGCTATTCGTCCGGAAACTGGCAGAACATGGCAACGGCATTGCATTATTATTCAACCGTTGTGATTCCAAAATGTTTCAGGACGTCATCTTCCCAAAAGCAACGGGAATGAAATTCCTACGCCACCGCATCCGATTCTACCGACCAGACGGAACGCGAGGTGAATCTCCCGGTTGCGGTAGCCTCCTGTTAGCTTTCGGAGAAGACAACGCAGAGATACTGAGAAATTGTGCCATTGAAGGCAAGTATGTACAACTCAATTAAAAGATGTATAATGAAGATATTGGAGAAAATCAATTTTCGCCAGCCGAAATATATGCTTCCCGCCATCCTTTATTTCCCCCTGCTCGGCGCGTCTTATTTCATCTTCGACCTGTTTCAGACAGAAACGATAGAAATACAAGACAAGGCATTGCAGACGACGGAGTTCCTGAACCCCGAATTGCCGGGGGCACAGATCAAGGACGATGGCATAGGCAGCAAATACGAGAATATGGCGAAATCATGGGGTAAGATACAGGACTACTCCGCAGTAGATAACATAGACCGGGAAGAACCCGATAAAAACAAGGAAGAGTATGAATCGAAATACACGCAGGACGACATCGACCTGCTCACGGAAGAACAACAGGAAAAAGCTGCGGCAGCGGAAATTGCCTCTGCCAAGACACGAGAACAAGAAGCACTTGCCGAACTGGAAAAAGCACTCGCAGAGGCGAGACTGAGAGGGCAAAACGCGACTGTACCCCCGGCAGAAACGGACACGGCCAACATTGCTCCACCACAAGGAGCAACAGCCTCCGGAACCATCAACGAAGAGAGCCGGGCTGTGAAAACGCCATCTGCGGACGAACCGCCCAGCGAAGTGGTACGCAAGGTGAAGACAACCTCGGACTACTTTAACACACTGTCGAAGAATGTCCATGAACCGAAACTTATCCAAGCCATCATTGACGAGAACATCAAAGCGGTGGACGGCTCGCGCGTGAGGTTGCGCCTGCTTGACGATGTGGAGATTGGCGAGTGTGTGGTAGCAAGGGGAACGTACCTGTACGCTACAGTGAGCGGATTCTCATCCGGACGCGTGAAAGGTAATATCAGCAGCATCCTCGTGAATGACGAACTGGTGAAAGTGAGTCTGTCACTCTATGATACTGATGGCATGGAAGGGCTGTATGTACCCAACAGCCAATTCCGGGAAACGAGCAAGGATGTAGCAAGCGGGGCAATGTCGGGCAATATGAACATGAGTATGGGAAGTACAGGAAACAGCCTTGCACAATGGGGAATGCAGGCGGTGAACAATGCCTACCAGAAAACAAGCAATGCCATCAGCAAAGCTATCAAGAAAAACAAAGTCAAGCTGAAATACGGAACTTTCGTGTATTTGGTGAACGGACAGGAAAAAAGGAAATAAAACGATGATGACATGGAAACAGATTTATCAGAATATCACAAAGGTACGGATGGGCTTTATTATGCGGACTATATAGCCCCCAATAAAGCCGAGACATTTATCGGAAAACTTGTGAGTACCGAGTGGTGGCATCACAGAGGGCAGTTTGCCCTAATATGCAACTTTCGGACAGAAGACAGACGGAGGATTGCCTTATTCGCTTTTCAAAAACATACCGGTTTTTACGGACCAAGATACGGAAATGTGAATTTCAAAACAGTGGAGAAAGGCACTCTTTGGCAGTGTGAACTCCAAATGACCCGGACGGGGCGTTGTACATGGGTACGTGCCAAACAGGTAAAGAAAGAGGAGAAATAAGGGAAAAGAGGAAATAAACGGAATAAATATAATTAACAACATGGATATGAATTGGAAGAAAATCGCAATGTCATTTCTTCTGGCGGCAGGGCTGCCGCTGGCGCGGAACGCACAGGCGCAAACGACCTATGAGGAAATGGAACAACTGACGGTGAACGAACAGATAACAACCGTCATAACGGCATCGGAACCGGTGCGTTTCGTGGATATTTCCACTGACAAGGTGGCGGGTGATCAGCCCATTGACAACATCATCCGCCTAAAGCCCAAGGAAAGCGGACACGAGGATGGTGAAATACTCGCCATCGTCACCATTGTAACGGAACGGTACCGCACACAATACGCACTGATTTATACCACAAGGATGAAAGAGGCAGTAACGGATAAGGAGATACTGCTGCAAGAGCGTAATGCGTATAACAATCCGGCAGTCTCAATGTCCACTGCCGACATGACACATCATGCACGGCGCATCTGGAACTCACCTGCGAAAATCCGCAACGTAGCTACCAAAGCACACCGTATGGTGATGCGTCTGAACAATATCTACTCGGTGGGTAACTACTTCTTCATAGACTTTTCCATCGAGAACAAGACGAACATCCGTTTTGACATTGATGAGATACGGATAAAACTGACAGACAAGAAACTCGCCAAGGCAACCAACGCACAGACTATAGAACTGACACCTGCCTTGGTTCTGGAACCGGGCAAGACGTTCAGACACGGCTATCGGAATGTGATTGTCGTGAAAAAGATGACCTTTCCCAATGACAAGCTGCTGACCATCGAAATGACGGAGAAACAGATTAGTGGCCGTAACATCAGCCTGAACATCGACTATGAGGATATACTGGCGGCAGATTCGTTCCATGCAGATTTATTGGAGGAGGAATGACTATGAAAAAGACAATCATCCTGATAATTACCTGCGTGTGTGTCGCTGCAAGTGCGAATGCACAACAAGGTAGCGGACGCCTCTCACTTGGCACAGGGCTACTCTACAAGAACGGCATGGATATAACGCTCGCCTACGAACATGAAATGAACTACCGCCATGCGTGGGAGTTTTTCGTCAACGGCTACCTACAATGGGCAGAGTGCGGTTCGTGCGGTCATATCTGTCCGGAATCATTTTGGCGAAACTACCGCAGCTACGGTTTTGGCGTGGCCTACAAGCCGTGCATGACGCGGGGACGCAACTACTATGGCAGTCTGCGTATCGGAGCTTCAGCCGGAAGCGACACGAATAAATTCCTCGGCGGCCTGCACCTCGGTTATGAACACAACTATGTGCTACGGGCCGGATGGACACTGTATTGGCAAGTGAAAAGCGATGTGATGGTAAAAGGTGCGGACGTGCTGCGTGCAGGTGTCGTGCTGGGTGTGAAACTACCTATGAAATAGGGAAACAAAAAAAGAAAGCAATATGATACGAAAGATACATTTGGTGGCAGCGGCAACGGCTGCCGTGCTGTGCGCTGCCTGTGACACGCACATAGACGTACCCGATACAGCGGTCCGTCCAGGACATATCCTCTGCGAGGACGGAACGGCCCTGCCTTATGCACAATATGAACAATCGGGGAAAAAAGCGATAGCGGTTGTCTTCGATACCGAAAAACGCGGAGATACGGAGGGGGGGCGGTTATGCAGTTTACCTGTGGGACATTGCTCCACAGGCATTCGCCGACAGCCTCGGCATCGCACAAGGCACATCGTCCGACATCATGGCTTATGATGGCAACGAGAATACATTCGCACTGTACGATACACGAGAAACGGCTTCGCCAATGGCAGAAGCGGTTTTCGACCTATGGCGGTACGGACAAAGTGCCTATGTACCGTCCGTGGCAGAGATGCGGCTGCTCTACACCATGAGAGAGATAGTCAACCCTGTCATCGAACAATGTGGCGGCGAGCCGTTACCGCTGGATGAAAACGACTGTTGGTACTGGACATCCACAGAGGTCGAAAAGCAGCAGACAGCCAAGGCATGGCTCTATTCCATGGGGAGCGGCGCAATGCAAGAAACACCTAAAGTACAGGCGCACAGAGTACGCCCTATAATTACCATAAACGAGGATAGAAAGATATGAAAGATACGGATATACTTTTCAGCATAGCGTTGATGATATTGGGAATTGTCCTCATGTATAAGTCCATGAAAGGTAATTCATGCCGGCAAAGACTGGCAAAACTCGCAGATTCCATAGCATCGGATAAAGAAAATATTAATTTTCAAATTAAAAGGTTCGGCTACCTTTTGGACGAAATGGCTGCCGATAATGAAAAAAATTCAATACTGAAGTGTCATGCCGACAGACTGGAGGAACTTGTCACGCAATTGGACCACACACGAAACGAACTTGAAATAAGCAATCTGTCAATGGCGGATATTAATGAAGAATTGAAAAGAAGTAATGCCGAACTTGTAAAGAGAGCAACCCAGTTACGCAATGAGATACAGCAAGACGAGCTTGCCATCCAAAAGATACAAGAACGCCTTGATTCTCTCAAAAGAATCAAAGTGGGACTTGAAATAGCCTTGAATAACATTCAAGCAGAAGAAGTACACTATCTCTCGGAACCGGTATTCAGTTTGGGTATTACCCCATCCATCAAAAGCCATCTTGAATCTCATGGAATATTATATATCGGAGACCTGATTCATCTTAACGAGCAATATCTCATGGAAATATGGGGTGTCGGTCCGGTAACACTCGAAAAGATAAAAACAAAACTGAATGAGAATGGTGCATGGTTCGGTATGGATGTAATCAGAGTAGGCAATCATTGGTATCGTATAAAACAAGGATCAATAACAGACTGACTTATGGAAGAAAGTAAGGAATTGCAAGGGTTCTATAAGATATTCCGCACAGTGGTATATGTGTCCGTACTGCTGGAGTTCTTTGAATATGCCATTGACCCTGCAATGCTCGACCACTGGGGCGGCATACTGACCGACATTCACGGACGCATCAAACAATGGATGATTTACCACGACGGCAATCTTGTGTACAGCAAAATTGCGACGGTACTGCTTATCTGCATCACTTGTGTCGGAACGCGGAACAAGAAGCATCTGGAGTTCAACGCACGCCGGCAGGTGGTGTATCCATTGACGAGCGGGTTGTTGCTGCTCGTAATCTCCGTATGGATGTTCGGCCATACGATGGGAACAAGGCTTTATACCTTACCTTTGAATATCATTCTCTATATGATTGCCTCCATTGCTGGCGTAGTACTGGTACATATTGCATTAGACAACATTTCGAAGTTCATCAAGGAGGGACTGATGAAAGACCGTTTCAACTTCGAGAATGAAAGTTTTGAACAATGTGAGGAAAAAGTCGAGAATGAATACAGCGTAAATATCCCCATGCGGTACTACTATAAGGGTAAATTCCGCAAGGGATGGATTTCTGTAAGTAACTGCTTCAGAGGAACATGGGTAGTTGGAACACCGGGGTCGGGCAAGACTTTCAGTATCATAGAGCCGTTTATCCGACAGCATTCGGCCAAAGGTTTCGCCATGGTGGTGTATGACTACAAGTTTCCGACATTGGCGACCAAGCTCTACTACCATTATAAGAGGAACGAGAAACTGGGCAGAGTACCCAAAGGGTGTAAGTTCAACATGATTAATTTTGTGGATGTGGAGTACAGCCGTCGGGTGAATCCAATTCAGGCAAAGTACATCAACAACCTCGCGGCGGCCAGCGAAACGGCGGAAACATTATTGGAAAGCCTACAAAAGGGTAAGAAAGAGGGCGGCGGCGGAAGCGACCAGTTCTTCCAAACCTCGGCGGTAAACTTCCTTGCCGCCTGTATATACTTTTTCGTGAATTATGAGCGTGAACCCTACGATGCCAACGGCAAGCCTCTATATGCGGAAAGACAGCAAGATCCGCAGACCAAATTCTGGAAACCGACAGGTATCGTGCGTGACCGTGAAGGCGGCAATATCGTGGAACCTGCCTACTGGCTGGGAAAGTATTCGGACATGCCACATATTCTGTCATTCTTGAATGAAAGTTATCAGACGATTTTCGAGGTACTGGAAACTGACAATGAGGTTGCTCCGCTACTTGGCCCGTTCCAGACAGCTTTCAAAAATAAGGCAATGGAGCAACTGGAGGGTATGATTGGCACGTTACGTGTTTATACCTCGCGTCTGGCAACCAAAGAGAGCTACTGGATATTCCACCGGGATGGCGATGACTTCGACCTGAAGGTGAGTGACCCGAAGAATCCGAGTTACCTGCTGATTGCAAATGACCCGGAAATGGAGTCCATCATCGGCGCATTGAACGCTCTTATCCTAAACCGCCTCGTTACCCGTGTGAATACCGGGCAGGGGAAAAATATTCCCGTGAGTATTATAGTGGACGAGTTACCGACACTCTACTTTCACAAAATAGACCGTCTGATAGGTACGGCGCGAAGCAATAAGGTGAGTGTAACGCTCGGCTTTCAGGAACTACCGCAACTGGAAGCCGATTATGGTAAGGTAGGTATGCAAAAAATCATTACGACGGTAGGCAATGTGGTAAGCGGCTCGGCACGTGCCAAAGAAACGCTGGAATGGTTGTCCAATGACATCTTCGGCAAGGTGGTACAGGTCAAAAAAGGCGTGACCATTGACCGGGACAAAACAAGTATCAATCTCAATGAAAATATGGATAACCTTGTGCCTGCCTCGAAAATCTCGGATATGGCAACCGGATGGATATGCGGTCAGACGGCACGGGATTTTGTGAAGACGAAAACAGGTATGGGCGGTTCAATGAATATTCAAGAATCGGAAGAGTTCAAGACTACAAAGTTCTTCTGTAAAACAGATTTTGATATGGCAGCAATCAAGAAAGAGGAAGCGGCGTATGTGCCGCTGCCGAAGTTCTACACCTTCAAGTCGAGAGAGGAACGGGAACGCATCCTATACAAAAACTTTGTACAAGTAGGACAAGATGTGAAAGAGATGATAAAGGACGTTCAGAACAAGCGTAACGCGAAATAAAAATCCGGCTGTCTGATATAAGAAGAACAAAAACCGCCAGTACAATCGTACTGACGGTTTACTACTAATCTTCTTCCGGTTTATCAGGAGAACTGCCCGCTTAATAATTTGGTGAGTTGCTGATGGCAAATTTTTTCGTATTCCTCTTTGTCAGTACCGCATTCAATTGCCCTGTCAATGACATCCCCTAACTCGTTGAAACAAACTTCTTCATTGACACACTCTACATCTTTGTCTTTCAACAGATATACCTCATAATAATCTGACCCATTAAGTGCAATAATAACGTATCCGGCGTGTAACAGTCCGTTTACTTTGATACGAAGTGCAGGCAGCTCTTTGAAGATGGTGGCTGCAAACTCTGAGATACCCCATGACATGAGGACGGGCATAGGGGTAAGTCCTATTAACTGCTCTTTAATGGTCTGTGCTATTTGCATTACATACTCTTTTTCCATAACTGTGCTATTTTTAAGATGATTATTGTTTTTTTTATTCGAACCATTCCGGGTTGTCCTTTTTCAGTTCGGCAACCAGTTCTACGTCTGTAAGTCGTAAGTTTGCCATATCGGTAAAGAAGAAAACCTCGTTATAGATTCTTTCGGCTTCCTTGCTTGCGAAGCCTTCATTTTCATCGTTGAAACTACCGGGCTGAAGGGCATCGAGCAAGGTAGTCGAGCCGATAAGGAGTTCTTCACCCTCGTTGGATTCCACCACACGGCAAGGATAATTATTGCCACCAAATTGTACTTCTTGTGTTTTCATACGCTTATTATTTTATTATTTTAATGGGATATGCTTTCCGTTTGTCTTGAGGTATTCCATAAGACACTTTGCTTCTTCATGTGATGCACGATTGCGGTCATCATAGAGACGTGTCTCGTCCGCCATCACAATGATGCACTCCTTAAACAACCTATAGAGGCTCTGTTGCAGTGTGGGGTGCATATCAGGTATAGCGGCTGCAAAACGCTTGGGATTGAAACTAAAACTATTCACTGCCATTTCCCATTCTTTGGCAAGTTTGTACTCTTTGCTTTCTTTGATGTTGTCCATTGTCGTGAAATTTTAATGATTTATTTTTCTTCCCTCTGTTCGGTTCTATATTCTGTCTGAACCGCTTGGGATTTACAGATGCTTTACAGGACTGACGAACAAGCTACTTCCAACGCTTTTTTTGGAAAATTACTCTTTCGCAGAAAGGAAGAATTTTATAAAAATGCACTTCAAAGCGATGGAATCAAGCGCGGCAGTCCACCTTCGCGTCTGGAAAACCAACCGGCGAGGACAGGAATGGACCGGATAAGGAATAAGATAAAAAGGAGGAAACTGATAGGTATAAATGGAGACGGGTGGCGGCGGGGTATCGGGAGGTAGCTATAAATGGAATAGAAAAGGCATAATCGCGCGGATGGCGGGTTTGCCCGACAGACGCGCCGCCCGACAACAGCTTGGAGCAGTTGTCCGTGAACATCTTCACTTTCATTGAATTAGGAACGAATAGAGGACAGATTACTCTACCCCCTATTCGTTAGTTAGTGATTATGGTTAAGCTGCAATATCTTCCTCTTGTGGCTGTTCTTCGGTCTGCATCCCTGCTTCGGATTGCTGTTTGTCAGATTGCTCCGCTTCCTGCTTTGCTTGTTCCTGCACCAAAAGAACGGCTTTTTTTTCTCTTCGATACGTTGGTGACGCTTCTCATACACTTCATTATGTCCGTTCTTGATGTCTGCCAACAGGTCGGGCATATGTTTTTGTGCGAAGTCAAGCAAGAGGGATGCAATGGCATTGCTGCCGTATGCGTTCTTGAAATTAGCAATTAGAAAATCCCTGCGGATAATCGCTTTCTGCTTGCTCGTGAGATTGGCGATGATGTTTATCTTTTCTTCATCCGTAAGGTGGCAATAAGGCTTTTTTTCTCCGATACCTACCGCTTCAAAATGCTCCTTGCGGAGGGATGATAACAAGAAGAAATAAATCATCTTATCCTCGTCTTGCCCAAACTTGCACTCGGACATATCAACTTCCAAAATCTGTTTTTTGGTGTCCTCTACAGTCTTTTCAAGAACAATTTCCTTGTTACGCTTGTCTTGTTTCTCCAATTTTTCCATTGGAGAAAGTGTCTGCTCTTGATTTGTACTATTAGAGGCATAGGTGACTTTCGTCATATAACAAAGTACAATATCCTTGCTCTCAACACGGAAATAGAGGATGATTTCACCTGCTTCGCATCGGGTACGGATTTCCTCGCATTTCTCCGTGTAATCGTTCAACTCCTGCTCGTACTCGCTCTGTGCCTGTCCGTATTCTTCGGCAGTATCGTAATCCTCTTTTAAGGGTGCTTCGGGCTGTTCGGGATATGCTTTCGCATAACAATTAAGACGTTCCACTTCGTACCCCATAGCAGTAAGGCGTTCTACTACGATTTCATTGTAGTTAGTATTTTCACGACAGAGGGGAACATCGGGACGTTCTTCCATAAGGCGCACGGCTTTCTCTGTGAGGTATGCCGCATTCATTTCAGCAAGGCAAGTACGATTGGCGCAATTTCCACAACCACCTTCGCAGAACAGCACCATATTATTTGTATTGTGGGGACAGGACAGACAGAGGGTCTTGTCAAATGCGTACCGCTCCAAATCGGTGGTATATTGCCGTTCGATGTTCCGTGCGACTTCGGTAGCTTTCATCCCTCGCCAACTATGATGCAGTGCATCTTCTTTGAGGTGTTTGTCGTACACATCTTTCTGAACATCTTCACCGTAACAGCAGATTTCGCTCGCTACGCTGATTGTGATTTCGTCCTGCTCCAAAAGCTGTGCGATTTCGGGTATTAGGGAAACGAATTTAAGGCGTGTACGGATATAGTTCTCATTCTTGCCGAACTGCACTGCCAAAGACTGCACATCATGGCGACCACTATCTATGAGCTTTTGGTAGGCATTGGCTTCCTCAATTGGGGTGACATCCTTACGTTGGAGGTTTTCAGTGACAGCCATTTCTTCGGCTACCTCGTCTGAAATTTCCATAACGATAGCTGGAATTTCTTCCAATTCCGCCATTAGGGAGGCTCGGTATCGACGTTCTCCAAAAACAATCTCAAAGCGGTTTTCTTCTATCGGGCGTACTCCAATTGGCTGTAACACACCCTGCTGACGAATGCTTTCGGAAAGCTCCACAAGACTCGTTTCGTCAAAATTCTTGCGTGGGTTGTAATTGCTCGGTTGCACATTTGCCAATGCTACCATTGTGATGTTTTTCTCTACTGATTGAATTGCTGTTGCTTCCATAATCATAAAAATTTAATTGGTTTAATATTTGATTTTTTATTTTCCCTTTGTTCGGTTCTTTTTTCTGCCTGAACCGCTTGGGATTTACAGATGCTTTACAAGGACTGACGAATAAGCGATTTCCGACGCTTTTTCCGGAAAATTACTCTTTCGCAGAAAGGAAGAATTTTATAGGAAATGCACTTCAAAGCGACGGAATCAAGCGCGGCAGTCCACCTTTGCGTCTGGAAAACCAACCGGCGATGGCAGGAATGGACCGGATGAGTGGCATTAAAAGAATATAGAAAAGGAAGAATACGCCGAAAGGCGGATAGTAAAACCGATGGGACTATAAAGGGATGATAAATGATACAACGGGACAAGCGGAAGGGCGTAAGACCAGACGGTGTAAAACAGGAATGGAGCTTACCGGCCAAAAATCCTTTGAGCCATTTTACTAAATAAATCTGTATCAATTGCCTGTTTTACCGGAAATTTGCATTACTTTTGCAGTAGCGAAACAGCCATTTCGGAAACAGCCATTTCGGAAACGGCAATAAAAAAGGATAAGAATATGAGATTTTTTGACAGAACAGAAGAAATAGCCTCTCTTCGCAAGATTCGCGAAATGACCCAAGACAATGCTCAGTTTACAGTGGTAACGGGACGTCGCCGTATCGGTAAGACATCACTCGTGTGGAAGGCATACGAGGACGAACCGATTCTCTATTTCTTTGTTGCCCGGAAAGCCGAAGGCGATTTGTGTGAGGACTACCGGCTTGAGATAGAGCACAAGTTGGGTATTCCAACCATGGGACGGGCCGAACACTTCACCGATGTGTTCGAGTTCCTGATGAAACTTTCGGCAGAACGTCCCATCACGCTCTTTATCGACGAGTTCCAGGAGTTTTTCCGTGTGAACAAATCGGTGTTCAGCGATATGCAGCGCATCTGGGACTTATACAGCCCGAAGTCCCACATCAATCTGATTGTCTGTGGTTCGATTTATTCCATGATGACAAAGATATTCAAAGATAAGAAAGAGCCGTTGTATAACCGGCAATCACGCTTTATGACCGTGCGTCCGTTTACTCCAACTGTTCTGAAAGATATTCTTTCGGAATACAATCCCGGCTACACGGCGGAAGATCTGCTGGCCTTGTACGCTTTCACGGGCGGCGTGGCGAAGTACGTGCAACTACTCGTGGATGCAGGAGCAACAACTAAAACGGCTATGCTCGACCAGATTATAAAGGCCGACTCCATATTTTTGGGAGAGGGTAAAGCGATTCTTATCGAAGAGTTCGGCAAGGATTACGGAATCTATTTTTCCATACTGTCGGCCATTGCACGAGGAAAAACATCCCGTTCGGAAATTGAGAACGTGGTAGGCAAGGAAATCGGCGGATATCTTACCAAGCTGGAGAAAGAATACGAAATCATATCGAAGAAACAACCGTTGTTCGAGAAGAGTTCCGCCAAGAATGTCCGGTATATCATCGAGGACAATTTCTTCACGTTCTGGTTCCGCTTCATCTACAAGTACAGCTATATGCTGGAGATAGAGAACTATGGGAGTGTGAAGATGATTATAGGCCGGGATTATGAAACTTTCAGCGGTCTGATGCTTGAACGTTACTTTAAGCGTGTGCTGATAGAACGGCAAGTCTATACGCGCATCGGTGGCTGGTGGGACCGCAAGGGTGAGAACGAAATAGACATAGTAGCTGAAAACGAACTGGACGATACAGCGACATTTTTCGAAGTCAAACGCAAGGCCGAAAATATCGACATGGAAAAACTGGAAGCGAAAGCAGCCGCTTTCATGCGTGCAACGGGAGAGTTCAAAGGTTATACCCTGTCATACAAAGGGCTGTCAATGAATGATATGTAGCAGCACATATCAGTATAACATACTAACAAAGGCCACAGACTTAAAAGAACGGGAAGCGAGGAACATACCTCACTTCTCGTTTTTTTCCAAATACTCCTTCATCGCCTCATTTACAATATCTCTCAATGACATATTCTTCTCAATAGCAAGGAATTTCATACGCGTATGAACACTCTTGTCAATAACAAAATTGCAATGTACAGCAGGCTCTTTTTCTGTCTTAACCGGTGTAGTTTCCTTCTTTTGCGGAGATTTCTTCGTGGATGACAGCAATCCGTCCAGTCCGCTTTTCATGCTGTCTTTCAATAAATCACTCTTGCCCATATTGCCTTATTTTAATTTCAAAACCTCTTGTGCCAAAGCCATATAATCTTTGGCTCCGTTGCAGTTCTTATTGTATTCAAAGACATTCTTTCCCTTTATAGGAGCTTCGGCCAGTGCCACATTGTCCCGCACAATCGTTTTGAACACTTTGTCACAGAAAGAGTCATTGATAATTTCAGCTACACTCTTGTTGAGTGTCTTGCGCTTGTCGAACTGAGTAATAACAATGCCGCCAATACTCAGGTTCGGGTTCAGGCGTTCCTTAACAATCTCAATCACGCTTGTAATTTTCGCCATTCCGCGCATAGCGAGGAATTGTGCCTGTACCGGAATAATCAGAAAGTCCGCTGTGGTAAGGGCGTTGAGTGTCAGCAAACCCAGTGAGGGCGGACAATCAATCAGGATGTAGTCAAACTTCCGACTGTCAAGCAACTTTGCAATCAAACCTTTCAGTATCAACTCACGTCCCGGCTCGTTTATCAGTTCGGATTCTGCCGCCGACAGGTCGAGACAGGACGGCACAACAGCAAGTCCGTTCTCCAATTCGATAACTGGCAAGGGATATTCACCCCTCATTGCCCCATACACCGTCTGCTCCTCCTCAATAGAGAGACCACACGATTCTGTGAGATTTGCCTGACCGTCCATGTCGATAGCCAGTACACGCTTTTTCTTCTGCCGCAAAGCAGCGGCAAGGTTGATGGTGGTAGTCGTTTTGCCAACCCCACCCTTGTGATTCAAAACAGCTATAATTTTTGCCATAACTTGATGTCTTTATATGCAATACAAAGATAATACTATTTTTAGTAAATACTATAATTAGTATATACTATTTTGCTAAAAAGAGTATTTTAGTATTATAGAATTTACTACTATACTAAAATACTAACAAACTAAATGTAGTAAATACTACTTTCACTAATAGGTAATTCACTACTTTACTATAATTAGTAAATACTACATTTAGTATATGTTGTTTATCAACACTATATGCACATCATCAGAACGGCAAGTCTTCCTTGTTCTCTTGTGGCATAGCTACCGGTGGTACAGGTACATCGCTTGTGGCATCCGTCTGACTCCCTGCTTCTGAAGTTGTTTCCTCCCGCTTTCCGGTATTGATAAACTCCAATGTGTCTGCCGTAATGGATAGTTGAATCTGACATTGTTCATCCTTATCCTTCCACTGTGAAGCCGACAGTGTCCCCTCAATGAGCAGTAACCGTCCTTTGGTCAGGTATTCGGATAGTCGAATGTGGTTCTCTTTCTTACTCCGTACCCTTACCCAAGTAGTGACGCTGTTTCCATGTGAATAGTCATCTACCGCCATATCAAATGCGATGAATGAACCGTGTGTTCCAGTAATAACCTGGCAATCCTTGCCAATGCGACCAATTGTGTGAACGTATAACATAATAAATTCTTTTTGTGGCAGGTGGTTAGTCCTACCGTTACCTTAGTTTATAATATTTTTTATTTTCCCTCTATTCGGCCTGTTTGCGACCTCCGGGATGATTTTTTCTGCATCCAAAGGTGGCAGGAACAATCTGGCAAGGCTGAAGAGGAAAAATACGCTCACCAGCGGAGAGGAAGATTTTTGTACTTCACTCGCGGCAGAATGCCGGCATTGACACGACTGGGACTGGCGATTACCTTTGCGGAAAAATTCAATCCACGGCAGGTTGCACGGCAGCAGAAAGCGATAAATGGAAGTATATAAAAAGGGAATAGAAAAACGCTAAAGCAGGGAATAATAAAAAAGGAGAACGGACAGCCGGACTAAGATACAAAGACTACCTTGAAACTGTGAATAGTGATATACTTATATCATTATCCACAATTTGAAGTCTGTTCGTGTTTGTCCTTTGAAGAAACAACTTGACGCACTTTATGTAACACGCTACACAAAGTGTGTCAGATTTTCCTTGTAGCAGGCTGTCGGTCCTTATACAAAGGGATATATAGAAAAAAATTATAAAAGGGCCTACAACAGCTAACGTCAAATATCCCTTGCTCCAATGATTTGATTAAACTATTAAGTCCATAATCACTTATATGTACTTTTAGACTCTTTTGAAAGCTCTCGTGAATTTCTATGGTTATTTTGAAAGCAGTATTCTCAAGTCATTTTTACTGATACCCATGTATTTGCATATTTTAAACTCACTTATACCGTCAGATAACATTTCTTGAGCTGCTTTTCTGTTCCTTTCATACGCTTCCAGTTTGTCAAAAATGGCATCTGTCAGAAAGTCTATCCATTCAAAAAAGACCTTTTCCCCTTCCTGAGTATTAAAATCTATTGTACAGGTTTTCGCACACCTCCTATGAAGTATCAGATAATAAATTCCTCCAATCAGATTTGCCATAATAGCTTTAATATTGATTTTCGCCGGTCTAAACAGATTGTCATAAAACGCAATCAAATTTAGATTCATAATATCCCGTGTTTCTGCTGTTCTCTTTGTCGTTTCATTGATAACCGACATTTCATAAAGCAACAACTTTTGCATTACAGTGTTATCAGACAAGCTCCTATAAAGGGTCTTGAATGTTTCCGCAAAAAACTTTTTAGGTCCCAATATGTTCAGGCTGGAAACGTCAATAGCATCATTGATCCAGAAATCATACTGCTTAGCAAGCCTGTCGTAAAGGTTTTCCATTGAGCCGTATCTTCTATAAAACACATTGGCCTCTATGTTTGCAGCTTTCATCAATGCACTCAAATTGACATTGCCAAAACCATATTCAGCAACAAGCTTTTCAAGTTCGGATATTACATCCTTGTCTATTTGTTCATTTGTCCTCCTATTTCGAGCTTTCTTTTCTTTCTGTTTCACTATTATATAGTATGTTATAAAAATAAATCTGCAAAAATCAGTAAAAGGAAATATTTTTATTTTAGCTTTCGATAAACTTCTTCTTTTCTGAATTGATGATAATATCCCAAGGTAGGCTGTAAATATTTATACAGCTATTCCATTCTCTTTTAATTTGTTTTGATATAGAGCTATTGGGACTGTTGCAAATATACATTTTTATGCTTTACAAACAATAGACAGAATATAAAAACTATGCTGACAATAAATTTGCATTTTAATAATAGACGTATTAATTTGCTTATTTATTGCTATATTATGGGAAAAATCTCCAATTTGAAAAAGAGCACTAACTACACGAAGAAAACTTGCTGCACATCTGCATCAAATCCCTGATAATTTCCGGTTGCGATAGGAAAGTCAATTTAGAAGAGGGCCTAATAGCCACCTGCAAAACTGCTTTTAAGCATATCTCGAAAAAAATGAAAACTAAATACTCCTGAGTTTCATCCGTATTCTTTATATTTGTAGGTGACGAAAAGGAATCGCTGTATATCAAGGCAGGAAGCAAGGATAACAGCAGAAGCCGTAGATAATCACATGTTATCGTTGTAAAAAAATGAAATATTTAATTTACATAACAGCATTACTTGCATTTTTCGGGTGTAATTCATTCTCTAAGTTTGTGCCTGAAAAGTATTTTGCGGAAGGAAGTGAACGAGAATTTGCCACAGCTATTTATAATGGCAACAGCAGAAAAATCAAAAAGATGATAACTGATAGCATTGTGGATTTAAATGTAAGTGGTGAAAAAGGATTTTCATATCTGCTGTATGCTGTATTTGAGGAAAAATATAACATTGTAAAAATCCTATTGGAGCATGGAGCTGACCCCAATCAATTATCAATAATAAAACACCCTGATGGAAGCATTGAGAAATTAACTCCTTTAGTTTGCGTATGTAGAAATCATTGGTACTCTATAAAGTATATAAAATTATTGGTTGAAAAAGGGGCAAACGTAAATGACACAATCGTTTCTCCTCCTTTAGTGGCTTGCATAATGAATTCGGGGAAAGATCAAAAGAAAGTCCGTTATCTAATAGAAAATGGAGCGAATATCAATCAAGTATTTGGAGATTATACGCCAATGCAGTATGCTGTATTAAGTCGCGGGTTAGATATGGTGGATTTATTATGGAATTATGGAGCAGATCCACTATATATCGGTAAAAAAGGAAATAGCTTGGCATATATGGTACAAAAAATAGTCAATAAAAAATTGGGGACACCCGAATATGTAGCACATGCCCAAGCAATAATGAACCGCTTGGAGAAATTGGGTGTAAAGTTCCCTGTAACTATAACACCACCCGAAAAAGAGAAAACAACGATAACAAACAGCAAACCGACTGAATAAGCGGAACGCTGCTGAACATCAGTAACCTGAAAATAAAAACAATTTAAGAATGAAAACGATTTCATGTATAATACTGCTCCTGAGTTGTAGCCTTCACGTGGTGGCACAGCTCAACATTATCCCCCAAAATGGCGGTTTGAAAGAATATACAATAGACAATGCCCTGCCTTATGACAGCCTGTCCAATGTGGATAAACGAAGTTTCTCCTCTTTGCCCGGACAAACCCTTTATATGCACGGCATGAAGAATGTTAATCAAGGCTACTATGAAGTGTTTTGGACAGGCAATTTCCTTGATGGTGGGAAATATCCGGTCTATAAGGTCAATGGTGTAAGCGTTACCCCAACAAAAGAAGTGGTCGGAAAATATTACGACGTCCTAAAAGTCTGGATAAAATCAGATTCAAGATGCTGTCTGTTGTTGCGTGAAAAAGAAAGTGGAGACGAGATTTACTATAATCCTTATCGTTATCCTCTCTGCATGACCTGCTTGGGTTTTTATGAGAAGTTGAAAAGGTACATCGGACAGACCTTTCTGTCGCTTGCCAAACGGGTAGAGACCGAAGACGGGCAAATCATAACACCGGCAGAAGGTGCGGAATACCATTGTATAGACATCGGACTGAAAATGAACAGTGACGGAGCATTTCTGATAATGAAAGGTGCAGATGGAATCAAGGTGGAGGCTTTCCCTATAGGTGATGAGATATATGAGTTCGTCAGCACTAAACGTGTCACCATGTTGAAAGAACGATATGGCAATAAATACGGAGAACAAATAGCTTTCAGAAAAGTCGATACCGGCATGACGAAAGAAATGGTAATTGCCGCATGGGGCAAACCTTATCGGAAGTCGGAAATAAAAAGGAAAGATAAGATATTTGAGACATGGAGTTTCTCTGGCAACCGCTATGTAGAAATTCAGGAGGGTAAAGTGGTCAATGTTCGTATTTACAATTAGGAATAAATATGAATATAAAAAGAGTTATATCAAGATAGGAAGCGAGAATAACAATGAAAACCGTAAATAACAAATGGGATTGTTAAAAACAGATTTGATGTGGAGAGTAATATAAATGTAAGCAGTTATAAATATGATGAAGAATTTACTGGTCTGAAATTACAAGGTGATACCAATCTGCTTGTTATTAAGTAGAACTTTACTTTTATTGGCGTCTTATGTCGCTTGTTTTCTAACAAAAATCCAATATAGCATTTCTTTTAACATACTCAATACCTTTTAGCTGGGACAGGACCAATAAATGTTTGTTTAAGAGTATATTGCTGTTTAATTACGTACTGAGAAAGAGAGTCAAATTCCTTTTAATTCATAGCCTTATTATTGCTTAAAATATGCCAAAATCCAATATGAGCCTATCCATGTAAAAATACAATAGATGAAGAAAAAGCAACGCCCTATTATTAAACGAAATTTTGATTTTTTTGAATATTCTTCAAGAAGGACTTGTGGCTTGTCTTGCTTAAAATATCTATTATAAACAAACAAAATAAATGGGGTTAAAATAATTATGACATAACCCCAAGAACTCAACTCCCATCTTGTGGTAATAGGCAATCTTGGCAATTTAAGATGGGCATAATATTCTATTATACGAATTATTGAAGCAGTATTGAAAAATAGACAAACCGATATAAACATAACAGAATCGGATCTATGCCCACCATTTTTCAAATATTTTCGCTTCAAAAAGAAATAATATGTCCAGTAAGAAATTTCTTTCAACATATTCAATATCTTTTAGCCGGTGCAGGACCTATAAATGTTTGCTTGGGTGTGTATTGTCGTTTTATGATTTGTTGTGGAACAGGCGGTGTTGGAATACACACGCGTAAATTGTCTAAAGGCTGCGTCATTACATCATATTTACTTGGATTGGAAATATTAGGTCTATCAAAGACTCCTAATGAATCCAATCCCCAATATACCAATCCTATTGTCAAACCTATCCATCCTCCTATAGAGAATGCCGCTACAGATACGAGAGAGTTCACGGTAGCTTTCTCACAAGAGATTTGCCCATAATATGCTCTACCATAGTCAAACAGAACACCAACAATCAAAATTTTAGAGCTAAATTTTTCTGCCAAAGAAGTTATTTTATATGTTTTAATTCGAGCACGACTACCTCCCTTCCAACCACTACTATAAACTTTAGGAGAGAATCGACCAGACTTATAAAATCTGGCAGTTGCTTTTATTTTTGATGCTTCAACCAAACTATTTATTGTTCCGGTGGTAGATATAAAGTTAGCAACATCTTCATCCAATATATAGTTTTGGGCCTCTTCATTATCAATCAAAACAGGGTTATTAATCCATAACGGCATTGAATCTGAAAAAGATATAATTCCATAACTGCCTATTTGATCTCTAATGATATCATGAGTTCCCAAAGATTCAATCTCTATTGCAGCTTTTTTTTGATTATCAAAAGTAACTATCCCTTTAAAATTAAGGTTACTCTGCAATTTGCTATGCAATTCCTGTTGGCTAATTTGTTCTAAATAATCTGGCATAAGTGAATAAATAAAATATAGATGGGAATATAAAAACATTCCCATCTACAGATTTAACGAGTTAATATTATTCTTGACGATATGCGCTTTCCCAAATAGCATCTTCCGGATTATCGCCTTTATGACCGGCAAGCTGTATCACGAAGCTTTTTGCCGGGAAATACGGTGTGACGTGGATATCAAGAAGCACATGGTCTTTCTGATTCGGGTCTTGTTCAATCTTCATAACCTTGAAGCGTTCGATGAGTTTGTTCGGTCCCATTACACTATCGAGGAATTTCACAACCTGACCACGTAAATCAGCTTCCGTGCGAGTAGTCCAATTCTCAAATGCCCGACGGTTCAGGAAGTCAATCAGCACTTTCGTTATATAGTCGAATACACGAACTACGGAGTAGGTCTGCAAGCCAAGGTTATCTCCATTAAATAATGTCTTGGCAGAGAAAGCCATAACCTTGCTGTACTCGTTCACCATCGGCACAAGACCCATACGTTCAAGTTCGGAAATCTCACTCTTGCGAAGGTCGAAGCGTACACTTTCTACTTCATTAAGTCCACCAAATTTCTTACCGGCTACTACCTGAGACATTAAGGTTTTGTATATTTTCCCGGCAAGTGAAGAAGATGGCGGAATATAAAGGTTTTCTTCTTCTCCAACGCTTTCCTCTCTTTGACGACCAAGCAACCAGTTACAGGTCATTATAGTATTCGATTTGAATACATCTCCACCCGTATGATTGGCATTGAAGAATATATCTACTACATCGTCCGGAGTTTCAAGGTTTTGGAAGTCTGTAACAAGAAAAGCCTTGTTCTCGTATGCAATCTTGGACCACTTGTCCAAAATGGCATTTGAACCTATATATCCGGGAACGACAAGCAACGAGTAGTTGCGACGCAGGTCAAGACGGTCAAAATTCTGTTTGAGTTCATTGCTGATGTGGTCAGCAAAAATGGTATTGTCCAAATCCTGAAGCTGCTCCATGGTCGCATTGACAATGGTGACATTCTTCACCTTATCACTTTCCGTGTTCTTATAAAAGAGCGCAATAGTGCGGTATGCGCTTTCGAGTTCCCGTGTTCTGGCAAGAGCATTCTTCAAGTTATGATTAAGAAGGTTCTCGGCATTTTCTGCGGTTTCCTTGGCCTTGTCCCGCATTTGTTCGGCAGTGTCATTCTCACGCAGGAGTTTGAGCCATACGCTTAAGCGATTCACCAAGGCCTTACGTTCATTTTCCCACTGTTCATCCGTGAGGAAGATGTTGCGACGGGCCTTTCGTGCCGGATTAAGATTGGAATATCCATCTATGATATTTTCAAGAAAAGCGAAGCCACCAAATTCTTTGAGCTTGTCTATTGCCGATGCAGATGACTTTTGCGCCTGTTGTGATACGACTTTCTGTGAGGTTGTCGTACTGGCTGTCTGTTGTTGAGTTTCCTGCTTCATCTTAGTAAAAGATTAAAGTTCTACTTTCTTTTGATTTGCCAGAATCTCCTCGATTGATGATTCAATCACGTCCATAATGGCATTTTTGACTTCCGGGTTTTCAAGTGCTTTCTGTAAAGCGCGGTTGGAAGTAAGCTGGCGAGTTATTCGAACACCCTGCTCTTTCTCAATGTCAAGTTTACTCAAGAAATCACTTTTCTCTTTAATCTTCTTGGCCCCGAAGTCTCCGAGTCCGGTGAATGTCATGATTTCCTTGATTTCATTACCTTCCGCATCCACGTGGCGTAAGTCAACTGTTGGTTCAAAACGTTGGAACACATCTTCAATGGTTCCAAACCATACACACTTTCCGGAGCCGCAGGAGCTTCATCTGTCAGCTTTTGAACTATCAAAGTTCGGTTGGAGGGGATTTCCGCGATGGATTCGTTCGCATCGACTTTTACTTCGTTGCCTCCAATTCCATAATTGTAGATTGCCATAGCATTTACTTTTTAATATCATACTTTTTTTATAGCTCTCTCTTGGTTTTATGACCGTGCGCAATATATGAATTATTTCTGAAACCGTCAAATTTTTAGGGGTATTTTATTGGCATCTAATGAGGAAAATAGTATATTTGCGAAATAGAATAAAGAAAAGAATAGTATGACTTACCTGAAAATGCCATTACAATTGCAATCGGCTGTCGCCAAGAAATTGCAAAGGTGTTCCTATCAGGAATCGATAGCCCAACACATCATGCTACTGATTCTTTCTCATCATGGGGAAGTTATCGGGCGAGAAGACTTTGGTTCCATGATATGGGACCTTGAGTTCAACCAACTTGTGAAAATCAGCGATTGGGAGGAAGGAGTGAAGAACTCCTTAATAAAAACGATAGAGAAATATGAAAAGAGGCTACGGAATGTAGATGTGAACGTTACCCTTTTGGAAATAGAAGAAGAAAATATAGATAAGGTATCTCATGTCCGAAGAAAGGCACAAATAACCGTGACCGGAACAATGGATAGAACCAACGAGAAATTCAGTTTCAATACCTCATTATATATAAGCCCTTTATCACAATAATCGAACTATGGCAGACAAGAAACAAATTGCAATAAAGGAACGAATATTAAAGCAGGCTATGGAGTTCTGGGGTGTATCCGATATACGCGATATGGACCCCGTGATAGATTTGCTGCTTGAAGTTTTTGCCCATGAGTCCAACAAACTGCATCAAGAAATAGAGCAGTCCGACTCACGGATACTTCACCGTCTGTCCAGAATACTCATAGGAAACAAATGGTCGCTGCCAAAGCCGGCCCATGCGCTTATGACTATTACCCCAACCATGGGGAATGTTGCGAGCTTGATGCCGAAGATCATTTTTATGCAGAGAAGAACATATTTGGCAAAGGTGATATTCAAGTCTTTATAACCCCTTTGTTTTCCTATAAACTGATTGACGCAAAAATCAGAGCAATCGCATATAACGATAGCATAAGGCATTCAACCGATAGCTTTAGCACTCCAACACGCTTCCTTGACCCTAAAAACCGGATAGCGGATTATTGCGTCTGGGTCGGGATGGATGTGTCTAAAGAAGTCCTGCAAAAAATGGACTCTGTAATGTTTTGCATCAAGCCTTCCGACATGGGGCTGCTTCCGTTTATGAATATGGCTTTCTTCTATGATTGCACTGGAAACCGGCTGAATACAAAAACAGGCCTTCATGTTGAAGATCCATATAGTAATGCACACTACTTTGATGAAATCCGCGATTTTTATAGTGACCTATATTTTAATGTGAGTATAAGAGACGCTTCCAAAGAGAAACATACCTACCGAGAAATGTTTCCCGGTTATGCGTCCGACTGTGAGGTCCCGGATGACTCTGAGAGTCTCTTTTGGGTCAAGATAGCCTTTCCGGAAACATTCACGAAAGAAAGTCTTGAAAATCTGGAGGTATATTTGAACACATTTCCGGTTATAAACAGACAAATCGTTTACAAACAGCATAATTTCCGTTCCACCGGACGGATTATCCCCCTGAAATGTCCGAGCCGTACATAATTCTTGAACATACGCTCGTTCCAAGACAACAAAGGCCGAGAATATGTAAACCGGCTGAACCAGTATGAAGAAAATCCAACAGGTATATTCAGCCTGTATTTTGGCGACCTTGAACGATTTGATTCGGACAGTGCCCGCTCATTAATTTCAAAAGTATTACAATTAATGAAAGAAGACGGGAGTGCTTTCGCTTCAATGAATCCGGATGCACTTTCGACGCAGCTCAAAGAGTTGTTCAACAAGATAAATGATATAGAGAAAGGATTGGAGGCCACACTAAAAGGAGATAACAAAATAAAGGCCTTTGTTTTAAGTGTCCCCCAAAAAGATGCGACCAATGCCGAGATAAAATATTGGGTAACTTCCGGATCTCTGGCGAACGGTTTTAACGAACGCACACTGATACAACAATTCAACATAGAAAAATATGACGCTTCGGGCATCATGTTGCGCACTTGTATGCAAGGAGGAACAACGCATGATGGCGAACAGGAACTTATACATAGTTTAAGGTACGGTCTGTTGTCCCGGGAACGGATTATATCTAAAGAAGACATCAAAAGCTACCTGTTGCACAAGCTGGGAAAATATGTTGAATCAGTCGAAGTCGGTAATGGCGTGGCTATATCTCCTGACAGCAAAAAAGGATTAATCAGAGTGACAGAGGTCAAGATAAAACTTGGACAATTTGATAAAGATGAAATTCCCAATCTGGAAGAATTGGCCCATTATCTTGAAAAAGATTTGACTGAACGCTCTGTATGTAATTCAAACTATAAAATCAAATTCGTATGAATGATAGCAATTATAGTCCAAGTTTGGTGTCTGCCCTTAAGATAGCAAGAGGAATGGCACTTCAAGACAAGCATAACACGTTCGGCGTGTCACATCTTGTCATGGCCATGTTTGCAGAAAACACAGGCCTAAAAGAAATTTTATCCTCAATGCAGAAGGATGTCGGCTACATAATGGAATGGTTTGACACCCACCGCGAAATGTATAGGTCCAGTGGCACTTCCACAGAAGAAGTGGAACCTGACGAAGAACTGTCGAAAGTCTTGGATGAGTCCGAACGGTCTAAAATTAAATTAGGAGCGGACTCCATAGACTCCATCTGTGTGTTTACCGCCATATTACGTGAAGGTGTCGTGTATTCGCATCAGCAGATAGAGATGCTGGATATTTCGGAAAATGACATATTGTCCCACTACAATGCCCTTACCCCATTGTATTCTTACCAGGGAGAGGAAATGCAGATAACAGCAAGCGTTCCTTATGCCGACAACCTGAAAAACCAAGAAACCATCAATGCCGGTGGCTTCGTCGTAGGTAGGGAGAAAGAGGTCCGTACTATTTTAGAATGCCTCGAACGCTCAGAGAACAAGGGCATACTGATTGTCGGTGAATCCGGTATCGGAAAGAGTTCCATCATCAACGCCTTTGTCAAAGATATTTGTGAGAATGAAGACGAGATGTTAAAGCAAATATCTATTGTCGGACTCAATACGGCAAAATTGCTCGCATCAACCTCGTCTGAAACGGAGATAGCACAAAAAGTTGTCAATCTGATGCACAAACTCAACCAATTGGAACAAGCTGTGCTGGTGATTGATGATTTACAGGTCCTTTTGGAGAACAGCGCATCAGGCAAGGCATCCACGCTTGTCAACATATTAAGTGCGCAAATCAGCGAGGGAGCCGCAAATCTTGTTCTCACACTCACGAACGACTCTTACCGGAAGAACATCGAAAAGCATCCGATAGAAGGGCGTCTTGACATCATAAAGATTGAAGAACTGGATACGACTACACTGGAAAGTGCCATACAATTACATAAAAAAAGGATTGAAAACTATTACGAACTGAGAATCTCAGATGCGTGTATTAAAGACTCAATCGCACTCTCCAAACGATATTTTAAGGAGCGAAGCCTGCCATCTGCCGCCATCGACCTGCTTGACCGAACCGCCGCTGCCGTCCGGCTATGCAATAAGAACGCACGAGCCAGTATATCTGATTTGGAAACGGATTTTGAGAAAATAAGGAGTCTCGACGAAAACATATCTGAAGGACCACTGTACTTGCTGTACCGCTCTGTGTTCAGCAAAATCAGTGTCGTGTTGACTACCAAACTGTCAGACAACTATGTGTGGGACAAAGAAGATGACATTACGATAAAAGCAGGACGTTTGTCGGGCATCATCAAAGAGCTAAAGATGCTATCCGACCAGTCCATTGAAGAGATACGCCCTTCGGAAATAGAAGCGATTGTAGCGGAGTGCACCAATATACCTATCGGAAAGATACAAGCCCGCGAGAAGGACCGACTTTTGAGCATCGAGAGCAAATTGCAAGAACGGGTCAAAGGACAGGACCGGGCTATCACGACTTTATCAGATGCCATTATAGAATCACGCAGCGGACTGAGCGACCCCAAGAAACCTATAGGTTCATTCTTCTTCCTTGGTCCTACCGGAACGGGAAAAACAGAACTCACAAAATCACTGGCCGAGTTACTGTTTGATGACGAATCAGCCATGATCAGATTTGACATGTCCGAGTTCAAGGAAGAACATTCGGCTGCATTACTGTATGGTGCACCTCCGGGATATGTAGGATATGAGGAAGGCGGTCTGCTGGTCACTCAAATCAGGCAGAAACCTTATTCGGTAGTGTTGTTCGATGAGATTGAGAAAGCCCATAGCAGCGTTTATGACGTTTTCCTGCAAATGATGGATGAAGGCAAAATACATGATAAACTGGGCCGGGAAGGAGATTTCTCCAATTCCATAATCATTTTCACCTCCAATATCGGAAGCCAGTGGATTGTGGAACAAATACAATCCGGGCATACTCCTGATTCCGGAAAGCTCATCGAGGTTATGGCACAGTATTTCCGACCTGAGTTTTTGGGACGTCTCACCGAGGTGGTTCCGTTTGCGCCAATAGATGAAAATGTCGCCAAACAGATATTCAACCTCCATTTTGGAAGATTGCAAGAACAACTGATGAAACAGAAAAACATCCAGTTGAATTTGTCGGATGAAGCATTGCAACATCTGGCAAACAAAGGATATTCTCCAAAATACGGCGCACGTCCGATTGCAGGAGTTATAAGAACTTATATCAAGAAGTCCGTATCTCGTCTGATTGTCTCTGAGCAAATCAGGCCGGGTGACAATATCGTCATAAACTATCGAAACGGAGAACTGATATGGGAACAATGTTAGCGCAAAAGAAACCCTTGGAAAGCATCCAACGAAGTCAGGCAATAAATTTCGTCGCAGAAATCTTTTATGATGAACTTCAATTTATTCTTGACAGGCGGCTGTTGGACCATACTATGGTTAATTGCCATGGTATGAACAGTCGTGTGAAATCCAGAGATGTATTAAGCGTTTCGGAACAGCATGTCGCAACGACAAATGCCGGCAAAGAATATATATTGCTGAATCTGGCAAGAAACAGCATCTACCATCAATTGCCGGAATTACTATTTCATCCCTTGGTGCTTAGCACACCGGGCATGAGCAATAAGGAGATAGTCGAAGCCATCCGAGCCAATGAAAAACAGGATAAAGAGCTGATTCAATTCTTTGCACCCTTTGATACTGAATTTTTCAAAGAAAAGGTCCGTATCAATAACCGCCATCTGAATTTCTTTTCCGACCCGGACTCCAAGAAAAACTTCATCAAGATGATTGAAGTAATGGAAAATGTCGAGCTATCCATTACTCCCCATCAGAAATATAAGCTGTTCCTATTCCTCTGCAATGCAGAACGGTATAAAGAGAACCTGCCCGCTATCGAGCAACTGTTCCTTATCGTTTTGGGATTGAAGGTGAAACTGCGACTGGAAGTCCATGAGATTGATGAAACGGTTTACCTTTCAGTCGGTTCCGGATGTATCGGACAGACATTAGGCCTTAATGGTCTAATGATAAGTGAAACCGATGATTTGACGGCAACAATCATCCTTGATACTCCGACAGATGACTATGAGGAGGTAAAAACGCATCTATCCAATGTCCGCCGGATACTTGAATTTTTCATCCTTTCAACAAGAAATATCGAAGTTGATTATCTGGTATGTGGAGAAACGGATTTTATACTTGGAGAAAACCGATTAGGATATAATATGAACTTATGAAAAAATCTAATAATATGAAGATATTGCTATATTTCTTTGCACGTTATTTATTGGCTCCATTATTTGTAGCCGTGATGATATTTGTCTTGACCGGAATAAAAACGATCAAGAGCAAACTTAGCCTGAAGAAATTAATCATATTCATTCTTCTGGCTTCCATTGCCGTCGCTTTACCCAGCCTGTTCGGTTTCCTAAAAAATGAATATGTCTGGGGAGGCTTGACATTCACGATACTGTCCTATATCCTCCTTGGAGCATTGTTCTGCAAACTGTCAACCTCCGATTTGTTCGGAGCAATCGGTATTGGCAGTTCCCGAACAGCGGTCATTCTCACTCTAACCACAATATGCGCTTTAGGCGGATGGTGCTACTATCTGCTGTTTGAACTGATAAGCAAGCTACCTTATTCGCTATGGAACACAACAAATATCCTGTGGTTTGCAATCCCGTATCTGATTATGTACAGCAGAACCCTGTTCCTGGACATCCCGCATCCGATATATACCCCATGGGAATTGAGCTATGGTACCTTTGACCGGAAATATTGGGACAACATAGACAACTTCGGCTTCCGAACGGTCAAAGTCAAGATCAAACGGAATATAAAAGACCCGACATACGCTTCGCTGGTTGTCCGCCTACCCAATGAAATATCCCTTGGGAATTGGTTCAATTGGGTTATCGAAGACCAAAACAGGCGTTTCCCCCAAAACAAGATTGAAACAGAGAAGGAAGATATGCAAATCGGATGGATGTTCTATACCTCAAAATGGTTTAACTTCCCGTTGTTCATAAGAATACTTGACCCCACTCTGACGAGTGAGGGCAATAAGATTAAGAATAATCAAACGATATATATCCGGCGTGTACAAGTAGAAACAAAAACATCATAATATATGAAAACACTAACATATTTGCCTGTAAACTGGGTCAATGGTCTGAAGCTGACCAGCCAGCATTTCTTTGCAAACCAGTATTGCCAAACCGAAGCTCTCAACCGCGAAGCAGGAAGGAGTCTGACCAGTTATAACTATGGTCTTGGAGAGTCCTTGAAGGGATAGGTGACAATCTTGAAATAGAGATTTCAGGTGATACCATGTCCACTCTCTGTGTCCGCCTGAAAAGCTGCAACGCAATCACCAAAGGCGGTCTGCCCATCGTTTATTACGACGGTTTATACGGGGATGAGAAACCCTGTGCAACCATTTCAGAATCCGGTCTGCAAGCCGAAGACAGCGAGTATATGGTACTAATATCCGTAGATCCGTATCACTTGATACCTGTCGGTGAACCGGACCCGGAAGAGGTGCCTTTGCATCACCCGTATGTCTTGCCGAGCATAAAACTCCATATCGTTCCCAAGAACCAAGTCAACAAATCTTTCTACAGCCAGAATTTTTTGCTGGTGGCAGAGGTATGCAGACAAGGGAATACCTATAAAATCAATCATCAATATATTCCACCGGTACAACATTCCGCTTGCCACGATGGGATTAAAACATTCATTTCCCAATTGGCACGTACCCTACAGTCGATAAAAGAAGACGTGAAACTCATTTACAGCAGGAATGTTGCTGACAAGCGTAGAGATACGCTTGCCAACAATACTTTTGAGCTGTGTAAGGCTTTCTCTGCCTTTTACAACTCAAGAATCTTCTTTATCGAGCAAATTGCCTTAGAGCAACCGCCGATATATCTTGTGCAGGCCGTGAATGAGCTTGCAAACGGTCTGAACTCCGCTCTTCAAAGTCTTTCCGAAACGGAAAGAGAACAATTGCTCCAATACTTCTATGAGTGGACCAATGTCACACCCTCTGAATTTATCACGAAGATAGAGAGCGTAACCAAGCTTATGTATGACCATACCAATATAAACCAATCATTGCAGACGGCAGGGGCACTTGTGACACTGCTCAGTAATATGTTCCACAAAATGAGTGAACTGGAATACATCGGAATGGTTCGCGAGAATATTATAGTAGGAGACGAAAGTCACGAAACAATAGAGGCTCAGAAGAAACGATCATGGTCGTTTATAGGTTGAGCGATTAAATCATAGCAAGTATGGAAGCAGAAAACAAAATAGCTCGTTTGAAAGCGAAACTCCGATTTACTTTGGTATTCGCTATCGCACTGATTGTGACCACAACCGGAGGTATCGTAACGATTGTGACTGCACAAAAAGGAATATCCCTTCTTGAAAGCAAGAAGGCCGAATATGACAATGTGTTCAAGAAACAGGCAGAACTTAACTTCCAGATAGAAGAATTGTTCCGGGACTTGAACAATCTGAAGACCAAGCGGCGAAATTCGAGTGAACACAAGCACATGCAAAAACTGATAACCAAAAAACGGTTATTAATGGAAAATGACATTGCGATGCAGGCCGATAAAAGCAAGTACGAAGTGTATAAAGCTATGCTTGAACAGATCCGTGTCATCCAATCATCAATGGATGACCTTGACCGCGAAAGCAAAAAGCGTGAAAGCAACATGGAGCAACTTGAAAAGTGTAGAATCAAATATCAGGAATTAACCAAGAATAAACTGACGAAGCCATGACAAAAGACGAAGTGCTATGGGGAAATATCCGTTTTCTCCTGCTGCTGATTTTCTCAGTAGCCGCAATTTATATCATACTTTGCCGGTATATACTCGACGTACCGACAGAGGACAGTTCGGAACTGATAAACGAAATCAACCATTCCGAACGCATTTTTGAAATCCAGCATACACATATGCAGCAGGCGCAGAACATCTGGAATGAGATTGACTCTCTGGACTTCAACATTCATCAGGTACAAAAGATGGACGAGGTGAAGGATGGGATTTACCAATTGCAGCATATATACAAGGAAAACAATATGAATACGAAATTCCTTTTCGGCGTGTTGTCCTCCAGAGTGCTTAAATGCCAATTCGACATAAAAGAGGAATTGAACAGTCTGGTACATAACAACGCACTGATTGAACGGGATTTGGAAGAATGTAAAGCCAATTTATAAAACATTCGCGATGGATAATAAGAAAACTATAACAATCATCATATTGGGACTGGTTGCCATGGCAGGTATCCTTTTGTTCTTGTTCCTGCCTTCGAAGTCGCACCTTGCCAATATTGACTTTTATGTGTATGACACCAATGATAATTTTCATTATGAGGTCAATGAGCGGTTGGAGCTATTAGTCAACGATACGGCAGCGATTAAAGGCAAGCGGCTCATTTGGGAAATGGGAAACGGTGATACACTGATGAGAAATACGGATGTGTCATACACTTACCGTAAGGCCGGCAAATATCTTATTACTTTGAAAATAGACGGAAAACACTCCGTAAACAAGTATATCAAAGTTATCTCAGGGCTGGAGCATGAGGCCATTGATTCCATACCCCGTATAAATGGAGTGTCAGAGGGTTATCAAGGTGAAGAGCTGGTCTTCTCGGCAGAAGGCTATGGTATGGACACGTGGCTATGGGAATTTGGAGAAAGCGGTACTGTGGACGCATACGAGCAGCAAGTCGTGTATTCGTATGATATTCCGGGAGAATACACCATCTCATTACAAACCAATACGACGAAATATCCGGTGAAGCACCGTATAACCATTCTCCCACGCTTTGAAAAAGCAGAGGAACTGGTCACGGTAGATTCGTTGGTACTGGTACAGAATGATATAAAAAAAACACTTGCAAGCCATAGCTGACGCCAAAGTCTCACAAAGGTCGGTCTATTACGAACATACGAATTATATCCGTAACAAATATTTTTGCATTGATGCAGACCAGGTAGTGGTCGTCATCAATGATGAAAAATACAATGACTTCAACGGCTATTGCCAAGGACTGCATTTTCTTGAAAGCAACAGGAAAAAGCGTGTGAGTATTGATGATGTAAAGATTGACGATTTGAATTGCGTCAAGTCCATCCATGTGACACAAAGTTATATTGAAAAATGAAACAACTGAATCTCATACGAAATCTGTTTTCTGTGGCCGTGATGATTACTCTTGCGTGCAACGTATCTGCCCAAGTGTCCATCCGCGACAGAATACAAATAATGGATAGGGATATATTCAATTATCCGGAATCCACAGAAGCTCCTGTCAAAACAAAGAAAAGCAAGACAAACAGAATTGTCTATTCGGACAGGACTGGAAATCAAAGTTATGAAGACCCGTATTTCCAGCGTAAGCGGTCTTCACACGGGATTGGCACACCCTATTACATAGTAGGTGAAAAGAACGGAACCTACAAGCTCGTTCAGGCTGACCCAGACATTACAGGCAAGCCCAAGTCGATAATAGGTTTCCTGTATAACAGCAAGAGACACTTTAAGGAACCCCGTAAAGTCAATTATGCCGGATGGATACCATCGGAAAATGTACTGATGTACGATCATGCCCGTATCAATCCCCACAACAACCAGCCGATAAGGTACCGTATAGGCATAAACAGCATTAACAAGCTGTTCGATATCCATCAATTCTTCAATGGAGATACCCTGAAAATATACGGAGAGCCGTTTCTGAAAACAACAACGGATGCGGTAGTTGTCAGCGGAGAGGTTGTTTACCTATACAAGCTGGACAAGAGCGGCAAATCCGCATTGATTTCCAATGCTCCCGCATTATCAGACAGTACCAAACGCTTCTTAGGCTGGATTCCCGCTGACCTTCTTGCAGAAGTCGGCCAGAATGAAGTGTATCATGTTGATTATTCACGATACCGTGATTCTTTGTTATGTACCGTCAACCTGATGTATCCCGATACGTTGGCACTACATAATGCGAATATTCAGGGTACGATATTGTTCAACTTGGATGGAAACCCGGCAGGGCCTATAACGGATGGGAATATCCGGCTGAACTATCCTCTATCCGTCTGGGACAAGAACTGGAATAAGATTATCAATATCAAAGGCGGAGACATCATGGTTTCCGATGTCCGAAAGATGGAAGCGGAAAACAAAAACGTGAACATACATGTGCTGTTCAATGATACCGACCTGCCTTATCTATCCCCATATATCAATGTGCTACAGAACCTAAAGCTGAAAATGAAGCCCGGATATGACTACACATTCTCGGCAACTTGCATATCCTCCAACGGAGGAAACAGACATCTGGCTCCCACCAAGGACTTTTCAGCCTGGCTCGACTATATCAAACAATCCATTTCTTCCAAGCGAAAGAACGAGCAAGAGGAACAATCATCGTTTTACGGTTTTGGCGGGGCTATCAAACAAATCTCCTGCTATGATAACGAAAGCCGTTTCAGCAACAATGTATTCATCATTTTAGGGTCAAAGCAAACTTTATCCTTGCACGAGCAACAACTCTCGTGGCTGGCAACCCAACCGGCAAGGCTTCTGTTTGCCCAGATAGACAGAGCGTCAGGCACTGCGTATCAGGACTTCCTATTGCAGGCCAAATCCATTCTGGACAGCCATTCTACGAAATACATAGACCATATATCCAATTATATCGCAGACAACAGACTGGTAAAGACGGAACTGTTCAAGAACATAGAAGCTACGGATGCCAACTTATACCTGTATGATGCCCCATACAACAGCCTTACGGTAGGAGGAATCTTATTCCCTAAAGGTCGAAACAGGCTGGAAAGCAACGCTTTGGAAACAGCCTTGGATTCCGTGTTGCGGCAATCTTTCGAGACGGACAGCCTACTGTTGCACTCGCTTAAAGATTATGAGCGAAATATAGGTGTCCTAAGAAGCCGGCCCACATCCGAATTGACGCATATATTCTATCATACGGAAAATCCTGACAGCACGAGCCTTGACGATATAGATAGAAACAGCGTGAATGACACCTACTATATAAAGGCCTCCGTAGCGGACAGTATAATGGACGGATACGAATATGGGTATCTACTCGATGACAGGGAAGTGATGGGGCTGTTGCAAAGCTACAGGGAACTGCTCCCGGAGTTTTCAGATAACATAGGGAAAAAGGAGTTAAGAGTGCTTCGCAAGCAATTCAAGCGGCAAAAGAAAAGCATAAACAGAAGTTTCTATCGAAAAGTATTGCCCAGAAATCCATATCTGGCTCAAATCTTCTATTATAAAACGGGAGTCATGGCCAATGACAGCCTTTTAAATTCAACAAAGGTGAAGAAACTGAAGAAAAGAAAGGTTGAGCTGACAGACTTTAACAGTGGCTATACAGCCCTGATTTCAAAGATGAAGAGACTGGAAGATATGTATCAACGCAACCTTTTCAGCCCGTATTCATAGCCGGCAAGAAATATTATTTTATTCCGAAACAATTAATACTGTAAATAAATGGAACCAACAAGAGAACAACTACAGGCAGAGATACTTGAAATCTTGTATCAGAAGTGCCTCCAGAAACCAATATGGGTATCTTGTGCAGAGATATTTTGGAGCATCAGCAACCTCAAGGTATCAGAACGGAGTGTCAAGGACGTTCTTGACTGGCTGGTAAAAAACGACCTTGTCATTTATCAAGCAGATAAATACCAGATTGCCAAGCGCGAATTTATGGATATATCAAGACGCAAGGCTCTTGAGAAAAAAGAGACCGAAGAAAATGCCGAAGTCCGGAGTGTGGAGTATGGAACATCCATACCGCCTCACACGATGAATCATCATCCATGGCTTGAACGAGAGTACCAACAACCTGTTGCGAAACCGTCAAACACAATGTTTGCCATCATAGCGTTAATAGCCTTTCTGATTAGCGGCACACTCGTCGGCATACTCCTGTTCAACAGCTTCGCAACAGAGCGGCGCAATAATGCAGAACTGACATACCTTCCGGACAGCATACAGGTTCCGTCGTTACAGGTAAGCACACCCGGATATATCCGCGACGCATATACGACCAACCGTAACTTCAAGAACATCCAAACTTCGCTGGAAACACAGCAACGGATTAATGCTGAACTTATGGATATCTGCAAGGCACAACAATCCCAGATTAATATACTGACAACTTGCTCCAAACAACAAGCGGCGGACATCGAACATTTGGAAAAGGAACGGAAGATCTACACATGGATGATTGCCCTTGCACTCCTGGTATTAAGTTCATTGCTCATCTGCCGATATGGGCGCAAGAATTAGGATATACGCAAAGATTCAGACTACATAGCCAATCTGCCAACGGTATCTGCCACTTTCATGCGGTGGATACCGTTTTTTCTGTATTCCGGCAGCAATTTTCGTTCCGACGGGTACGTCCGTCCCTTATGAAACGTCTTCTGAAAGTGCCATTACAATACTGGGTATCAATTTAATAGCGACACATCATCAACGGGGTACATTCCTAAGTATATAGGACAGTGGCTTTATACACGAATATTAGTTTAAAACGTGTTAAAATGAAAACAACAGCCAAAAAACGCGCTAAAAAATTTGGAGAAATGAAGATAAGCACTTATATTTGCTCACATCAAAGATGATGTTTTATTTTCTTCTCTTTTTCCCACAATAAAACTGAGTCATCCGGAGGCTGAGAGGAAATTTCAAAAAATCGTTTTTGAGGTTTTCTCTTTTTTGCATCTATACCGGTTAGGGCGCAAGGACGGAGAGGCCGCAGTAAAAATTAAGTTTAACTTATTAAATCCTATTAATTATGGCATTTAGAGCATCATTGGAACTTAACAACAAGGAATTTGACGTCCTTTATTCAAACTATGAGTTTAGTCGTAACACAGACTCTAAAGGTATGCCCTCTTCAAGCGTATTGGGCGGTAGAGTAAAAGCAACTATCGAATCAACAGAAGACACTTCTGTTATCGAAGCGATGCTGAACAGTCCTTTCAAACCAGTAGAAGGAAAGATCATCTACAAAAAAACGGAGGAGGATGCCAAGATGAAGGAGATTCAGTTCAAGAACGCATACATCGTTCACTACTCGGAAACTCTGGACGCAAATAACGATGTGCCTATGACAATCACTATCACGTTCTCCGCTGAAGAAATCACTGTCGGCAGCGCAGCTCTTGACAACCGTTGGCCGAAGAAATAAATCGGCGTACATAGGTAAATCCTAAAATCAAAACATTTGTCAGGCCGTCCGACGGACTTCCGCCGGGCGGCTTTGGCAATTTGGATATAAACCGTCAAATATAATGCCGCCATGCTGGAACAAAAAAAAGTCACATTGGAAATAGCCGGCATCCCCATGCCGTCGTTTGTACAACTGATGCTCAAACAGAGCATTAATGAGCACCACTATTTTGAGATAACGCTGGATATCCAGGCCGTAGAAATTTATGGTGTGGAAATCCCGAATGTGTCAAAGGACTGGATTGGGAAAAAAGTAATCATGGACTTCGGCGGCACTGTTTTTGTCGGCATCGCCACCATGGTAGGACTTCATCGTTCCGGTGGGACACACGGAAATATAAAAGTGACGGGATATTCGTCAACATTCCTACTGGAGTCGGACCAGACTTGTGCCTCATGGTGCAACAAGTCCTTGTCTGACATCGTTAAGGAACTTACAGACAAGGCAGGAGTGCAAGCTCTTGTCAATCCGGAAACGAAATCGAAGCTGGAATACGAATGCCAGTACGAGGAAACCAACTTCAGATTCATACAACGGCTTGCCCGCCAATATCAGGAATGGCTCTATTACGATGGACAGAACCTTGTTTTCGGGAAGCCACAGCTCGGCTCGACGACCAAGCTGATATACGGCGAGGAACTATCCGTGCTCGATGTCTGCTCGCAGGCACTTGCCCGACCAATAAAGGGAAGTTCTTACCATTCGGTGAACGACCAGACCTATAACGGCCAATCTCCCGATACCGCAACCGGGCAAAACACATTGGGACAAGCGGCTTTTGACTCGTCATTGGCTTTGTTTACTACTCCTGCTGTCCAACGGGCGGAACCGCGCATAACCAATAAGGGTGAACTTGACGCCTACTTCCAGCGCAAGCAGCAAGGCGACACCGCCGCATCCTGTTTTGTCACCGGAGAGAGCGACTGCTATACCCTCACGGTGGGCAGTATCATAGATGTCCACACCGCTATTCATTCCGGAATCAAAATATTCGTCAAGAACAGTATCGGCACCTATATCATCACAGAAATAACCCACGTAGCCGGCATGGGTGACAGTTACCAGAACTATTTCACTGCACTTCCGTCCTCTATTCCCACCCTTCCATGCCCGGATGTGCCTCTGCCTGTCGCGCATACACAGCAGGCCGTGGTTGTCAGCAACGAGGACCCGAAAAAGTTAGGCCGTGTCCAAGTCAAGATGAACTGGCAGACCGGTCCGATGCAAACCTCGTGGATACGGGTACTCACTCCTGACGCAGGTACAAGCGACAAGGTGCCCACAAACAGAGGATTTGTATTCATACCCGAGAAGGGAGACCAAGTCATGGTGGCATTCAGATATGACGACCCGAACCGTCCGTTTGTGCTTGGCAGCTTATTCCATGGAAAGTCAGGCACCGGTGGCGGCAGTTCAAACAAAACAAAAAGTCTGACCACCCGCAGCGGTTGTACCATAACGCTTGATGATGAAAAAGGAAGCGTTATGATGAAAGACAAGGAAGGCAACAGCTATACGGCAGACGGAGAAGGAAATATCACAATATCTGCCTCTAAAAGCATCACCTTGTGTGTTGGAGAAAACAAAATAATGATTGATAGCGAAGGCAATATATCATCTAATGCAGAAAAGGACATAACAGAGTCCGCCGGTGCCAATATTGCGCAGTCAGCAGATAATATTGATTGTACAGCAAGCAGTAATTATAATATCTCCAGTACAGATTTTACAGCATCCGGCAGTAGCAGTGCTACAGTCAGCGGTACAACAAAGGCTACGATAGATTCTTCCGGAACCACAGCCGTAGCCGGAACAATTGTCAAATTGAATTAACAGCATATGAGCAATGCCATACAACAAATAGCAGATAAGATGCTCTACCAATGGGAAGATGCAGTCAGGAAACCGGTTAAGTTGATCCGTATCGTCATCAATCCGGGAGACGAAAGTATGCTTGATGCTTTCTATGACTATATGCTTGCCCTTGATAGCGAAGAGGAAGATATGGTGTTCGTCATAGAACTTCCGTTCAGTTCCAGAACCGATTTCTCAAAAGATGTTGTAGGGTATATTGCACAACAGGTAGAATATTGGAACAATTCAAAGAAACCCGAAGAAATTGTCTTTGAACGTGTTGATTGGATAGCTGATTATAAACCGGAAGTAGCGGAAAACGATGCCTCCGTCGCAGTTGCCAACTTCAACAAGCTGACAGAATCCCTTGTAAAAGGGACTGATATGAAATGCAGTTTTGTCTTTAACCTAAAGAACACATACGACTATGACGGATGTCGTGAATGGTTTGAAAAGGCTCTTGCCCTGCCATTCCACAAGCAAATGGTATGGGGTATATCCGACATAAAAGACCATGAACAGTTTGGCAAACTAATGGCCAAACATTCCAATGACGCGGTGTCTATTTATCCGCCAATAGATTTGGACGGAGCAATGGAGCAACTCGCAGAACAAGCGGCAAATGAGGATAAGAACGACCCGGCAGCTCGAATTTCAGGCTGGCATTAATCAAACTGATGAACAGTGTGAAAAAAGGGAACGCAGCGCAAACAGAGGAATTTGCGAAGAAATGCCTCGACATTGCCCTCGAAAATGTGAAGAAAGACATTAACTGGATTAGCCAATTTGTAACCGTATATACAATTCTATATACCGACCAGATTTCCCATAAGGACTATAAGACAGCCATGTACTTTGCCGACAAAGCCGTAGAAGCCGCTGAAATCGGGGAAGAAAAATTAGACCCCTCTTTAGCTTGCCGATTGCTCGGAAACACCTTATTGGGAAAGGCTTCCATCTATGTACGAGAGTCACTTTGGAAAGAAGCGGCAGAGACGTACTATCGCGGTGCTGAAGCATACTCCAGATGCAACGATTACCTAATGCAAAGTGAAGCGTTGAGACTGTGTGGTTGGTGCCGGGAAAATAATTATGAGAAATCGTTAGCTGCGGAATGTTATGTGGAAGGTTTCAGACTTTCAGACAAACTTTCCATAGACCTGATAAAGAACTCCTCTTATCCTCTCCTGCTATTAAGTCTGTTAAACAGTTCGGCACGCTCCAAGCTGGTCAGTGACGATGAAATAAATGAAGTTCTAACCAAAGTGTTAGGAGATGACTGGGAGAATTATTTGTATGAGTATAAAAGAAATTTAGGAAAATACAATGGAATGGCTGAACAACATATTGCGAAATCTTGAAGGGCTGTTCACTGATGCAACCGAATATGCCTATGCGAACCCCAAAGTGGGGTACTTAGTAGTAATCTTTCTGCTATTGGTTTGGCTTGTCGGACTGATATTCGACTGGAAATGGACATACGCCAGACCCGGAAGCTGGGGAGGAAACTTCTTTCTTGACTTATTGGGGCCAACCGGATTCCGATTTTGGCTCGGTGTAATCATTGTGATTGCCATTGTTGCATCTGCCTATTTGTATTTTCGAGTTAAATAACGATAAAGACTGACAGCTATGGCGGACACAGGTTATTTCGACAGCGTAAGTGCCAACCTAAAGACCGGCGTAGGCGCGCAGGTCAAGGGTATCTCGGAAGGCGTCAAGGCGAACTCCGACGCCGGCGTGTCACCGTCCGTCAATGCCCTCGACACGGGGGTCAAGGCGGCAGCCGCCATCGGCGGCCTTGCCGACGGCCTGAGCGAGGCCGCGATGCTCCCCGTGCTGGGTGCCATGGGCATGAAGGGCATGGCCTGCCTGCCCATCTCCAAGCAGCTCGACCCGGTCATCGGCGTGGACATCCACCTCGTGACGATACCACCTTCCCCCGTCGTGCCCATGCCTCACCCTTATGTCGGGGTTCTCCTTCGTCCGCAGGACTTCATCGCGGCGGCGGTCTCTTCATTCATCCCCCCGCCTCCGACAGCGGAACAGACGGGCGACGCCGACAGCGCGAAGCTCGCCGAGGTGGGCCACACCGTACTGACGATGGCCGTCGGGATGCTGGGTGCCACCGTCAAGATAGGCGGCTTCATCCCGCGCGCGGTTGCATCCACACCCACGCGGAGCATCCCGCACATCCCCATGGGCGCAGGCTGGGCGGCCCCTTCAGCGGCGATACCCAAGAACAACGGCCACGCCTTCATGGGCAGCCTGACGGTGCTTGCCGACGGGATGCCCTTCTCGGGCGGCGGCGCGCACCTGCACCTCGACTGCAACGACGTGGGCATACCGAGCGTGCACAAGGTTCCGGGCATGTTCCTGCCCACGGGTGTCATCAACCCGATACCCTCCCGCCAGGCAGATACTCACCAGCCCGGTTCCCGTCCCTCTCAACCCCATGGCGGCACTCGCCCGCAAGTGCACGGGGGCGTTCGGGCGTTTCTACAAGAAAAAGACCAAGAAGCTGGCGGACAAGCTGCACAGCAAGGTCAACAAGACGATAAAGAGCGAATCCCTCAAGAACATGCTCCACAAGGCCATCTGTACGGTCACGGGCCACCCCGTGGACGTGGCCAGCGGCACGTTCTTCACCGACGAGGAGGACTTCTGGCTCGACGGCCCGGTACCTCTGTCATGGGAGCGCACATGGTACAGCCGCAGCGACTACCGGGGTCCTCTGGGCAACGGGTGGCACCACGCCTACGACATGGGCGTCGTCGCGGACACGGAAGAAGGCACGCTGACGCTCCGCATGAGTGACGGCATCCCGGTGGCTTTCCCGTTGCCGACAGCGGAAGAACCCTCGTTCATCCTCTCCGAGCGCAAGGAGGCCCGTCTGGAACAGGACGGCTGCTACTGCGTGTGGGACATGGCCGAGGACCTCTACTACCGCTTCACACGCAAGGAGTACGATTCCGTGCGCCTGCTTGAGAGCGTGACCGACTGCAACGGCCTCGGCATCCGCTTCGAGTACACGAAAAGAGGGATTGCTGCACTCCATTACCGACAGTGCGGGCCGCCGTCTGAGGGTGGAGCACGACACGAGGAATGGACGCATCCTTGAGATATGCGGCCCGCATCCGGAAGATCCGGAGAAAGAGATTACCCTCGCCTCCTACGAGTACGACGCCGACGGCAACATGACCCTCCAGCGCAATGCGGCAGGCGACGTGATGACATACGAGTATGCCGGAAGGCTCATCGTGAAGGAGACATGGCGCAACGGTCTTGCGTGGTACTTCGAGTACGACGGTACGGGCGTGGGTTCGCGCTGCGTACACACGTGGGGCGACGGCGGCATATACGACCATAAGCTCACGTTCCGAGAGGGAGTGACCGAGGTGCTCGACAGCCATGGCGGGCTGACGGTGTACCACCACCGTGGCGGCCTTGTGTGGAAGAAGGTCGATGCCAACGGCGGGGAACACCTGTGGCGTTACGACGACAGCCGCCAGCTCCTCGCACAGACAGACCCGCTCGGTAACAGCACCCTGTACAAATATGACCGCTGGGGGAACTGTACCGACAGCTCCGACCCGTGCGGCGGCAGCGTGTCCGCCGTGTACCCCGGCAAGGGGAGCCTGCGCAACCGTCCCATATCCGTTACCACTCCGGATGGCGGCACGTGGGAGTTCGGCTATGACCGCTCCGGCAATCCGGTGAGCCGCACCAACCCCGAAGGTGCCGTCACGAGGATGACCTACCGCGACGGTGCGGTGGCATCGGTGAAAGACCCCTACGGCGTGGTGACGAAGCTCGCCTATGACCGTTTCCGCAACCTCACGGAGGCATCCGACAGCCGGGGGAACACCTCGCTGTACGGCTACGACCTGCTGGGCAGGTGCGTGAGCGTCACCAACCCCAAGGGTGCGGTGCAGAAAAGGGAATACGACCTTGTGGGCCGCGTGGTGCACGTACTCGACTTCGACGGCAACGACATACGCCTGTCCTACGACGGGATAGACAACCTCACCGAATACCGTGACAACGTCCAGCACGTGGAGTACGGCTACTCCGGCATGTGGAAGCTGACAAGGCGTCGCGACCACCGGGGCGTGGTGAACTTCCGCTATGACCGGGAGGAACGCCTGCGGCGTGTGACAAACGAGAAGCTCCAGAGCTACGAGTTCACCCTTGACGCTGTGGGAAACGTCACCGCCGAGAAGGGCTTCGACGGGGCCGTCCGTCATTACCTGCGTGACAGGGGCGGACGTGTCGTCAGGGAGACGCTGCCATCGGGGACGGAAAGGGAATACGGCTACGACGCCTGCTCGCGCGTGACGCGCGTCTCATACCCCACGGCTGGCGACCCCGACCAGACCTACGCCTACGGGCTGTCCGGCAGGCTGGTGCAGGCATCGAGGGGGGAAAGCACGGTGGAGTTCGCGTACAACTCCCTGGGACTTCCCGTCCGGGAGACGGCTGACGGCAACACCATACTCCGCACCTACGACCATACCGGCAGGATACTCACGCTCGACAGCACGACGGGGGCCTCGCTGCGCTACACCCGCAACGGCTACGGGGAGCTTGAGGGGTTCACGGCCACCGGCGGCAGCGAGGCCGACGGCGCAGGCTCGTGGGAATCCTCACACCGCCACGACACGCTGGGCTTCGAGGTGGAGCGCATCCTTCCGGGGGGCGTCGTCCGCTCGTTCGCCTACGACGACATAGGCCGTCTGGTGGATGCCCGCACACGCAAGGACTCGCGCACACGGCATATGCGCCGCTACCGCTGGGGCGTCGCCGACAGGCTGTTGTCCGTGGAGGACAGCAGGCGTGGCGAGACCCGCTACTCCTACACCCCGACGGGGCAGCTCGACAGGGCGGAATACCCCGACGGCAGGGAGCAGTGGAGAAAGAGCGATGCGGTGGGGAACCTGTATCCCGACCCGGACATGAGGCTGCGCCGCTACCTCAGTGGCGGACGGCTGGAGCAGGACGGTGAATGGCACTGCGAGTACGACGATGACGGCAACCTGACGGAACGCTACCTCGGCACGGGAAAGTGGCTTGACGGCAAGAAGGACCGCTGGAGATACCGGTGGAACGCCGACGGCTCCCTGGCAAAGGTGGTGCGGCCCGACAAGAGGGAGGTGGAGTTCACATACGACGCGCTCGGGCGCAGGCTCTCCAAGAGCTTCGGCACGGCTGTGACCTGTTGGGTGTGGAACGGCAACGTGCCGCTGCACCAGTGGAAGCAGCGCAGGGAATACTCCGTCATGGAGGACAGGTGGGACACGGACACGGAACGCCGTGACATGACGGTATGGCTCTTCGACGAGGAGTCCTTCGTACCGATGGCAATGATAAAGGAAGGCAGGTCCTACTCGATACTGACAGACCAGCTCGGAACGCCGACGGAGGCATACGATGCCGAGGGCAACGAGGTATGGAGCCGGGTGCTCGACATGGACGGGAACGTCATCGAGGAGACGGGCAACAAGGGAATGATACCGTTCCTGTTCCAGGACAGTATTATGACTGGGAGACAGGGCTGGCATATAACAGGTTCAGATACTACTCGCCACAGATGGGAATGTATGTCTCGCAAGATCCGATTGGACTGGCTGGCAGAATACTCAACCTCTACGGATATGTCGATGATACGAATGCGTGGAGTGATATATTCGGACTAATAAAATTTGAAACTAATGACCCAGATTTGTTCCCTGTGACTGGAAATCAGCAAAATACGGTTACAATAAAAATGCAAGGAAGTAGAGGTCGAGATTTTACTGCTGCATATAAAGAGGCTGGTATTTCTCGAAAGAGTGCTACAGGTTACACATGGCATCATAATGATGATTTTAATCCTATAACAGGAACTTGTACCATGGTATTAGTCAGAACTGAAGGTAGGCATAAGTATGAAAGTCATACAGGGGCAGTTAAACAATTTCAGGATTTAATGGGGCATAAGTATGATACTCGAGCGGCTGTTGTAGAATCTCAAAGTCAAGGATGGCTAATGGGTAGAAAACCATCAGAGAAAAAGAACTCATATCAAAAAACATCATAAAAACAATGGAATTAAATAAAATAAAAGATAGTCTTATTCATATTGATAAACAGTTGAGTGAAGACGATTGGAAAGAAGTAGAACAAAAGCTCTATTGCACGATTCCGTCATGCGTTAAGAACTTTTACAATACAGTAAATGGAGGACTAACTATAGGAAATTTATTCCTACTGAATGGTGATGAGCAAATAACAATTAAGAAATTCATGCCTATAAAATATAATGCAGATTTTCATAATGCACCTGAAAGTACGATGGAAGGTATGACATTAATTCAAAGATCACATCAAACAATTGGTTCTCATGAACTTATTATTGGAATAACAGCTGGGCGACCTAACAGAATCTGTGTAAATGTCAAAACTGGTGTGGTTGAACTTTATCCTTTAATTGGATTAAATAAAGATGCTTTTATTTTTGACCCTCCCATTTTTATAAGCAGTTCATTTGACCAGTTCCTCTCAATGTTGAAATACGAACCCAAAGAATCAGATGACAACTTGATCAGAAAGGAAAGGACGAGCAAGGAGAAACTGAAAATAGAAACTTCAGCAAAAAAACTGTCATCTGAGGATTGGTTGGAGTTTGAGAAAAATACGAAATTCAAACTCCCAACCACGATGAAGAATTTTTATCTCAAAAACAATGGTGGTATGCCTAATCTGAATTTCTTTTCACCACAAGATGAAGATATGGATGAAGTTGAAATAAATATTTTCCTTCCAATCAAATATCCTCTTAAAGGTATTCAGACAATAGAGGAAACATCTCGATCATTATGGGAAAGAAATATGATTTCAAAAAGTTTTTTACCTTTTGCCATAGATTCCGGGAACAATCTTTATGCAATCCATAACAAAACATTGTGTATTTACTATATTGTAATGGATATATGGCATAATGAATGGAGTTGTGAAGAGAATTTTAAAGCAAATTCAACTAAAATCGCTTCATCGTTCCGTTACTTTATAACCCATTTGATTCCAGAGGAGTAATAAATAAAAAATCTGTAAATGGTTATGGCGGACACAGGTTATTTCGACAGCGTGAGTGCAAACCTAAAGACCGGCGTAGGCGCGCAGGTCAAAGGTATCTCGGAAGGCGTCAAGGCGAACTCCGACGCCGGCGTGTCACCGTCCGTCAATGCCCTCGACACGGGGGTCAAGGCGGCAGCCGCCATCGGCGGCCTTGCCGACGGCCTGAGCGAGGCCGCGATGCTCCCCGTGCTGGGTGCCATGGGGATGAAGGGCATGGCCTGCCTGCCCATCTCCAAGCAGCTCGACCCGGTCATCGGCGTGGACATCCACCTCGTGACGATACCCCCGTCCCCCGTCGTGCCCATGCCTCACCCTTATGTCGGGGTTCTCCTTCGTCCGCAGGACTTCATCGCGGCGGCGGTCTCTTCATTCATCCCCCCGCCTCCGACAGCGGAACAGACGGGCGACGCCGACAGCGCGAAGCTCGCCGAGGTGGGCCACACCGTGCTGACGATGGCCGTCGGGATGCTGGGTGCCACCGTCAAGATAGGCGGCTTCATCCCGCGCGCGGTTGCATCCACACCCACGCGGAGCATCCCGCACATCCCCATGGGCGCAGGCTGGGCGGCCCCTTCAGCGGCGATACCCAAGAACAACGGCCACGCCTTCATGGGCAGCCTGACGGTGCTTGCCGACGGGATGCCCTTCTCGGGCGGCGGCGCGCACCTGCACCTCGACTGCAACGACGTGGGCATACCGAGCGTGCACAAGGTTCCGGGCATGTTCCTGCCCACGGGTGTCATCAACCCGATACCTCCCGCCAGGCAGATACTCACCAGCCCGGTTCCCGTCCCTCTCAACCCCATGGCGGCACTCGCCCGCAAGTGCACGGGGGCGTTCGGGCGTTTCTACAAGAAAAAGACCAAGAAGCTGGCGGACAAGCTGCACAGCAAGGTCAACAAGACGATAAAGAGCGAATCCCTCAAGAACATGCTCCACAAGGCCATCTGTACCGTCACTGGCCACCCCGTGGACGTGGCCAGCGGCACGTTCTTCACCGACGAGGAGGACTTCTGGCTCGACGGCCCGGTACCTCTGTCATGGGAACGCACATGGTACAGCCGCAGCGACTACCGGGGTCCTCTGGGCAACGGGTGGCACCACGCCTACGACATGGGCATCGTCGCGGACACGGAAGAAGGCACGCTGACGCTCCGCATGAGTGACGGCATCCCGGTGGCCTTCCCACTGCCGACAGCGGAAGAACCCTCGTTCATCCTCTCCGAGCGCAAGGAGGCCCGTCTGGAACAGGACGGCTGCTACTGCGTGTGGGACATGGCCGAGGACCTCTACTACCGCTTCACGCGCAAGGAGTACGATTCCGTGCGCCTGCTTGAGAGCGTGACCGACTGCAACGGCCTCGGCATCCGCTTCGAGTACACGAAAGAGGGATTGCTGCACTCCATTACAGACAGTGCGGGCCGCCGTCTGAGGGTGGAGCACGACACGAGGAGCGGACGCATCCTTGAGATATGCGGCCCGCATCCGGAAGATCCGGAGAAAGAGATTACCCTCGCCTCCTACGAGTACGACGCCGACGGCAACATGACCCTCCAGCGCAACGCGGCAGGCGATGTGATGACATACGAGTATGCCGGAAGGCTCATCGTGAAGGAGACATGGCGCAACGGCCTTGCGTGGTACTTCGAGTACGACGGTACGGGCGTGGGTTCGCGCTGCGTACACACGTGGGGCGACGGCGGCATATACGACCATAAGCTCACGTTCCGAGAGGGAGTGACCGAGGTGCTCGACAGCCATGGTGGGCTGACGGTGTACCACCACCGTGGCGGCCTTGTGTGGAAGAAGGTCGATGCCAACGGCGGGGAACACCTGTGGCGTTATGATGACAGCCGCCAGCTCCTCGCGCAGACAGACCCGCTCGGTAACAGCACCCTGTACAAATATGACCGCTGGGGGAACTGCACCGACAGCTCCGACCCGTGCGGCGGCAGCGTGTCCGCCGTGTACCCCGGCAAGGGGGGGCTGCGCAACCGTCCCATATCCGTTACCACTCCGGACGGCGGCACGTGGGAGTTCGGCTATGACCGCTCCGGCAATCCGGTGAGCCGCACCAACCCCGAAGGTGCCGTCACGAGGATGACCTACCGCGACGGTGCGGTGGCATCGGTGAAAGACCCCTACGGTGTGGTAACGAAACTCGCCTATGACCGTTTCCGCAACCTCACGGAGGCATCCGACAGCCGGGGGAACACCTCGCTGTACGGCTACGACCTGCTGGGCAGGTGCGTGAGCGTCACCAACCCCAAGGGGGCGGTGCAGAAAAGGGAATACGACCCTGTGGGCCGCGTGGTGCACGTGCTCGACTTCGACGGCAACGACATACGCCTGTCCTACGACGGGATAGACAACCTCACCGAATACCGTGACAACGTCCAGCACGTGGAGTACGGTTACTCCGGCATGTGGAAACTGACAAGGCGTCGCGACCACCGGGGCGTGGTGAACTTCCGCTATGACCGGGAGGAACGCCTGCGCCGTGTGACAAACGAGAAGCTCCAGAGCTACGAGTTCACCCTCGACGCTGTGGGAAACGTCACCGCCGAGAAGGGCTTCGACGGGGCCGTCCGTCATTACCTGCGTGACAGGGGCGGACGTGTCGTCAGGGAGACACTGCCATCGGGACGGAAAGGGAATACGGCTATGACGCCTGCTCGCGCGTGACATGCGTCTCATACCCCACGGCTGGCGACCCCGACCAGACCTACGCCTACGGGCTGTCCGGCAGGCTGGTGCAGGCATCGAGGGGGGAAAGCACGGTGGAGTTCGCGTACAACTCCCTGGGACTTCCCGTCCGGGAGACGGCTGACGGCAACACCATACTCCGCACCTACGACCATACCGGCAGGATACTCACGCTCGACAGCACGACGGGGGCCTCGCTGCGCTACACCCGCAACGGATACGGGGAGCTTGAGGGGTTCACGGCCACCGGCGGCAGCGATGCCGACGGCGCAGGCTCGTGGGAATCCTCACACCGCCACGACACGCTGGGCTTCGAGGTGGAGCGCATCCTTCCGGGAGGCGTCGTCCGCTCGTTCGCCTACGACGACATAGGCCGTCTGGTGGATGCCCGCATACGCAAGGACTCGCGCACACGGCATATGCGCCGCTACCGCTGGGGAGTCGCCGACAGGCTGTTGTCCGTGGAGGACAGCAGGCGTGGCGAGACCCGCTACTCCTACACCCCGACGGGGCAGCTCGACAGGGCGGAATACCCCGACGGCAGGGAGCAGTGGAGAAAGAGCGACCCGGTGGGGAACCTGTATCCCGACCCGGACATGAAGCTGCGCCGCTATCTCAGTGGCGGACGGCTGGAGCAGGACGGTGAATGGCACTGCGAGTACGATGCTGACGGCAACCTGACGGAACGCTACCTCGGCACGGGAAAGTGGCTTGACGGCAAGAAGGACCGCTGGAGATACCGGTGGAACGCCGACGGCTCCCTGGCAAAGGTGGTGCGGCCCGACAAGAGGGAGGTGGAGTTCACATACGACGCGCTCGGGCGCAGGCTCTCCAAGAGCTTCGGCACGACAGTGACGCGGTGGGTGTGGAACGGCAACGTGCCGCTGCACCAGTGGAAGCAGCGCAGGGAATACTCCGTCATGGAGGACAGGTGGAACACGGACACGGAACGCCATGACATGACGGTATGGCTCTTCGACGAGGAGTCGTTCGTACCGATGGCAATGATAAAGGAAGGCAGGTCCTACTCGATACTGACCGACCAGCTCGGAACGCCGACGGAGGCATACGATGCCGATGGCAACGAGGTGTGGAGCCGGATGCTCGACATGGACGGGAATGTCATCGAGGAGACGGGCAACAAGGGAATGGTGCCGTTCCTGTTCCAAGGACAGTATTATGACCGTGAGACAGGACTGGCATACAACAGGTTCAGGTACTACTCGCCGCAGATGAGCATGTATATCTCGCAAGATCCGATTGGACTGGCTGGCGGAATACTAAATCTGTATGGATATGTCCATGATACTAACTATTGGGTGGATGTGCTGGGATTGTCTTCTTCGGGTTACGCAAAGCGCTTTTTTGATGCTAACCCTAAAATGAAAAAATTTATAGGCAAATTAAAAATAGAAATACACCATCGCATACCTCAGATGTATATAGGTACAGGCAGATTATTTCCAGAAGCTATGCGTACTTCTTTGTCTAATTTGCAAGGATTACCAAGAAAAATCCATAGAGAGGTTGTAAGTCCCGCATGGACTGCTTTTAGAAAAGCCAATCCCACCCCTACACGTGCAGAAGTTATACAACAAGCTATGCGCATTGATAAACAGGTAGCAGAACATATTGGACGAATAAATTAAAAACAGAATCAAGATGAATGTTATAATTAATCATATTGAAAAATTATCAAAAACATCCAAGTATATAAAACTATACAGAAATTTTGATACAAAGGTCATATTAAGAAATATGGGGAAAATAACAGGGGAGGTTGATAAGCAGTATATAAGATTTCTAATGGAGACAAATGGTGCCTCAATCTTAGATTATTGTTTCTTAGGAATGAAAAATAACCAATTAGGAATAAATGTATATGATAATATAAGAGAATTGCATGGCAAAAAAGTGGATAATTTATTAACTTTTGCTTTTGGGGAGTTATAGGGACAAGTTGTGGTGAAAACTTTGGCTATCTTGATAAAATAGATAGTGATGGTAATCATTTTATAGGATATTACAATACTAATGAGCCAGAACAAGTCTATTTAGTCGCATCTTCTTTTGATATATTTATGAGTAAATTTTTGAAACAAATTGAAAACACATTGAAACTTGATGAAAATGCTATATGTATAGCAAATAATGATTGGTTTCTTAATAAAGAAAAACTAATTGTTGATGATGAGGAAATGAATCAATATCTACAAAATCATAAAACCTCGAAATATGATTTATTGAGCAAATAAAATTAAGTAGTATGTAGGTCTTGTCTTGATTTAGGCATATTTTTTTAATCATCCGCTATTCATTGATGTGTTTATCATCATTATATATGATAAAGGTATTCAACAGAAGGGTGTTTTGATGAAAGTTGATTGAAAATTTATAAAATGCTGGAATGAAATAAAATGAAAATTGCCAACCTTTTGCTCATTGTTAATATAACAAACAAAAAAGATGAAAGCATAATAGATTTATATTTTTATAATAATTAAAACTAACAATTAATACTATGGACGGAAGGTTTACATGGCTACCATTCTATAAAGAATTATCCGACTGGCTACTTAGAAAACAGAATAGCCAACCAGAACTTATATCTACGCTAAAAGAAATCGGCATTTCCGGTTTTCGTGATGGTACAGAAAGAGGCAAAAGAGATTGCATTGACAGGAAATAGACCCGTTTACATTCTTGTCGTATCTCAACAAGTTTCACTCCGATGAAAGAAGAGTAGAAATCCTACAGGATTTAAGGTGTAAGCTAAATTTTAGTTGTCCAGAACCGACAGATGTATCCGGTATCCCGACGACACATCCGATGAAAGTGCATCTGTTTCCACACAATCAGGGGCAAGCATGATATACCTGTATTATGGGAATTGTTTGGACAGGTAAAAGAAGGGAAAGTAGATGAACTACTTTTTCAAACGGCATTGAATATTAAAAGTGTCGGAAAGGGAAAGCTCAGTATTGTTCTGTTCTACGTTAATCCAGAAAAATATGTTCCTTTGGATTCCAACACTTCGTCGTATCTAAGAAGCAAGAAACTGGGCTATACTTATGATAGTTTTGCATCATATAATGAGTTGTCAGAAAAAATAGTCAAGACTCTTGGAAAGCGTCCGTGGGAGATTTCATACGAGGCATATAATTATACTCCGGAGAGTGAATCATCCAATATTGGTAGTATCAAAATACTATTAGAAAAACTTGAGAACGAGTTAGAGGATAATATGGATTACCATATCTTTTATCGAGGACAGTCAGATAAAAGTTTCGAATTGATACCCTCCATCTATCGAGAGAGCTTTTAATCCAGAATGAAAATAGAATTTTCAGAGATATTATCGCTCAAAGTCCGGCTGATTTCAAAGGATGTACATCTACTTTGAAAAGTTGGTTAAGATGCAGCATTACTCCTTACCGACACGACTCTTGGATATTACTACAAATCCTTTGGTAGCTTTGTATTTTGCGTGCGAGAATGATGCCGTTGACGGTAAACTGTTCCGATTCGAAGTTAAAACGTCAGATATTAAATATTTTGATAGCGATGCTGTCTGCGTCTGTTCCTAATATTGCAAACGCCCAATAGATTTCAGTATTGAAGGTATTCGGGATTTAGAGTGTGAAGATTTTAATGACAAAGCAGACATATCCTATCTGCTCCATGAAATTAAGCACGAGAAACCCCATTTCCAGAATGTGATTGACTCAAAGGATATCGAGAGAGTCTTTTGTGTAAAACCGATGTTTGACAATCCTCGCATAATCCGGCAGTCCGGGGCATTCTTCCTTTATGGTATCAATGGCAATAAAAGCCAACCTGCATCACTCAACTTCAGCTACAAAGTGTACATCATCAATAAAGTGCAGAAACAGAAGATCAGGAAGCAGCTTGAAGCCCTCGGCATAGACAAATCAACGTTGTTCCCGGAAGTCGAACACGTAGCCGAGCATATAAAGGACAAATATCATCTACCTAAATAACCTTTCCCTCATTTAAAAAACAAGCCGAGCTATTACGCGGATAGCTCGGCTCTTTACTTTGATAAGATTACATCAAGTCTTAATCTTGTGGTACATCTTGAACTTGCAGGCATTTCTCTACTTTGTATAAATAATACCTACATTTTATTATTACAAATGTTACTATTATACGAGAAATTACTATATGCCCTATGAATAGAATGAGGGGAAAGAGCAATACAATCAGACTTATAACAACAAAAGGGAACTCAAATTCTGAGAAAAACTTATAAGTCCAATCAAAGCTAACAATTCCAACTACAAATAGCGTAATAAAAAATATAAATCTAATATTTGACCATAGATTTCTACTATATTTCCTACAATCTTCTTGATAAAGATTATAGCCCGATATAAATAGCTCTATAGCTAAAACTATCTGAGAAGTTACTAAAATATAAGTTTTTACAAGTGCTTCATGTTGAGACCCAAACATCCCGATACAAAACAAGCATAAAAAACCGTATAATCCAGCATATAATCCGATGAAACCACAACCTTCCAAATCAAGTTGGTTTTCATCAGTCAGATATTTTAAACGGCGATATGCCTTATCTAAATAGGCACTATTTAATATACATTCATTATCTTCACTTTTTAGACTCTCTGTTATAATATCATTAGCACGAGACAATACCTCCCGTACCGACAACTTCAAATCTTTCTGATATTTACGATAAATTTCAGTCAGCACATGCTTGTTATCAAGATAGTATAGTCCAAAGTCAAAAGCAATTATAAATTGTATGAATGCAAGTAGATTAATACATTCTATTCCAGACATTTTTCTATTCAAGTTTTTTAGCTCTCCATTCTTCTCCGTTATGTTTTAATACATATTCAGCAACGTACTGTATTAAATCAACCGGATGGAAAGAATAACGCAAATTCCCTTTACGATAAGTAACCGATAACATAAGTTCTTTCTTGTCTTTATAAAACCCAATAGCCTCATTATACTTGATTTCTAAGTTCTTTTGGTTTTCTTCCAAAAAAGATACTATTGGTTATCTTTTTCAAAGAGTCTATCAACTGCTCAATAGAGATTCCTACAGGAACTCTAAATAAGGTATGACGCAACTTATAATCAAACTTCAACTCTTTGTTTTTAGATTCATAGTATTTCTTATCAACAGCAATAACCACAAATTTTCCTTTCCCGATTAATTTTGCTGCATCGGTATCTACTTTTCTGCATAGTAATTTATCCCCATTAGAGATGTCTTCGGGTGACATAGAGGAGCCTTCAACAGTAAATATTAAGGGATTCTCAGATTGTTTATACTCAGAAATGTCTAACATTGAATTTTCACACGGAATCCTATCTGGTAACATTTCAAGACCTTTCAACGGAGTTACACTCAACGTAGGATCTCCAGCCGCCACACTCATAGTACCATCGGCATTCATACCGTTGGTATGCACTTCTCTCCCAAAGGCAAAGTGATAAAGATTAGATACTAACTGTTTCAATTTCAATATATTAATTAATAGTATGCGTCTAAGCGCATATTTGTGATTCGCAAAATTAGCGTTTTTTCTCATAACTCGCAAGTTTATAGGGGTTAAACATCAATAATGCCATCGCATAAGGCTCTTACCTGAACTGTAACAAGAGGATTACACAACAGCCTCACTCACTAATAAAACATTCTACCATAAGAACAAAAAGAATGCAATGAATGATTACGATTTAACCTCTTTTGTTCAAAAGCCGGTTTGCTTTGCCTGTGATGAATTGAATAGCAGGACGAGAAAAGAGACTATGTAGGGTAATATTTCAGAAGAGAGGATAGCCTGTAAACAGATTTTCTTCTATTTAGTCGGTTAATAAATTTAATTGATTGTTTGTTATGTTCAAGGGAAAACACTATTTTTGCGAAATATGATATCCTCCTTCTTGTCTTGAAAGCGGTCTGACTGCTTTAACCAAGGCGAAATGTCTTGGTTTTATAATAAATAATAAGATCAGCATGGCAGAATTAAAGGCAACCGTGTGCTTGCAAGGAAAGGACATAGAAGTGATTTCATCACATATTGAATTTAATCGCAAGACAGATAATAAAGGAAGGCCGGTGACAAATGTTATTGGCGGACGTATTACTATAACCGTTGAATCTACCAGAGAAACTACTATTCTTGAAGCAATGGTAAACTGCCCTTTCAAAGCGATAAGCGGCAAGGTGATTTATTATAACACTAAGGATAATTCTATCTTTCGTGTCGTGGAGTTCAAATATGCGTATATCGTGTATTATAAAGAGATTTACAATGTTGACAGGAAACGCCAAATGTATTCCACCATCACATTTTCTGCGGATATTATTATGATAGGAGACGCATATTTAAGCAATCAATGGTAAGAAGAAACATGAAATTTAGTTGTATGGATATTATCGTATCAAGAAATATCACTAACTTTGTTCATTGTGGATGTGGTGATAATGGATTTGCAGCGTCTTTTACTATTTCATTGTATATTCTTATTGCTACATTCCTGTTTCCCAATGGAGTTAAAATAGAATTATGTTAATAACAAAGGTATGAACACTTTAATTCTTGATTTTTTAAACAGCTATGCTGACAATCCTAATCCTCAGTATGCCGTGATGCTGAAAGGAAAATGGGGATGCGGCAAAACCCATCTTATAAAACAATGGAAGAAGAGGTTTGACGAGACCGCAGATACCGACGAGGAAATTACGCTAAAGCCCATCTATATTTCGACCTATGGAATGGATAGCGTGAATGACATCAAGACAGCAATAGATAGGGAATTAAATCCTTTCTTCTATTCGAAAACCGGGCGTTTCATAAAGGGTATTTTGAAATTAGCCGGTAAGGTAGTCTTCAAGACGAGTGTGGATTTTAATGACAACTCTAAAGAGGATGGTTCATTTTCCGCAACACTGGATTCATTGTCGTTACTACAAGTGGAGGACGACAGTATAAAAGGTGTAAAGTTTCTGATATTCGATGACATCGAAAGGTGCCTGATAGAGATGAAGGAATTGTTAGGTTTCATCAACTATTTTGTAGAGCACTGTAATTGTCATGTTGTCATAATTGGGGATGAAAACCACCTTGAAAAACTTCCCAAGGCTGTCTTGGGTGAGTTTAAGGAAAAGACCATAGGCAAGGAATTTGAAATACAACCCGATATAGAAGAAGCCATCGAATACTTCCTTGACGAAGTACCGGTATCCGATTATTTGAAAGAAATGCGTGATTTCATTATTGCCTGTTTTATGTGTACAAAATCCGATAACTTACGGGTTTTGAGACAATGCTTGTATGATTTTAAAAGCCACTTAAACAAACTTCCTTCCGAACTGATTGAAAAGGATAATATCTTTCTTAAAAATATCCTTGGGTCATTTATTGCTGTGTATGCAGAGTATAATAATAGTGAGAACAAAGAGTTGATTTGTAATTGGAGTAGAGATTGTCAGATTTCACTACTCCAAGATGATAATGAGGATAAGCAAAGGATACAGCATCTAAGGGAAAAATATCAATCTTTGAACAAGGGGTTAACTTATAATGTCTTAAATCCGGAGTATGTTACGGCTATTATACAATATATTATCACAGGTGCTCCACTTGTAGAATTTATTGTTACGGAAATAAAGGATAAGCAAGAAGAGTTGAAGCCTTGGGAAATGCTACCCGGCTTTTTCGACATGGAACAGCAAAAACTTGAAAGTATTTGCCAGGCCACTATAAAAGCCATATTGGATAAAGGAGATAAAAGACGCTTATCAACTTGGTTATAGTATTGCGTATCTATCGTATTTTGACGCTATTGGCATTTTTTCTGATATAAAGCCTCACATCTCTTCAATAAAAGTGAGAATAGCAGAAATGATTAATAGTCAAACCAGTTAGAGGAGCTTTATCAGTTAAGAGGGCTTTTTATTAGTGGATGTAATTATGTAACCACAGATTCCAAGACTCCAATAACAGATGATATTGTGGACTATTTCTTGCAGCAGGTGAAATCAAAGATAAATGAGTTGCCGGATCAAATGCAAAAAGCACTGCGTAATTTGACTGAAGAAACAGTAGAGGAACTTATAATTATAGACAGATTGCCTTATCCAGATAAAAGTTGTACATACGAACTTCGTGCGATATTTGCATCTGAAGATGCCAATGCTCTTTTTGATGCTATCTGCAAACTAAGCAATAAAGGCAGAAATGCTTTTACGCAATTTCTTGCTTATCATTATAATTTTGACTATGACCTACAAGATGTGGGAGACAGATATAAGGCAGATATTCCTTGTTTACTCAAACTGAAAGATTTGGTCGGTAATGAAATCAGCATATCAAAAGGAGTGGATAAACTTGCCTTCATAAGGTTAAAAGATGTCTTGATTGAAGCTATTAGGAGGTGTGAAGGCTAAAGTGATACATTGATGCCAATGTAGAAGCTAAAAATGGCGTATCGTAAAAAACGGAGACGCGATGAAAGACCATTATTCCTAATTGGGTTAAAATAGAGGATATGAGGGCTATAAATGGAAACGGGTGGCGGCGGGGAATCGGGAGGCTATAAAGGGAGGAAGGATGCCATAAAAGAGTAGAGCTGTCGGCAGACCGGAGCGCAAAAATCCCTCTGCCCGGTCATCACGACCATGCAGAGGGAACGGTTGAAATTATGATTATGTCAAGCAGCTTCGGCAATAGCTTCGTGTTTGGCTACCTGCGGTTGTCCGGTCTCTTTCAGGCTTTCATCAATCCTGTGTTGAAGTTCCTTACACTCCTGTTTGAGCCTTGACAGTTCATCGGCTTTACTCCACTGGCGACAAATGATGTCCTGCAATGTGGGAATTTCGCTTTCTATCCGCTCTACCGCCTTTTGTTGCTTCTCGATAAGAGAGGGCAATTTGCTTAATGCTCCATGCGGATATTGTGCCGACTCAACGAAACCAAGCGGCAGTGCACCACTCAGGCCGCATCGGTATTTCAATCCACTTATACCCTCTACAAAGAATGTATTGCGGTCAAATGTACCGTCTATGCTGTACTCGCTACGCACCAACAAGTTCAGCCCTGCATACGTGCCAACTGTGCCATACGCTTCGTTGCGGTAGGTCTTGGCAATACGGTGCAACTCCCGGCCTACTTCCTCGGTAGTGGCTTGCGGCAAGCTCAAAAGCAGGGTTGCCTTTGTTCCATTATACGAGTTGATGTATTCCAAATCCCTCATGAGATTGGCCTCTGTACGCTTTGCCTTTTCGATTTCTCCCTGACCGGCAGCTATTTTACGCTCGGCACGGATGCGTTCTTTCTTGAAAATAGCCTGTTCCTTTTCAAGCTGCATAATCTTGTTGTCGAGCTTCGTCTTGTTCAGTAAGTCGTTATTGCCTGACAGAATAGCCACGAACTCGGCAAAGTTCATACCGCTGTCCTCATCCATGCCTCCCTCGTCAATACGGCGCACGGCGATTGTGCCGTTGTTAATTTGGTTGATAAACATCTGCTTGTTTTTCAACAGATTAAATTTATAGGCGTCGAGGGTCTTTTCCGTACCATAAATTACGACATCTACCACATTGCCACCCCACAGCTTTACGGTGTTGCCTTTGCGTATTGCCCTGCCGTTTCGTTGCTCCATGTCAGCAGGTCGATCGGGTAGGTCAAGGGCATTACTGCCCTCTTCCCCCCTCAGAACCGTACGTGAGGGTTTCCCCTCATACGGCTCAAGCTTTTCAAAGTCTCTGTTCGTGTGCAGAGACCGGCTCATCCTACTTCTTGTTTCCATTGTTTTTACGGGATAATTTGAAACATTCATCATGAACCAACAGATTGCATTTCCGTCCGTCTTGTACGGTCGGCATTACATTCCATGCCTTATGCGTGTCAATCGGTTCACCACATATCGGACATTTCCGACCTTGCTTTTCCCATAGGTAAAGCAGGGATTTACGTCCTTTCAGTGTCACAAGCATCTTTGACTTCATTCTTTTATTGAAGTACAGGCGGCAGTCTGCGTCAAACGGATTCATGTCCCCCTTTATCTGCGTATATTGCAGGAAAGGAAACGAAGATGCCAGTTTCAACAAGGTAAGTTGGTCTTCTTTGCCGTTTGATTTCTTGAACTTAGCCGCAAAAGTCCAGCTGTTCCCTCGGATATTGTGCCAATAACGGTCTTTTATCCACCGTTTCCCTTTCTTGGAATGACGGCGTTTAGCCCATTGCCACAAGGCGAGAAATATCTGATGGTCAATTCTGTGAAAAGAATCACGTGTCGCCCCATGCTGATAATATGCTCCCCATCCTCGGATTTTAGCATTCAACATCCTGATTAATGATTCCTGCTTGCAACCCTTATGGCCTTTTGTCACCTTACGGATATTCTCCATAAAGCGTTTTTCGGCTTTCTTGGTCGGCTTGGTCAATATTTCATTGCCGTATTTGCGGATATTGAAACCGAGAAAATCGAAACCGTCACGGATCTTGGTTATCACCGTCTTTTCTTCTGATAAGGTCAGACCTCTTTCAGACATAAAGTCGGCTACCAATGGCTTGATTTCCTTTTCAAGTGTTTCACGGTTCTCGCAGGTAATTATAAAGTCATCAGCGTAACGGACAAGATTCACCATTGGCGAATATAACTTACCTTTGATTCTAACTCGTTTATATTTCTCTGCAAGGACTTTCTGCAATCCGTCCAATGTCATATTGGCAAGCGTGGGAGAGATAATACCACCTTGTGGTGTTCCCTCCTCTGTCGGGAACATCTGTTTGTTGAAGATATAGCCGCATTTCAACCATTTTCGGAGCATTGCCTTATCCATAGGGATGTTGGCAAGCAGCCATTCATGGCTGATATGGTCGAAGCACCCCTTTATGTCACCCTCCAGAATCCATTCGGGAGAATAGCCTTTTCGGAGAATGTTATGGCATTGCATTACCGCATCCATACAGCGACGTTCCTTGCGGAAACCGTATGAACGTGTGTCGGCTGTTGTTTCCGACACTGGTTCCAATGCCATGAGGTAGAGTGCTTGCATGGCTCTGTCTTTCATTGTCGGTATTCCCAACGGTCGCAGTTTGCCATTACTCTTTTTGATGTGGACTCTTCTCAATGGCTTCGGCTGGTAGCCTCTGCGTTTGAGTTCGCTTATCGCTTGTGTTTTTGCTTCGGGTTTCTCCCATGTTTCCATGTCCACTCCGGGGGTGTTGCCACCTCCGTTAGAAGTAACTCTCTTTACGGCTAAGGCTTTTGCGTAAAAAGAGTGGGTCAGCGTCCACTGCAAGGCTTTCACCTTGCCCGGTCTGCCTTCCTTCTGAGCCTTTACAATACGCGCTTGTAGCTTTCTGACAGCCAACTCCGCCTTATTCCAGTCTATTCTGTCCCAAAGTGTTTGCTGATTGTCAGCAGGCGCACACGATGTTTTGTTTTCGTTCATTTGCTTTCCTCCTTTTGAAAGTTCTAAAAGTTAATTGTAAAGAATCACCATTTGACAACATTCGGTTTGATTGCCTCCCTAATGTCGTCACAGAAGTCTGCCCACTTTCGTGTCGGATGATGTCGCCCACATCAGCCCGTGATGTCGGTTCAATCCGTATCCGCTCCATTACAGAACGGCATTCGCTTTTTCTGTTATCTTATACCTGCACACCATTCGGCTTTCATTGCTGTCAGCTTACCTGCCATTTTTTACATGACAGGAGATATACAGGCTTACCATGTTCCACATAGATAACTAACGGATAGGTTAGGTTCTGTCTCATCCTCCGGCGGTGCTTATATCCGTGTAATCCTACCATGGAGAGGATTAACCGACCGCTTCCCTTTTGGGTAGAGTGTGCCAGTATCTTACACTCTTTCGTGACATTACGAAGTTTACTAACAGTTCGCTTGCGCTAACCATACTATCCAGCCTCGCCACTCTACGGTATGATACTAACCGTACTTGACTTCCCCTCACGGTTCTGTCTTGTCTTGCGAAAGTGTACTTTGTCCCGACCGCTTAATACAACATTAAGGTGCATCGGTCGGTAGGCTACCGCTGACGGAACAGCGGGTTAAAGCTGATACCCGTAAGTATCATTCCAACAATTATCTATGCGACTTCATGTCGCACCCAAGGTATTTCAAGGTGATGCACCGCCACAGCCCTTTGCTGGGCGTTCACACCTGTGCCTAACATGGTCGTACTTCCAAAAAAGAACTCGCACCTTGCCGTTGTTCATTTCTTCAAACAGCTTTTTTCTTCCCCTCTCGGTAGTGGCACATTGGATAAACTGTATTTCATCAGCAGGAATACCGAGCCGTACCAACTTTTCTTTGATGTCGGTATATACGTTCCATTCGTTCGGTTTGTATGTACCAAGGTCGCTGAACACGAACTGTGTACCCCGATTGTCATTCGAGCGTATATAGTAGTCATAGATTGTCCTCGCACAGATAGAAGCCTTGTTATCGGCATCATCCTTGAACTTGCAACCCAACAAGCGCATATCAAGAGCCATTTTTCGGGCTACATTGGTCGCAACCAACATTTTCGCCTTGTCGAGGTTGTCGGGTTGCGGAACGTCAAGCCCCAAGTCCTCCCACTGGCCGCTACCGGCGAAAGATACCAAGCGTCCTATCATTTCCTCCTGCTCTATTGTCGGGGGATAAGAGAGGAAACGCACGTTCTTCTCAGGTACATCAAGATTTATCATGTCGGCTGTACGGTAATCCGTAATCTCACGCAGAAACATTGCCAGCTCCGGCACTTTGATGTAAGTACGAAAACGCTCTTTGCGCTTCACCGAGCCTGTCACGTTCAATTCATAATCTGCCGTTTTCTTTGTGAATATGGCTGCCCATGCATCGAAACAGCTAATCCGTTGCCGTTGAAGCTCCTGCGGACGCAAATACTTGAACATCACATATAGTTCGGTCAGTGCATTTACCACCACTGTACCCGACAGAAACGTAGCCCCAAGGTCACGACCTGTCCGGCGCTGAATGTCACGAATGGCAAACAGCAGGTTCATCGCCCTTTGCGAGCCTTTGGTATTGCCGATACCTGCAACCCTCGTGTGGCGTGTCTGAAACATTAAATTTTTCATTACATGGCTCTCATCAACAAATATGTGGTCTATGCCCATTGTGTGAAAGTCCACCGCATCGTCTTTCCGATTATTGATTTTCATGCGCAGTTCTTGTAGTTTAGCTCCAAGGTTCTGTTTGCGCTTCTCCAACCCCTCCTGCATCTTTCCGCTGCGGTAGCGCATGGTGGACTGCTCCAAAAATTCGAGGTTACGCTCCACATCGGCAAGCTCTTCCGTGAATATATCTATCATGGTCTCTTCTGACTGCGGTATCTTGGCGAACTGGTCGTGCGTGAGTATGATGCAGTCCCAGTTGTTGTTCTTGATTTTTGAAAAGACCTCTTGCCTGTTGGCAGGGGTAAAGTCTTCCTTGCCCGGATAGAGAACTTTGGCCGTAGGGTATGCCTTGCGGAACGTATCAGCGATTTCGTGCACATTGGCTTTCAGCCCGATAATAAGCGGCTTGTGTGCCAATCCGAGACGTTTCATTTCGTAGGCGGCAACACACATTATCATCGTCTTGCCTGTGCCTACCTCGTGCCAACAGATACCGCCTCCGTTCTGCTTAATCATCCAGATAGCATCTTTCTGTGAGGGATAGAGGCTGTTGTATGGAAATTGCTCGAAAGAGAGCTGCGGAAAGGTCTGTGCCGAACCGTCATAGTGCGGCCTGACATAGCAGTTGAAACGCTCGTTATACACCCTCACCAGCTCGTCCCGAACCTCTATCGGCTGCCTGTCAAGCCAGCGGTTGAAACGGTCTCTAATCTCCTGTATCTTGGTGGCTGCCTCCTGTATGGCTTCCTCGTCCGGCACACGCACCTTATCACCATTGCGGTATATCTCTTTCGTGATTTCAGGTACAGTATCATGCAGGGCATGAACAAACAAATCCCCACCGTCATAGTTACGAACGGAATAGGTGTTGTAAGCCACCGGAGAGTAACTTTGCAGGCGTACTATGTAGGTGTCGTTCACATCGAAATACATTACGCTTGTCTCGGTCTCGAAAAGTTCAGTTGCAAAATCGGCATATAACTTTGTATCAATCCAACGCTCACCCATGTTAATATCGAGTTCCTCGTAGGGTATCGCTTCGGGTGTCGCATCCGCCAAAGCCTTTACAGCAGTTTCCGTCCAATCTTTTTCCCTGTCCGTGAGGTCGGACAAGTAAGAACCTATCTCCTTGCATTTGGCAATGACATTGCCTGAAAGGAACTTGCCTTTGTGCTCCCACTCCCCGATAACAGGATTGTAAAATATCTCACCTTTGAGGTCGCCGATGATTTCTTCCTCGGCACTATCCGTGGACTGCATCAGGTAGTCCATATCAACCCTGCCGTAGAAATTCAAGCTGCTTGCCAACGCTTCAATCGGTGTCAGCCGTTTGTTCGGGTCTATCTTCTTGAACGCCACAGGTTCACGCATGATGTCGGACTTGACTAAATCTTTTCCAAGCTGCATTTCTATTGTAAAGACTTCCACACCGAGGCTGTCAAGCATGATAAACTCCTTGTTGTCGTTCTCGTGGAAACAACCCCATTTGGCAACAAAGGCATCGTATCGGGCGTTCAGCTCTCCACGCAATCCGTTATCCTCTTTTTGTTCTTCCCTCTCTTTGATTGACAATTCAAAGTATGCCTTGCGTATAGGGAAATAGTCTTTTGCCCTATCTGCATTGACCTTACCCTCGTCCACCGGTACAAAATCAATGGCTACCTCTTGATAAAGACTTGATTTTCGGTATTGGATAGTACCCACCTGTCCCTCAAACAGCACCATTGAGCCGTCTTTCATCCATGCTTCCACCCCGTCCGTGTAGGCTCGTTTGCCTTTTGCGACTTGTTTCATAGCTACACTCCCGAAAAGGGACATCTGCATATCTTCGCTACCTTGTCCTTCCCCCATGAAAAGACTTTTACGGAAATATCGGCCAAAGTCAAGTTTCAGCAGTGCGGCGAGATATTGTGACATGGCATTTTCATTCCCTGCCATTGGTATTTGCGTACATATTTTCCGTATTGGTTCTGTACAATGCGGCTACCTGTCGCAAGGGTGGTTTTCGGTATGGTGAACAATTTGTTGGCGTATTCGGTCATTGTGCCTGTGGCGTCCGCCTTTTCCCTGCCTACTTGTAAAAACAGTTGTTCCCGTTGTGAGAGTGCCGCCTTGCGCGTGTGCTTTTGGAATATCAGCAGGTCGCTGCCTACCTCTATACCGCTTGTCTGCATGAAAAGCATATCGGGCAGACGGATTGCACTTATCAGGTCGGCATGATTTACAAGATATTCACGCACGAACTTATTGCCGGGCGTGTCGGCTATGCCCCTCGATGTGATGAAAGCTAATAACCACCCTCGTTCAACAACTCCATTGCTTTGACAAAAAAGTAGTTGTGTATGGTCTTGGTGGCCTGTTCATACATACCGCCTTTCTTCCATAGCTCCGCATCGAACACCCTGAAATTGCCAAACGGAATGTTGGAGGCTATGACATCGAAAGTTGTATGCTCAAAACCTTGTTCTCCGATTTCTTCAAATGCAGCCGTCCGTGTTAGCGTGTTCTCATGGAGCAGGGAAAGTATCATCCCCGAAATGAGATCTTTCTCAATGGCATAGTCATACGTGCCGGACATGGCTATGGGCAGAAAACCGCCTATACCTGCACTCGGTTCGAGAAATGAACGCATTTTGAGGCCGTTTTCGCTAAATGTGGCATGTATCTGCCGCACCACTGCATCAACAAGGAATTTAGGAGTGTAAAATGCTGTCAGTACAGATGCTTTGATGCCCTCTATGACATTGTGCCGCATGGGTTCTGTGAAATGAGGGTAAGCATTGATTAACTCCTGTAATCTTTGTATCGGTTCTTGCATATCACCACTTATGGGCTTGTCCGTACCTATATTCAATACTTCTTTGATACCCCCGAAACCAGAATATCGGGATAAAATTTCTTTTTCTTCCGCAGTGGCCTGCCTGCCTTGAACTTGGATTTTCATTGCCGTTTCTATGGCTTCCACGTTCGCTACCAATGACTTCAATTTGTTGTAACTCATAATTTAACCTTTCTTTTTTTCCCTTTGTTCGGCCTGTTTGCGACCTTTGGGATTTATTTTTCTGCCTCCAAAAGGTGGCGGAAACAATCTGACAAAGGCTGATGCGGAAAAATACGCTCGACAGATGGAGAGGAAGATTTTTGCGACTCACTCGCGGCGGAACGCCGGCATTGGCAAGATTGGAGCAGCCTATTACCTTTGCGGGAAAATAAGTCCACGAGAGGTCGCACGGCAGCAGCAAAACGATAATAAATGACAATCAAATAGAAAGGGATGAATAAAACTGTAAAACAGGGGTGTTAAAACAGGGTAATGGACAACCGGAACGGATTGCCCGTACTATAATCGGGAGGAAGGTGAACTATAAAGGGAGGTGGAAGCGGGTGGATTGGCCCATCTCTTGATAATTGCAGACTATTACTCTCAGAATGACGACTATATTAAATGTCGTGTAAAAAAATGCAACGGGCTATTTTTTTGTATCATGAGCGTATTATTCAGCAAATTAGTTGTATCTTTGTAATCGCATAGATTTTTTTGAAATGAAAACAGCTATACAGATTGCTAAAATAAGAGCGGTGGTACTCTACATCATGCAGAGTTTCACTCAAGGAGTGGACTATATAAAGTTATTTAAAATACTTTATTTTGCCCAACAGGACCATCTTGTCAAATATGGCAAAGTGATTGTCGAAGACTCTTTCAGAGCATTGAAGCATGGCCCGGTGCCAGCCTATACCTACAAGGCACTGCAAATTGCAGAAGGCAAACCCTTGGATGGGAATTTTGACGAGTTCCTTTCAGACATAGAGGTTCGTGACAAGAAGGTATATACTTCTGCCGTACCCGATATGGACTATATATCAGGTGTCAACAAACGTTGTCTTGACGCTGCTATCGCTAAATATAAGGATACAGACCCTTATGACTTGTCCGATTTGTCGCATGACTCGGCATGGGAAGAAGCGATGACACGCATTCAGGATGATCCTCAAAAGAACTTCATTACCATTATAGATATAGCCCGGGCAGGAAAAGCTACCAAGGACATGGTAGATTATATCCGAGAAAAGCAGATTGTCAAGAACGCTTTATCTTAAATCAAATGGACGACAAAACCGGTGCATTGGAAAGCTGAAAGCTATAATGGCCAAAGCTGAGCAAGTAGATATGTCATCAGTCAAAATTGGTGATATTATTTATGTCCCTTGGACGAAGAGGACGGGCTGATACTAAAAGACGGATATAAAGACCGCAATAAATATATTGTTATTATCGGCTTTACTCCGGAAGGTGTCGCTATCGGTGCCTTACTGATAAATTCGGAAATAGACTCTTCCAAGAGGTCGGAAGAGCTACTGGACTGCCAATATCCTTTGATGGTTCGGAACTATCGTGATATTCTGGACTATGACAGTTGGCTGGATTGTTCCGATATATTCGAGCTTTCAAAATTGAAAATCACGGAAAAGAACGGTAAACTGAAAGGTTGCCTGATTTCCGAAGACAGGGAACGGGTTATACAGTTTCTAAGAGAGACAGAGGTGTTCGATAATGCAACTAAAAGGCGTTATGGCATTATTAAATAATGGCGTTAAATCATAGGGAATGGATAGAATAGGTTTAGATACCAGAATTTCAAGGAAAGAATCGTTTCTATTGGCAAATGACGGTTTGTATTTAGGCAGATTGTCGTTGAACACATCTACTCCTGATTCCATATCCAACAACGAGAATATATACGGTAGTCACTTTTCAAGTATATCTTTCAAGAATCGGTATTCCATATATGGAAGTCCCAGTTCATCGTTAAGTCCATACAATCCGAATACATTAACCCCACCAGTTATTTATTTAAGAGGTGAGAAAATCGGTTGTTTGAGTAAAAATGTGAATCTTACAAATCGTGTAGATCCGGACGTGCTTAATGACTGGATGATAAGTCAGCGATTATTTGATTAGTTTTCCATACAGAAAAATACATAAGTCTCCAATCGTAAATTGGGAACTTATGTATTTAGTAGGTCAAATGCTGATGCCGTCCTGTAAAACGACTGGAGTTATCGTTGTAAGTAATAACTTCTTCAGACATCATTAATCTCTACTTTCCAATCTTATACATATTATCACGGGAGTCAAACCGCACACCGCAAAAAATGTAGTCAGGTGTACGCACTGCCCTTGCCGTGTATATATCCTTGCAGTTGCATTCTTCAAGGTATCCTGCCAAACTATCCACCATAATAGCGCAACTTAACTCCGCTGTTTGATGCTTGAACCGCCTGCCGTTTATTTCGACTAACACATAAGGGGCGAAAAAATCAAACGGGCTATTGCTTTCGGGGGATAAGATACCGATGTCTATCAGTCTGACAGGATTTAACTTTTCGTCCTTTGCCTTGTCGTTGTCCTTTTCAATTTGTTCACGTAGCAAGCGGAGGTAGCAATCTTTCTTCGCTTCAAAAGTATGTATCGACTTAATCCACTCACGAATCCGTTTCTTAAAGTATGCCATACTATTGGAAACAAAGAGCGTTATCCGTCCGTCTATGACAAAACCGTAATCGGTCATACCACTCCATTTACCCATACATTTATGGCGTACAGGCTCCCATGTCTTGCCTCCTACAAGGGCAACAAATTCATCTACTGCTGCTTTCTCTTTCCTTTTCATTGTATATAGTTTTTAAAAATCAGGAATAGTTGCTTTCTCAATCAAAACGTTGTCGGCATAATACTCAATCGTACCGTAGTAACACCAATATCCTGACAAACTGTTCTGAGATAGTTTTGATAGTCGTCTCCAGAAAAGTTCTTACCACATAAGTTTTTGAAAATCATCGGAATGGATATATCGTCTGTACTCGATAGTATCACTTTGCCATTCTGCCTAATCTCTGTTTTCATAATGCTGTTTATGTTTTTATTGTTACTATTTCCCTTTGTTCAACCTGTTTGCGACCTCTGGGATTTATTTTTCTGCCTCCAAAAGGTGGCGGAAACAATCTGACAAGGCTGATGCGGAAAAATACGCTTGACAGACGGAGAGGAAGATTTTTGCGGCTCACTCGCGGCGGAACGCCGGCATTGGCAAGATTGGAGCAGCCTATTACCTTTGCGGGAAAATAAGTCCACGAGAGGTCGCACGGCAGCAGCAAAACGATAATAAATGACAATCAAATAGAAAGGGATGAAACTGTAAAACAGGGTAACGGACAATCGGAATGGATTGCCCGTATTATAACGGAGAAGCAACGGACAACCGGGACGGATTGCCCAGAATACGACTGTATTAAATCATGGGGAATGAGTAAGTCTTTTTGATAAGGCAGAATGCAGTTCGGAACAGGCAACCAGAAAAACAATGTTTTTTGTTTGCTTATCCGCCAATCTTTCGTTATCTTTGTCAAAATGAAGACAGCAGACGGTACTTTCGGGTACGGTCATTGTCGTGACATGGAAGATTCATACTCGGCTTGGAAACAGGCAGAGATTGATATACATATTGTACGTTCACTGAACGTCTTGGAATAGAAAACTGACACTTATCAAAAAGACAAGATGTATAGCAAAATATTCATACTGTATGTTTATACAGCAGGGTTTACTTATCTGCCTTTTAAGTATGCAGTACCTCTATTCCGGAATAGCGTGGGTCATGCTGTTCTTTAGGGTGCAAGGTGGACATAATTCTTAAAAATACATTGAATATGAAACAGATTCCTTGCACGTGTACCAGTCCATCGACGGTTGTCCGGCTCTTCGGACAAGTATTTTGATGCGGCTGTGGATGCCTCCAGTTGTGTGCTGATTGACGAAGAAACTTACCTGCGTATTTATATGAACCACTTGGGTTGGCCGATTACGGCGAAAGAGACTTTGGTTGTGACGAACGGCGGCATCGACCTGACGGAGAATGAACGAGTGAAGTTCATCCAAGGAGATGCAGTGGCAGAACTGAGACAGATGAAAGAAGACGGCGACGGTATGGTGGTGGCTTACGGTGAGGAAATCGGGGCTTTACTCTTGGATAACGGGCTGGCGGACGAAATCACAGTGACAACCGTTCCGGTACTAATCGGCGGTGGCGAAAAGGCATTGGAGTGCGGACTGAATGACGGCAGAGCTTGGATTGTGCGGTCAAATAATGTGCTGGTGGACGGAAAAATGAGGACGGTGTACGGGAAGGTCTAATATGACAAATAGATATTATAGCAAAAGTGCAGCAACCGATTGCTGCACTTTTATTTAAAAGACGTGCCCTAAACATGCTAAATAGGCGAAAAGTAAGGTAAGTATATTACTTTTTAAGCCGAATACTAAAAAAGGTAGGAGAAAGGCATAAGGAGGATGGAGCCTCCGAAGATATAAAAGTACAGCAACACCAACTAAACCGGCACATAGGTAAAGCCGGGCAATACATCAGAACCAATAGCGTACTTTGCCATATCACGCTATGGCTGACAAAACAGCCTTTACATGAATGGCAAAGGAGTCACCGCTACGGCTCGGAATATGCGAAAACAAGATGGCTGTTATACGATTGAGCTGCCATAGAGATTTAGAACTTTTAGTCCATTCGCTGTAGCCTTACGATAAGTATAAAACGTACCACCCTTGGGTTGCCGTCATACCAGGCAATAAGAGACGAACTGTGACAAACCATATAGTCGTTGCGTCGAAGCAAACAGCCATGGTAGTAGTGTTCGCTCAGGATGATAACATCATCCGAGTTACAGAGGATGGTATCGTACCGGGCTTTCATCGCATCGTTCCACCTCTCGGCTTGTCCGCGATACGGTACTACGGCAATAACTTGCAGACCTGACAATTCGGACTGCAACGCAAGGGCAACTTCTGCCGCCAGCATATCAAACCCCATGGCCATGCCACAGTAAAAATGACGATAACCTCCAGCGTATGCCTTGGTTATCGCTGCCTTTAATTGCAGCTTCAGTTGCTTCCTGCATAGGAATGGAATATTGCGGTGTCCACTGAAGCAAACGGACACTGCCTTATCATACTTTGTCTGGGTCATATTATTTCACTTTGTAATGGGTTCTTGCGAGGAATATACCTCCGAGTACATTAGCACCAAGGCTTTCAAGCTGATTGGCATAAGTAGCATAACTCAGCCCTTTGGTTATCACATCATCAAAGACTACCACAGACCTGCCGTTGAAAAAGCCGAATCAAACTCAATGACGTTTACCTTACGGACTTCTTTCTCTGCCTTACGGTTCTCGTGAATGGTTAGCCTCTCACCACTCACTGATACATGGTCATAACCATTGATAGCTCCCGTCAGTTCGCATACTCTTTGGCAGAATGCTTGTAACGTATCTCGTTCTTCTTATCGGTGGATGCCGGTACGGGAGAAAATACAATGTTAGTACATGATGTTCCATAACGTTCGGTCATGTTGGCTGCCGTGCGTTGAGCAACCTCTTCGTATGCCCGTCCATCCTTGAAATCAAAGACTAACTTGCGGTCTGCTATCTCACGCTCACTCACATTGCGTATGCGTGCAGGAAAATACTTACAGAACCATACCTGTGGCTTGTCCAACTGCTTTTGAAGTTCTATGTCTATCGTCTTTGCCATAACTCTGATAATTTTTCTTTTTCCCTCTTTTTGAAGGCTGTTCAGCCTGCTGAGGGATATTTTCTGCCATCAACTGCCGCCCAAGAATACCGATAAGACAAAACGGGGACAAGAAATACGCTCTGACGTGTCAGAGGAAGATTTCTCGTTCCAGCGATAGTGGCGATTTGATGTTTGGTAAAAGGCGGCTTACTTTGCGGGAAATATGACTACGGCAGAGCTGACCGACAAACAGAACATGCTTTCTTACTACAAGCGGTTGTCATATAGACATGTAGAATAGGTGCAAGATTTATAAAAGGAATGGGTGGGCAGTGGAGCGTCTGTGGCTTGCCGGTCCAAACTTCCCGATGAAGTGACCGTACAACTTAGTCTCAAATCTGGCGAAGCGTAAGCCTTGGCAGTTTGTGACCGAGGTGTACGGTCTTTTCATGTTTGGCTTCCGTAAAGAGTCTTTCACTCACCCCATAGCAGCTCTGCTGCCATAAGGTGAGTGAATGTCTCTTGCGGACAAGTCCTGTGACGCTCCGCTGATGGTGTGGGGCGAAGCTATAAAAACAAACAGACGGCATTGCCGGTTACAAAAGGACAGATAGCAGAGGTCGCTGCAAGGACAACAGATTGGCTTGATTGACACTTGTGGCAAATGTGCCATCGTCCTTGCTTTATCCCAAAGACGGGTACACAGCATATAGCAGACTTGTATGCCATTTGCCGTGTACCGGTCAAAAGGGCGAACATCCTCTATAAAAGTTAAGCATGTACACTTAAAAGAGGAAATTGTATGGGTAAGACTTTATGATATAAGAGTGATATGGCTTACAAATTATCGGTGCTATTTTAGATTAGTGCCACGATTTTGCTAACTTTGCAAGTGAGTGAAAACGAATTCTGATATAAGTAATGAAGCCATTACCCCCATATCCGATTATGTCGAAATACACCGTAATGTTGTAAATAACCGGATTGAAACGGGCTGCTTCATTCAAATAAAAATACGATGAATGCAAGACTATTGTTCATACTCCTGCTTTTCACAATTGGGGCATTGTGGTATATTATCGGCTACTGGCGACGAAAAGCAGGAGAAGCGGCATTCGCCGCCGCACGGTTGGCCGAAAAGAGCGAGGAACGTGAACGCTACTGTCGTCTGGCGGTAATGGCCGGTCATCGGGAAGCCTGCCGTATGTTCTGTCTCTTGCACCCCGAACAGTTTGATGGCCATTCTCCCCATAAGCCGTTCAAGTTACGAGGCATCCGAATCTCCTTTTACGGGTATTACTATCCGTCACGATACAATGCGCTGCTCAATGATGAACAGAGGGCTTTCTGCCGTTCCATCTACCAATTCAAACAAGGAGATATACACGGAATCGAGTTCTTTAAAACGTGTATGAATGCTTGCAACTGAAAAAGAGACCTTACCATATCATGTTCATGCCGTGTAGCAACTGGATAAAATACGGTCAACGGTTCAAACGGCTCGACTGGTACATCGGCAAGCACCGACAGGATTTAACTTCAGGACTGTACGACGTTGATATTTGCGATGCACGAGAAAGCCTGCATGAAGCCAAAGGTGGAGAGAAGCGTATCCTCGAACGAAACTACCTCATTACCGGAAATATCAAAGGGAAAGAGATTATCATCATAGATGATGTGCTGACAACCGGGCAAAGCGTGGCGGATTACAAGGAAGAGATAGAACGGTGCGGTGGCAAAGTAGTGGCGGCTATCTTCTATGGCAAGACGCTCTCCATGCCTTCGATGCTCCTTGTACAAATACACGTCTGGGGCAACCATATTGCCCATATTATTGAACGGATGACAAAGTAACCGGAACGGTTTCAGCCCTTTTTCACTTCTCTTTCACAAACCTGCCAATGCTGATATACACTCCTGCCGGATGGATTGGATATAATCGAGTATAAGCGAGGGGCTGATACTCCTGCCATTGAGCTTGCAGGTGATATGTAGGTGTTCGCCAGTGCTGCGTCCTGTGGAGCCGGTAATGCCAACCACATCACGCGGATGAACTACTGCCCCTTTGACAATAAGAATTTTAGAGAGGTGACAATAACTGACGGTGTACCTGCCATGCCGCAAAGTTACATACTTGCCGGAAGTCTTGTCCTGTCCGACCTTCACGACCACACCCTCCATCATGGCCATCACCTCGTCGCCACGTGCGCGCAAGTCCAGTCCACCATGAAATTTACTCTTTCCCGTAAACGGGTCCTTACGGTAGCCGTAAGGCGAAGTGACCTTGATATAACGTAACGGGTAACTTACACTCAAGTAACGATCCATCCACTTTTTCTTATCCATATCTGCGGATACCGGGATACCTGTTGAAACTTCCTGTATGGAAACCTCGCTTTCAGGTGCCGGTTCCGCTTGGTCTAACCCCATATCCAATACCTCCATCTTGTAGCGTGTCGGGGTAACGGCAACGGTATTGAATTGTGCTTTGGCCGGCGTGATACATAATGAGACACCCGTCATCATCAATAATAGAATCTTTCTCATGGCAGCAAAGTTAGCACGCTCTTCTTATGGTCTGTCCATTGCCGGCTGTTTTCTCTCCAAATATAACTATTTAATCAGTTTTGAATATGATTATTTCGCGAAATAATCATATTCAAAACATTAAAAATACCACTTTATAATCACTTATAAAGAAATGTTTTAGTCATCAGATAAGAAATCGCTCTATATTTGCTGAGTATAATTTTATAACATCGTTCAGAATATGAAAAAAGAACAATTTGAGTTCAACGAACTGCCTTATCCGACATTGGCCCGCTTTGGGCTTACCCAAGAAATGATTGAAGATTTGCCCCTGTGTATCCTGAAAGAAATCGGGAAAGGCGGCTACTCGCCGGTACTGCCCATGCGTGTCACTAACGAGAATGGCGAAGTAATCGAGAGTCGCAGTCGGTTTGCCTTTATCCGTATGGATAGCGGCGAGGTGGATGTGGTTCTTCTACCCCACGCTGAAGTCCTCACCACTGGAATGCTACAACGAGGAGCAGCAGAAGCAGTTACTCGACGGCAAATCCATCATTGCAGACGTGGCTATGGCGGACGGACGGCACAGTAAGCTTTCGTGCAAATTGACGAGGAAACAAAACAGGTGATGTATGTTCCGACACCCATCATTGCCCGTAACCTGAAAGTACTGGCAGAAGTAATGTACTTAGGTACAGTAGAAGTAACGGAATGCAGCATGGTGAGCCTCTGACGGTGGCAGTGGATGGCGAACCTGTCACGGTAGGTATCGACCTTCATAACAAGACAGGTATCCGTTTCTGCGCGGGTGACGCGCAGAAATGGAAAGAGCAACCCAAGCGCGAATGGGATAAGTACACCTTCGGCTGCTACGGTTGCTGGGTGATGGATGATGACGGTAATCTCGACTACGTTCCAGAGGAGGAATACACCGAAGAACTGTGGAACGAACAGAAGAAAAGCGGCGAGCGTAACCGAGCGGCAGGTATTCACAAATAAGACCTATTTAATATAAGCGTATGGCACAACAGATATATTATCCCGAAGAGATTCTCGTCGAGAAGATGCAGAGCGGCGAATACGGCTGGCTCGATTACATCAACCATTTTTCTGCCGAGTGGCAGGAGGAGTACGCCCATTACTGTGAGGCAAAAGGACTCTCGGTCTGCGAGGATTCTGCCGCCGGGTTTGTACGTTTCAAAGACGAACAATTGGAAGCGGCTATGAAATACGGTAACGCATAACAAGTAACCATCATAACATCAGACTATGGCGATACGAACAAATACTAATCCCCGGCAGATGGACTTGCAGCCCGAAATGCGCAATCTACTGATGCGTAACGGACTTCAAGCCCATGTTGCATTTGACGGAGGCGGCTACCGGCTGATTGTGCAAGGGCATGATTCACCGTTGCTGGTCTATCCTATAACCGAACGCCAGATGTTGGCTCTGACGGACTGGGGAACGAATACGGCCAACAAGAAAGCCTACAACATACTTACGAGTATCATAGGAAAAGACTTCTATATGCCGAAGAATTTCGTCCATGCCCGCAATGCCAACGGGCGTGTGGCGATGGGGCTACATGGCTACCGCATCGGTATAGGTGAGTACGGACACATGGGCGTCTGGGTATGCCCCCTCCATTCCTTGGTTGGACACCACGCGAGCAGTGGGGCTTCCACCTACGCAGAGTTGGCGGGCAGCTTTTCTTTCCGGGGCCATCCATCGTACCCGAACGCCCAGACGGGCGCATGAAGCCCGGCGAACTGCAATCGGGTGGCTACGGCTTTTACTACAAAGGCGGTCAACAGGAGCAACCCATTGTACAGCAAGATGTATTGAAGAACTTGCAGGAGGTCATTACACCGCTTGTCAGCCGTCCGCACAGCAAGGAACCGGCACAAGCGTACAAGGAGTTGATTGCTTCACCAGTCTATTTTTCCAACGAGAAATGGTCGGAGTGCCTTACTTCGCACGGTCTTATCGTGGATATGGAACGGAGGACACTGACCGTACAATCGGAAAGTGTCAATGCCGATATGGTCTATGACCTGACGGAAGAAGAAGTGAAAAAACTGGCTACCACATCCATCGAGGGACAACCTGTGGAGAAACGGCTGGATCTGCTGAATGGCATTATCGGAGCGGACTTTGCCGATAAAGTAACGATGGAACAGCTCAACAGCGAACAACGCATCAGTATCGGCCTGCATCCCGAAGTACGGCATGAACTGGAAGAACGGCAGCGGCAGGAACAAGAATTATTCATGCAGCAAGAAACTCCGATACGGCAGGAATACATACAGGGCAGTATTGGTGCAGCCGTGGACGGGCGTGACCTGCAACTACTCAACGAAAGCAAAGGCTGGTATCGTGAGGAGAAACATGGCCGGGAAGTAGAGGTCAGCGACATTGCCGTGCAACCGGCACAGACGGAGGGTAAATACAAGATGTCCGCTGTTATTGACGGACAGGTCATCAGCCACGAAATCAGCCAGAAAGACTACGACAAGTTTCTTGCTGTGGATGATTACCACCGGATGAAACTTTTTTCGAAGATTTTCAACGAGGTGGATATGAAGACACGTCCTGAAGCGAACAAGGGGCTTGGCGTGAAGATATTCGCTGCCCTTACCGCCGGTGCGGTGGTGGCGTCGGAAGTCGCACATGGCTTCCATCACCACCACTCTCCGGAGTTTTATGGCGAACGTTTCAGCGGACCGCCACATCCATACTTCAAGCCCGGCGTAGATACACCGAGAGATGTGGCCATCCGTAATTTCGAGGCACAGATGAATCAAGATATTAATGAAATGAGAAGAGGGAGGTAAACCTATGAGAGACGGAGACCTTACATACGATGACTTCTGCAACGACTAAACATCCAGGACGTATTGATTGACGCAGGGTATCACCTGAACCGTCGTGACGGTCTGCGCTATCCCTCGTATGTTCGTTTGGACAGCGACGGCAGACGTATCCGTGGTGACAAATTTATTGTGACACAACAAGGAAAATGCTGTTTCCACGCACAACAACAGAAAGTTTATAACATCATTTCCTTCATCAAGGAGCATCCGCACTTTTTCACGGAGTACCATGCGGGTATGTCTCCGGACAGACTGGTGAATCTTGTCTGTAACAGATTACTGAATATTCCCGTCACTGAACGGAAAACCCGAATAGTGAACCCTAAACGAGATGTAAAGCCATTTGACATAGCGGACTACGACATTCATAAGTTCAATCCGCAGAATCGGGAAACGCAGAAAAAATTTTATCCTTATTTTAAAAGCCGAGGTATCGACCTCTATACACAATATGCTTTCCATCGGCATTTTTATCTGGCTACGAAACACCGGGAGGACGGTGCAGCCTACACGAACCTGTCCTTTCCACTAACCCTGCCCAAAGGCGACGGAGAGATTGTGGGACTTGAAGAACGAGGACGTGCACGTATGGACGGGAGCGGCAGCTACAAAGGCAAAGCCGCAGGGAGCAATTCAAGCGAGGGACTGTGGATTGCCAGCCCTGCCCGCACTTCTCTCACCTCCGCCAAGCATATCTATTGGTTCGAAAGTGCTTATGATGCGATGGCATATTACCAACTTCATCAGGCAGAAAATAAGGAGTTGCGAAAGGCGGTTTTTATCTCTACCGGAGGGGCACCAAGCCAGCAGCAATTCATAGGAGCGATAAAGGTAACTCCCCATGCCTCACATCACCTTTGCTTCGATCATGACCGTGCCGGACAGGTCTATGCTATCCACTTTGCTCTCACTCATGCAGGCTGGAACTTCTCCACCTGTCTGTCACAAACCGGCAGACTGATTGTACAGAACAACAGCGAAGGCTATCCACAGTATGAAATAGGACTTGAACCATTCAATTTTGAAAAGATTACAGCCATTCTGGGTATAAATGATGCAAAACAAAATTTGAAGAATGGGGAGCGTGACGATATGGGAATTGGTGACGGCTATCTACAGGAAATGAGCATGGTTCGTATGGATGAGTACGAAATGGCCTGTGCCGAGGGTTCTGCAAGCGAGGAAGAATTAGAGGCAATGAGAAATAATCTGGCAGCCATCGACAAAGCGATTGATGCTTCCATTTCCGGTCCGGAAGCTACAGGATGCATCTTGTATGAATCTGCCGCAGAGGGTTATAAGGATTGGAACGACCAGCTACTCGGCAAACGGATAAAACCAGAGAAGGATAACCTTGACGATTGGGAGATCAGCGGTAAAGCCACGCTGAATCATGCCTTGTCCGATTTGCCCGAAGTCAATCCGGAACATATCCGAAACGGATTATATGACGAAGCAGACCATGAGGCTGTGCGAAAGCGTCTTGAACGTGCGGACAGAGTAATATTCTCCTTTGAAACCAATGACCAGGGAATGTCAGATAAGGGTTTTCAGGAAATGTACAAGATACGGGAAGAACTTGCCCGGTTGGAAGTGGATATAACCAATTCTCTCTCCGGCATGAGAGAAGACTTTCACTCCCGTTTTCACCGATAATCCATAAAACCTATGCAGAGAACTTATCATAAAACCATTGTCATCCATCCACATACCGGGCAATTTGTCATCAACGAGCTGCCCACTCTCGTGCTGTGCGGCACTGTATGGGTGTACGGAGGCATGGAAGGGCTGCCATTGACAGCTATTGCCACAGTAATTGCCTTGATACTCTCGTTGCTGTTACTCTACCGTTATCTCTACCTGCGGCGAATCCGTTACTGCATCGGTACGGAACAACTTGTCAGCGAATACGGTATTATCCGTCGCAAAGTGGATTATATGGAGCTGTATCGTATCGTGGATTTTCAAGAGCACCAAAGCCTGCTGCAACAATTGTGTGGGCTGAAAACCGTAAGCATCCTTTCAATGGACAGAAACACGCCCCGTCTTGACCTGATTGGTATCTTCCATAGGGACGACCTCGTGTCAATTATCCGTGAACGGGTAGAAACTAACAAACGAAAAAAGGGAATATATGAAATCACGAATCATTAGTCTGGGGCTGGTTGCCTCGCTGGTATGCCTGCTTCCACAGGTGGCAGAAGCCCAAATTGCGGCTTCCAATCCGTTGGAATGGACAGCATTGGCCGAAGGTAACGAACTGATAAACGAGCAGATTGAAAAACAAATAAAGGGACAGACACAAACAGCCTTGCTTCAGAACAGCATCGCTACCGAGTTCAACCAAATCCACAAGTGGGAGAAGCAGTACAACAGTTACCTCAAGACAGTAAGCGGTTACGCTTCATCACTGAAAGCCTGTACGCATCTCTACAATGACGGTGTGCGGATTTTCCTCACGCTGGGGAAATTAGGCAAGGCCATCCAAAACAATCCGCAGGGCATTGTGGCCAGTATGAACATGAACAACCTCTATATAGAAACAGCAACGGAGCTTGTCTCTGTTTTTACATTGCTGAATGACGCTGTGGCCAAGGTAGCAACGAAAACATGCTTACGGGGGCAGAACGCAGCAAGACGCTATGGGCGTTGAACGACCAACTATCGGATTTTAGCCGGAAGTTACATCTGCTCTATTTGAGCATACGGTACTATACTTTCAATGATGTGTGGAACAACGTAACGGCAGGAATGCTTGACCGTGACAACGGTGAGGCAGCTCGTATGGCTCTGTCCCATTGGCACAGGGCGGCAGCTCTCGTCCGATAAAATATATCAGTTATGAAATGGACAATTTGGATAAGTATATTACTGCTGTGTCTTACCGGTATCGGTGAGGTACAAGCGCAGAATGACCCTGTACTGGCCGGAATGATTGCAGCATATACCGAAAAGGCAGAGAAGGAATTGAAAAATCAAGAAAAGGTCATGCTGATGCAGACCACCGGGCATATTTGGACAAAAGAAGAAGTGCAGGCTACAACAGACCTGCAACGAGAGTTCAATAACTATCTGAACTCTTTCCGGTCAATAGTCTGCTATGCGGCGCAAACTTATGGGTTCTATTATGAGGTATCGAGGCTGACAGACAATATGGGCGACTTCACCAAGCAATTGAAGCGAAGTCCAGCCAATACACTTGCCGTAGCCCTATCCACACAGCGCAACAAGATTTATAGGGAACTGATGATGAACAGCGTGGAAATGTGAACGATATACGCACAGCGTGCCTTTCGGAGAACAAGATGACGGAAAAAGAGCGTATGGAAATTGTCTTTGGTATCCGTCCAAAGCTCAAAACTATGAACAAAAAGCTGCAACGACTGACCAAAGCGGTAAAGTACACGACAATGGGCGACATTTGGCGGGAAATCGACGAGGGTGCACGTCCCGAAGCTGATAAACGTAGTATCGTGGACGCAGCCAAGCGACGTTGGCGACAGATTGGAAAGAAGTAAGACCTTAAAAATGTAATGATATGGGAATTTGGAATTCAATATTGAAATATGGCGGCAAAGCAGCAAAAGCTACCGGAAGAAGTATGGGACATGCTGCACTGCATCCTTCACAAACCTTACGGGGCACAGGACAAGCCGTCAAGACCGCAGCCATCGGCGGTGCAGTCGGTTATGTGGGTTGGGAGAAACTAACCACAGATAAGAGCGTGGTACATATCGTAAGCGATGCGGTCATAGGGAAATCGGCTACGGATACCCTTGCAGATGCAGCGGACGGTGTGCGAGAACTGACAAGCAAGGCCGGAGAAGCAGTCGGTTCCGTCAGCGGTACGGTAGCCGGCATAGACTCAAAACTGGGTGGAGTATCGAATTTTCTACGGCAAGTCTCCAATGGCGGAGTTTCCGATATGTTCGGTAACTTTTTCCGTAATCTCGGACAGGGTAACGTGTCGGGATTGAGTATAGCGGGACTGGTCGCAGCAGCATTTCTTATATTCGGACGCTTCGGCTGGCTGGGCAAGATTGCCGGTGCATTTCTCGGCATGATGCTTATCGGTAACAATGCCGGTATTTTCCGCACACCTGACACGAGAAGCATACAACGAGTACAGACACCCGCTCTTCCCGTTGAAGAACAGACGAATAGCGGAGGGATGAAAAGATAAGAATACAGAATCAAATCTAACACATAATGAAATATACAGAAGAAATGATCCTGCAATCCGAAAGTGGATACTGTATGCCTTTTGAAGAACGGCAGGGCAAGGATGTGAAACTATCGCTCGGCTATGGCGAACAAACCGATCCGGCAACGGGCAAAACATATTTTCATCATGGCATTGACTTCGATGTACGGTGTTACACACTGGCGGCTGTCGCCAGCGGTATCGTGTCAGGTATAGGCAATGACCCTATACTCGGCATCTGCCAGACTATACGCTATGGGGAGTATGAAGTGACCTATGGGCATTTGTCAAATGTCTTCGCCCAGTTCGGACAGCGTGTCAAGGCCGGACAGACTGTAGCTTTAAGCGGTGACAAGCTGCATATCGGGATACGCTTCAAGGTGAGGAACTGAATCCGCTGGAATTTCTAACCATGCTGTATGGTAATATCCAAGCATTATGTCATGCCGATGGAGGCGAAGCGGCAACATCTCCCGGCATGGCGATGGCACTGACCACCGATTACGAGCAGGACAGACAGGAAATAGAGGAATTGATGCTACGTTTCCTGCCCACTACATGGAAGACTTACAACGTGGTGCATACCGACTTCCTCCACATACGGAGCAGTCACTCCGCCATGTCTTTACAATGGGAGCAGTCAAAGAATACTTCTATGAAAATATGCCAAGTATATCCAACCCACTCGGACTGGGACATAAAGCAATGCCGCTTGCTTGTAAGGTGCAGAACCTACTCATTGCGGACTTCCTGCATTACCTTGCCCTACGGCATGGCGTGTACTTATCGACGATGGGCGGTGATGTAAAAAAAAACTCTACGACGAAGCCCTGACCCATAGTGGTATCATTGACCCACTAGCAGAATTAGACATAGACATCCAGAGCTTTGACATACCGAGAGCAGTCACGGTATATCCTGACCGGGCCGGTGTGCGCTGGTGGACGAAAGCATGGTTCAATAACCGGGAAGAGGGCGAAGCATCGGTGGAGATTGAGCGAGAACAAGCGATACGCTTATTCACGACAACATCGAGAAAGATGTATGGCTGGAAGAGTTCTATCCCAAACAGATGGAAATTTACCACAACGCCATCGAGCAGACAAAAGAGCAATTATTAATGAATAGAATAGGATAAACATATAATACACTATGGACGGAATCAAGCATAGCGGACGGTTTGCAGAAATGGAACGCCTTGTGAACGACTATTTCAACTGCCATATCGCACCCATCATGTCAAAAACGCGAACTGACCTCATACGGAATCAGGGAGAGGAAATGAAAGAATATTCCACCTCTTTAGGTGGTATTCTCAGTATGATGGCATCTTCGGCACAACCCATGAGCGACCCCTATCAAGCACTCAAGGTCACAGGCGAATGGAACTCCAAAACGACAGAGGACTATATCGAGATGTGCAAGACGGAGATTACCGGCTCCAAGGAAATGCAGCAAGACCTTGCGTACATGGCCGGGCAGTGGCGGGATACCGTCGTGCAGGAAATCGGGAGGGCACGTTACGATGAGTTGTCAGAACAGCTCGGTTGTGACCTCGCCTATGCCTATATGGACCACCGAATAGAGGAACTGATGATTGACCGGCTGGTGAAAGAACGTATGCCCAAGTCTTCCGCTGACTACATCGTCCGAAAGGCTACCGAATCGAGTCTGCTGGGATTATCGCAGACGTTAAGCCGTTCACCGCTGACCGATGAAATAGAGGCACGAGGCGAAGCAGCTTACCGCCCGAACAGATGGGAAAAAGGTACGGGATGGATGTTGGGCACAGCCGCAGATACCCTGATGATGGGTGGTGCTGGTTCATGGACGGCACTGGCAAATTTGCCGGTACAGATGTGGCTATTGCAGCCATCACCAATCATTTTGAAGGCAAGAAGCCTGATACTCTTTCAGTAGAACAGTGCATCAGTAAAGGAGTGTTCGGCAGAGACAGAAACGTATTCGACGATTTTCGCAAAGAGGCAGCCCAAATACAAGTCAAAGAGAACACGGCGATTGGTACAGACAACAAGCAACTGAAAAAGAAAATCCCTGTCATGGACTTTGGCTTCATGGAGTGGACACAAAACCAGAATAGCGGTTTATTGTGGCCGAATGTACAGAGCAAGGAACAACAGAAGCATGAGGAACGGTACAAGGATGTGCCGATTGTTGTTGCTCCCGGACAAGAAGAGGCCTACTTGCAGTCTTTGGAACAACGTGACAAAGCGGAAATGGTCAGGACAGAACAGGATGAAACTATGAAAGAAGAGAAGCATGAAACTGTTGTTCCTGCCAATAATGCGGAACAACATGTACAAACGATACAAAGTGCGCAAGTAGCACACGGAAACGGTTGGGGCGGACTGCTTGGTATGCTGGGACTGGATGGCATAGGTAATATCACAGGTAATCTCGGTTATGTAATGGCCATGCTCCCTGATGTTCTACTTGGGAATATTCACAGGCAAGACAGAATCATTGCGCTTGGGAAGACAATATGTTACCGATAGCGAGCATTGTGGCGGGTATGTTTGTGCGTAACCCGTTGCTGAAAATGCTCCTGATAGGCCTGGGAGGTATGAATCTGTTGAATAAGGTAGGACACGAAGCCTTGAAAGAACGAACAGAGGGAAAACTGAACGTAACAAACGGGAACAATGTACAGTACCGACGCTATACGAATGAAGCTCTGAACCCACGTATCGTGAACCCTGTATTGCAAGATAGCACGTTGATTGCCACGATAGACCGAGTACCGTGTACCATCCAGTTGTCACCGGTTGTAGCAGAAGCCTACCGTACCGGGGCATTGCCTTTGAACACGCTGGCAAATGCTGTCCTTGCCAAGAGTGACCAGCTTCGCCAAGCTGCTGCACGGAATTATGAGGACGGAAAACTGGAAACCATCGTGCGCCCACGGGGTATTCAATAATCCTATAATCAAATAAACGATATGAAAGAAAAATCGCAAATCGAAAAGAAAGCCGAGGAAAAACAAATCACCTTGCTTTCTACGGCTTTGAGTGAAGCCTCGAATGCCGGTGGACACTGGCTCAACGCATCGGGAAAGGGATACCCACGCTTCTATCCAAGGGGTGTTTCTGTCAGCGCATTCAATGCACTATTCATGACGTTGCATTCTGATAAAAATGGATGCAAAACCAACCAGTTCACGCTATTCAGTGATGCCAAGGCACAAGGAGCCTCGGTGCGTGAGAATGAGCAGGGAGTTCCATTTTTGTTTTACAATTGGAACAAGTACGTTCACCGCAATAATCCGGAACAGATTATCAGTCGTGATGACTACATGAAACTGTATGAAGAGGAACAAAAATTATATAAAGGTGTACACAACCGTGAAATTCGTACTTTGTTCAACATTGACCAGACGACACTACCCTACGTGGATAAGGAGCGATACGAAACGACGTTGCAGCGGTATGGAAGTGCAGTGGAAAGAGGATATACGGAAGCTGACAACCGACGGTTGCATATTCAATTCAACGACTTCCTACTGAGGATGCGAGACAACCTTGTGCCTGTGCGTTCGGACGGAAGCGGTGTACCCCACTACGAAACAGATAAGGATGCGGTCTATATGCCGCGACAAAGAGAGTTCAGACATTATCACGACTATATACAGGAAGCCTTGCGGCAAATCGTGAGTGCTACCGGACACCAACAACGATTAGCGCGTGAAGGTATGGTGATGAAGAACGGTGTGGCTCCCTCGGAGGATGCCGTCAGACAGGAGCGGTTGGTAGTGGAACTGGCTTCGGGATTAAAATGTTGGAACTGGGGTTGCCAGCACGGTTGTCTGAAGAAAGTCTGAAGACTGTGGAATACTGGTGCCGGGAGCTAAAAGAGAACCCGAACTTGATGGACGCTCTCGAAAGTGACGTGAACAATGCCATCGAAGTAATCAATAAAGCGGAACGGGGCGAGAAAATCGAATACGCCACCATGCGCAACCGGCGAGACACTTCAACCATGCAGGAGCAGATGCCCAAACATTATTTTGTGGCCAACGAGATTCGGCAGCATCCGGATAAAGAAACGAAAAAAATTGTGCTTGTTATTGACCCACAGGCAAAAACCGCAGACGTGATTCTCCCAGCAGGGGCTTCTACAGAGGTAGATAACGAGATACCGGGAATGAACAAGGGACGTATCATGCGAGCGTTGCAGAAAGAGGGAATCGAGCAGGTACGCTTCTACAATACGGATGGTGCATTAGGTTATCGGCCCGATGACAGTTATTTTGCCGAGAAGATAATTACGTTGGCCCGGCTGAAGAATTGGGCGATGGAGAAGCTCTCCACACTGGACGTGGCTTCAGCGGTCAAACAGGCGAATGAGATCGGATTTGACCACGTAGAGATGATTCAAGATGATAAGAAACGATGGGCACTTTATATCAAACCCGAAAATAAGAGCGGATATAGCATCTATCCTGATAAAGAAGATATAAACCGCTTCTTTTCAACACTCAAGCAAGCAATGGATAACATCGGTAAGGTGCGGATGGAACTGGCGCACAAGTATTATGCGCTGGCCGAGGTCAAACCTGACCTGAAGGTGGATTTGTTCCACAGCGAAATGCCGGAAATTGACTTGAACCGTATCCAGCGTGTTTCGGTTTTCAAAACCAAACAAGACGGCATACAATGTGTCGCAACTATTGATGGGCAGAAACAGCCTGCCCGAAGTGTCACTCCGCAACAGTGGCAGCGGATGTGGATAGCGGAAGAGCGTGACAGCTACAAACGTCATCTGGCAGCTACTCTTATTTGCAGACGTACTGCAAAAAGGACAATCGCAGGAAGCACACACCGGAGAGAAACAACAGAAAGAAGCAGAGTTGTGGCCGATAGAAACGGTAGCGCAGGAACGGACGGAAGCAGACAATGAGGGTATTTCACCGGAGCGGCAGTTGTGGGACAAACTTAAGGCGAACCATCCCGATGCCTTGCAACTGCTTCGCACGAAAGATGGTTATCGGCTCTATAACGAAGATGCGGTACAGGGTGCAAAGATATTGGGCATAACCCTGAAAGAGTATCCGGAACGGGACATTACGGCTTCAACGGAATTTCCAACGGAGCAGCTCGACAGCTATCTGTCTAAGCTCGTCCGTGCCGGGGCACGGGTTGCTATAAGTGACATGGAGGAACAAGAAACACACAGAGGTTTTCATAGATAAGGAGTAAGGAAATGAGCAAGAACCAACAATACGCAATGAAATATGCAGAGTATGCTATGGAGCAGATGCGCCGTACGGAATACCCGCATCCGTGACGTTGGCACAAGGCATACTGGAAAGTTCCAACGGGCAAAGCCGTTTGGCGCAGAACGAGAACAACCATTTTGGCATCAAGGCTACGCCTGCATGGATTGCCGAAGGAGGAAGGTATGGCATATATACTGACGATAAGCCGAATGAGAAGTTTTGCAGTTATGACAGCGTGGGTGATTCATACGAACACCACTCCCGTTTTCTGAAAGAGAACAGCCGCTATGCCCGATGTTTTGCACTTTCACCCGACGATTACAAGGGTTGGACACAAAATATCGAACAGGCCGGTTATGCCACAGGCGGAGAATATGCCGAGAGTCTGCAACGGATTATAGAGCAAAATGGCTTACAGCAGTATGACAAACTGGTGATGCAGGAAATGGAGACACAGGGTAAGCGGTTCGGTGCGGAACATAATCCTCTCCGAACGTCTGAAAATTCAGAGTATGGTGCGGAATACTCATTCCCGGTAGAGCGTGAAGAGTTTCTTTTTGTTACCTCGCCTTTCGGTATGCGGCAAGATCCGATGGACAACACGAAACAACAGATGCACAAGGGAATTGATATCCGTTGCAATGACGATGCGGTACTGGCTACTGAGAACAACGGGAAGGTGGTGGCTGTGAACCAGAACAAGAACACGCCCGGTGGGAAATCGCTGACTGTGGAATATACCCGAACGGATGGTAGCAAGGTACAATGTACTTATATGCACCTTAAGGAGGTTGCTGTAAAGGTCGGTGATGTAGTACAAGCCGGTGGGAAGCTCGGCACATCGGGCAACACAGGTACACGTACAACGGGCGAACATCTACATTTCGGCGTGACAAACTTCTATGCAGACGGAACAAAGCGTGACATCGACCCTGCGGCTTATCTGACTGAAATCGCACAGAAAGGTAATATCAAATTGGAAGTGTTGCACAACGGGAACAGCCTGCTCACCCGATATAAAGGAACAGAAGAGAATGCCGCCGGCAAAAACCTTTCACCCGACGGATGGATGAAGAAGCTGCTTTCGTCAGAGGATAGCGGTGTGGGAATGTCTGGATGCAATGACCCTATAGTAGAGATGGCGATGACAGCCTTTAGTTCCCTTATGCTCTTGGCCGTACAAATCGACAACAAGAACGAGGAGGAGCAAAAGACTGCCATATCGAAACAAATGGACAGCGGGCGCATCAATCTGAAATCATTGTTGCCGGGCATGAAAAACTGTGAACTGGCAATCAGTGAAAATGGAAAGGCTATTCTGCGAGTGGACAATGGAGAGCTGCGTATGTCACGTGAGTTGACTACTGCGGAGCTAAGCCGTCTGTCGGCAACATTGAATAACAACACTCTCACAGAAGAAGCCAAAAGGATACGTGTAACCGGTATGCTGAATACGGTTATCCTCTCGGAAGCGGCTTCACAGAATTTTGAACAAGGGATGTCCCAACAGCAGGGGCAGACAGAGAACTTAAAAAGATAGAGGCGTGGCGATATGGTAAAATGCGTGATGATACAGCTATGCAGATGTCTGTTCGGACTGTCCTACCTTGCCTTGTATGTCCTGCTCTGCTACCAACTCTTCGGCTGGATGGCAACGCTCCTTATCATGAGCGTTCAACTGTTCCTTGCCGGATGGTTGATTTGGGCAATGATACGAGCACCCGATTAAAAGCAATGATTAGCAGTTCAACAACAAATCATGGCAACACCGTTGTCGGGTGATTATGTATCACATTAAAAGACAATAGAAATGATAAAATGTAATGTTACGGTATGCGGCGTCATCGGACGTAATGCGTCGATACGCACAAACAAGGAAGGGAAAACGTTTCCTGGTTTTCCCTCTTCGAGTGATGATTCCTGACACAGACGGGAAGACTATGCCTATTGAGGTGGATGTCAGCAAAGATACTGCCGGAGAGGAGGTCTCCAATTATCGAAATGGTTCCCGCGTCGAGGTTTCGGGGACAATGTATCTCAAACACCGTGGTGACAAACTTTATTTCAATCTTTTTATTAACGAAATTCGTACAGCTACGGCAGATGTGAAGGATATGGTCAAAGGCGAATTGGTATTTCGAGGTAAGGTCGGGCAGCATATCGAGGAAAAAAGGGATAAGAAAGACCAGCCTTACACAATGTTCTCGGCATTCAGTACGGAGAAAGTAGAGGATAGCTTTGAATACCAATGGGTACGTTTTTTCTGTTTTGGCAAAGGACGCGAAGCATGGTTACAGCCAGGCGTGCGAGTGGATGCCAAAGGTGAAATAACCCTTTCAGCATATAACGGGAAGGTGAATGTTTCATGCAAGTGGAAGAACTTGTACAGTATGTGGCAGATTCGTCTAATTCCAATCAGTAAAGGATATGGCCGGATATAAAAAACAGCACACGGACGGGCCGAACAGTGAGGATAAAGCATTAGACCTCTTCGCTGAAATGATGATTGAGAAAATCGAGAGTATCCGTAAGGATTGGAGAAAGCCCTGGTTCACGGAAGGAGCGTTGCAATGGCCCCGCAATCTTTCCGGACGTGAGTATAACGGCATGAATGCCATTATGTTGCTTATACACTGTGAAAAGGAAGGTTACAAGATTCCGCGCTTCTGCACTTTTGAGTGTGTACAACGGCTCAACAAATCCGATAAGGACAATCAGGAGAAACCTCGTGTTTCTGTACTTCGTGGAGAGAAATCATTCCCAATCATGCTGACTACATTCACCTGCATACACAAGGATTCTGGTGAGAAGATTAAGTATGATGACTACAAAAAACTATCTGATAACGAGAAGAAGGAATACAATGTTTATCCGAAGATGCAAGTATTCCGAGTCTTTAACGTGGCACAGACCAACTTGCAGGAGGCAAGACCGGAGTTGTGGCAAAAACTCGAAAAAGAGTATTCGCTATCGAAGATTGAGAACGGAGAACATTTCAGCTTCGCGCCCGTCGATGCACTGATAAAGGACAATCTGTGGATTTGTCCGATCAAACCACAGCATCAGGATAACGCTTACTACTCTATATCGAAAAATGAAATCGTTGTGCCGGAAAAGGAGCAGTTCAAATCCGGAGAGGCGTTCTATGGAACACTATTCCATGAGATGACACACTCAACCGGTGCGGAAGGAGTCCTTGACCGTATCAAGCCGACAACTTTCGGCTCGGCAGAGTACGCGCGCGAAGAACTGGTGGCCGAGTTAGGCAGCGCATTGGTCGCCCAACGTTACGGCATGACGAAACATATAAAAGAGGACAGTTGTGCGTACCTCAAAGGATGGCTCGACGAATTGAAGGAATCACCGCAATTCATCAAAACAACTCTGTTGGATGTGAAAAGAGCAGCTTCTCTGATTACCCAAAAGGTGGATAAGATTGCACTGGAACTGGAGCATAACATTGATGAAGCACAAACAGCAGCACCGAAAGAAAAAGTGTATTATTCTTCCGTGGCTTATCTTCAGCTTACCGATGACACGATGCGGTTGGACGCATTCAAGGATAAAGGGGACTACGAAGGATTGCTGACTCTCGCCAAGGAGTATTATGACGGTAACGGCATTAACGAAGAATATACTTATTCTTCTCCCATACAGAACCGAGGAGACAATCTTTTGATTGAGGACAAGGATTTTGCTGTGGTGTACAATGGGAGTGTCGGGGGAACTTATGACGTGATGCTGAAATTCACGGAAAAGGAAGTACGCGACCATATCAGGCGTTATGGTGTTGAACGTGCTGGAGATACGTTAAAAGGGGTAGCCAAGGAGATGGCTGCGGAACAATTCGCCATCATGACACAGCAAAAGACTCCTGCATTTGAAATGCCGAACGGTGACGTGCTGTATGTCAGTTATAACAAAGAATCCGACATGATAGATGTTGGGCCGGTTACTAATGCGGGAATTGTCGCACAACATCGTTTCCCATACGATCATAATGCTTCGTTGGATGCCAACCTGCAAACTGTGAACGAAAAGTTGAATGATATGGAGGAATATCGGGAAGAGCTACAAGAGGCAGAGTACGGTGGCGGAATGCGCCGATAAAACAGAAAAAAAGATGCGGAGCAGGTTTGCTCCGTACCTTTTCTTGTTTATTTGCAATTTATTACTCTAACAAATTATCTATCATAGACTGTAAATTTGTTATATCGCAATACTGATTATGTCCCCCTCTGTAATCTTTCGCATGTTGGGCTGTCCGTATCAAGAAAGAATCAAGTTCTATTTTTACACTGCGACCTATTCGGGACAAACCGGAAGAGTGACTGATGTAAACGAATTTGCCGTTTCGCTCAATGAAACAAGAGGTATTATAATGCCCTTTTAAGTTGGATATTACTTTTGCGCCAACTGCTGCTGCGTACTTGGAAATCTCACGTACTAAAGCTGTTTGAAAACTGCGGTATTCTTTTGAAACATAGGCTCCTGCATCTGCAAGGATTGCATTCTGCCATTTGGTATAAAAATTCTGTGCCATATTTTTAAATATTAATTCTGTAAATAACTCTCCCAACTCTCTTTGTCAATAGTTAATTTGTTCATTTCCCAATCGTATTCCACTTCCGGCATATCAGAATAAGGGAAATACACAGTGTAGCCTATCTGTCCATAAGAACAATGTAGCGGTATAACGCAAATCTCCTGACCACAATAAGGCTGTGGCGTACAATATTTCTTCCAATCAAAACGACCTGCTGCTATATTACAGCAAAGTAATTTTAGAGTTACTATACCTTTCCAACTCTGAAAATCTTTTTTATAACCTTTTTTCATACTACTAATGTGCTATATTATAATAAACTTCGGGTTCACTTGACACGTTGTAAATCCAGCTTCCGCAATGTACCAATAAGAGCATTCTTGCCATAATAGAGTTTCTTCATTCCGGTTATACTTCCTGTTATGTGAAAGTTAGGGAAACGACTGATGTCTATTTTCTGTGCATCGCATCTGTAGAGTGTTTTAGTTCTCATTGCATTTATTTTTTTTTAAGTTGTTTTTTATTTCCCTCTTCTTGAAGCCTTCCGACTTCACCCAAGAGGTTGTTTCATGTGCATTTTCAACGGTGGATGCAAGAACTATGAGCAAGTAACCGGAATGAAATTTTATGAATACCGGAATCTGTGATTGCGGAAGGTTACGTCAAATTTCATTTCAGGTAGCAACAGCGGTACTTGAACATCGTTTGCCACCGTACCTTTGCGCACGAAACAAACAACGGTGCATGTCGGGACTGTGAGAATGTAATACAATTAGAACAGGTAATATAGAATCGGTAAAAGAGGCTGTGAATTGGTAACAGAGGTTCGGCAGAACATGGTCTATAAAAGTAATCGGACTGTTATATAGGAAGATGATAACCACCCGCTTGAGTTGCGGGTGGCTTTAAAAAAATCATATGGAGTATCAGAAGTGATAGTCGATGACTCCTCCGATATAGAGTATCGTTCCCGGTTCAAGCGTACAGACAAACTCCATAAATGCAAAAGATTTTTCGGCAAATGACTGGTATCCCTCTCCGTCCAAATAGAAATGATACGCAATATCCAATGGATTTTCCAATGCCTTTTCAAGTTGATAAACAGGGCCTACAAACTCCAACATATTTTCCGTCGTAATAGCTTCAGCTTTCTTACGGATGTTAGTCACAAAGTTCTCTTTCCATTGTTCCACACCACCAATGTAGCGCATGGTGTCATCGCCTACAAGTTCGAACATATCTTTGGGTAGGGCAGTATTGACCAAATAACGAATATCTTCCTTACGTTCTTCGTCATCTATCTCCGCACAATAGTCATAGAAACTGCCATCTCCCTGATGGAGAGTGTCTTCATTCAGATAGTTTTCTTTTCCTATCCACATTTTAGAAATCTGAAAAATTCGGCTGTGCATAATTTTAAAATTTAAATGATTAAACTTTATTCCCTTTGCTTGAAGCTCTTCCGGCTTCTTGTCAGGAATGATTTTTATGCGAAATTGACAGTAAGGAAAGGATGGATAAGGCAAGTGAATAGTGAATGGAATGAAGTGGAATACCCAAATCTTCGATATGCGGAAGGCTGCCACAAGTATCCGGAAACTGTTAGCGCAGCGTTACTTGACGACCATTCTAAAGCTGTATCTTTGCATACAAAATCTCTCAGATAAGAACTGCCGATGTGCGATATAAAGAATATCCGGATTGGAAGAATATAAAAGACTGGAGAAGCACTCTGCGACTGTATAAAAGGGCTGGAGCGACAAAGTCTCTCCAATCTGCATGGCAAATTAGAGAGGCTTATCGGATAATGATAGTTCGCTGAACGCTGTCAGCATACCGTCATTTCGTTTTCTGCATCGGATTAGTCTTAGCCTGCGGCATATTCATAGATGTTACAGAAAGATTTGTCATTTTCATCTTTCCATTGTTCGGCAATAGCAAGAATTTCTGTTATTGATTCGACAGACTGACCGCTTATCTCCTCAAACCACTTGAATATTTCTGTCTGGTTGACAAAATATTCCTTGTACCGTTTACCGTCTGGAGTACATAGGTCTGCAATGTACTGGTCGGGAAAGTATTTGCCCTCTTGGTCATTTGTCCAATACTCAGCCAGACCTGGCTCTTCCGATTGATAGAAATAACATAGTGTTGGGAATTTCTCACATACAAGTTCAAATGTTTCATCACACGGAGACCAAGCTGTTTCCGTTGTGAATTTCAAGATATTACCCTCCATTTCGAGGTTACTCCAGTCACCTCGGCAATGAATTTTGTTATAATCGCCACCCAAAGCATTCACAAGGCATCCCAACCATGTTTTACCGAAACCGTTAGGAACAGACGGTTCTTTCTGTTCTTGTAACCTTTTCATCAACTTGTAGAGGCTCTTTACTTCTTCCGCGTCACCCTCTATAGCATATGACGCACTGCACCAATTTGGCATAATCGTAATTTTTTATATTAGAATTTCTTTTATTCCCTTTTTTAAAGCCTTCCGACTTCGCCCAAAAGGAGTGTTTTCATGTGCGTTTCAAACGGTGAATGCAAAAACAACGGACAAGGAATCAGAAATGAAATTTTATGAATACCGGAATCTGTGATTACGGAAGGTTACGTCAAATTTCTTTTCAGGTAGTGACAGCGGTACTTGGACACTGTTTGTCCACCGTACCTTTGCACACGAAAACAGACCTACGGCGTATGTCAGGCCAATAAATGTGTTATACTGTTAGAAATGGAGTACGACGAGTAAACAAGGAATAAGAGCGGTAACGGGAGTTCGGTGGAGCATGGCTATAAGAGTAATCAGGCTGAATATACAATACAAGGAAATGCTATCCACCTGCTTTGGCTACAGGTGGATATGTTGTTGTCATTCCGCACCTCTTATGATGGTGAGTTGGTCGGGACGGTTAGGAAACCAATAAGAATCACTGTCAATATATACACATCTGCCACTATTACAGAGATTCCCAAAAGCTAAGACCTCACAAGGTCCAAATATCACTCCATAATCGTTTGTAAACGCCACCATATCTCCCACACTCAAGTCGTTTTCCGTATCCATCACTTTGGAAAGGTGGTCGTAAAACTCAATACCTTCAGCTTCACGTTCTGTTTTCCAACGCAAAAAGTCTTCTTTATGACTTCTACCGGTATGTATCGGTGATAATTCTGAAGGAAAAACCTCCGCTTCCGAAGTATCAGATGCAATCAAAATAACGCTATCCTCTTCAATGTTTTCCGGAATAGAAGCCACTTGGTAAACCCCATTAGACAGACCACTATCTGGGTCATGCCAATAAAGAAGATTACCCAGCTTGATAAAATCGTATTTTCCCATATTCTTTGATTTATTATTTCCCTTTGCTTGAAGCTCTTTCGGCTTCTTGCCGGGGATTGATTTTTATGCAGGATTAACAGTGGAATAAGGGCGATAAGACAAGTAAACAGTGAATGGAATGGAACGGAATACCCACCCTTCGAATGTCAGAGCAGAAGCAGGCTTGTCCTTTTATACCTTGCAATGAGAAGGGGACTGAAAGTCAATCTTTGATTTGAGGAAGGCTGCCGTAAAATATCCAGGAACCGTTAGCATAGCGGTGCTTGACAATCGCCCGGACACTGTACCTTTGCATATAAAATCTCTTCGGCCAGATTTGCCGATGGTGCGATAAGGGAATACTCAGAATGGAAAAACATAAAAAGGGGTATCATGTTATAGGCGAAATATATAACAGAGCTAATATAAGTCCTAAAAAAATATTTTTGCTATCTTTGCCAACGTATTATATAATATTAAGAACATAACAATGAAAAAAACATTTACACAAATCTGCGAATTGTTCGATCAATTCTCAAAAGATGCCAACCTCCAGATGGAGAAAGGCAACAAAGCTGCCGGAACTCGTGCCCGCAAAGTATCACTTGAACTTGAAAAACTTCTCAAACAGTTCAGAAAAGAGTCACTTGAAGCATCGAAATAACTTTCATTCTGGTTCTGACAGTAGGAATATGGCGAACTTCACGTGTACCATATCGAAAAAGCCTCTTCGCTTCACAGCGGAGAGGCTTCATTGATTATGACAAAGTTAAACATCAATTATGCGAAATTTCTATTTCGCTTTTGGAAAAAACAACTCCACTTTCGTATGTCTGTTGGCTTCCACGGGCATATAGTCGGCAATTCCACCTTTGCTAACTCTGATAATCCGCTTGGCTGGTATTCCACGTTGTTCCAGTTCTGCGGTAATAAAACCTGCTCTCGATATACTCAAAGAATCATTGATACTTGATGTTCCTGTAGAACTGTCGGCAGCACCAGTTACCCTCACGGATAAACTGTATTTCTTAGCTACACGAGCCAGTTCGTCAAGATTAAGCCTCTGTGAGGTATCCGTCAAATGTGTCGTATTGAGAGCAAAGAAGAAATAGATGGGTGCACCGATGCACTCTCCATCAGCGTATGAAAGAACCGTGGAATCCATAGCGAGAGTGTCCTGATGGGCGGACGGCACATTTCGGGAAGCCGTGTAATTATACGATGGCTTTCCATTCTCAGTCTGAAGAATAGTCGTGTCAAGAGGTGACGACCCGTCCCAATAGCTATGCTTCAACCTTGCACGAAGCGAGTTCAAACCGCTATAATTATTTATAGGATATCTGCATCCGGTTATATCGTCGTTGTCAAAGATATGGCTATATGTATCGAGTAGTCCTTCGATTTCCAGAATTTTCTTTAATTCCACGAGTGTTCGCTTGTCTTGATTGTGACGTCCCACATAACGCCTGTTCTCCTCCGAAAGGAAGTTGCCATAATCGACAAGCAGTTCGTTCCGATGGATGTAGGGTGCCGTATCCACCGCGCGCTTCCAGCCGACCTTACCGAGATGAAAGGTGAATCCGGCAGTCAGCGAAAGCATGTGATCGCCCAGACGGTTTGGATAGCCATACCCGTCGAAATCCTGGAATGTAGTTGTGTTAGAGAGTTCCAGCATAGCACTAACCCGTTTGGAAATACGGTATTGTGTTAGTATGCCGTAAGAAAGCGCAAAGGGATTGTTCCCGTTGGTGGCGTTATGTAGCAGACCGACACCCATAAAGGGTGCAAGCCTCCAACGTACCTGTTCCTGTCGGGCATATCTGCGTCCAAGGAGATTCCACAGGAGATCTGCATGGATATAATGGTAATCCTGCGTAGATAATTGTGCATCCTTAAACTGCAAGCCACTATAATTTACCCTTGCGCCGACCAAAGGAGTAAACCACTTGCCGACGGCGAGGCTGTACGAAGGTTTCACTCGTCCAAAAAGGTCTTCACAACCGAGAGGTGTACCAAGAAGAACTGTCGCACCTCCGGATATGCTAACAAACCAGTTGCCGGTTCGAGATGCCGGAAGTAGCACCCCGTTGAGATAGACGGGCTGCATCGGTTGAAGCAATTCCGCTACTTCATAATGAATAGTGTGTCGTACAGTGTCCTTCTGTACGGGTTGTACACTTGCTTGTGCCTGCAACGTGCAGAGCAAAGCGAAGATGAAAATAATTTGTTTCGTCATATTCCAATGATTTCATTAGTTATACTTTTAATCTGGTGTAAGGCGTATGCCATTTACCGTTTAGATTTCTTGCCGATAGTCGAGCGCATCATGCGGCTCGCCATCCTCATACAGCGGAGTGCCCATGCCGATTGTCCTCGTCCTCGTCGCGTCCCCATTTGAGGTCACTCCCTCCGCCTCCACCACCATGTGATTCGGCAAATGTAGTGGCATCATCTACCATTCCGAGAAATAGCATTGTCGCACAGTGCATGATTTCCGTACCCCGCTCGGCGATAGACTGTACCAGTGAATCGTCAAAGAGCTGCCGTTCTGAAACATTCATTTGTGCCGATGCGTTACGATACTCGCTGATTACACTCTCCAGTAGGACGTCTTTAAACAAGCTATCCACTTTGGAGTGTACATCACGGGAATATTGATAGGCCTCCTCTTTGAGTTCTTCGGTACGTTCTTCAATGGCTCCCATATCCTTTTTCAGTTCGATGAGTTGCCGGTCAGCCGTCTGCAACTTTTCCTGCTTGTCTGCCAGTTGTCTGATGATTCCTTGCAGCTCTTTTTCCAACATTTGTATTTGGATTGCCAATTCTGCCGCATTGCCTTTGTTTTCTTTTAAATTGTACTCGGCTGCCGATAACAAGTTTCTTTTTCAGTTTTCTGCTTTTCAAGATTGCTAACCATTGTCGTAAGCCCTTTGACTCTGCGTTCTGCCAACCGGATGTCTGATTGAAGTTCACCCAATACCTGTTGATGGAGTTTGATATTATCCTCGATTGTTGTACACTCTTCAGACAACATTCGGCGGTATTCCTCAGTCGTTCTGTGCCGTGCACCCGTTTCGGATATGCTTGTTCCTCTTGACATTCCCCACTTTGTATTGACTTCTGCGAAAAAGTCCGTATGAAGTTGTTTCATTCTTGCACTATATTCAAACTTATCCTTACCGGCGAAGATTTCCTTGTACGCAAAGCGACTATCCTTGATTGGCAGAAGCGTACAGTGGATATGCGGGTTCAATTCATCCAGATGTACAATGAATGCAGCGATGTTCTGCTCACCATATCTGCCACAAACGAATGAATAAACATCCTTGGCCCAGCGTTCAATGTCACGCTTCCGTTCGATGCGGGTATTGTCCGCACCTTTTTCAAAGTCCACCTGTTGCGTACCGAAAGCAAGTTCCTGCATTCGCTTCCGTGAACCGCCGAAGATGATATTTACCACCGTGCGGTATTTTGGTTCGAGCAGCCCCTCATTAGGATCTTTGATTCCACGGTGACTTAATATGTCCGCCATCCGTTTGGGAATGCTACGGCTTGTGTCGATGGGATGTATTTTACCTCCGGGCGCAATCTCGAAGTTCAGCCGTTTACGCGTAGGATCATAATTTCCCTTACTCATAGCGTACTTCTCTGCCTTTTCACTACGGTCACGCAGATGTTCATTACTTTGGGCGGTGGTAATCCCTTTCGACACCTGCACGTCGAGTACCTGTTTTTGATTTGCCATACGTTTTTCATATTGTTTCGGACAATCTACCGTGTCCCAGCTTGCTGCTTGTTCGGACACCCTTCCCACCAACGTCAGGCAGGTGGGGTATTAGGCTCCCCCTTCCCTTTGTTCGTGGCAGGCGGGCAAGCCCGGATGCCTTCTATAACTGGCAGGGGGGCTTCACTGGATACAAAAGTGGATTGTTGCGGTTATACATTCTGTTTTCAACCTCCAATCTGATACGTTGCCTCCTGTGCCTTTGCCGCAAATGCCAGAAAAGGCTTAAAAAGCGTTTTAAGGAACTCCCTGTCATCTTCATCATAATCGGAATTTTCATCCCTATCTACATCAAGAATAAGCCCGGCAATACCTTTCGAAGTTGCAATAAGTCCTGTCCAGTCTCCATACAATTCCAATCGGAAGTAGTCCATAAACTCTGCACTGTCATCGAATCTCGACTTACGCAGTGCCCGTTGTATAGCGGCAAATGTAATGCACTCCAAAGCTACCATACGAATCTTGACAGCCCGTTCATCATCATCCGCTGCCAGATTGATGCGAGTGATACTGTCCGGAGATGGGCAGCTATCGCATATGCCAGCTTCATCCATTGCCCGACGAACAAGTTGCTCACACTTGATTCCGATCTCGTCAAGGGACACTTTGCCGATTATCCAATCGGACAATACCTCACGTAGCTGTTCTGCAAGGTTCAACTTCTTCTGTCCATTGCAAGACTCCGTGGATTGGCTGGTTTGCACAGTCATGGTAATGATGACGCTTTTGGAAAGCCGGATGCGATTCAACAAGCCGAACTCTTCCATTACATCCAAAAAAGAACGGACAGTAGCCCTATGCCAATGCCATTCCGATGAAAGGTCAGAAACAGTCACGTGGCACTGGTTGGGTTGAAGTTCGTAGCCTTTGTTCCTTAAAAAAGGGGAAACAAAACCTGCCAAAGATTTATCCAATAAATCACAGAAGGCTTCTGTCTTTGTTTTTCGTTCACCGACTTTCTCCTTGAGGTAGTCAAATACTTCTCTGTCTGCCAATATAGGGACAGCTATTTTCTGCTTGGTTTTCATTTTCATTTCATTTTTAATTATTACTATTGTGCGGATATATCAGTGTTGCCGCTATCCGCATCTTGCGGCAATATCGCGTGATGATGGTCATAATAACTTTCGGCTAATAGTCTGGGGAATTTCATCCATTCAGAGATTATGCCTATGTCCTGAAATTCGGTCATAACCCGAACAGAGGGATAGAACAGGGCAGCCAAAAGAAGATAGGCGGCAGTTACCGCCGTTGTGTACAAGTGTGGAACAAAACTGATGGCCAAAGCCACCAATGAGAGTATGGCAAACATACATGGTCGGTCACATAAACCTCTTAATAACTCTGTCCGCTCTCCTAAATGAATATATAGTGGCACAGATAGCAGTTGAAAGAAAAACACCTAACTCGCCAACATGTCCGCTGATGTAAACATAGTGGAAGAGCAATAGCAGAATCAATACGACCCGTACATATAGTTTACGAGCCTTTACACTGTGTATCATAGCATCGTAGAACCTTACCATAAAAGAACGGTGGCTCTTGTACAATGCTAATGGCAATACGAAAAGCGTTATACAGAAGATAAGTTGTAGTATATTCCAAATCATAAATAATAGGGTTTCTCGCGTATTTGAATGGTGGTATCACCAACTCTAATTGGACAATATTGTGGGTGGCCAATAGGATGATAACTTCGGCGTCCCTCGGTGAAAGGTATATCGCTGCTTTCTTAATACGTTGCTTGAACGTATGCTCCTGCTTACGGTAGGCTGCCAATGCCTTATCCAGTTTATGTTCCGGAATTGTCCATGTCATGCCTTTGGCGTATGAGCCTTTGTCTTTGTAAGCCCGCAGTATCAACGTGCGGGAAACAATGTAGTTGATATATCCGTTTCTTGACAAAGCATACTCCTTGTAGAAATTGTCATCAACAACCTCTATCCACGTCCGGTATTCCCTAATCCAATAAACCATTTGTCGGTATAGTGTGTCCCGCATAACATGACCATTAAAGGAAATCCATCAAGAGATCGTCTTTGTTCTTCTTATACTTGAATGTGCCACTTTTGGAATGAAGATCCAAATCAAGGCACAGCTCGCCGTACATCTGCTCAAGAGAATCATAGATGGTGACAAGAATGCTATTTACCTTACCGTCTGCATCTGTCTTGCAATTCATCTTGAACATCTGTCCAAATGCCGGGTTGGAGTATGCACAGGTGCTATGCCCGAATTTGTCAGCGTGCGTGGGGATGTGGTGGTAGAGAGTTATAAGCTCCATATCGTCCTCAAACAGATCCATCACTTCCTCCAAGTCGTAAGGGTCGCGTAGCGGGAAGGTCAGTAGAGCGTAGTCACCGTAGAATTGTGCTTCCTCCATTGTCGTCACATCGAGTAGTTGCGGTAGTTGCAGAGGGACAAATGTCATAAAGTCATTGAAAAAATGTCGTAACATATTCATATTTTTATATTGTTAGAGCGTCTGTATGAAAATATCCATAAGCATTCCTGGCAATTCAGTCAGTTGACCACTTTCCGATTGCAGGATTCGGCTCAAGGTTTTGAACGCCACAGGTGTCTGTGCCGCCATCCGGTCAAGTTGTTTCCGTTCTTTATCGGAAAGCAATGTCATAGAGAATCCGTCCAGTGAAGTATAAGGGTGGATAAGCATCCATATATAAGCATGTGCTTGCGAAGAAGTCTTGATTTTTTTGTTCCGAACATCTTCTATACAAATCTGCATATTTTGTATTTGGCGACGGATTGGTGCGCATTGTCAAATAAAGCATAGCCTCCCGATAGGTAATCTCTTTCTCTCAGCGGCAAGGAATATCTGCGAACAACACTGTTCAGTACCACGTGTGATGTCAGCCATACTCTCACCTCGAAATCGTGCAAGTGAGAGAGGAACGCACGGAATATAGCATCTTCTTTAGTGATATAAGTAATCAGTTCATTGCGGCTATGTATGCCATTACGGATAGTTCGAGTCAGTAACATACGGTAAGCCGCAAGGATTTCCTCTTTGTTACCCTTATGAAGCGGAAGGTTATCCAGTGAGTTGAAAAACGGGCGGATTTCTCCAGCGGCATGATGCAGTTCCTCATCATTGTTATAAGGTGAGAACTCTCCTTTGAGAGCCAAAAGTTCCTGATAAGTACGCGTCTTTGAGAGGGCTAAGCGTGAGAACTCAGTGCGGATAGAATCATGCAGTCTGATACACTCTTCACGCTGATTGGAATGGGGGTGGCTGAGCGTATCATTCCGGAGATACCTAAAAACAGAGTCTTTTACAGTTTGCCATTGTAGGATATGCTTGGTCAATACTTGAAATGAGGAATCTTTCTGACGTCGTATATTGTACAAGTACTCCCTGTATATTCCGGCAGGATCGTTCGTAGCTTCAGACAATGATTTGCCATTTCTATCGCTGCATGATATCAGGCCCAATATGGCCAATGAAACGATACATCTTCCAGTCAAAAATGATGGAGTCTTGTAGTATGATTTTAAAATTTTCATATTCAACAATTCATATTTAACGATGCAAATCTATATATTATTTTTGTTGCAAAAGCTCTTTTATATCGCATTTAGTATAATTTTTGGTATCATATTAACAATATGATTGTCAATGAAAATAAGTGCAAGAAAAAGAGCTAAAAAAAGGATTCAGCGAGATTTTTGCCACGATATGATTTTAGATTCAAATGAAAGTGCTATATTTGCACTTGTTATCAAAACAGTGTATATTAAAATGGCAAAAGTTGGCTATATATTCAAGGAAAATAATGACAGTTTTGATGCTGAGAGAGAATGGATGCAGCGATACGGTTGTGTACAAATCGTAGAGGAAACAGTTGAACATGAAACATTGAGACCTATGTGGAAACAGCTTATGGCGAATCTTCAAAGGGGCGATGAAATAGTCATATCCAAATTCAGCAATGCCGCACGCGGCTTAAGAGAACTGGCCGCGTTCATCGAACTATGCCGTATCAAAATTGTACGTGTCATATCCATTCATGACAGAGTTGATACTCGCGGTGAATTATTCCCCGGTACGACAGCAGCCGATGTGTTGTGGATAATAGGGGCATTTCCGGAAGAAATTGCCGCACTACGAAAATATTCCGCTCATGTCGAGAAGTTACGCCAGAATATCAAAGCCCCGGCTGTGCCGAAGGTATTACCTAAAGCTGAACGAGATAAGACAATCGTGGATATGTATATCAACGGTCATTCTTTCGATGATATTTGGGCTGCAAGCGGTTTTAGCAGCAAAAGTTCTATTTGGCGCATACTCAATAAATATGGCGTAAAACTTGATCGTGGCCAAACCAGCGGTCCGCGTGTCAAACAGAACCGAAAGAGGACGGAACAAATGAAGGTGGCTCCTGATAGAATTTTCACATAATCAAGATCGTATATTTGTTTTTCGGTTATTATTTTGTATTTTTATTATTGTTAAAACTATAAAAGTAAGACTTATGGGAGATATTATAATTGTATTGCTGGTATTCTGGGTTGTCGGCAAGCTCCTGAAGGGCGTGTTTGGCGGTTTCAGTAAAAGCAGCTTCAAAGATGATAAGTAGGCCAGCCAAGGGATGGGTAAATACGGTCAAAAAGACTGGTTCAAGAGGCGTGAAATTGTAAGAAGGGAGTGGAATGGAATAAATATAAACGGAGCTTCCGGCAACAGGAATCCAGGATATATCGGTTGAGATATACCCTGAATACATGTCGGATATTGTCTGTCCGGAGATGTTTAGGCTTTCCACCTATACCCCTCGTCTGTCAGTTCCAAGTATTCCTCTAATCCCGGTTTTACGAAAAAGACAATTTCAAAGGCTTCGTTACTTCCGTTATCGGGGAATGTCATGTCGGTTTCTCCATTTCGGATAATCCCTTTACCCACGTTGGAACCAAGGTCTTCATCCGCATAGGCATACAGAAACTCGATGTCCGGAAATTTCTCGGAGAGTGTTTGGATAAGCAGCGGCACACCTGCCCAAGCCGTATCAAACCAAAGCACGTTCGGTTCTTCAAAATTCTGATTAAGGGCATTCCATTTTGTACCCCAGTTGGCGATAGACCACTCGTACCAAGTGGTATAACCGTATTTTCCCCAGTTTCTCAGATATGTCATTCCAAGTTGTAATGCTTCTTCCCTGACTTTTTCCTCCTGAATTTCCATCCATTGAATGACTTTCAGGTCGTCCTGTGAATTGAACGGTTTACGTTGCTGTGCTATGATATACTGCATACCAAATTCCCCAGAAGTGGACGCTTCTATCAGTAAGTCCTTTGGCATAGGGATAATGTTGTTGAAGTCAATATAGCAAGGCGTACTGTCTTCATCAGTTTCTCCTTTTAAGAAATCCATCACATTTTGTACTGTTTCTCTGTCTGCGTTTATTTCTAAACGGTTTGTTACATAATTAGGCATGATTTTAATTGTTTAAGAATTGGTTAGTATTAACTTTTATTTCCCTATTGTCGGTTCTTTACTGATTGAACCGTTTTGGGATTTATGGATGCGGCAAACGGCTGTTGATACAGCTTCATACGGCAACTTTTCTTGCCAAATTACTCTTGCGCAGGAAGGAAGAATTTTGCAAGAAATACACTTCAAGTAGCCGAATCAAGCGCGACAGCCGACCTTTGCATCTGATAAAACCAAACCGGTGATAGGATGAAGAATAGATGGGAGATAAAATGAAAAATAATTAATATAAAAGAGGAATGCTATTCCTTTTGCAGAAATATAAAAAAGGAATAGAATGATATAATTATAAAAGAGGGGCTATTATTACCCTCTCAATTATAAGAGGGTATGTTCTCAAACTCGCGCCCCTTGTTACTGTAATAATGTAATACCGTAACACCTCCGTTAAAGGTCGTTACGGTATTTTTTTGAATTATTCTTGTGTTACTTCCATAGCCTTACTGTATTCTTTGATTTGCTCCATTGTCAGCCATTCGGGTTTTTCGTTTTCCCGGAAGCTGTCGTGAATTTTCGTCATATACTCAATTTGTGTCTTTTCAGAACCAGCCCACAAACGATGAGGACTTTTGTTTCCAAAGCCAAGATAATATTCACAGTCGGCTTGCAAACGACCCAATAACATATACCTGAATTTTAAATCGTGCTGTAATACTTCTTCTATTGTCATACTCGTTTTCGTTTTAATTAAGTTTTTTATTTTCCCTTTTTTCAAGTCTTTCGACTTTGCCTGAAGGGTTGTTTTTCATGTGCGTCCCAAACGACGAAGCAGGAACGCAGTGCAAGGAATCGGGAATGAAATTTTATGAATACCGAAATCTATGATTTAGGAAGATTACGTCAAATTTCATTTCGGATAGCGTAGCGATACTTGGATAGCGTTCGTTCGCCGTAATTTTGCACACGAAAACAAGACCGGGCGAAAGTCTGGATAACGACAGGAAACATCAACATTCATTACATAAGGACTGTAAAAGAGAGCAGGCAGTTACGCTGCTATAAAAGGGAAACAAGGAAATTAAAAAAGTGGGCACGGAGCAATCTGTAAAAAAGGGGGATGCCACCTGTCTTCGGACAAAAGAAGATACCATACCGATAGGATTTAACCGATACGGTATCTCTTTGGTAGTCATCAGTACCATACTTTCAGAAAACCATTTAAAAACATTCGATATTCGCCTCTTGGAAAATCTGCGGGGCGTGCTGATAAAGCAAAGGAAGATTCAATACCGCCATTGGATATTCTACAAATCCGCTTCTACGCTTGTAACCGGAATAAGTCGCTAAATTATTTGTCTCCAGAAACTCCATTGCATCCGGATAATGGTTCACATCAATAAATGTACGGTCTGGCAAATCGAGTGCATCCATGCTCTCCAAATTGACGGATAGCACGATATACTCTGCTTCATCTTCCACACTTTGCAAAGTAAGTGCTAACCAGCCATTGCCATAAAATTGAGGCATGAGATAAAAGCGTTCTCCACGAAACTCGTATTCTTTCCGCGTTAGGGAGCTGTCCGGCTCTACCAAGCGAAATTCATCCTCTCCGGAAACAAATTCTGTTGATGGGTCGCTGACATCCACATACGTTCCATTTACATTGTGACACAAATACTCTGCATTTTCTGAACGAACAATCACAAATTGAATTTCCATACTTTTAAAATTTAGCTATTAAACATCATGTTCTTTTTTTCCCTTTTTTCGGGAGGCTGACCCAAAAGGTCAGCTTCTTTGTTTATAAGGATAGTATCTGAATGTGATGATAGGTATTGCAGAGGACACCATTCGCATTATTCGCTCCAGATCATCCAAACGTTTCCTGCGTGCTGTTCGATGACCACTTGTCGCTGTCGGGCGCCCTCCCGATACCCGTATCAGCTGGTAGACACGCATACTCAACCCCTATCATCCTCCCGCTATAGTCACGTCAAAAATATAACTATTCCTTTGATAACCAAAAGAATAGCTATTGTTTTTGTATGGAATATTTTGTATATTTGAAGTGCAAAAAACAAATATCACTCATACGATGACAAAGATACAATATAAAGATTACAATCAGAACGATTTTCTTCTTTTCCCTCCATGCATTGGCGACTTCGTTCCCGAGAATCATCCCGTCCGCACCGTAAATGCAATCCTGGACAATCTCGACATCAGTGAAATTGAATCCACCTACAAGGGTGGCGGCACAACGAGCTATCATCCGCGCATGCTGCTCAAGGTAATCGTGTATGCCTATTTGACCAACATCTATTCCGGACGGCGCATGGCATCTCTGTTGGAGGAGAACGTGTTCTTCATGTGGTTGAGCGGGATGAACCGTCCAGACTTCAGGACAATCAACCGCTTCAGGAGCGAGAGGCTTGCTGACGGACGATTCGAGTCCATCTTTCATCAAGTCGTGGAACTGCTTCATGACGAGGGCCTCATATCTCTGGACGTGCAGTACATAGACGGCACCAAGATAGAATCCGTCGCGAACAAGTACACCTTTGTCTGGAAAGGCTCCGTAGAGAAGAACAAGGAGAAACTGCTGGCCAAGGTGGATGGCGTCCTGAAGGAAGCCGAAGAGGCACTTGCCGAGGAAAATGCCGCCGAACAGCCAGAGGAGATCACCAAGGAAGACCTTCAACAGCGCACGGACCGTATCCTTGAGAAGATGGACAAGGAAGGTGTTGCGGACAGGAAGCTTCGCAAGGCCGTAACCAAGGTGAAGGAAGAGAGCCTTCCGAAACTGGATGAGTATGACAAACATCTTGAGCTACTCGGAGATCGGAACAGCTACAGCAAGACCGATCCGGATGCCACGTTCATGCACATGAAGGAGGACGCCATGAACAATGGCCAAACCAAGCCAGGTTATAATGTCCAGATATCTACTGAAAACCAGTATATTGTCAATTATGACCTGTACTGGAGACCCACTGACTACGGCACGCTCATCCCCTTTCTGCAGTCCTTCCGTGACAAGTTCGGCTTCCACAGCAGCGAAATCGTAGCAGACTCGGGATATGGCAGCGAGCAGAACTACGAGTTCATGTTTGCCAACGGCATGACTCCATATGTGAAATACAACATGTTCCACAAGGAGATGAAGCGCAAGTTCCTGAAAAATCCATTCCTCCAGGCGAACATGTACTACAATGAGGACCAGGACTACTACGTGTGCCCAATGGGACAGCACATGGAGCATACCGCCGACAGGAAGACGGTATCTGACTTAGGATATGTATCCCACACTTCAGTGTACAGTGCGGCTGACTGTTCGAGATGTCCGTTGCGCGGAATGTGCTATACCGGCAGGCGCGACCGAAGATCAATGGAGGTCAACCACAGGGCGAACTCATACAGGAGCGCCGCAAAAGCACTGCTCACAAGCGAGCGTGGACTGATGTATCGCAGCAACAGGCCAATAGAACCCGAAGCCTGCTTCGGAGACATCAAGTTCAACCATGGCTTCAAGAGGTTCCGTCTGAGGTCAACGAGAAAAACGAAGGTGGAATGGTGGTGTCTTTGGCGCATAACCTCAGGAAGTATGTTGCTTATAAAGCAAAGTCCAAGCACAAGCAGGCTCAAAGTATGGCACTTGTTGCTGAAAAACCGGCAATGAAGTCAGCTGTGTAGTTGCCGGAAGGCTCCGACAGAGCGTGGCCGGCCGCGGCCTCGTGAGCGGCTCCCGGAGGAACGAAGTTCCGGAGGGTGGATGGAGCGAAGCGGAACTCTGGCGGAGCCTTCCGACAACTCTACGACACCCTATATAAAAAAAGAGACCAACCCTTTTGGGTCAGCCTCCTCCAGTCGGGATTTGATTTTTACGTGCATTCAAGATTGCCTTTAAGGAAAAGCAGGCAAGGAATTTGGACAGATTTTTTACAGTTGCGGTATGGAGCATATGCGACATTTGAGCGATTGAAAATCGGGAAAGCTACTGAAAAATTGTGTTCAAATAGCGTAGCGGTACTTGAATGTTTTTCCGTGGCAATACTTTTGCACAGGAAAAAACAAGTCCTGACTGGTAGCAGCCTGAAACGAAATAATTTCGTTTTATACAAGGGTAAAACGGAGTGATAAAAAAGGGAATGACCACACAAAGAACAGCCGACAAAAGCCGGCTTTCTTTTGTTCCTGTGGGAGGAGCTGAAGCATTCAATCCGTTACATCATAATAATAGCTTAGCTCGTCATCTTTCAGATACTCCATTGCATATTGACTGGCTTGTGCCCAAAGGGTATTATACAATGTCGCAATTTCCGGCCTTGTTTCATAATACTGCCATATCTTATGGTTAAGCACTAAAACCAGTTCCGTGAGATACTTGTAGTTCTCTTTCCACTCCTTAAAAGCACGGTTGAAAGTGTCCTGTACCGCCGAAAGACCAAATCGGTCAGCAATGGAAAAATCATTCCAAAAGGTTGTTTGCAATTCATAACCGTTCTCTAACATAAATTCTCTGAATGTCATAATGCCTCAAATTTTAAAGATTAATATTTTATTTATTTCCCTTCGATACTTCCTGTACCGAAAGGTTGATTATTTTTCTGCCCACGGGATTGGCGGCCAGAACAGGCAAGGAGGATGCGGAAAATACACTCTTCGATATTTCGGAGAGGAAGATTTTACAGCAGCAAGTGTCAGCGATCCTTGACAGGACGGACAGCCGGCAATCGAATTTTGCAGGGAAATAACCAGGCTTGCGGGATAGAAATATAGGGGGTAGCTGGGATGGGGCTATAAAGGAGGGCCGGAGTCTAAAAAAGGAAACTGGCACAAGCGGCCACCTACAACAGTTGGGCGGGACATTCATAAATGTGTAAAAAGGACTGGTTTCCCACCACATTTTTGCAGAAATATACGGCATAAAACACAAGTGCCGTAACAGCCTCTTGAGAAAGCGTTACGGCATTTGTTTAAGTACAGGTTACAGGCTTTTTACCTGAACGAGGTTGTCCTGTAGAGTTTTCCAGCCATACACTGCTGCCACATAGGGGTGGAGGGAACGTGTAACTTGGCGAAAACCATTCTCGTCAATTTCATAGTTGTAGATTTTTGCGGCAATCTGTTCTGCGTCGTCACGATTTTCAGCGACACGGTACAAAACATAATTCGTGCCATCATGGTGCGACATACGGCCTCGTATATCGTAGCCGTCACCGTACCACTCTGCATCATACTGTGTAGATTGTAATATCCCGGCAATGTTGTCACCCAAAATTTGATAGCCTTGTTTGCGTCCGTTCCACAATCCTAAATCTCCAAATGCAATAATGACTCCATTGACATCCTTGTTTAGGTTCTGCCGCTCATCCCCCAATTCATTATACACTTCGTCCGACCACTCTTCATCGCTGACCTTGTAGGCATCATCGTCCAGTTCTTCTCGCTTGAAATTTTGATAATACTCTCTTGCTGTTTCATCCAATAGAGCATCACTTGACCAAATTATTTGTTTCATACATTCTAATTTTTTATTTTCCCTTCCCTTCAGAGGCTTTTACCTCGTCCGGTGGGATTTGATTTTACGTGCAAACCACAAGGCGGAAGAAGAGAACAATGCAAGGAGGAAGCGGAATCCGAAGGATTTCATTTGAACGGCATTGACTGCAAATGAAACGCGCCTTGCAGGTTCACGTCCGACTTAACTTCGCACTGTAAAATTAATGGACGGCGGACGTAACCTCACTTTTGGGAAGAAATATGGTTATAAGAGGGACTGGAAAGCTGCTCAGAGGTATGGAATTGAGAGAGTCTTCTTTTTTCTATTGAAAATCGTAATCTGCCTGTTCATCAAGTGGAGCTAAGTATAACAGTATTACCGGGTGAAGATTTCATTTGGAGCTTGGCATCGCAACAGTCACTTATAAAAGTATGATGCGTATTAATCCGGTCATGAGCAAAACAAAAGCGACCAAAAGATCGCTTTGTTCATGATAAGGCAAGAATTATTTTTTGCCTTTTTTCACGGGCTTTACCGGCTTTTCAGGAACATCCTCCTTTTCGATAGGAGGATAAAACTTGACAGCCACCATAACAACACGATTGTGCTTCACACCGACCTTGTCGGTCCACTCTTCAGGCTTAAAGTAGCCTTCAATGGTGAGCATCGTACCTTTGGTCAGTTGGTCGAATGACCCAGTATTCTCGTTTTTACGCCAAGCCTCAATATTCATAAAGGCTGAAATGCGGTTGGTTTCCTCGGCATTCCTTTCCTGACGGCTTACGGCCAATGGGAAACGTGCGACACTGCTGTTGGTGAACTCTCGGATTTCAGCGTCTTTACCTAAGAATCCGGTTACTGTGAAATTGTTTTCAATCTTTTTCATGTTGAATTGCTTTTAGAAGTTATTAAATCAATTTTTACACTGCCTAAAAAGTAGATGTCGTTTAAGGGATGCACCAAGGATAGCGCGTCAATACGCTTTATTTTTAGCCACAGGTAAAATCGAAGGCTCGATAAAGGAAGATTGAAGCGGCTACGCCATTGGTCAAGACAACCATGTCGTTCCCGTCGGCATACTATCTTTGCAGAGGAAAAATGATGATTGCTTCGATAAAAAGCGATTATGGAAAATGGGAAACAAGTAAACCGGTAATGATAAGGAAAAAGAGCAAATCCAAATGTCGGCACAAAGGCGAAACATCCGTCCGAAAGTCAGTGAAGAATAGCAAAGCCAAAGCGAGACATGCCTGGCTTGAATTGAGACTGTAACAAACAGAATACCATCCAATCAGAAAAAAGGCCACTGCATAAGGAATGTGTCAGCCAAGAGTGGACAGAAGCGTAGGTAGCCCATCCTTGGAGGATAGTGATATCCGCATCGAAAAAAAATGGAACTGGAAGGAAAAACGGCAGGAAGAACCAGACTTTTCACAAAGTGGTTTCCAATTCGCTTTGTGCGAATGGCTGGTTTCTACAAAAGGGAGTGGCGCAGCCAAAAGAAAAAGTTATAAAAGGAAAATGGAAGTAAGGCTGAAATGGGTGATTCCATTCCAGCCAGTCGATGATATTTGTCCAAGGTGTCATTGAAATTCAACCATCATAATACGATGCTCGAATATTTTGGTTTTGTCGCTGGGACGTCGCTGGCAAAGGTAGTTATCAAAACCTTTTGATAACTACCTTTATCACAAGAAAAATAAAATCAAAAGTAAGCAATACTCTTTTTTATAATTGCTTGTTTTTCAGTGATACTTATGATAATAATTATAGATAATATCACTCCAAATCCTTATTATTGCATTGGGTTGGCAAAGTCGCCATCCATTAAATATTTAGGATTATGCAAATAAAATCAGTAGCCCGTAAAGATTTGATTCCTTTTGCGGAAAAGGTTTTTTGTATCTACAAATTATCGGCAGAGCAGATAAGATGCTGTCTCAAAGGCTGTGCCTTTCTTTGCAGATACATGGAGTCATATAATGTATGTGAATATGTTCCCCAAATAGGCGAACAATGTATCAACAATTTATACGAGCAAAGTGTAAACAAGTACAGATGCAGACAAGTAATACCTGCAATTCAGGCATTAAATGCTTATATTGAAGGACAAGAAACTTTTGTTATCCAACAACATTCTCGATACCAATACAAGGATTACCCATTTCCGGGGGAAATCGGTTTGGCTGCATTGGAGTTTATAAAAAGTTACAGCGAGGAGAACCGTGTCCGTAAAGAAACGATTCGACAATACAGGTTTCAGCTGAATAACTTTTCAGTATTAATGGAGATGCGTGGAGTTACACTTTCTACATTGTCAGATACGGATATTTATGCTTTTATCAGTTCCCGGCATAATATACAGTCTGACCGTTTTTCTTCTTTAAGACGTTTTCTATCCTATCTTTTCACGGCAGGCAAAACGAATAGGGACTTGTCAGAACTCTTGTTTGGTATGGTACGTCAAAAAGGAACAAAACTTCCTTCTTATTACGAGAAAGAAGAAGTGCTGGCTATTGAAAATGCGGTTTGCAGAAGTAGCTGTAAAGAAGAAAAAGAGATTATGCCATGATATTGCTCGCTTCCAGATTGGGACTGCGAGGATCTGATATCGTTAATCTCAATCTTAACAATTTAGACTGGGAGAATAATGTTATACGATTGACCCAACAAAAAACAGGACAAGAAGTTATCCTTCCTCTATTGACTGAAGTCGGAAATGCTTTGGCAGAGTATCTCCGTTATGTGCGCCCTCAATCAAATATTAAAACGGTCTTTTTATCTCTAAGCCCTCCAATCAGACCGCTGTCAATAGGAACTTTCAGATGTATTTTAGTGGAATATTTTCGGGAAGCAGGTGTCAAATTCCAAGAAAAACATCACGGACCTCATAGCTTAAGGCATAGTTTGGCATCACGAATGTTAGAAAATGGAATCTCAATGCCAGTTATTTCAGAAGCGCTTGGGCACAGTACAACCGAAACTACGCTTTCGTACTTAAAGATTGACATTAATGCCTTGTTGCGGTGTTCTCTTTCTGTACCTCCGGTTAGTGATGACTTTTATAATCAGAAAGGAGGGGTACTATATGGTTAATCAAATGAGATATAATAGTGTGCTTTCTCCATATATGTATGCGTATATAAAGGAGAAAGAAGCAATCGGACATACAGCAACCCAAACCAAATGGTTTTTCCATGAATTAGATATCTATTTTCAACAGAACAGTCTGACCTCCACACAGATTACCAAAGAAATGTATGATGGCTGGTATGAATGGGCATCTGTTAATCGGAAACGTACCACAATACACACCAAGGTACTGATGATGACAGCTTTTCTTAAATATATGTGTACGGTCGGAAATGATTGCTACATACCGTATCCACATAAGAATCCCTCGTCAGATTTTATTCCCTATGTCTTTTCACATGAAGAAATGGAAAAGGTCTTCAAAGAGTGCGACAAGCTAAGAATTACAAGTCAATACCATTCACATACAATATTAATGGTATTACCTTCATTAATAAGATTACTTTATAGTACAGGCTTGAGAATAAACGAAGCATTGAATATTCGTAATCGGGATATTCATTTTGAGAAACATTTCATTGTTGTGGATAGTCTCAAAAACCATATTCAGCGTTTGGTTCCTATAAACGATAGCCTTGAAATTGTGCTACGACAGTATATAAGTTACAGGAACAGGCTATCCATTCCAGACATTACTGCTCCGAACAGCTATCTGTTCGTTTCCGGTACGGGAAAAAGAGTCGGTTCCAGTACGGTAAGCCGTTGGTTTCATAAGATAATAATCAATGCAGGAATACCTTATATCGGAAACCATGACGGGCCAAGGGTACATGACCTCCGTCATACGGCATGTGTTCATACAATGGTTAATATGGTTCGCAACGGAATGGACATATACTGTACGCTTCCAATTCTTGCAACTTTCATGGGGCATAAGAATCCCATAAATACAGAACATTACTTAAGACTTACCCAAAGTATGTATCCGGATTTAATAAGCAAATTTCCAGACGTTACATCCAGTATGTATAAGGATATGTGTCGTACAAAAACATTTAATATTATACAAGAATGAATGAATATGAAGATTTTGCAAGGTGTGTGGAAAAATTTTTCATGGAGTACCTTGTTAAGGAACGTGGAACAAGTCATCATACGATACGTTCATATCGTGACACTCTTGTCTTGTTTATTACTTACATGCAGGATAAGGAGCATGTGAAAGCGGAGAACCTCTCATTTTATCATATCAATCGAAAAACGGTTATGGGTTTTCTTAATTGGCTTCAGGATGAACGCCGGAGTTCCGCAAGCACCCGAAATCAAAGATATGCGGCAATCCGTTCTTTTTTCAGGTTCATGATTTGCGAGGACCCAAAGCATATGTCACAATGGAAAGACATCTGTACCATACGGCTAAAAAGGGCTTCTAAGAAAAGTATTTCCTATCTCACGATTGATGCTGTAAAGTATTTATTGGAACAAATACCCAAAGACACAAAACACGGGCGAAGGGATATGACATTGTTGGCTTTAATGTATCATACAGGAGCACGGGTACAAGAAATCATTGATTTAACCCCTGAATCTGTCAGGACATCAAAACCATATACTGTCGAATTATTGGGCAAAGGAACAAAAAGAAGAATTGTTCCAATAGAGGACGGAATTATGCAATTATTAATGGAATACATGGAGGAACAGAACCTTAATTCGTTTTCAACACGAAGCCGCCCCCTTTTCAGTAATTGTTGGGGAGAAAAGCTCACCACTACGGGCATGACATACATATTGCAAAAGTACGTTTCTATAGCCAAAATAAAAAATGCGGAATTGTTCCCCGGTGTTGTAAGTCCTCATGTGCTTCGACATTCCAGAGCAATGCACTTGTTGCAAGCGGGAGTTAATCTTATATACATAAGAGATATGCTCGGACATGTTTCAATACAGACTACTGAAATTTATGCAAAAGCGGATTCTAAGCTAAAAAGAGAAGCATTAGAAAAGGCGTATGAAAATATAGGAACCCCTACAATAGAGAAGTCTTGGGAAAAAGACCCTAAACTGAAGGCTTTCCTGAAAGGGCTTGTTTAATACTAATAAAATCAAAAGTGAAAAATAAAAGAACTTGTTTGTGAATCAATCGTTTATGTTAATAAGTTCAATATCACTTTTGATTTTATTTTTCTTGTGATAAACCCAAAGGTGTCGTGCACCGTAACCGTATGTGAAATATTCATCAAGTGGAGTTTTTTTCTCCAACTGTCTCATGCTTTCACGCAATTCCGCCTCATTGCCAGAAAAAAGAATCGTGTTAATGATTCGGAAATAAAGTTCAGTTACCTCGTCACAATAGGGGCAAAAGCTGTGTTCAATTGTTACTTTCATGCTTCTTTTGATTTTTATTGTACTTCGATTATATCTTCAATTCGACCATATAGGACAGAACGTAGTGCGGTTTTGTCAATGGCATAATATTCGGCAATATGTCCGTGTTGTTTCACGAAATACCGTTTGAGAACATCGGAGAAGTCAAAACGGTAGCCCATTAAAGCGATACCTCTTTTGAAATGGCAGCACTCTTTCACATTGCGGGTGAGCCAGTTCTTTTCTTCCCGACTCAACTTGTCGCCATTATCAAGACGTTCCCGTAATTTGTAAACCTTGCTATCTTTCAGTTTTTCCAATTCGGGCACATCCCATTGGACGAATTTCATTGCTATCTGTGTCATGGTTTCTATGTTGTAAAATTGTAAAAATTACTTCATCACAGTATTTAATACTCTCTCTTTGCCACAGATGAAACGAACAGTGATTTTGTTGTCGAAATCACCGACAATCGTTCCATCCGTGTGTCTCTTATAGAATAAGCAAAGTGTAGGATAGAGCATAATTTTACTTTATCTTCTTCTACTCATTCAGTTACTAATTTGACCTTCCATTCTCCCTGAGAGAATATTCTAAAGCTCACGTACTCGTCTTCAAATTCATAGGTTAGAATCTTGATATAGACTTTATCTTTGTCCTCCAACGATTCTACCAATTTTTTGATTTCTTCTTCTGGATACACCCAACGAGAGGAAAATTCTGCATCTACACTATCACCATATCGATTGGTAAATTCGCTGAAAGTGTCATCCAAGAAAGCCTCTATTTTGTCGAGGTCTGTTTTATTTTCCGTTCTTGCGTGGAAAATGTTGGTTGCATAATTTGCCATAAATACTAAGTTTTAAGTTTGTTACTTTCCCTCCTGTAGCATTTCACTTACTTTCGGGCTTGATTGAAATTATGTCGCTTCAACAGGTGGCATGGCTATGTATGCAGGGTTTCACTACAAAATACGACCTCTGCGAAGCGGAGCGTGGAGATTTTGTAGTGAACCTTCAGGTTACAACCTTGCATACAATAAAGACATGGCAAATACCTTTGCGACACAATTCCCATCGGGCAGACCGAAAGTTGATATGCGAGCATGTGGGAGTTTGCTCGGTACGGATGTGTGTCAAAGGTGGCTATGAAAAAGAGTATCGCAGCGAAAAGAGAAAAGAGGCAAGAGCTTATCTTCTCTTTTGGCTGTATGGGTAGAATGGGAAAATCACAAAAAGTAACATGAAAATCCAGTTTGGTTTAGTTTGTTAGCCTTATATATGCTAAACTAAATTAAACTAAATATAGGCAGGCATTTTTGGCTGCCTGTACAAAAAGATTATCTTTGCTACAAGCAATACAACTTCAAGAGATAATAATTTGTATTCTCTTTATGAGCTGCAAATAATTTGTTAGTTAAAGTTAGGAGCAAATTCTTCGAATGATGAGAGCAGATAAAATTGCTCGGAATGCACTCTGAAAGCAAACAAACGAAAAGAAAGAAACAGAGTGCAAATAGAAAAATGAGAAATCACTTTAATTCCTATTTTTGTTCCTTATTTGTTTCTTCATTAAAATCACCTTTCTTATAACATATTGATTATAAAATACCCGGCGTTCCGCAGGCGCGCCGAGCTATCCGTTTTTGCATTTCACGCTCGACGATTCGAAGATTTATCCCGGCACCCAACGCGAATATTGGGTCTATGTGCCGGCTCAGTACGATCCGGCTCAACCCGCCTGCTTGTTTTTCGATCTGGACGGCGTGCAGTTCAATGCGCCGGTCGTATTCGATAACCTGATTCACAAAAAAGAGATTCCGGTGACGATCGGCGTTTTCGTCGGTTCCGGGACTGTAATCGATAGCGCCGTTTTCCCGTGCGTTATAACCGCAAAGCTTCGAGTTCGACGCCGTCAACGACGATTTCGTCCGGTTCATCGAAACCGAACTGCTGCCCGACGTCGAACTTAAAAAGGCTTCGGACGGTCGGCCGATCCGGATCTCCAAAAACGGAAAGGACCGCGCCATCGCCGGATGCAGCAGCGGAGGGATCGGGGCCTTCACGGCGGCGTGGGAACGTCCCGACCTATTCAGCCGCGTATACAGTTGCATCGGTACGTTCGTCGGGATGCGCGGCGGGGATCGCTATCCGGTGCTGATCCGCAAAACGGAGCCCAAGCCGATCCGCGTTTTCCTGCAGGACGGGTCGAAAGATACGTGGAACCCGCTGTTCGGCAGTTGGTTCAAAGGGAACCTCGATATGGAGGCGGCGCTCAGCTTTGCCGGTTACGAAGTGGGACATGCGTGGGGCGAAGGCGGTCACGACGGCGTGCAGGGCACGGCGATTTTCCCGGACGTGATCCGCTGGCTGTGGCGCGGCTGGCCGAATCCGGTCGGCGGGGGGCAGTCCGGCAACGATATGCAGCGCAGCATACTGGTCCCTGGGGAAACGTGGGTTTCGATCGATTCGTCGTATCGTTCGGTGAAGGCCGTGGCTGCCGACCGGCAGGGCGATGTTTATTTCAGCGATTCGCTTTCCCGGAGCGTTTGCCGTTTGATTCGGCGGGGACGGTTGTGCCTTTTGTTGCGGACGCCGCTCCCTGCGACGGTTTGGCGGTAGCGAAGGACGGACGATTGTTGGCTTTCGGCAGCGGTAAAACCGGGATTACGGCTTACGGCCCGGAGGGAAAGCCGTCGCAAATGTTGAAGAAAATCCGCCCGTCCGGTCTGTTTGCCGTCGGCGACGGAAATTTGTATGTTGCTGAAGCGGGCGCGGGAGAGAGCCGGGCGGAACGATCGGTCTGTTGCGCGCCGACGGCGATTGGGGAAAGGTCGCCGACGGTTTGAATGCCCCGTCCGCCCTGGCGATGTCTCCCGACCGGAAGTTGCTTTTTGCCTGCGACCGGCAGTCTCACTGGATATACGGCTATCTGGTCGGCCCGGACGGGTCGTTGCGTTACGGCCAGCGTTTTTACTGGCTGCACGTGTCCGAAAGCAACGACGGACGCCCGACAGCAGCGGAGCCTCGGCGATGGCGGTCGACCGGGACGGGAACCTCTATGTGGCTACCCGGATGGGGGTACAGGTGGCCGACCGTAACGGGCGGGTGCGTGCGATCCTGACGCTGCCCGAAGGCGGAGTCACGTCCCTTTGTTTCGGCGGAGCCGATTTCGATACCTTATATATCGTTTGCGACGGCCGGCTTTATAAACGGAAGATGAAATTGCCGGGCGTACCGCCGTTGGCGGAACCTTTCGAGCCTGTCCCCCGGCGGCGCGGGTTAAGTAGCTGCTGCGATCTCGGGACGTCACACGGTTCCGGGATTGCCGCAACAGGCGTACAGCAATTTTCGGACATCGTTCAACTGCCCGTCGTATTCGCGCTGGAGTTCCAGAGTCCGGTTTCGGAGCGTGGCCAGTTTTACGGAAAGCCCGATCCAGGATGTGATCGTGCGTACCAGTTGGTGACGGTCGGGAGCGGAAAAGCCTTTCCTGAATCATGAACTGGATGCAATGACGGTTCCCGATGTTTTTAGGCCCGGACGCAGTATGTTCGTTCAGGTGCGCCATGAGTTTCACCGTGCCGTGAAGCAACGAGTGCAATTCCACAGCCATTCGGTTTCCGATTGGGGATTGTCGGGAGGCGTGCAGAAGCGGTGCGCGAGATCGAGATAGTGTTTTTCAGGGTATTTAGGCCGGGTTCCCCGTTTTCCTGTTCAGCCGGATTTTTGCTTTTCGTTGAGTCCATGACGATCAAGCGTTTAGTGACAGGCGGGAATATAAAAAAAGACGGTCCCACCTTTCCCGTTGAACTCCACCTGAAGGCAGTGGGTGCATTAACACTCCACACGGGGGTACGGGACGCCGTATGAAGCATACGGGCGCAGAAAGCGCCCTGTACGAGAAGCGGCAGGTTCCCCTGCCTTCAGTATGGAGTTCACTACAAATGTATAAAAAATCCGCGTAACAGAAAAGCGCGGGTCCGTTTGCCGTCTTCGTAACTCGCGGGCATCCAGTCGACTCGTTTGTCAGATTCCGTGTCGTTTGCTCCGGTTTGTCAGTCGGAGTGCGGGCATTCTTCTGACAATCTGTCAGGCTTTCGGTGCTGGCACATTAATTGATTCGGTTTTGTTCGTAAAAACGAATACTGTTTAAAACGATAAAAGCTATGCAAAACGGGAAAATTGGAGTTACAACGGAAAATATCTTTCCGATTATTAAAAATTTCTCTATTCCGATCATGAAATTTTTTCTGCGCGAGTTGGTTTCGAACGGCGTAGACGCCACCCAGAAGTTGAAAGCGCTCGCATCGATGGGCGAATTCAAGGGGAACTGGGCGATTTGACGGTCCGCGTATTGCTCGATACCGACAAACGGATACTGACGATTTCCGATTCGGGGATCGGCATGACGGCCGAAGAGATCGACAAATATATCAACCAGATCGCTTTTTTCGGGCGCCGAAGAATTTTGGAAAAATATAAAAACCAGACGATTATAGGGCATTTCGGATTGGGGTTCTATTCCGCTTTCATGGTTTCCGACAAGGTCGAGATCGTGACTCGTTCTTACAAGGAGGGTTCCAAAACGATGCACTGGACCTGCGACGGATCGCCCGAATACACGATGGAGGAGGCTTCTACGGAACGTAGTCGCGGTACGGACGTAATCCTGCACCTGAGCGAAGACAGCAAGGAATTCGCCGACAAGGCGCGGATCCGGGAGATACTGAAGAAATATTGCAGCTTCCTGCCCGTGCCGATCGCTTTCGGCAAAAACAGGAGTGGAAAGACGGTAAATACGTGGATACCGACCAGGACGACATTGTCAACGCGACCGATCCGTTGTGGACGAAAAAGCCGACCGACATTACCGAGGAGGATTACATGGAGTTTTACCGGACGCTCTATCCGATGGCCGAGGATCCGTTGTTCTACATTCACCTGAACATCGACTATCCGTTCAACCTGACCGGTATCCTCTATTTCCCGAAGATACGGAACAATTTCGAGATTCAGAAGAACAAAATACAACTCTATTCGAATCAGGTGTTCGTGACCGATTCGGTCGAAGGGATCGTGCCGGAGTTCCTGACCCTGCTGCACGGCGTGATCGACTCGCCGGACATCCCGCTGAACGTATCGCGAAGTTACCTGCAGAGCGACTCGAACGTTAAGAAGATTTCGAGTTACATTACGCGGAAAGTGGCCGACCGCCTGAGCGAACTTTTTCGCGCAGCACCGCGAAGAGTTCCAGAAAAAGTGGGACGATCTGAAGATATTCATTCAGTACGGAATCATCACCGACGAAAAGTTCGCCGAAAAAGCGGCCGATTTCGTGCTGCTGAAAATACGGAGGGCAAATACTTCACGCTGTCCGAGTATGCCGCGCTGGTCAAGGAAAATCAGACCGACAAGAACGGCAACGTGATTTACCTCTATACGAACGATCCGGTATCGCAGAATTCGTTCGTCGGCGCCGCGCGCGACAAAGGGTACGACGTGCTGGTGATGGACGGACAGTTGGATACCCATTTCATCGGTTGGTTCGAGAATAAGAATCAGGGACGCGTTTTGTGCGGGTCGATGCCGACGTGGTCGACAAGCTGATCGAGAAGGAGAACAACCTGAAGATGGCGCTCAGTTCCGCCCAGCAGGATTTGTTGCGTCCGGTATTCGAAGCGCAATTGTCCGCCGAGGACAAGATCCGTTACACCGTGTCGTTCGAGCCGATGGCCGAAAACCAGATGCCGGTGATGATTACTCAGAACGAGTTCATGCGTCGTATGAAAGATATGGCTGCGATGGGAGGATCCGGGATGCAGTTCTACGGCCAGTTGCCCGATAACTTCAACGTGGTAATCAACGGCAATCATCCGCTGGTGGCGGAGATACTGGGCGAAGTCGAGGCCAGCTACGGCGACAAAGGCTCAAGACGACCAATAAAAAGTTGGATGCGGCGATCGCCGAGCAGCGCAGTTTCGAAGAGTTGGTCAAAGACAAGAAGACGGAAGATTTTTCGCAGGAAGAAAAAGACAAGCAACAGGAGGTCGATAAGAAGGTGGAAGACCTGCGCCGCCAGCGTACCGAGCGCCTGACCGAGATCGGCCGCGAGAACAAACTGGTCAAGCAGGTAGTCGATCTGGCGTTGTTGTCCAACAGTATGCTGAAAGGGGAGAATCTGACCAACTTTATCCGTCGCAGCGTGGAACTGATCGGGAAATAGGTTTTCGCATTTCCGGAATGCAAAAAAGCCCGTACTTCGCGAAGTACGGGCTTTTTACATTCCGGGTAAGGCCGTTTTGCCGGAAGCTGCGGCCGGGCTTATTCGAGCGAGAACGAAAAATGGTCGTAAGGTTTCGTGCGCAGCGACAGGCCGACCGTCGACGGCGAGACGGCGAACAGCGGCGAGAACGTGTGAACGGTCACCGTTTTGCCGTCCGGATGGAATTCGAGTATCCGTAGCCAGCCGTCGCCCCCGTTGCCGTGCCAGCCGCCCCCTTCGGCCTGCGCGTTGAACATCATCTGGTTGACCGTGCGCCCGGCCCGGTTCTTATCCGTACGGAAACCTACGTGGCCCCGGTGCGACATTTCGTCTACCACGTGGCCGCAAAGTACCATCGACGAATTGGCCGACGGTTCGACCAGTTTTTCCCACAGGGCTTTCCCGCAGGTTACGTCCGTTATTTTGTAACCTTCTTTTTCGATCCGCCTGCCTTTTGAGTCCATGTAACTATGTGTCAGGTATATGACTTTGTGTTCGCTGTATTCGGGCTTGTTTGCCAGCGCTTTGGCTTCCGCTACGACGGCTGCCCGCGGATTGAATTCCAGCGAGACGATCAGAAACCGGTCGCCGCCGGGCGCCTGGAATTCGTACCAGGCGTTTTCGAGCGTCGGGATGCCCGCTTCGTTTTTGAACATACCTTTCAACAGGCCGGTGTACAGGCTCTTCCGGTTGGCGGGGAAGAACGAGTTCAGTTGGCTGTAACGGTTCTCGGCCCGGTCGAAACCGTGATCGTGGTTACCGGTGCACAAGGTGTACGGTACCACGTCGTCGAGGATGCCGAACGCATCCGAGACGAACTGCCACTGTTTGTCCGAGGGCAGGTTGCCGTTTACTCCGTCCGGTACGGTACGTTGGTTCTGTTCGACCAGGTCGCCGGTGCAGAGCACCAGCCGGATGTTCAGACGTCGCTTGTTCTGCTTGATCCAGTGCATCATCAGTTCGAACGTCGGGTGGTTGTAATCGAATTTGGTGTAGGTTTGCGGATCGGGTATCAATACCATGCACCATGAACTGCTGTCGCTCAGCGCTACCGGTTCGGGATTCTGCGCGGCGGCGAACGGCCCGTTCAGACAGGCCAGGATCAGCAGGATAATCAGTTTTCTCATCGCTGCGATGGGGGCTGGTTTTTACAACAGTTTATCGATTTCTTCGACGATCCGGCCCTTCTCGCTGGGACGCGGTGCGTTGTGGGAAACGATTTTCCCATTCCTGTCGACTAGCATATAGTGCGGGATTCCTTCGATTCCGAATTGCGTATAAAGTTCGTTGATCTGCTCCGAAGTCGGCTTGTAGTGGATTCCGGTCAGCTTTTCGGCGAGAACCGTCCTGCGCCACTGATCGTTCGGGCATTGTCCGCAGAGGAATACGAAAACGACGTTCTTATTCTGGTAGTGTTGCTGTAGTTCCAGCGAGAACGGCATTTCGGCCATGCACGGTCCGCACCACGGTGCCCAGAAATCGACGTAAACGACCTTGCCCGCGTGGTCGGCGACGATCGATTCGAACAGGTTCCCGCGGATCGTCGAGTCGGGTTCGATCAGTTGCGTTCCTTCGGCGGGTTCTCCGTTCAACACAGCGTTCAGTTCGTCGTTGGCGGCCTGCATTTTTCGCGCATGTAGGCGTTGGCGAATTGTTCCGGCGCGATGTATCTGTTCAGGATATCGGTCGGTGCGTTGGGCAGCATCTCGAGGTAAAACCGGCAGCGGATCAACTCTTCGGTGAATCCAGACGTTTTTCTCCCAGACGCTTTTTGCAGGAATTGCAGCGCGTCGTCGTCGGATTTGATTGCCGGATTGTCGTCCATTTCGCGGTAGATCGACTCAAGCAGGTATTGATTGTACATATCCAGGAAGGCGGCGTGCTCCATCGTGACGATCCGGTTATCGTCGGGATCGTAGCTTTTTACAAAGCGAATGAAATTCTTCGGCAGTTCCGGCGCCTGGGCTTCCGGATTTTGCTGTTTGATCACCTGACAAATGTTGGCGTAAGTCAATTTTGCCTGCCACGTTCCGTATCGCAGCATGTCTTCCACCCATGCGTTCAGGCTCTTTGACGGGACGGTGCTCTTTGCGGAACCGGTTCCATACGTCGCGGTATTCCTGCGCTCTTTGCTATCGGCGAAGGTTTCGAACTCTTCCGGCGAATATTTGCGGATGGCCTGTTCCATGCTGTTTTCACCCGTGTATTTCAGCCGCAGCGGTTGGTAATATTGCTGTAGATCGGCCATATCCCGGTTCAGCGCCGCCGCGCGTTCGTTTCCGGCGAACGTGATGACAGACTCCGGAACTGTTCCGTCGCGGATCGTATCGTTCCAGACGCGGGCGTCGAGTTCGATGTAGAGGCTGTCGCCCGGAGCGAGGCACAGGCGGTGGGTCTGCCGGTAGTTCATCAGCACTTCCTGCGGGTAGCCCAGCAGGGTTTCCATGCGAAAGGCGCCTTCTGCGTCCGCCGATACTTTCAGCGTATTCTGGCCGCTCTGTTTCAGCAGGCCGTTGAATCCGAATCCGATGTCCTTACGGTCGGGATGTTCGTCGAAATGACGAATTTTGCCGGCGATTACGACGCGGCCGGTTTGCCAGGGATCCGCTTGCCGGGAACAGGAGCAGATCAGCAAGGCGGAGAGCAGCAGGAGTGTGATGCGCATGATACGATTGGTTTGATTGATCGCCAAAGATAGCACAATAATCCGACAAATCGCCCATCCGCCGAGGGCCCTCGGCGGATGGGCGATTTGTCGGTACTGTCCGGGGCTCGCTTTAGTTCGCCGACAAACTATTTGACTTCGATCGTGTAATTGTTATTGTAGCAAACGAGCGCCCACTCGTCGTTCTCGTATTTGTGTCCGGGGCTTTTCTGAACGAAGCGATAGGGCGTTTGCAGCAGCGGCAGTCCGGCACGGTTCAGGAACGACGCGAAGTCGGCCCCGTGCATTTTGATGCCGCCGATGAAAAGTTTCGCGATGTCGTACCCCCGGTATGCGTACAGGCTCGGAAGCGAATTGAAAGCCGATACGTAACGGCGGTCGAAATTGAGTACCCGTTCGTTGCCCCGGTCTGCATGATAAGATGTGACATAGCGCAGGTTCAGGCCTTGAAGAACAGGTTTCTTTCGATATTCTGCAGCCGGGCCCAGCGCGAACTCCCGATAACCCGGATCGCCGGATTCTTAATGCTTCGCGAAGTCAGGCTGTTTTGCACCGAACTGACGTAAGCCAGAATTCCGTCGATATTCGTTTCATCGAAGCCAGCACGACGATCACGTTTTCTTTTTCTCCGCTGAGCAACCCTTCGAGGGCCGTTCCGCCCATGCCTTTGACATAGTTGAAGCGGTGCGCTCCTGCGGATCAACGGCTGTATCTCGGCCGCGAATTCCGAATCGTTACCGGTCGCAGAAATCACGATGACGTTTTTGTCTCCCGCGAATTCGTTACGCGAAGCTTGTCGTTCTTGACCGAGGGCCCCGGCGCGGCCTGGAACAGCAGCGGACTGTCGACGCTTTCCACGACGGCCAGCGGCGATACGACCGGAATGCCGTGCTGTGCGGCGAATGCCGCGACCGGCGGAAAAACATTCGTCGTAGACCGGGCCGATGATCAGGTTGGCGTTTTGCAGTTCGGGCTGTTGCAGGATTTCGGCTGTTTCAGCGGCCGATTTGCCGGTATTGAACAGGTCGACTTTGACCGAAATGCCCGAGGTTTTCAGTTCTTCGAGGGCCAGCAGCGCTCCCTGGTAAAATTCAGGAACTGGCGTCCCGACACGCCGGCTCCTTTCAGCGGGAGCAACATGGCCCACTTTAATGACGCCGGTTACGTCGACCGGCCTGATCGATGCGCTTTCCGTTGCCGGTTCCGTTCCCGGATGCTGCGGCAGGAATCCCGTACCGGTCGGTCGGTTCCTTGCTGCGGGATCGGGACACGCAGGATGCTTCCCTCTTTCAGTCCGTCTTTCAGGATCGGTTCGTTGTAGGCCGCGATCGAATCGACCGGCAGACCGAAGCGTTTGCCGAGCGAATAGAGCGTTTCGCCTTTTCCACGACGTGGTGGGTGAAACGGTCGGATACGCTGTTCAGCGCGTCTTTGTAGGATTCGATCTGCTCCTCGATCTCTTCGGTGTCGCTTTTGCCCTGGCTCGCCTTGCGGATGTTGATTTGCTGGCCGATCGACAGGTGCGCCGGGTCGAAACCTTCGTTGTCTTCCATCAGTACGTCGAGTCCTACGCCGTAGCGTTTGGCGATCGAGTAGGCGGTTTCGCCCTGGTTGACGGTATGGATATCGAACAGACGTTTCCTTTTACGGTCGGAAAGCGGTTTCTCGGACGCTTTGACGACCGGGATCTTGATTACCTGGTCGGCCTGCAGACCGTCGGCGACGTGCGGGTTGCTCGCCCGGATGGAGTCTTCGTCGGTGTCGTACACTTTACAGAGCGAGTAGAACGTGTCTCCCGGTTTTACGGTGTGTACGTAGTAGCTCTCTCCGCCGATCGTGACGATGCTCGTCGATTTCTGCGTTTGATTTTGTGCCTGAACGGTAGCCGCGGCCACTATCCAGCAAACGATAAACAGCAATATCTTTTTCATCCTAGGTTCAAAGTTACCCGCAAAATACAAAAAAGCCGATACGACGAAAGCCGCGCGCCGTTCGTGTCTATTCGACCCTGAATTTTTTTGCTTACTTCTACGGGCATCGGTTCCGCGGACGGCGTATCCAGATCGTAAGGGGACAGCGCGTAGCGGTGCCGACTCCGTTGGCCGTAACGGTCAGCAGGTGGTCTCCCGGGGTCAGTCCTTCGCTGGAGAGCGAAACGCCCGTTCCGCCCGCCGCCGTCTCGACCGTCTGCCCGTCGATGGCTACGGTGAAACTTTCGGGCTGCACGCCGACGGTCGTCCAGTGTACCGATATTTTCCCGTCCTTACAGTGAACGGGCGCTACGGCCATGACGGTAACATCGTCCGCCTGCCCGTTGTAGATATCGACCAGCGCCCGGGTCAGGTTCAGGTAATAGAAACCCCATCCGCCGTTGTCGCCGCGGAATCCGGGGGCCGTCAGCGATACCGGTTCGTAATCGTCGCTGTATTCGACGCTGTAACTGTCCACGAAAATATCCTTGTCCGGCCCGTACCCGTGCGATCCCTGACCGGTAAATTCGTTGAATTGGTGCAACATTACCATGCGCGGACGGTGTTCGAGGGCGGTTTTGAACGATTCGAGGTATGTCCATCCGTCCCGGCGGCCCCATGCTTCGGGCGCCTTCCAGCCGTTTTCGGCGAAACAGGCCGGATTGACCGTCGTGCATTCGGCCACGTCCCCTTTATAGGTCACGGTCGGTTTCAGCGAACCGTCCATCCAGCCTCCAATACCCCAACTTATCGTGTCCGGTCAGTTGGTTTTGCGACGACATCCAGCGGATCGTAAAGCGCGAGCCTGTCTACCGGAGGATTTCGTCGGCGCAGGTCGTCGATCTGTTCGGCCGTCCATCCGAGCGTCTGCTTGAAAACGGAACGCGGAAGGCCGTTTCGGTCTTGCCCTCCTTGACGCCCATAGCTCCCGTATCCAGAATGACGGTCAACGGTTTTCCGTCGTATTCGTACCACAATCCTTTGAAACGGGGATTGCGCACCATGTATTGGTAGATCCAGTTCAGGCTCTTCGTTCAGCGCTTCCATCGTCGCCGGGGGCCGTTGCTCAGGCCCGGCATGATGATCGCCTGCGGAACGGGAAGACCCTCGTCGCGCATGTCGGCCATCACTTCGAGCGCCAGTTCGGTGTTGTGCACGATGGCGTTCACTCCGTCGCCGCGTTCGTCCCAGTGCTTGCAATCCCAGATATGGTTCGACCAGTCGAACAACACGGCGTCGGCGCCCGAATCCATCAGCCACAGCAGGTGCTGACGGATCACGTCGGGATCGGTAAAGTCGTAAAGCCGACCAGCGGAACGGCCTGAGCCGTCGTCCACATGCTGCCCGGAGCGAACCACGGCTCCCATTGCGATACGAATGCGGTCGGATGTTCCGGTCGCTGCGGAATGTCGCGACGGCGGACGTCGACGTCGATTTTATTGGAATGCAGTCCGGCGTCCGGCATCGGCCTGCCGGTCAGGTAGGGCCTGTAATCTTTCAGCCCGCACCACAGCGACGTGTCGCGCGGTACGGCCACCACCTCGATTTCGGCCGTGCCGACGTTTGGCAACGGCAGCAGCAACAGCGCCCTGCCGTTGCTGTCCGGAAATTCGTGCGATCCCCACCTGCGTCCGTTGACGTATGGCATCAGAATCACTTCCCGGACGGAATCGCCCTGCGAAGGCGTGTAGCTCGCTTCGATCTGCACGGTGCGTCCCATGTCGATTTGTTGAACATTGGCCGTGATTTGCAGTCCTTCGCTGCAGAAGCAGGACGACAGCCACAGGACGGTGCAGAGCGACAAAATTAATCGCGCAGTGCGGTCGGCGCCGTGCGCGAAACGGAAAAACGGGTATTCATAGTTCGGTTCATTAAGGGTTCGAATGTTCGATAGATAAGGATAAAGGTAAAAAAATTATCGGATAAACCGTCCGCCCATTCCGTTTTTTGTACCCGGATTTTTTCCGAAGAGTCCGTCTCAGGTTTTTGCATCTGTATTTTTCGGAATATTTCCGGATGCGGAAGGCGTAAAATGCGTATTTCGGAGGTTTTTGACGGAAACGGATCGTTCCGGACGTTAAAAGTGCTGAAAAATTTGTTATTCTGATGGGAAACCCGTACTTTTAAAAATTATGTTTCAATGTAAAAATTATTGATTATGAGTAAAAAAGAAAAAAAGCATCGAATTGCTGAACAAAGCCGTGTCCGACGAACTGTTGGCCGTAAACCAGTATATGTATTTTCATTTCCGCTGCGACGATTACGGGTACGACCTGCTTTCGAACCTGTTCAAACGCACCGCGATCCACGAAATGCTGCATGTGGAGCGTCTGGCCGAACGGATTCTGTTTCTGAAGGGCGAAGTGGAGATGACTCCCTCCGGTTCGGTCGAAAAAATCCACTGCGTGAAGGAGATGCTGAAAAAGCGGCTGAAATGGAAACCGGCAGCGTGGACGATTATAACAACTGGGCCAACGAGTGCGGCGCGAATGCCGATTCGGTGACCAAGAAAATGTTCGAAGCCCTGGTCGGCGAGGAAGAGGTGCACCTCGACCAGTACGAAACCGAGATCGATAACCTCGAAAATACGGGGACAATTACCTGGCGCTGCAATCCATCGAGCGTAGCAAAAGCGTCGCTACGCAAATGGCGGCTCCGCTGCCGGCGAATAGTGTGCGTCGTCGATATCTGTTGCGAAGAGGAATCCACTGCTGGATTCCTCTTCGCGGTTTTAAACTTTTAAGTAGAAATCAGAAACAAATTAAAGTGATTTTACAGGATTCTTCCTTTTTGCGGAGCCGGGAATTTAGGGAGTCGTAACTTGTCTTTAAAACTCTATGTCAGAATATTTACGACAGAAATAAAACAAAAAGCGCCCCGTAAGGACGCTTTTTGCGGTATGGACGAGACTCGAACTCGCGACCTCCTGCGTGACAGGCAGGTATTCTAATCGACTGAACTACCACTTTATATCTATAACGCTATAAAATACAACAAAATCATAATCAATAGCAAAGAACTTCTCAAAGTATAATTCAAGTTTTTATTTTTCCTGGCAGACAAAAATATTTCCATAAGTATTGTCAGGATTGCAAATGTAATTATCATCCATGCAACGTTAATATTATATTCCTTTTTAAAGGATTAATAAAATAACAACCAACAAAAGCAGCTGCCGAAACCACCGTAAATACAGTTACCCAAACGTTTTTTTTCCCTTCGGTCATAATGTTTACAGATTTTCTACAATTGTGTCGGTAACAGGCCCATAGGAAGTAGAATATGTCATATATGTTATTCTTATACCTTGCTGACTACCTGAAAGATAATTATTTTCAATATTTCCCCAATGCAAAGACTGTAAACCACAATAAGCCCCTGCAATGGCACTTTGAACTGGAGCGGCAAAACTTGTCAATATCGTAGCTAAACCTGCCCATGTGTGGGTAGTTTGCATTCCATTCATCAGCTTAATTGCATCATCGTGGCTCAGGATTGTTGTGCTCGAACTCCAACCAACGCCTGAATTTGTAGATGTTTCGGATGATGCACTTTTAGTTCTTGGAATGTAATTAATTCCATATAGATCGTTGGTTATTACTCCGCCTCGACTAACTGAATATTAAGTTGACGCTGTTTATTAGCGATTTCTATTCTCTCCTTAATATAAGAATAAAAGCTCTTCTGACATATTTGCATCTTGTGCAGACCCTATTAGCATCAATGCGCCAGTTTTATCTATCTGAACAAATTGTCCGACTCTTTCAAAAGCCACACATAATAACTCTTTTTGATTATCTGAAAAATTATGATTTTCAGGAATCTCAATGTTCAAGTATTTGGATGAATTATTTGGCATCAATTCTTCATCCTTAGTACAACTGTATAATAATACACAAAGTACGGTCACAACTGTACAAATTAACGAAATAGAAATAGTTTTCTCATAATGATTGAATTTAATAATACTGTTAATAATATTATGATTGGTAATGTGTTGTATTATTATTTATAAAAACAAGTGTTCATCCCATTAAGATTCAATTAAAGACAATCCTGTGCTTGAAAGTTCATTAAGTGATCCTGGCGTTGATACCAAATACTTTTATTTAGTACTGCTTGCCGAAATTACGGATAAACCGGTAAAAATACTTTCCGGGATCAATCGCGGCGATAAAAATGAAAATGAAAGAACGCATCGAAAAATCGGCAATCGGTCGGTCGACTAAGTATAATATTGTAGTAAAATACTAAAATCAAATATATCTGTAAATAAACTGATTTCCAAATCAAAAGTTCAAAATGGAACATTGAAAATATATTCAAAGGGAAAAAACGAAGACTGTAAAGAAAGATTTTTCTATAACAAAAAAGCGCTCCTATTGGAGCGCTTCCTGCGGTATGGACGAGACTCGAACTCGCGACCTCCTGCGTGACAGGCAGGCATTCTAACCAGGCTGAACTACCACACCGTACTGATGTGCAATCTTGTTCCCTGATTGCGTTGCAACTGTAATGTAATTTTTCGATTCTCCAAAATTTTTCGAAAAAATCAGGAATTTTTCAGCCAGCCGTCAGTCGCGTTTGAAAATCGAAAAATGTACGCTTCCGTAACTGCGGCTCTCCGCGAAGCCCGGATAACGGCTTACATCCAGGTTCTTAGAGTGCTCCAGGATCAGCCATCCCCCCTCCCTGAGCAGGTGCCGGTCGAAGACGGCGGCGGGGATCGTCTCGCCCCTTCGATGTCGTAAGGCGGATCGGCGAAGATGATGTCGAACTGTTTGGCGCAGCTTTTCAGGTAAAGAAACGCATTGGCTTTTACCGGATGAATGTTCGTAAAACCGAAACTTTTGGCCGTGTTGCGGATATATTGGTGGTGCACGGCGTTGATTTCGACCGAGACGACGGAAGCCGCTCCGCGCGAGGCGAATTCGTAGCTGATCGAACCGGTTCCCGAAAAAAGATCCAGTACGTCGAGTCCTTCGATCTCCAGGCGGCTGTTCAGTACGTTGAAAAGGTTCTCCTTGGCGAAATCGGTGGTCGGCCGCGCGCGCAGGTTCTTGGGAGGCTGGATAACCCGGCCCCGGTGGATGCCGCTAATGATTCTCATGGTTCAGACGGATCAGATGGGTGAAGTCGCATACGTTTTCGCTGCCTGCGACAGATCGGTTTACGGACGGGCGGAAAAGCCGCGTATGGCGGAAATAACGGGCCGCGGCGCGGCGCAGTTGAGGGGCGTCCGTCCCGGAAATTTCGATCCGGAAATTCGTTCCGGCATATATTTTTGTCAGGGCGCCGAGGTAATAAAGCAGGTCGGCGTCGCTGTGGCGCGGCAGGGTTTCGGCGAATAACAGCCCCTCGTCGTAGGCCGACAGGTGAACGAAGCTGCGGGTCAGCGCCGCCGCAAGCAGCGGTTTCCGGGCGTGCCGGACTGCGCTGAGCAGCGGATGCGTATAAGCGAGCCGATCTCCGTAAGCCGAATGCAGGCAGTCGTATACTGTGCGTGCGATGCTTATCAGCGCGATCTTTCCGTCGCGCGGCGCGGTGGCGACCGTGCGGCGTTCCGCTTCGCCTGGAATGCCGGACAGGGTCATGTACCGCTCGGCGTCTTCCTCCCGGTAATATTCGGCCGGGATCAGGCAAACCCGGTCGGTGTCGTACAATACGGTCGCCCCGCCTTCCGGGCATTGCAGCGCTTTCTGTCGCAGCAGCGACCGCAGCGCGTCGGCCTGTTCTTCGCCGTGCGGCAGCGGGCAGGACGCCAGCGTTCCGATCTTTCCGCCGGACACCGGGCAGAAGGCGAACCTTCCGTCCGAAAACTGGATCAGCAGCCTGTCGGGCGCGTCGGTCGTTTCCATCGTTCGTGTAATTTCATCGTTTTAAAATACCGGTTTTCGACTGTGCCGCCGGAATAAATCCGGGAAAATCGTTTTCAACCCCGGAAATATTGACGTAAATTTGTAACGGTCGGCCGGCCGTTATCCGAAAGTCCGGATACTCCGGCCGTTGTGTCGTCCGCAACTCAATAACGCCCATGTTAGCAGAACATATCGCCTCCCAAATTTACGAGAATTTCGCATTCGAGCCAACTCCCGCGCAGAAAAAATGCGATCGAGCGCCTCGGCGGGTTCCTCTGCGGCGATGCGCAGGATCGGATTTTTATCCTGAACGGATACGCCGGAACGGGAAAGACTTCGCTGATCGCCGCGTTGGTGAAAACCTTGTCCGGACTTCGGGTCAGGACGATCCTGCTGGCGCCTACGGGGCGGGCTGCCAAGGTGATGAGTCGTTACGCCGGAGCGAAAGCCTACACCATCCATAAGAAGATTTACCGGCAGAAATCGCTGGCTTCCGAGGACGCTTCCTTTTCGCTCGACTATAATAAAGAGAAGGGGGCCGTATTTATCGTCGACGAGGCGTCGATGCTGTCCAATTATTCGTCCGACGGTTCGATATTCGGCTCCGGGCAGTTGCTCGAAGACCTGATCGCCTACATCCGCAAGGGCTGCGACTGCCGGCTGATCGTCGTCGGCGACAGCGCGCAGTTGCCCCCGGTGGGTCACGACGGCAGTCCGGCGCTCGATCCGCAGAAAATGAGCGTGTACGGGACGGCCGAAGCCGCTCTGCTGGACGACGTGGTGCGGCAGGAGGCCGATTCCGGCATTCTGTTCAATGCAACGCTCGTGAGGTGTATGCTGGAAGCCGGGATTATCGATATTCCGCTTTTCGACACTTCGTTCGACGATGTGGAGGCCGTCGACGGCGGGGATATCCTTGAGGCGATCCAGGGCGCTTACGACAGGTACGGCATGGAAGAGACGATCGTCATCACGCGGTCGAATAAACGGGCCAACCGTTTTAACGAGGCGATCCGCCGGCACGTATTGTTCGCCGAGGAAGAGATCGGTTCGGGCGATATGCTGATGGTGGTCAAAAACAATTACCACTATACCGGACGCGAGGAGGAGTGCAGCGTCGATTTTATCGCCAACGGGGATACCGCGCTGCTGAGACGCATCCGCAAGTTCGAAGATTTTTACGGGTTCCGTTTCGCGCAGGCCCGGTTGTCGTTCCCGGATTACGACGACCTGGAACTGGAGTGTAAGATTTTGCTCGACACGCTCGGCAGCGATTCTCCGTCGCTGACGCGCGAGCAGGGCAGCCGGTTGTTTTTCGCGGTAGCGGAGGATTACGCCGACGTTCCGTCGAAGGCGAAGCGCTATAAACAGGTGCGCGAGAATCCTTACTTCAATGCGATGCAAGTGAAGTTCGCCTATGCGGTGACGTGTCACAAGGCGCAGGGCGGGCAGTGGCGCTGCGTTTTCGTCGATAAAATGCTGTTCGGCGACGAACAGATCAGCCGCGACCTGCTGCGGTGGCTCTATACGGCGATCACACGGGCGACCGAAAAATTGTACTTTATCAATTTCGACGAGCGATTTTTTGACGGAAAATAGCTAATTTTACCGTCCGATCGATTCAATAAAATATAGAAGAACCTTGGCAAAAGAGAAACCAAAGAGACCAAATACGTCGAGACGCCGCTGATGAAACAGTACTACGGCGTGAAAGCGGTGCACGGCGACGCCATCCTGCTGTTTCGGGTGGGCGATTTTTATGAAACTTTCGGCGAGGATGCGATCCGGGCCAGCCGGATACTGGGCATTACGTTGACGCGCCGGGCCAACGGCTCGGCTTCGTTCGTCGAGCTGGCCGGGTTTCCGTACCATGCCATCGACACCTACCTGCCGAAATTGGTGCGCGCCGGCGAACGGGTAGCGATTTGCGAGCAGCTCGAGGACCCGAAAACCACGAAGAAGATCGTCAAGCGCGGCGTGATCGAATTGGTTACGCCGGGCGTGTCGTATAGCGACAACGTGTTGAACTGCAAGGAAAATACTTTTCTCGCATCGGTTTTTTTTGGTAAGAAGCGCACCGGCGTGGCGTTTCTGGATATTTCGACCGGCGAATTTTATGCGGCCGAAGGCGACGACAAGTATGTCGACAAACTGTTGGCCAACCTGTCGCCGAAAGAGATCATTTACCAGAAAGGGTGCGAAGCCGAATTTACGGAAGCTTTCGGATCGCGGTACTATACCTACCGGCTTGACCCGTGGATGTTCGCCGAAGATGCCGGCAGGGAGAAGTTGCAAACCCAGTTCGGCACCGCTTCGCTGAAGGGATTCGGCATCGACCGGATGCCGGAAGCCATCGTGGCGGCAGGAGCCATTCTTTATTACCTCGAATTTACCGAGCACCGCGATACCAAACACATATCGTCCATCGCGCGGATCGACGAGGACCGCTTCGTGTGGATCGACAAGTTTTCGATTCGGAATCTCGAACTGTTTTCGGCCAACGGCGGCGAGGAGGGCCGTTCGCTGTTCGATGTGCTCGACCGGACTTCGTCGCCGATGGGCGCGCGGATGTTGCGTCGCTGGATATCGCTGCCGCTGAAGGATCTGCGGCAGATCAACCGCCGGCTGGACATCGTGTCGTTGTTTATCGGCGACGCCGCGCTGCGCGAAACGCTTGCCGGAGCCGTCGGCGTGGTCGGAGATCTGGAACGGATCATCTCGCGGATCGCCGTAGGGAGGGTGACCCCGCGCGAGGTGGTGCAGGCTCAAAAATGCCCTTTTGCCGTCGAAAAGATCAAAAATACGCTGGAACGCTCCGGGGCGGAGCCGTTGCGGGAGCCTGGCCGACAAAGGCTCGACCTGTGCCTGCAGGTGCGCGACCGGATCGAACGGGAGGTCTATCCCGATCCGTCGAACCAGATCCAGAAGGGGGCGTCATCGCTTCGGGCGTCAACATCGAGCTGGACGACCTGCGTAACGTCGCGGCGCACGGTAAAGAGATTCTCGCCGGTATCCAGCAGCGCGAGAGCGAAGCGACCGGCATCCCGTCGCTGAAGATCAGGCTTCAACAACGTGTTCGGTTACTACATCGAAGTGCGCAATACCCACAAGGACAAGGTGCCGCAATCGTGGATACGCAAGCAGACGCTGACCGGAGCCGAACGCTATATCACGTCGGAACTCAAGGAGTACGAGGAGAAGATTCTCGGAGCCGAGAGCCGTATCCTGGTGCTTGAGCAGGAGTTGTTTGCGGCGCTGCTGGCCGAACTGGCGCAGTATACCGCGCAGATCCAGGTAAACGCTTCGGCGATCGCGCGGATCGACTGTCTGCTGTCGTTCGCGTCGCTGGCCGTCGAACGGAACTATTGCCGGCCCGATGTCAACGATTCGTCGGTTCTCGACATCCGCGAAGGGCGTCACCCGGTGATCGAGACGCTGATGAAAGTGGGCGAGGAGTACGTTCCGAACGACGTGCTGCTCGACGACTCGTCGCAGCAGATCATCATCATTACCGGCCCCAACATGTCCGGTAAGTCGGCGCTGCTGCGGCAGACGGCGCCGATCGTACTGATGGCGCAGATGGGATGCTACGTGCCGGCGAAAGAGGCCCGTATCGGGATCGTGGACAAGATCTTCACGCGGGTGGGCGCTTCGGACAACATTTCGCAGGGCGAATCGACGTTCATGGTCGAGATGCTCGAGTCGGCCAGCATCCTGAATAATATTTCGGAGCGCAGCCTGGTGCTGCTCGACGAGATCGGACGCGGGACGGGTACCTACGACGGGATCTCGATCGCCTGGGCGATGGTCGAGTACATTCACCAGCATCCGACGGCGCGGGCGAAGACGCTGTTCGCGACGCACTATCACGAACTGAACGAGATGGAAGAGTTGTACGAACGGGTGAAAAACTACAACGTGTCGGTCAAAGAGGTGAACCGCAAGGTGATCTTCCTGCGGAAACTGGTGCGCGGCGGTACGGAGCACTCGTTCGGTATCCATGTGGCGAAAATGGCCGGGATGCCGGGGCAGGTGACCGAGCGGGCCGCCCGGATACTGAACGATATGGAGTCGGCCCACCGGGGCAAGGCTCAAGGACAATAAGAAGAAAGCCCCACGGTCGCCCAGTATGGAAGCAACGGCATACAGGCTCAGTATGTTCCAGTTGGACGATCCGGTGCTCAAGCAAATCCGGGACGAGATCCGGGGCTGGATATCAATTCGCTGACGCCGCTCGAAGCGCTCAATAAACTGAGTGAGATTAAAAAAATTACAGGGGATTTGATTTGTATGACATGATGTTGTTGGCAATTAGTTGATTGTCAGTGAAAAAATGACATTGTTCGGACATTTTTCATAGATGCGTGACAAGTTGACAACTTGTTTGGATTCCGGCGCCGGGCATTCGTTTTTTTTAATTTACAGAGTCACAGGACATAGCCGTTCGGGCAGCGTCCTGTGGCTTTCTGTTTGGTATGCGTGGCATATATTTTGAGTATTTTCTTTCCGGAACCGGGAAGAGAGAGCCCGGGTAAGGTTTAAAAGAATGTTTAATAATTTAAAATATTTGGGAGGACAAAACTATGATGCCTGTAAAAAATCTCAGAATTGGTTACCGGGAATTTTCAACGATTTCTTCGGGAACGAATGGATCGAAAAAGCCAACAGCGCTTCGCCGGCCATCAACATCATCGAATCGGACACGGATTATAAAGTCGAACTGGCTGCGCCGGGAATGACCAAGGATGATTTTTCGGTGAAAATCGACGCCGATAACCAGTTGGTCGTTTCGATGGAGAAAAAAGAAGAACACAAGGACGAGGACAAGAAGGGCAGGTACCTGCGTCGCGAATTTTCGTACAGTCGTTTCCAGCAGGTGATGATCCTGCCGGAGAACGTCGAAAAAGATAAGATCGACGCGAAAGTGCAGAACGGCGTGCTGACCATCGACATTCCGAAAAAACAGGAAGCCGTCGAAGCGAAGAAGGTGAAGGAGATCGCCGTCAAATAACGGCCGGCGGTTTCCCTGTACCGAAAGCGGAGAAAATTTCCATGCGGAAGTTTTCTCCGCTTTCCGTTTTCGGCCGGAGAAGTCGCGGGGCAGGGACGGGAGTGCGGCCGGCCGCGCGATCTGTGCAGGAAGAAGCTGTGGGAGACGGGCGGTCCGCCCCGGAAAAAGATCGGACGGAGACGGAATAATGTATTGCATTTCCGTATTTTAATTATTAACTTCGCCAAAAGGCGGTGTGCGTTTGAATGGGGGCGGGAATTGCCGCGTAAGAATTGACGCTAAAACCTATAAACCTGAAATACGATGAACAATCAAGAACGCATTTCGCGAAGCGAATTTCTGAAACGCTCGTCGCTCGGATTGTGCGCCCTGTTTGTGGGACTCAATGAAAAAGTGTTTGCCGGAAGCGCGCCGGCGAAAGCCTTGTCGAACCGGGCGAACATCTCTATAACTGGGGGCAGGCGTGGCATCCCGAATCGCCGAAACGTCTCAGCGATATCACGCACCACTTGGCGCAAATGGGGCTGTCCGGTCAGCACGGCCGCAACATGCCTACCGTCGACTGGGAATTTCCCGAAGGGCGCGATGAAAAATTGTCGAATAACCGCAAATACGGCTATGCGGCTCTGAGCGTGGCGCGGAATGCTCCGTTGCGTATTCTGCCGGGCGAACTGATCGTCGGGTCGGCCACGCTGCGCGAAGCGGCGCAGCACCGTATTCCGGCGCTGAACATGGGTTCGGTCAGCCATACTACCGTCGGGTTCGCCAAAGTGTTACACCAGGGATACAAGGGGGTGCGGGCCGAGATCGACGAACGGCTGAACCGGGGCGGGCTGGATTCGCACGGGACCGATCTGCTCGAATCCATGCTGATGACTCTCGATGCCGCTGCGCTGTGGCAGCAGCGCAACATCGCCCTGCTCAAGGAGATGAAAGGGAATGCGCCGGACAGCGAACGCCGGTTTTACCAGAATATCATCGATACGCTCGAAAATGTTCCCGAAAATCCGCCGCGTAATTTTCGCGAAGCGGTGCAGTCGCTGTGGTCGCTGTACGCTTTCCACCGGTTGATGGGCAACTGGTCGGGAATCGGGCGTTTCGACCAGATGTTGTGGCCCTACCTGGAAACCGACCTGCAGAAAGGGAAGATCACGCTGGACGAAGCCCGCGAACTGATCGCCCATTTCTGGATCAAAGGAACCGAGTGGATCGGCGAATTCAACGGTTCAGGGGATGCCCAGTTCTACCAGAACATTATCCTCGGCGGGATCGACAAGGATGGGAACGAGGTGACCAACCCGATTACCTACCTTGTCCTGGATGTCGTCGAAGAGTTGCATATCAGCGATTATCCGATCGCCGTTCGCATCGGCGACCATACGCCCGAGAAGCTGTTCCGCCGGATTGCCGAGGTGCAGCGCTTCGGCGGCGGGATCGTTTCGGTGTACAACGAGAATACCGTGATCGACGGGTTGGTGCAGTTCGGTTATCCGCTTGAAGAAGCCCGCGAGTTTACGAACGACGGTTGCTGGGAAGCGATCATTCCGGGCAAGACGGCGTTCATCTATTCGCCTTGCGACATGATGCAGCCGTTGTTCCGCGCGCTGAATCTCGATAAGGACATTCCGCTCGAAGCGGATGATTTCGAGACGGTCTACGGCCGTTTTACGGCGGAACTCGGCCGGGAGATCGACAATCTGCAAAAAGCGCTGGACGGCAGTTGGAACGATCCGAACAACCCCAATCCGCTGGTGTCGATGTTCGTCGAAGGATGCATCGAAAAGGGGCGCGGTTATTACGAGCGCGGCCCGAAATATACGGTCAACGGCATCCACTACGGCGGAGTCAGCGATACGGCCAACAGCCTGCTGGTGTTGAAAAAGGCTGGTTTTCGAAGAAAATTACATCGGGTTGAACCATTTCGTCAATATCCTGCGTCACAACTGGGAAGGCAACGAGGGTCTACGGCGGCTGGTGCAAAACCGCTTTACGTTCTACGGCAACGACCACGCCGAGGCTGACGATATGATGAAGCGGGTGTTCGACGACTATACCTCGATCGTCGGTCGGGTCAAAGAGCGCAACGGACTGAAACGCCCGTGCGGGATCAGTACGTTCGGCCGCGAGATCGACTGGCGGATGGCGCGGCGGGCGACGCCCGAAGGCAGTCGCGTTGGGGATATCCTGGCGACGAACTGTTCGCCGACGCCCGGCAGCGACCGTAAGGGGCCGACGGCCGTGCTGAATTCGTACTGCAAACTCGATTTCACCCGCTGTCCGAACGGCGCTACGGTCGAATTGAAAGTCCTGCCCGATTCGGTCAAAGACGAGAACGGGATCGCCGCGCTGGTCGCGCTGGCCAAGACGTTCCGCGAGAAGGGCGGTTTCTACATGCACATCGACGTAGTCGATTCGGCGACGCTGATCGACGCGCAGATGCATCCGGAGAAGTACCCGAACCTGCCGGTGCGCGTAGCCGGATGGTCGGCCCGTTTCACGACGCTCTGCAAAGAGTGGCAGGACATGGTCATCCAGCGGACGCAGCAGATCGTGTAACGGGCGATGTTTGTGAGCGGCGATTAAAAACGGTATGTTGTTGATCCGTATTGTTTTAAGTGTCGGGTTAAAAATATTCCGTCGAAGAGACTGAGTGTAAATCGCATAAAAGGCTTTTTTCTATCAAGAAAAAAGCCTTTTATGCGATTTTGTTGACAAAATATTGTTTAATAAATATTTCGATGCTATATTTGATAGTATAAATACGATATTTTACCTTATTCAATAATCTTAAATTTTACAAAAATGAAAAAGAATTTACTCTTTGCCGTTATGGCTGCCGGCGTTGTCGCTTTTTCTGCGACCGTTTATTTTGAGGGCAATTCCGCTTCTTCGGATCTGCTGCTTGCCAATGTCGAAGCGTTGAGTGGAGATGAAGGGGTGGATGATTGTGATATCTTTACATACGTGCGTGATGCCGTGGAAGGGTTTGATGGTCCATACGAAGTAACGGAACATACGGGTATTGATGGTAAGGTTTGTATTACGGTCGGAGGTGTGGAAATTCCTGTATCCGGAACGGTTGGAGGCGGCAGTACTTACAATATTCTCGTAGGGAGTTGTAATGCGTTTAGAAATAATTGCTGTTTAAAAACGCATATTGGAAAGATCAAGAGAATCTAAACAGTAAAAGAGATTGTTATTGTGAAGTATGCCGTATTAGTTTTAATATTATTAGCAGTAGGATGTAGTCAACCGAACGATCGGGTTCTTTCCGGGGTGACGGTCTTCCGTACGAAAGATTGTCCGGTAAAAAATCCGTTTTGAAAGACAGTCTTCCCGATAGATGGAGATTTGTGAAATTAGAGACCTCGGACGATTGTCTGATCGGTCAAATCCAAAAGGTTGTCGTCCATAAAAACTTTATTGTCGTTCAGGATGACAAACGTATTTTGGTTTTCGATTCGACCGGCGCATTTAGAAATCGGATCGGGCAGATCGGCAGAGTCCCCAAGAACAGTTGAGTATGGGGGCTTTCTATGTCGACGGTCAAGGCGAGTTTATAGGCGTATACGATATTTTGCGTAAAAAGATCTTCCGTTACGGCTTCGATGGAAAATTGCTCGAAAAGGTCGGTTATGCCGAGGAGATGGATTTTATCAAGGATATGTCTCTGGCCGACGATAAGAACCTGGTCGTACTATTCACGAATGCTCAGGATTATCCTAATGAATACGGGGTATTTAAGGCGGGTAATTACACGTTTCGGGATTATGCGTTGCCTTATCGGGTGACAGGTGCGACGTCATGCGGAGTAGCGCAACCGTCGATGGCTAAAAAAACAACGGTATGTTCTTGATGACTTCCGTCCTGAACGATACATTATACACATGGCACGACGGACGCGTAGACCCTTTGTATGTAATACAGACCGGTAAACAAGCGTTCCCTCAAAAGGCGATTGACGATGGCGGTCCCTATGATTACTATCCGGAAGTGGTCAGTAAGGCTCAAAAAAAGGTTATTCCAGCGGAATCGAACGGGTCTGGTTGACCGAGAAGTTCGGTTGTGCGGAATATCACATCTATCGAGGAACAGGAACGTATTATTTGAATAACGAATTGAAAGAGATTACATTCCATGCCGTCAATTACCAGATTTGGGATCTGAAGACCCGCCGGGCCATTCATTACTCCCCGGCGGGGACGTGGGGGAGCAGTCTGTTTTATCCCGGGCGGAAAACTTTTTGCACGGCTACCGAAAATGCGTTGGTAAGTTGCATCCCCGCTTACGAGATTGCGGGGATTGACCGGGCGAAGATGGACGACGACCCGATTTATTCCGATCCCCGGATCCGCGAGATCGTTGATTCGACCGAAGAGAACGACAATCCGGTTATCGTTTATTATCCTTTGGACAGTATCTGATGAAAACGGTGAAAATCGCATGTTCTCTTTTGGGGATTGCCGGGGTGTGTCTGGGCTGGCCGGGATGTGGGAACGGTGCGGCGTCCGCGTCTCCGGAGATCGAAACCGATACGTTGATCGACTTGGGGAAGTTCCCGATCAGCCGGGATACCGTGTTTAACGTGGTTTACAGAAACGCCGGTACGGAGCCTTTGCAGATCGACCGGATCGAAACGACCTGCGGCTGCCTGTCGGTAGTGAGTCTGCGTCCCCGTCCGCTGGCTCCCGGCGATACGGCTTCGGTGCGTTTGCGCGTACACCCGGTCGTTCCGGGGCACTTCGAGCAGGAGGCCGATTTGATTGCGGAGGGGTACGATCTGCCTGTCAGGATATCGGTAAAAGGATTCGGACAGAACAAATAAAAGCATCGTTTCTATATCGTATTTACGCTACGGCCGGTCGGTTCGGCGTCGGGAAGTGAAGCCGTGGAGATCTCGGATAAGGGGAAATGACTTTTAATCTATTTGTGGAACGTTTGAAAACGCCTGCCGTGGAAAATGACGTGTAAAAGTTTTGCAGAATGACTTTTTTTGTGCTACATTTGCACTGCTTTTACGGCTACGGGGTGTAGCTCAGCCCGGTTAGAGTACACGTCTGGGGGGCGTGTTGTCGCTGGTTCGAATCCAGTCACCCCTGACATTGAAAATCAGCCACTTAATGAAAAATAAGTGGCTGATTTATTTTTAGTGGAACACTTTTGGAACACATACAAAATATAAAACGGGATGATATTTATTGCATCCTTATCGCACAGGGGTAGGTAAAAGTATATACTGATATTTGTGATCATTCAAATAACATTCCAATACCGTAATAAAAACAGAATTCCCACATAGAAAAAACCCCACTGTTTCCAACGGCTCTGGACAAATTCAAAATGCTGTACGCTTTTCCACTTTTTATATTTCCATGCCCACCGGTTACCGAAGATACCGAAAATAACAGATAGTGTAAGCACACAAATAACCCTCACAAGGATAAACCATATTCGAATATCCGAATGCACCGTATCTTCTAATGACACCATAATTGCACCGAATAATATACACAGTATCATCCACGGCATTCCATTGAAAACAGCCCATAACCATGAAAAGCAAAACGCACCCCAGTTGAATTTTAACAATTTCAACGGGCGTTCCGACATTACCTCATTAGAATAACTATTCTCATTCCGATTATCCGGGGATATATTCACATTCGGATATGCTTTACCACAAGAGGGACAATATCGGGCACCCTGTTCATATGTTTCCTGCCCGCAATACGGACAGTATTTATAATCGACTCCCATAATTTTAACAATATTAAAAATCAAAGAAATCGTAATCGCAGTACCTCTTCAGGGGAACGGATATAATAGCATCCTCTCCGTCAAAAATCACGTTAAACCCGATGTATATCTCATCCCCATTGATCCGAATAAGTGCGATCCCATCATATTCATTACTCGAACGATCTTTTTTTACGACACTGGTCTCTAAAACCTCTATTCCGGCAGCAGGAAACTCTTCATTGAGAATTTCTTGCAATGTTGGTTTTGCCATTTCGTTAACCTGATCTTTATCAGAACGGAAAACATCAATAGTATACCCCGCCTCCGTATCGCTGTTTATTACGTTTCCGATCGATCCTATCGCATACCCCAATAATAAAATACCCATGAAAGCAACAACCTCCCACAGCACACCGTAAAGTACCGATTTAGAACGATTCGACCGACTTTTCCGATCTGAATGTGGTTCATACGGTCGATTCCGTCGAACGGTCGGCACATCAGTACGAATCGTATCCGTAGCTACCAAATGCCCGCAATGGGGGCACTTATGTACCCGCCACCCGAGTTCTTTGCCGCAATATGTACAGTATTTCATCTGTAAATACCGGTTAGTTTTTCATTTGTAAATACCAAAGTGGGATAATATTGCGATATACTCCTGCCGTATAAGTCTGCAAGTCCTATTATCAGGGCACCCACGCTCGAATCGTAGCTAAATCTCCATGTCTCGACCTGTACTCCCCATGAGGTCGAAACACTTTTTACATAAAAACCTTCCTCCGACCTAAGATTTCCCTGACCATTTCTTTGGTCATACCAACAGTAAATTCCCTGTTATTAATCAGATTACCCCAATATGTTCCATATTTCGCAATACACCTCTGCGTACGCACCCTTTCGGCTCTTAATTTTGCTTGTTTTTTCTGTTCTTCAACTCTTAGTTCTTCTTGTCTTTTCTGTTCTGCAATTCTCTTTGCTTCAATCCTTTTTCGTTCCAGCATATCTAATTCATGCTGTTTTTGACGTGCGTTATCCCGAATCTCTGTCAAAGTGTTACTATTTGCATAAATTTGTTCCCACTCTTTTTTACTAAAAGTGAAAGGTTTCAGCCAATCTCCATTGACAACCGTTCCATCTGCAAATACAGTCGTTCCTTTACAAGGGACTCGAATTCGATCATCAAAATAGATATCCCCCAAGTTCCTGTGTCATCATTTTTTCGACGACACCAGTATAAACATCCCCTTTAGGATAAGTCAATTTTACATTCTCGGAGTTTTTAATCATATCATCGAACGCATAAAATCCATATTTGGCAATAATATCAGGACTGACTGTCAGTGACAAAATTTTATCTTTAAATTCACTACTGTCCAAAGAAATTACCCCATAGGTTCAGTTGATCTGAATCGGAATCATTCATCGGACGTTTTGGTTTAATAAACAGTTCGCCTAAAGGCTTCCTCTCAAAGAGTACTTTGCCGACTACGGACGATAAAATATAAAGTTCTGATCAATATGAAACATCTTTCTGGCAATGGCAAGCAGCAGGTAATCGCAGATGGCAATCCATATCTGCGAGTATACTGCATTCTGGCTGGTCCCGTAGAACGCCTTGATGTTCAGATGTTGCTTGATCCATTTGAAGAAACATTCCACTTGCCAACGTTCCCTATAAAGTTCAGCAATGGTCAGGTAGGAATGTGTGAAGTCATTGGTCAGGAACCGATAGACATTTCCCGTGGCATAATCCTCATACACAACCATACGGGTGTATCCGGATACCATCGGGAGGTTTTCAGTCCCGTCAGCCTGATAGTGGAATCGCTAACAACTCCTGTACTTTTATCAACCGGATGCTCTTCTACCACCTCATACTTCATGTTGTCCTTGGCCCTGGTGACAAAGAAAGCCCGCTGGCGATGAAAGTGGAGGAACAACTGCTTGAAATCCACATATCCCTTGTCCATGAGGGAGTAATTACCAGGCTCCACGGGTACGAGGCTCATTGCTTTGGAGTCATGGGCCGCGGCTTCCGTCAGATAAATAAATGTGGGAATCGTTCCCCCGCAAATCCAGCAGAGTATGCATCTTTACACCACCTTTATCATGATGAAGTCTTGCCCATGGCCAGAGTTGCAGGCAAAGTTTCATCGTACTGCTGTCGAAGGCATAGACGATTCCGTCCACGTCGAGTCTGGAAGGCTCATGGCGGTACAGGTATCTCGCTTGTGCAATCAATATCTGACCGAAGTCGTGATAGATGCGCCAGTCCTTGGGTCCCCTGTTGATATGTGCCAAAGTCGAGCGTTGGATATATTTGATGCCGGACGAGTACAACTTGAAGGACAGGGCAACCAGCGTTGCATCAATGCTGCGCAGGCTATCCTGGCCGGTGAACTGGGCAAAACTCATCACCATGAACTGGTCTCTGCATTTGAACTCGATGGCATGTCGGTTGCCATTGTATCTCTTTACGCATTTGTCAAACTCATATCTCGGTATGAGCGACATTATCTGAGCGAATACGGTCTTTCCCTGATTCATGATTTCTATCTCTTGCAATACTATTTGCAAAAGTATAAAATCAAATCCCGGAAAAAATTTTATTCGCGTAATGCATTAATATAAACTAATTTAAATCATGTCTGAGAAAATTTCTTTGGACAGTAGTGAAAAGTGGTATGCTATGTACTGTCTTATGGTCAAAAGAATCAATACGGGCATCCGTCCCACTATGTCCTTAGTTCGATAGTCTGTGCGGACAAATACCTGGTTCTGGTGAATGAAGAGCCTGGTTCTATATTTGTGCAAAAAATACTTTGTAAATAGTTCTCATATGTACCTGTAGTGCGATTCAACGACGATAAGATTACGCATCATGGGTAATAGGCAGCACCGGAGGAAACGATAAACGAAACCGTGGACAGCATGCTGCTGCTAGCAGTCTTGTCTGTAAATGCGGGAGAGTGTGTCACTCGTTTACATCCCATACCGGACGTACGATTACCAATTTGTTTTATTCTCATGAGGTTTTGGAATGATCGTTTTATACGAAACATGTTACTGTTACCTCATAGATCAGAGCCCGTATACCAAAAGTTTGGGTCATTACGGGTTGTTCTCTCCCTGCTCAGTTGACGGGCAATAAATAAACTCTTTCATCGTGAATTGCCCCTATATCGTCACCCTGACTGCTTGTTTCATATTAAGTATTTTTAGATGTTGAATAAATACAAGCAATAAATGATTCTGGTTTTTTGCCTTTACTTGTCGTTCACCTCTTTTATCTTGCCGCCCGCTTTTTGTTGGGCAGGTCTAATCGCCAACGATTTCTTTCGCTTACCGTTCACCGCCCGAATATGTCTTGTTATTGTTTTTTATTATCTTATTTTAAGATAAATCATAAATTAGGCGATTAGGTAGGCCATGCGCAGGTAAAGCCCGTAGAGAAAAAAAAGGATATAGTAAACCGCATTTACATGCCGCAAAGACGATATACATCCTGCCACAATACGGTCAACCTTCCTTACCGTTTTCTTCCCACAGAGTTCAATCCGAAAAAGGGAGGCCTTACCCACAAAACCGCACCAGAGTACACCGTACCTTCATCTGTACCGTTAACGAGGGTATTTTCTCCGCTCTGAAAGACGTACACTCCATAGTAGGTGTGCTGGAGCGCTTTTCGTTCCGGCTTTACTACACCTCTCACAGAGACGACCGACAGACCGTGGATGTCTATATCGAGGACAATATGGGCAAGGTCGTACAACGCTCGTTCTCTTTCTGGAACGAGAACGTTGCGGATGAACAAAGAACATTTTAATAATCAATCCCGAATGCCCGGTATTTCTTCCGGACGTTTCTTTCAGCAACGGCTTGCTGTTTCGCAGCGCAATTCCATACCGACCATGGTTTGTCGCGGTCTTTGTACGGGATGCGGGCCCGTAGCCGCCAAGCCTTGCCCGGCCCTATTTCGTAAAAGCGTGAGATCTCCGTTGCCGTTCCGGTCGATCTGGCGCACCATCCAGGAAGAGACATGTATATTTGCATAGAATATTTTTCAATATGGAGGTTTTCAGGTTTGCACAGGGGGTGTCTGAAAATACTTACATAAATTCTAAGTTATTTTGCGCCCGTTTGTATATTATTCCTATTTCGCTCGGATAGACGGATTGTATAAGAAAATATAATTTTTCTATCAATTTCCGTTTAGATGTCGTTTGTCGCAGAGCCTAACGGGAAGGCAAACATCAGGGTATTGAGATGCTTGAGGGGAACAGAATTGTCTGTTCGGTGCATTATTATCCCGGCCAAGGCTAGAATGTAGAATATGCATAAAGATAAATTTAACGAAGAGTTTAGTTTCCCGATCTACGAGGATATCGCAGACCTGCCTTTTCGGAGAGCATCCTTCCGTTTTGAAAGAAGGAGTAGCGGGGATCTGTCTCGAAGGATCGGCCACCGTGGAGATCTTCGAACGCCGGTGTCCGGTCGTAAAAACAATCTACTCGTCTTGTTTCCCTATGTACAGACTAGTCTGAAAGACGTGAGCGGCGATTTTCGCATCCGTTTTTCAAAGTATCCGCGGATTTTTTCAATGACATCATGAGCGGGCTGGTCAACATGACGCTGGAATTCTATTTCTACATGCTGTGCCACTGTACTTATCCGCTCAACGAAAACGAAGTAGAGGCGTTTCCTGCATTTTCTGGAACTTATCCGTATACGTGCCGGATATCCTTTGGAATACCTGCGCAAAGATGCGGTGCTCCAGATGCTGCGCCCTATGTATTATGACCTTTACGCCTCTTATCAAGTATCTCTCGGTAGCGGGCAAAAGAGAAAGTATTCGAATAAGGAAAGAATCGCGTTCCAATTCGCCCACCTTGTGATCGAAAATTATACGGTCAGCCGCGAGCTTTCGTTTTATGCCGATAAGATGAACCTTTCGAGTAAATATCTCAGTCAGGTGGTCCTGTCTGTTACCGGGCGGTCGGCACAGGAGTGGATCTCCCGTTACACGATCCATGCCATCAAGACGTACCTGCAAAATTTCTCTCGATATCAAAGAGATAGTCGCATTGGTCAACTTCCCCTCCCAGAGTAATATGAGCCGTTATTTCAAACATTACACGGACATGTCGCCCACTCAGTACAGGAACAGCCTTTGCGGGCAGTACGACCCAGAACAATAACAGGGTACCGTATTATCGGCAAAAAGCTATACCATTTTCATACGCGGCAGGGTAAGGTTGTAAAACATTATCCTGCCGTTCGTATTGCTGGATCCGTTTGAGTCCGGTCACCACGTATTCAGCATGTATAATGTGGACAAATCCCGCCGTATTGTCCTTATCTGTGCTTTATTTCGTACCGACAACAGTACAAACCATTAAAGCACACAACGTATGAAAACATCCGTCAAAGCATTGCTCAACTTTCGCGCCGACAACCGTCAGCGTCATTCATTGGTCATTCAGGTCATACACGGCCGCCGTCGCAGCCTTCTTTTTTCTGAATACCGCCTGTTGTTTTCCGAGTTCGATACCGCGCGACAAATAGCCGTTCCCACTAACCGCAGCCCTTCTTGCCGCCGTTTTGTCTGCGAGGTAAACGGCTACATTGCCGATGCCAAAAAGGAACTGCTGCGGATCGTCGACTCTTTCCGGAAGCAAAACACCTCCTATACCGCCAGAGACATTACGGACGTCTATCGCAGGCGATGCGACAACCGTTATATAGAAACGTTCGGCCGCCGGGTCGTGGACGAACTCAACGAGGCCGGACATTTCGGAACGGCACGAACCTATCGGCTCCCTGCTGAGCGCCTGGGAGAAATTCACCGGAGGCGAGCGTTGCGCTTTCTCCCGGATCGACCACGACATGCTCCTCGCTTTTCAGGAACATCTTGAATACGGCAACAACCGGCGCAATACCGTGACCTTTACCTGCGTACCTTTGCGGGCCCTTTACCATAGAGCCCGGCGCAGGGGATACGCTCCGAAAGAAGGAAACCCTTTCCTGGGCATATCGTTCCGTCCCGCACGAACCGGCAAGGCGGCCGTTTCGCAGTCGTTGCTCCAGACCCTCTCCTGCACGACTTTCAACCGCGCAGAACTGAACGAAGCACGCGACGTATTCATGTGCAGTTTCTATGCCCGGGGAATGTCATTCGTCGATCTGGCTTACCTGCGTAAGTCGGATATCCGGGACGGAATTCTGCATTATAAACGTAAAAAGGTGGACGAACCCATGGCAGTCCGGATAATACCTAAACTGAAGGCGATCCTGAGCCGATACGACGATCCCCTCTCCGTGGGTATTGCCCTGCATGTCCCGTGGCCTGCGGCTCATCGGGCACCCGCAGGAAGTTCAGGATGGCAAATGCGCTCCCGCACTGCTTTACAAAGCCTATACCCGGGCGCTGAAATACTACCTCGACCTGCTCGAGAGGTATCCCGCGAGTTGGAATGCCGCAAACTGACCTTCAACGTAGCCCGCCATTCGTGGGCGACACTGGCCCAGCAGTTGGGCGTACCCGTATCGCATATCGGTAAAGGATTGGGCCATACCTCGGAGAGAACCACGCGCTGTTACCTCGCTTCACTTGATAATCGTATCGTCGACAGCATCAACCGGCGGGTCTCGAACCTGCTCTGAAAGGCAAATTACCCGGAAAGATACTGTGCAACGCGAAGATGACCGCCTGAATTATTGCTTCTCTGTCAAGTTCCTTTTCAATATTACGGTAATCGGGTTTACAGAGGGGGGGAGTAAAAAGTCACATTCCGTTTTATTTATTTTGCAAGTGTTTATTGATGCACAAAGTCTGTTCAGTAAGGTTATTTCGCTAAACATAGCGAATCCTATTGTCGGCCTATTTCCGGGTCTTCGTCAGGCTGCAGCACACAGAACCATCACTGGGTTGTTTTCTGCGTAGAACAGATTGTATATGGAAACAAGACTGCCTATATTTTATTTCGTCCTCAGTCTATGCTTCATGGGTGCGGGGGCGTTCCAGCCCGTCCACGCACAGCAAGCCGGCATCAAGACCGACCTGCTTTACTGGGCGACCGCCACGCCCAACGTAGGCCTGGAATGGAGTCTGGCACCCCGCTACACCCTTTCGGCCACCTTCGGGTACAACGCCTTCAACTTTCCCAACCGTACAAATTCCGACGGCATCGCCGCCAACCCCAAGCTGCACCACTGGCTCGTGATGCCGGAGGCGAAGTATTGGTTCTGCCGGGCTTTCGAGCGCGGCTACGTGGGCTTGCACGCCCTCTACGGGCAGTATAACGCCGGAGGCATGCGGTTCCCGAAATTCCTCGAAGACGGCCGTTACGACGGCTGGGCTACGGGAGTTGGTCTGAGTTACGGCTATCAGTGGGCCCTCGGCAAACGCTGGGGGCTGGAAGCCTCTATCGGGGCCGGTTATATCTACCTGAGGTACGACAAGTACAACTGCGGGGCCTGCGGACAGAAGGAGGGTAGCTACCGCCGCCATTGGTTCGGGCCTACGAAAGCCGCCGTATCGTTCATCTATTACATCCGCTGACCATGAGAAAACTTCTACCCGCCATAACCGCCATCCTGCTATTGCTTGCGCTCTCCGCCCCGGCACAGGGACTCGGAGCGCAGGGTGCATCGCAATTCCGCGAGCCCCTTGCCGCCAATAAAGAAGTCCCCGGCATCCCCCGGTGCGTTATTCGCTAACGCCCCGCGTTCAGTGGCAGGGGTGACAGCCTATGGGTGCGGTTCTCCGGCGGAGTGTCCGGACGGCTCAAAGGCCCGGAGTCGCTGCACCTGATTCCTATATACATATCGGGCAAAGACACGATACGGTATCCGGGACTGGGTTACTTTTTACGCCCTCCGGAGCGAAGTACCATAAACGGCGGGAGGCATTGGCAGACCGCAAGACCGTCGGTACGGCGCGCATCCTCTACCGCAGCGGCAAGGGCGATGCCGACTACCGGGAGAGCCGCATCATCCCCTCGTCGATGCGGGGAGAACTGCGGCTGCTGCACGTGTTGCGTACCTGCTGCGAGGAACGCCTGCTCTCTTCGGAGGCGATCGCCGTACCGGAGCGCGCCGTCGTAGTGGCCGATACGGTCTATACGACCGTGCCGGGTGTACTGCCGCTCCCGGTGGCGGCCGTGAGCGTCCCTCTGTTTGAAACGAACGTGACTTTCATCAAGCCCAAGCCGGAGGCGGTCAAGGAGCGTACGGCCACGGCCACCGTCCGTATCACGTATCCCGTGAACCACTGGAAGGTCTATCCCGACTTCGAGAATAACCGGGAAGAGTTGTCCCGTATCGACAGAATATTGTCGCCGGTAGCCACCGATACGTCCACTTATCGTATCCTGTCTGCCTCGATCACGGGCTACGCCTCGCCGGAGGATACGTGGGAACACAACATGATGCTTTCGGAAAAACGCGCCGGAGGGATGCGCGACTACCTGACGGGTCGCTACGCGATGCCGGCGCAGGGAATCGCGGTAAAAGGCCGGGGCGAGGACTGGGATGGCCTGCGCGAAGCGGTCGAGGCGAGCGACATGGCCGCAAAGCACGAAATACTGGCCATCATCGACTCATACGACGTATTCGACGGGCGGGAAAAGGCGCTGATGGACTTGCGCGGCGGCGAGCCGTACAAATATATGCTTAAAAACCTCTTCCCGCCGTTGCGCCGTATGGAGATGGAGATCGACTACCGCGTACGCCCGTTCGGCACGGACGAGGCAGGGGAACTGATCGGCAGCCGCCCGCAGGATCTGAGTCTGCGGGAGATGTACGAGGTAGCGCAGGCGGAGAACGACAACCAGACCATCGTGCGGCAGCGCGACGAATACGGTCGGGAGTACGACGTCGCGGTGCGCTATTTCCCGGACGATGACATTGCCGATATTAACGCCTCGTCGGCGGCACTCGTGCGGGGTGACCTGGAACTGGCGCGGTTCTGCTTAGAGCGGGTAAAGACAATCCGATGGCCGATAACAACCTGGGCGTGTACCACTGGCTCTGCGGCAAGATCGCCGAAGCGAAGGAATTCTTCCGCCGGGCGACGGAGACCGACCCCGAACGGGCGGCCTATAACCTGGAACAACTGGAAAAATGGGAGAAGGAGTTCGGGGAAGACGGCGGCGACACCGGTGCCAACGGGCACACCGAATGATCCGGAAACGTTTTGCGGTTTTCGCAGGCAGGTAAGGGGGAACGAAACGAAAACACAGGCCGGAAACGGTTCCCTCTTCCACAGGTTAGCGGAGGGAAACGGCGGGAAGCCCGCAGAAAGGAGAAAGAAGGGAAACAGAGAAAAACACGAACAGGGAAGAGATCGGACAACGGAAATAGGAACAAAAAAGATACGACGACGCTGTGAACGGCGCACAGAGAAAAAGAAAGAAGGGACACGGCCGTAAACGACAGATGGAATGGACGGAGCTACATATACTTCGCAGGACGACAAAGGAGGTGGCCGCACGGCGGACAGCCTTCCGGCGACCGGATTTTACCCGGCCGCCGCATGTGTTTTCGGGCTGTGGAGCATTCGCGGCGCGGATCGCCGTGCTCTGTCTGCTGCTCTGCTCGTGCTCGCTGGACGACTACCGGGACGAGTGTTGCGAACGAGGGCCTGCAATGCGTTACAGCTACTGCCCTTACGGGCAGGAGGCGTTCGCGGAGTACATCTCCACGCTTCGCCACTACCTGTTCGACGAGGCGGGGAACTATCTGGGCGAACTGCCGCCGGGGGCCGACCTGCAATACCAACCGCTGTCGCTCGACGCGGGGAGCTACACGATGGTGACGGTGGGCAACGCCTCGGATCATACCTTGTGCGAGTGCGCTCCGCAGCAGGGATTGGAGGCTTCCGAGTCTCTCACTGAGGCAGCGCTACGAAGACCGGGAGGATATTCTCTGCAACGGCGACCAGGCCTTTACTGGGGCGTGAAGTCGTTCACAGTGGACGGCGAGGGCGGCGTTCTCGGCCTGCCGACGAAAGGAACGCGCGGAGCCCCCGAAGAGATGACGACCTACATGAACAACATACACTGCCACCTGGAAATCAAGGTGGTGTGGGACAATATGCCGGAATATATCGGCGACTACGAAATGGAACTGGAGAACGTTCACGCGGGCTACTCGCTTTGCCCGGAGCGAAGCCAGCAGGCGGGAGGCTTCACCGTCCCGGCATGCGGAGAGAAACGGCCACCCACCGGCTACGCGTGCCGTTGCGCTCGCAGGAGCTCTACGGGAGTTCGTCACGCTGCGCTACACCGACGAGCGGATACCGACCTTCCGGCTGTGGTTCGGCTCGGAGCAGATAACGCCCGATATCGACTTGGGACGCGCCTTTCGGACATGGGGCTGGTATCCCTCGAACACGCACGTGCAGCAGTACCGCATACAGGTCAAGATCTTCGGCGACGGGCGGGTGGAGGTGACACCGTGGCTTGACACCTCGGTCGAAGACTGGGTGAACGGGGGAATGTTCGGGTAAACGGGACGGACGGCAGGACGGGAACGAAAAAAGGAAAGAGAAAAGATGCGGAATATGAAACCGAAAGAGCAAAGGGGAAAAAAGAATTAAAGACAAAAAACATTTAACGAAAGATAACCATATAACAATGAAACCGATCAGATTATTGACGACGATCCTCTGCGCGGCGGCACTTTTAACAAAGCTGCAATAAGGAGGATAATTTGGGCGGGCCCTCGGCCACGGACGGCCCGTCGGTGCGGCTGACCCTCGGCGGTTCGGCGGCGCCGGGAGCCAAAACCATAACCCGTAGTTCGGGCGACGACAGCACCCCGGTACGACCGTGGCCGAGGAAGCCGAGAAGTCCGTAAGCGACCTGCGAGCTGTGCTGTTCAGCACGAAAAACGGGTTCTACAAAACCGTAGAGGCCAAGCCCGACGCTACTAACGGAGGGTACACCTTTATCGTCGAGCAGGACGATACCTACGACGTGTGGCTGGTGGCCAACGCCGACGAGACCCTGCGGACGGCACTCGAAAGTATCCCGGCCGGAACCGCTGCGGACGACGCCACCAACGGTCTCGGCGCCGTTATCGCAACACAGGCTTCGGATGCGGACAACGCCTTTCTGATGCTCTCCACCGGACCGGAACGGGTAACGACCCAAATATCGCAAACCAAAAACATCGGCGAGATACACATGCGCCGACTCTCGGTGCGTATCGACATCATCAATGCCGCCGAAGGAATTACGGTGAACAAGGTAACCTTCAACAACCGGGCGAAGCAAAGCTACCTGCAAACCCCGAACGTGATGCCGACCGGGGCCGAGTGGTTCGAGAATAAAGAGTACACCGTAAGTCTCACGGGAAGTAAGGATAGCCCCACGAAATACGAGCACGAGATCTACACCTACGAGAACTATACCCAGAAAGGCGGAACGACGATCCCGACCCTGACGTTGGAATATACCGAAGGCGGACAGAGCAAGACGCACACGGTGGAGTTCACCGACGCGAACGCTCCGGCAGGCACGCCGCTGGCGCTGAAAAGGAACTATCTGTACCGTATTACGTTGAACAAGGTCTACCAACTCGGCTTCCAGATGGAAGTCATCGACTGGGAAGCCGGGGAGACGTTCGATGTTCCCGACCTGCCGCTCGACGGGGAATCGCAGGCGGCGCTCAACGCCAAGTTGAAGGTCAACATGTTTACGGAGTATAATGTAAAGAGCGCCGACCTTGCCACCAAAACGGTCAATTCGTTCTACGATAAGCTGGCCGTGTCGTTTGACGACTGTCCGACCGACTCGTATTTTACCTATACGGAGTTGCAGGATGCCGGACTGACGGCCGCCGATGCGGTGCTGACCGACGGACAGGGGAATAAATACCGTCTGCCGACCGAAGGCGAACTGGCCCTGCTGCTGCCGATGTGGACGGAAGGGGCCGACAGACCCTCGCTCGATGACGGCCATAGGGGTATGTATCACCCTTATTGGGACGACAACACTTCGACCAATGAGACCTATGTAATGGTAACGGATGAATTTACCGAAACCATCTACCTGAAGAACGGAACTGACAGCCATCCCGACAAGACGCATTCCGACGATACGGATAGCGAATATACGCTCAAAGGCACGTCACAACTAAGGTTGGGAGCGCTAACCGAAACGGTACACTATTATACGACAGAACCGGACGATACCGAAAAATACAACTACAATATCCACCCCGTTTACGGCATTCGGTTCAAGAGTACGAGCCAGTACGCCGCCTACCGTTGGGAGAGCTGCCAGATCAACGGCAACCCGTTGGAACGCTACCTTTCGATCAAGATCAAGGCCCTACCGGCGGATTCCAAAATGACTGTCGATGATCTGGTAGGCAACAATTCGTTCTGGGCGGAAGACTGCATCGAGTTCAAGTTCCCCGCTTCGGGCTACTATCCTTTAGGTACAACGCCTGACGGTATGAACGATAATATCTCCCGCCGGGGAGTCTACGGCTACTGCTGGTCGTCCTCGCTCTGGGACGGGGGCACGGGTGTCCGCGACCTGGGCTTCGGTCTCTACGATGCGGGCGTGTCCCACGGCGCCCTTGGCGACCGCTTCCCACTGCGGCTGGTGAAGGTAGAGTAATGCGATATGGCCTCTGAACGGAGGGAAAGAGAAACAGAGATGACCTACCGGAAGAGGGCAGGGACGGTTTCGGCCCTCCCCGAAAGAAAGGAAAAAGAGGGCGGATGAACGGACAGACGGCACACCGGATAATACGGATAGCAAGATAACGACAGAGAGAACTTAAAAATACACTAAATATTTATGTCAAATAAGATGAGAACGAAAAGCATTTTAGCGACGATCCTCTGCGCGGCGGTACTTTTAACAGGCTGCAACAAAGAGGAATCCATGGGCGGCCCCGAAGCTGAGGGAGGCCCGTCGGTGCGGCTGACCCTCGGCGGTTCGGCGGCGCCGGGAACCAAAACCGTCACCCGGAGTTCGGGCGACGACAGCAATCCGGCACGACCGCGGCCGAAGAGGCCGAGAAGTCGGTGGCAGACCTGCGGGCGGTGCTGTTCAGTACCACCAAAGGCTTTTATAAGACCGTAGAAGCGACGTCCGACGACAACGGCGGCTATACCTTCCTCGTCGAGCAGGACGACACCTACGACGTATGGCTGGTGGCCAATGCCGACGAGACCCTGCGGACGGCACTCGAAAGCATCCCCGCCGGGACGAAGCCGGACGATGAAACCAAGGGGCTCGGCGCCGTTATCGCAACACAGGCTTCGGATGCGGACAATGCGTTCCTGATGCTCTCGGTGGACAAGTTCACTGTAACGACTGAGATCGCCAAGACGCAGGATGCAGGAGATATTCATATGCGCCGCCTGTCGGTGCGTATCGACATTATCAATGCGGCGGACGGCATCGAGGTAACGAAAGTGAAGTTCAACAACCGGGCGAAACAAAGTTACCTGCAAACCCCGAACACCATGCCGACCGGGGCCGAGTGGTTCGAAACAAAGGAGTACACACCTACGGGGCTCGTGGGTGACAAAACCACGCCGACCAAGTACGAGCACGAGATCTATACCTACGAGAACTGCACCGCCAAAGGCGGAACAGCATTGCCCACGCTGACGTTGGAGTATACCGAAGGCGGACAGACCAAGACGCACACGGTAGAGTTTATCGACGCCAATGCCGCCGACCACACGCCGCTGGCGCTGAAAAGGAATTACCTGTACCGCATTACGCTGAACAAGGTTTACCAACTCGGCTTCAGATGGAAGTCCTCGACTGGGACGAGGCCGAAACGTTCGAGGTTCCCGACCTGCCGCTCGACGTGGAGTCGCAGGAGGAACTCAACGCTAAGTTGAAAGTCAACATGTTTACGGAGTACAACGTGAAGAGCGCCGACCTGAATGCGAAAACGATCGCTTCGTTTTACGACCAACTGACCGTATCATTCGCCGACTGCCCGACCGATTCGTATTTTACCTATACGGAGTTGCAGAACGCCGGACTGACGACCGCCGATGCGGTGCTGACCGACGGACAGGGGAACAAATACCGCCTGCCGACCGAAGGGGAACTGAGCCTGCTGCTGCCGATGTGGACGGAGCTTGCCGAACGGGACGATCTGGGCAACAAGCATTGGGGCGTTTGCCATCCGTGGTGGAACGACAACCTTTCGACCAACAATCCCGGTAATGCCGCTGTCGACAGCTACGTCATGTCCAGCAAAGTCAGCAAGGAAGGATGGAAAGAAACTATCTACCTGAAGAACGGCGCGGACAACTATCCTGACAAGACGACAAACGCCGGAGAGACCGACGGGGACTACGTCGTTTCGGGCAAGAGCCTGGATGACAAAAGGTACGCAAATCGAAACGGTACACTATTATACGGCAGAACCGGACGATCCGGAGAAAGGCAACTACAACATCGCTCCGTTTACGGCATTCGTTTCAAAGGGTACGAGCCAGTACGCCGCCTACCGTTGGGAGAGCTGCCAGATAGCCGGCAACCCGTTGGAACGCTATTTCTCTATCAAGATCAAGGCCCTGCCGGAGGATTCCGAAATGACTGTCGACGACTTGATAGGCAACAACTCGTTCTGGGCGGAAGGCTGTATCGAGTTCAAGTTCCCCGCTTCGGGCTACTATCCTTTAGGTACAACGCCTGACGGTACGAACGACAATATCTCCAACCGGGGAATCAACGGCTACTGCTGGTCGTCCTCGCTCTGGAACGGGGACTCGTACGCGTACGCTTGCTGCCTGAACTTCAGCCTCAGCAATACGTACGTGGGCCACGGCGTCCTTGGCGTTCGCTTCCCGCTGCGGTTGGTGAAGGCCGAGTAGCAATGAGATACGGCTTCTGAACGGAGGGAAAGAGAATGAACGCAAGCGGTTCCGGATTTCCGAAAGGAGGGAAATAAGAAACGAGAGGCTGACCGCCCGGAAGCGCGAAACCGGAAGGGACAACGAAACGACAATACGAATAACAAACAAAAGAATTCAAACAACCAATTAATAACAAAAAATGAAAACGAAAAGCATTTTAGCGACGATCCTCTGCGCTACGCTGCTTTTGGCAGGATGCAGCAAAGAAGAGAACATGGACAAAGGCCCGCAGGGACGCAGCGGACGATGACCTTCACGCTCCGCACCCCGGCAGGCGACAAGGTGATCTACACCAAAGCCACGCACGACGAGTCGGAGTACAAGATCAACCGGCTGACACTCTACGAGTACGAAGTGGCCGACGACGGAACGACCACCACGCTCAGCCGTATCCTGAAATACCCCGACGGGTTGGGCGACAACACGCTCGACCTGGTGGACGGCGGCAACGGAACCTACACCTTCTCGATCATCATACCGCAAAGCAACGACGGGAAGAAGTTCGCATACAAGTTCATCGCCAACGACGCCCCGGCAGACCCGGCCGTGGGAAGTTCGTTCGACGGCTTCAAGACCACGGAGGCCACCGTCGCGCTGACCGAAGGCAATACGGCGGACGCTCTGGCCGCGGACGGAACGGGTATCGCCATGAGCGGCGTAGCCAAGAACGGGACGGACGAGACGATCACCATGCAAAATGGTATAACCTGCACGGTACAGATGACCCGTATCGTATCGCGCGTGGACATCAAGTATGAAACTCCGAACCTGAAGGTGACGAAAGTGGAGTTGCAGAACGCGCCCAAGAAGGGCTATCTGTTCCCGCAGGACGCGCTTACCGCGCCCGCTACGGAGGACGATAAACTGACGCTCGGACTGAACGCGAACGTTACACTGCCGACGGGCTACCTGAAAGACGATCCCGACCAGACCGTCGTGGAGATGAAAAAAGGCGTTCTACCTGTATGAAAGGAGCAACGAAGACGGCAACACGGCACAGGTGCATATCGAGTACGAGGTGGCGGCCAACGGAACGACCTACACGGAGCCGTGGATGTACCCTTCAAAAAGACTTCGGACGACCTGGGCTATGTAAACGCCCAGCGCAACCACCTGTACACCATCGTGCTGGGCCATGCGGACGATCCGGTAGCCGGCAAGGTGACGGCAAAACTCGTCGTGGACGAATGGAACAGCGTGGAGATCGACGAACCGATGACCGAAGACATTATTCCCTAAACCGGAGGGTAACGGGGTAAGCGGGCAGAGGGAAAGGAGAAGCCGCAAGCGTTTCCCGAACTTCTGAGCAAGAATTAAAGACAAAAAACACTTAACGAAAGATAACCATATAACAATGAAACCGATCAGATTATTAGCGACGGTACTCGCGCGGCGGCACTTTTAACAAGTTCTGCAATAAGGAGGATAATTTGGGCGGCCTCGGCCACGGACGGCCCGTCGGTGCGGCTGACCCTCGGCGGTTCGGCGGCGCCGGGAGTGCAAACAGCTAAATCCGCCGCAGGCCCCATAACCCGGAGTTCGGGTGACGACAGCACCCCCGGTACGACCGTGGCCGAGGAAGCCGAGAAGTCCGTAAGCGACCTGCGAGCCTGTGCTGTTTAGCACGAAAAACGGGTTCTACAAAACCGTAGAGGCCAAGCCCGACGCTACTAACGGAGGGTACACCTTTATCGTCGAGCAGGACGATACCTACGACGTGTGGCTGGTGGCCAATGCCGACGAGACCCTGCGGACGGCACTTGAAAGCATCCCCGCCGGGACGAAGCCGGACGACGGGACGAATGGTCTCGGCGCCGTTATCGCAACACAGGCTTCGGATGCGGACAACGCGTTCCTGATGCTCTCCACCGGACCGGAACGGGTAACGACCCAAATATCGCAAACCAAAAACATCGGCGAGATACACATGCGCCGACTTTCGGTGCGTATCGACATCATCAATGCCGCCGAAGGAATTACGGTGAACAAGGTAACCTTCAACAACCGGGCGAAACAAAGTTACCTGCAAACCCCGAACGTGATGCCGACCGAGGCCGAGTGGTTCGAGAATAAAGAGTACGCACCTACGGGACTGATCGGCAGCAAGGATAGTCCTGCCAAGTATGAGCACGAGATCTACACCTACGAGAACTGCACCGCCAAGGGCGGAACGACATTGCCCACGCTGACGTTGGAGTATACCGAAGGCGGAGAGACCAAGACGCACACGGTAGAGTTCACCGACGCGAACGCTCCGGCAGGCACGCCACTGGCGCTGAAAAGGAATTATCTGTATCGTATCACGCTTAGCAAAGCGTATGAATTGAAGTTCGATTTGGTGGTAGTGGATTGGGAAGACGGAGAGACGTTCGAGGTTCCCGATCTGCCGCTCGATGGGGGAATTGCAGGAGGAACTCAACGCCAGGTTGAAGGTCAACATGTTCACCGAATACAACGTGAAGAGCGCCGACCTGAATACGAAAACGATCGCTTCGTTCTACGACCAACTGACCGTATCATTCGCCGACTGCCCGACCGATTCGTATTTTACCTATACGGAGTTGCAGAACGCCGGACTGACGGCCGCCGATGCGGTGCTGACCGACGGACAGGGGAACAAATACCGTTTGCCGACCGAAGGCGAACTGAACCTGCTGCTGCCGATGTGGACGGAGGCAGACGACCGTGCCACCGTCAACAAAGAAAAAGACGGCATGTATCATCCCTACTGGAACGACAACACTTCGACCAATACGTTTCCTTATGTTACGGTTAGTACACCTTTCACCGAAACCATCTACCTGAAGAACGGAGCGGACAACTATCCCGACAAAACGACGAACGCAGCCGAAACAGACGGAGATTACAGACTGGTAGGCGAGTCGCAACTGAAAGTCGGGGCGCAAACCGAAACGGTGCATTATTACACAGGGGCTTCGGACGATGTCAACAAATACAACTACAACATCCATCCCGTTTACGGCATTCGTTTCAAGGGTACGAGCCAGTACGCCGCCTACCGTTGGGAGAGCTGCCAGATCAACGGCAACCCGTTGGAGCGTTATCTTTCGATCAAGATCAAGGCTCTGCCGGAAGACTCAAGCTCGACAGCGGATGACCTGGTAGGCAACAATTCTTTCTGGGCGGAAGGCTGTATCGAATTCAAATTCCCCGCTTCGGGCTACTATCCTTCGGGTACAACGCCTAACGACACGGACGATAATATCTCCAGCCGGGGAGTCAACGGCTACTGCTGGTCGTCCTCGCTCTGGGACGGGGGCACGTACGCCCGCGGCCTGGACTTCTCCCTCAACCATGCGAACGTGTACCACCACGCCCTTGGCGGCCGCTTCCCGCTGCGCCTTGTGCGCGTTCAGGAATAATAAGACGGCGAATTGCCGTCTTATCCAGAGTATATTTTGAGTATTGCCACGGGTTCTTGAAGAACCCGTGGCTCTATTACCGCGAAGCGGTCGAAAAATTTTTTGAATTTTATGGATAATATCATCAACGTAGCCGGACGCGAAAAACCGGACGCAGAGGAGGTGATCCCCTTATCCTACCGGGAGGGTTTGACCGCCCCCGTCCGGTCACTAAATAAACGCAAAACGAACCCGAAAGGGCTCCGGAACGCAGACTGTGTCCCCGTTTATCCGGAGTGTTCATAAGCTCCCTTTCGGACAAAAGAGAGTATGAACGGCTATTGATTACAACTTAACAGACAATAAAGACTAATACCATGACAAACAAAACCGAATTTTTTCAGGTCGCTGTACCTGCTACCGCTCACTTTCCTGCTGCTGTTGGCCTCTTGCAGCAAAGACGACCCGCAACCGGACGGTCCCCGCACCGGCTCCCGAAAAGAACCGGACGGTGCTGTTCTATATGATTGACGACCACAACCTGTGGGATGGCTTCGAAATGACGCTCAACCAATTGGAAGCCGGCTGGGACGAACAGACGGACGGCAACCTGCTTGTCTACCTCGACCCGTCGCCGAAGCTGACCCAGTTTCCGACGCCCGTCCTGCTGAAGATCTCCCATGACGAGACCGACGCCATCCGCAGCGAAGTGGTCAAGACCTATCCCGAACAGGATGCGGTCGACCACGACGTGATGCGTGGCGTGTTGGAAGACGCCATCGCCCTGTACCCCGCCAGGCTCGCACGGGCTGATCATCGGAACCCACGGTTCGGCCTGGTTCCCCAAAAACACGGGCAGCCTGATCAATGATCCGGACGCAGGGCATGACGACGATATTGCCGAACACACGCCGTCGCCTGCCGGTTCGACCAAATCCTGAGCGGAGGCGAACGCTACGGAACGGCGCTGGAAGTGGACGACCTGGCCCGTCTGTTGCCCGTCAAATACGACTTCATCATGTTCCACGCCTGTCTGATGGGCAACGTCGAGGTGGCCTGGCAGGCTCCGCGAGAAATGCAGCCTGATGGTTGGCTGCATGCAGCCGCTGCCCGGATCCGGATACCCCTACGACGAGATCGTTCCCTACCTGTTCACCGCACCGCAGCCCGACTTCTATCACGTGGTACGCAGCAGCGCCGAATGGTACGATGCGATGCCCGGTGACCCTAAACTTCGACGTGTCGGTCATCCGCACCGACAGGCTTGAAGCGCTGGCCGCCGCCACCAAGACCATCGTGGACAAACTGGCCGCCGACCCCCAGAGCTATTTTGCGAAACTGGCCGCCGAGGGCCTGTATATAGACGACGATGCACCGCTGCGCGACCTGAACGAAGCCATCGGCCTGGGCTGCGAAGTCCGTCCGGAACTGGAAGCCGATTACCATGCCTTCGACAAGGCGCTACAGGCCGCGGTGCTTCAGCATGTCAGTGTCACCGTGGAAGACAATCCGGCCTTGGCCTCGCCCGAGTACTTCTGCGGACTGAGCTGCTATGTTCCCGAGTGGAGGAGCAATTTCGCTCCCCTGAACGAGTATTACAAAACGCATTATGGCTGGGCGGCCGCTTCCGGGTTCGATAAACTGATCGTGAACCGGTAAAGGCAATAGAGGAGGGACGGATTATCCGTCCCTCAGGGGGTATCTTTGTTTCGGCTTTCGTTTCCGAGGGATTCCGCACGGCAAGAGGTAACGGAAAGTAAAATAAAATCACAAACACTAAAATGCCACGATTTATGAAAAAGAATATAACCAAAAGGATCACTGCGCTGGCTGTGCTACTGTTCGCCGCAATGGTCGTTTTTACGGGTTGCAGCAAGGATGAAGATAAAGATTATCTCTATACCATAGGTATCGAGGATTACAGTCATACCATCGTAGGCGAGTCATCGACCAGTCCGATCGGCTACCTCTCGGGGCTGAACATCGCCGATGGTTTTACGATTACGGCCGAAAATGAATCGGATGCCGACGTGCAGGCCCCTCTCCCGCTTCGAGGCGGAAATGGGCAAGATCGATCTCGCGCAGCCTCAACGCCTCCGCAGCAGGGGGTACGTATAGCTTCCGCTATGTACTGACCGCGATTACGGGAGAGAAACTGCTCTCCGATCGGAGATTCACCAACAGGTAGGTCGTGCCGGCATCCCCGGTACAGCCTACTGATCCCGGTCCGTGGCTGCCCGGAATGCGGCCGGATTGAGGAATATGCTTCGCCCGAAAGCCGGCCTTTGCACTTTACAGCGATGATCCGCAAGGAGAGTAAAGCCGTGCGGCACGGATGAGACGCCCGGCGGAACGAATTAGGAAAACAGGAATGGAAGAGACAAATTGACAGGATACAATAGACGATGACAACCGACAAACATATACACAGCACCCAGGATACACTATCTCCCGGCGGGTCTTTCGTTTGTGCCGGGCCTTCCGGGAGGGTTGTTGCGCCCTCCCCTGTCGCCGCCTGCGGACCCCGCCCGGCGGCTGGCCTGGCTGGCCGAACATTACTGGGACAGCTTCCGACTGGAACGACGTCCGTTGGATCACTCGAAACTCTCGGCCCTGGAAGGGGCGTTCATGTTCTGGGCGACCTGCTCGGCCGGATATCCGAGACCGATGCCGCACGACTCTCCGGGGCTCTGCTGCACAAGGTCGATTCCCACCCGGACATACAGCTCCTGCTGCTCGATGCCGCCGGATATTTCTGGCAGCACCCCGGCTCGATGTTCAGGAATGAAAAACTGCTCATACCTATGCTGGAGGCTGCCATTGCCGCACCCGGCATCGGGGATATCCATAAAGCGCATTTGCGTGCCCGGCTCGCCTCGGCGCTCAGGAACCGTCCCGGAACGAGGGCCGCGGACTTTACCTATACAACGGGTAATGGCAGTCATGGCACGCTGCACGGCTTCCGTGCGGGGTATACGCTGCTGATGTTCTATAACCCCGGCTGCCCTGAGTGCGGCAGGATCGAGGAATATATTCCGAGCTCGGAGGTCTTCGCACCCCTGATCGCTTCCGGGAGATTAAAGGTGCTTGCCGTCTATCCCGGCGAGGACATCGAGGCGTGGCGCGAACATCTGGCGCAGATGCCTGCGGGGTGGACCGTGGGACACGCCCCGATGGGAAAGGACGGTACGGCGGCCTACGACCTGCCGGGCATTCCGGCATTTTACCTGCTGGACCGCGACAAAACGGTGCTGGTCAAGTACCGCCCGGTGGATGTTATCGAACAGTGGCTTACGCAGCACGCGGACGGTAAGTAACAAGAAACATAGCCGTTCCCGGCCTTTTGGCCCGACGGATCGGTAGAGTGGGAAAGATATAAGGCCGGTTCTGCGTGAGCCTGGAACGAAAAGCCCCGGAGCAGGCAGGAACCGACAGTGCGGGCTTTACGCTGGACCGCACGGAGCACGACTTCGGGCAGGTTGCCCTAGGCGACACGGTCTCGACGGTCTTCAGGGTGAAGGCCGGAACGACTCCTGCCGGGCACCTACCGCCTGCGGACGGTTCCCAGGTTCGTTTCTCGGAGGTAGTAGCGTCGGGGTGGAGGGCGCCTGGTTCGCGGATTCGCACTGGGGCGTAGGCGGCAGGCTGACGGTGGCCTCCCTGCCGTGGTTGCTCGACGGAGCGGCTTCGAGCGACAACCTCGACATGGTGCGTGCCGCCGCGGGTCTCTATGCCTCGTTTCCGCTCACGCCCCGTTGGTTCGCAGGCACGAAGCTGTTGGGCGAATACTCCCGGTCGTTCACGGCCGGATTTTCGGGTCGCCGGATCGGGGGACGCGGCAGCGTAGGCGTGGGTACGGGCCTCTCGCTGACCTTCCGGGCCCACGAGGGCATGGGACTGAAGTTTTTTACGGACTATACGCTCAGTTCGTCGCCCCTGGAGCGTGACGGCCAACTCTGCCACACGGTTACATTGGGCAGTGTGGTCGGCATCCTGTTTTAAAAGATACGATAGTTTACCGATACAAGATACGATGATGAGAAAGATTGCTTTACTTGGTTTATTGCTTTTGCCGTTCGCTCCGGATACTCAGGCGGGGACGCCGGGAAACTCCCCGGCCGCACCGTTGCCACCAGACAGTTGCCCGATACGATAGCTCGGTTTCTGTCCGGTCAATTCGTCGGTCGGTCCTTCACTTACCGCCAGGACAAAACCTGCTATTACGCCTGCTACGGCGAAAGGGAGTACATTCTCTTTTCCGGGAAGGTACGGTACTGGGCTTCCGCTTCCATACGATGCAGCCTCCCCGAGAAGTTGCCGCCTGCATCCCCCCATGGGATAGCCGTCTATATAAGGAAGCATTACCCGGACAGCTATACCGACGTCTTCCTGCCGGAGGGGGAAGGTTTCCGTGCGGAACTCTACGGAAAGGAGGATAAGATACTGTACTTCGACCGCAGCGGCAAGCTCCTGCGGGAAGAGACGCCCGAAAAGTAATACGGATATAAGAATTTAAATAGTTACGAAAGATAGGAAAAATGAACGTTAACCGTTACGCCTCTCTGTTTTCGCTGTCGGTCATGCTCTTGGTTTCGGGACTCGCTTATGGCGGGAGCCCGAAAGAGTCCGGGGAGCCGTGGGCGAAGTACATAAACGATGACCGTTACCGTCCCGTGCCGCTGCGCGACCGGGCGGACAGCGTGAGTTACGCCGCGGGGCTGCTCGTAGCGATGTATAAATTGGAACCGCTGGTGTGGCATTACGACCTGGAGAAGCTGCTCGAGGGTTTTTCCTTCTCTGTGCTGAAACGGGGCTGCCGCGCGGCGCAGCAGCAGTCCTGTCCGTCGGAGGATATTTCCAACCTGACAGGGATGCTCAAAAGCGGCACCCTGTGGGACATCACCCTATCGGGGCCGGGTATCGTCGGGGAACGTCCTATGCTGAGCCGTCCGGTCCGGAAGCTGAAAAAAGCGGCGGATATTCTCTCCTTCCTGAGTGGATATTTCACCGTTAAAAACATCGAACACTACGCTTCGGGCACATCCGTGCGGGAGAAAGTCGTGTACGACGCCGTGCAGACGGGTCTGTTGCCCATCGAGCGGGAGGCCGCCCTGACTTTCTACGAAAGCCTGGAGTATCTTGGCATGCCTGCCGACTATCCGCCGCAGGAAGAGGAAATGGAGAACGGAGAGGATCCCGGATCGGATTCGGAGTGCGAGTACGGAGAAGATACGGACCTGTCGGAAGGCTACGGTCCCATAGAGAACTACCGGGAGGAACGCCGCGCCGGGGATTACCGTGCCGTCAGCCTTTGGTGTACGCCCTGGACATCGGACTGGGAGGAGGGCGTTTACATCGTGGAATACGACTCGCTCTACTTCAAGTTCTACGACAAAGAGTTGGTCGTTGCCGACAACCCGTATAGCGGCGGGGTGCTGGCACGGGTGGAGGAAGGCCCCCTGATAGAGGGGCGTCCGTGGCAGGCGTGCGCCTGTAGCATCACCTTCTTCGAGCCCGAAAGGGCGGAAAGCCCCCGGTTGCTGGCGGTAGATCTCGAAACGCAGGAGGTCGGCAGGTCGGGCGGGAGCCTGCTGTTCCGATTGGATGTCGACGCGTGGGGCGCTGTTGTCCTGCACCGGCTTGGAGCGCGTCCGCTCGCTCCCGTGGACACCGCAGAGGGTATGATGCCGGCGAACCGGGCGCTGAAGGTACGGGCCTTGGACGGCGGCGACCTGGAACTCCGTATCGACGGCGGGAAGAAGACCGTATCGCTGCACTACGATGCCCGCACTGGGGAGTTTGCCGAAGCGGACGGGACCACGGCAGAAGGGATAATAAATGTCCGGATGAAAGAACCGGGCGCATATGCTTTTTATATACTACGCTTATGAACCACCTGTCCCCGATGAATGATTCGCTAATCCTTTAACCGCGTTATGAGCCGCATCAGGACTATCTCGCATATATCTACCCACTCTTCGTAAACCCTGCCTGCCGTATCTTGCCTCAGGCACGGGGAACCCTGTGCGCCTGCCCCGGGAAAGCCTCTCTGACTTGTCCTAAAATAGCTTTACAAAAAAAGAATGTTTAACTCAAGAAAAGTAAAGTTATGGTAGATCGCACCATTTTAACTTGTCCTGAAAAAACTTTACAGATTTATAAAGTAAAGCCCTAAAATGAAAACAAGAGCTAAACAAGTGCAAATAAAACCGCTTATTTACAATTGATTATAGTGTACTTGATGTTTTCAGTTGTTTTCTTTCTTTTCAGTTGATTGGTTCTTTTTCGGTACAATTTTGTTTCTCGTTTGTTTCTCAATATCGACCTTTATTCATATCTTTGCAACAGAAACAAAATTATGAAGGGATCGATATGCCACGAGTAAAGAAGCCTACAAAAGTAAAAGAGCCTGTCCGCCTTCGGACAAAGAAGCTGGCAGATGGAAGCCAAAGTCTGTATCTTGATATATACCGTTTCGGAAAACGAACATACGAATATCTTAAGTTGTATCTCATTCCGGAAACGGATAACAATGCCCGTCGGCAGAATCAGGCGACTATGAATGCCGCCAATGCCATCAAGTCCAAACGTATTATCGAGCTGACCAACGGCGAGGCCGGTATAGAAACCAAAGAGAGAGTTTACCTGCTTGACTGGATGAATACCTACAAGGAGAACCAGGCCAAGCGTGGCAAAAAGGACGGTTATCAAATTGACATCACTATACGCATCTTAAAGGATTACGCGGGAGAACGTATGTTGATGGATCAAATAGACAAGACATTCTGCCAGAATTATCTTGACTACCTTCAGTCGAATACCGTTCCAGAGGTAAACGAGTGTCGAATTACACACTGCATACTTATTACCGGGTATTGAACGGAGCCTTGAATGCGGCTGTCAGGGCCGAGATCATCAAGTCCAATCCTTTCACGAAAATCAGCAAGTCGGAAAAGATCCGTCTGCCTGAAAGCAAACGGTCATACATGACCATTGAAGAGGTGCGTGCATTGATCGCAACCCCGATGAAAAATGAATCCGTGAAAGGTGCCTATCTGTTCTCTTGTTTCTGCGGTCTGCGAATCAGTGATATAATCAAGTTGCAATGGAAAGATGTATTCGTTGACCGTGGACAATACCGTCTGTCGGTTTCCATGCAGAAAACCAAAGAACCGATTTATCTCCCGCTTTCCCCGGAAGCGTTGAAGTGGATGCCTGCGCGTGGAGACAAAACTCCTGATGACCATGTGTTTGACCTGCCGTCCCCAGCAATGGTCAATATTCTTATCAAACCATGGGCAAAAGCGGCGGGAATAAACAAGCGTTTTACATTCCACCTTGCCCGGCATACGTTTGCGACGACAGTAACGCTGGGGAAAGGGGTTCCGCTCGATACGGTGTCCAAGTTGCTTGGGCATAAAAAAATCGAAACTACCCGTATTTACGCCCGTACAACCGAAATAAAGATAAGCAACGATATGGAACGGCTTAATGGCGTATTTGTCAATATGGACAGCCTTTGTCAGGAAGCGTTTAAGCGAAACTGAACAGCATGACCGGGATAACGAAACTGGCCGCGGAAACGGCCAGTTTTTTTATTGTCCATCTACAATTCACGGGGGCTTGAATAGAGAGGTTATTTTTTCTTTTTTTCTGTAAGCGGACAGGCGATGATGTTCTACGAGTGCTTGAAAGCATTCATCTGTACTTTTGACTAAGCGTTCCTTGAGCAAACGCCTGATTTGACTGAGTTGATAGTAGTGCTTTCCTCCCATCGTAGAATAGGGAATAATACCGTTTGACCGTAAGCGTTGCAGGGTACGTGCGCAGATACGCAGGAATTGGCATATTTCCTGGCCATCCACCCACTCCTCCTCCTCATTTTGGGTGGAGCTTTCGAGTGAATAAATATAGGACGAAACGGCTTCTAGCTTTTCCGTCAGGCTCTTTGAAAGCCCTTGAATCGATAGTAATTACTTCCATGTGAATCGGTTGATTTAAGTGAATTCATATTCGCGTTGCATGGAAGAATAGCAGAACGGGACTACCAGGGTTTAGACAATATCGGACTTTTTACAGACCGATGCAAAATTAGTAAATAGGGGTGTGAGTTAAAGGTTTGTTTCTCAAAGAGATATTAAGAGGCGAATAGTGCGCAGCCTATTATGAGAAACTGTTTTTTAACGCAGTTTCTCAAACGCCTCTACGATCTCGTATCCTTCGTCGCAATATTCGAACGCCTGATCGTCTTGGGCTTCCCAGTGGTATTCCTGCGGAAAAACATAACCTTTCAAGGTGAATATTTTACCCTTCCGGGTCTGATAAAAGATTTTATTTGCTACCCGGTACACCCGGAATTCCTGTACGCAAACTTTGTCATTCTGATTGCCGCCCAGCAGGCAGGCGTATCTTTCGTGTCCGATTTTTGTATAATTTACCAGGAATCCGACATGTCCTTGCCAAGGGCCCGATCGCAGGACGACCAGAGAGCCATAAGGCACCCGGTTGAGCCTGGGGCGTAAGCGAATGCTCCCCGGATATCGTTTCCGGGTAGCGTAGTTCTGTGACCCGGAGGATTGTTCGTTACAGAGGAAAATACCGTTCCATAAATTTGATTTGTCTTTTTCAGCACCCAATCGACAAAGCAACCGCACCATCCGGCTTGGGAGGGCTTGAAATAATTGCGAGTGATGTAAATATAGTTTTGTGCGCGTTTTGACCCTCAGGATTGTTTATTGTCCAGTCGTTTTCCTGCCACAGCAAAAATTCATGCCATGCAATATCCATCCAGGGTGGCATATCGACCGGTTGTGCGTTTTTGTTTTCATAGCATATTAAGATTGGTAATTCGGTGATACGGTAAGATGGCGTGATGAAAGTGTTCAGGAGCCGGTCAAAGCAGTATATGCTTTTACGACATCCCGATCTATGGCAGGGAGCGGTTCTATCTCGTTATGAATTCCTTTTTCCTCCCACCATTGATTGAAATGGCATCGGTCGCCCTCGTCCCACTCGTTGAAATCCCGGTAATAAGGATCGGCCAGGGTTTCCCGTAGTGGAGGAAAACAATACCCGCTTTCCGCTAAGACACCTGCGACTTTGTCCAGGCAATATGCGTTGATCAGGTTGGCGTGCAGTAGCAGGATGTGGTCGATATTCCGACCTATCTTAGCGAATGTCGACCGTTCATGGTATCCGATCAACAGTTTTATATGGGAAATATAAGCAGAAACGATATTTTCCATAGCAGCCACTTTTTTATGTATCTGTGCATGGACGTATACCGCGTTGAAGATAAAATCAAAGCTATTCACTGTAACCGGTGCCAGGGTATAGGGCAGATGCGAGAGAAAGTTTTTCAATCCGCTAAATTTTTCGATGGATCCCCATTGCAGGTACGGCAGGCGGAAATAGCGCTCTTTTATATGGTGCCGCATTCCAAAATGGCTTTCAAAATCAGTTCGTTTTTCAGGATGTCTTCGATGAAAACATCCAAAGGAACTTGGCTGAGCGATACATGGGAAAATGTGTGGCTGCCCAGCAAATGCCCCTGATCCTGCCAGGCTTTTCAGTATGTCCAGACGGCGATTGTCCTGATGTCCCCAGGAAACATACTGTCCGACGGCGAAGCCGACGGCCTGTATTTTGTTTTTTTCCAAATGGCCGTGTATCCGGGCAGTGGCTTCTTCTATGTCATCTAAGGTCACCCCGGGGGAAACGAAGGGCAGGTCGTCTATCGTGATAGATATTTTTTTGCGATTCATCAGCCTATGTAGTTTGTTTGTGAGAGAGATGTTTTATTTGCTATCATTCGAGGAACAGTTCGGGACGGTATTCGAAGTGCATCGTATCGTAATGCCGCCATCGGCCGCCCCAGATAAAACCGTGTTTTTCAAACGTATCTACGATGATTTGGGGAATGGGACTTAGGGGGCGTTCGGGCAGTTTACCGCCTTGTTCCAAAATCTGATGTTGCCAGTAGTGGGCCTGATCGACGGCAATATCTATCGCTATGCCAAAGCAGTGTGGGCTTAAACAGTCGCTACCATTTATCGGTCGCCAATTGAAAATGCCACCGCTGTTCAGGTAAACAGCAAGTTCCGGATGTCGGTCCAGTTCCGCCGATATGCGGGAAAGGCGAACGTGTACCATATTGACTTTGGTACACCACAGGGTTTGATTTACCAATTTCGGGCACCATTGGACCGGAACCAGGTTTTTCCGGACTTCTTCCGGGGAAGCTCCGTACATTTTCATCAGTAATTCCTGATGTCGGTTACGCCCGGCATCGTTTTGAGAGGCAGAATTGACAGGTACACCTTTGGGGTAGCGTTCATTAAAAATGGCGTCTAAGCCCGGTTTTCCCGTTCCATTGTTGGGGGCGGGTCGTTTATATTCGATCGTCTGGCCGTTGTACAGGCGGATGTATTGCCCGTCGTATTCCTTTAAGGACTGTGGGTATGCTCGGATCAGTTTGTCGATGCTGTCGGGAATACCTTTGGTTTGTTCCCTGTTTGATAAAATTTCACCATCTAACAAAATCAGTGTCCCGAATTTTTCTCCAAAATGAATACATGGGCCAATGTTTTCGGCTATATGGGGAGCTATAAACCCTTTTTTGACCATAGCGCGGGCAATTACCGGGAACAATACAATGACGATATCCTGCGCGCGCTGGACTCCCTGCGCCCGATCTATCGTGAAGCGCTGTTGTTACAGCAGGCAGGGTATAAGCTGAATGAGATCATGGAGATCACCTACCGGCGGGGAAGTCTGCGCTCGCGCAATATCGAAACGGTCAAAAGCCGGCTTTTCCTGGCTAAACAGCAAATGCGAAAATTGATTACCCGAGATGGAGACCAACGAAATGAATAACTGCATGGTGCGGGCTTTTACGCTGCTGATGCGCCGGACGGTCGCTGCGTCGTTCGTTTTTCCGGGTGGGGGAGCGGCGATGCGTAGTGTGGATACCTGCGTAAAAGCGTTGGAGAACCGCTACGGTGCTCTGCAGCGTGAACGCATTGCCGATTACTGTGTTTGCCAGGTATATGCCCTGAGCTGTTTCGGGGCGGAGTACCTGTCCCGTTGGCGGGTGTCGCACTCGTTCGGCACGAAGGCGCAGGAGCGATTTGCCGCCGCTACGCGGGGAAAGCGCTATTGGGAAGATCGCTGGCTGGCGCAGACCGGGTTGAGCCGGAGGGAGGTGGTGTGGGCTATCGAAGACCGGCGGCAGCATCCTTTATCCCGGTTTGTCTATCCCGAATACGAGGAGGCGACCAAAGAGCGGCTGCTTTCCACGCCGGTGGGATATTATATCTGTGGGGCGTCAACCTTGTTGTGGACGCCTTTTTCCCTCATGCCGCGCCTGTACGTCGTCCGAAGCGTGCCGTAGACGGACGGAGCGGCTTTACGCTGAATTATACCGTATTCGGATAGCGGAATATAACGGGAAGGAGGCAGAGGATGAGCGCCGAGCGAAAAAGTAAATCCACTGAGCGCGGAATTCCTTTACCAACTCTACGCCACAGCCCTGCGCACGGATTCTCTCTGTGCGGTGGTTGCACAATATATGCGTTCCGAGTACCTGCCCGACCGCAGTTTCCAAAAGATACAACAGGCCATTACCGCACATTACCGTACTTATAAGCGGCCGCCCAGCTATGCGGTATTGTCGCAGACGTTTGCCGCAGACTACGATGCGATCGAACTGCTGAACACCTTTCAGGAATACGACGAAGGGGACAGCCCGGAAGCGGTGACCGATATGCTGGAAACCTACATCAAGGGGGTACGGTTGCAGGCGGTATACGGGGAAGTGGGCAAACTCTACAATCAGAGCCGGCAGGCCGAGGCTGAGAAGGTACTCAAGGAGTACGCCATGTGGCTGGGCGGGTTTACCCTGAAAGGAAACGCTTTTGTGGATGTGGCCGAAACCTTCTCCGACCGGTTCCGCCGAAATCAGCAACGGGAGCGGGCCGAACAGGCCAGTTCGCTGCCGCAGGTATGCCGTTTCTATATCCCGTATCTCGACGCCCTGAACGGCGGACGCAGTCTACGGGGACAGCTGACGTGTTTTCTCGCTTCTACGGGTGTGGGGAAAAGCCATATCGCCAAGCATATCGGTATCCGCGCCAATGTGGACGACGCTCTGCATGTGCTGCACTTTCACTCGAAGGGTCGGAGGAAGAAGCGCTGAACGCATATAGCGGCGGATTGATTTCGAAGAATGCCTATTACTACGAGCAGGGTCAAATCTCGGAAGGAGAATTACGGCGTTTTGAAGAACTGTTGAAAAAATATGCCGGCAGTATTACGGTACGGTCGTATCCGCGGTTCAACGCCCAGGTATCGACACTCGATATACAGGGCGGAATTACCGAGTACCGCAAACTGCGGGGCCGTAATCCGGATGTGGTGATCATCGATTCGATGGATCTGCTGACCGATGCCGGGCGCCGCAACTGGGGAGCCGAGCATGAGCGGGCCAAGCGTATTGCGGTAGCCAACGACCTGAAAGACCTGGCCGCAGACGAAAAAGTATGGATGGTGGTGACCTACCAGTCCACGATCGAAGACCGCGAATGGCTGAACAACGAGAACAACGTACTGACCGAATACAACTGTTCCGAGGCCAAAGGGCTGGCCCGGCCCTGTACGCACCTGATGTCTTGAACCAGTCCTCGGCCGAGCGGGAGGAGAACGTGATGCGCCTGCATATCGCCAAATCGCGCTTTTTCAAGAAAGGCGATACGATCAAGATCGCTACGGATTACGACAACGAGGTGTTTTACGATGCCCGGCGCACGCTGAGTCTGAACCGCTAAAGATATGGAGCCTGTCACAAGGAGATAAAGAGTACCTGATCGCGGAGATAGCCCGGGAACTGGGCGCCAGGTGCGACGGAGCCGGAAAGAACCTGCTTGCCCGATGCCCGTTTTGCGGCAAGGAAGGTAAGTACGGGGTGTATATAGGGTCCGGCGACGGCACGCAAGAAGCCCTTCATGTCGCACTGTTTTTCCTGCGGCCGTTCGACGGCAACTCCGGAACAGCTTTTCGAACGGATCGGTCGTATGGATCTCGTCCTTACCCCTACGGCGCGGTTGGACGCTCCGTTGGAAACGACGCTGCTTTTCCCGTTGGAAGCATCCTGTGAAGAGATCGATGACGAACTGGGGATCGTCGCTCTGCCGCCTTTTTACCGGCGGTGCTTTGCGCATCCGTACCTGAAAGCGCGCGGGTTTACGATGGATGATTTCGAGTATTTCCCGGTAGGTACAACACGGGGACTCGAACGGCGGTGGAACGACTATGTGATATTCCCGATCCTTGACGAAGGGGATACGGTTGGTTATGTGGCCCGTCATACCTGGCCCAAGGATGAGATAGACGCCCATAACCGCCGGGCCGGTCGCCGGGGTGACTATAAAATCCTGCGCTACCGGAACTCGACGGAAAACGATTTTGTGAAGCCTGCTGTATAACTACGATGCGGTGGTCGAAAGCGAAACGGATACGGTGGTCGTGGTGGAGGGGATTTTCGATGTGGTGGCCCTGGTACGGAAAGCTCGAACTGTACGACAATACCCGGGCGGCCGTGGTGGCCACCTTCGGAAAGAAAATATCCCGTACGCAGGTATTTAAACTACAAAGCAAAGGGGTGCGTACGGTGGTGGTGGGATACGACGGGGACGCGGTGGAGGCTATCAAAAAACGGCGGGCGAACTCTCGGAGTGGTTCGACGTGCTGGTAGCCGATATACCCGACCCCGATAAAGATTGGGGAGATCTGAGCCGGGAAGAGATATACGGGATTTTCGCCGAGAGGCTCTATACGCCGGCGGAATACAGATTACGAAAAGTACAACAATGATGCGTGATTTAAAAACATGGCTCGAAGTCCACAAGATCCTGTATAAACAGGTGGATAATGAGGTGGTGGAGATCGAGGAATTCGGAAAGATGTTGTTGGCCGACCTGTCGGGAGTGAAGTCCATCTTCCGGGGGACGGAAGGCAACCTGCAATTCAACCTGATGGAAAACCCGGATGTGCTGATAGCCGAGGGCATCAACTACGTAGCCTTTCCGTTCGGGGATAATTTTTACTATTACGATCTGCGGGAAGAGTTCCGGATGAACATCCTGAAATACGTAGGTCGACGGCGACCGTGCGAAAGGCCGGAAGAGTTCGTCAATCTGGGCGTACACACCCCCTATGAACTACTCAACGGCTCGGGCGATATAGCTCTGTGGGTGAAAAAAGCCCGGTGGATGGGACATACGGCGCTGGGGATCTGCGACCGCAATACGATGGCCGGAACGTTGAATCTGCAAAAAGCGGCCGGGGCAGCCGGCATAGGCTATGTATTCGGTTATTCGTGCACGATGAAATACCGGGACGAATTGGTGGACGTGAAGATCTACTGCCAGAGCCGGGAGGGGTTGCAAAACCTGCTACGGATCCAGAAGGAGATCATGGTGGACTCCGAAGACCATACGATAGGTTACAAGGAACTGCTGTGTCGCGGTAAAGGAAACGTGCTGGTGCTCGGTCGCTGTCTTCCTACTGGATGCAGCGGCGCCTGCAACTGGTCAGGGTTTTCAGACGTATTTCGACGGGGTTTATTACCAGGTGGATGTGTCGCAGTACAAGGCTGAGCGCGTGGATCGAGAGGCTTTGGAGGCCGTCAGGCAGTTCTTTCACACTTTCTATGTGAAGAGCCTGAAGACCTTCCGCGTGGCACCGGTACTGATAACGGACTGCTATTGCCCCCCGATAAGGACGATGCCCGCAGTAAAATGATCCTGAACAAGATCGCATCGGGTGCCGCCCACCGCCAGAGTGAAGATCAGTATTTCAAGGATGTGGACGAACACTACGCCGCCTTGCGCCCCTGTTCGGGCCGCAGTGGGACTTCGATGGGGTGTTCGGGAAGATGTGCCGAAACACGGTAAAATTGCCCAGGGAGCCACGGCATCCTATGAAACAGGGACGAATGTTCATGCCCCGGTATATTCTGCGTTCCGAGGAGAAAGAACGTTACGGCGACAGCCGTAGGATGCTACGCGCCCTGCTCGAAGAAGGACTGCGGACTAAGGTTTCCGAAATGCGTCGGGATGACTACCGCAAGCGGTTGGAAGAGGAAGTGTACGTGATCGAGAGTACGAACAACGTGGACTATTTTTCTGATCCAGTGGGACATGGTGGCCGAAGCCCGCCGGCGGGGATCGCTACGGGTGTGGGCCGGGGATCTGCCGGGGGATCGTTGGTCTCGTACCTGTTGGGTATCACGTCGATCGACCCGGTGGCTTACGATCTGCTGTTTTCCCGTTTTCTGGTGCCGGGCGGTGCGGGCTGAACTGGGTGGAAGAAATTACGGTGTTGGGAGAGGATGTGTCCGTGGAAGCCGGGAGCAGTTATGTGGAGATTACGATAGGCGGGCGGGTTACCTGTTCGACCGGGATGCGCAGTTCTGGGTGGAGCGCGGCGGGAAGATGATGAAAGTTTATGCCGACCGGCTCCGGGAAGGGGACGATATCCGCTTTGACCGACGCGATGTATTATGGAATTTGAATGGGCGATGAAAATAGAGAGTGTAACCATCAAAAAGGCCCGGAAGACCATGAGTGTCAGGATGCCTATGTAGATCGTGGACTGGTGGAAGGCGGGCATTCGGCCCTGCCGGATATCGACGTGGACTATGCCTCCGACCGCCGTCAGGAGATCAAAGAATATCTGGAAGAGCGGTATAACGTCGGCGGCGCCCAGCGGGTGTTCTCCGCCGGCACGTTCTCCACGATGAAACTCAAAGCGGTCGTCAGGATGTGGCACGCGTACACCGGTTACCGCACAGCCTGGTAAATTACATTACGGCGATTTTCGACGACAATACGGACTGGACGGGACTGTTCCGCCTGGCGGCCGTGAACAAGAAAGTGAAACGGTTCGTGCAGGACTACCCGCAGGTGATAGAGGACATCCGTACGATCATGGGGCAGCCCGGGCGGCGTCGATCCACGCTTCGGCCATTATCGTGACGCCCGCGGCCCGACGGACAACCGGTGGAGTGCTACGACTTCCTTCCGATCCGCAAGATGGACGGCCTGTTGGTGTCCGAATTCGACGGCTATACGGTGGACGAGATCGGACTGCTGAAAGAGGACGTGCTGGCCCCAAAGAACTGGCGAAGCTGAGTGCGGTGATAGGTATCGTGAACCGTATCTACGGTAAAAGTACACGATCGAGCGTATTACCCCGACGAACTGGCCGACGAGAAGACCTACCGATTGCTTGCGCAGGGCTATACGCAGAACGTATTCAGTTTGCCTCACGGGGATCACACGGTTTCTGATGGATCTGCGGCCCGACTGTATCGAGGGCCCTGATAGCGGCCAATGCCTTGTACCGCCCGGCTACGCTGGAGATTGGCGCTACGGACGATTACGTGCGCTACAAACGCGGCGAGGTGGCACCGGTCTATAATTTCGGTACTTATGAGGCGACCAAGAATACTTACGGGATCATGTGTTACCAGGAACAGTTCATGCAGATCGCCCATACCCTCGGGGATTCGACTTGGGAAAGACCGATTACCTGCGTAAGGCCATCGGCAAGAAGAAAGCCGACCTGATGGCGAGCCTGAAAGAAGATTTTATCCGGGGAGCCTGAGGGGAACGGTTGTCCCGATTATGAGGCGGAGGAGATATGGCATAAGATAGAAACGGCCGGCAAGTACGGCTTTAACCGCAGTCATGCGGCAGCCTATGCGCTGACGGCCTTCTGTGGAGCGTGGCTGAAAGCAAATTATCCCACAGCCTTTTATACGGTGGCCCTCCAGTGGGCGGACGACAAGGATATCCCGGCCCTGATGTCCGAGATGGAACAATGCTCCGACGCACGTATCGTCCCTCCGGATGTAAATGTATCCCGGGTAAATTCTTTACCGATTACACGACCAACGAGATCTATTGGTCGCTCACGAGGATCAAGATGATCGGCGTTAAGACCGTGGACTATATAGTAGGTGAACGGGAACGGGGCGGAGAGTATGCCTCAGTAGAGAATTTTATCCACCGGATATTCCGTTACAAACTGAAAAAGTACGCCTATTGGGACGATCCGGACAACTCGGACGAAGCGGTGCGGGTACCGGTGAACGCCCTGCACGTAAAGCATCTGATCCTTTCGGGCTGTTTCGACAGGGTGGAAGGAATCAAGGCGGTGACCGAACGCTACGGCCTGCTGGAACGGGCTGCGAAAGAATTGGGCTTCCTGTTGGGAGAAAAGAGTTCCCGCCGGCGCTGACCGACAAGCACTATTTCTGGTCGATGCAGCAGATAGCCGTTTCGGGCATCGGCTCGATAGATTACCGCCGGATCTACGACAACAGCCAGGCGAAGGCGGCCGTCAAGGGTAAAAAGCGTCCTATGAGTCTACGGGATGTACTCGACCCGGATAACGAAGGCCGCCGGGCGGCCGTATGCGCTACGGTGACCGAGGTGCAGGAAGTGGCTTATACCGATAAAACCACGGGGAACGTAAAAAATTCTGCAAAAGGCGATCTTTCAGCAGAATAACGACCTGTTGGAAGCCGTGCTGTGGAGCGATTTTTACCAGGCGCACCGCAGTGAGGTCGCCGTCCTTAAAGGGAAAGTGGCGATCCTGACGGGCGGGATAAAATACAGCGATTATTCGGGCTGCAATACCCTCAATACCTATAAAACCTCCCTATTATTTACCGTATGAAACCGATTATCATTGCCATCGTAGGAGGCTTTCGGGTTCCGGCAAGACCCATCTGTCGAAGTTCCTGCAAAAAGAATTCGGCATCCCGGCGATCATCTCGACTACTACGCGCCCCCGGCGCGAAGGCGAGAAGGAAGGAAAGATTATTTTTTGTCGATAATACAAGCGCCTACGACCGCCGGGATATGCTGACCTACACCCGTTTCGGGAAGTACGAGTATTTCTCGTTGAAAAAAGCAGGCTCCCCGATAGAGGATTCTGATTCTGTACCTATGTGGTGGACGAGAACGGCGTCCGTGTGCTGAAACGCGGCGCCGGCGAAGATTACGGCGTGTTTTGCGTAACGATACGGTGTAAACCGGCGAACCGGATAGCCCGGGGCGTCGATCCCGAACGGATCGAGCGGGATAAGCACCGCAGAAACCTGGGATACCAATGGGTGGATATGGCAATCTATAACAATGGAACGGCCGAGCAGTTCGAACAGGCCGGCCGGGATCTCATAACTATTGTGGAACAATGGCAGCACCTACTGTAACCCCAAAATTTATACCGCTCTGGTTCTCGACTTCGAAACCGGAGGACTGGATTGTACCCAAGCGGCCTGTACCCAGGTCGCGGTACAGGCCGTACGGCTGGACACCTGGGAAGTGTTGGAACGGTATGTTTCGTACATCGCGCCCTATAACCGGCAGGAAACAGCAGGAGCGCGCCGCAAGGTACTGCGAAGCCGCCGGGAAGTCGAACAGGAGGATGCCGGTATCCTGATGGATTACGGGGCGGCCGCCCTGGAATATTCGGGTATCACCCTGGAGACGCTTCGCAGTCGTGGATTGCCCCTGAAAGAGGTAGCCGCAGAAGTGATCGCCATCGCCCGTCGGGCGGCGTTGAGTAAAGGCGCCCAGTGCAAGCCTGTCCTGATGGGGCAGAACATCACGTTCGATATCGGCTTTTGCAGCAGATGATGGTATACGCCGGATTGCAAAAGGAGTTCGCACAGGCGTTTGCCGGCACGACGGATTTCTACGGCAATTTCTGTCCTCACTACGTCGATACGATCGATTTGGGGCGGCTGGCCCTGGCTCACGATCCGGAGGTGACGTCCTATAAACTGGAACTGCTGTGCGGACATTTGGGTATTGAACTGGACGATGCGCACGATGCCGACGCGGACGTGACGGCGACCCTGTCGGTGGCGGCCGTATGCTCGGCGCGGTTACGCAATGGAGAAGGGGAGTCGGCCCGGCTGCCCGAAAAGGAAAAAGACACGCACTCACTTTCAAATCTAATACCTATGGACAAGGAACTGGAAGAAACACTGGATAAGACGGTCACTTTTAAGGTGGGCGATATGATGACCTACGGGGTGATGAGCGAGGACGGCAACGAACTTCTGGCCGCTATTACCGGATTCGGAATGGATATCCGCTTTAATATGCGGCTGATCAATTCATTGGCCGATGCCGAGGCGACTGCCAACGCGATGGCTGATGTTTTTACCAGGCATTGATGGAGCAACTGCTGGCCGAAAAAGGCGACGTGGTCAAACAAGGTGCGCCGTAAGTGCCTATTCGTAATAAAGGAACCGATCCGAAGGATCTTTTCAGGCTTATGCAGATAAAAAATGGCAAACGGGAACGATATATTACCGGTAGAAGCAATACCGAAAGCCCAGCGGCCTCTCACAGCGCAGGAAGAAGAGTTCTGTGAACTGTACGTGCGGGGCGGGGCGGAATACGCCGGTCAGCAGACTAAATGTTACCAGACGATCTTCGGACAGGACGGGCGCAATGTCTATGCGGCCAGTCACCGGCTGATGTCGGATCCGCGTATATGGGCCAGAGTCAAGGAGATGACGGCCAGCGCGCAGTATGAAGCCGAAACCATGGCCGTAAAGTTACAGGTAGCCGAAACGCTCAAGGCGGTAATGGAAGAAACAGCCACGCGGGAATATACCGACCGGTTCGGTATTCCCTGTCTCCGGCGCCGCTACGGGCCGTGGCGGTCAATGCGGCTAAGGCCCTGATGGAGTTATACCCGATCAAGCACGCCAGTGAATCCCGTCTGAAAATAGAGAACGGTCAGGGCGGAGTGATATTCAACGTAATCGTACCGCAACCTGTCTCCCGCGATGAAAACGACCCCGCATGACCCGAACGCCCGGAAGCAGGAGCGTATAGCCTATATCCTGATCGTCATTGTACTGGCGATCTATGGATTTAGGGATAGTGAGGCGGCCGGAGGTTGATCCGGGCGGTCAAAGAGGCATTCACCATCTTATTCCAATAACCATGAGTCAAGTACGAACTTTCGTGACAGAAAATTTCAAGTTCCTGGTAGTGATCATTTCCTTTCTGGTGACGATGTACGCCCAGCATACGACTAATACGTCCCATATTGCCGAGCTGACCATACGCTGTCAATCGTTGGAGTCCAAAATACAGGATCAGTACGATAAAATAGACGCCATCAAAAGCTGGATAAGGCGGTATTCGAGGCCACTATGACCCAGTTTACCCAAATGCGGAGCGATTTGCAGGAGATGCGTGCCGATATCAAGGAACTGCTCAAAAACCAGAAATGAGAACGGCGGCCGTTATCTTTATGCTCTTGTTGGGTGCCTGTACCCGGACGGAGGCTCCTGTGCCTGCCGCCCGCCTGAGGGTCGTCGTCGTGGAGGAAGACCTGATGGAAGAAGCGGTAGAGTTGATAAAACGCCACGAGGGATGGCATACGGAAAAGGATTACCCGTACGTGGGGTACGGGCACCGGCTGTTGCCGGGAGAAAGTTTCGGAAAACGGATCACCGAACGAACGGCCGATTCACTGCTGCGTAGTGACCTGAAAGCTAAATGTGCCGTATTTCGACACTATGGACGAGATTCGCTGATTCTGGGGGTGCTGGCCTACAATGTCGGTGAGTACCGACTGTTGGGGTACGGCGGCCGGCCTAAAAAGCCGTCTGGTCGAAAAACTGGAAAAAGGCGACCGGGATATCAACAGGGAATATCTCTCTTTTCGCAAATGGCAGGGGCGGGTAGTACCTTCGATAGAGAGGCGGAGAAAGGAAGAGTTCGAGTTGCTGTTCGATAAGACAAAGAAAATATATCAGATATGAATACGATGATACAGGTAGGAAGTGAGATAACGATCGTCCCATGCAAGGAACTGGATAACCTGCGGCTGTCGGATCTGGCGGGCCGGCGGGCCGTGGTGACCGAACCTGACGATCCCCGAACGCCGTGAGCGGGGTTACATGGTGCGTCTGGTGGACGGGGACTATATGGATGAAGAAAATTGGTTCATTCCGGCTCATGCGGCGTACCATGCGTAAGGTAACGGTCATAGGGGTTTGTACTGCTTGCGGCGGCGGTATGCGTGCTATGGTACCGAAATGTGCGTCTGCGCGGTGAACGCGACCGCTACCGCAGTAATACGGAAGTCCTGATGTCCGACATGAAGCGGTTGCGGGTCGATTCGGCGACGATGGCCGTCGATGTGAAAGGGTTGCGGTTAAATGTGGAGGAATACAAGCGTCTGCGCAGGGGCGATGCCGAAAAGATAAAGGCGATGGGGGTGAAATTGCGACGTCTCAAGCGGCAGCCCGCCATGAGGTGGTGGTGTCGGGCCTATCGATGCGGCCGTGCGGGATACGGTCGTGGTACGCGATACGGTACCGCTGGTGCGGCAAAGGTCGAGATGATTACTCCGCATATCCGGTTGACGGGCCTTATAGAGGATAGCTGCCTGAAAGGAGAGATACGGGTGCCGGTCACCCCTACATCAGGCGATATGGATAGAATACAAACGGCGCTGGCTGTTTTGGAAAAAGGTAAAAGCGGTACACCAGCGGATAACGAGCGACAATCCCTATGTGGAGATCAGTATACGGAATACATCCAAATAGAGAAATAGGGGATCAGCGGACGTACCTGCGCACGAGCCAGAATAGTATCCCCCAGAGCAAAAAGAGAAGCAAAACGATAAGGGATACGGCCAAAATATCCGGCAGACCCACACCGAAACTGAGTGCAAATGCCAATGTGCCGACAGCCTCGACGGGATTCAGGGAATTCCAGTCGAATGTCGCAGTGGCAGGAGCAACAGCATACCCAAGACTATCAGCAGTAGAACTACGAGTAGGGCCGGGACTAAAATGGTTTTAAGGTTATACCGTGTAATATTGTCCATCTAAAATGCAATCAGGCCGCAAATATAGCAAATATCGCCCTAGACTGTTATATTTGACCACTTAATGAGTTTGCCTGCGGAAGTTTTCATATCTTTTCGCCGCTATAAACGGTAAAACATTGTTCCGGCAGAGCTCCTGATAATTTTGCCCATTTAGAAATGCCTTTGAAAAATCCGGCGAGAAAGTCGCCCGATTTGATTTCGTAGGCATATTGTTTTCCGTCGACGTATTGTAATAAATCTACTTCGTTACCGGTGCTGTCACGCCAAAATGTGAGATTAGGTTCTTCGCCTCTATTGTAAGACGATTTAATAAACTCATTGATTACGAGATTTTCGAATAATCCGCCACGCAGAAAATGTGTCGAAACCTGTTCGGGCATTCGTATATCTAATAACGAACAGGCCAATCCAGTGTCGTAAAAATAGAGTTTCGGCGTTTTGACCAATCGTTTTGCGTAATTGTTATGATCGGGCTTCAATAAATAACAGATATAACTTGCTTCAATACAGAGATCCACGTCGAAATCGTCGAAAACAGCGACTCCACATTCGTTTGCCAAAGAGGAAATATTCAGTAGCTGTCCGATACGCCCGGCGCATAGTTTGATGAAACGGATGAATTTACTTAGATCTCCGATGTTTTTCAGCAGGCGGACATCGCGCTCTACATAGGTTTGGATATAAAACGGGTAGTAGTCCGATGGCGAGATATCTTTGTCGTAAAGACGCGGATAGCTTCCTTTGAAAATCTCTTCATCGACGGATTGGGGAAGGATTCCGCTGTCTTTCATTTCAGTATGAGAGAAAGGCAACAATTTCAAAATGGCAGTCCTGCCAGCCAACGATTGATTGATACTTTCCATCAACAGAAAATTGTGAGAGCCAGCAAGCAAATACATACCCTCTCGCCCTTCTTTATCCGTATGTGTTTGAATATACGAAAACAAGGACGGAACTCTTTGCGCTTCATCTATAATCGTTTTATCCGGATAAGTCGCCAAAAATCCCCGCGGATCATCTGTTGCGAATAAGCGCATATCCGGATCTTCGAGTGAAACATATTTGTAGTCAGGAAACGAATGTTGCAATAACGTCGATTTACCCGATTGTCTGGGGCCCGTTAGGGTTACAATCGGGTATTTCTTTATCAACTCTAAAAGTTTAGTCTGCAATGTTCGTTTTAATCATGGTCTTCTTAGTTTTTTGCAAATTTACGATTAAAAAATAAATTTGCAAAGATGAATGGGTTGGAATAGCCGGGAAATATCGCGATTAAGGTAGCTATCAAGAGCCGAGACTTGTCCCATAAAAAGGTGCCCCAACAGGGGCACCCTAAACTCTGCTATTTCAACGTGATCGGATTTAACCACGATTCATCGGGCTTGGCGATGAGGCGGGCATCTTGATACCCGGTTTCCAAATCGGGTATCGTTCTCGCTATATAGAAGCGTTCTCTAAATCAGCTTGGAGAACAAGGGCGAAGTCCGGATACGTATTGTATGTCCCATCCAGGAAAATGGGCATAAGGAATGAGATGCTGTCAAACTTGGGGTAGTATATCGGGACGATATACTTGTAGTTTCGTTGTGCAATGGCAAGTGCATATGCAATAGCGTCATACAGTTTTCTAGCAAGTATTTGAGGGCTTTGTGTCCGCATGAGGCGGAAACCTATCGATCCTCTGCTCGATGATGTGTTGAAGAGAGTCGTAGTTTTGTCTATTCTCCACTGGTCAAGTGTTGAATATAACCTCGTTGACTTCCTCAAAGAATTTTGGCGGTTCGGGGAAGGTTATCCTCAAAGCCGTATTTTTTGAGGGTGGCATAACTTTCTTCGGCTGTTCTTTTCGGACGGAAGTACACTTCAAGACCTTCGGCCTCTTGTACTCGGCGATAATATACATGGCATGAAAAAACTTGTCGAGGAGGTTCGTATTAAAGATGATGTATTTGCCATCTTTTGCTTTTTGAGCACTTTCCCTCTTTTTTCAGCCGCACGAACAGCGTTTCGAGGTAGCTTTTGAGAATCGGATACTTGATGACTGTGATTTTGTTTCTGTACTTCCAAGCTTTCCGGAATGGTCGCTTGTGCGATGTCTTCGAGGAAATCCTGACAGTCGTCGATGTTGTCGAAATAGAAGTCTCCCATTTTAAATAGGTGGGAGGTTTGTTCCCGGAGCCGGGCATAAGCCCGCAATTCCTGCAGTGTACCCCAAGTTACCCCTACGAAAGTACCGGACTCGTTTTTTTCAAACCAGCCATAAACATCTTTTCCTGCGTGGATATACCCTGTGTTGAATGCCTTGAATTTAGCTCTACTCGCCGGAACAGTCCGGCCGGCAGCATCTTTAGGGTAGCCATGTTTGTTGAGAAGGATGATCTCGGCATTTGTCGCGCGTTTACGCAGATCTTGTGATGTCGGATCTTGGTCGGTGTCATTGAGGTACTCTTGAAGTTCCCTGATATAAACACCATTTTTGAGGTTAGCAACGTAACCGATGCTTAAAAGGCCATCGGTAACCTTTACAGGAGCATTCATTTTCTCCATAATAAATAATCCTTTCGCGTCTTGTTATTCAATATTCAACTTCCAATCTGACCCTGACGCGAAAGTGTACTTAGAGGGGCAGTGAAGTTGAGAAAGCGGAGATCATTTTAGTCCGCTTTGCTAATTTCATTAAAAATTGTCCGGTCATTCATTCGTTGACCCTTGACTATGCAAAAATAAATAAGGATACCTGAGTTTGCAAATTTACCGAAAAGAAAAACTGATTTTATTTTTACTTACTTATAAATCAGATATTTGGGTGAATGGTGTTTTTGTCTTAGCCACGAGGCCGGTTACGAAAACGAGTGTTATCCGGCATCTGTGTCTTTCCTGATCGTCCTGGGATAGTATGACTATTGGGTTGAATTTTACAAGCCCCTCTCCTTGCGGATGACCCTGGTTAATGAAAACGGCATTGAGGTATTTCCAATACATTATCATTACGTGTAAATTAGGGACTGTCACCAGTTGTAGGGCCATTCAGGAGGGCCGCCGCCTCGGCACGCATACGGTTGAGCTGCCGGGGAAGGGACTTTGACCCGTTTATCCAGTATTTGCCGTGCGTATATTTCAGCCTGGGTGATGTTCCCCAGTGTCCGGTGCAGGAGCATCAGTTTGTAAAGCGGGCGGAACCGGCTGGGGACGGTGTAGTGGGCCCGCATGTAATATTCTTCGGCCATGGCATAATCTTCGTCGCATTCGTAGTTTTCTCCCATAGCCAGGAGCATCCGGTGGTCGAGATAGAGCAGGACGGCCTGTTCGTAGATGTTGTTGCTGTGCCGGCATTCGCCCAGGAAAGAGAGATCCTGCGCGTAGGAGCGGAGGAACAGTCCTTCGTTTCGCAGTATGGGATAGCAGGTGCGGTAGGTGTCGAGGATGTCCTGGTAGTCGGAGACGGAGCCGGTGCAGACGGCATCGAACTGCCGGTAGGCGTGATACCGCCGTCCCAGGTAGAGACATCCCCATACAAACAGGCAGAGGGCCGGAAGGGTGGCCACGATGCGGAGTGCTTTCCTGCCCGGTAGGGCAAAAGGCGATTCCGGTCGTAGGAGATAAAGAGGGCGAAGAATACGGCGTATTCACCTGCCGAGGGAAGCGAGCGCAGGGGATAAGAGAACATCGAAGCTACCAGCATCCCCGCCAGAGATACTTTGAGTATGAGCAGGCCCCGGCTACCGGGAGTTTTCAGCGTGAATAGATACCACAGGGTCAGAATGAAAAGAGCGATACCGGCCCAACTCGAGTTCGTAGCCCGTCTGTAATAGTTCGTTGAAACAAGCGTGCGTGTCGGCGGCGTAAAGGCTGAAAGGGCTATCCGGATGCCGTTCGAAATAGGCGGCCTGGTCGGGTAGATACCGGTGCGAAGCTGACCAATCCGTTGCCCGGACGGGTGCTGTACCAGTGACGCGGCGGTGATCCGGTAGATGAGTAAACGCCCCATAACCGATCCGGGCCGCAGTAAGAATAGACCGTAGAAAAGCCCGGCACCCAGCACTACGGCCGTCACTGCCGCCACCGTCTTTTGCCGGGCGGAGGCAGAAGCCATATAGCGGCGCAGTACGCGCAGGTAGAACAGCAGCAGGGCCGAAACGATCAGCCCGACGATCGCCGCCCGCGAGCCGGTGAGAACGAGAAACCCCAGGCCGATAAAGCATAGGACGAGTGCCGCCCAACGCCGGATTCCGCGAAAGAACAGGGCGACGCCACCGGCGATACCCACCAAAGGGAGCAGTGTGTCGGCAAAGATGTTCGGATTGGCTGACCAGCCGTCCAGACGACCGGGGGGATACCGGAGAAGAGATCGCCACAGCCGTACCACAGGTGGTACGGAAGTATGAGTAACAGAAGCCCCACAGTACCCTGCGCGGTACGGCACGGCCCAATGCCCAAGTCCCCACGAGAAGGGCGAAGGCTATGTAGGTACCGATGTTGCCATAGTCCGCCCGCAGAAAAGTACGAGCCAGCCGGAGAGCAAGAGCCCGGCCCGGCCTATGCCGAAACCACCGGACAGGCGCGCCCCCGTACCCAGGCCGCCATAAGACAGGCGGCACTGAGTAAAAAGAGAGGCGGCCTCCGGATAAACATATCCAAAGCGTGCTGCATAAAGGCAAGTCAATGAATGCTATCCCTGCAAATTATTCGCTGAAAGTGAGATTGTCTCGTGTGCTGCTACCCAGAAATTTCACCTGAATAAGAGTGATCTTACCTTTAGCAATATCCCGCTGGTCGAAAAAAGTAAATCTTTTTATTATGGATATCCAGGGAGAGGAACCAATCCATTAATTGTTCACGGGAATACGCTTTGAAAAAAGTATCGAGGTTATACACCGAATGGTAACTGGCAATGTCGGCCCCTGTGGTTTTGATCTCCATCGTACTGTTCCATTGCGGTGTCATATTTCGCTTGACCATTTCGGATGTGTTGTAATTGATATGAGCGAAATGAATATCAATGTTTCTCGATATCGATTTCAGATTGAAAAAATAACCCTTAGATTTATATAGCGGATTAGAGAAGTTATCGTCGTCTTTTTCCAAATAGATGCCTTCCGTCCATTTTTGTAATCAGTTTCTTCAATAGGTGTAAGACAGAAATATAATTCGCCGGACTGGGCGTGCCCCCGCCATACAGGACAGCCCGAATAACATAAGTAGGATTATCTTTTCATGGCTATGAGTGTGTTTTAGTTTTTCTTGTTTTTCAATACATCTGTTGCTTTTTGTACGTCCTTGTAGGTTACACCATTGAAATATTGTATATCAACGCCGCTATAAATGATGTATTTGTAAAACTCTTCTGATTCACCGGGGAAAACAGCGCGATAAAGGTCTTACATAGCAAATCCATCACGGCTGACGCTAGAAGGTGGATTTATCATGTAATAGTGTTGTGTGTCATTAAGGTTATTATATCCTTGATCAGCAAACTGGAATCCATACCTCTCCAAAAACGAGATGTCCGATTTCGTGTAGCAGACAATCGGCGATTTGATACATATTCATATTGTTCCTTGTAATCCAATTTTGGTCTATGTTTAGATCCAGTGAGTTAGATGTCATATTTCCTTCCATTATCCGAGGTAATCCCTTGGTCAAGGTGATTGTCACGCGAAAATGATTTAAAATGGGACTGAGGTTCGCGGGCAATCTGTCAAGAACGTATTTACCGGCATCGTCAAGCGGTGACCATCCGGTTTGGGTGAGGGCATTCCTGATGTTTTTATCCGCCGGAACATTCGGATTGGAGCCCGAGATACCTGGCCACCGCCTCCGCTTCCTTGTCCCTGATCGTTATCGTCCTGGCCGTCCGGAATGGGAGGCTGGTCCGGTCCATCCGATTCGTCCGTTCCGGTTATCGGGCCGATCTCGCCGATGCCGCATAATTCCGGATTATGCAGGCAGAAATCATCATCCGAAGGTTGGTTCGGCCTGTGTCCGATGACCACCACATCGTCCAGCATATAAGGGTCTTCCTCGCTGTTTTTGGTGAACACCTTGTGCACGATACCGATGGTCATAGGTTCGCGCTGGTCATCGATACGCCCGTCGGTATAACATATCCGGTACAGCGGTTTGCGCCGTACGTCGAACACGACGATATCCCCGCTGAACTTCTGGGTGTTGAGTACCGAGATGTACCGCAACGGGTAGTGCGTGTCGGCCAGGTATTCGACCTGCGGGATGGCCGAGCTAACGATGGCCTGAGCTTTGGTCGTTCCCCGGTCGACCGTGACGATAAGCCATGGAGAACAGGCCATGTAGGCGGCACGCAGTTTCCCCTTGTACTGCTTTGCCCGGACATTGTAGCCGAACTCGCCCAAGTAACCCTGCAGGCGCACCATAGCGACACGGGAACTGTCCGCCCTGCGGTAAACGATCGCTTTGCTCCAATCGACCGGCAGGTCGGTGACGGATACGTCTGTTCGAACGCCGACCACATCTGTGTGCGGAACTGGTCTTCCGCCGAAGCGGGAGCGGGTTGATACGATCCTTTCTCGCATGAGGCGAACAGCAAAAAAGAGATACACGCCAACCCTAACAAATTAACGGAATTTTTCCACATAACTGTGACGTTTAAAATGTTAAAAAATACGTTGACTGTAAAAATGGCGAGTTATATGGAATGCCGCATACCCGTACCGGTTATTCTCCCGGCGGTATCGACACGTGGAAGCGAATAGAAATAAAAAAAGGTGAGCGTTCGATGCCCGTGGGCCGCCCTGGCGAGGGAGAATGTACCGCGCCGTCACGGCAATGTGACGCAACTATCTGGCTGTACGATAACAAAATTATCAAAAAGATGTATTATGCAAATTCTTCCGTTATTTTCGCGGGAATTCTTTACTTTTGGGAGTAAAAAGCAAAACGCATGAAAAAAGATTCTGCCGCTACTGATTACGACCGTCTGTTTTGCCGCCTGTTACGATAGGCCGTCGAAAGAAGCCATCGAAAAAGACAAAGTTTTCAAGGACAGTATCGCCTTGGCCGATGGCGACCGGGTGCTGGGGAATATCCGTTTCGGGATAAATGAGGATGAGTTCGAAATACAAAGGGAACAATTCCTGAAAGAGCATAACGATTCGGTGTACGGGTATTGTATCCAGCGGATCGAGGGGATTTTACCCAGCAGGGGAAATTGTATCAGGTAAAATTTCTGGGGCTGGACTACCAGGATCATCCGTCGGATGAATATCCGTTCCGGGATTTTCTGACGGCAAAATTCGGGTTGAGTCTTCCTCGGCCCCCAACAGGTGGGTAGTGGGTAACCGGGTGATATCGATAGGGCGGGGAAAATACCATTATGAGTTTGCGTTATGCCCTGCAAAGGCTTATACGAGAGCATTGGCGTCACGGCATTTGGACGATGCAGAAACGGAGCCGTCCGAGGTGCAGTTTCACAATTTTTACACGATGTATTTCGTGAGCGACAGCCTGCGTTTTGAACATGCGCGACAGATAGCCGAACAGCAGAAAGCGAAAGAGGAGAAAACGCATGAAGAAATGCGGCGAAAACAGGAGAATATGGAAAAGCGAAAAGAGAACGACGTGAAAACGCTGTAATACCTGAATCATGCCCGAACCTGCCGAACCCTCCGCGTGTATATAAGCGCGGGGGCTTTTTCGTGTATAATTACCGTCTGTGAGACGAGTAGGCGTTTGGTGATGCGCTGGTCTTATCTATTTCCGGATCGTCGGGCTAGGCCGTTTGGGCGCAAAGGTGATCGAGTTTAGATTACCGTATTTGTTTTAGGTTCGTTTATTATTCCGTATAATCTTCCCGTGCGGCAGAGACCTATTCTTTGATGTAACCTCATACATCAAGGATAATGGATATCGCTCTCGACTTGGTACGCCGCTACTACGGCGTCGATTACACCATGGGCAGTCTCTATATCGACGGCCGCTATTTTTGCGACACACTGGAAGATACGGTGCGCAAACTCCTGTTGCTTGCCCTGATACGCCCAAAGGGCGTTCCTGTCGGTGCAAGGAAAAATCTATGCCCGCACGGCCATCCCGGCGGGGACCTACACCATCACGATGGAATACAGCCCACGGTTCAAGCGGGTGCTGCCGTTGCTAGCATGACGTACCGCATTTTCTGGGCATACTGATACATGCCGGCAACGATCCGGAGGACACGGCAGGGGTGCATACTGGTGGGCAAAAACGATATCCGGGGCAGGGTGGTGGAATCACGCGCCACGTCTGATGATTTGAATAAACTGCTGGGCAAAGCGGAGCGTATCACGATCCGGATCGCGTAATGGGTGCTAACATGTTTCGATAGCCCCCTTGAACCTGCGGATAGATTTCCAGCCATCGCCCCGCCAGTACGATCTGTGGAAGCTGCTGCAACCGGACTACTGCCCCGAATGCGGAGGTCATATCGAGTTGGTGCCGGTAGGGCACGACGCACAGGGTAACCCTCAATATAAGCCGCAGTGCATGAAGTGCGGCAACCGGAACCGCCGCAGTTGATATTGGGAGGGCGCCGCCGGCGGCGGCAAGAGCTATAAGGGAGCGTATGGTTGATAAGCAGTTGCATCCGCTATGAGAATATCCGGGCGGTGGTGGCGCGTAAGACGCTGAAAAGTCTGAAAGAGAGTACGTGGAACACGATCAAGACGATACTGAAAGACTGGGGTCTGAAAGAGGATGTGAACTATAAGATCAACAACCTGGACGGGACGCTGTTATTCTGGAACGATTCGATCATCATAATGAAGGAGATGGCCGATATCCCGTCCGATCCGAATTTCGAGCGTTTCGGGTCGGCGGAGTACACGATCGCGATGGTGGATGAGGTATCGGAGATCACCGAGCGGGCGATCGAGGTGTTGTTTTCCCGCCTGCGCTGGCGCACGCACGAGACGTTCAAAATACCGCGGATGCTACTGACCACCAACCCGACGGTAAACTGGGTGCGGGGGCGTTTCGTACAGGACGGTAACGGCGACCCTGTCGTGCTCCGCGAAGGGGGAGGCATACGTGCCTTTTTCGGTGTTCGACAACCCGAATCTTCCGTTCCGCCAGACCTACGAAGCGGCGCTGAACAAGATACGCGACCAGGCGACCAAAGAGCGTCTGCTGTACGGTAACTGGGATTTTATCGAGGCCAACGATATGGCGGTGTACGTCAAATTTTGACGGGAGCCGGCATTTGGAAACGGGCCTGCGGGAGCGGGTGTACGACCCGATGCGCCCGCTTATCACCGTGTGGGATTTTTAACGTGGCTCCGCAGATGTCGGTACTACTGGCCCAGATGGACTACGAGAACAAAAAAGTCTATATCCTGGAAGAGGTGCTGGGCAAACCGGAAGACAAGGAAAACAATACCCCGGCTCTGGCCCGGAAGCCTGAAAGCGAAATTATACCGCGATAAGCAGGCCGGAGGGTGGATGTGACGGGCGATCCGGCGGGGCTGCAACGTTCCACCGCGAGCGAGCAGGGGGTGAACAACTATACGCTGATCGCCGACACGCTGGGGCAGGGCGTCCTACGTCCACGGATCAAACTGCTGCGCAAGCAACTCCCGCAAGCGGCCCGGTGCGAGTTCGTCAACGAGGTGTTCTGCGGGTACAACGGGTGGGAATTGCTGATCGACATACGCTGCCGTAAACTGACGGAAGACCTGCTGTACCAACTGCGCAACGAGGACGGCACCAAGAGCAAGCAAAAGACTACCGACCCCAAGACGGGTGTGAAATACGAGAAATACGGTCACTTGTCGGACTGTCTGGATTACCTGCTGTGCTATTACCTACGGAGAGCCTGGCAGCGGTACCGTAGCGGGGACGGATGGGGTCGGTGCTGACCACGGCGGTGATACAGGAAGGTTTTAGCTATTAAACGATATGTACAGACGATTTTTGAACGACGCGGACTATCTGGGGATCATCACCCAGGAGGCCCTTTCGCAGATGACCCGGGGGCATGCCGAGCGGTTCATCCAGGCGGAGGAGAGTGCAGAGATGAGCATCGTGGAATACCTGTCCGAGAACTACGAGGTGGAACGCGAGCCTGGCCAAAGGCAAATACGTAGCGGACTACGACCGGCGGGTGAGCTATCCGGTAGGGGCGCATATCTACTATGAAGGGAAGATATGCGAAGTGATCCGGGCGATAAGCGGGTACTAAGGCGCCGGCGGCGGTGGATTATTGGGAGGAGTATATCGAAATGTCGCCGGAATCGCCTGTGTATATGCGGTATTCGCAGTTCGGCACGTACTATAAGGGGGATGTAGTAGAATACAATGGTACCCCGTACTGTTGTTTGGCCGAGAACGGGTGGAAGTTCGGAGAAGTGCGTATCCCGATGGTAGCGGGTTGGAAAGAGGTAGAGAGCGAGCCGTGGCAACCGGTGGGATAAGCGCTGTGGGATGTGGTGTCCTTTGAAGATACATTCTATACGCTGGTATCTCAGGAGGGTTATGACAACAACCTGACGCCGGCCGTGTCCGATGCATGGGGGCGCTATCGCAGATTACGACCCCGTATACAACGACTACCTGATGGACGGGCACGACTATGTGGTGTATCAGGGGGCTGTGTTCGTGCCGGAGACAGACGTGAATGCCGATGTGCCGGAGATAGGCCGCAACCTGACCCCGGGCGATCCTCGTAATTACAACCTGAAAAAGCACATGGTGCGCCTGGCGCTGTACGAGCCTGACCAAGCTGATAGCTCCGAACAATGTAAGCGTAGTGCGGAGCGGGATCACGAAGATTCGATGAAATGGCTGTATGATGCGTCCAAGCTGCGGCTGAATCCGCAGATACCGCGCAAGGTGGCCGAGGATAACAAGCCGGTGACAGACTGGCAACTGGCGACATTTCAAAACGATTACGACCCCTACAAAAAACCCGTGGCTGACCTGACGCCCATGAAATTTTTCCATATACAGTTTCGAATCCTTTTTTGTGCTCAGGTTCCGGGTGTTACTTGGAAGCAGACTTATGGGACGATGTAATTTGCTGGAAAATAAGGGAAAATCTTATGCCGTGAATAAGATTATCGCTATTTTTAACGCAATTCTTAAACTACTAAATTTTTTAGGGACATGGAGTACTGTCGACGATGTAAAAGTAGGGAAAAATTTCTTTGAACGGATTCTTAATAGTATTTTATTCAGAGTTGCGCAGGCGCTTTTTGTGATTCAATCGGTCGTTTTTGATGCAATAATCCCCTTGCAATCACATTTTTATTATTAATCTGGTGTAATTAATGGTCATTTAATATTTAATGGTCATTTAATATTTAACACTCGTAAGTTAAAAAGTGTTAAGTAGTTATTGTTTTGTTGCTGAAATTATTATAAATTTACGACAATACTCCGTTATAGCGTTTTTAACGCTACTTAGATTATATAGTGATGAAAAATACGCCTGTTAATATTCATAGGATTTCTATTCAGATGATTTTGTTCGGCGAGTTGATGTTGAATGCCTGGATAATTTTATCTGAACTCCGGCAATTATAGTCGGCAAATCGTATGTTGCGAGGTGACTTTATTCTTGCGGCAGAAGAATATGGCAGACATTTTCTTTTATCCGGAGAGGAGTATTATTCAGAGATGGAAATTGTATATAAAAGAAACGCTTTAGAAGAAAATGGGATAGATTGTTAAAAATCGATAACCTGAGTAAGGTATATGACAGAAAAAGATGAAGAAGCCGATATTTCTCCTGTTGCCAATGACGGTCAATCTATATCAATAGACGATAATCAGGATGCCTGACAAGAGCGAAGAAGTTCAGGATATCATTGATCGGATGCCTACACGGTGGACGGAGCGCATTTCGTTGCTTACGGCATTGTTGATTTTAGGGATCATCGCGTTGGGTTTTATCATCAAATACCCCGATACGGTAGATGGTCAGATCTCAGTGACAGCCCATGCGGCTCCGGTACGTCTTGTGGCTAATACGAGCGGCAAAATGTACTTGCTTCGTGAAAGTGGAGATTATTTGTGTAAAGGAGATGTAATCGCTTATATCGAGAGCGGGGCCGACTATCGGGATATCCTGTACCTGGACTCAACACTACGTTCAACAGGTTTTGAGAATACCGGTATGGACTCGTTGCCCGGAGATCTGATCCTCGGTGACGTGGGTACGGCCTACAACTCTTTTATGGTTGCGTATGCCCAATACAATGGCTTCTGATTCAGTCGGACATTTATGAAACGATGCGTAGGAATCTCACGGGCAAGATCGCCCTTGATGAGCAGATCGTGGTGAACCTGGTCCGGGAAATCGAGCCTGAAGAAACAGGCTGTGGACAGCGCATATACACAATTAGATCGGGATAGCCTACTTGTAATACAAAACGCCTTGTCTGTGGCGGAGTATCAACAACAACGTAATAACTGTCTTGCTCTGGAAGAGGCGGTATTAACGTTGCAGAATAACCGGTTGGCCAAACAATCGGAGATTGCCCAGAATCGCTTGGAAATCCAGCGTATCACACTCGAAGAAAATGAAACCCGTGCTAAGACATTCGCCGAGGTGAATACGGCTCGCAATGCGTTGGAGAACGCTGTCAATGTATGGAAAGAGCGATATCTACAGTATGCACCGATCGACGGAGAATTGGAATACCTCGGCTTTTGGAGGAGAACAGTTTTGTCAGTTCCGGACAGGAGCCTTTTTACGGTTATTCCGGATAAAGGCGATTTCTTCGGTGAGATAAAGATTCCGGCTCAGGGAGCGGGAAAGGTCGAGGTGGGGCAGCAGGCCAACGTGAAATTGCTGAAATATCCTTATGACGAGTACGGTTATTTGCGTGGTAAGGTAAGTTCCATTTCACGGATCACAAACAATATCAATACTGAGAATGGAATCACCCCTACTTATTTGGTTACCGTATCGTTTCCGGATGGCATGACGACGAATTTTGGTCGCCGTCTTCCTCTCGATTTCGAAACGCAGGGCCAGGTAGAGATTATCACTAAACGAAAGCGACTGATCGAGAGATTGTTCGATAATCTGAAAGCCAAAGCGGAGAAATAATATATCCTGCCGATCCGTCACATCCAGAAATTGATTGTCTACTGTCCAAAGAAATTACCCCATAGGTTCAGTTGATCTGAATCGGAATCATTCATCGGACGTTTTGGTTTAATAAACAGTTCGCCTAAAGGCTTCCTCTCAAAGAGTACTTTGCCGACTACGGACGATAAAATATAAAGTTCCTGATCAATATGAAACATCTTTCTGGCAATGGCAAGCAGCAGGTAATCGCAGATGGCAATCCATATCTGCGAGTACTGCATTCTGGCTGGTCCCCGTAGAACGCCTTGATGTTCAGATGTTGCTTGATCCATTTGAAGAAACATTCCACTTGCCAACGTTCCTATAAAGTTCAGCAATGGTCAGGTAGGAGGAATGTGTGAAGTCATTGGTCAGGAACCGATAGACATTTCCCGTGGCATAATCCTCATACACAACCATACGGAGTGTATCCGGATACCATCGGGAGGTTTTTCAGTCCCGTCAGCCTGATAGTGGAATCGCTAACAACTCCTGTACTTTTTATCAACCGGATGCTCTTCTACCACCTCATACTTCATGTTGTCCTTGGCCCTGGTGACAAAGAAAGCCCGCTGGCGATGAAAGTGGAGGAACAACTGCTTGAAATCCACATATCCCTTGTCCATGAGGTAGTAATTACCAGGCTCCACGGGTGCGAGGCTCATTGCTTTGGAGTCATGGACCATGGCTTCCGTCAGATAAATAAATGTGGGAATCGTTCCCCGCAAATCCAGCAGAGTATGCATCTTTACACCACCTTTATCATGATGAAGTCTTGCCCATGGACAGAGTTGCAGGCAAAGTTTCATCGTACTGCTGTCGAAGGCATAGACGATTCCGTCCACGTCGAGTCTGGAAGGCTCATGGCGGTACAGGTATCTCGCTTGTGCAATCAATATCTGACCGAAGTCGTGATAGATGCGCCAGTCCTTGGTCCCGTTGATATGTGCCAAAGTCGAGCGTTGGATATATTTGATTCCGGACGAGTACAACTTGAAGGACAGGGCAACCAGCGTTGCATCAATGCTGCGCAGGCTATCCTGGCCGGTGAACTGGGCAAAACTCATCACCATGAACTGGTCTCTGCATTTGAACTCGATGGCATGTCGGTTGCCATTTATCTCTTTACGCATTTGTCAAACTCATATCTCGGTATGAGCGACATTATCTGAGCGAATACGGTCTTTCCCTGATTCATGATTTCTATCTCTTGCAATACTATTTGCAAAAGTATAAAATCAAATCCCGGAAAAATTTTATTCGCGTAATGCATTAATATAAACTAATTTAAATCATGTCTGAGAAAATTTCTTTTGGACAGTAGTGTTGTCCAACCTATTCACCCAACTTTATGTTTAAACTCTTTCCGGTTGAATATCAGATGGACTCGCAAGACTGCGGGCCAGCTTCGCTGAAGATTATTGCAAAATATTTCGGTAAATATTATTCGTTGCAGTATTTGCGCGATCAGTGCGGTATTCGCAGAGAGGGAGTGTCGATGCTTGACTTGAGTACTGGCGCAGAGAATATCGGCCTGAGGACATTGGCGATCAAATGTACGATCGACGAGTTGGTCGGTAAGGTGCCTTTCCCAGCGATCGTATTCTGGAATGACAACCATTTCATAGTCGTTTATCATGCAAGCAAAAAGTATATCTGGGTCTCCGACCCGGCTAAAGGTCGGGTGAAATATACCCACGAGCAGTTTCGTAAGGGGTGGTATCCGAAGGGTGAGAAGCGAGGTAAATTGCTGGCTGTAGAGCCGACGGCCGAGTTCAAAGATTCCGAGGCAGAGAAAGAAGTACGGAAGAATGAAGCCTTCCTGCGTATTCTCAAATACTTTGTCCCGTATAATAAGAATTTTATGCTGGTGTTTGCCATCATATTGATCGTCACCCTGCTCTCTGGACTATTGCCGTTTATTTCGAAAGCGGTTATTGATGTAGGGATTAAGACATCGGATATCAATTTCATTAACATGGTGCTGATTGGCAATATTGCCATTCTTTTGAGTGTTACGATCTTCAATGTAGCGCGGGACTGGATACTGATGCATATCACCTCGCGCGCCAATATTTCACTGATTTCAAACTACCTGATCAAGTTGATGAAGTTGCCTGTAACTTTTTTTTTGAGAATAAGTTGCTGGGCGATATTCTACAACGGGCACAAGATCACGAACGCATCCGTAGTTTCATCATGAACAACTCGTTGGCGCTGATTTTCTCAACGCTGACATTTATATTATTCTCCATTATTCTGCTGGTCTATAACGCCGTTATCTTTTACATTTTTATTGCGGGGTCGCTTTGTACGTGATTTGGGTATTGCTGTTTTTGAATATCCGCAAAAAGCTGGACTGGGAGTACTTTCGAGCTGGTTTCGCGAAATCAGAGCTATTGGGTAGAAACCGTTGAGGCCATCGAGGATATTAAAATTTACAACTACGAGAAGCATCGGCGATGGAAATGGGAGGCGATTCAAGCCGGTTTATACCGAGTGAACAAGCGCGTATTGTCGGTAACGAATATGCAAAACCTGGGGGCTCAATTTATCGAAAATATAAAGAATATGGGCATCGTGTTTTATTGCGCGATGGCGGTGATCCGGGGCGATATCACTTTTGGGGTGATGATCTCGACGCAGTTCATTATCGGGATGCTCAACGGACCGCTCGTACAGTTTATCAACTTTATTATCTCGGCCCAATATGCAAAGATTAGTTTTTTGCGTATGAACGAGATCCGGCAACTGGATGACGAAGAGGATCTACTGACGGTAGGTAATTCGATGATTATTCCAGAGGACAAAACCATAACGCTGGAGAATGTGTTCTTTCAATATTCATCCAACGCTCCGGTCGTATTAAGGAATGTTTTCCTGATTATTCCTCAAAGTAAAGTGACGGCTATCGTCGGGGTAGCGGTAGCGGTAAATCGACGTTACTTAAATTGCTTATACGGTTGTATAAGCCAACTCATGGGGAGATCAAGATGGGGGCATGAACGTACAGGCAATAAACTTGCGTAAATGGCGAAACATGTGCGGAGTGGTAATGCAGGACGGGAAAATGTTTTCGGATACGGTCTTGAATAACATCGTGCTCGACGATGAACATATAGACTACGATCGCCTGCGTGAGGTTTGCCGCATTGCGCAAATCGAGGACGAAATCAACTCAATGCCTAAGGGGTTTGAAACAAAGATCGGAGAGACGGGACGAGGACTGAGCGGTGGCCAGAAACAGCGTTTACTGATTGCCCGAGCGCTATATCGTAATCCAGAATTTCTGTTTTTGGATGAGGCAACTAACTCGCTCGATGTGATAAACGAGAAGAAGATCACCGATGCGTTGAGTGCGGCATTTAAAGATCGTACGGTAATCGTCGTAGCCCACCGGCTGAGTACAATCCGTAATGCCGATCAGATTGTTGTGCTCGATAAAGGTGTGATCGTTGAAATAGGTAACCATGAAACTCTGATGGAGAAAAAGGGTACTACCATGCGCTCGTATCGTCTCAGATGCAATGTTGAATTATCAATAAGCTAACCGGAATATGCAAAAACGATTTTGTTGTTACTTTCACTTTTCGTAGGGGGAGCACTCTATGCACAGGAACGGTGGTCGCTTGAACGTTGTGTCAACTATGCTTTGCAACATAATGCACAGGTGCGCAGGGCACTGGTTACGAGTAAAGAATATAATGTTCGTCTTAATACGGCCCGTAACAACCGCCTACCTGATCTGAATGCCAGTTTCGGGCAAAATATCTATTTCGGTCGCGGTCCATCGCGCGATGGAACATACAAAGACAATACCCAAATGTCGACATCAATGGGGGTAACGGCCAGCCTGACGGTATTTGCCGGTTTGAGAATCAAGCATGATATTTCAGCGCGACACCTCGACCTAAAAGCATCATTGCAAGATTTGGAACGGGCCCGTGAGGATTTGTCGCTTCAGATCACATCGTTATTTCTTCAAGCGCTTTTCTGCAAGGAGCCTTTTTGTCGGCGTGGCTGAACGGCAGACTGAATTGAGCCGTAGACTAGTGGAGCGTAACGAATTGATGTTGCAGGGGGACGTAGTGTGGAGGCAGCACTACTCGAAAGTCGTGCGCAACTTTCGAACGATGAGTTGAACCAGGCGCAATCAGAGAATAACTTGACTCTTGCGCTACTCGCATTGAGTCAAGCGCTGAGTCGGGAGAGTGCTGAGGATTTCGATATTGAACCACCGGCAACCGATTCGATCAGTCCGGATGCTCTCAATAGGATCAAACAGCCTTCAGCCATATTCGAAACTGCCGTATCCATACGTCCGATGATCCGAGCCGAAGAATTACGGTTAGAAAGTAGTGCTCGGGCGTTACAAATAGCTAAGGCAGCCCGGTACCCGCAGGTCGTGTTGAGCGGAGGATATAGCAATAGTTATTTCTATTCGTTTGTTTCCGGTTACAATAACGTGGCGTTCTTTAACCAACTTCGTAACAATGGGAATGAATTTCTCGGGTTGAGCGTTAATATTCCAATATTCAACCGCATGGCCACGCGCAATCAAATCAAGCTCGGCCCGGATCGCAATAGAAGCCCAGCAGATTGTCGTAAGTGAAGCTCGCCTTGCGTTGCGCAAAGAGATCGAGACAGCATACTACAATGTACGCACCTCGTTTAAAAAATACACAGCGGCCGCACAATCGGTACTTTCGGCTACCGAAGTATTCAATTACGAGGAGAACCGGGTAGCTGCCGGGCGTAGCAACATGTACGATTACAACGATGCAAAAATGCGGCTCGAAAAAGCGGAATCGAATATGTTGCAGGCCAAGTACGAATTTATCTTCAACCGGAAAATACTCGGATTTTATGCCGGAGAACCAATAACTTATTAATGAGGAATTTTATCATGGGGCTTTACTTTCCAAAATATTTACCACTCTGTGTATGCCGTGCTTCAGCAATAAACTGTTGGCTTCCGGAAAGTCATGGAGCAAATGAGCCAGTGATTGATCGAATATTTTTGTGTTTTTATCAGGGGGAAAGAAGCGGTATCGAAATCCAGACTCTTTATTTTGTATCAATATGCTTGTGTTTGATTTAATGGATAGTTTTCAGTTGATTGTCCTAATAACTCTTAAACAAATTTGTATATGTCTATTTCGGTAGCAATGTGCACATACAATGGCGAAAGTTATTTGATCGAGCAATTAGAATCGATCATCAACCAAACAATGCCTGTGGATGAAATCGTGATTTGTGACGATGGTTCTACGGATAGCACCTGTCTGTTAGTAGAGCAGTTTATAAAAACCAGTCGCATTTCAATTAAATTTATAAAGAATGGTAGGAATATAGGATTTACTAAAAACTTTGAAAAAGCCATATGTTTGTGTTCGGGGGATATTATTTTTTGTCAGACCAAGATGATATTTGGTTCCCAGACAAAGTTGAAAAAATCTGTATGTTTTTCAATGAACATCCGGATATTGATTATGTTTTTACAAATGCTATTTTGGTCAATCATGTAGGGGTAAATAGTTTTCATAAAACCTTATTTGATGTCGTAGGCATGACTAAACGTAATAAAAAATTATTTGATCAGGGGTATTGTCTGGATGTTGTGTCGACATCCGGGAAAGTGACAGGTGCAACAACTGCGGTTAGAGCATCATTTATACCATATTGTATTCCATTTCCTGATATCGATAATCTGGCCATACACGATGGGATGATGTCTGTGTGTGCTGCAATACGAAATAAAATCGCTTATATAGACCAAACCCTGATAAAATACCGAATTCATGGTAAACAATCTATTGGTTTAGGTTCATTATTCAAGCGCTCTGTCAAGAGGTGGGAATTAGCGGATAGCCTTTTGATGTGGCACGAACGCTTAATTGACAGATATCTTGAGGAAGACTTGGAAAGACTCAGATTTGTTTACAAAAGATTTTGGGCAATAAGGTCATATAATAGTCTCTTTTTTAATTGCCAATATGTTTCTGAGAGGTGAATATCGGCAATATTATTCACGAAAGTGCTGTTATACATTTTATCGAGATTTAAAAGGAATTTTTATACGCAAAATCGATGCAATAAACGGTTTAATACATATGCGACGTAAAGAACGACATTATTTTAATACTTAGGATTATGGGTAAACATGATAACGTAAAATACAGATTGATTCTTGATACGAAAAATACCTCGCAAAAGGTAAAATGCAATCCGTTGGATAAATCATATAAGACTATCATTAACCATTTTACAACATTACCTTTATGGATAAAGCGCCGGCGTTTTTTATCTCCTGATATCAACATTGTACAATTTGAGTATAAATGTGATATGCCAATAAGTTATTTTGGATTATCTATACGGTTTAATATGTTAAAAATAAGGGTATTGATGCCACTGATACATGGAAGAAATGTACGATTGATATTTCTTCGCATAAAGAATTGCTAAGTCAGTGCATATTGCGTGATGATTTAATGACTCTTCGGTTGCATATCGCCCCATTCCCAACGTCTCCTGCTATCCGGATTAGATTCCGAAAATTCACATTAAGAAGTTATTGGCCGGAAAATAAAGCTAATAAAGTACAAGCAAGGAAAGATTATCAATCTCAGATTGATAAATTTGATCTATATAAATATTTATATGAATCTGAGTACTCCTGCAAAATAGACGAAGTTTTTGTTTCAGATGAGAAGATCAGAATTACAGGTAAGATTTGTCAAGTGGAAGACGTTTTGTATATCGGAGAGATTCCGATTTATAAAGAGATTAGCCCTGAGTCAATACGTATTCACTCAGTAATTACACCGCAGAATAACCATTTTGTATTTCTGTCGAACGATATGTTATAACTGATGGGATTATTTATGATAGATTATATTCCCGATGGGTCGTAACAATAAAAAACATCCAATGGCTTGGCAATGTGTTCTTATTCCCAGTTCTGCTCTTCGCTAACGACGAAAAATTGCATTCCGACCGAAACTCCTAAGAACAAAAAGGGGTTAGGTGATTATGTTTTTAAATCCTTGTGTGTCAGATATTGATGATTTGGGGATATCCTATGTTACGGTCAATTTTAGGATTAATAATTTCCTCCGTTCAACTCCATGCAAAAAACAATATTGAGTTCAAATATGCCGGAAAAACTTATTATTTTGATGAAAGCCTAATAAAAAGAGTATGATGCGACTTTATTAAGCCTTGCACAAAAAAAGATCAATGTATCTGCTATTATTTTACTATATCCAGAAAGAAAGAGTGTGGACAAAGGATCGGGCACTTATTAGAACATCCCAATTATGATCAGATAGGGGAGTATAGCATGCCTAATTTGACAAATCTGGAATCTGCAAGTTTGTATTGCGCTGCGATTGAGTTTCTTGCATCCAGATATAGTAGGTCCGACTGTAAGTATGGGCATATACATCGGTGGATTGTACATAATGAAGTGGATGCGGGAGTAGGTGTGTGGGACCAATATGGGAGATGTTGATATGATGCAATATATGGATACTTATATTAGATCTATGCGTTTGATATACTATACAACATACAAATACAACTCGAACACGGAAGTGTTGATATCTCTAAGCCATTATTGGTACGATCATTTTGAAGAACCTAATTGTCATCCATCTGCTCATTTATTAAAATTATTAATTGATTACACTAAAGCGGAAGGCGACTTTTTTGGGAATAGCCTTTCACCCATATCCTGAATCATTAGTTAATCCAAAGTCATGGTTAGATAAAAATGCAACTATGAAGATTGATACGAATTTGATTACGTTTAAAAATCTTGAGATTCTTGACGCATGGATTCAACACCCCAAAGTATTATATCAAGGAATTACAAAAAGAACTTTATTATTGTCGGAGCAGAATCCCAATTCTATGGATTATTCTGAAAAATCCCAACAAGAGCAGGCGGCCAGTCTTGCATACGTATGGAAAAAGTGTGTGCCTGCAGGGGAATTGACGCATATATTGCACATAGGTGGATTGATGACAGGACAGAGGGAGGGCTGAAAACCGGACTAAGGAAATATGCGGATTTTTACAAGATCCATATGGAAAAAAAGATGGCGTGGTTTGTCTATCGCGCATTGGGTACTGCTGAAGAAGACGAGCAGTGTGAGTTCGCAAAAAAAAATAATTGGTATAAATGATTGGAAAGAGATCATGTACGAAATTGATGTAAATTGAAATATGAAAAATGAAGTGGGAATCTATTTTGACGGGGACGCCAATTACAGGATGCGTCTAACAAACTTATACAAATAACAGAAATTCTGTGCCGACGGCAACATAATCTGGACACAGGAGGCTTGATGTATGGTAATGTCGGAGTTCTATTGTTTTTATTTTATTTTTGGAAATGGAGAGGAGACGAAGCAGTTTATAAAAAGGGCTGCTGATATGTTAACCAGTATTATTAAAAAATTAATTCAGGGTTGATAAATTGTGATTATCAATTAACAGGATTATCTTTTGATAGTGGAATTAGTGGGACTGAATGGTGTATAAACCATTTACATCAGAATGCAATAATTGAAGGACGTATTGAAAATATGTTAGGGATAAATGATCCTGTTGTTTACCATCAAATGATTGAGTACGTTCAAGAACCTAATATGCCACATCTTTTACAGGCACTCCCAAATCAGTCTATATGGTGTAAGTCGTAATAGTCGCTTATCGAAAGAATACTTAAATCGCCTATTGATAGAATTGACAGATCGATTTTGTTATTCGCAAACGAATTTGATCGAAACGATGCACCCTGATTTGATTGCAAAAACCCGTGTGATTGTAGAGATGATCAAACAGAAATACCCGGACAATCCTATTGCAGGCACATTGTCCGCATATTTAAATAAATTGTTGATCAAGAGACTCTCTCAATATTCTGAAAATCTTTTCTTTGATAATCTATATTCATGGTATATACTACTGATGAGCCCTCAGTATTCGAACTTAGCCATAGAAATATTGAATAACAAATCATTGGAGGCTATCGAATACATCGACGATCTTAAAATGGATTCAGGTCTTGAATGCGGATTATTGTCTGTTGCTCATCATTTTAATCATATATATCAATTTTCTAAAGATATAAAATTCAAGAATGTAGCTTGTCTATGTTATAGTAAACTATTACAAAAAATCAGAAATTCGAGGTGCCGAAAAAATTTGGCAGACTGCTTCAAAAGGCATATGGTGTCAACATGATGGATTACTTAATGGACTATCAGGGATAGGGCTGTCTTTACTTTCAGCGGTATCCGATATCGAACCAAAATGGGATGAATGTTTGTTTCTATCTCCTGAAATTTTCTAAGGCAGAATATAAATCGGAGCAGGAAGTCTGAGTACAGAATCAATAGAATCTCTCACACGAGGTTGCTGATTTCTTTTAATAATCTTAGTTATTGAATCTTCAAAACGCTCAAATCCTCTTTTTGTGCCTCTTTTTGTAAGTTTGGGTGTAACATTTATAGATTCCTGATGCAAAAAGTTTACCATGCTTAAAGGTCAATTTTAAAAAGGTTCATTAACCCAAGATATAAACTCTTGTTTTTCAGCATCTCTAACCGGTTTTGCATATAATGTCCCGCTAAACCAATCTGCTGTACATAAATCGCGCAGTTGAAATACAGAATCACGTTGCTGTAGACTTTCTTTCTTGAAAGTTTTATTGAGAAATCGCTCCATAACCCGATAATACGGCAGAGGAATTTCAACTAGGCTGAATGGGTCATTGGCTGCATACAGGATTCCGGAAAGATAAAGAGAATCATGTTGAACAGACCATATTGCTGCATATGATTTTCTCTCAAACCCTATTGTTCCCTTATATAAGAATTGCATGTATTTGGCATTTGGGAGCGTATAATATATGGATTTATATTCTTTAAATTCTTGTAACGGGCTATAAGACATTAAATAAGGTGTATTGCCGATATAAAGATAATCGCTAGTACTTGTCGCAAAGCGTCCCGGAATATGAGACTTGGAACGGCATCCAACCAATGTCGTTAAAAAAACAAATAACCGTAATAACAGATTTCATAAAATAGCGAATAGTGATTTGTCACCTTATTGACAAGGGTATAAACGTCTCATTGATATAATCCGTCCCTGTCTGAAAGTCAATTCGTAAAACGGAGCCATTGCATTATTATCCTTTAGGAAAAGTTGTTGAATATAAAATACGCCCGTTACCCATGTCGCTGTCATAACTTTAGACGATGAAATTTCAGGAGATAAGAATTGGATTCGTTCGTCCGTTATAAATGATAAATTCAGGAATTTTTGCAAATCATCATATAATTCAAGAGACCACTCTCGACTTTCGTTGTTTTTTTTATTGAATCAGAATGCTCTAACATGCATAGCTGCAGTGAATCATAAACCAAACTCCATATAGCAGTACAATTCTGGACAATATTTTTTGAAGTGATCGTATCAGAATGAAAAGACTTGAATCCACGAATGCAATCCAATGGGGAACGGCTTAGTTGATAAGAGGTATTCCCTGAGTAAAGGATATCGTTGGTATTACTGGTAAAAGAACACGGGACATTTTCCTTGTCAGATGAACAAGAAGCGCAACAAATCCAATTTAATAATATTATGCCAATGATCGAACAATGTTTCATAATTAGAAATGATTCAATAAGAGGATGGTATGTAAAATCCGGGGGAGTCTTTTCTACTAATTCCTTGTAATATTTCAATCTTTGTTCAATTGTATATTGGAAGTGTGCTGAGCAGTGAGAGAAATATGGATCGTTTTTTCTGAGCTAAATATGCCATATATTCTTGTTGATTAGTAGTCATATCAGAATTGGTATGCTGTTTATGTGTAAGTTCGTGTGTTAAAACCAGGCAAATTTCATAAAAGTTACTTCCGGATACGGCGCTTCCAGAATAACTTAGGTATATCTGTCGAATTAGGGTCATACATAGCTTCATCCCCAGGCAGATCTGCCATGTAAATTTGAGCATCAGCGAGTTTTGATGCTATTGCAAAATTTGAGCACCGCCACCTGCTTGAGAAAATAAAGTGGCGAATTGATTTAGGTTGGATTCATCAGTGCATCCGACGGAATGAAATGTTGCTGCATCGATAACTCGAATTTTATCACCCTTGCCGACATAATCCAAATATTCACCAGTCGGCGTATAGTAATAATCACCCCCGATCGTTGCAGTTTGTTCTGCTTTTTTCCATAGGCTGCATTTCTGCGGCTAAACGGTCTAAATTGAATTTTTCCATGAATTAAATATTATTTATATTCTATATTTTGATACATTGTAGGTAGTAGGATATGTAAGTGTCGCTAAGGTAATATATGATTTGTTAAAAAACAAATATTTTCTGGTTGATATTGTAGAATTAATGAAAAAATATCTTCAATTAGTTATCTGCCTTATTTTGTAATTTCCGTGTAGTTTGTTTGACAATGCAGGCTTTGCGAAAGACTTAAAAAGTATTTGAGATAATATTAATACGAGGAATGTAACAAAAACCACCGGCTCCCTTTGAATTACTATAGGGAGCCGGTGGTTTTTCGTGATGAGTCTTTTATTTTTTCGACTTTTCCAGAGATACCTGACGGAATTCTTTTCATCAGTTTGGTCAGTTCAAGGGTCGCTTTGCGGGCGCGGGTGCCGGCTGCTTTGTTACCATTTTCGAGTTGCCGGGTCGCATCGGTAGAAAATTCAGCCATCTTGGCCTGGATCTTCTCAAATAATTCTTTCATTTTTATTGAGTTTTAAATGTGACGGGCAAATATACGATTTTTGTGGAATATCGTTATGTCGCGTTTTTATAGTTCCGATGTAGTAATTTTTGTCGGTTTGAGGTGTATTAATTAAATCGGTTGGGTGGGGGAAGGCTAGGTGTCTTTGTTCAATGATTTATCGGGATTTACAGATTACGACAAACTTCTTGCATAATTCTATAAAAGATAGTACCTTTGCTTAATAGGTAGGTAAAGTGACGTAAAATGCTGGACAAATACGTCAGTCAGAATCGTTACCAAATCGTTACTGTTTGAAATATTGGAATGCGGTAAGCATTAATAAATAGGCAATTGCGAGGATGGGTTCGAATCCCGCCTTCTCCGCTGAACTTCCGGACAATTCCGGATGAAATTCAGACAAAAGCCTATAAATATTAGATTTATAGGCTTTTTGTTGCCTCTGAATCGACATTCCAAAACATCAAAAAGACAACAACTGACAAAATATCGTTACCAGATCGTTACCTTTTTTTCAAATGGCAAAAAGGTAACGATTTGTCCGAAAAATGACTGTGTAAAGTCCACATTTTACGAAGTTTATTTATCTCCAAGTTTAGGGATATTCCCTATTATTAATTGAATTAAACAACGTGAGATATGAAAAGCACATTTTCAATTCTGTTCTACCTGAAAAGCTTTCTAATAGATGTAACTATCTGATATAATGTGATTTGTGATTAAATCTCGCTTAAACGGGTTACGATTTACAAACCTGCCAACTGCACAGTATTTCTCACGTTTGCTTTTTCAAATAACGCTTTTGTTCGATACAAAGGTAACACTTTCTTTTCTAAAACGAGAAGATACCAAATAAAATTTTGTACCTTTGCAATCGTTAGACAATAGAATGCAAATATGAATCGGATAAAAGAGGTATTGGAGGCTAAGGGCATTAGTCAAACGGAACTGGCAAACAGACTTGGAAAGACTTTCAACATGGTCAATCTATATGCTACAAACAAGGTGCAGCCTCCCATTCCTGTTTTATATCAGATTGCAGACATTCTGAATGTTGATGTCAGAGAATTGTTAATACCCAACAAGATTAGTAGATAGCTTGGTAAACAACGAAAAGAAGATACGATGGCAAATAATAATTTGAAAGAAGCAAAGGCGGCTAAAAACGACGAGTTCTATACTTAATTCCACGACATTGAGGTGGAAATGAATGCGTACCTTGAATATGACCCGAACGTATTCAGGGGAAAGACTGTTTTATTACCTTGCAATGACCCTGAATGGAGCAACTTTACACGTTTCTTTGCCGCCAAGTTTGATGAACTTGGATTGAAGAAATTGATTTCTACGAGCTATGCACCGGAAAGCAAGAAATATAAGACACCGTACCAGCCGTCTTTATCCGAGTAAGATGCCCCGCAATTCGACCCGCAGAAAACATCCGTTAAAGGCAAAATATTCGTATTGGAACAGGACAGAAGCGGAGACGGGCGCATTAATATAGACGACCTTGAGTGGGAATACTTGGAGGGGATGGAGATTTCCGCAGCAAGGAAGTGACAAAAGCTGCGGGATGAAGCGGATTTTATCATCACAACCTGCTATTTTCCCTTTTCAGGAGTTCTTGGCATGGATAATGGATGTGGAAAAAGGTTTGCCGTGATAGGTAACATGAATGCCATCATCTACAAGGAAGTCTTCCTCCTGATAAAGTCAAACCGCATCTGGCTCGGTGCAACTAACTTCAATGTAGGGCTGTTGATAGAGTTCCAGGGGTATGCTGGTACACGAGTATTGAGCACGGTCGTCGTCACGAACTACTCCCTTTGATGACAATGGCAGACAATCTTTGTTTTTCCAAACATAAGGAGATAAAAGGCAAGACGGCATACGACCATTATGACAATTACGATGCCATATAAGTTTTTTGCAGATGCTATTCCCTCTGATTATGACTACGTTATGGGCGTTCCTATCTCTTTCTTGGATAAGTATTGCCCGGAGCAATTTTAAATCTCGATTCGATTCTGTTGAACTCCTTTCTCGCAATTCTTCCGTCTCGCTGCTGGTAAGGAAGATGCTTCGCTACATAATCATTGAACCCCTCCGGATCTTGTATAATAGCATCGATTAGCTTCTGAAGATATAAGGGCAACTTTACAAAGAAATCCCTTTGCCATTCATTGGGAAAACAATCACCTATTCTGTCTCCATATCGGGAATAATTCGCAATAGTAAAATACGAGTGTTTCCTGTCCGAGAATTGTATGGTACGATTTTCTTTATATCTGGCGGAGCTAACATGATACCATACCATTTCCCTGGGATTTGACAATTCCCAATCCCGGAGGTATTCTTCCTTGCTCTCATATTCTCCGTCTGCAATCGACGCTTCGCAATCTCCCCATTCTTCCGGAGTAGGGCGGGGCAATTCGGTATAAAATCCCTGTATTCATCGTCACTCATCTCTTCCAGTTGAGCAAATTGCTCCTGAAGTTTAACTAACATCTTCAATGTATCGTTATCAACCACGATTTCTGTATCGCTCCTGTTTCCAAGCCGTTCGAATATCGTAGCATTCAAACCGCATTCCTTTGCCAAGTCTATGAAAAAGATGCCTGGTAAAGATTGTCTTCTTATGTCGTTCCATATCTCATTCGTTTTCAAATCGTTAAAAATTTCCCCGGATCAAATCCATTGATTACATGCTCATTTTCAAATGCATATCCCATCTGGTTGCAAATCACTTTTGTACTCCCGATTTCTGTGTCGATATTGGTATGCGAATGTCCGTAAATCCATGCATCTATCCTGCTGCCGGCTATCAGTTCTTCATATTCAGTAGCAAAGGCACTGTTCAATACGGAACCTTTATGCTGAGGAGCAACAACCTGCAAAGTAGGCAGGTGGTGAGTCACGACCACTATGTGTTCTGCCGTACTTTCGGCAAGACTCTTTTTGATATGACCTAAACAGAAGTCATGCATCTGATTATACGTTTCCGTTTGGAGCAGTTTCCCTTTATACATGGTCTGACGGAAATCGTTAAGTCCTTTCCAAACGAAATATTCGTCTGCCGGTTCGATATGCGACCAGAGTAAAGTCATTATTATCCACTCCCACATCATATTGCGTCGGGAAAATCATATCCAGCCGTGAAGCGTCTTTTCCCGTGTTATATTTGCTCGTATGCACGTGCCCGAACAGTTGCCACGTATTCCCGTAAGCACCTCCATAGCAGAGGAACGGACAATGGTTCAGGTAGATTTTCTGCTTGTCAACCTCTATATGCATTTGCATGATTGTCAATTCAAACCTACTGGTGTACCCTTGCCTGATATTTTTTTGGATCATGATTACCGAGAATGAGATAGATTTTTCCATTCGGTCTGTTAAGAATCTTGGTCCATTCATGGGATCCTCCCAGACAAAAATCCCCCAAATGAAACACGATATCATCTTGACTAACTACCCGGTTCCAATTTTCGATCAGTGTTTCATTCATGTCTTCTACATTCTTGAATGGCCTCTTGCAAAAAGCCAATGATATTCGAATGATAAAAGTGCGTGTCCGATGTAAAATACACCTTGCTTCCGTCAAACTTGTAATTCATTTTGCTCTCTTTTGTGCACATCACTGTGCGGTTAATTAAAATTGGTTGTTCTTGCACTCATTGGACGGAAATGACGGGAGAGGAATTGCACGGAGCAAACAGTCACCAATGGGCATAAAACAAAATAGTTGGAAAGTTCGGTAAGGACTCTCCAACTATTCTGTTATTTATTCTAAGATCAAGATACGAGCATCTATCGCATCTTATCTCCTATATGTGTTCGCTGGAAAGTATTTATGAAATTTGCAGACGTTTCAATGCTCCAAACATGAAGAACATACGACCGAACTCCGAAGCATTTGTTGCCTCGAATTGCCGTTTGGGATAATATGTCTATTCTATTTTGCAGCATTGTAAATTTTCAAAAATGGCGCAGATGTACAGAATAATTTCGCAATACTCCAAATATTTTTTCAGTGAATTATTCAAATCACCCTATAAAAATCGCTGTGAGACTTAAGAGGATGTTCAATATGCCATGATTCGAATACTTGCGAATGGTTGGGAATATTTATCAAATGTATTATATGAAATCTCATTGGTGATGATTTCTGCTGTTATATTCAAATATACCAATCGCTTGATTATCAGAATATATTTTGGCTGAAAAACAATTCAGTTCTATTTGGATATTATCTGTAATTTGGATAAGTTTAAGAGGTACTGATAAAATTTGCCTATTTATCACTGTTAAATTGTATGAGGGACAGAATTTTGTCCCTTGTATCCGTTCAGGGAACAAACGGGGGACAAAATTATGAAAAATTGATACAATACTTTATTATTCCTGTGCATTTAATGTGTTGATTATCAATATTGTCGAAGTCGGATTGTTTCTTCTTTCATTTCCCATTGTTTGTTGTGTGATATGCTGATAATCAGTTTGTTGTGTGCGATTATTTGCCGATGCAGCATACCGAACAACTTGAATGTGAAAGAGTTGCGTTTTAAACGGTAGAAAAGTCTTTTTCTCGCTTGTTTTTCAGGTCAAAAACCGTCCGTTTTGCCGCACTTTTCACTTGAATCAGAACCAACGGGAAAAACTTCCTTTTCCCGTCCGAAGTCCACCTGTTTTCTATCCATTGCGAAGGTACGAAAATAAGTGGGATTTTCACCAACTGATGTCAACTAAAAAGCAAGATGCAGTCACGAAGATTTTGCAGCCAAAAGAAAAAACAAATTTGTATCATTGGTAGGCTTCGGCAAATCGGCTTGTCTGTTTGGCGAAGCCATCTCTTTTCTTCCCTTAGTTCTGACTTTACTTTAATTGGCGTATATATGAGTACGGGGATAAAGTAAAGTCACTTTCGACATAAGTTGTACCGAAAAAATTGAAAGGATGTAGAAAAAGTGTAGAATTGAAAGATGTGTTTCAATAGAAAAGTGTATATTTGCATAATCAAATCTTTTAGAAAAGTGTAGAACCAATGCTATACAGAAAGATCCGATCATATATAGATGACTACCTCCAGGACTAACGAGGACAAGATTCTCCTTATTGAAGGAGCGCGGCAGATAGGCAAGTCTTACATCATAAGAGATGTAGGGACAGAACTCTATGACAACTATGTGGAGATAAACTTCGTGGAAGACGATGCGGGCGACAAGATATTCAAGAATGTCCGCACAACGGAAGAGTTTTACTTGAACTTAAGTATGGTCGCAGGATCCAAAATTTGGACAGATATGAAAACACATTGGTCTTCATTGATGAAATTCAGCATTATCCGCAATTTTTGACTATGCTCAAGTTTTTGAGGCAAGAACACCGGTATCGGTTTATATGCAGCGGAAGTCTGTTGGGAATTGCATTGAAAAAGACCGTTTCGGTTCCAGTCGGAAGTATTATCCCCAAGAAAATGTACCAATTTGGACTTTGAAGAATTCCTGATTGCAAATGATTTCGGCGAGGATGCGATTGTGCATCTGAGAAAATCCTTTGAGCAGAAACAGCCTTTGTCCCCGGAGGTTCACGATAAGGTGCTGAATCTTTTCAAAAGATACCTGCTCGTGGGAGGTATGCCGGATGCGGTAAATGAATATTTAAACAGTCATAATATCGTCAAAGTGAGAGAGGTTCAGGAGGCTATCAGAGAATTGTATGGTGTCGATGCTTCCTGTTACGAAGAGGACGCTGCCAAGAAACTGTATATCCGCCGTATCTATGATATGATTCCTTCTCAGATGGAGAACAAGAAGAAGCGGATTGTGGCAAAAGATATATTAGACAGGAAAGGCGATAGATTCAGCAATTATGTGGAAGAGTTTGAGTACCTGATCAATTCTGGTATTACGATACCATCTCATGCAATCAGCAATCCGAAATATCCCCTAGCAGAATCCCAGCAGAAAAATTTGTTGAAACTGTACATGAACGATGTAGGTATGCTTACTTCCCAGTTGTATCATTACAATATCCAGCCAATACTGAACGACATTGCCAGCATTAACCTTGGCTCTGTTTATGAAAGCGCTGTTGCCCAGGAGCCCTGAAAGCACATTACGAAAAATTGTTTTACTACGACAATAAGCAGAAAGGTGAGGTAGACTTCCTTGTTGATGACAGTAGCACCATGAGCGTCCTGCCTATTGAAGTTAAATCCGGAAAGGATTATACAGTTCATAGTGCATTGGATAACCTGATGACAAATCAGGACTACCATATTGTTTCATCTATTGTTCTCTCAAACGAAAGGGAAATAAAGACAAAAGGAAATATGCTTTATCTCCCGATTTACCATGTTATGTTCCTTGAGAACAAGGTGCCGGAAAAAGAAAACCTGTACTTTTAAGGTTAATACGAATGGAATATTTGCAACGAATCAGAGATATGTAAAAAAAGATTAGTAGCTACAATAAAGCACTATAAAAATCGTTTTATGTAATTATACAAGACAGAAAAAAAGGATTATGCTATTACAAAAAATCTATATAAAAGGCTATCGTAATTTCAAAGAGGTTACAGTCAATTTAAATAAAAATAGTCTTGTTATAGGAGCAAACGATGTGGGTAAGACAAACCTGATTCATGCTATGCGTTTGCTTTTAGATAAGGGCTTTTCAGATTATGACTTTGAATTGAATGATTCGGATTTTTATGCGTATGAAGATACACAAGAGGTAATCATTAGGGATATATTTCACTGATGTGACAGATGAGTGCGTTATTGCAAGGATGCCTGGCAAGTATAGCGATGCCGGTGAGATGGTGATACAATATAAAGCAGCGAAGGAGAAAGGCAAAGTTAATTACCATTTCTATTGTGGTAAGAGTGATAATGAGACGGATTTAACTGAAATTGAAGGTCCTTGGTATAGACGATTCTTGAATTTGAAATATATAAGTAGTAGAAGGGATTTTTGGGGATATATCAACAAGTCGAAGAATATGCTTTTAAATCAGGCAAAAGATAAAGAGAATCGAAATTATTGAACAAGATGATGCTTTGTATGACGATATAGCAGAAAAACTTCAATATGTTGATACACTACTGTCCAAAGAAATTACCCCATAGGTTCAGTTGATCTGAATCGGAATCATTCATCGGACGTTTTGGTTTAATAAACAGTTCGCCTAAAGGCTTCCTCTCAAAGAGTACTTTGCCGACTACGGACGATAAAATATAAAGTTCCTGATCAATATGAAACATCTTTCTGGCAATGGCAAGCAGCAGGTAATCGCAGATGGCAATCCATATCTGCGAGTATACTGCATTCTGGCTGGTCGTAGAACGCCTTGATGTTCAGATGTTGCTTGATCCATTTGAAGAAACATTCCACACTTGCCAACGTTCCTATAAAGTTCAGCAATGGTCAGGTAGGAATGTGTGAAGTCATTGGTCAGGAACCGATAGACATTTCCCGTGGCATAATCCTCATACACAACCATACGGAGTGTATCGGATACCATCAGGAGGTTTTCAGTCCCGTCAGCCTGATAGTGGAATCGCTAACAACTCCTGTACTTTTATCAACCGGATGCTCTTCTACCACCTCATACTTCATGTTGTCCTTGGCCCTGGTGACAAAGAAAGCCCGCTGGCGATGAAAGTGGAGGAACAACTGCTTGAAATCCACATATCCCTTGTCCATGAGGTAGTAATTACCAGGCTCCACGGGTATGAGGCTCATTGCTTTGGAGTCATGGGCCCGCGGCTTCCGTCAGATAAATAAATGTGGAATCGTTCCCCGCAAATCCAGCAGAGTATGCATCTTTACACCACCTTTATCATGATGAAGTCTTGCCCATGGACAGAGTTGCAGGCAAAGTTTCATCGTACTGCTGTCGAAGGCATAGACGATTCCGTCCACGTCGAGTCTGGAAGGCTCATGGCGGTACAGGTATCTCGCTTGTGCAATCAATATCTGACCGAAGTCGTGATAGATGCGCCAGTCCTTGGTCCTGTTGATATGTGCCAAAGTCGAGCGTTGGATATATTTGATTCCGGACGAGTACAACTTGAAGGACAGGGCAACCAGCGTTGCATCAATGCTGCGCAGGCTATCCTGGCCGGTGAACTGGGCAAAACTCATCACCATGAACTGGTCTCTGCATTTGAACTCGATGGCATGTCGGTTGCCATTGTATCTCTTTACGCATTTGTCAAACTCATATCTCGGTATGAGCGACATTATCTGAGCGAATACGGTCTTTCCCTGATTCATGATTTCTATCTCTTGCAATACTATTTGCAAAAAGTATAAAATCAAATCCCGGAAAAAATTTTATTCGCGTAATGCATTAATATAAACTAATTTAAATCATGTCTGAGAAAATTTCTTTTGGACAGTAGTGATGTTGATAAAAAAAAATTCCAGAGTTGTCGTATGTAAAGAATGCACAGATCGTCTGAATGAAGAACTTGACAAATTGTCCATACACAACAGGGAGCAAAGGATCGTGTTTGATACTTCGACAACAGAAATAGACAGAGTGATTAATAGCGTGTCGCTGGCCTCAAAATATGGAGACAAAAAAGTATGATAATTGGCGGAGAGGGTAGAATCAATCAAATCTATCTTTCTCTATGGGCAACACAAAACGAAAATTCAGAGTTGGCGAACGAAGTGTCTATCATCTGTATTGAGGAGCCTGAAGCCTATCTTCACCCTCATCAACAGCGTGGGCTTGCTGCTTATTTGAGCAAAACTTTAAATGGTCAAATAATATTAACCAGCCATTCTCCATTCATCGTTAGTGAATTTAGTCCAAATTCTATCATTAGGCTTTATAAAAAAGAGGATAATAAAACCATAGTAGCTTCAGATGGATGTTCGAAAATAATTGAAGATGGAATAGATGGCTTGGGGTACAGAATGAGTGTAATTCCAGCCGAGGCTTTTTTTTGCTGACTATGTCATTCTTATAGAAGGCCCTTCCGAACTATTGTTTTTAAAACGCTGGCTAGCCAAATTGAATTGACTTAGACAGGATGAATATCTCTGTGTTAAGCGTTGATGGCGTAGACTTCGAAACTTATTGCAAAGTTTTGAATGCGATGGAGATAGAATGGGCGTTAAGAACAGACAATGATATTACGAAAATACCCAAAAAGACGAATATAGATATGCAGGGATAGAAAGAGCTGTGGCTTGCCTAGAGGAATGCTGTATTATCGATGAAGGGAAGAAGGATACTATTAAAAATAACAAGAAATTATTACGGGGATTTAATAATCCTGAAGACATTCCAGAAAAGAATCGGGAAGCAGCTGAATGGTTTATTGATTTTTTGGATGGTTATGATATTCAGTTGGCTAACGTCGATTTGGAAACTGATATGATGAACAGCCTTTTGCGCAATTCTCTAAAAAGAATTTTATGATGAAGATAATGAAATGAGCGATGAGGAAATCATTGATGAGATGAAAAGCACAAGGCGCTTAATATGTATCACTTCCTACAGAAGAAGAAGGAACAATTGCACCTATTAAAGGACGATAGATTAGCCAATTTACTAATATCTGCTAAAGAATATATTGAAAGTCATTATGGAACCTACACCCATCCAGCGTAATATCATCCAAGAAGAAGGAAATACTGTAGTGCTTGCTATGCCGGGCAGTGGTAAAACCTTTGTGCTTTCAGAGAAAATTAGGCGAATATTAGAGTCTGATGTCTTAAAAGATTATCAAGGTGTTATTGCGATTTCTTATACTGTAAAAAGTTTTCAGGACATTTGAAACGTAAGACTCTTCAAAATGGCACATGGGAGAAAAATTCATTCTTTGGAACGATAGATAGCTTCTGTTTGACACAGATTATTCTGCCCTTCGACATTATGTTATAGGATATCCGAAGGAAGAAGTTGTGCCAATTACAGAGAATGATTTAGAAAAGGACAAAATGGTAGATTTTGAATGGATAAATAAGATACATCCGGATTATGAAGAGATAAATGAGGCTGTTTGGGAGAATCTTTATGAGTTATTCAAGGAAGGGAAAGTATTGGTCAGTTCGTTAGAACTTGTGGCCTTACATTATTAAAAAATTGTCCTGCTTGTAGGGCTCATTTGAAAGCACGGTTTAAGTATGTGTTCATAGATGAATTTCAGGATGCAGATACTTATACGAATGGAATATTTCTTGAACTTATAGGGCTGGGGTTAATCGGAAATGCAGTAGGAGATGTGAATCAGTCGATTTTTTGGTTTTGCACATAAAGTGAGTGATTATTTAGTCGCACTTGAAACAATGGAAGGATTTACATCTTATAAGTTGGCAGAGAACTTTAGATGTTCAATACCCATTGTGAACTATTCAAACAGACTTCTTGATGCAAACTGTCAGTTGTTGGAATGTGAAGGGGAAATGGGTGTAGAACATATCGCAGTGAATGGTGATGAAGAAATAGTGGCCGAATACCTAGACAATACGATAATTAATGATTGTAAGAAATGGAGGTAACAGATTTCAGTCAAGTGGCAATTCTTGTGAGAAGCACAAAGATGCAGGAAATGATAGATGGGTATTTGGATATACCTCATAGGGTTGTGATTTCAACTCCGTTAGATGATGATTTGAATCCTCGATCACATCTTTTGCGCAGTTATTGCAATACTATTTTGATGAGGGAATGCCATTTATGTCGGTGGTAGATTATTATATGGACTTTGCACTTTTGTCATCATGCGCTCGAAAACGACTTCTTGGAATCCGTGATGAGATTAGGTCGGTAAATAAAGATGATATGATAGATGCGTTGCCAAGACTATTCAAAAACATTGCAAACATTTTGTTGCCTAAATATCAAGAGGGTAGCTCGATAAAACATTTGAACTCGGTTCTGAATTCTAAGGACTGGATAGATAGCTATAGATCATTTTCAGCTAATGAGGTGGTAATTATGACCTTGCATAAGTCAAAGGGATTGGAGTTCGATATTGTCTATCATCTTAACATGAATGAATTTGAGATTCCATTCAAGCAATATAAGAATGGAGTTGCCTGCTATCCTAATGAGGCGCAAGATTTAGATTTGCATTATGTAGGTGTGACCAGAGCAAAGAAATTGTGTGTGCTGGTGAGTAATTCCACAAGGCACAACTCTAAAGGTGAGGCAAAGAAAGGGGAGCCGTCAATTTTTCTAAGTAGAAACGGGGTTGAGGCATTAAGAAACAATTATTATTACTAATATGATTACAGAACAATATTATAACAGGATAATTGAAGGTTGCAAAAGGATTGCTATTGAATTCAGTAATACTGTTATTGGTATCCGGTAAAAATGATTGAAAGTGTATAAGTTGCTGAATAACATTTATTTATATTGATTTTGACGTACAGGGATTTAGTTTTTGTGAGAAATAGTAAGCATAAGTATTAACTAATGTTTTATTGATAAGTAACTAATCAAAATTAAACAGTATTATGTTTAAGTTTAATTCCCAAGGTATCCCCGACAATGTCCCTAGCCCTGTATGCAACTAGCAATATCACAAGAGATAAGTGATGTCTGGAGGACCCAGTTCTGCAACCGCATATGTGGAGACCATCAGCAGTATTACGGACCTTGTCCTTACGGAGATACACAGTTGGAACACCGACCTCTTCTATACAGGGGTATCTCATTGCGTGGCGTGATACGGTCCATTACTAAGGTGATGTATTATAAATACCGTCCCGTAGCACCGCACTTTTTATAATGTCTTCGTGCTTATACTGGGAGGAAGGGAAAGAACTTTTGGACATGTACATATTCAAGAGTGAGTGGGTATAGGAATTGTTAATTATTTTCACCTACAAATGTCTCTGTTTCATCAAGGTAAGTGTAAATGATTCTTTTCCAATCGGTAAGTTTCATTTGTAATAAAACTTTTGAAAATCATTCATGCAAGAGCAAATGATTTGCATACGATTTTGTTCATCTGCTACCATAGAATCAATGAGTAACTTAACTGATTGGTCAGAAATAACATTTGAAAGGATACCGACAACTTCAACTTTTTGGAAGGGGTTGTTGTCGGTGCTGATATTGGCATTTCTTCCTCGGATTCATCAATCTGGTCAGTTTCCTTCAATCGAGGGAAGTGTACCTTTATCATATTGAAAAAAGGAAAGCATATCATCCCTCTTGAAAAGCACAAATTTATCACCATTTGAAAGTTCGGCGGAGTCAATTCTACCTAATTGAACGTTGCTTTGCAAGTCCTTGAAACTATAAAAAGAAACATAGGATTTTACGTTTAGACGTTGACGAACTTTTAGTGGGTCCCAGCAGACAAATACATCATTATCCATATCGTATCCAAGGAAAAGGAAATCTATGTCAGAAGATTTTACTTTGTCAAATATAGGGCGTTGCGGTAGCTGAACTCGTTGATCATTAAGCGGATATGGATTACCTTTGTGTGAAATACATTTGAGATAAATGTAGTATTCGTGTCCGTCAATGCTAATGTGTAAAATATCATTTCGAGAAATGATATTAAGCCCTGCATAATGTGCAAATCCCGAAAGGAATTTGTCATATAAAGCAGTCCCTTTTAAATACTGTTGTTTCGCCATAGGCTATAAAGATTTAAACAAGACACTGTCTTGGTCGAAAGAGTCGACAGGTGAAACATCGCTAAGATCTGACCGGAAATGAATGGCAGAAACTTCCGCTGGAACATTTGCTATATTGATAGAGGGTATAGAGGCGTAATCGAAGAACCGTAAACTATCAAGGCTGACATTTTCATCAAAGAACATGTTGGAAACTTCTTCGATATGTGAACCAATCGTTTGGGTTGTTTCTTCGCGGAGTTTAAACAGAACATCAACGTCAGAAATAGAAGAACTAATTTCGTCTACAAGGTCAAGAATAGTTTTACCTACTCCTGTTTGCGAAACAAACATTGAAGCGATGAGCAATCTTGATCCTTTATTAGGGTTGAGTTGTTCAAGAGAAAATGTATGTTCTCGTTTAGTCCCATTAGTAGATTTGACTTCTACTTTATCAGAACCATCGTTAAAGTCGAATTTATCCTCAGGAATAACGTGCCAGGAGCGAATAAGGTATGACGGATTTGAGGCTCGCTTAATCAAAATTAGCTCAGCCCAAAGACCTCTAACTACTTCTTTAGAAATTGATTTTACACTCGTAAAGAGGCTTATCAATTTTGATACTTCGGCTTTCAATATATTGACGGTAGGCTTGTCCTCCAACCGGCATAAAAGTAGAAATACTACTTCAGAAAATATTTTTGAAAGTCAGGGTTTTGTGAACTTAACTGTATTATCGAAAATGTACCTTGAATATCTGACTCGGTAGTAGTGTCGGAAATGGTACATCGGCGATTGAACAAGACTTTGAAAAGTCGAAGGTTAATATCTGAAACACGTTCAGATGAAGAACAAGCGATGAAAAATATAGGGTAACCTTCCGAGGTTATGCCTAAACGATGTGGAGAAGTTTCAGAAATTACAACAGCATTAAAGCCGCTCTTAGTATGAGGTCGGGCTTTAAGTTCACGAAACTTCTCAAGTAAGTTAATATTATTCAGAGTCATCATCTTCCACAGGTTTGTCGAGCCTTATAAAATCTTCACCGATAGCGAGTGGATAGTAGAAGGCGAGGTTAAACAAATCTTTCTTACCATATTGTAATCCGGGATCATCGAGAATAATATGGTGAAACTGAACCGATACTACAGAATTTGAGCAGAATTCTTTATCACCTGGATAAGAAGCATTGTCTGCTCGACCGGCTTGAAGGTTATTAGGCTTATTTCCCTTAATTTTACGGCTACGTAAATTTCTTGAAGTTTCCGTTTGATAAGCCATTTGGTAGACATCAATCACCCCAATATTTTCGAAATCCTTAATGTATTGAAGGTATTGGATAGTAACAATTTTTCTTGTAATGTTCGGTACATCCATGTACTTGAACTCACGGAAAAATTTAATAAATTCCTCAATAGGTACTAACGCATGACGATGATTTCTAATTTCGTTGCCATATTCACCACATGGGATAAAAAGATTCTATGCGGCTGAGGAAGTCAACACAGAGTCTTTTGTTCTCTTGCATACAATCGAGTGATAGCATCTGTCTCCAGCCAATAAGTTTATCTCTTACTAACTTATTAGATAGAATGTTTGTACGGGTCGGATTGAGTAAATCTGAAAGAAGCATTGTTATAGAATGTTTGCTGAACTCAGCAAGCGTATGGCATTGCTTTAAACTCGACCGCAAAAACTTCTTCATGCTCGACATAAGCGGTATATTCGTCTTTACTTTTCGCACTGAGGAACACCCGGCATACGTCAATGTATGGCATCTTATAACCAAAAATCGGCATCGTTGCTCAATGGTGTCAGCCTGTTGAGCGCCCGGCAGATGTGCGAGGCATATAGGATATTGAAAGTTTTTCAATAGTGAATCCTCGGTTGAGCATATCTGCACCGATTAAAATATGTCCTTTCTCGGCATTCCAATCAATGGTATTCTCGCTGTCACCTTGAACCAAATGGCATTGTGTCCTGAGTATGGTACGCGGAATTAATGGAAGGACTTCCTCAAAAGAGGGAGGATTTTCCATGTATTGAGTTATACTATCGAATGACTGTTTGAGAGACTGGATATAGAGATCTTTGCCAGGGTCGCCTTGGGGAGCACGAAGAATTTCCAAATAATACTGTAAGTTATTTGAAATCCAGTGCTCGAAAATTTCGTTGGTATCTCTGCGACCGTCAATGTGGGACCATCATAGAAAAGGAATGGTTGACGCTTTTCTTTGATGACAACAATGGCTACGCTGATAATGAATTGCCTTAAAGCCTCCATTAAAGAGGCTGGTATTTCAGATTAAAGGATTGCGGCTGTAATGATAAATTTCTTCATCTGGGATAATGGAGAGCAAGTTGCACTCCGTATTCTTGAAGAAATATTTACCACCCTGTATATCCTTTACCTGGAGTCAAGACAGTATGGTATTTGGGAGAAAGAATGTCATTATTGTCAATAAGGAACGCCGCTTGCGGAGTGGCAGTATATTGAATATATGAATGATTTGGCAGAGTTTTCTTCAATCGTAAAGATTGCGCTATAAGTTCTACTAAAATCATCATCTTCCCAGTCTTCTTTTTCCTGCATTCTTCTTTGCAAACGTGTTGAAACTTGCTTGGTCAGCCTTCATCATCAATAATAATGACACCAAAATTCTTAACAAGATTTTTGATTTCGGGATCTTCAAAATCTGAGCTAAAGAATTTATATGCTTATAATGTTTGAGGATAGGAAAAAGAAGAACTTCTTGCCCTATCTCCATAAAATTCTTTATGCGGTTGCGATCTGAGATGCTTGGGTCTGTGAAAATTTTGTAGTATTCGTTTTTCGTCAAAAAGAAGATCTTGACGCAAGCGAGAAGAAGTCTGCTCTTTGAGATTAGTCTTAGTACCAGTGAGATAAATGACGATACGCCAATTATTATCAGCAGCAAGTGCTGTTAGAGTAGTGAAAGATAATGTCTTTCCACTCTGAACATAACCAACAGCAATGTTGGTTATAGATTCTTGATTACCGGGAAGAATACAATGAGAAAGAATATCTTGTGCTTCTTCTATTATTGTGAGTTTACTGTCCTCATCAATTTTTTCTTGGCTATTTATAAACGCCATAGTGCGTTCTCAATGGATGGCATAAAGTAGTCCTTTGGAGGGTCTTGTACTATATCAGTTATGGAAATAATTTCTGTCATATCAGGCCAAAAAGTTGATTGAACTTATTTCTAAAAGCCTGCAGCCGAAGGTGTGCCGGATTGCAATAGAAGAAGTTCTGTTACTACCAAATTTTTAATAAAATAAGCCAACTGCAAAATACTGTCTTCAGAAGAAAGACAGTCTCTAAAACGTTCAAAGAACCCATTAGACAAATTTATAGTAGCATAATATTTCCCGTCTGGTTTATTTGCAAAGAATAAAGACCTTTGCTTGAACTTTCAGGAAACACCATTGATAACCAATCTGAATGAAGTTGAAGCAGAGGCTTAACCTCGGTCTCAATAGCCGGAATTTCAAATGACTCGTTTTCAATGGTCTGCGCTGGCTCTGTCTGAGAAGGGGGTTTCGACAACAGTAGTTGTTATCGAAGTTTTAGCGATAGTCGTCGGAACTTCTATTGGCTCAACAGGTAATTCCATTGGCTTGGATATTTCATCAGCTATGGTTTTAACAGTTGCTGAGCAGCCCTGGTCTTATCTGCTTGAGTTTTGGGCTTGGTGTAGTTTTTGTGCCTGACCAAATAAGTCTAAAGATTTATCTCGGTCAATGTCGCCTTTAAGAATTTCAATGAAAGTAGAAAACTCATCATCGTCCTGGAAAGAACTTTTGGTGAAACTTACATCAAAGCCTTCAAGTTCCAATTCTCCAAAAATTCGTTTATAGCGAGGAGAACCTTCTTCTCCGCTCAGAATTTTGGACGAAATTTCTCATCATAACTGCTTCCGATAACACGACCACGCCTAAACAATAGGATACCGTTATCTACGGAAGTAGACATTTTTTCAAGAATACCGATGAATCCTTTGGCATAATATACACCTATCTGCTTACCAGTTTCATCATATTTAGGAGCTACAAAATTGATTTCTCTGCGCCATGTAATCTTCTCTCCATTAGGAGTTTTGTAATATGGAGCAATGAGACATTGCAGTTGCGTGTCCTCTAAAAAGTTCACCATTAACTACTAAATCTAAAATACCTTCACGAATGTATTTGAATAAATACTTGCCAAATGCTTCTTGACATAGGCAATTTGGCGAGTGCGTGGTTTATTCTGGAGATAGTTTAGTAAGGGTTATTATAGTATAATGCTCTGATAAATTTGCAGATTCAGTGATTATGGGAAGTTCTACCTCTTGGTTTTTGGTTACTTCGTGAATATCAAAACTAACGTTTTGATTTCACTTTCTCCATACGCTTTAGTCTGAACTGTCCAAAGATCAGATAACCAAATAGAGGAAACTTTCATACCCATACCAAATTCATTGAGTCCCTTGCGGTCTAATGGAATATTGGCTAACTCAAAAGCTCTGTCGTAATTTTCGTTAGTTATACCGAAAGCATTATCAGTAATGGTAATTATATCTTGCTCTATATCAATGTTGATATCTACACGTAGTTTGCCATTAGGGTTAATGTTTTTCAGAATATCTATATGGTCTTTGAAACTCTGCACAGCATTATCTACATATTCTGCAAGAGCGTTCCATACCTTATTTTCGATGTAACGAAAAGCAGAATAGACTAATGGCTTGGTAGCTATGGAAACTTTATTGTTGTTCATCGTTCAATAGGAGTTTTGCGATACGGCGTACCAATGTTACATTTATAGCATTACCCAAGGCCTCTAAAGTTCGTGTAGATGAAAGCGAGCTAAAATTCAAGTCTTGCATACCTTGAATTGCAGCGGCTTCACGGATTGTCATATAGCGACCTTTATTGGGCTCTCCTCAGATAGAATCTCAGCGGGTAATTTTACCCATGGAAAAATAGGGAATTTGAGTACCTACCAAATTTAGTGCAGGTGCGAAATTGGGTAGTTTTACACGAATACCCGAAGGCTCTGAATTGGATAATTTTATCTTCAAGTGTAGGAGTAGCCGTAATACCGCAATTCCATTCCATTTTCAAATGGCTATTTTCAAAATTGCGAATTTTTTCAATCCACGGATCAAGCCATGATTTGTTTCGTTCATAAAATTTGCGGTTTTGTTCGATATATCTTATTTTCCAATTTGGAAATATTAGTGAAGTTGTGGTTTGAGCATAGTTGGGTAACTGTGCTATGCAAGCCTCTTTGTCAGTCCATTTATGGGTTGCCCCAATTTTCTAGCTTGCCTTGCAAATTTTCAAGAGATTGGAATACAGGGGCTTTATTTTTTGAAATCATATGTGGCTCCAAATTCCATGGCCCATATAGGGAATGACGGTATAGTATCGCCGTGCGCGATAGTTTGGTCAATGAACTCTTGCCAAACTTCAAGTTGAAGCCTTGTTTCAGGTTTTAGCTTTGTGATATTAGTATCGCTCGCATCAATAACCTTATTGATGTCGCAAAACGCGATGCGCCTTTCTGAGCAACAGGGAAACGAAAATGGTCTAAAGAACCTTTTTTCATTGGCAATAGCAACAATGAAAATTCTTTTTTCGATGTTGGGGAAGTCCAAATTGATGTGGTGAAAAGAATGTCACTTTCACATCATAATTTAGCGCAGCTAACTTTTCTTGTATTACTTTCCATGTATTACCGTTGTCGTGATTCTTGAGGTTTTGCACATTTTCGAGTAAAAGATATTTGGGTCTATGTTCAGCAACGATGGCACAAATATAGTCGAATAACCTCTCTGTTTAGTATCATTAAAACCTTCTCTTTTTTGCCTGCTTGACTAAACGGTTGACAAAGGGAAGCCTGCACATACAATATCATGTGGAGGTATGTCTTCCGGGTTGATCTTTGTTATATCGCCATAAATTGGGGTCTCTGGAAAATTTAAAGCATATAATTTTCTTAAATCATCTTTAATTTCAGAAGCAAAGACGCACTTACACCCTAATTGCTGCAAGGCGAGGTGAAAGCCCCCAAGTCCGGCGAACAAATCAATGAATGTATATTGTTGTTTATTATTTTCATCACTATCAATTAAATCTTTGGGATCTACTTGAAGAATTTTTGCAATTTCGAAAAGCACTTCTAGACTTGGCTGTCGTCGATTACATACGTAGGAATTGACAATACAGAAACTTTTTTCCAAGTTTCTCTGCCAGCCAGGTCTGTTTGATGCCTTTCTCTTCAAGCACCTCTTTGATTCTATTCATGGGTTTATCCATACTGTGTATAGATTGATTTATTTGAGATGCGAAGATATAAAATATTATGCAATAAAAAGATAAAAGCAGGAGATTTTTTTCCGTTCACTATGATATTTCTATGATTAAATACCGAAGAAAGTTTTAAATCGATTCTTTTAGTTCGTTTTAGGTTAATTTGAACTTTAGTTTAGTCAATAGATTTCACAGATTTAATCTGACTTTTCATCTGCCCTCAGTGTGCTACAAGCCAAGCATAGATTGCTTAAACTGGTCGGCGGCATATTGGACATACTAAACGATACGCGATAATTGATGTTGCCGGAGAGTGAGCCTTTGTTTGCCGTATTTCCAAGATAGATTGTAGCAGAGATTATCCAGTCAAGGAAATCATGTTTACCAGAGTATATGATAGAAGTTTGCCACAACATGAACCAATTTTTGTTAGAGAGTATGTGCTATGATCATTGAACATTCGTAACTTGATTCTGATAACGAGTTTGACTACAAACATAGCAAACCAGGATCGAAAGTAGGGGATACAAAATTAACAATATGTCCAATAAGCCAAAGCATGGGACTGTCCGATATTCTACCGAATGGATTCAAGAGTTTTGTTGAAGGCCTTGCACTAAGGTATCGCTGGATTATCCCTGTTTCACATGATGTGTTTTTGCGCCAGCCATAACTATCACCTCAAATCATAACTTGGTTAAAGTCCGATCTGATTCTTCTGCAGGAACTATGTGCATAAAGCAGATATCATCGTTGGCTACTAAAAGAGTTAGAATTTATCGTACTCTGTCCAATCCCGACAGCGATTTTCCCGTGCCCAATTTTGCTGTTTTAAATGGCACTCATCCCGCTGCCGAAAGGCGAGTGGGGTATTAGGCTCCCCCATAGGGTTTATTACTGGCAGACAGGCAAGCCCGGCATGGATGATAGCTTCACTTCAAATAATGCAGATGCTGTCCGGTTTCCAGTGTACATACAAAAGGAAGTATGGCAGATTGCACCTGTATTATGAAACCTGCCATAGCTTTGCTTTATTCCCATATCTACACCCCTGCATTAAAGTAAAGTCGGGAAATGTCACAGAAAAATGTCACACCGGGATTTTTATGGTATAGGGGCTCAATAATGGAAATCCCGGTTGAATTTGTATTCTTTCCCTTCTTTTTACGACCATCCGCTTGTTGCATAGGAACTTTGCCAATTCCACCGTCTTGTTGTACCCCAGTTTTATCCCCAGCCGTCCGTATCCCTCTTTCAGCCGTTCAAAGGTAACCGTTATAGCCGCTGATGTTCCCCTCCTCAAACGCAGCGTTTAATGCGGAACGGTGCGAATCCTCAGGTATTTCCTTGTACGGGTCGAACGGTTCCTTAGGAGGGCGTCCTGGCTGCCTTTTCTGGGGCTGATATGACTCCACCAGTTCGGGCAGGGAATCATCGTTTACCTGGAAGGCAAACGGTTCAAACTCACGGTCACGGCTGTGTATGACTTCCACCACACTTGTGGACTTGTCATCTTTGTCTGGCTCTATCTGCATGACTGTTTCCGCCTTGTTGTTCAGTTCCGTGCCGACATGACCGCGTGCGTGTTCGTCATTCTTGTTCTGATGCAGGACGGTATGGATGTGTATCTGCCGGTCATCGGTCCATTGCATGAACTTGGATATAACATCGGTGGATTCTCCGGGTGAATTGATATCATGGATGAAGTCCCGGATGCCATCTATGATGACCAGACCTAAATCGGGTATCATGCCGATTGCCTCTTCCGTTATTGCCAGTCGTACTTCGGGCGAATATTTCCGGAGTGCCAGCATCGTCAGGTTGTCTGCATCACAGTCTTTCGGCAGACCTGCCAGTTTCAGGATTCTATTCAGAACAATTTGGCAATGGTTCTTGCCCTGTTCCGTATCAACGTAGAGAATCTTTCTTTTTCCCTCCGGGAAGCAGGCACGGTAATGCAGCACTGTGCCATTCTTCAAAGCGGCCGCAGCGATAGCGGGAGACATTGAAGGTCTTCTTGCTTTTGGCTTTACCGATAGATGCACTGAAGTTTCCCAGAGTCCCGATTGTGGAATCATCCACCATAAGCACGGAAGCGGACTGTTCGTATGTCCCGGTCACACTTATGACAGATTCTTTTATGTAGTTTCTCAATTCCTCCGGAGTAGGAATATTGCAGGCTCGTCTTTTCCATATTCCTACAGTTCTCTTGGTTTGGCCTTATGTCTTGTCGCAGCAAGCATCTGCTCGTGTTCCTCCTCGAAGGCTCAGAGGCACCTGGCTTTTTTTCTTCCGGTCTCAGCCATTTGTCCAGTTCGTCGCGATATACGAACAGATGTTTCCCCCTGCTTGATGACAGGTATCCCTCCATGCTTGGCCTTGTAATAGAAGGATGACTTGGATATTCCAAGGTAGCTGCATACTTCCTCGACGGTCATGGGGACATGCAGGTTTTCTTTGGCTGGAGCCTGTTTTGCAAGATTGTCTTTCAGCGCATTTTCGAGACTCTCGATTCTTTCGCAAAGTTTGCCTACCACTTCCGGCAGGTCATTGAATGTCAGTTTTTCGTTTAGCATGTTCTAATATTTAAATGTTTAACATGCTGCAAACCAACATAATGATATTATGCAGATTATAATCAGCAGAAACTAATTATTGCTGTCTGCTGAAGTTTGCATGCAACTGAAATGATAGTCCCCGTTCTCCGGGACATCTATGGCGATTATGGCGGGAACTGAGTCACGAAGATTCTTACAAAGGTATTCGATTGTAGCATTTTCCAATTCATGCGGGAATATTGTTTTTATGAACTTTGCCCTGTCGATTAAAAGGGATATCAAGTCTCTCCCCGATATTCCATGCATAATGTCTTAGCGAAGGGGACTTGATTTGATTATCGGGCTTGGAACGAACCGGTTTTATATAGTTCCGTTTGTCCGTATGCCAGAGATTCTATGTTCTCATGGAGAATTTCAAGATCGTCTATAGATAAGAACTGCGACATTTCGTGTGTGGTGTATTCATGTATCGCATGCACAATAGCGGTCTTCTTCTCCATTTCATTGCGCCGCAATTCTTCTATACGGGCTTCATATTCCTTAAGATATGGACTCTCGACTTGTTTTTCACTGGTCGCATTATCAGTTTGGGGCAATTCTTCCTGGGTATCAGGATTTGTCTCGGAAGGGACAGTTCCTCTTGAGGACAACTCCTTGCAGCCAAAAGAAAGATAGCTTTTGGAGAGTAGAGAACAGAACAGGCGTTGCAGTGCAGCGCATGACATGATGTAGCCACGGTTCCTAATATGACCGGAGTGGAATAGTCAATCAGGTCAATCTGATGATTGTTGTACAATATTGTTGCCACTGTTGTGTAGGCGACACATGTAATTGCAAGAACCCGGCTTGTCTTTTTGATGGATATTCGGTTGTTATCTGCCATAAACTGTTATTATTTGGAATTATGATAGGACAAAAATAGATGTCGGTTTCAGACCGTTGTAAATAATGACGGAAAAATAGCCGGGAATTAAGAAAAATATGGTTAGAGTATGATTTTCAGCGAAAAATCATACTCTAACCGATAAAACAGGCACGAATCAGACAAGTCAGCCCTTTCTTGTCAATGTGATTTTGGTGGTCGCCTCACGCTTGTTGCTGTCGACTACTTTCATGTAGCGTTGGGTGGTAGTGATGCTCTTGTGCGCCATGTTGCTTTGGATAGTACGGATATCAGTACCCGCTGCAGCCTGAAGGGTTGCGTATGTCCTGCGGTATGAGTGGAAAGTTATGTTTTTGGTAATTCCTGCGGAACGGATCCATTCCTTCATAGGCTGCTGCGTCCAGCTCCGCTTCAGGCCTTTGAACACAAGACCTTTTTCTCAGGACAGTACCCGATCAATTCAGGCTTCATCGCTTATCGGGATGATGTCTTCCGTCTTGGTCTTCTGGGTGATGGTATGGACACATTTTCCTCCGGCTGCAAAGTCAACGATTTCCTCCCAGCAAAGGGAAAGTATATCGCTGAGCCGCAAACTGGTCAGGCACGAAAAGAGGGAAGCAGTCTTTAGAACAGGTATCTTGCACGGAGTTTCAGCCAGACAATACAGCTCTTCCACACTCAGGTATTCCTTGGCTACATCTTCCGATTCGATTTTTTCCAGAAAGTCATTGACATTGGTCTTTATCATCCTGTTGCGGTACAGAATCTTCAGAAATCCCCGGAAAGTGGACCAGTAGCCGGAAGCGGAGTTCTTTGATATTTGTCCGTCACGCCGGAGTTGCTTTGCGTTAAGCAGGTATTCCCGGAACTTGTTGCATAGTCCCACATCTATTTCTTCAAAAGTGCATTTGCCATGAACGAAGTTGTAGAAGTGCTGATAGACAAATCCCCATTTCTGGTCGTGCTTGCGGAGCCTGCTTCCGGTAATACTCCAGAAAGTCCGCTTTGTACTTGCGCTTGTCGAAGAAATCGTACCGTTCATTTACGATGGCTTCAAACCTCCGGCACCGGATTGCTTCGGCCTTTTCCGACATGGCAGCGTTGAAGTCGCGTTCACGCTGATTCTTGGGATTGGCATAGATGTAAATGTTCAATCCTTCATGGCGGATGGTCTTCATTGTTTCCTGATCCCGGTAGCCCGGATAATAATCAAGATAGAACGACAGCATACCTTTCTTCAAAGGGCGCGTCCTCAATGTAACGGTTTTGCATTCTGACATAATGTTGAATATTAAATGTTTGTAACTGATTTTTGCTGCGAAAATCCTTAATGCTTTTATACAGACCATAATCAGCAGGAAATAATTTCCCGATAATTACAGTCGGTCGCATTTAGCCACTAACGGGCTCCCATGATGTGGTCGAATTCCACCTTGAGAAAACGCACGAACCTGCCTTTCTTCTCCCGTTTTATTTCGTGGAATTGCAGAATGCCGTAAACTGAATCCCGTGTGAGACTAAACTTCTTCATGGCTTCCTGCACGGTATAGTATTCTGAAGAATCATCTTCGGTTGTCTTCTTGGACAGATCGAAGTGAAGTTTTGAGTAGAATATCTGGCCATGCTCTTTCTTTGAAGGGATGTTGTTGCGATAGACATGTGAACGGATGGCTACACGTGTCATTCCGTACTTCTTCTCGATTTCTTCGGGAGTGTACCATTCGGTCAAGGCATCGTCCGTCTTGTATTTGGCGAATGCCGCATCTATATGCTTCTTGCTGTAGTAGTTGAATTGGCGGACTTTGACTTTGGGCACATCATGTTCTCTGGTATATGTCCATACCCATTTGGTATTTACCTTGTACTTCTCCGCAATCTGTTCGGCTGTATAATATTCGGTTATATCGACATCATCCTTTGGCTTGATGCTTTCATAAGGTTTAGTTTTCAGCATCAGGCTCAATGTCCTTCTGCGGATGAGTGACATTCTCGAACTTAGCCGGGATGCACGAAGTTTGTCTTCCTTCACCAGCTTTATAGACATACTGGCGAGAAACACCCATCAGTCTGGAGGCTTGAGAAAAAGTAAAGTATTCTGGCTTTCCAGGCTTTCTCTTTAACTCAAGCATTTCCTGGATTTCTCTAAGTTCCATTCTGCGCTCCTTCATCCGGTGTTTGTAGCCTCTTTTGGAGCATTGCGGGCTGCAATAATTTGTGGTGGTCTTTTTGGCCATGAAAGGCTTGCCGCACCACTGGCAGATTCTTTTTACTTCCATTTTGTTTGTCCTCCATATTTTCGTTAAACATGAACTTTCGTTATTCGGGTAATTTCAGCCTTTGCCGTCTGCTATAAAGGCTGCGTTTTTTTCCCTTTTTGTCTACTCACGTAAACCATTGTCAACACACGTCAACTACTGCGTCATCGTGACATCGGGGCAAATCCCGAAAATGTTCCGCGGTAGAAATACGGTAGAAAAATATGGCGGACAACTATATCCGACTGCACATAGCCGGATTTTAGACAAATAAAAAAGCCGCTGAAAATCAGCGACTTCATTATAGTTGGTTCTAATTCGTTGCAGTTGATTACAATATCCTACTTGCCGATGCAGAATTTGCATACTGCTCATAGTTAGAAAACTAACGATTAATCAATTTTAATAGAGTAAAATGGGTAAATATTCTCCTTTTTGAAAGCGTAAGTAATTGATAATGAATTATATATTTTATCCCTCCAAGCGCATACAAATTTTATACCTGATTACCAGCGAATTACATTTTCTGAGTCACCTACTTCACATATTAACAAATGTAGGGAAAAAGTTTTAATCTGTAAGGAATTCTATGGTATTTTTTCATTTCAGGATTTTTCGCCGGATATAACCTGCGGTTTATATCTCCCGAGGGAAAATTGTGCATGGATTTGACCGTTCCTGGACTGCGATAATGTAAATGCCCCCTCTGTCATTCACTGATTCAGCCATTCAGCGGGTGATACGATATGTAGTAGTTCCCAGTTGTGCGCGGCAAAGTACCGGTAGTCCATATCAAGGGTTGCCGGAAGGCTGAAAATTGGTTGATCCGTATATTCGATAATCCCCACTCCCCAATCAGTATCCACAATCGTAATGTCGAGTTTCGTTTGCAGGGAACATTTGATAACCGAACGCCACACGGTACCCGACCACGAACCGGCCGGATCAATTTCGCTCTGCGACGGTTCGTCCGGCGGCAGGCAATCGTGTACGACAACCGCCCCGCCCGGATTGAGGTGACGCAAGGCATTGACAATGTCTTTATCGGATTGATGTTCCAAATGCAATCCGTCAATAAATATGAGGTCGTAACGTTTATCCGGAAAACCTTTTCAAAGAATTTGTCGAAGTCATGTGATAGGTCACATAGTCAACAAATGTCAGGGCACTTGTCTCGTCCCATGCCGAACAAATTTTTCAACGCCGGATCGTAGGATCAACGCATTCCTTATGCGCGCACTTGATTTGCCCATAGTTGTTTGCGGGATTATCCACGCCGATTTCCAGATAGGATGCGTATCCTCGGGTGCCGATCAGCATATTGATGATGTCCGTACGTGTCATATTTTGTTTTTTAGCGGGTTAATGGTTCACCTGCATAAAAAGCTAAGGATTTTCCGATTGAAAATGAATTCATATTTGGCCTGCAACATATTCGATTCCGCTTTTTTCGAGACGTGTTTTGGCATCGTTGTAATCATACATATTGCTACGCCCTGCAGCCCACGATTTGCCTCATAGTTGAAAACCTCAGTAGCCGAAAGCACCGACTGCGCGGAGGCGGTATATTTCTTAAACGCGACGTGCACGTTGATAAATGCCGTTTCGATCTCTTTACGCAGTGCCAGCCGGGCCTCGCTCACGACGATTTGCTGGACTTCGACTCCCCACTTTGCCGAGTTGATCTGGTTACGTGTTGCCAGGCGGTTGAATATCGGAATATTGATACTCAGTCCGAGGAATTCATTCCCGTTATTGCGAAGTTGGTTGAAAAACGCTACGTTATTATAGCCGGAGACGAATGAATAGAAATAACTGTTACTGTACCCACCGCTCAGCACGACCTGCGGATAGCGGGCCGCCTTGGCTATCAGTAGAGCATGTGTACTGCTTTCGAGCCGCGCTTTTCGGCCCGGATCATCGGACGTATGGATACAGGCTGCCTCGAACACGGCAGCCGGAGACTCGATCCCGTAAAGGGCATCCGCCCGGATCGAATCCGTGACCGGGGGCTCGATATCGAAATCCTCGGCACTCTCCCGACTCAGAGCCTGGCTCAGTGCAAGCAGCGCGAGGGTCAGATTGTTTTCGGCCTGTGCCTGATTCAGGCTCGTCGTTCGAGAGTTGGGCTCGGCTTTCGAGTAATTCTGCTTCGACGCTGCGACCACCCTGTAACATCAGTACGTTGCGTTCCACGAGCTTACGACTCATTTCCGTTTGCTGCTCGGCAACGCCCACAAGTTCCCTGCAAAAAGCGCCTGTAGAAATAACGATGTGATTTGGAGCGACAAATCCTCGCGGGCCCGATCCAAATCCTGCAACGAGGCTTCGAGGTCGAGTTTTCGTCCAGCAATATCGTGTTTGGTCCGTAGACCGGCAAATACCGTCATACTGGCTGAAACTCCCATTGAGGTCGACAACTGGGTATTGTCTTTGTACGTTCCGTCGCGTGATGGCCCGCGTCCGAAATAAACGTTCTGGCCGAGGTTGGCATTCAGGCTCGGGCAGGCGGCTGTTGCGGGCCGTATTGAGACGGATGCCGTATTCCTTGCTTGCTGCTTGAGCTTTGCGCACTTGTGCGTTGTTCTGCAGGGCGTAGCTGATGCAGCGTTCCAACGACCACCGTTCCTGCGCCTGGACGGAACACAGAATCAGACACGACAGGCATATAAGTATCGTCTTTCTCATGGTACGGTCAGCTTAGATAAAGGATTTCGTCCCACGTAGGTTCTTCGTCAGTGACCGCGGCCATCAACGAGAGCCCGATGCCGGCAATGCCGTTCAGCAGGCCGTAGTGGCGGCACCAAATTCCCAGAGACGATGTATTCCATAAACCGATGCCCGCTCCCCCGACAGTATGTGTGGCGCGATCCAGCAGTTCCGAGAAGCACACTATGGCCGCATCCCGACATTGCTCCTCACCCGTTTTCTGGAATATCCGGTTGAATGTGGGCCGTTGCCGCCAACCCCTGCTCAAGCCCAGCCTTCAATCTTCAACTTTCTACATTTTCAGCCGTCCAGCGCGCTCGGCGATTCAGTTCGTTCAGCGCCGCGGAACGACAGTTTTCCTTATCTGTCAGAAGAAACAGTGATTTCAGATCAAGATCCTTTATAGGTGTGGCTGCAAGTAAGTTATATAGATAGTCTCTCTTACCTCGAATGCATGCGCAATATCGGAATACTTATCAGAAATCTTACCCATCAATCGAATAAAGCCCGCAATCGTTTCGGACGGCTGTGCAAGTACCTTATATTTTGTCTCAGGCTGCAGGATGCGTTCATTCAATTCCAGGACATAGCGTCGCAGGAACTCCTGAGACAAACGACTATCCCGATTCACTGCATAAAGTCCGATCCCTACCGAGCGTGGTAATTCCTGCAATGTCGGCTCCTGCACCATCGTGACCATTCGCCGAAAGATCGCGACATCGGCAGCACCGAAAATACTGTCCATATCACCATCAACCTGCTCGTAGCGCAGTAGGTAAGACATACACCAGCCGATACCGGCAAGTCCTTGTTCGAGTGTAACGTCTAACACATCCGCATATCTCGGTACACTTTCAATTTTGGCACCAGCCTGCTTGAGAATTTGGCTAATCAACTCGGTTGCACGGTCGAACAACTCGTCATCGTTCTTTAGGTCGGCCGCGAAAAAGAGGTAAATGCTGGTTCCGGCATTTCCATACAGCAATCCCTGAGAACAGGTAGCTAAATCTTGTATTATTATGCTTCGGCTTATGTCATCGATCCTGCTTGACGCCCAAAGCTTCTTCGTTTATATGAGAGTAAAGATTTCCACTCCATAGGTTAATTATTTTTATCTTCAAACATGTGTATGATTTCGTTCCAATCCTTGATGCCGATAATTTTCTTGGCAAATTCGCAGCTTTCCTCTTCCCGATCAGTTGCCAGATCTCGGTACAAATACCACGATGGCTTGCATCCATACGGATCGACATCGTCATCGGGATACTTCCGCAGTCCCGTCTTTCAGGCCGCCCTCGAATCTCGCGTCGATCCAGCTATGTGCGATATAGGCGTCGATGCCGTCGCAGGCCATTACTTTTTCCATGCGTAAGCCAAGCATGCCGCCTGCTCGGCTAACGATCGGTCGGTATAGTCCGGTGAATTGGGATTCTGTTCCGATAGCAACAGGGTACGTTTTTTTCCTTGGTAAAAGGTTTCGGCTGCTTGATCCAGGCATCCAACATTTCCAGATTTTTAAATGTAATGTATTCGGTATCCCAATCGTAAATGGCTTGGGTTTCCCGCCAAACGCGCGGATTCGTTAGATACTGGGGATAGGGATGATGAGCGACTCCCCATTGAAAATCACCTTCCTTCAGGTCGTATTTCAACAGTATTGCCAAAACCTGTGAAGACGGATAACAGTATTTTTCCACATTCTGAATGCTCCAGAAATGCGTCAGAGAAATCAATGCTTCTGCTTTGCCATTATATTTTCGAGTGTGAGATAAATCAAACGCATCGACTTGTGATATATATCCATATACTCCAGCAAGGATTTCTCGCCGGCATTAGCCCATGCCCATCCTGCATCGACTTCGTTGTGAACGATCCAACGGTGTACATGACCGTATTTTTTATCCGACTGGCTGTAACGCGCAGCCAAGAAGTCAACAGCGGCGGCATACAGGTTCAGGGATTCCGGATTGGTCATATTCGGCATCGTATGTCTCCGGTTTGGTCGAATTCAGGATGCTCCAATTTCCTGCCGACCTTCTTATTTCGGCTTCTGTTCTCTGGATATACGAGGATGATTGCAGAAACGTCGATCCCGCGTTTTGCAGCACTTAACATTGCCCGATCATATTTAGCGATCTTCGCTGCATTGGCATAATAAGTTCTACCGCCATATTCGAAGGGGATAGCATCCTTCTCCGGATTAAGTCGTAAGAAGTTATTGATCCGAATATTAAATGTAACATACGATATTCCGGTTTCATCCAGGTCGGATTCGAATTCATTTTGCTTGAAAGCACCAAGCCCTTTTTTATTTTTAGGAACGGGCGGATCGATTGAATGTGCCGCTTCTACCTGATCGGCATAATGTCCATGTGAACATAGGGAATACCCGTTAGAGTCCTTGATGGCAACGGCCCAGCGGGAATACAATCGATCATAAAATAATCCGTCCATCATGCAATATCGGTCGGTTGATAGATGAAACTGCTTATCACACTTCTCGATTTTCGCCACAGGGAGTAGATTGTCCTGTGAAAAACGACTATACATCGGTATTTCACAGAGGTATAATTCGAGTCAGCCGGGCACGTTTCTCCGGTAATTCGGATTAATTGTGAATCTACCTGTACCGAAGAAATCTTGCAAGGGAGTTCCATAAGAAGCAGATAGTCGAATAAGTCGATTGCCCGTTGATTTTCAGCTTTTTGTATAGGTGTCCTTCAATACCTGCTTAGATTGTTCATCCCTGTTTTTGGCCCTTAGCCGAAGGTTACGAATCTTCAAGCGGACGGCGCCACTCGATGGCAGGGGCGCGATATGCAATCTCAAACTGGCCATATTACGTCCCAAAATATTCCGATGAAGGGTCGCTGCATACTTCGACAGGTCTATGGATATATTCTGGCACTGATCGGATACATTGATATTTCTGATATAAATTAGGTTTTGCATAACCGACGCCCCGAGATATGCAACATAATCTGACGTAGTATATTCAAAGCTAATGATTTCTACATCATCCGGAAATAGCTTTGTGTCTTTAGCGATAAGCGGTAGAGTTATGGGATTATTGAGTGTAAACTCGTATTGTCCGCCAGCCTTTCCGCTTGATCGGATAAGGTGTGTATTTCATCCACACTTTAAGGGGGTATCCTTGATTTTTCATTGTCAGTGTCTTCTATTTCGTGCTTTATATATCGTTAGGATCAACAAACCGGTAGTGGGTAATCCTGGCGGCACGTCCGGCAAATCGGACTGCAACTCCTTTGATGTCTCTTAAAAACACCGCAAAGGGGTGTGAGTATTGTCGCCTGTAGTCACCTCGGATATACATTCCGATCAAATTGAAAATACCAGGTATCGACCTGATGGACAACAGCCTTCTGTAAACAAATCTCAATCGTTCCCTCTGTCCCTTATTATACGGATCAGTGAGCGCTTCATGCCACATTAACAGATCATTAGTGTGGCTCATATCTACTGGGCGGAAATTTGAATAGCGTTCCCAGTCCGACCGATTGCGCTCGATGTTCCCGGTATTTGATTAGACACTCGTCAATATAGCCGATCTGATTCCTGATCGCCGCCGAGGCAGCCATCATTCCGTCATGGATGGCCAATTTGTTCAGTTCCGAAAAGGAAGACAATACGGCACGAATGAAGCCCCTCAATGCGGTTGTCGCTCCTGTGACTTTGCTCGATACGCACATCACATCATAGTGGTGACCTTGGTCGAACAACTGCTTATTCCGTTCGGTCATCCCCACAATATCGAAAAGGGTCTTTTTTCGTAGCTTGGCATCCCCTATCGAATTGACCACCTGTCCATTCGTGAAAATAAAACTCTTGTCCGGGTGAGTAACGAAATAATCGCAGACTTTTTTACTTTTTCTGGCATCCAGATATCGTCTTGGTCGGCCAGGAAAATAATATCTCCGGAACAAAGGCAAATCGCCTTCTCGAAGTTTCTCGTATAACCCAGATTTTTTTGATTGAGAATCAATCTGATCGGAGTTCCGGCTTTGATAAACTTTTCGATGATCGACAGCGTCTTATCGATCGAACCGTCGTCACAGATCACGATTTCATCTATAGGTTCGGTTTGTTCGAGGATCGATTGCAACTGTTCGTCGAGATAACTCTCTCCATTGTATGTGCACATCGCTACAGAAGTTTTCATATCGCTGGGTTTTGATTAGCATTGCATTTGCGAGGAAACGAGCGCATGGTAGTATCCCTTTTCTCCATCAGCGTTTCATGGTTGCCAACCTCGACAATCATTCCCTTATCCAGCACGACGATCTGGTCGGCATTACGGATTGTGCTCAGCCGGTGAGCCACAACGATCACCGTGCGATTTATGAAAGCCGCACCGAGCGCATCGGTGATCTTTTTCTCGTTTATCACGTCGAGCGAATTAGTCGCCTCATCAAGGAATAAGAACGCCGGATTGCGATACAGTGCGCGAGCGATCAACAAACGCTGTTTTTGTCCCCCGCTCAGACCCCGTCCCTTTTCACCGATCTTTGTTTCGAAACCTTTAGGCATCGAGTTGATCTCGTCTCGATCTGCGCGATGCGGCAAACCTCGCGCAGATGATCGTAATCGATGCTCATCGTCGAGTACGATGTTGTTCAGGATCGTGTCAGAAAACATTTTGCCGTCCTGCATTACCACGCCCACATGTCCCGCCACTTGCGTAAATTGATCGCCTGCACATTCATGCCGCCCATTTTGATCTCGCCGTGACTCGGTTTGTACAACCGTATGAGTAGTTTGAGCAATGTCGACTTTCCGCTGCCGCTGCCCCCCGACGATCGCCGTCACTTTTACCTTGTGGGATAATCAGGAAAACGTTTCTTAATACGACCGGAGCGTTGGAAGAGTATTGAAAGAATACGTTCTCCAGCGTAACCGTCTTGTCTTCCGAATAATCATCGAATTACCGACCGCCAACAGATCCTCCTCGTCATCCAGTTGCCGGATCTCATTCATTCGCAGGAAGCTCGATCTTCGCATACTGTGCAGATATGATAAAGTTGATAAACTGCACGAGCGGGCCGTTGAGCATGCCGATGATGAACTGCGTCGAGATCATCACCCCAAAGGTGATTTCCCGATCACCGCCATCGCGCAATAGAACACGATTCCCATGTTCTTTATGTTCTCGATAAATTGGGCCCCCAGATTTTGCACGTTCGTCACCGATAGCACCCGTTTATTCACCCGGTACAGGCCGGCCTGGATCGCTTCCCATTTCCACCGCCGGTGCTTCTCATAGTTGTAAATCTTGATATCCTCTATGGCCCTGACGGTTTTTCCACCCAATAGCTCTGATCCCGCGAAACCAACTCGAAATATTCCCAATCCAGTTTCTTGCGGACGCTCAAAACAGGAGCACCCAGATCACGTACAGGGCCGATCCCGCGATGAAAAATATAAAAGATAACCGCATTATAGACCAGCAGGATAATGGCGAACAATACGAACGTCAGTGCTGAAAAAAAATCAGCGCCAACGAGTTGTTCATAATGAAATTGCGGATACGCTCGTGATCCTGCGCCCTTTGGAGGATATCGCCCAGGAGTTTATTCTCGAAGAATGTTACAGGCAACTTCATCAGCTTAATCAGGTAATCCGAGATCAGTGCAATGTTTACGCGCGAAGTGATGTGCATCAATATCCAGTCCCGCACCACATTGAAAATCGTTACGCTCAACAGGATCGCTATATTGCCGATCAGCACCATGTTGATGAATTTGATGTCCGCGGATTTGATCCCCACGTCGATAACCGCTTTCGAGATAAAGGGCAACAGGCCGGAAAGCAGCGTGACGATCAGCATTACGGCGAACACCAGTATGAAACTCTTATTGTACGGGACGAAGTATTTAAGGATACGAAGAAAGCTTCGTTTCGTTTGATTTCTTTTTCTTCTTGGGAATCCCTGAAGTCGGCCGTCGGCTCGACGGCCAGCAATTTTCCACGCTTCTCTCCTCGGGATACCAGCCTTTACGAAACTCTTCGTGCGTATACTTTACGCGCCCTTTGGCCGGGTCTGACACCCAAACGTGCTTTTGTTCGCTGCATAAACGACTATGAAATGGCTGTCGTTCCAGAAGACGATCGCCGGGAACGGCACCTTTTCGACCAGTTCGTCGATCGTACACTTAATCGCCAGAGTACGCAGACCGATGTTTTTCGGCACCGGTACTCAGGTCGAGCATCGACACTCCCCTCTGCGTATACCGCACTGGTCACGCAGGTACTGCAACGAGTAGTATTTGCCAAAATGCTTGGCGATGATTTTCAAACATGCCGGCCCGCAGTCCTGCGAGTCCATCTGGTATTCGACCGGGAAGAGTTTGAACATAAGGAGAGTCGATTAGTAGGGGATTCAGTAGGGGCACTATTTCTCCGCCTGGGTTTTCAGGTTATCGAACAGCTGCTCGATCAACTGCTTTCGCTTGGTGATGATCTCGACCTGGCCCTGTGTTTCGAAGTCGAGCGGCAGTTCCCGACCGAAATTGGTCTTCATTCCATCCGGGAATGATACGGTAACGAGGTATGTAGCCGTGGTTCCGTTCTCGGTATTGATGTTGTTCGTGATCCGTGAAATGGAGCTCACCTTGCCGCGCAAATAACCGTACTCGTCGTAAGGGTATTTTAGCAATTTCACGTTGGCCTGCTGTCCCACCTCTACCTTTGCCGGCTCCCTGAGCCGGTATCATATCTGCCGAAGAAGTCGCCTTTATCCGATGACCGTAAAGAGCTCCTGTCCGGAATTGACAAAAGCTGTTCTCGCGCCAAAAGCCGAGGTATTCCAGTTCACCGTCGATCGGGGCATATTGCAGGTATCGCTCCGTCCATACGTTGATAGCGTTTTCCAGTGCATTGCGGGCCGTAGTCATTTCGGAAAACGTCTTGGCCTGGGCCTCATTTTCTTCGAGTGTGATACGCTGGATTTCGAGACGGTTCTGCGCGATCTCCGACTGTTTGGACAGCCGGCTGTTCTGTAGGGTCAACAACGCCTCTTTCAGTGCGAGGCAGTTGTTGCGCTGTTGCTGGTACTCCGCTACGGTCAGAGCATTTTGCATTACGAGCAGGCTGTCACGTTTCAACTGAGCGCAGGTGCTGTCCACGGCCTGTTCCTTCAGTTCGATCTCCCGGGCGAGGTTATCCACGATCTGCTCGTCCAGAGCGATCTTTCCAGCGAGGTTCCGGCGCATCGTCCCGTAGATATCCGAGCGGATCAACAGGCAGTGTTGGGCGTAGGCAACCATAAACGAGTTATAGGACGGGCCCACGTCGCCGAGGATCAGATCGCCGGGCAGAGAGTCCATCCTGAACACCCGAAGCCAGCCTGTGCGCAATAGCGAGTCCAGAAGCAGGATATCCCGGTAGTCGGCGCCGCTTTCGATATAGGCGATCACGTCTCCCTTTGCGCAACTGGTCGCCGCTCGCACGCAACAGGTACATTTTGCCATTCGTGTTGGCCACCAGTCGCACGGGGCCGCATGCGCCGTTACGGATATCTGGCCGTTCACCGTATCGGGATATCGGATGATGAAGCCCAGCGCGATGATCCCTAAAATTAATAATGCCGCAGCGCAACACGCGCCGTCCACCGCGTGGGCATGCGATCTATGATGTCCTGAACTTCTTCGCTCTTGTCGGCGACCTGATTAACGGCCATTACAATAGCGTGTCCATCATCGGCAACAGGGGAAATAGGGTTCTCTTTATCTCGTTCGGTCATGTCCCTTTCCTTCGACTCAATCATGTTTTATAATACTTCCCCACTTTTTTATTAAATCGCTTCATCTTTTTCTTGAACACTTTCCTTTCTGCCTCGGTCATAGGATATGTTACCAATTCTTCCTCCGACACTAAAACTCCATTTTGAAATATCAGCCTGGAGAAAGGCAATGTCCGCCAGGCTTTAGTGTCGCCGAATACCGAATCAAGCGCCTTCTTTACATAAAAACTGCCGTTCACCCAGTCGGCTTTTTATCAGCCCACGCGAAATCATTCTTGAGGGTAACAATTTCAACTTCTCATCCTGGACGAATTGTTTTCCAAGAAAGTTTTCCATCGAACGATACTCCTTATCCGAACCATCTCCAAATGAAAGAGAGGTACTGCTATAATCCACTGCCGCAAGGAATAAAGTGCTGTCGAATAGAGCCCATATTGCAGTGTATGGTTTGTCGATTATGCCTCTCGCCTCATCGGGATACGGGAAGTCGGTAAATATGAACCCTCCTTCGCCGCATGCGCCTTGATAATCTTTCAAATCCCTCAGAGGGGATTCGCTTAACAAATAACGGGTGCTGTCAATAAAAACAACATCGGATGTCCAGCATTCAAATTGTCGGGGATCTGACGGAGGGACGTGCAGGCACCCAATATCAATGAGATAAGCAAAATCATCCGAATGAAAAAACCCTGCGAATATTATTGAAATAAATTTTCATAGCTATCTGCCTCCATAAACTTTAGAATAATAATCTAAATACGTTTGTAATACCCTGAGCTTATATTCATCGGGGCATCTGTCAAAGTAATCTCCAAATACCTGTGCTCTATAAGCATTGTATTCCCTCTGATCAAAAGTTTTTCCATCAGTGTCTATCGAATGGGCCTTCATGCTCAAGGACAGACATAATCATAAAATAATTACTGCTGCGGCTAACCTCGCCATAAGCGTTCATTCCGATTATGCCGGTAGCACCAACATAATTCCCACTTTCGTAATAGTCATATTTATAGTACATTTCAGAACGCTTTCCTGTAATAGAGGACATTACATTATTTTTCCATTCCGTCTTTGCGTTATTGAACAGGCTTGCTCCATTACTGTTGAGTCCCGTTTCTCGAGACATTGATAGCGGTTCCAAACTTCGTCCGTGCAGATTCGTAAACTTTCTCCTGTCCCCCGCTGTCCCAGACGTTCTCCTGAAGTGCTGTAATAGTAATCCCCGCCGATGGAACCTCCTTGTTCTATTTTTTGAAATAATCGGCATTATCTCTGCCAACTGGTTGAGATTACATTTCTTCCTGTTGTTTTTCATGGTAGGAACATTCATTTATTAGTTAATACGGTAGTTTTCTTTGCATGTATATCGGTGAGGGAATGCTTTTCTGTCTGACTTTCTTAAAAAGGCACCCTGTTGTTATTGTCGTCGTATAAACCAAATATTTCAAATGATTCTGCTCCATGTATTTATTTACCATTGCCCGGTTCCTCTTATTCTCCATCAGCTTTTCCTGGTATGCTTTTTTTCATCGTCCTGCGTAACAGGAAGTGTTTCTATCTCTTTGGCCGACACGAGTTTCCCTTGTCGAAAGTCAGTTCCGTAAACGGACTTGTATTCCATGCGCCCCAATCGAAAAATTCCCAAAGGCTTATCCACCGCTTTCTTGACGTAAAACACGCCCGTTACCCAAGTAGCCCGGATGGGAGTTTTATCGAGAGGCGTTTCGTCTTTTTTCAATGCCTTTTTCCCGATGAGGAATTTTTTCATTTCCGGAATATATTTCGTACTCATGTAGACTCTCGGGTTCGTTCTTATACCATCGATAGCACTCCGGTACAATGTGCTGTCGGCTAAAGTCCAGATTGCGGCGTATTGTTTTTCTTCATCTCCTGTTGTCCCGGGTGGAAATGGCGGATCTATCATGGTTAGACCAATCGGCAGCAAATATTCATAGCCTTTGAGTCCGTGAAGCGGCGACCGATCCATCAGGCAACGGATACTGTCCAGAAATATCACGTCGCTCGTCCAGCTATGGAATTGCCTCGAGGGGAATCAATCTTATCTACGCACGATACGACAGGAAGCCCAAAGCCTAAAATGAGCACCATGCAGGCCCACTTTCCAAGGTAAAATTTCTTCATATCGCATTAAATTAGAAATAGACAATTCCTCCGCGCAATACGAAATCACTTAATACCCGTAATTGGTAATCCTGAGAACAACGGCTGAAATATTGATCGTTTATCTGGGCTTGCCGGGCTAATAATTCCCGGTCTGCTTCATTTATTGAAGAGCCAATTTGTCCAACATGAGTTCTTTCGTGCAATAATGTCAGTATACATCCCAATAATTGCACTCCCTGTATACACTCCCGTAATAATTTAAAGATATCTGTCCTTGAGGCGAGCAGTATGCTTCTTCTACAAAACCGTTGGCGTCTGGAGTAGGAGTACCGGCTGTAACCTGACAATCGCGACCCGCTATTTTGGAAAAGATATTACGTTGGGCCCCCGTTGAAGCATAACAAAGTAATGAAGCCGTACTGTACTTTCCATCACTGTATTGTGCTTTATCAATTACTCGAATCTGGTCGCCGCCCGGTTGATAACCAAGCCTTTCTCCTTCCTCTGTGTAATAGTAGTCTCCCCACGGAACATTTCTGTTCTTTTTCATCGATTATCGGCATTATCCCCGCCAACTGGTTGAGATTGCATTTTTTACAGTTGTTTTTCATGGGAGTTTTTTAGTTAATATATTTTCAAATATGATATGTCACATTATAAGTTAAAGGATGTTAAATATTGATAATAGGAAATATTGTAAAGCTATACTATTATTTATGAAAAACAATAGCTAATTAACAAAATTTAGTCGATATATTGTTAAATGCTAAAAAAACGTTAAATAACTCCGATTGATGGGGAAAAAGATATTTTGTAGGGTATTTCGTTAGAACAATCGAAAAGAGTGATAATAAAATGTGCTGTTGTTGCTTCGTAATGTTCGCACAACCAGGGCTATCCCACAAAAGCAAAGTATAAATCAGGATAGAAGAAATGGTTTTTTTCTCTCCCGGAGGGGCCTTTATATTCCTTGATACGGATTGAATGACGGCAAGACGGGATCATGCACAATTTTCGGAGACTATTCTGTCATTCAAATTCCCGCATTTACTCGGAAGCCGTTATTAAAAAAGCACGAAAAACCCATATCTAAAAAAAAAATACCTATTTTTACATCATTCGATAAACTTCGAACAAACATATTGAACAGCGTTCAAATTTGTTTTGCTTATACGAAATCTGGTAAATTTCATCTCCCGCAAAGCAAACGATAAACGCCTGCGCAACTGCGTGGGCATTATTCGTTCGGTGGGAATAGGCTTACCAGAGCCTCGTATAAGCAGATGGGTTCTGTCCCACGCTTTTCGTTTTGATACCGGCCGTTAGGGACAAGCGGTCGATAATTGCGTAGAATATGAAATCAAAACACACACTTCTCGACGAATTAATGACTATCCCTGAAGATTGCGAAAAAGCCACTATCCAGGGCGTTCCCATGCAACTCATCACCGACGACGACAAATCACAACTGATGGCACAAGATCCGTACGATACCGCTTATCACGAATGTATAATGAAAACGGAACATTTATATTCACGACAAACGACCAACACCAATTACAATCTTTATTTAAGGTCATAAATAACAAGAACCCCGCATGTATCGTTCATTGGAATCGACAGAAAGAAAAAGGAATAAAGTAACATACTTTATTCCTCTATCCTGATTTAAGATCCGGTGCCTTTTTAGTCTTTCCGTGACACAGGTACTTTTTTTCGCACGTCGTTCACAAAGTCTCGCTCGGCTTAAACGCCGGGATGTTATGCTCCGGGATAATCACGGTCGTATTCTTTGTGATGTTCCGCCCCGTTTTTTCCGCCCGCCGTTTAACCACGAAGCTCGCCGAATCCCCGCAGGTATACGTTTTTCCCCGACGTCATTTTTTGTCTTTAACCGTTTCCATCAGCGCTTCTACCACGACGGCTACTTCCATTTTCGGGATGCCCTTTTCCTGGGCGATCTTCTCAACAAGTTCTTGCTTTGTCATACCTTCATTGTTTTTATGTGCTTGATTGTGATAAAAATACAAATAGTTTGAGTTATTCCGCACATTTTTCCGCCCACTATTTTCATTTTATTATTTCCTTCATATATCTTATTGCCGCTAACGTCCATCTAAAGAGCCGAAAAGACCGTCCGCTCTCTATACCGAAAAAATTCAACGTCAGGTCAGCCACGGGTTCTTGTACGGGTCGTAGTCGTTCTGGAAGGTCGCCAGCTGCCAGTCCGTCACCGGTTTGTTGTCCTCGGCCACCTTGCGCGGTATCTGCAGGGTTCAGCCGCAGTTTCGAGGCGTCCGACAGCCATCGCATCGAGTCCTCGTAGTCGCGCATCCGCACTACCGATACGTTGTTCGGCGCGATCAGCCTTTTGGCCAGCTGTACAGTGCCAGGCGCACCATGTGCTTTTTCAGGTTGTAGTTGCGCGGGTCGCCCGGCGTCAGGTTTACTCCCGGCTCCGGCTCGTCGGCATTCACATCCGTTTCCCGGTACGAACACCAGACCCCCATATACCACGTAGTCGTGCCCGTCCAGCGCATAGGCATTGTACTGCGGGTCGTAATCCGCGATCTCGCCCCAGCAGTCGGACTCTTTCGGCGTCAGGTTGTTGTCGTAGCCATCGAGGGAAGCCAGCGTATAGTACGCCCCTCGTGGCTCACCACTTCCCACAGCCCGTAGTCCACAGGCTGCCACGGCTCGCACTCCACGGCCTGCCAACCTCCTACCAGCGGGATACGCACGTCCCCGAATTTCCAGCCGTTGTCGGCCACGCATCGGTAGGGTACGCCGTTGTATTCCACAATATCGTCCGGGTGGTAGGTTCCGAACTGCGAGTACCGGGGTACCGGGCGGTTCGGGCGACGTCTCGACGTGCTCCTCCCAGTATTCCGCCGCTGCCGGAGCCTTGTATCCGCTTATGGCGCGGATCACCTCGCAGATCTTCCCTGGTAGTAGATATACGCCCCCACCGGGTAGGTGATCCTCCGGTCGTAGTCGGCGATATACCGCCCTTTGGCCCTCGCGCTCCACTTTCGTAGTTTTCCGACAGGTATTCCACGATACTCATCTCGGCGCTCTGTTCCGCCTGTACGAAACGCTCGGCATAGCCCCGCGTCATCTGGGAGAGCGCCTCCGGGGTGACGATCCCCAGGTAGTCCGCGTCGTTCAAAACCGTCTATACATATCTTTCGTGTTTTAGTAGCTGAATCCCTCGTTGATGATGGCCGTGGACAGAACCGGGCATACGCTGTCCCCGCCCCGGTAGCGCTGCCAGCTATCCCGCAGGTAGTAGCATAGGAGGTAATCGAGGCAGTCCGACAGGTGGCCGTAGCGCTCGTACTTCACCCCTGTTTTCGGGTCGGTCGTCTTCTTCTTGCTCTTCGTGCCGTCCTCATTGCGCCTGGTACAGCAGGTCTTCGGTCAGCTTGCGGCAGCGTATGTCTATCCGGAGCTCCCAGCCGTTGTACCCGGCAGAACACCTCGTTCACGAACTCGCAGCGGGCGGCCTGCGGCGGCTGTTTCTTGAGCAGTTTGATCTTCGGGCGCAGCACCCCGCGCCCCAGCGTGTCGGCGATCACCGATAGTTGTTCACGCCCTGTTCGGTCGTGGTCGATCGCTGCAGGCCCGACGGATCGCCCGTCACGTCCACCCCGCCCGCCTGCTTGTCGCGGTACAGTTTCGTGCGGAGTTTGCGGGCCAGCGCGGGGTGTTGTTCTCCTTGTCTTCGGGTTTGCCCAGCACCTCCTCCAGCACGTACACCTTTTTGGCATCATAGTTCTATCTGGGCCCCCAGCACCGACATCTGCGGCGCCACGTTGAAGTCCCACACGGTCACTACCGGGCGCATCGGGTCGTATACTTTCTCTTTCAGGCCCGTCACGAGATGCTTCGCCCCGTCGAACTTGGTATATACCGCCATGTCGTTGGCCTCCACGAAGTCCCAGTTGCCGTACAGCAGCCGCTCTTTGGTGGCCTGGTCGCGGATATTGTTCAGGGCCGCCTCGTAGGTCTGGCGGAAAGGGATGTTGGGGTTGTCGAATACCGAGAAGGGCACGTAGGCTTCCCTCTCGCGCAGGACGGCCGGGTCGCCGTTCCTGTCCATCACGAAGCGGTCGCGCACCCAGTTCACCGTCGGGTTGGTGGTAAGGAGCATGCGCGGCACTTTGAATGTCTCGTGCGTGCGCCAGCGCAGGCGGGAGAACAGCACTTCGATGGCCCGCTCGGATATCTCCGATACTTCGTCCACCAGCGCGATCGTGTACTCGGCCGAGCCGAAGCGCTCGAAATTCGGGTCGGACGGGATGTCCGCCATTTCTTTCATAATGATGATCGAGTCGTTCCAGAACAGCAGCGTCCCGTCCAGGTTGTTGATCTTATAGTTCACATCCTCTTTCAGGCCCCAGTCTTTCAGCACCGTCCGGATCGTGTTCCAGGTGCTTTCTTTCAGGCTCTTCAGGGTCTTTCGGGCCACCACCGCCCGGATGTTCCCGAAGCGGATGCACGAGGATATCAGCCATACGCTGCCTATATACGATTTCCCGCCGCCTGCGGCTCCACCGCCCAGTATAAGTTGCGGTAGATCACGGTTCTTACACCGGGTACACTCCGGCTTGTATTGGGGTTGCCCTGTATAGCGTAGCCCGTCAGCACCTGCTCGATAGAGCCCCCGCACACCGGGCAGCCTGTCCGGCTGCAGCAGCCTTCCACAGCTCGTACTGGCGCGGGGAGGGCTGGAAGTCTATCCTTACGTCCTGGGGCGCTGTCAGCTTGTTGGCCCCCATGGCTATTCGATATGGATAGTGATACGCCCGGCCTTGGCCAGCAGTTTGTTCAGGGCGTCGGATGACGCGCGATTCCACCAGCCCGCCTTTGATGTCGTTCTTTCCTATCAGGATACAGCCTGCTGTATCGCCCTGGTCGTTGCCGGGGTGGATCAGGATACCCCGGAAGTGCGGCACGTCGTGCAGCAGGGGCAGCACCCGCTTAAAACGCGGGCTGTATTCCATCGTGATCGTGTAGGTGCCCGGCGGGATCGCGGTTTGGGCGTAGACTTTCTCCTTGCAGCGGCAGTCGCGCCCGTGGGCGTGTCGGGCATACGGCGGGCAGTGGCCGCAGCGTGTCTTCGAGGGTGTCGCAGAAATAGTCGTTACCGGCATAGAGGCTGCCGATGGTATAGGCCGCGCCGCGGTAGCGGCGCTTTAGATACAGTTCGATATCCATGGTGCGTTGCGATAGGGTTTGCACCAAGGAATAGGGGGCTGCGGCGGGGGAGGATTATACCGCATACGAAAAAGCCCTCCCCGCTTATGCGGGAGAGGGCTTCGGTTCAGAAAAATTACAATCAGATATTACAGCGATTTCAGGTCTTCAAGCTTGCTGTTTTCGATGCTCATTTGTTTTTGCCGCATTTCTTCATTCTTTTCTTCTTTCCTCCTTTTTGCGCTGCTCAACGATCTGCCTATTATTCTCACTGCGCAGGCTGTCACTCACGAAATACATTGCGTAAAAATTGTAGAACTTGCATTCGTAAGGTTTATCATCTTCGATGAATCGTGAAGCCAAACTTCGGGAATAAGCATTTTGTAGTTCATAGCGCAAATCCATGGTGGTTTTTTTCCGGCCTATCGATATGATCCGGTCGCCCACTACCCATCTATTGGGTGCATAAGAAGATTCCAACCCGAATTTAGTCGTTAGAAAGTCCCGGAACGGATATTCCTTCACGGGCAGGTCCTGACATTCCAAACCCAAAAACGTCACCTGATATAATTTCCCCTGCAGGGTAAAATCTCCTTCGATTCGCTGGACGCAGTGCCCGTATATCGAATCGTTATGCTCTTCAAGGAATTGTCGTTGCTGCACATCGAACTCCTTTTCGTTCACCCCGAAACGAATATTTCCCAGCACCCGGTCCCCGTCGGCGAGGGCGATGCTGTCTTTGAACAGGCGGTCTTTCTCCTCGGCCTCTTTTTCCGCCCGGCTTTGACAGCCGGCCAAACAGATGACTGCGGCTGCGATAAGTAATATATATTTCATCACTACTGTCCAAAGAAATTTTCTCAGACATGATTTAAATTAGTTTATATTAATGCATTACGCGAATAAAATTTTTCCGGGATTTGATTTTATACTTTGCAAATAGTATTGCAAGAGATAGAAATCATGAATCAGGGAAAGACCGTATTCGCTCAGATAATGTCGCTCATACCGAGATATGAGTTTGACAAATGCGTAAAGAGATACAATGGCAACCGACATGCCATCGAGTTCAAAATGCAGAGACCAGTTCATGGTGATGAGTTTTGCCCAGTTCACCGGCCAGGATAGCCTGCGCAGCATTGATGCAACGCTGGTTGCCCTGTCCTTCAAGTTGTACTCGTCCGAATCAAATATATCCAACGCTCGACTTTGGCACATATCAACGGGCACCAAGGACTGGCGCATCTATCACGACTTCGGTCAGATATTGATTGCACAAGCGAGATACCTGTACCGCCATGAGCCTTCCAGACTCGACGTGGACGGAATCGTCTATGCCTTCGACAGCAGTACGATGAAACTTTGCCTGCAACTCTGTCCATGGGCAAGACTTCATCATGATAAAGGTGGTGTAAAGATGCATACTCTGCTGGATTTGCGGGGAACGATTCCCACATTTATTTATCTGACGGAAGCCGCGGTCCATGACTCCAAAGCAATGAGCCTCGTACCCGTGGAGCCTGGTAATTACTACCTCATGGACAAGGGATATGTGGATTTCAAGCAGTTGTTCCTCCACTTTCATCGCCAGCGGGCTTTCTTTTGTCACCAGGGCCAAGGACAACATGAAGTATGAGGTAGAAGAGCATCCGGTTGATAAAAGTACAGGAGTTGTTAGCGATTCCACTATCAGGCTGACGGGACTGAAAAAACCTCCTGATGGTATCCGGATACACTCCGTATGGTTGTGTATGGTTGTGTATG
>VOFH01000603.1_pt1 | contig 248000 bp, 315 predicted proteins | sample 5384091 | NCBI WGS metagenome assembly VOFH01 (sample SAMN12384727, study PRJNA508395) | human gut metagenome | isolation source: healthy gut G | host: Homo sapiens
TCTGTAATCTTTAAGGTCAACAATGTTCAGGTTACACAGGGCGTATCATGGGCAGATCAGGGTGGTAAAAGGTTTGTACCTACCATGCGACCAACCTGTCGGATGGATCAAACTCTGTATCCTTACAGGTAACAGACAATGATGGAAATGTATCCGATGCTGCGACAGTATCCTTCGTCATTTCAACTTCTGCCCCGACGCTTAATGTTACAAGCCCGCAGGATAATTTGCTGACAAACAGCAACAGGGTAACAGTAGCAGGTACTGCTGCGGCCGGATCGGATGCGGTAACGCTTACAAGCGTTAAGATTAACGGAGAAGTCGTGTCCTTTGGATCAGGTGGGGCGTTTAGTAAGGAGATTACGCTTAGAGAAGGCGAGAATGAAATCACAGTAGTTGCAGAGGACAGCATCGGAAAGACTACATCTGTTACGAGACATGTCACAGTTGATACCAAAGCGCCGATTATATCTGACGTCGAAGCAGAAGCGACCACGGTAAACGCAAATGGTATGATTCGCTTATCCTTTAAGATTGTAGATCCGGCAGATTGATATGATTATCAGAGTATGGGGCATTGTAAACTCTACAGAAGTGGAGTTTACGCCCATCCCGGATCGTCCCGGGTACTGGGAGGATATGCCCCGCGACTGCCGGGACTGCAGGAAATAGAGGTGTGGGCAGAATCTGACAGCGGACTTAGAGGACATCTGTATTGCACTGTGACGCTTGATTATCACGCGCATACAGAGGCGCGGTTACTGGGAGATCGGACGGAGGCAAGATTGATTGATATGGGCGGCAAGGTGCGCTTGTTACTGCTTCCGTGGGTGGCACAGCTGGTCACGTTCAGAGATGTAAATGTTCTGCAGGAAAATTATATTGCGAAACTGAAAGGTTGCAGAAAGGCGGTGGTATAATTGCTGGAAAAAGTCGGATTTGAACTCGGCGAGAAAAAATATGTTTGTATCAGTGTGCGGAGCACAAATGGAAAGCCGTTTGATGTGACATCAGCAAAGTATGTCTTACGGAATGGGGAACAGGAAGAGAATCTAGGTACATGTGAAATCATGCAGAAAAGCGATACAGAAACCCTCTTATCTGCACTGGATCCAACCGATGATCAAAGGTGGATCATACACGCTGGAATTTACATATGAGATTCCGCCGGAGATTCTGAAGCATGAGGTGCGAATATATGTATCATAAGAGATATGACCACATAGAAATCAGAGCAAGACCGTAACAGGTCTTATTTTTTATGTATAAATTAAAAAGAAGGGAGACTTATATGCCAGACACAGTTGTAGTCGCTGTTTTGTCCTTGCTCGGTACACTGATCGGAAGCTTCGGGGGTACACAACTTATCAAATATAGGATTGAGCAGCTTGAAAAGAAAGTAGAAAAACATAACTCTGTTGTAGAGCGGACGTATTTGTTGGAAGAAAAAATAAAAGTAGCGAATCATCGCATTGATGATTTGGAAAGGAAGGTAGAGGAATGAAGAACAGAGAATATTGGATAAAATGGAGTAAAGCGGCTGGGATAAGAGCCGTGAAAACAATAGCCGAAACAGCGATATCTTTAATCGGAGCAGATATGGTAAATATCGTATCTCTTGACTGGGTGAATATTGCAGGAGTATGTGCAACAGCCGGAGTTATATCATTACTGATGAGCTTAAAAGGATTGCCGGAAGTGAATGTGCCGGAGTATGAAGATTCAGAGGGCGAGTAACACCGTCCTCTTTTGTGTGGAAGAAAGGAGAAGAACATGAGTATTTGTAGAGGAGTAGCAGGACTTAGAGGGGGAAATCCGAGAGGAATTTTTATTCACAACGATGCAGGATCACAAAATGCAAATGCAGCGTTTTACAGAAAATGGCTGCAAACACATCCGTTAGAAAACGGATTTGCTCACGCTTATGTAGCTAGTGACGAGATCTTGTATGCGGAAGATGATGCCTACGCAGCATGGCACTGCGGGCAGACAGACGGAAACCAGAACTATTATTCGATCGAGGTCTGTCAGAGTATGGGGGATTTGGAAATCTTTAGGAAAAATGAAGAGAATGCGTTGAAGCTGGCAGCACAGAAGTGTAAGCAGTACGGTATCGTTCCAAACGCGAGTACAATCCGGCTGCACAAGGAGGTATTCGCGACAGCGTGCCCGCACAGATCCGTAGAGATTCATGGAGGGGATTCCGGATGTAAGACATACTTTATTAATAAAATCCGTGAGTATATGGGAATGGACAAGCTGCCGGATGTTCCGGTTGCAGGTGGAGGTGGATGTGTTGGCGCATCCGGTGATCCCGGCATCGTGTTTACTTATGGTGTTATGCTGACAGATGGAACAACCCTGCCCTTTGTGACAAATCTGTCTGATTTTGCAGGACTTCCGGGTCGTACAATCGCCGGTATCGCGATAAAGGTTAATAAAGGTACTGTAAAATACCGCGTGCATGTAAAGGGCAAAGGATGGTTACCTTACGTAACCGGATGTAACTGGTCTGATGCAAACAACGGCTATGCTGGATATCCGGGAGCTGTGATCGATGCCGTAGAGGTATATTATGATACTCCGGCGGACATTGTTGCAAAATACGGTTATCAAAAAGCACAGTACAGAGTTGCTCCGATCGGCGGCGGTTACTATCCGTGGCAGTTCGATAACGAAGTGGGAAAGGGTCAGGACGGATATGCTGGATGTTTCGGCATTGCGTTTGATAAATTTCAGCTGTACTAAAAAAAACATTCCCCGGAGGATCAGCTCCGGGGTGGAATATTGTATCATCTTCGCATCAATATTTTAGCCTTATGCGTCATCCCCAAATCCGGTGACAAGTGTGAGGTCGATGTTTTCATCTTTGAAGTATCCTTTCTCAATCGCCACATATAGTGGAGCATAGAAAACAGAATGAGCCACTTCGTTTAGTGTGATTTTTACAGGGGAAGTTTTTTGAGACGATACTTCAAAGGAGTCGGAAGCTGTCGTTTTATCTCCGGTTTCGGCTTTAGAGCATCCCATACACAAAGAAAATACAAGAAGGAAGGCAAAAAGAGAGGTTAAAAGTTGTTTTTTCATGAAATCTCCAGATGATTTGGTTTTATTGTAATATATGTAAAATATAACCGTACAGTGAAAAGGATATAAAAACAGAGCGATACGCAAGTCTCCCGGTTTTGGGGATTCCTGTAAGTAACGCTCTGCTTTTAAATTTCAGTTTTTCTAAAACAGTTATGGCTTTCTAATCGTCAAATTCTTCCTCGGCATAATCGTCTTCAAAGGCTTCATCATAATTTTCTTCACTATCATCATAATCAGATCCTCCGCGGGAAGTGATCGCAAGTATGAGTGAAATAATTGCCAATACTCCGCTTACAATAGCTGCGATGAGAAGCTGCAGATCATCTCCACGTTTCAAAAATGCAAATACGCCGCTTCCGAGATAAAAAAGCATCGGAAGAAGGAAAGCAAAAATCGTATTTGACTTTTGCATGATAAAATAGAGAAGTGAAGATACGAGCATACAAAGGGAAAGGATAATGTATAAAGTGCCGCTTGTGCCGCCGCCGTCTGTTGTGCCGTTAAGTCCGGTCATGAATCCTTTATAAGTAAAGAATCCGAATCCTGCGAGAGAGATGATCCCGAGAATGATGCGCACTGCGCGGAATCTCGGAACGCTTTCGTAATAATCATCTTCATAATCGTCGATTTCCGGTTCAGGCATTTTACGCGAAGCTTTTGTGTCATATTTGTCGTTTTTATTTTTGGATGATTTTGAGGAGGCTTTTTTTACTTTGTCAGTATCAAGAACTCCTGTTGCAAGCATATCATCATAGCCTTTTTTAACAGCTTTCTCCCGTTTTGTGCGGACTTGTTCCGGTGGGATGTTACTGTACCGTTTATCTTCGTTCGGAGCTGATTTTTCAGTAGTTTGTTTGGATGAAGGCTTTCTTTTCGGGACTTTCTTTTCGGGATTTTCCTGAATCCGAACTGTTTTCTCGTCAGTTGCTTTTTCATCAGGCCGCCGTTTTTGATTTTGCGCAGGTGACTTCACCCGGTCGGAAGCTTTGGGGAAGCTTCTGCAGCAGCGCGTTTTTTGGGGCTGCCGGTATGAGCTGCTTCCGGCTCTTTGTGCGCCTTTTTGATTTTGTTTTCGTCTTTTTTTTGAGCAACGTCGCTCTCGTTTTTTTTGCGGCTGGTCTTATCTGCCGCTTCGGCTTTTTTGGCAGATGCCTTTGCCGCTGCTTTTTTTGCACGTTGCTTGTCTAAATTCCACTGTTTTTTACAGTCACGGCAGACTGCATATTCATTAAAGACAGGATCTCCGCTGTTGTCAGTGCCGATTTGTTTGTTTTTGATCTCAAGTTTGTTTCCGCATATCGGACATTTCATAAAAATCAATACTCCTCTCTCTTCGTTAAATCGAATTTATAATGGTTTTATTATAACATTTCAAATGAGTTAGAACAATGAAAAATGTAACAATAAATCGAAAAATATCAAATATGATCGAAAATATAGCGCGATATGTGATATGATATCAAAATTAAAAGATAAAAAACAGCGTCATAATTATACAGATATTGCAAAAAATGACAGCAGAATTTGTAACAAAGGCGAAAGGAGAAATTATGAGATTTGAAGCAGATACACATTCACACACGCTGGCAAGCGGACATGCATACAGCACGATAAAAGAAATGGCGGCGGCAGCAGAAGCAAAAGGCTTAAAAGCGCTTGCGCTTACGGAACATGCTCCGAAAATGCCGGGAACGTGCGGGTTGTTTTATTTTCAAAACCTGGATGTCGTTCCAAGAAAATGCGGAGGAATTCGCCTCTTAATGGGAGCGGAAGTAAATATAATGGATGAAACAGGCAGGATCGACCTTCCGGAAAGTACCTGCCGTGATCTGGATATAGTTATTGCGAGCATTCATCCGCCATGCTATGGGATGGGGCACACAGAAGAGGAAAATATGAGAGCATACGAGGCTGTGATGAAGAAACCGTATATTAACATTATCGGGCATCCTGATGACGGTCGTTTTCAGATTGATTACGAACGTCTTGTGAAGATGGCAAAAGAGACGGGAACGCTTTTGGAAGTAAATAATTCTTCCATGAGACCGTCAAGCAGCAGAAAGGGAACTCGTGAAAATATTCTTACAATGCTTGATCTTTGTAAACAGTATGATGTTCCGGTTACGACAGGCAGTGATGCACATGTAGATGTAGATGCAGGCAATTTTACTTATGTAAAAGAAGTGCTTAAATTTTGCGATTTTCCGGAGGAACTTGTTGTTACGACAAAATTTGATGTATTAAAACAATATTTGAATATGAACACTTTCGGTATGTAGGAGAGAGCGGACTTTTGTATGCAGATGAAAGGGATAAGGTACTTTTGTAAAACTTTATAAATTTAACTGATTAACGTATGGACTTCAAGAATTTAATGTGCTAAAATATAACAGTGCTTGAAATAATTGCTGTGGATGCAGAGGTTGCTCGGATATATGCCACGGTGTTGAAAAGGAGAAGTTTATATGAGTAAAAAAATCAGGACAGAGGCAGTTGACTATCTTTTTGAAGCGATTCTCAGTCTGAAAAATAAAGGAGAATGTTATACTTTTTTTGAGGATATTTGTACGATTAACGAGCTGCTGTCTCTGTCACAGAGATTTGAAGTGGCAAAAATGCTCAGAGAGCAGAAAACTTATCTTGAAATTGCGGAAAAGACAGGCGCTTCAACGGCAACGATCAGCCGGGTGAACCGTTCTCTTAATTACGGCAATGATGGATATGACATGGTTTTTGAAAGAATTGATAAAAAATAAAAAAATGCCGGAGCGTTCATGCGTGTCCGGCATTTTTAATACGTACTTTTGTACTCGTCAATCTTCTTTTTGAGCAGAAAGTTCGTCTATGATTTTCTCTATCATAACTTTTTTCAAATAGACGTCAAAGCTTAAAGAGCAAATAAATGCAAAAAGACGAAGTTCTTTTTGATCGGCGTCATCTTCTATATTTGAAAAAGCAGAGAATGAACTTTCGTATGCTTCTTGAACGGATTCGGAAAGCGGCTTGATACGGGATTTTTCAAGCTTGCAAACTTCGGTATACAGTTCGGAGAGGCTAAGCGCCGCCTCGTCTGAAAAATATTTGTCCCGCAGAGGAGCAAGTACGGTTTCAATATCTTTGATAGAAAGAATGCTTTTAAAGTAGTAAATAAATATAAGAAGAAGTACATGTTCTTTAGAATATTTTTTCTTGACGGACGGAGGAAGAAGATTATTTTTTGAGTAGTTGTTTATCATTGTTTTTGTCAAAATCTTATCTTCGTCACGGCGTTTTGTTCCGGCAAGATGTTCGTCCATAAAAGTTGTTACCTGATCCATATATAAATCAATATTCGGTATTTCTTCCGGTTTGATGTAATCAATACGTTTTAAGTTTTCTGTTATGCTGTTTAACAGATCTGTCATGTCTATTTTCATAATATCACCTCGATATCCTTATTATATAGTAGTGAAAACTAGATGGCAAGCCTTTTCTAAACCTTTATTAACCGGGATTTCCCATCGTTGTTTTTGTATAAAAATGTAGTTATCAGCCGTTTTATCAGGAGTGCGCCTTGATAAATGATAACGATATGGAAGCGTTTGGCATGGGATAAATGAACGAAAAAAGAAGGTTGACTTTAACGAAAATATGTTCGATAATAAGAACAATACACACTCGTTATTTGAACTAAATATTTTACGGGTAATTGAGAAAAAGAAAGATAAGGAGCATATAAATGGCTGTATATGATACGTTGAATAAACCTCAAAAAGGAGGCTGTATTTCATACGGAAGGTCCGCTTTTGATCCTGGCGGGAGCGGGTTCGGGAAAAACAAGAGTTTTGACTCACAGAATTGCATACCTGATTGAGGAAAAGGGAGTGAATCCATGGAATATTCTTGCCATTACGTTTACAAATAAAGCGGCGGAAGAGATGCGTCAGAGAGTAGACAGCCTTGTCGGGATCGGAGCAGAGAGTATTTGGGTCAGTACGTTTCATTCCATGTGTGTACGGATCTTAAGAAGATACATAGATCGTCTCGGATATGACAACAGATTTACGATTTATGATACGGATGATCAGAAGACGCTGATGAAAGAAGTATGTCGTAAGACAGATATTGATACAAAGCGGTTTAAAGAAAGGATGCTTTTATCGGTAATTTCTTCTGCTAAAAACGAGATGATCCTTCCGGAAGAGTTTGAATTGAATGCCGGAGGAGATTTTGTACAGCTTAAGATCGCAAAAGTCTATAAAGAATATGAGGCGCAGATGCGGGCGAATAATGCGTTGGATTTTGACGATTTGCTTGTAAAGACAGTTCAGCTTCTGGAAACGCAGCCTGATGTGAGGGAGAATTATCAGGAACGTTTCAGATATATCATGGTTGACGAATATCAGGACACGAATACCGTACAGTTTCGGCTTGTCAGCCTGCTTGCGGGAAAGTATAGGAATTTGTGTGTAGTCGGCGATGACGACCAGTCGATCTATAAGTTCCGCGGAGCTAATATACGAAATATTTTGGATTTTGAAAAAGAATTTTCAGATGCAAAAGTAATTAAACTGGAACAGAACTACCGCTCTGTCGGGAATGTATTGGAAGTTGCGAATAGTGTGATCCGCAACAATAAAGGCAGAAAAGAAAAGACTCTTTGGACTGATAATGAAAAAGGGGAGAAGATCCGTCTGCGGCAGTTTGATACGGCATATGACGAAGCGCAGTTTATTGCAGAGGATATTAAGGACGAAACGGCACAGGGAGCAAATTACAGTGATCATGCAGTTTTATACCGAACGAACGCGCAGTCGCGTCTTCTTGAGGAAAAGTTTGTCGCGATGAATATTCCGTATAAGATTGTCGGAGGCATCAATTTTTATTCCCGAAGAGAGATTAAGGATGTTTTGTCATACTTAAAAACGATTGATAACGGAAAAGACGATCTGGCTGTGAGAAGGATTATTAATGTTCCGAAACGGGGGATCGGTTTGACAACGATTAATCGGATTCAGGAGTCGGCTGCTGCGAGAGGAATAGGGTTTTATGACGCCCTTTCAGCTCCGGACCTTATTCCCGGGATCGGACGCAGCGCATCGAAACTTGATTCATTTGCAGCTTTGATCGAATATTTTAAAGGAAGATCGGAAGAGAGCGGGGTGACAGATCTTCTGACGGAAGTGATCGAGAAGACAGGGTATACGGAAAGTCTGGAAGCGGATGATCCTGAGGAACTGGAAGCAAGAGTGCAGAATATAGACGAACTTGTCAGTAAGGCGGCCGTATATGAGGAAAGCTGCAGTGACAGAGGAGAAAGACCGACGCTGAGCGGTTTCCTTGAAGAGGTGGCTCTTGTCGCTGATATCGACAGCGTAGCGGAAGATCGGGATTACGTGATCCTTATGACTCTTCACAGTGCGAAAGGTCTGGAATTTCCACATGTATATCTTGCGGGAATGGAAGACGGATTGTTCCCAAGTTATATGTCGATCAGCGGAGATGATCCGGAAGAGTTGGAGGAGGAACGAAGACTTTGTTATGTGGGCGTGACCCGCGCTGAAGAAAAATTGACTCTTACCTGCGCGCGTATGCGTTTGGTCAGAGGTGAGAGACAATATAACAGTATGTCCCGTTTCATTAAAGAGATGCCTTCTGCATTGATTGATACAGGAAAGCGAGAAGGCGGTTTTTCTCAAAATGTTTCTTTGGGAGAGAAGAGGACGTATTCGTCCGAGGTCAGTGGATACAAAAGATCTGCGTATGCTCAGAAACCGGCATTTGCCGCGATCCAAAAGGGGAGCGGACTGATGGCGAAAAAGTCGGAGGGACTCTCTTACGGAGTCGGAGATCGTGTACGGCATGTAAAGTTTGGAGACGGCACGGTGACGGAGATTAAAGAGGGTGGAAGAGATTATGAGGTGACGGTGCAGTTTGATACTGCAGGAGTCAGAAAAATGTTTGCTTTGTTTGCAAAGCTTATAAAAATATAGATTGGAGGATAACATTGTGAAAATAGGTTCACATGTCGGAATGAGTGGTAAGGAGATGCTGCTTGGTTCTGCAAAAGAAGCAGTATCTTACGGGGCGGATACATTTATGTTTTATACGGGAGCGCCTCAAAATACGAGGCGGAAAGAAATCGAAGAATTAAATATCGATCCTGCATGGGAATATATGAAAGAGCACGGGATTCAAGAAATCATTGTTCATGCTCCGTATATTATTAATTTAGGCAATGCGGTAAAGCCGGAAACATTTTCTCTTGCGGTTGAGTTTCTCGCAAAGGAGATAGACCGTACGGTAAGCTGCAGAAGCCATACGTTGATTCTGCATCCGGGAGCCCATGTAGGAGAAGGAGTCAGCATAGGAACAGAGCAGATCATAAAAGGACTAAACGAAGTTCTTACGCAGGATATGGATTGTTGTGTGGCGTTAGAAACAATGGCGGGGAAAGGATCGGAGATCGGTCGTACGTTTGAAGAATTAGCCAGGATTTACGACGGGGTAAAATATAGCGATAAATTGAGAGTTTGTTTTGATACATGTCATACGAGCGACAGTGGGTATGATATTATTCATCATTTTGATGATGTGATAGAAGAGTTCGATCGTATTATAGGAAAAGATCAGATTGCCGTATTTCATATTAACGACAGTAAGAATGTTCCAGGCGCTGCAAAGGACAGGCATGAGAACATCGGATTCGGACATATCGGTTTTGAAGCGATCAATTATATCGTTCATCATGCGGACTTTAGGGATGTTCCGAAAATACTTGAGACGCCATATATACCATCTGTGGAAAATCCAAAGAAATCATATGCTCCTTATAAATATGAAATTGAGATGCTTCGGGCAGGGAAATTTGATCCTGATATGAAAGAACGGATTGTAAAAGAGCATGAAAAAAGCGTCTGAACGGAGTCGAACCGTCGCACATGCCTCCGGAGGGCATTGCTCTATCCACTGAGCTACAGACGCATCGTTGTGTTAAACAACTTTGATTATCCTAGCATAAAGTAAGCAAAATGTAAAGTGTTTTCAAGTTGTTTGTTGCCGTGAAAACTGATACATGTTAGAATAGCATTCATATGATAAAGAGTTTCTATATAAAGGAGTGTGGAAAAATTGAAAACAATGTTGGAATTGATCACAACGGAAATGGAAGCGGCTTTTGAAAAAGCCGGTTATGATAAAGAACTTGCAAAAGTAACTCTTTCAAATCGTCCCGATTTGTGCGAATATCAGTGCAACGGCGCGATGGCAGGAGCAAAGAAATATAAAAAGCCCCGTTTATGATTGCGGAAGATGTGGCGGTATATTTAAAGGAAAGTTCTTATTTTGAGACGGTAGAAGTTGTAAAGCCGGGATTTATCAATCTGAAACTTGCTCCGCAAAGTGTTGCGGATTATTTAAATCAAATGTCAGAAACAGAAAAACTCGGAGTAGAAGAAGCGGAAGAACCAAAAACGATCATGATAGATTACGGCGGACCGAATGTTGCGAAACCGCTTCATGTAGGACATCTGCGTTCTGCAATTATCGGCGAAAGCGTAAAACGGATTACTCGTTTTAAAGGAAACAAAGTGATCGGTGATATTCATCTGGGAGACTGGGGATATCAGATGGGACTGATCATTACGGAATTAAAGGAAAGAAAACCAGAACTTCCATATTTTGATGAGAATTTTAAAGGAGAATATCCGGCGGAAGCTCCGTTTACGATCGGCGAACTGGAGGAGATATATCCGACAGCAAGTTCATATGCAAAAGAAGACGAAGAATACAGGAAAGAAGCGTTGCATGCGACATATTTGCTCCAGAACGGCCACAGAGGATACAGAGCGGTTTGGAATCACATCATGAATGTTTCGGTTACAGATCTTAAGAAAAATTATGAGAGACTGAATGTAGAATTTGATCTTTGGAAAGGCGAGGCGGACGCGCAGAAATATATACCTGATATGGTACAGATGTTAAAAGAAGAAGGCTATGCGCGTTACGACGAGGGCGCTCTTGTGGTCGATGTTCAGGAAGAGTCGGATAAAAAGAAGTTCCTCCGTGTATGATCTTAAAGTCAGACGGAGCGGCGCTCTATGATACGACAGATCTTGCAACACTTGTACAAAGGGAAGAAGATTATCAGCCGGACGAAGTTATCTATGTAGTAGATAAACGTCAGGAACTTCACTTTACACAGGTGTTCCGCTGTGCAAAAAAGACGGGGATCGTGAGCCCGAATACAAGATTGGAATTTCTCGGATTCGGTACGATGAACGGGAAAGACGGAAAACCGTTCAAAACCCGTGAGGGCGGCGTTATGCGTCTTGAAAATCTGATCCGCGAAATTAACGATGAAATGTATAAGAAAATTATGGATAATCGTACAGTGGAGGAAGAAGAAGCGAAAAAGACGGCCCCGCATAGTCGGACTTGCGGCAATTAAATATGGAGATCTGTCGAATCAGGCAGGCAAAGATTATATATTCGACGTAGACAGATTTACTTCATTTGAGGGAAATACAGGTCCGTATATTCTTTATACAATCGTGCGTATTAAGTCCATTTTGGCAAAGTATAAGGAAAACGGAGGAAGCGCAGAGAAACTTTCGATCCGTCCGTCGGGAAATGTATATGAGAAGGCGCTTATGCTTCAAGTCTTGAAGTTCAACGATGTGTTTGAGGCAGTATGCGAAGAGACTGCTCCGCATAAATTGTGCGCTTACATTTATGAGATCGCGAATGAATTTAATAAGTTTTATCATGAGACGAAGATCCTCTCCGAGGAAGACGAAGAGAAACGTTCCGGTTATATTGCGCTCCTCGGACTGACAAAGCGCGTGTTGGAGACGTGCATTGACCTGCTTGGATTTGAAGCGCCGGAAAGGATGTAATGGAAAAATGACGGAAAAACTGTTTTATAAAGACAGTCATCTTTCAAAGTTCGATGCAGAAGTTCTTTCGTGTGTCAGAGCAAAAGGCAGCAGGTGAAGGATTCGTTTGGCAGGCTGGACGGAAAAGCAGGCGAATATTATGAAATAGAACTTGACAGGACAGCCTTTTTTCCGGAAGGCGGAGGTCAGTATGCCGATACGGGAGTGCTATATATGGCAGACGATGATACGTGCGGCTTGGATGAAACGGCTCGAAAGAAAGTTCAAGTGCTCGATGTCCGTGAAAGGAACGGGCGTATCTTTCATATAACGGACGGTTTCATTGAAGCCAAAACTGCGGTGAAAGGAAGTATCGACTGGGAAGAACGCTTTATGAAGATGCAGCAGCATACGGGAGAGCATATCGTTTCAGGGCTGATCCACGCCGCATACGGGTATAATAATGTCGGCTTCCATCTTGGCAGTGAGGACTGTACGATGGACTTTGACGGTGAGATCACAGAAGAGGAACTTCGCCGGATCGAGGCGGAGGCAAATAAAGCTGTGTGGAAAAACCTGAAAGTATTTACGCATTATCCGAAGAAGGAGGAACTGTCTCAGATAGAATATCGGAGTAAGATCGAGATCGAGGGTCAGGTACGTATTATAGAAATTCCGAGGGTATGACTGCTGTGCCTGCTGTGCTCCTCATGTGACGTATACAGGAGAGATCGGACTGATCAAGCTGGTTCAAGCGCAGCGTTATAAGGGCGGAGTGCGGATCACTATGCTGTGCGGAGTCCGCGCGTTTTCGGATTATGTGAGAAAGGAAGCGCAGGCAAAAGAAATTTCCAGGCTTCTTTGTGCGAAAGAAAATGAGATTGCAGATGCGGTTGCGCATTTGGCAGAAGAGACGAATCAGCTGAAATATGAACTTGCAGAAAAAGAGCGGCGCCTAGTGAAAGCGTATGCGGACATGATTTCGGAAAGTAAAGATGCAGTTTGCATTTTTACGGAAGAATTCGGCGGTGATTCCATGCGTATGTTGATGAATTATGTTTTAGACGCAGGGCATTGTATTTGCGCAGTGTTCTTTGGAAATGAAAAAGACGGGTATCGATATGTGTTGGGAAGCCGTCAACAAGATGTACGTGAAATGGCGAAAGAGTTTAATAAAAGATTCGACGGACGCGGCGGCGGAAAACCCGAGATGGTTCAGGGAACAGTCCGAGGCGAGAAAGAAGCGATCGAGCGATGGCTGATGAAATATGAGTTTGTTTGTATATAGGAAACAGTGAATGGTAATAAATAAAGAAAAATGATACAAAACATTTGAAATGTTACAAAAATATTAAAAGTGTTGAAAAAATGCGGGTGATTTGTTATTATTTATTCGATAGTGAATCGTAAAATAAGAAGAAAAACCTGCATTTTTTTGATTGGCATCTATTACAGTACAAGTTTCCGACAGATGTTTTTCATTTTTTTAATTAAGTTTGTTGAAAAGCGGACGGTTGTGTTGTATGATGCTGTTATGTGGGGAAATAGATAATAAAATGAGGAAAGGTGGCAGTATGAGATTAAAAAAGGTACATAGCACATTTCTGACGGCGGCTTTGGCTTGCTCATTAGCAGTGACGCCGGTGTTTGCAAATCCGGCAGAAGATGCGGAGAATTTGAAAAATCAGAAAACAGAAGCGGAAAGCGAGCTTTCTAATCTTCAGACGCAGTTTGATACATTGATCCAAAAGGCGAATGAACTGGAACTTAAGCTGATTAAGACAGGTGAGGCGATTATTCAGGCGCAGGCAGATCTGGAAGCTGCGGAAGAAAAAAAAAGAAGAACAGTATGAGGCGATGAAAAAGCGGATTAAGTTTATGTACGAATCCGGAACAGGCAGCGCTACAGTCGAGAAAGTTATGACATCCGGCGATATGTCGAGCATGCTCAGTCAGGCAGAGTATTCGCAGAAGATGCATGAATATGATCGTGAACAACTGAAAGAATATACAAATACAGTAACAGAGATTGAAAATTTGCAGAAGACACTTGAAGAAGAGCAAAAGAATCTGGAAGCAACGGAAAAAGAGTACGAGGCTGAGCAGGCGACTCTGACCGAGACGATCAATTCTAAAAAAGATGAGATCACCAATTTGGACGGCATGATCCAGGAAGCTGCAAGAAAAGCCGAAGAGGAACGAAAAGCAGAGGAAGAACGCCGCAGACGGGAAGAGGAAGCAAAGAACAATGTGACTCCGGAACAGCCGGTGACACCTTCCAATCCGAATAACGGAAGTTCAGGCGGTTCAGGAGCGGCGCCGTACGATCCGGTAACGGGAAATGTTATTGTAGACCGTGCATATGGATGTATCGGACTCCCTTATGTGTGGGGAGCGACAGGACCGAACTCTTTTGACTGCTCGGGACTTGTAGGATATTGTCTGACAGGCGGTTATGGACGTGTAGGAACAACGTATACATTTATGGGATGGCCTCGCGTCAGTGATCCTCAGCCGGGCGATGTATGTACGAACTGGGATCATTGCGGTATTTACATTGGAAACGGTATGATGATCCATGCGCCTCAGCCGGGAGAGAATGTTAAGATAGGACCGGTACAGGCAGGAATGGTTTATGTTCGTCGCTAGGCGTACAAAGTCAGTCGGTAAGTTATGATAAGATGTATAAAATCAAGTGAATAATACATAGGTCGATCGCAGGAGTTGTGAATTTTACAGCTCCTGCTTTTTTTTAATAGATTTCATTTTTAAGGATTGACAGAGAAAAAAGATAGGTGTATAGTAAAAAGCATAACAATTAAATAAATGCTTAATTGTTGAAATAAAAAGATTTTAAAAGAAAAGAGGTATTTAATATGAAAAAGACTTATAAAATTGAAGTAGATTGTGCAAACTGTGCGAATCTGAAGGAAGATGCGGCGAAAAAGACCGGCGGAGTAGAAGATGCGGTGGTGAATTTCATGACACAGAAAATGACTGTACAGTTCGAGGATGGGCGAGAGCCGAAGTCGGTTATGAAAGATGTGCTGAAAGCCTGCAAAAAAATAGAGCCGGATTGTGAAATTGAATTTTAAGAAACTTCTCAAAGATTGAATGAAAGTGGCTAAAAAGAAAAGGAGCGCCCGATATGCTGATGGCAAAGGGCGCAGATTTAGATACAACATATGAACGAATGAACATATGTGTATATTAAATAGCGAGGAGGATGCAAGGTGTAATGAGTAAAAACAGAAAAAAATGTTGACGAGGATCATGGCAGCGGCATTTGGTGTTATTCTATTGAATTTTGTACCTGTAACGGGAATTTTGCGGTTCACACTTTATTTAGCAGTATATTTAGTCATAGGATACGATATTTTGAAAAAGGCAGGCAGAGGTATTTTGAACCGGCGCATGTTTGACGAGAATTTTCTGATGGCAGTCGCAACAATCGGAGCTTTTGCTCTTGCCGTCTATTCAAAAGCGGCGATTATAACGAGGCAATCGCGGTAATGTTGTTTTTATCAGATCGGAGAGTTGTTCCAAAGTTATGCAGTCGGGAAAAGCCGCAGAAATATCAGTGCATTAATGGATATCCGACCGGATTATGCAAATGTAGAATGTGACGGGAAACTGGAAAAAAGAGATCCTGATGAAGTCGGAATAGGAAGTATCGTCGTAGTACAGCCGGGTGAAAAAGTTCCGCTTGATGGGATTGTCGTCGAAGGAAGCTCCAGTTTAAATACAAGCGCTTTGACAGGAGAAAGCCTTCCGCGTGATGTGCGTCAGGGAGAAGAGGTGATCAGCGGCTGTATTAATATGACGGGAGTACTGAAAGTTCGGACTACGAAACAGTTTGAAGAATCAACGGTGTCTAAGATTTTGGAACTTGTGGAAAATTCCGGTTCCAGGAAATCAAAATCCGAACATTTTATCTCCAAATTCGCCAAAGTGTATACTCCGGCAGTTTGCTACGGGGCATTGGCGCTGGCACTCTTGCCTCCGGTAATAGAGATGGTCTTTCTCGGACAGGCGGCTCAGTGGGGCGTGTGGATTTACAGAGCTCTTACATTCCTTTTGATTAGTTGTCCCTGTGCACTTGTGATCAGTATTCCTCTTAGCTTTTTTGCGGGAATCGGCGGGGCAAGCAAAGCAGGAGTGTTGATCAAAGGCTCTAATTATATGGAAACATTGTCTCAGACAAAATATGTTATGTTTGACAAAACAGGAACTTTAACAAAAGGCGCTTTTGAAGTAAGCGCGGTTCATCACAATGAACTGGAAGAAGAAAAATTATTAGAATATGCGGCGCTTGCAGAATGTGCGTCATCACATCCGATCAGCAAAAGTCTGCAAAAAGCATACGGAAAGGAAATTGACAGAAACAGGGTTTCGGATATCCGGGAAATCAGCGGTCATGGGATTACAGCCGTCGTGGACGGTCATGAAGTTGCGGCAGGTAACGACAAGCTGATGAAAAACTCGGTTTGAAGTATCATGAATGCCATACGGCAGGTACGATCATCCATATGGCGATTGATAAAAAGTATGCAGGGCATATCGTGATTTCCGATGTTGTGAAAGAACATTCCAAAGAAGCGGTTGCGGAATTGAAAAAAGCAGGGATCAAAAAAACAGTCATGCTTACCGGGGATTCGCGGAAAGCTGCCGAGCAGACGGCAAAAACTTTGGGAATCGATCAAGTGTACAGTGAACTGCTCCCCGGAGATAAAGTACAAAAAGTAGAAGAACTGCTCTTGGAAAAAGAAGGAAAAGAAAAGCTTGTATTCGTAGGTGACGGCATTAATGACGCACCGGTACTGACTCGGGCGGATATCGGAATTGCAATGGGGGCAATGGGATCGGACGCGGCAATCGAAGCGGCAGATGTAGTGTTGATGGACGATGATCCGTTAAAGATTTCCAAAGCGATTAAAATCTCTCAAAAATGTCTGAGAATCGTATATCAAAACATTATATTTGCTTTGGCAATTAAATTTGCCTGTCTTGGACTTGGCGCTCTTGGAATTGCAAATATGTGGTTTGCGATCTTTGCCGACGTAGGGGTTATGATCATTGCGGTCTTAAATGCAGTCAGGGCGCTTAGAGTTCAAAATCTATAGATCTGAGTTAAATTTTGATTTATACGTCTTTGTTTATGCAGGAAATATCCATGATCTTTTCGATCATATGATGAAGCGTTTGTGTTTTTTTCGAGTCGACGGCACGGTAATATGTTTCTTTTCCGTCCCTGCGGGATTCGATCAGACCGCTTGAACGAAGCAGACGTAAATGATGCGCGACGGCAGGACTGCTCATTTCCATCATAGAAGCGATGTTGATAACACATTCTTCGCAGTGGCACAAGATCCAGAAGATGCGGATGCGGGTAGGATCGCTTAGTTGTTTAAATATATCTGCGGTCGTCTGAAACTCTTCAATATTCGGTAAATGACTCATTAACTGAGACATTGACTGATTGTGCCGATGGGGCAATGTATAATGTTCCATAAGAAAACTCCTTTCGGACATAGTTTGTATAATATATTTTTGAAATCGGAAAACCCGGCGTCTCTGTGCGCCGGGTTTTTCAGCGATCATAAAAAACTGCCCTTTTTAATATTATAAATTTTTAGGTACGATCTCCAGCCAATATCCGTCAGGATCGGAAATGAAATAAATCCCCATCCCCGGATTCTCAAAACAGATGCATTCCATCTCTTTGTGTTTTTCGTGTGCCGCATCAAAATCATCGGTTTCAAATGCAAGATGGATCTCGTTATCTCCCAAATTGTAAGGGCGGTCCATATCCCGAAGCCATGTCAGTTCGAGTTTGTGAGGAGTTGTCGAGTCACCGAGATAAACAAGTTTGAAGCTGCCGTCGTCAGCCTCTTTTGTACGTGTGACAGTAAGACCGAGAGCTTCTTTATAAAATCGCAAAGATGCATCCAGATCGTAGACATTTAAGTTGTTGTGGGCAAAAGTAAAGTTCATAATGCTCCTCCTTATCATTTAATCATAGTTTTTGATATTACATTCATAAAGACAGTTCCGATAATATAAATACGGAAAAGTTATTTTTATGTACGGTGTATACCGATTCAGCTTAGTATAACACAAAATGTTGTCACAGAGTGTATATTTGTGGTAAAATATAAAGGATTTTTACAGAGAGGTAAAAGACGATGGAACGAGGTTTGATTCATATTTATTGTGGAGACGGCAAAGGAAAGACGTCCTCAGCCGTCGGGCTGGCGGTCAGAGCTGCGGGCTGCAAAAGAAAGTGCTTTTTGCACGTTTTCTTAAAAATGAGAATTCGGGAGAATTAAACATTCTCGACAGCATTTCGGACATTGAAGTTTTACATCTGGAGAAATCTTACGGTTTCTATAAAACACTGACAGAAAAAGAGAAAAAAAGAGGTAAAGAAGCTATATGAAGCTCTGTGGAATGAGGTCTTGAGAAAAGTTTCCGGCGGATCTTATGACGTACTTGTTATGGATGAATTTATGGCGGCATACCGGTATGGATTGATACCAAACGAGGAAGCTCTTTGTTTTCTGGAAAAGAAACCGACAGGTCTGGAAGTTGTCTTAACAGGACGGGATCCTGACCTTCGCCTTGTAGAGAAAGCGGATTATGTATCTGAGATCTGCAAGGTGAAACACCCTTACGACCGGGGAATCCGGGCTAGAAGAGGGATTGAGTATTAGTCGGGCTCGGCATACGTTTGAAAGATAAACAGATAGAGAAGTATAGATTGCTCTTTGTACCGGACTTTAGATAAGGTTAGGTTACTTTGAGATATCTGTGAGGAAGTCAGGTGAGAATCCTGCACAATACCCGTTGCTGTATTGGAGGAGCGGTATTCCATATTGCCACTGCGGAATAAGATTCTGTGGGAAGGCGGAATATTTGCATCGATCCCTAAGTCAGAATATTCACTTTCAAATGAGTCCGTAGATTACGGGATTATGATCAAGGAGAGGAAAAAACATGTCAAAAAAAGAAAAAATCTTACTAAAGGCATCTATCGTGTTTGCGGCGGTATTTGCCATAGTCCCGGCAGCGAATGCAATGCATATTATGGAAGGGTATCTTCCGGCTAAATACTGCGTTGCTTGGGGCGTCGTCTGCCTGCCGTTTCTGATTGCAGGATTTATTTCATTGAAAAACAAAGTAAAAGAAAATAGAAGAAATTTAACGCTGATCGCAATGTCGGGAGCGTTTATTTTCGTTATTTCATCGCTTAAGATCCCTTCTGTTACAGGGAGTTGTTCGCATATGACAGGAACAGGGCTCGGCGCGATTTTGTTTGGACCGGCATCTGTGAGCGTGCTCGGTGTCATTGTATTGCTTTTTCAGGCATTGCTTTTAGCTCACGGAGGTTTGACAACACTTGGAGCAAATACATTTTCCATGGCGATCGCAGGACCGGTCGTCTCTTTTGGAATTTATAAATTATGTCAGAAAATAAATGTAAACAGAAGAGTCGGTTTTTTCGGCTGCATTTTTAGGAGATCTGTTTACATATTGTGTGACAAGTATCCAGCTTGCTTTTGCCTATCCGTCTGAAGCGGGAGGCGTCGGAGCGTCGGCTGTTAAGTTTCTCGGAGTATTTGCGCCTACACAGATTCCGCTTGCCGTGATAGAAGGTATCCTTACAGTTGTCATTGTGATAGGTCTGGAAACATATGCAAAACCGGAATTAAGAAGTATAGGATTTTTCAAAAATAAAAAGGGGGAGACACAAGATGAGTAAAAACAAAAAACAGTGATTTTATTATTGATCGCCGCTGTTTTAATCGCCGTTGTTCCTCTTTTCGTTTTAAAAGAAGCAGAATTCGGCGGTTCTGATGATGCGGGAAGCGTGATGGTAGAAGAAATTCACGGAGAATATGAGCCGTGGTTTACTCCGGTTTTGGAGACTGCGTTAGACAGAGAACTGCCCGGAGAGATAGAAAGTCTTATTTTCTGTATTCAGACAGGGATAGGCGTGGGAATCATCGCATTTATAATGGGACGGTTCGTGGAACGTAAAAAATGGACGGATAGTCTGGGCGATAATGCTTTTGAAGTTTTGAGGGAAAAACAAAAGTCATAGGAGAATAAAAAGGAGCGATGAATGATCATTATAGATAAATTGTGTTACCGGTCAAAATTAAGATATGTCAGTGCGGCAGAGAAGTTACTGTATGCCGTTTCTTCTCTTATGATCTGTGTTTTGACCCGCTCCTATGCGGCGGCTTTGATCGTATTTATCGCAAATGGAATTTTGACGGTAGGAAAGGGAAGATTCCTCTTTCCTGCTATGTTCGACTGCTGATGATTCCGATCGTATTTTTTGATCGTCGGAACAGGAGCTGTTTTTTTAAATCTATCGAAAGTTCCTATGGATGCATTTGCCGTGCCGGTCGGGGAAATATATATAACGGCAAGCCGTGAATCGGCTTTTTGGGCAGTCAATTTATGTATCACGGCGCTGGCGGCAGTGACATGTCTTTATTTTCTGTCGTTGAACACAACGATGACAGATATACTGGGAGCGCTCAGGAAAATGCATATGCCGAGGCTTCTGATTGAGTTGATGATGTTGATCTATCGTTTTGTATTTATTCTTCTTCATACTGCGTCTGCAATTATGACAGCACAGGAGGCAAGACTTGGAAATAGAGATTATCGGACACAGCTTCGTGCATTCGGAAAGATGCTGACCGCTTTGTTCTTTATTTCTTTGAGAAAAGCAAATGCGCTGTATGATGCAATGGAAGCAAGAGGGTATGACGGAACAATCAATGTGCTAGAAAGGAACACTCCGGCGAAAAAAGAAAGAAATGATATTGTTGGCTGTATTTGAGCTTGTTTTGATAATTGTAGCTGCGGCGGAACGGATGATATGATGGATAAAATGAAAGATATGAAAACAAAAAGAGAACATTGAAAAAGGAAGAAAAAAAGAATCAGAAACGGAATATGTGATTCGTGCAGAAAATGTAGATTATACATATGAGGGAAGTAAAATAAAGGCATTGGATCACTTGAGTTTGAACATTCGTAAAGGGAAAAAAGTCGCGGTTATGGGAGGAAACGGCTGCGGAAAATCTACTTTTTTTCTTTGCCTGAACGGGATCAGAAGACCGGAATCCGGAAGGATTTTTATAGATGGAAAACCGATCGAATATACAAAAAAGGACTTTTAGATGTCAGACGAAAAGTCGGGATCGTATTTCAAAATCCGGATGAACAGCTTTTTTTCTGCAAGTGTTTATGAGGAAATCTCTTTCGGGATATTGAACATGGGGGCGGATGAAGAAACTGCCGAAAAGGCGGTCAGACAGATAATCGAGGAACTGGGGCTTTCTGCGTTTCAGGAAGAGCCGACTCATGCTTTAAGCGGAGGACAGAAAAAACAGGTTGCGATTGCAGACATTCTGGTTATGCATCCTGAAGTGATGATTTTAGACGAACCTGCGGCGGCGCTTGATATGAAACATACGAAAAAGTGAATGAGATGATCGAGAGGCTGACGGAAAAAGGAATTACGGTGCTGATCGCAACACATGATATAGAGTATGCCTGTGGATGGGCAGATGAGATTGTGCTTATGCATGAAGGAAAAGTGATACGCCATGCAGAGACGATGGAAATCTGTCAGGATGAGGAAGCGTTGAAAGAAGCAGAATTGGAAATACCGACAGTCATTCGTATGTATCGCAAATTAACAGAGAAAAAAATCTTATCAGACAAAGAAGAGCCTCCGCGCACATGGGAAGAACTGGAGTCAAGGCTTACTTGATCTGAAAAGTTTGAAATAGAAAACATCAAAGGGAATTTAAGAAAACAGGGAAATAATAAAATAAATAAAAATGAGAGGAGATGTAAAATGAAAAAAGGAATTCTGGCAGTCAGTTTCGGAACAAGTCATATTGACACGATGGAAAAGACGATTGACGTGCTCGAAAAGGAGTTTGCAAAAACGTTTGAAGAAGCTGTTGTATACAGGGCGTTTACAAGCAATATGATTATAAAAAATTAAAGCGCACTGCAAATATAAAGGTGCAAACAGTAGGCGAAGCTTTAGAAAAAATGGCGGCAGATGGGATCGAAGAAGTTATCGTTCAGCCGACTCATGTGATCAACGGGATAGAAAATGACCGGATGCTGCAAGAAGTCATGGAACATATGCACCTGTTCCGAAAAGTATATGTAGGGAAACCGCTTCTTAGTTCTGTGGAAGATTATAAAAAAGCAATTCATGCCGTGATGGAAAAAACGGTGATCGGCGAAGATGAAATGCTCGTTCTGATGGGACACGGAACAGATCACCATGCAAATTCCGCATATCCTACGTTAGAGTATACGTTTCACTCGCTTGGATATCAGCAGGTTCTTGTCGGAACAGTGGAAAGCTTTCCTGATTTGAGAAATGTAATGGCAAAGCTGGAAATATCGGGCAGAAAAAAAGTCGTACTTATGCCGTTTATGTTTGTTGCCGGAGATCATGCAAAAAATGATATGGCAGGAGAAGAAGATTCATGGAAAAGCGAGCTGGAGGAAAAAGGATATGAAGTCCGGGTTATTTTAAAAGGACTCGGAGAATTTGAAGGAATCAGAAAAATATTCGCAGAACATATCGAAGAAGCGGAAATGTAAGAACAAGCTAAAAAGAATAAAATAAAAAACAGGAGGAAATACAAATGTTAGAAGCAGGAATGAAAGCGCCGGAGTTTGCATTGCCGGATCAGAACGGAAAGGTACACACATTGGAAGAATACAAAGGGAAGAAAGTGATCTTATATTTTTATCCGAGAGACAACACTCCGGGATGTACAAAACAGGCATGTGGTTTCGGAGAATTATATCCTGAATTTTCAGAAAAAGGAGCGGTTGTGCTTGGAGTAAGCAAGGATAGCGTCGCATCTCATAAGAAATTTGAAGAAAAATACGGTTTGCCCTTTACACTTCTTTCAGATACAGAGTTAACATGTATTCAGGCTTATGATGTATGGAAAGAAAAGAATATGTACGGAAAGAAAACAATGGGTGTTGTCCGCACTACTTATTTGATCGATGAAGAAGGTGTGATCGAGAAAGTGTTCGGTAAAGTAAAAGCGGCGGAAAATCCACGGCAGATGCTGGAAGAATTGTAAAGCATATCAGGAGAATAGCATAAAATGAAACAGGAGATCGGGAGGAACCGGTCGGGACTTCGGCTTGGATATACGACAGGAAGCTGTGCTGCCGCAGCGGCAAAAGCTGCTGTGGCGATGCTTCTTAAAGAAGAAGAGATTACTCATGTGAAACTGATCACTCCGAAAGGGATCGAGCTGTATTTGGAAGTAGAGTCAACGATCAGAACTGCGGATTATGTGCAGTGCGCTGTTGAAAAATACAGCGGCGATGATCCTGATGTGACAGATGGGATGAAAGTATACGCAAAAGCTGAGAAGATCGAGTCATTTTTAAAAGAGGAAGAAGCGGAAGAACGCTGTTTTGAAATCAAAGATCATATTGTTCTTGCCGGAGGAGAAGGAATCGGCCGGGTCACAAAAGCAGGATTAGAGCAGCAGACAGGCTTTCCCGCGATCAATAAAATACCTCGCAGGATGATTGCCGATGCGGTAGACGAAGAGTGCCGTCAATACAAGTACGGTGGGAAAATAAAGATTACGCTGTCTATTCCGGGCGGGGAGAAGATCGCAAAGAAGACGTTTAATCCGAGGCTTGGCATTGTAGGAGGCCTGTCTGTTCTTGGAACGACAGGCATCGTAGAGCCGATGAGTGAAAAAGCGCTGACTGATACGATATGGCTGGAAATGAAAATGTTAAAAGAGACAGGGTATGACAGGTGTTATGTTGTTCCGGGAAATTACGGAATGGATTTTTTACGTGAAGAACTCGGCGTGGACGAAGAAGTAACAGTAAAATGCAGTAACTATATCGGAGATACGATCGACGATGCAAAATTACTCGGGATGAAGGGAATTCTATTTATCGGTCATATCGGAAAATTTGTCAAACTGGCGGCAGGAGTAATGAATACCCATTCAAGACAGGCAGACTGCAGGATGGAAGTGTTGGCGGTACATGCGGCTTTAGAAGGGGCAGATTCGCATACGGTGCGTTCGGTCATGGACTGTGTGAATACATCGGAGGCATTAAGAGTACTCAAAGAATGCGGACTTCTCGAAAAAGTAATGGAAAGCGTAATGGAGAGAATAGAATTTTATCTGACAAACAGAGCAGGGGAAGCGTTGGATATTGCGGCTGTTGTTTTTCAAATGAAGAAGGGGTTTTGGGAAAACCTCGAAAGCAGACAGTCTGTTTGAGCAGACAAGTCGTTTTGTCAGGCAAAAGAAAGGAAGATAAAGAGGCTATGAAAGGAAAGTTTACAGGCGTTGGAGTTGGGCCGGGAGATCCGCAGCTTCTGACATTAAAAGCATTGCATGCGATACAAGAAAGTGATGTTGTCGCGATTCCCGTATCAGACAGCGGTTTGAAAAAGCCGGGTGAAAACGCAGATCCAAAATATATGCAGCAGTGTACGGCTTATCAGATCGTCAGACAAGTTTATTCGCAGATCGGGGAAAAAGAGGTGATCTTTCTGCCTATGCCGATGATCAAAGACAGGGAGAAACTGATAGAGATTCATGACGAAGACGCGGCGTTTACCGCAGAGAAGTTAAATGAAGGAAAGGATGTTGTGTTTCTTACGATCGGAGACCCGAGCATTTATTCTACCTGTATGTATATACACAAAAAGACTGAAAAGGATGGGATATGAAACAGAGTTGATTCCCGGAATCCCTTCTTTTGCGCGGCGGCGGCTCGCCTTGACATTTCCCTTTCAGAAAACAGCGATGAACTGCATATCATACCTGCTTCCTACGGAGTAGAAGAAAGTATGAGGCTGCAGGGAACGAAAAAGTATTTATGAAAAGCGGACGGAAAATGGCGGAAGTGAAACGTTTTCTTGTCGAGAACGCTTTAGAGGCAAAAATGGTGGAAAACTGTGGTATGGATTCGGAGAAGCTTTATTTTTCGACGGAAGAAATCCCCGAACAGGCGGGATATTATTCGTTGTTTATCATAAAAGATGAAAGCGAAACTCAGCGGAAAGATCGGGAGAAAAGATTAAAAAGTAAAGAGGCTAAGAAAGCGAAAGGAAAGAGAAAGATGGTCACATTTGTTGGAGCAGGTCCGGGTGCAAAAGATTTGATCACTGTGCGTGGACAACGCCTTTTAGAAGAGGCGGATATTGTTATTTACGCAGGATCGCTTGTGAACCCGAAACTTCTATATGGCTGTAAAGAAACGTGTGCAGTTTACAATAGTGCGAAGATGACACTGGAAGAAGTGCTGGAAGTGATAAAAGAAGGTGAGACTCAAAGAAAGAACATTGTCCGGCTTCATACAGGCGATCCTTGCCTGTACGGGGCGATCAAAGAGCAGATGGATGAGTTGGAAAGACTTGGGATCGGATACGAAGTGTGCCCCGGCGTCAGCTCTTTTTGCGCGGCAGCAGCTGCGCTCGATGCAGAATATACACTTCCGGGAATTTCACAGTCGGTTGTAATTACCCGTATGGCAGGAAGAACGCCGGTTCCTGAAAAGGAGTCGATCAGAAGTTTTGCGGCTCATGGCACAACAATGGTTATTTTTTTAAGCACAGGGATGCTAAAAGAACTTTCCGAAGAGCTGATCAGCGGAGGATATGAACAGGACACTCCTGCCGCGATCGTGTATAAGGCGTCATGGCCGGAGGAAAAAGTACTCAACTGTACGGTAAAAACATTGGCGCAGACTGCAAAAGAGGCAGGCGTAACGAAGACGGCGCTTATTGTAGTAGGCAGGGTTTTAGATGGAAAGTATGAACGGTCAAAATTATATGATCCGACATTTACAACAGAATTTCGGAAAGCATCTTCTCATGTTGGAAAGGCAGAAAAGGAGAATACTAAAGAATGAATAAAATATATGTTGTAGGACTCGGCCCGGGAGCAGGAGATCAGATGACAGTACAGGCAAAAAAAGTTCTTGACGCATGTCCGGTCATTATCGGATATACGGTATATATTGATCTTGTCCGTCCTTTATTTCCGGAAAAGCAGTTCTTGAGCACTCCGATGCGAAAAGAAGCCGACCGCTGTAAGATGGCGTTTGAGGAGGTAAAAAAAGGCGTTGACGTGGCAATGGTATGCAGCGGTGACAGCGGGATTTATGGAATGGCAGGTCTGATTTATGAGATCGGGAGAGATTACCCTGAGATCGGGATTGAGATTGTTCCCGGGATCACGGCGGCATCAGGAGGAGCAGCCGTTTTAGGCGCGCCGTTGATGCATGATTTTGCAGTGATCAGTTTAAGCGATCTCCTGACTCCGTGGGAGCTGATCGAGAAGAGACTTTGCGCCGCGGCAGAGGCTGATTTTGTAATCTGTCTTTATAATCCGTCCAGCAGGAAGAGAGCGGATTATCTTGAGAAAGCCTGTGAGATCATTCTAAAATCACGGTCGGAAGAGACGGTGTGCGGTCTTGTGAAAAATATAGGAAGAGAAGGCGAGTTATATGAGATCATGACTCTTAAAAAGCTGAAAACAACACAGGCAGATATGTTTACGACTGTTTATATCGGAAACTCAAATACGAAAGAGTTAAACGGGAAAATGGTAACTCCGAGAGGCTATAAAGATGTGTGATAAAAAAGAAAAGTATCTTTGATCGGGATTGGGACAGGCGGAGTCAAAGAAATGACCGAAAGAGCGAAAGAAGAGATCCTTGCAAGCGATTGTCTGATCGGACTTCACGGATGCTTGAAAGCGCCGCATGTTTTTAGAGCAGAAAAAAAGATATAAAACGGCGGGATATGTTAAGTGAATATCGGTGGGACTTTATTTTTTCTTATGTAAAAGAGCATGAGGAGTGCAGCCGGACTGCGGTTTTGTTTTCCGGTGATATCGGGTTTTACAGCGGAGCAAAAAACTGGAAGCGGCCTTTGCATTCAGAGATCGATTGTACGGTTGAATTGATTCCGGGGATTTCATCTGTTGTTTATTTTGCCGCAAAACTCGGTGTTTCATGGGACGATGCAAAGATCGTAAGTCTTCATGGAAATGAAACGCTGTTTATACAGACGGTAGATACGAACAGAAAAACGTTCTTTCTTCTTGGCGGAAAAGATGCGGGAGAACGACTGCTGAACGCACTTTTGGAGTATGGAATGGGAGAACTGTTCCTTTCGGTCGGAAGAGATCTTTCTTATGAAGATGAAAAGATCATAAGGAAAAAAGCGGCAGATTTTCAAATAGAAGAAGTGCGGGGGTTATGTACTGCATTGGTGGAAAATGAGAATCCGGCAAAGCGGCGTGGTCCGCATATCCGTGACGATGCGTTTGTCAGAGGAAAAGTTCCAATGACGAAAGAAGAAGTGCGCGCCGTCAGCATCGCCCGCATGGAGCTTACAGAAGATGCGGTTGTGTATGACGTCGGCGCCGGAACCGGCTCTGTATCTGTGGAGGCGGCTCTTTCAGGTGAGCAGATAAAAGTGTATGCCATTGAAAAGAATCCGGAGGCGGTGCTTCTTTTGGAAAAAACAGGAGAAAATTCAGGACGGACGGAATCCGGATCATAGAAGGAAGCGCGCCGGAGGCGCTCGTGCATTTGGAACCGCCGACTCATCTGTTTATCGGAGGAAGTTCCGGTAATTTAAAAGAAATATTGACTGTTGTGAAACAGAAAAATCCAAATGTAAAGATTGTGATCAGCGCTATATCGCTTGAGACAGTCCGGGATGTGATGGACGCGGAAAAGAAGGGTTACTGACCGATATGGAAGTTACACAGATATGTGCGTCGCGTTCTCGTGTTCTGGGGCAGTATCATATGATGACAGGAATGAATCCTGTCTATATTATTTCAGCAGGAGGAAAGGAAGATGGCTTCGGGAATTTTGATCACGGCGATCTCCAGCGGAAGCGGGAAAACAGCGGCGGCGTGCGCACTTATGGCGGCATATCAGGCTCAAAATAAAAAGTATCATCCTGTAAATGCGGACCTGACTATATCGATCCGATGTTTCATAAAGAAGTGCTTGGCGTAGATTCAAAAATCTGGATTTATTCTTTTCTTCGGAAGATGAGCTGAGAAAAGAATACGCAAAACATGCGGCAGATGCTGAACTTGTTATAACAGAAGGCGTGATGGGATATTATGATGGGATGAGACTGGATTCTGTTACGGCAAGCTCATATGATGTAGCAAGAACACTTGACATTCCCGCAGTATTGATTCTTCCTTGCAAAGGGGCGGCGCTTTCCCTTTGTGCTGTTGTCAGCGGGATTGTATCCTTTCAAAAGACAGCAATATTCAGGGGATCATTTTAAACCGGGTGTCAAAAATGTTGTATCCCAGGTTGAAGAAAATGCTGGAAGATCATTTGAAATCAGAAGGGTATGATATTCCCGTATTAGGATACATTCCGCAGGATGAAGCGTTTTGTCTGGAAAGCCGTCATCTAGGCCTTGTTACTCCGCAGGAGATCTGTCATCTGAAAGAACAGATGACAAAGGCAGGAAATATTGTGACAGAGACGGTTGATCTTGACAGATTGTATCAGATCGCACAAGGGGAACAGAAAGCAAATAGCCCGGAAAAAGGGCAGATCAAGCAGAATATGCGAAACGGGCAGAGCCGGGAGCCGTTTCAATGCGATATGGAAAAGTATAAAAGCTCAGACGACGGCAAGGTTCGGGTCGGGGTAGCAAAGGATGCGGCGTTTTGTTTTATTATAAAGAAAATTTAGAACTTCTGGAAGAAAGCGGAGCAGAACTTGTGTTTTTCAGTCCGTTGAGAGATCAAAAGATTCCCGAAAATATTTCCGGTTTGATTTTCGGGGGAGGTTACCCGGAACTTAACTGTAAGGAACTGTCCGAGAACAATTCTATGCGTCGGTCGGTAAAAGATGCGATCAGAAGCGGAATGCCCTGTCTGGCAGAGTGCGGCGGTTTTATGTATCTTCATGAGGAGATGGAAGATGAGAGGCATATTGTATGGGAGATGGCAGGAGTTTTGAACGGCAGGACTTATCCGGCGGGAAAGCTTGTGCGTTTCGGCTACGTGGAGTTAAGTCATGAAAAGGAACAAAAGGAAAGCTGTTATCTGAAACAAGGAGAAGTGATCAAAGGGCATGAGTTTCATTATTGGGACAGTTCGGATAACGGAGAAGGTTTAACAGCAGCGAAGCCGGATCGAAGAACGTCCTGGAAATGTGTTCATACAGAAGGCAGTTTGTTTGCGGGGTATCCTCATTTATATATGCCGTCCTGTCCGCAGTTTGCAAAGCGTTTTACAGATCAGTGCAGACTGTTTGCCAAAGAAAACGAAGCAAATAAGAAGAAGCAGAGAAGGAATCATATGTCAGAAGACAGGAAAAATATGAAAGAACAATCAGAACCGGAATTAGAAAAAGTGACAAAGCGGCTGAACGAATATCTTGAACAGATCTGTCCTCCGGATCAAAAGGCGGCGGCGCAGGCAAAAAAGCGATGGAAACAGATCGCAAAGCCTTTATTTAGTCTTGGGAAATTGGAGGATGCCGTCACGAAGATTGCGGGAATGAAAGGAAGTCCTGCGTACAGTTTGGACAAAAAGGTCTTGTCATCATGTGTGCGGATAACGGAGTGGTAGAAGAAGGCGTTACACAGACCGGGCAGGAAGTGACGGCTGTTGTCGCCGAAAATTTTACAAAAAGCGAGACAAGTGTATGTAAGATGGCTCAAATCGCGGGAGTGGATCTGTTTCCGATCGATATCGGGATGGTGTCTGATGTGCCCGGTGTTACAAAGAAAGAATATAAAATTGCACCTGGTACAAAAAATATGACCCGGGAAGCAGCCATGACGAGGACGGAAGCAATCCGGGCAATCCTTACGGGAATTGAGATTGTGGGAATGTTGAAGTCGAAGTCATATGAAATTTTGGCAACAGGAGAAATGGGGATAGGAAATACGACGACGAGCAGTGCGGTTGCATCGGTATTGACGGATATTCCGGTAAAATTAATGACAGGAAGGGGAGCGGGACTTAGCGCAGACGGATTAAGACGAAAGATTGCCGCAATCGAAAGAGCAATATCGCTTCATGCCCCTGATCGGGGTGATCCCATCGATATAATCTCAAAAGTGGGCGGTTTTGACATTGCAGGTCTTACGGGCGTATTTCTCGGAGGAGCAATCTTTCGTATCCCGATCGTCATTGACGGTTTTATCTCTTCTGTGGCGGCGCTTTGTGCGGCTCGTCTTGTTCCTGACTGTATCGGTTATATGCTTCCTTCGCATTGTTCGGGCGAACCGGCGGCGTCAAAAGTATTGGATGAACTTGGACTATCGGCGCTGCTTGACTGCGGGATGTCTCTCGGAGAAGGAAGCGGAGCGGTCGCCGTAATGCCTCTTTTGGAAATGGGGTTGTCCGTATATAAAAGCATGAGTACGTTTGAGGAAATACGAGTAGAACAGTACGAAGAATTAAAGTAAGGGCAGGTGTGTTGTAAGAGTGGATAAGATGTATGAGGAGACAAAAAGAAAATGAATATGCTGAAATCTTTGATAATTGCATTGGCTATGTATTCAAAACTTCCTGTTCCGAATATAGATTGGGATGAAAAAAATATGAGGTATGCCATGTGTTTTTCCCGGTCGTAGGGGTGATTATAGGAGCGCTGGTATTCGGCGCAGGTCAGCTGATTCTGCGATATACAGAGTGCGGAAAACTCTTTTTGCGGCGGTAATGACGATGATACCGGTCGCTGTGACAGGGGGATTCATTTGGATGGGTTTGCGGATACGATCGATGCCGTCAGTTCTTATAAAGACAGAGAGAAAAAATTAGAGATTTTGAAAGATCCTCATACAGGAGCGTTTGCAGTGATCGGTCTGTGCGCCTATTTTCTTATTACGGCAGCTCTTTGGAGTGAAGTGAATCTTAAAACGCTGTCTCTTGCCGTATGGATGTATCCGATATCGAGAGCGCTGAGCGGACTTTCAGTCGTAAGTTTCAGATCAGCGAAAAGCAGCGGCTTGTTGAGAACATTTCAAGAGAGGGCGGATAGGAAGAGGACGCGGATCGTCTTATCTATATGGCTTATGTCTTTGGCAGCAGGAGCAATCTATATTTTTCGTGTTCAGGGTGCAATAATTGTAACGGCCGCGCTGCTTGTATTTTTCTATTATTATAAAATGAGTTTTAAACAGTTCGGCGGAATTACCGGAGATTTGGCGGGATATTTTTTACAGATATGTGAACTCGTCATGCTGACTGTTGTCGCCTTTTTGGGAGGAATATGTTGAAAATCATGTTAATCCGGCATTTTGCTACGCCGGGAAATGAAAAAAGACAGTATATCGGAAGTACGGATGAAGTGTTGTCGGAAAAGACCGCTTTTTTAAAGCGGAGTTATCCCATACCGGAATATATTATCGCAAGCCCCATGAAACGTTGTGTACAAACGGCAAAGCGGATTTGGGGTACGGATTTATCAGGGTGTCCTATCGTTTTGGAACCTTTGATGAGAGAGTGTGATTTCGGACAGTTTGAAGGAAAAACATATGAGCAGCTGAAAAAGAACGCCGCTTATATAAAGTGGCTGAAAAGCGGAGGGATAACGGCGTTTCCGGGAGGAGAGGATCAGGAAGAATTCCGAAAGCGCTGTGTGGAAGGAATGAAAAAACAGGTCAGATTTTGATTGCCCGACATGTGAAATATGCGGCGTTTGTCGTTCATGGCGGTACGATCATGGCGGTGATGCACGCTCTTTACGAAGAAAAAAAAGATTTTTATAACTGGCAGGTGGAGAATGGAAGCGGTTATCTTGTATCTGTATCGGAGAAGGAATGGGAGAATGGAATTGAACTGCTGAAAAATGCGGAGAAAAGGAGCGGAAGATGATGTCGTTGGCTGCTTGTGTGACCGGATTTTTTTTGGATCGTCTGTTTGGAGATCCGGTATGGCTGTATCATCCGGTGAGAATGATCGGAAATATGATTTCATTTTTGGAAAAGAGACTGAGAAAAGAAAATGATAAGAAAAATATGACGGCAGGAGGGGTCTTATGGATTATTGTAGCGATCCTTTCGTTTGGGATTCCGTTTGCGGGACTGAGGGTGGCGCAGAATATCCATCCGTTGATCTGCTTTTTCTTAGAGTCGTTTTGGTGCTATCAGATCTTTGCGGCAAAATCTCTGAGTGAAGAAAGCAAAAAAGTGTATTACTGTTTAAAGAGAAATGATATGAAGGAGGCGCGAAGAGCGGTTTCTATGATTGTCGGGAGAGATACGGAAAACCTGACCGAAGAAGGTGTGACAAAGGCTGCGGTTGAGACGGTAGCGGAAAATACATCTGACGGAGTGACAGCTCCTCTTCTTTATATGATGCTTGGAGGAGCGCCTCTTGGGTTTTTATATAAAGCGGTAAATACGATGGATTCTATGCTCGGGTATAAGAATGAAAAATATTTGTATTTCGGGAAAATACCGGCGAAGATGGATGATGTATTTAACTTTATTCCTGCCCGTGTGACGGCGATGTTTATGGTATGTGCAAGTTTTCTTGCGGGATTAGACGGGAAAAATGCATGGAGGATATATTTGCGTGACAGACGAAAACATGCAAGTCCTAATGCTGCCCAGACAGAATCGGTCTGTGCCGGAGCGCTTAGAATCCGGCTCGCCGGAGATGCAGTTTATTTTGGGAAAGTTTATAAAAAGGAGTTTATCGGAGATGATCTTCGTCCGATTGACCCGGAAGATATTATAAAAGCAGGGAGATTAATGTATGTTACGGCATTGTTAATGATGTTTGTTTTCGGAGGAATAAAATTATGCACTGTACTCATCATGTGATCTTTTGCCGGATTTTCGTCAGATAAGACAAAAGAAGGAGACTGAATATGCAATATACACATGGAGGCGATATATATACATATGGAGAGATGATTGATTTCTCCGTAAATATCAACCCTCTCGGTCCGTCTAAAAAGTGATCGAGGCGGCGAAAAGAGCGCTTTTGCAGTCAGCGGCATATCCGGACTGTAAATGTAGGAAATTAAGGGAAAAACTGGCAGACAGGCTTCGGGTGGACGAGAGGATGTTTGCATTTGGAAACGGGGCGGCAGAACTGCTCTATACTCTTGTCCTGGCAGAAAAATCGAAGAAAGCTCTCCTCCCCATTCCCTCGTTTTCAGAATATGAGCAGGCGTTAAAAACAGTTGGATGCGAAATAAAATACTATCAAACGAAAAAAAATAATGGTTTTGTATAGATTATGATTTCTTAGAAGAACTAACAGAAGATGTGGATATCATTTTTTATGTTCTCCTTGCAATCCGTCGGGGAAAAAACGGATATCGAACTCCTAAAAGAAGCCGCAAAACGATGTGAGCAGAAAAAGATTCGTTTTGTGTTGGATGAGTGCTTTCTTGAATTTGAAAAAGAGCCGGAAAGTCTTTTTGATAAAATAAACATCGTTCATTATCCTCACTTGTTTTTGCTTCGGGCTTTTACGAAGACATATGCGATCCCGGGGATCAGGTTAGGGTATGGGTTGACATCTGATGAAAAATTGTTGGAGAATATGGAGAAGATGCGCCAGCCGTGGAATGTGTCGGTGATCGCCCAGGAGGCGGGCATAGCGGCGCTTGATGAAAAAGACCGGGTAGAAAAAATGCGCCGTATGATACAGATAGAACGGATGGAGATAGAGAAACAATTAGATATATTAAAAATTGATTTTGTTTCTTCAGATGCTAATTTCATTCTTATATATAGTGAAATCAATCTGTTTGAAGAACTTTTGCAATACGGGATCTTGATCAGAGACTGTGCAAATTACCGTGGACTTGAAACAGGGTGGTATCGGATAGCAGTGAAGCAAAGACATGAAAATGAACAACTGCTGAAAGCATTGAAGGAGATTATAGAAAGAAACAGACAGGAGGCGGACATAGATGGCAAAACCGATCATGATACAGGGAACGATGTCGAATGTAGGGAAGAGTGTGCTGGCAGGCGCTCTTTGCCGCATCTTGAAGGAGGACGGTTATAAAACAGCTCCCTTTAAATCACAGAATATGGCATTAAATTCCTATATTACAAAAAAGAGGGACTGGAGATGGGAAGGGCGCAGGTAATGCAGGCAGAAGCGGCAGGAATCGAGCCGAGTGCGGATATGAACCCGATCCTTTTAAAACCGACAAATGATACAGGATCACAGATTATCGTCAGAGGCAGACCTTTCGGAATGATGTCTGCGTCTGAGTATTATAAGCGGAAAAAGAATTTATTCCTTCGATTATGGAATCATACAGAAAATTGGACGAAACGTATGATGTCATTGTGATCGAAGGAGCGGGAAGTCCGGCGGAGATCAATTTAAAGAAAGACGATATTGTCAATATGGGGTTTGCGAAAATGGCAGATGCTCCGGTACTGCTTGTCGGAGATATTGACAGAGGCGGTGTATTTGCACAGCTTGCGGGAACGATGCTCCTGCTTGAGGAAGAAGAAAAAAAGCGTGTTAAAGGAACGATTATCAATAAATTTCGCGGAGACGTATCGATTTTAAAACCCGGACTTCGGATGTTGGAAGAAAAGATAAATACTTCTGTACTTGGAGTTATCCCGTATTTTCATCTTGATATTGAAGATGAAGACAGTTTGACAGAGCGGTTTCGGAAAAAGAGCAGATCAGGTCTTGCAAAAATCGCGGTTATACGTCTTCCCAGGATTTCTAATTTTACGGATATAGCTCCGCTTGAAGCAGTGGATGAACTCGACGTGTCCTATGTGTCAAACATTTCTCAATTTGGAGATCCTGATGTTGTGATCATCCCGGGAAGCAAAAATACGATCAGCGATCTTTTGTGGATGAGGCAAAACGGTTTGGAAGGGAAAATACTGCGCCATGCGGCAAAAGGAGGCATCGTATTCGGTATTTGCGGAGGATATCAGATGCTCGGACAGTCGATCAGCGATCCGACGGGGGCAGAACAAAAAGGAACGGTTCGCGGGATGGGACTTCTGCCGGTGACGACAGTGTTTGAACAGGAAAAAAGAAGGACAAGAGTTTCAGGAAGGTTTGCCAAAGTAGGCGGAGCGCTTGCAGAAATGAGCGGTGTATGTTATGAAGGGTATGAGATCCATATGGGGAGAACGGTTTTGTCCAAGGGGACTGTTCCGCTTGTCTATATGGAAGAGGAAGGAGAACAGCGGCAGGACGGAGCGCAGAGCGATCATGTATATGGCTGTTATATGCATGGGATTTTCGATATGTCTGAAACGGTCAAAACATTTTTGGCGGCAGTTTTAAGAAAAAAAGGAATAGATCCGTCGAAAATTACAGTGCGTGACAGAAACGCATATAAAGAAGAACAGTATGACCGGCTTGCGTCAATAGTAAGAGAGAACCTGAACATGGAGGCTGTGTATAAGATTATAGAGAAAGGAAACGAAGCGTCATGCAGTCTGTTATCAGAATAGGGAGCAGAGAAAGCAGGCTTGCGGTAAAGCAGGCGGAAATTATAAAAGATCAGATTAGGCGATGTGACCAAACGATTTTAGTTGAGATCATCACGATGAAAACGACAGGGGATAAGATCCTTGGCAGGAGTTTGGAATCTGGCGGAGGAAAAGGACTTTTTTGTAAAAGAATTAGATCAGGCTCTGGCAGACGGAAGGATCGATCTTGCCGTTCACAGTCTAAAAGATATGCCGATGGAAGAATCTTCTGAATTTCCGATTCTTGCATACAGCAGACGGGAAGATCCAAGGGATGTGCTTATTTATAAAAGTGAAAAAAAAGAACAGGGAACAGAGGAAGGGTCTATACTCACAAAAACAGGCGCTGTTATAGGAACTTCCAGTAAAAGGCGCATGATACAGATTCAGAAATTGTATCCGAATGCAGTGTTTCAAGGAATCCGCGGAAACATACAGACAAGACTTAGTAAATTAAACAAAGAAGAATACGATGCGGCGGTGCTTGCAGCCGCTGGGGTGAAGCGGCTGAATATGGAAGCGGTGATCGGAAGGTACTTTTCGGTAGATGAGGTGATCCCTGCTGCGGGACAGGGAATTTTGGCAGTTCAGGGGAGAAAAGAATTTTTGAAAGATACAGTGTGGCGTCAATATGTGGATGATAAAAAGAGCAGAGTACAGGCTCTGGCAGAACGTAGTTTTATCCGTGTGCTTGACGGGGGATGCACATCTCCGAGTGCGGCTTATGCAAAAGTAAAGGGAAATGAATTGGAACTGACAGGACTGTATTACAATGAAAAAAGCGGACAGTATTTTGTGAAAAAGGCAGCTTCTTATATTGAAGACGCTTCAAGTCTCGGAGAAAGACTTGCCTTGACAATGAAAAAAGCAGTTTGGGGAAAGGTGAGAAAGATGGAACAGAGTTTATATGGAAAGGTATGGATCGCAGGGGCAGGTCCGGGAGATGCGGGATTACTGACTTTGCGGACTGCGGAATTGATCGAAGAGGCAGATGTCATCGTATATGACGCTCTTTTAAGCGCAGAGATACTAAGCCGTATTCCGCGGGAAACAGAAACAATTTATGTCGGAAAACATGCGGGAAACCATCCGGTTCCTCAAGAAGAGATCAATCAGATTCTCGTAAGAGAAGCAAAAAAAGGGAAAAGAGTATTGCGTCTCAAAGGCGGAGATCCATTCGTGTTCGGAAGAGGCGGAGAAGAAATAGAGATACTTAGAAATGAAAAGATTTCTTTCGAAATTATTCCGGGAATCACTTCTTCAGTAGCAGTTCCGGCTTATGCGGGGATTCCGGTGACTCATCGAGATTATACCTCATCCTTTCATGTGATTACAGGACATACGAGAAGAGATGTAAAACCCGACATTGATTACGAGGCTCTTGTAAAATTAAATGCAACTTTGATCTTTCTTATGGGTGTGTCGGCAATGGAAACGATTCTGACGGAACTGATAAAAGCCGGAATGCCGGAAGATATGCCTGCGGCTGTGATAGAGCGGGGGAACGACTGCGAGACAAAGGCAGGTGTGTGCGACTGTAAAAACATTAAAGCAGCAGGCAGATGAGGCGAAGATCAAAGCGCCTGCGATTATCGTAGTAGGAAAAGTGTGTTCTTTGTCAGAAGAGTTTCACTGGATAAAAGACAGGATTTTGGGAGGAAAGCAATTTTTGGTGACAAGACCGAGGCAGAATAGTTCCGCTCTGGCAAAACGCCTGCGAAATCTCGGGGCACAGGTGATCGAGATGCCGTCTATTCATACAGTAGCGATCGATCCGAATGAGAGGCTGAAAAAGGCATTAGGGGAAATTCAACATTCCGAAAAAGAGGAATGGTTTGTTTTTACAAGTCCTATAGGAGTACATGTATTTTTTGAACAATTAGAAAAAGAAGCATGGGATATGAGAAGGCTGCTCGCAGGAAAAGCACAGATAAAAATCGCGGCCATCGGTTCTGCGACGGCGGCTGCATTAAAAGAACACGGACTGTTTGCAGATATCGTGCCGAAGATTTATAATGCAGGAGAGTTGGGAAAAACACTTGCAGAAAATATTTCAGAGTATAGTGCGGTTACGATCTTTCGGGCAGAGGAAGGATCTTTAGAACTGCTTCCGCCTCTTATGGAAACAGGCGTCCCGGTAAACGATATTGCATTATATCGGACCGAATATGAAGTCTCCTCTTTACTTAGGCACAAGATAGAAAAGATGTTCCAAAAAGAGGAGATCGATGCAGTTACTTTTACAAGCGCCTCAACGGTAAAAGGGTTTGTCAAAGCAATAAAAAACGTAGAACTTCAAAATGTGTCTGCCGTTTGTATCGGAGAACAAACAGCGGCCGAAGCAAGGAAATACGGAATGAAGATTCAAGTCGCAAAACGGGCGGATATGGATGCAATGACAGAGAAGATTGTGGAATGTTTCGGAAATGTGAATTTTTAAAAATTTAAAATGACGAGCAGGTTATCCGGTTTGAAAATTATGGAAAGAAGGAATAATTATGTCGTTTTTAAACAGTAGAAAAGTATCATGGATTATTTTTGGAATCACTCTTTTGACTGCAGTAGTAAGTTTATTTTTTCTGCCGGATATTATACCGGTTCATTTTGGCATATTAGGAACGCCGGATGGATGGGATTATAAAATGGGAATTTTGTTATTTCCGATTTTGCAATTTTTCCTTTTGTTTTTGACAGGCAGGAAAAAAGTAAAAGATTTTATGTTTCGTTTTGCTCGGACTCCGCTGAATAGCATTCAGTATAATTGGGCGGTAGATGGTCTGTTATTGTTTATTTTCTTTGTAGAAATTTGGATTATCACAGAAGCATTTCGGTATAGATAGAATTCGGAAGGAAGAATAATGGGAAAAAATAAAGAAAAAACAAATGTAATGAGGATTTTAGATCAGAAGAAGATTGCATATGAAAGCTATAGTTATGTTGATACGGGAGCGGTAAGCGGAATTGAAGTAGCGGAAGTTTTGGGTGAAAATCCTGATATGGTGTTTAAAACTCTTGTGACGGTCGGAAAATCAAAAACGAATTATGTCTTTGTCATTCCGGTTAACTGTGAACTGGATCTAAAGAAAGCGGCACATGCCGTAAAAGAAAAAAGTGTTGAAATGCTAAAATCAAAAGAACTGCTTCCCCTTACCGGATATGTTCACGGCGGATGTTCTCCGATTGGAATGAAAAAAACAGTTTACGACAGTGATACATAAAACGGCAAAAAACTTTGAAACGATGATTTTCAGCGGCGGCAAGATCGGATATCAGGTAGAACTTAGTCTGGAAGATCTTCTGAAAGTCATTCCGGCAAAGCTGGAGGATGTGACGGAATAAAACGGCAGAGCAAAGAAAAAACAGGGTCTGAACAAAGGAGGTGAAAGGGCAATGATGCGTTACACATGGAAAAGAATATTGACTGGGATAGTATCATTGTTCCTTCTTGCCACGGTCACTTTTTTCTCGTAAGGCTGATACCGGGAAGTCCGTTTCAAAGAGGCGGCGTTTCGGAGCAGGTTGTGGAAGCTGTGGAAGAAGAATATGGGTTGAACGATCCGCTGATCGAGCAGTATCTGTCATATATGGGAAATCTTTTTAAAAGGAGATCTGGGGATTTCTTATCAGGATCCGGGTACATCGGTGGAAGAGATTATCGGACGGGCAGCTCCGCTTACGGTGTCGCTCGGACTTTCGGCATTGATCGTATCAGTGATCGTCGGTACGGGATGCGGGGTGTTCTATGCCGCGTCGGAAAAAAGGGCAGTGAAAAAGGTAATCGGATCATTAGGAATGCTGGCGGCGGGCATTCCCGGTTTTGCCGCTGCGATTCTTCTGTTAATGGTATTCAGTGTAAAATTAAAATGGTTTCCTTCGTCGGGTTTATTTTCTTTTTCACATTATATTTTACCGGTTACGGCATTGTCGCTTTATCCGACGGCTGTGATCACCCGAATGACAGGACATGCATTGGATGAGGAGATGGCAAAAGATTACGTTCTTTTTGCCAGGGCAAAAGGATTGAAAAAGAGCAGGATCATTTTTACTCATGCGTTAAAAAAACGCATGGTTTCCGGTATTGAATTATATCGTCCGGCATCGGCGTTTCTGCTTACGGGAAGTTTTGCCATAGAGAGCGTGTTTACGATTCCGGGTCTGGGAAGAGAGTTTGTCATGTCGATTGCAAACAGAGATTATACTCTTATTCTCGGATTGACTGTATTTATGGGAACAGTTGTTATTCTTCTTAATTTGCTCACAGATCTGCTTGGGGCATGGCTTGATCCAAGTGTCAGAAGAGCTTACAGAAAGAAATAAGAAAAAACTTGTGTCAGGAACCGGCGGGAGGTGTGACAAAAATATGCGGAAAGAAAACAGAATAAGCAGTAAAAAAAGAAAGGGATATAGGGATGAAAAAGCGGCGCTTATCATCCTTTTGATCTGGATCTTTCTGGCAGTATGCGTACCTTTATTCGGGCCTTATTCTCCGACGGAACAAAATGCGGAAATACGGAACCAGCCAATGTCGTTGATTCATTTTTTTCGGTACAGACGAGTTTGGAAGAGATAATTTTACACGGGTTTGGTATGGAGCAGGCATTAGTCTTGTGATCGGCGTGGGAAGTTCTCTGATCAATGGGATGATCGGTATTTTGTACGGTGCTGTAGCGGGGTATCGTGGGAAACGCATCGATATGATTCTGATGAGAGCAGCGGATGTGATTGCCGCGATCCCGTCGATTTTATATGTTATACTGATAACGCTCGTTATGGGACCGGGGATAAAAAGCATGATCTTCGGGATTTGTATTGCCGGCTGGATCGATATGGCGCGTGTCGTACGGGGGGAGATGATCCGTTTAAAAGAAACAGATTTTGCGGCGGCGGCAAAGATAGATGGTATATCGGGCATTCGGATTTTGTTTAGACATCTGCTTCCGAACGCACTGGGGATGATAGTCGTAAACTTCTTGTTTCTGATACCGCAGGCGATTTTTACAGAAGCATTTTTAAGCTTTTTGGGGGTGGGATTATCTGCGCCGACGGCAAGTCTCGGAACATTGATACAGGAAGGACGAGACAGGATGATTCTTTATCCGTGTGAACTTTTGGCGCCTCTTATTACGTTGTGTGTGCTTTTGGTCGTGTTTCATATACTTGCAATGGCGATGGAAAGAAGAGGAGGGCAGACAGATTGAATATGCTGGATGTAAGATCACTTTATGTAACGTATTTGTCTGAGGAAGAACGCGTTGAAGCTGTACGGGGGATAGATTTTTCGGCGGAAGAAGGAAAAGTGACGGGAATCGTAGGCGAATCCGGTTCAGGCAAGAGTACGGCAATGCTGGCTGTGATGGGACTTTTGGATCATAAAGCCGCTGTAGAGGCAGAGAAAGTGTCTCTTTTTGGAAATACTGTCAGAGCAGGAGACAATGCGGCCATTATTTTTCAAGATCCTTTAAAATGTCTGAATCCGACAGTGAAGATCGGCAGACAGATTGCCGAGACTGTGCGGAATAGGAAAAAATGTACATGGCGGGAGGCAAAGAAAAGATCGGAAGAACTATTGGATTCGGTTGGTATCCGCCACCCCAGGTTAAGGATGAAACAATATCCTTTTGAACTTTCCGGAGGAATGAGACAAAGAGTTGTTATTGCGATTGCCCTTGCCTGCGAACCGAATCTGATCGTGGCAGACGAACCTACGACGGCGCTTGACGCGGCGATGCAGGTCAGAGTAATCCGGCTGTTGAAAAAATAGTAAAAGAAACAAATACAGCTCTTCTTCTTGTAAGTCATAATATGGGGGTGATCGCTGCAGCTTGTGATTACGTTTATGTTATGAAAGACGGAAAAATGATAGAGAACGGATGTGCAGATGATATTTTCTACAATCCACAGACTGAATATACAAAGAAACTTCTGTCTGATGCAACGGCAGAACAGCTTCTTGTAAAAGAAAAAGTGTTTGCTGCTCAGGAAAATCCGCTGTTTACGGTAAGACATTTGAAAAAGCGGTTTCAAAACGAAGAAGGGGTGAACGATGTGTCGTTTGATATTTGTGAGGGTGAAGTGTTTGCTCTTGCAGGAGAAAGCGGCAGTGGAAAAACGACGCTGGCAAAAATACTTACAGGGCTGGAACAGCCTGACAGTGGGGAAGTGTTTTGCAGGGGAGAAAGAGTAGATCGAAAAAACAGAAAAAGAAACAAAAATATGCATGGGAAAGTCAGGATGATATTTCAAGATCCGTATTCATCCCTGAATCCGTGCATGACGATAAACGAAATGTTGACGGAAACGCTTCGGGCGAAAGAAAAACAAATAAAGTTTGATCAAAAGGAAAGGAAAAAAGACCGGCAAAGACAGATAGAACAGATGCTTACGCGCGTAGGATTGAGTAGTTTAGACGGGAAACGGTATCCAAGAGAACTTTCAGGCGGGCAGCGTCAGAAAGCGGCAATCGCCAGGGCGCTCCTTTTAGAGCCGGAACTTCTCATTTGTGATGAAGCTGTTTCTTCATTAGATGCAGCGACAAGAACGCAGATATTGGATCTGCTGCTGCGAGTAGTAAAAAGAAAAAAAGATCGCCTGTTTGTTTATTTCGCATGACATGGCGCTGATTCGCCGGATCAGTCACAGGACAGGCGTTCTCTACAAAGGAACACTGGCGGAATGCGCAAAAACCCGGGATTTATGCAGGGATCCGTGGCATCCGTATACGAAAGCACTTCTCGATTCGGTAATGCCGCCTGATCCGTTGAAGGCAAGAAAACAAAAAGTACCTGCAGTGCATGAAGGAAAATCAGAAGGAGGCTGTCCGTATTTCGGATCTTGCGGATATAAGATGGAAATGTGCAAAGACGCAGCCCCTGAAATGTATGATTTTGAAGGCAGAGCAGTTTCCTGTCACCTTTATTCCAAACAACAACGCGCCGGAAGAAATCCGAATTATAAGATGACATCTCAGATATAAAAAAGCAAAATTACGAAAACTACAGATATAGAAACGGACATCGGTATAGATGAATTGTTGCACAAAGAATCGGGAATCATGAAAATAGGAGATAAATAAAAGTGAGATACAGAAAAAATATAAAAGGCGGGGAAAAAAAGATTATAGATCAGAAGGCCATCCTGAAAACAGTGTCGAGAGGAACAGCTTTGTTTTTGGCGGCGGTATTGTTTGCGGGAAGTATCCTGACAGGGTGTGCAAGTACAGAAAAATCGTCAAAAAGCAGGAAAAACAACGGCAGTGCCGATCATGAGATTACAGTTGCGATCAACAGTGAAACCGGATCGTTAGATCCGGCAGGATCAATCGCTTTGACGTATCTTGCATATTCGGTAAGCGCTTTAGACGAACTGCTGACCTTTGATGAAAACGGAGAAATCGAGTACCGTGCGGCACAGTCTTACGAAGTAAATGAAGATTTTACAACGTGGACGTTTCATTTGCGAAAAGATGCGCTTTGGTCTGACGGAGGAGAAGTGACATCGGCAGATTTTAAGAATACGATCGTAAGAGCGTTAGACCCTGAATCGGGAAGCGGATATGCAGTTTATCTTTTTCCGATTTTAAATGCAGAAAAAATTTATAATAAAGAGGCGGATATAGAGACGCTGGGAGTTGAGCTTCCCGATGATAAGACGATTGTTTTTCATCTTGAAAAGCCGTGCGTATATTTTCTTGATCTTCTCCGGCTCCCGGTATATACGCCTTCCTGCTCGAAATATGCGGATGCTGCTAACCGTGGCTGGGAGAAAGATCCGAAGACGAGTTTATCAAACGGTCCTTTTTATTTGGCTGAATATGTACCGAATCAGTATTTTACGCTGAAAAAAAATGAATATTACTGGGGAAAGGACAATATCAGCTTAGAGAAGATCACCTATCGTTTTTTTGATGACACACAGTCTATGGCAGCGGCTTATGAAACGGGAGAAGTTGATGTGGCAACAGCGCTTCCTTCTTCGGTCATGGAATTATATGACGGAAAAGAAGATCTGTTTGTGACAGATCAGATTGCGACACGATATATTTATTTTAATCTGAATGTGAAGCCGTTTGACGATGTCCGTGTGAGGGAGGCGTTTAATCTTGCGGTTGACAGAGAAGAGTTGTGCAAGATTGTCGGAGAAGACACAGAGCCGACGTATAATCTGGTGGCAAAATATATGAAAGACAAAAATACGGGGAAATATTTTACGGAGGAGGCAGAACAGCCTTTTGAAGAAAATATAGAACGGGCACAGAAACTTTTGGCAGAAGCCGGATATCCCGAAGGAAAAGGATTTCCTGAACTGACATATAGCTATCCGTCTTTGGAACTTGACTCGGACACGGCGCAGGTTATCCGGGAACAGTTGAAGAAAAACCTCAATATAGAGATCAAGTTAAACGCTCAAGAATTACAGACAAATTACAGTATGCGTCATGCCGGTAATTTTGATCTGTGCCGGATGAACTGGACGGCGGACTTTTCTGATCCATACACATATCTTTCGATGCTTCTGTCGGATAGTACGTATAATTGCAGTGGGATCAAAAATGAACAGTATGATGAACTTGTCCGAAGATCGGATTCCGAAACAGATCCTGTAAAACGGTCTGCGCTGATGCATGAAGCGGAACAACTGGCAGTCGGAGAACAGTTTTATATACTTCCGCTTTACGCGATGAAGAGCGTTAATCTTGTGAACCCGAAGATCGAAGGAATTCGTCAGATTCCGGCGAGCGGCGCTTTGGAATATCGATATGCGAAAATCAGGACCGGTCATTCGGAGAAATAACCGGTCTGCACGCTGCAAAATATTTTCTGCTCACTGACAGAGGGAACATCCCGTAGAAGTAGCTGCACAGCCGCCGAGAGCGGTTTCGCGGTATTCGGCAGGAAGTCTCTTTCCTGCGGTATACATAGCGTCTAACATTTCGTCAAAGGGGATGAGTTGCCGGACTCCGCTTAAAACAATTTCGGCTGCGGTTAATGCGTTGGCGACACCCGATGCGTTGCGCATCTGACAGGGGCATTCCACAAGACCGCCGACAGGGTCGCATACAAGTCCGAGCATATTCATCAGTACGGTGGACGCGGCGTCAAGGCATTGCCGCGCAGTACCCTGCATCAGTTCGACTGCGGCAGAAGCGGCCATTGCCGAGGCGACTCCGACCTCTGCCTGACAGCCGCCCACAGCGCCGGCAACAGTAGCGTTGCGCATGGCAAGACAGCCGACGGCCCCTGCATTAAAAAGGACACGGATAATATCGTTGTCAGAGAAATCATATGTCTCCTGAAGCGCAAGAAGCAGTCCGGGAACGATTCCCGCAGACCCGGCTGTAGGCGCGGCAACGATCAGTCCCATAGAGGCGCTTGTTTCGAGGATTGACATGGAGTAAGTAATTGCCCGGCTTAATGGGTCTTTACAGATGCTTTTCCCGGAACTGAGATGTTCACTTAGAAGTTTTGCTTCGCCTCCGATGAGTCCGCCTATGGAATGTTTTGGATTTTCAACAGAGGAATGGGCAGATTCTTTCATGATCTGCCATGTTTTTCCCATCTGGTTTATAATGTCCTTTCGTGTTCTTTCCGTAAAAGTTTCTTCCCGTATCAGCATGATCTCTGAAATAGGACATTCGTTTGTTTCACATAATCCGATCAGCTGCTGTCCGCTTTTAAAATCCATTAAAATTCTCCTTTCTCATTCGGAAGTACGAGCATGACGTCATGTACATAAGGATTTTCTTTGATTCGTCCGGCTACTGTCTGAGGAACGATTCCGTCAGATTCGACGATGCTGTACGCCGTACACCCTTTTTCTTCCCGGTAAAGCTTCATATAAGCTATATTGACGTTCATTTCGCTTAAGCAGTTTGTGATGTGTGCGATCACTCCGGGTTTGTCCTGTTGAATGACGATAAGAGTGCTGTATTCTCCGGTAAAATCAACTTCCACTTCGTTGATTCTTGCGATTCGGATTTTTCCTCCTCCGACCGATTCTCCTCGAACGATGAGTTTTTGTCCGTTTTCGTCAGTCATATGGATGTCTACTGTGTTAGGGTGAATTTCGGTTTCTGTTGTATTTGCCGTAAACGAATACTGAAGTCCGCGCTCATCGGCGATAGAAAATGAATCCGGAATCCGTCTGTCGTCGGTTGAAAATCCCATGATCCCTCCGAGCAGGGCGCGGTCTGTTCCGTGGCCTTTATATGTGCGGGCAAAAGACCCGTAAAGAATAAAATCAGCTTTTTTAATGGCGGCGTTCGGCATCTTTCCTGCAAGAAGGGCGATTGCCGCAGCGCCGGCCGTGTGCGAACTGGACGGACCGATCATGTTCGGACCGAGCACATCGAATACACTGATAAATGACATAAAAGTTCCTCCTGTTCTTTTTGTTGACGCTCATATAGAGGTAGTATATCATGTTTTCAAATAAGAATGTGGGTTCAGAGAAGAAAAGATGCGTTTATTGTGTATAGAAAAGCTATCGGGAAAAAAAAAGAAAGGTTTTAAAAATATGATGGAGTTAGTAACAGGAGGAAGCGGAAGCGGGAAATCCGCGTATGCAGAAGACAGGATCTGCGCATTGTATGAAGAATACCGTAAGACAGGAAAGAAGGAACAAAAGCTGTATTATATAGCGACGATGTATCCGTATGGAACGGAAACAGAAGAGAAAATAGCCGACCACAGGAGACGAAGAGAAGGAAAAGGGTTTCGGACTCTTGAATGGTATACAAACATTACGGAAAAGATCCATCAGTTTGAAGCGTCCGGGGAGGCGCTTGGATGTGTTCTTTTAGAGTGCGTCTCTAATTTGGCTGCGAACGAATTATATATGGAAGAAGGGGCGAAAGACGAGGCTGTCCGGGTTGTTGCGCAAGCCATGGCAATGTTGAAAAAGAAAAGTTGTCATCTTGTTGTTGTGACAAATGAAATCTTTTCGGAATCGGCAAAAGATTCGGAAGAGATGAGAAAGTATAAGTATATTATGGGAGAGATCAACAAAGAGCTTGCGAAGATGGCAGATGAAGTGACTGAAGTCGTCTGCGGAAGACCTCTCAGAAGAAAAGTAAAGACCGCGGAAGATAAAACTGCATGCGGGAATACAAGACGGAATGAAGGGAACGAAAGACAGATGAAGACGGCAAAGTGTGAAATGTCCTGCGGCAAAATGAAAAGAGGAATCAGGATCGTGACAGGGGGAGCGTTTCAGGGAAAGAAAAACTACGCGCAGTTATGCTATCCGGGACTGAAATGGAGCAGCGGAGCGGACTGTAGTTTCGAGGATGTCAAAACATGGGAGGCTGTAGATGGGTTTCATCTTTTTATATGGCGCTGGCTGAAATCAGGAAGAACAAAAGAAGAACTGTTAGAAATGATAAGCGAAGAGAGAGATCTTGTTATCGTGTGTGACGAGATCGGGTGCGGTCTGGTTCCGGTTGATGCGTTTGAGCGTGAGTACAGAGAGGCAGTCGGAAGAATTATGACCGGTTTGACTAAAAAGGCAGTTCGGGCAGACCGCGTGATCTGTGGGATCGGATATGTTATAAAATGAAAAGAAACACTGAAAACGATCAAAGAAACGGAGGAAAAGAAGATGTTGACAGAGATAGAAAAGGTGCTTCCGTCGGAGATTGAGAAAAGAAGTTTTGAGATCATTGCGGAAGAACTGGGGATAAGCAGTTGATTCCGGGAACGGAATCGATCGTGAAAAGATGTATCCATACAAGCGCTGATTTTGATTATGCGGATAATCTTATTTTTTCGGAAAATGTAGTTGAAAAGGCGCTAAAAGCAATCCGCGGCGGAGCGTCTATTGTGACAGATACACAAATGGGAAAAGCGGGGATCAATAAAAAATGTCTTGCCGGCTATGGTGGAGAGGTATATTGCTTTATGTCGGATGACGATGTGGCGCAGGCGGCAAAAAGAAACAAAACAACACGGGCGGCCGCGAGTATGGATAAGGCGGCAAAATTAGGGGAGCAGGTAATCTTTGCCATCGGAAATGCTCCGACAGCGCTTGTGCGTTTATATGAGCTGATCAAAGAGGAAAAGATCGCCCCGGAACTTGTGATCGCGGTTCCGGTCGGATTTGTCAATGTTGTACAGTCAAAAGAATTGATCTTAAGTCTTGAAAATACTCCGTATATTGTTGCGAGAGGACGAAAAGGCGGCAGCAATATTGCGGCATGTATATGTAATGCACTTTTGTACATGGGAGACGGAGGAAAAGAGAATGAAAAAGCCGTATTTTCCGATGTTTGTTGATCTTTCGGGCAGACAGGTTACTGTAGTGGGAGGGGGCAGTGTTGCGCTTCGCCGATCGGAGACGCTGCTTTATTTCGGCGTGGATATTAAAGTGATCGCGCCGGAGATCAGAAGTGAGTTTTATCGTCTGGATTCCGAAGGAAAAGTTGTTTTGTGTAACAGAGAATATCAGGAAGGGGATGCAAAAGAGCAGATCTTGTGATCGCCGCATCAAACTGTCGGGAAGTAAACCGCCGTGTGTATGAAGAGTGTCAAAAAGCACATATTCCGGTCAACACGGCAGACGACAGAGAGTTGTGTGACTTTTATTTTCCGTCTGTCGTATTGGCAGAAGATATTGTCATCGGACTAAATTCCATAGATCACGATCCGAAGAAAGTGAAAGAAGCGAGAAAGATTATTGAAAATGTGTTTGATAATGAACGAGATTACCGTTCCTGATAATAAGATAAAGAAGGTGTTAAAACATTCTGTCAGCAGAAAAACTGCTGGCAGTTTCTGTCATTGGCGACAGACTGAAGTGTGGATCCGTTCGATCCGTCGATGTTTCGGTAATAAATGTAAAAAGATAAAAGATATAAAAAATGAAAAAGAAACAGATGTATTATGTGTAAAATGTAAAAACAAAAGCGGTGCACATTGTTTTTGGTGATAAAAATAGACAAAAAATTAACAAAAAATAAGTAGAATTATGATATTTTGTATGATATGATATCTCTAATGGGCATTAACAGTAAGAATGGAGGTTGAAGAATGGCAGAGAAAAAGGCGACTGTTCCTTTCTCGGGAACAAAAGAACAGGAAGAAGCACTCATGAAAGTAATCCATGAGCTAAAAGATGAAAAAGGGGCGCTGATGCCGATCTTGCAGAAAGCGCAGGATATATATGGGTATCTTCCGATCGAAGTTCAGAAAATGATCTCAGACGAGACAGGTATTCCGATGGAGAAGATCTATGGAGTGGCAACATTTTATTCACAGTTCACATTGAGTCCGAAAGGAAAATACAGGATTTCCGTCTGTCTTGGAACGGCATGTTATGTAAAAGGATCGGGAGATATTTACAATGCTTTGATGGAAAAGTTAGGTATTGTCGGCGGAGAATGTACGCCGGACGGAAAGTTTTCTCTTGATGCGTGCCGATGTGGTATACGGACGTTTGACAGTAGATGATCTGGATGACATTTTAGCGAAGTATGAATAATGCGGACATCAAAATCCCGGATAATATGAAAACGGGAATATGATACTTATTGATTTTAGAAAAACAGGAAATGGAGGAGTTATATGAAATCTCTTGAACAATTACATGAGATCTGTGAGCGGATGCGTAAAGTCGTGCAGCTTAGAGAAGAGAATGCGAAAGAAATACTTGAGAAAGCCGCAATGTGTGAAAGCGGAAAAGATGCCGATGGAAATACATACCGCACGCATGTGCTTGTCTGCGGCGGAACCGGATGTACGTCTTCCGGAAGCGCCCGGATCAGAGAGAGACTGGAAAAAGAGATCGAAGCGAACGGATTGTCCGATGAAGTCTGTGTTGTTAAGACAGGTTGTTTCGGCTTGTGTGCGTTAGGCCCGATCATGATCGTATATCCGGAAGGAACGTTTTATTCTATGGTTCAGGAAGAAGATATTCCGGAGATTGTGACAGAACATCTGCTCAAAGGAAACGTGGTAAAGCATCTGCTTTATGAAGAGACTGTAAAAGCAGATAAGATCATTCCGTTAAACGAGACGAATTTTTATAAAAAACAGCACAGAGTCGCTCTGCGAAACTGCGGTGTCATCAATCCCGAAAAGATCGACGAATATATCGGAACAGGCGGATACGAAGCGCTCGGTATTGTTCTGACGGAAAAGAAGCCGGAAGATGTGATTCAGATTCTTTTGGACAGCGGGCTTCGCGGCAGAGGCGGAGCAGGATTCCCGACAGGGTTAAAATGGAAGTTTGCGGCAGGAAATGACGCAGATCAAAAATATGTCTGTTGTAATGCGGATGAGGGAGATCCGGGAGCATTTATGGATCGTTCGATCTTAGAGGGAGATCCTCATGCGGTTCTTGAAGCAATGGCGATCGCCGGATATGCGATCGGAGCATCCCAAGGCTATATTTATGTTCGTGCAGAGTATCCGATCGCCGTGCAGCGTCTTGAGATTGCGATCGAACAGGCAAGAGAGTACGGTCTGCTCGGAAAAAATATTTTCGATAGCGGATTTGACTTTGATATTGAATTAAGGCTTGGAGCAGGCGCGTTTGTCTGCGGAGAAGAGACGGCTCTTATGACTTCTATAGAAGGAAACAGAGGAGAGCCGCGTCCGCGTCCGCCGTTCCCGGCGCTGAAAGGCCTGTTTCAAAAACCGACAATTTTAAATAACGTGGAGACGTATGCCAATATCCCTCAGATTATTGTGAACGGACCGGAATGGTTCGCTTCCATGGGAACTGAAAAATCAAAAGGAACGAAAGTATTTGCTCTCGGCGGAAAGATCCATAATACAGGACTTGTAGAAATTCCGATGGGAACGACGCTTCGCGAGATCGTAGAAGAGATCGGCGGAGGAGTGCCAAACGGAAAGAAATTCAAAGCTGCTCAGACGGGAGGCCCGTCAGGAGGATGTATCCCTGCAGAACATTTAGATATTCCGATCGATTACGATAATCTGCTTTCAATCGGTTCAATGATGGGTTCCGGCGGTTTGATCGTCATGGATGAAGATACTTGCATGGTCGATATCGCCAAATTCTTCCTTGAGTTTACGGTAGATGAGTCATGCGGAAAATGTACTCCGTGCCGGATCGGAACACGCCGTATGCTTGAAATTCTTGAGAAGATCACAAAAGGTCAGGCAACGATGGAAGATCTCGATAAGCTGGAAGAACTGTGCTATCATCTCCAATCAAATTCTCTGTGTGCGCTCGGACAGACGGCTCCGAATCCGGTGCTTTCGACTTTGAGATATTTCAGAGACGAGTATATTGCTCACATTGTAGATAAAAAATGCCCTGCCGGAGTATGTAAAGATCTCCTTCAATATAAGATCGATCCGGATAAATGTAAAGGTTGTACGCTCTGTGCGAGAACCTGTCCGGCAGATGCGATCATCGGTAAAGTAAAAGAAGTGCATATGATCAATCCTGAAAAATGTCTCAAGTGCGGAGCTTGTATGGAAAAATGCCGCTTCGGAGCAATTTACAAAGAATAAGGAGGGCAGAGAAGATGGGAAATGTGAATTTAAAGATCAATGGTTTAAATGTGACAGCGCCTGCCGGCTCTACGATCCTTGAAGCGGCACAGGCTGCGGGAATTAAGATACCGACTTTGTGTTATTTAAAAGAGATCAATGAGATCGGCGCCTGCCGTATGTGCGTCGTGGAAGTAAAAGGCGCAAGAAATCTCGTGGCATCTTGTGTACATCCGGTTGCAGAAGGGATGGAAGTGCAGACGAATACGCCGAAACTTCTTGATTCGAGAAGAAGAACATTAGAGCTGCTTTTGTCGAATCATGACAAAAAAAAATGTCTGTCTTGTGTCAGAAGCGGGCAGTGTGAACTTCAAAGAGCTTTGTCAGGAACTCGAGTGACAGATGAAAATTACTTCGAGGGCGAGACAAGACATTATGAATTGGCTGAAAGCGCGGTGCATATGGTGCGGGATAACAACAAATGTATCCTTTGCCGGAGATGTTCTGCCGTCTGTGAAAAAGTGCAGAGCGTAGGAGTGATCGGACCGAACAACAGAGGATTTGCCACGTTTATCGGCTCTCCGTTCGAGATGGGACTGGGAGATACAAGCTGCGTCGGCTGCGGACAGTGTATCGCGGCATGTCCGACGGGCGCGCTCTACGAAAAGAGCAATATCGACGACGTTCTTGCCGCTATTGCGGATGAGACAAAACATGTTGTAGTACAGCCTGCTCCGTCGGTGCGGGCGGCTCTTGGCGAAGAATTCGGTTATCCGATGGGAACAGACGTAGAAGGAAAGATGGCTGCGGCTCTTAGAAGGATCGGATTTGATAAAGTATTCGATACAAATTTCAGTGCAGACCTTACGATTATGGAAGAAGCTCATGAATTTTTAGACAGAGTGAAAAACAAAGGAGTCCTTCCGCTTATGACGTCATGCTCACCCGGATGGGTAAAATATTGCGAGCATTACTATCCGGATCAGCTCGATCATCTTTCAAGCTGCAAATCACCGCAGCAGATGTTCGGAGCGATTACGAAAACATATTATGCGGAAAAGATGAACATTGCGCCTGAAGATATTGTCTGCGTCAGCGTGATGCCGTGTACGGCGAAGAAGTTTGAAATCCAAAGAGAAGATCAGGACGCAGGCGGCGTTCCTGATGTAGATATTTCGATCACGACAAGGGAACTTGCACGCCTGATCCGTAAAGTCGGAATTAATTTCCGCAGTCTTCCGGATGAAGGATTCGACGATCCGCTCGGAGAATCTACAGGAGCGGGAGTGATCTTCGGCGCAACAGGAGGCGTTATGGAAGCGGCTCTTCGTACCGCAGTGGAAGAACTGACAGGCGAGACGCTTGAGAAAGTAGAATTTACAGAAGTTCGTGGAACAGAGGGAATCAAAGAAGCGGTTTACAACGTAGCAGGAATGGATGTGAAAGTCGCCGTTGCTTCCGGACTTTCCAATGCGAAGATTATCATGGATAAAATAAGAGCTAAAGAGGCGGACTATCATTTTGTTGAGATCATGTGCTGTCCTGGAGGATGTGTCAACGGCGGCGGTCAGCCTCAGGTGCATGCGGATGTGCGTAATTTTGAAGATGTAAAGGCAATTCGTGCAAAGGTACTTTATGATAACGATGCCGCAAAAACATTGAGAAAATCTCATGATAATCCGTCCATCAAACGGGTTTACAGCGAATATCTCGGCGAACCGGGAAGTGAGAAAGCGCATCATATTCTTCATACAACATATGTAAAACGTACAGTGAATTAAAAAGTCCGAGAAACAACTGATCTTAGTTGTTATGGACCGCGCTGTTACTATATGTCAAATATTTTATAACACAGGGAAGTCTTTTAGATTTTCCTGTGTTATAATTATAAAAAAGCTGTTTTATTAAAAGATAACTGACAGGAAATGAAGATAAAACAAAAAGTTGTGAACAATGTGACTTTGCCGGTCGGTTTATCGGGAAAGGGGAACGGAATATGGGATGGGATTGGCATAAGTTTCGGAAAGATACGGCATTTGCGACAAGAAATCTGGTCTGGTACACTTTGATCATGTCGGTTGTGACAGAGATGGTCTCCGCAATGGTTTCGGCATTGACGAAGACAGGCGGTTCGTCAGAGTCGCTTATTTCGGAGGTGACGGGAACGGCAGCTTCCGCAGGGATGATCGCAGGAGTTTTGATCGGAGTTTTCTGTCTTTTAAGATTGACGGTACAAAAGCAGAAAAGATCGATATTTTCCAAAAATCGAAACGAAAGATGACAGCAGGCGCATTTTCAAGATTTTGCATCTACATGATCATGGCTCAGATGGTCTTTTCGTTGATCGCAGCAGCAGCGGAACTGATTTTGAATCAGTTGGGGCTTTCGATGGATACGCTGACAGAGCTTGCTTCGGTCGGTTCTGATATGGGGATTATGATGATGATCTATGCCGGATTCGTCGGACCGGTTGTGGAAGAACTCGTTTTCAGAGGATTTCTTATGAGACGGTTTGAAAAATATGGTAAAGGATTTGCGGTTATTGTCTCGGCAGTTTTGTTCGGTGTTATGCACGGGAATCCGCTTCAGATCGTATTCGGAACGCTCGTGGGACTTATTTTAGGATATATAGCAATCGAATATTCGATAAAATGGTCGATCATCCTTCACATCGCGAATAACTTTATTCTCGGAGATGTGATCGGCGGCTTGTTCGGGCTGCTTCCCGATGATGTGGAAGGGATTGCGTTTACTGTATTTTTTAGGTATCGGTTTTGTGATCGGTTTCGTTCTTCTGATTATAAGAAGAAAAGAGTGGATTAGCTGGCTGAAAGAAAACGCTGCGCCCGGGAGTTATTATCTTAATGCTCTTACAACGCCTTCGGCAGTGATCTTTATCGGTTATAATCTGTTGAACGGGCTGATGCTTTTTGACACTGATATTTATGGAACCGTTTTTGTGAAAAAGGGAACGTCCTACAGGAGGTATGAGGAATGAAAGTCATTGATTTTAAAGATGCAAAATGCCGTCATTGTTATAAATGCGTACGAAACTGCGCGGTAAAAGCGATCAGTGTCAAAGACGAGCAGGCGCGCATTATGGTCGATCATTGTATCAACTGCGGGCGCTGTCTGGAAGTCTGTCCGCAGAACGCAAAAACATTTGCAAGCGATCTGGAAAGAGTGAAAGGATATTTGGCACAAGGGTTTAAAACGATCATATCGATCGCTCCGTCCTATGCGGGAGTTCTTGATTTTGATCAGCCGGGGCAGGTCGTGGACGCGCTTTTGAAACTTGGATTTTATGAGGTGAGAGAGACTGCGGAAGGGGCGGCTCTTGTGACAAATGAATATAAAAAACTTGTGCGGGAAAATGAGATGCCGAATATTATTACGACATGCTGTCCGAGTGTGAACGATCTGATCGAAAAATATTATCCCGACTGCGCGAAGTATATGCTCCTGTCGTATCGCCGATGGTAGCCCACGGCAGATATATTAAGAAAATATACGGATCGGATGTGAAAGTTGTATTTTTAGGTCCGTGTATCGCGAAGAAGCAGGAGGCGATCGGAGACGAGAGAGTATTCGGCGCGGTCGATGCGATCCTGACATTTGAAGAGCTGGCAGACTGGTTCGCCGAAGAAGGGATTGATCTTCATCAATGCGAAGAGAAACCGATGGGAACCCTGATCCTAAGATCAACAGACTCTATCCTGTCAGCGGAGGGTGATCCAGTCTGTGATCACAGAGGAAGATGCAGACGGATATCATAAAGTATTTGTAGACGGACTGGAAAACTGTATGGAGATGTTGGAATGTCTCGGAAAGGGAGAACTGGATCATTGCTTTATCGAGGCGAACGTCTGTGAAGGCGGATGTGCGAAAGGACCTGCGTCGGCACATTGGAACACATCTTATGTAAAGACAAAAGTAAAAATAGAAAACGGAGTTTCTTATAAGGCGGCGCGTGATCTTCCGGATATGACGGCGGAAGAACTGCACAAAGAGTTTAAAGACTGTAGTCTTTCAGATGCGATGCCGTCCGAAGAACAGATCCGTCATATTTTGAAATCTACCGGAAAATATTGTGCGGAAGACGAACTGAACTGCGGGGCATGCGGATATTCTACATGCAGGGAAAAAGCGGTCGCAGTCTTTCAGGGAAAAGCGGAATTGTCTATGTGTATGCCTTATGCATTGACACAGGCAGAGTCGATGTCTAATGTCGTGATGGATGTGACGCCGAATATGATCTTTGTCATCGGAAGCGATATGAAGATATTAGACTGCAACAGGAAAGGGCAGGATCTTCTCGGAGTCGGACGGGAGGAAGCGGTACAACGGTATATTTTTGAATTTATCGAGACAGAGGATATTGAAGAAGTGCTGGACACGAAAAAACCGGTGATGCATAAAAAGATCAAGATTGATAATGACAGGCTGACAGTGGAAGAGACGATCGTATACATTGACAATCTGGATGCCGCTTTGGTGACATATCAAGATGTGACGCGGGAAGAAAAAGTGAGGGAACAGCATTATAAGCTGAAAGTCGGAACTGTGGAAATGGCGCAGAAAGTGATCGAAAAGCAGATGATGGTCGCCCAGGAGATCGCGGGGCTGCTTGGCGAGACAACGGCAGAGACGAAAGTTACATTGACGAAATTGAGAGACTCGATATTGAATGAAGAAGATTAAAGGTAACAGTTCAGCCATGATAAGCACGTAGTGCGGTTTTACGAATGGCGCGGTTGAACTGTTACGATTAAAGATGGAACAGATGAAAGTCAGAAAAAAGAAGTAGGACGGAGAGAGGTTCATGAGTGTAAGTATTGATGTAGCTTGGAAGAGTTTGAATAAACATCACGAAGAATTGTGCGGAGATAAAGTAGAAGTGTTAAAGACGGAAGATTCCGATATACTGATCCTTGCAGATGGGATGGGAAGCGGTGTGAAGGCGAATATTCTGGCGACATTGACGTCGAAAATTCTCGGAACGATGTTATATGAGGGGGCGGCGTTGGAGTCGTGTGTAGAAACGATTGCAAAAACGCTTCCGATATGTCAGGTGAGAAAGGTGGCGTATGCGACATTTTCTGTTTTGCAGATCTTTCACAGCGGTGAGGCGTATCTTGTAGAGTTTGACAATCCGTCCTGTGTGTTTATCCGTGATGGGAAGATTGTGAACTATGCATATGAAACCCGCGAGATCGAGGGAAAAAGATACATGAATATCGGTTTCAAGTACAGAAAAACGATTGCTTTGTCCTGATGAGCGACGGTGTGATCTATGCCGGAGCGGGATCGATTCTGAACCTTCAGGGATGGACGTGGGAAGCGATGGCGGAGTATACGCTTAAATGTACGAAAAAGACGATGTCTGCGTCCCGTCTGGCAGTTATGTTAAGTCAGGCATGCGACGAACTGTATGAAGAAAAACCGGGAGACGATACGACAGTTGCGGTTGCACGCGTGATTGACAGAAGAATTGTAAATGTTTTTACAGGACCGCCGAAAGAGAAAAAAGATGACGAGCGGATGATGTATGAGTTTATGCATACGGAAGGAAAGAAAGTTGTGGCAGGAGGAACGAGCGCTAATATTGCGGCGCGTATCCTCGGAAAAGAGATTGTCACAAAGGTGGACAGCCGTAATCCCGATATTCCTCCGATGGCAGTTATAGAAGGAATCGATCTTGTGACGGAAGGAGTGCTTACTCTCGGAAAATGCATAAAGCTTTTGAAAAAATATGTAAGAGATGAGTTCGATGCAGAATTTTTTGATGAGCTTGATGCGGAAAACGGAGCGTCTAAGCTGGCAAAACTTTTGATTGAAGAATGTACGGAACTGAATCTGTTCGTAGGAACAGCTGTGAATGACGCCCATAGAGAGTCGGAACTGAACTTTGATCTGAGTATGCGGCAGAATCTTGTAGAACAGCTTGTTTCTACAGCAGAAAAAATGGGAAGAAGAGTAAAAGTAAAGTATTATTAAAATATTTTCCGAAAGGCAGGAAGTAAAAAAGCAGGAAATAAAAAGAATAAAAGAAAAAACCGGCATTGCTTCCGTGGGCAGATGAAGAAAAGAGTCTGCTGTTGGATGCAATGCCGGTTTTGTCAGAAATATCAGACAAAAATGTTTACTTCAAAAGATAAGTGAAAGTATTGTTTTCTTTTTTAAATGTAACTTCTGCATAATCACGTGACGTTCCTCCCCTGTCGAGAAAATCAGAAGGATTAAGGTAAAGATGTTCTGCCAGAAGCCGGAAATCTTCGGGAGCTGTGATCGTGAACATTGACGTTGCATCTTTTTCATCTGATTGTTCGTAAGCAGCTTTATCCGGATCGGAATTGTTCTCATCTTTGGCAGAAGAAAAGGATGCTAAAAGATCGTTCCATTTTTTGTTTTTCATTGAGTCGCCGCTTAAGTATAGAGTGACAGAGTCGATATCTTCTGCACGGATAAGTCTTTTTATTTTGTATCCGTATTTTTCAAGACAGGAAAGTGTATTTTCATAGTCTTCGTAAATGTACAATGATCCGATCGAAAACGTCTTGTAATTGGTTTCATCTTCGGAGGAAGTTACCGGAAAAGCTGTATTGACTGCAGCATTCCATTCACGCGTTCCGTTCACCCATGAATGGAAAGGCTGATTCGTATTCGTCTCTTTGTTAGGAACATGGCGGATCGTAAGGGAAAATTCTCCAATCGGAACTTCGCTTCCGAGTTTTCGGATATCTGTGTTTAATACGTCTTTTTCATATGCGCTTAGAAGTTCTGTTCTTTGTTCGGCAGTCAGAAGTAATTCTTCGGGCGTTATATAAATATCCTGAAGCGAGACAGAAGATACGTTTTCTTTCTCCACATGGAAGATCGGGAAAAGTTCCTTGCGGTAATCTTCTTTTTGGCAGAGCTTTGTGAATGCCTCAAGCGTTTCATTATAGAAAACACAGTAGTTTCTATAAACTTTCTTCCCGTTTTCCAGTTCAAAGCAAAATGCGGCGCATATATAATTGTCGGAATCTTTATCCGTCTGCATCGATGTCTGAGAGGAGTAAAGCGTGTTTGGAGTAATGCCTTTTTTCACGTTTTCGATTCCCGATTGCGCAAGATTGTATAAAACGTCAACGTCATCGGAAAGAACGAAACTTTCCCTGTCATCCTCTGAAGTATAGTCTTCGGGATACCAGAAATAGGATGCGAACGAATCGGGAAGCGTTCCGATCCGGGCAATTTTTTCTTCTTTCGGAAGGTATGTGTCATATCCGGTAAAATCAAATTGAAACACTGCAAGCAAAACGGCTACAAACCCGATGGCAATTACGGAAGAACGCCATCCTTTTAATAGCATTTTCAGATCCTGCCAGTAAATAAACTCGATCAATCCGCATAGCAGGACAATGGCGAGCATACTTAAGATAATGATCCATTTTGTGCCGGAAGCTCCGATAAATGATTTTACAAGAAGACTGATAAACACTGCGGTCGGAATACTGATCAGTACTTTAAATACAGGCGGTGTAAATTTAAACGCAAGGGCATTTCCGGCTGATTCCGAAGGATAAATGCGATACAGCATGATCGAGGCCGCCAAAAAAGAAGAACGATCAAAACAAGAGCAGCGGTGATCATAAACACATTCGAGTAAGAATTATTTTGTTCAAGCATGCGGATGAACAACGGAAATGGCGAAAGATATTCCGAAAGTTTTTCAGGTATACTGTCGTGTACGTTATAAGTTGTCTGGAAAAACGCATCTCGCAGCGACGGAAGCAGTGTCAATACGAGGCTTGGATAGACTCCGATGACAAGTGTTCCGAGGAACATCGTTACGCTTCGTCCGGTCAGCATTCCCGCAAAAATACATGTGTGATAGATCAGAAGGAATGCGAGGATTCCCGTCCCCATTGTAAGAAAACATTCTCCGGCGAGAGAAAGAGTCATAATTCCTTTTACAGCGCCGACAAGGATCGTCAATACAGTACATACTATATATGGGATGAGAAAGAGGAACAGTCCTGCCAAATAAGAGATTGCGAACAACTGATGACGTTTGAGCGCAAGTCCGTGGTAAAAATCAAGTTTTTCTTTTTTATGCATGAACTGAAACCCGCTTATTCCGACTGCGAAAGCGAGAATTCCGATCAGTATGATGAGAAAAGCGGAATTATATCCGTTAATGAATCTGGAAAATGTATCCGCGAACTCTTTTAATACTTCAGGATCTTCAGAATAACTGTCAAGGTAGATCAGTGTGTAAACAGGCATTGAAAGAAATAACAGGACGCCGGAAAGGGCGGCGAGCCATCCTCTGTGCCGTATGTCCTCTCGTATAAGTTTAATATAAGAAATCTTTGATATCATAACCGGCTGCCTCCGTTTCGCTTATAAATATTTCTTCGAGTGTAAGCGGAAGGACTTCTGCAAAAACAGGATCATAAGTCTGTACCGCAGAAAGAATATCTGAGTGGCTTCCGCGAAGTGTGAGCGTAAGTAAAGAACCGGAACGCTCCATTTTTAATATCTTTATAGAAGACAGAAACTGCTGTTCTTTATGTGGATCTGAAATGACACACTGCAGTTTGCAGACGGAACACTTTATCTGATCCAGACTTTGGGTAAGCAGAAGCTGTCCCTGATGCAAAAGTCCGATGCTGTCGCAGAAGTCTTCTAACTCCCGCAGATTATGAGAAGAAATGATCGGTGTGAAATCCCGATTCAATATCTCTGCGGCAAAAAGACTTTTAACAGCCTGGCGAACGACCGGATCAAGTCCGTCGAACGTTTCGTCACAGAGGAGATATTTTGTTCCTGAACAAAGACCGAGCAAAATGGAAACTTGCTTTTTCATACCTTTTGAAAAGCTGCTGATCTTTCGTTTTGGATCAAGATTAAATCTGTCTGTAAGAGAGTCAAACAGTTTTCTGTTAAACGACGGGTAACAGAGCATGTAATAATTTCTCATCTGTTGGATATCTGCATTCGGAAAGAAGTAAGGGGTGTCCGATAAAAAGCAGATCTGTGATTTTACGGAAGGATTTTCAAAAACAGATTCTCCGTCAATGAGAACTTCTCCTTCGTCCGGTTTGAGAATACCGGATATCATACGCAGAAGCGTACTTTTTCCGGCTCCGTTTGATCCGATCAGTCCGAATGCCATACCGTCCGGGATAGTAGCGGTGATGTGGTCGGAAGCATGGATCATCTGAAATGTTTTATCAAGCGTTTTTAACTCGATCATGAGAATCCTCCTTTCGATAGATCCGGTCAACAAGCTGCGTGAATTCTGCGCGCTTTACTCCGAGTTCTTTTCCGTTTGCGATAAGGCGAGAAACGTTCTCGAGAAGTGTTTTCTTTGTCTGTTCAACGAGAAGCGTCGTATCGGAAACGAAATTTCCGCGTCCTTTTACCGGATAAATATAGCGTTCCTGTTCCAAAAGCGAATATGCTTTCTGTATCGTATTCGGATTGATGGAAAGATCCATTGCGAGGGAACGAACGGAAGGCATCTGCGAATCGGGTGGAAGCGCGCCTTTTAAGATGAGCGTCTGAAATCTTTTAGCAATCTGTTCATATAAAGGCAGTTTGCTTTGATAGTCAATCGTAATCATAATTGTCCCTTCCTTAAAATGAGTGTATTAAGTGTATTATTTAATGTAGTACACTTATCGTAACACAGAAAGGAGAAAATGTCTATACAAAGTAAGAATTGTTGCAAATATGAAGCTTGTACAATGAAACGAATAGTGCTATGATAAGTCTGCTCGGCAAAAAGCAGGGCGGAAAATGAAATTGATTCAGGAAAGGAACAAAAGTGTGACCTATAAAGAAGCGAGGGTATATTTAGATGAATTGTCTAAATACGGAAGTGTACTTGGCTTAGATGCAATTCGAGGTCTGCTGCGTGAACTTGGGAATCCTCAGGATGATTTAAGGTTCATACATATCGCAGGAACGAATGGAAAGGGATCTGTGCTTGCCTACACTTCCACAATATTAAGTGAAGCAGGATACAGGATCGGGCGTTATGTATCACCGACAGTTGTCTCATACCGTGAGAGGATACAAGTTGACGGAGAAATGATATCAAAGCATGCTTTTGCAGAAGAGACAGAAAAAGTTCAGGATGCTATCGTTCGGTTAAAGGAAGCGGGAAAACAGCTTCCGACAGTCTTTGAGGCTGAAACGGCGATAGCATTTTTTATATTATAAAAGAATGAAGTGCGATTTTGTCGTTTTAGAATCAGGGCTGGGAGGGATGGAAGACGCTACGAATGTTGTGAAAAATACAGTCTGCGCCGTGTTTTCGCCGATCAGTATGGATCACATCGGTGTGATCGGTAATACACTTTCCGAGATCGCCGAAAATAAGGCGGGGATCATAAAACCGGGATGCATCGTTGTATCAGCGCCCCAGAAGCAGGAAGTAAGAGAAATTTTAGAACAAAAAGCAAGACAGTTTGGCTGTCCGATTATTTATGCAGAGCCGGAAAAAGCAGTTGTCTTGGAAGAAGATTATCGCGGGATGCGGTTTTCTTATAAAGATTCCGAAAATATAAGCATCCGTCTTTCGGGAAAATATCAGCTCATAAACGCTGTTACCGCATGGGAGGCAGTACATGTTCCGGGACTGCTGAAAAAAGAGGAAAAGAGAGCGGTCGAGACGGGTTTTTTCGATACAGAATGGTTCGGAAGGTTTACATGTATTTCGGAGCGGCCTGTATTTCTCGTAGACGGAGCGCACAATGAAGATGCGGCAAAAAGACTGCGGGAATCAATAGAAGCGTATTTCCCGGGGAAGGAAGCTTATTTACATAATGGGTGTGTTTCAAGATAAAGAATATGAAAAGATCATCCGTTTGACGATTCCGTATGCAAAATGCGTATATACGGTCGATCTTCCGAATAAAGAACGTACGCTAAGCGCGCAGAAACTAAAAGAAGCTGTTGAAGCACAGTCTGAATATGTGCCCGCGTATGCTGTCGGCGAGATTAAGCAGGCGGTAAAAGAAGCGCTGGAAAACGCAGACGAAGACGACGTGATCCTTGCGTTTGGCTCTTTGTCCTATTTGGGAAAAGTAAAGGAAGCGGTTGAAAAAGAACAGGATAAGCGACAGATGTATTGATAGAAAAAGATAAAGGATGAAAAGATGATAGATCAGGAAAAAGTAAAGAAAGCAGTCAGATTATTATTGGAGGGGATCGGAGAAGACGCCGACAGAGAAGGCTTGATCGAAACACCGGATAGGATCGCCAGAATGTGCGAGGAAATATACGGAGGTTACGAAGAAGATGCAAAAGAGCATCTTTGTAAGACGTTTCATGTGGAAAACAGCGATATGGTCGTAGAAAAAGATATTACGTTCTATTCCATGTGCGAGCATCACCTTCTTCCTTTTTACGGCAAAGCGCACATTGCGTATATTCCGGACGGAAAAGTTGCGGGGCTTAGCAAGCTGGCGAGAACGGTAGAGGTGTTTGCAAGAAGGCTTCAGCTTCAAGAACAGCTTACGGGTCAGATCGCAGATGCGCTGATGAACGAACTGAAGGCGAAAGGCGCGGCGGTTGTGATCGAGGCAGAACATATGTGTATGACGATGAGAGGAATAAAAAAACCGGGCAGCAGGACGGTGACATTTGCAAAAAGAGGGCTGTTTGATACAGATCCGGCTTTGGAAGAACGTTTTTTCAGAATGCTTGAAAGAGGGTAGACCGGACGCGGGAAACTGACCGGTAAAGGAGGAAAAATGGACAGAGTAAATGCAGTGATTTGCCATCCGCTGTATTTGGAATACTATCATAGGCTGGAGCGCGCGGAAAAGGAACGTATTTTTTGCAGGCATCAGATGTCGCATCTGTTGGATGTGGCAAGAATAGCATATATCCGTAATTTAGAGAAGGGATACGGTTTTCGTAAAGATGTAATTTATGCCGCCGCGGTTTTGCACGATATAGGAAAAGCGCTTCAATATGAAGAAAAAGTTCCCCATGAGATTGCGGGAGAGCGGATCGCCGGGGAAATACTGGATACACTTCCGAAAGAAACGGGATTTTCTGAGGAAGAAAAAAGAACGATAAAAAATGCGGTGCGCGGACACAGACGGCTTCGTGACGGGAGGACACATTGGAAAAGCTTTTGTATGAAGCGGACAAAGCGTCGAGGCTGTGTCTTTCATGTCCGGCAAACCGGGAATGTAACTGGAGTGAAGAGAAGAAAAATATGGAGATAAAAATATGATCATAGGCAGAAGAGAATTTGACACAGAACACAATACATATATTATGGGCATCTTAAATGTAACTCCGGATTCTTTTTTCGGATGGAGGACGTTTTGATAAGATGGATGCAGCCCTTCTTCATGCAGAAAAGATGATAAAAGAAGGAGCGGATATTTTAGATGTCGGCGGTGAGTCTACCCGTCCGGGACATGTTCAGATTACGGACGAAGAAGAGATCGCGCGCGTCGTTCCGGTCATTGAAAAACTGAAAAAGGAATTTGACGTACCGATCTCTATTGATACATATAAAAGCGCGGTGGCTGAAGCTGCGGTTTGTGCGGGGGCAGATCTTGTAAATGATATATGGGGATTAAAATATGACGAGAAAATGGCAGATGTGATCGCGAAACATGACGTTGCATGCTGTCTGATGCATAATCGGAACGAGGCGGTATACGATAGTTTTCTTTTCGATTTTATGAAAGATATGAAAGAGTGCGTTAAAATTGCAGATAAAGCAGGAATTGCACGGGATAAGATCATCCTTGATCCGGGAGTCGGTTTTGGAAAGACATATGAAATGAATCTGGAGATCATACAGAAACTGGAGATCATGCATGAATTTAAATTACCGATCCTTCTTGGAACGTCACGCAAATCTGTGATCGGTCTTACATTAGATCTTCCGGCAGACGAGCGGGAAGAAGGAACGCTTGTGACAACGGTTTATGCGGTGCAGAAACGATGTGCGTTTGTCCGTGTTCATGACGTAGAGAAGAATAAAAGAGCGATACTTATGACGCAGGCGCTCATGCGGGAACATGAAGTGTAATCAGGACTGTAAAACAGGCAAGCGAAGCTGTCGGACTGACTGCTTCGCTTTCGTATAGTTAAGGTGAAGAAAGAGTTGTCATACAGAAAAATGTACGGTAAGGAGGAAGGAAGACAGAAAATGAAAAAAGATTATGATGAGATCAGAATAGAAGATCTGGAAGTATTTGCGAATCACGGTGTATTTCCGGAGGAAAATGTGTTGGGACAAAAGTTTCTAGTCTCGGCAGTTCTTTACACCGACACACGAAGGGCGGGACTTACGGATGATCTAAGCGCTTCTATTCATTATGGGGAAGTGAGCGCTTTTATAGACCGCTACTTGCGGGAGCATACATTTCAATTATTGGAGAGGGCGGCAGAAGCGCTTGCAGAAGAACTTTTGCTGCATACAGCCGGACTAGAGAAGATCAGACTGGAGATCAAGAAACCGTGGGCTCCGGTGCGCCTTCCGCTGAAAACGGTCAGCGTTGTGATCGAGCGGCAATGGCATACCGCATATATTGCACTTGGATCTAACATGGGAGACAGAGAAAAATATATTACAGATGCAGTTGAAGCGCTTGGCGCTTTAAAAGGATGCGTTGTCGAAAAATGCTCTTCTTTTATCGAAACGCCTCCGTATGGGGTGACAGATCAGGATGATTTTCTGAACGGATGTCTGAAATTAAGAACCTTGTTTTATCCGAAAGAACTGTTAAGAGAATTAAATAGGATTGAAATGGAGGCGGGAAGAGAACGGATCGTTCACTGGGGTCCGAGAACGCTTGATTTGGACATTATTTTGTATGATGATCTCGTATATGAAGGAGACGAGTTGTGCATCCCTCATGTGGAAATGCACAAGAGAGATTTTGTGCTGCGGCCTCTTTTTGAGATCGCGCCGTATGTGCGCATCCGGCGTATGGAAAAACAGTGGCTGAGATGTTGGAAGAAGTGAGAGAAAATGCTCAAAAAGAATAATAAAATACAAAAAACAAAGAAAAAACGACGGGGAAAAGTAAGGGAGATAAGAAATAGACAAAAAACGCTAAAAATATGAATAATACATTGTAAAAAATTGGTAATTTGCTATAATGGAGGATGTGATATATTGGCTGAAATATAAAATCAGCCTGAAGGGAAGGAGAAAAGGTATGAAAAGAAAAGTAGTCTTAAGACTCTTGAGTCTTGTGATGGTTGCATCTATGACAGGTACTATGCTTCCGTCAAACATTCAGACCGCATCTGCCGAAGAAGTTGATGTTACAGAAAAAACAGCAGCTTTAGAAGATGGGATCAATGATGCATGGACTCAGGATAACAAAGCAGACGGAGACACAGTCACTGTGGAAAATGGCTGGCTGCATATTAAATCAGCTGCGGGCAATCGGAATAATCCCGGAACAAGACCGCAGATGGTTGTAAATCCAAATACATTTGATTTTAACAAGCCGGGATATTTTTCATTTACTTTAAAATCAAATAATGCAAATACAGGAATAAGCGACAGTGACAGAGTAGGCGTTTACCTCGGATATAATACGGATCAAAACGGTATGTACATAGGATATGACAATGGCGGCTGGTTCTGGCAGAAATACAAAGGCGGCAACGGAGACTATTATCAGCAGACGAGAAAACCTGCGCCGACGAAAGATCAGGAAGTAAAGGTTCGCATCGACTGGACAGCAGACCATAAGATGACGTTTACGCTCAACGGAGAAGTTGTGTTTGATAAAGAAGACTTTTCCGGTATCGCAGATTCTCTCGGGAACAAAATTGCGATCAAAGCAGGTTCTTGGGGACAGATCGGTTCAGATGTTCTTTTGAAGGATATTCATTATACAGGTCAGGAAGAAGCGGTTACATATACTGTTACGGGAAGTGTAACAGATGAGAGTGGAAAAGCGTTGGAAGGCGCGGTTGTAACGACAGGAAATCTGACGGCTGAAACGGATAAAGACGGAAAATATTCCTTACAGTTAGGGTAAAGCAAGCATGAGCTGACGATTACGAAGGCAGGATATCAGACGGCGACGACATCTGTAACTGTAACAGAAGGCAACGTGGAAGCAAAAGCCGTAAAACTGGAAAAGACAGCAGAGATAGAGACAGAGAAGCTTTCTACAGCGGATATGGACGTTTATGTAGCGAAGAATTTCCCGAGCGTTGTAAAATACGAGATGAAAAAGGGCGATTTAAACGGCAAGACGTTCTACGGTCAGACTTCGGCTATCAATACGGTGCGTATCAACGGAACAGATGTGAAACTTTCCAAAGGTGATGTAAAAGCAACGATCAAGGGTGACAAAGCAACGTATGAGATGACTGTGAAAAATGAAGAAAAACATATTGACGCAGTTCTTACGGCAGAATTGACAGCAAAAGACAATACGGTTTCATTTGAAATTACGAAAGTGGAAAATAAGCTGACAGAAGGAAAACCGGGCACAAGCATTGGAAAGCGGCAAGGTGGGAAATCCGATCCAGACGATCGAAATCCCGAATCACAGTCTTGTATCTGTAAACAGTACACAGAAAAATGCCAATTTAATAGGCGCTGCTATGTCCACACAAACAAAGGTAAGCGGTGACGAATATGTAGAAGTAAAGGCAAATACGCCGGCTCGCGAAAGAGATTACATGTATGCTTTCGTTTCTAATAATGAGATGAGCGCCGGACTTTGGAGTAACTCCGAGTATGAAGGCCGTAATGCGGGGGCAAGTTCTTCCGGAGGATCTAATAATACAAGAGTGATGTCTGTTTCAGAGAAAAAAGACGGCTATGTATCGATGGGACTTGGAAGTTCTGCATGGTACTGGCACAGAGTGATGACAGATTCTCATAATCGGACATGGGTTTTGGAAGAGACAGAAAATCCGAAGATGAAAGTCGTGATCACAGGAAACTGCAACGGCGATAAAAATGTTGACTGGCAGGACGGAGCGGTTGCATTCCGTGATATTATGAACAATCCGTTCAAGAGCGAGGAAGTTCCGGAATTGGTTGCGTACCGTATTGCGATGAACTTCGGTTCTCACGCGCAGAATCCGTTCCTGACAACATTAGATAACGTAAAACGTGTGGCAATGCACACAGACGGTCTTGGACAATCTGTCCTGCTGAAAGGTTATGCGAATGAAGGACATGACTCGGCGCATCCGGATTACGCAGATATAGGAAAGAGAATCGGCGGACCGGAAGATATGAAGACATTGCTTGAAAAAGGCGCGGATTACGGAGCAAAATTCGGTATCCATGTCAATGCAGGCGAGATGTATCCGGAAGCAAAAGCGTTTAAGGATGATAATGTTCGCCGTAATAAGGACGGAAGTCTTCGTTATGGATGGAACTGGATCGATCAGGGAATCGGACTTGACAGTATCTATGACCTTGCCACAGGAGAAAGAGAAGCGCGCTTTGATGAACTTCATGAGATCCTCGGCGGCGACGGAAAAGATATGCTTGACTTCATCTATGTAGATATTTGGGGAAATAATACGGGAAGTGACAATGATGATTCCCAGCAGACCCGTAAGCTGTCCAAAGAGATTAATGACAACGGATGGCGTATGTCCAACGAATGGGGTGGAGCAAACGAGTATGACTCTACATTCCAACATTGGGCAACAGACCTTACATATGGCGGGGAAGGCGCAAAAGGAGAGAACAGTGATGTGATGCGTTTCCTGCGTAACCACCAGAAAGATTCATGGGTAGGAGATTATCCGACTTACGGAGGCGCGGCGGTTGCTCCTCTTCTTGGCGGATATAACATGAAAGACTTTGAAGGATGGCAGGGACGTAACGATTATGACGCGTATATTACGAATCTTTACACACATGACCTGACGACAAAATTCATCCAGCATTATCAGATCGTAGATTGGGAAGACGGAACACCGGTCAACGTAGGCGGTGCGGTAAACTGGACGCCTGAAATGAAGATCACTTTGAAAGATGAAGATGGATCTACGCTTGTTCTTGAGAGGGGATCAAACGATCCGGCTCAGGCGGCATACAGAGACAGAACGATGACTTTGGACGGAAAAGTGATCGCAAGAGGCGCGGTATCACAGGGAGACAGAACAGACGACGATATCCGCAACGGAAACAAAAAAGGAACAGAGTCTTATCTGCTGCCGTGGATCTGGGATGCGAAGACAGGAGAAAAAGTAAAATCAGAAGATGAAAAGCTGTACCACTGGAATACGCAGGGCGGAACAACACAGTGGGAGCTTCCGGACAGTTGGGCAGACTTAAAAGACGTCAAAGTATACAAACTGACAGATCTCGGAAAGACAGAGGAGAAGACGGTCAATGTTGTTGACGGTAAGATCACATTAGAAGCAGAATCAGAAGTTCCGTATGTAGTATGCAAAGGCGAAAAAGAAAATATCAAAGTGACATGGAGTGAAGGAATGCATATCGTAGATGCAGGATTCAACAGTGGAAGCCTTGATATGTGGACAAAAGCAGGCGAAGGAACAGCGCAGATCGCAAAGAGCCAGCACAGCAATCCGATGATGAAACTGGACGGAAAAGTTTCTATGACACAGAAACTGACAGATCTGGAAGCAGGAAAACAGTATGCTGTTTTAGTAGGCGTAGATAACAGAAGCGTCGCCAAAGCATCTGTAGAAATTAAATCAGGCGATAAAGTACTTGGATCAAACTACACAACACGTTCTATCGCTAAGAACTATGTAAAAGCATATACACATAATACAAACAGTTCGACAGTAGACGGAAGCAGCTATTTCCAGAATATGTATATATTCTTTACAGCGCCGAAATCAGGAGATGTGACTCTTACGATCGCAAGGGAAGCAGGAGAAGGATCTTCATACTTCGATGATATCCGTATCGTGCAAAACGATTCTAAGAACATTACGACAAACGAGAAGGGCGAAGTTGTAAAATTTGAACAGAATTTTGAAAAGAGCGTACAGGGACTTTACCCGTTCGTAGTCGGAGGAATTGAAGGAGTAGAGGATAACAGAATCCATCTTTCTGAAAGACATGACAAGTACACACAGGCAGGATGGGATGTGAAGAAGATGGATGATGTTCTTGACGGAGACTGGTCTGTGAAGATCAACGGACTGACACAGAGATCTACGCTGGCATACCAGACGATCCCGCAGAACTTCCGTTTCGAGCCTGGTGTGACATACAATGTAAGCTTTGATTATCAGGCGGGCAGCGACGGAATTTACGCGGCTGCAGTCGGTGTCGGCGAGTATAACGGAAACGTTCAGCTCAAAGAACTTCCGATGAGCATGGGAAAAGAGAAAGACGGACATTTTACAATGCAGGTTACGGGAGATTCCACAGGACAGACATGGTTCGGTATCTACTCTACAGAGAAGGCTCCGGATCTTCAAGGCGTGAGTCCGGATGCGGCAGAGGCGAACTTCGGCGGATACAAAGAGCTTGTTCTTGACAACCTCGTGATCGAAAAAGTAACAGAAGAAGTTACAAAGGAAAAACTTGCCGCATTAGTTGCAGAAGCAGAAGAAAAGTATAAAGAAATCGATTACAGACCGGAAATTTGGAGCAGCTTCCAGGACGTACTTAAAGAAGCAAAAGCGGTTCTTGACAAAGAGGAGCTTCACAGGATGAAATCGAGAAAGCATACTATGAATTAAAAGCTGCTATGGTTACGATGGATAACTCGGCTGGAATCGATGCGACAGATGATTCCAAAGATCTTCCGAAAAGAGCAGATGACTGCTACAGCAGGAAGCGAGCAGGCGCAGGAAGGCGGAGAAGGATATGCAAGCAACGTCTTAGACGGTAATGCCGATACAATTTGGCATACTGTATGGGCAGGAACACCGATTGAAAACCACTGGTTAAATCTGCAATTAGATAAACCGGCGACAGTAAGCGGATTAAGACTTCAGCAGAGAAGCGGAAGAAACGGTATTATCAGGGGAAGCGGAAATCTGGGTGAAAAAAAGCAGGCGCTGCCGACTACGAAAAAAGTAGCGGATGCAAGCTTCGGAGGAACCGGATGGCAGGCGGTTGCTTTTGAAGAAGTGAAAGATGTAACAGACGTAAAACTCGTACCGACTGCGACTACAGGAGATGAGGCAAATAAATTCTCGGCAGCGGCAGAGATCCGTGTGATGGGAAGATTCCAAGACGAAGAAGTTGAAGTAAATAAAGCTGACTTGACGGCATTAGTTGAAAAAGCAGAGGTTTTGAAGGAGAAAGATTATACATCTGAAACATGGAAGCCGTTTGCAGAGGCGTTAAAAGAAGCGCAGGCTGTTCTTGCAAAAAGAAGATGCAAGTCAGGCGGAAGTTGACGCGGCACAGACAAGTCTTCAGACAGCGATGGATGGTTTGAAGAAACCGGGAACAACGGACAATAAGAACCCAGGAACAACGGACAATAAGAACCCGGGTGCACCGAATAAAGGTCAGGCTGTTCAGACGGGAGACGCGACATCCTTCTTTGGATGGGGAGCGGCAGGTATCTTCGGATTATTTGCAGCGGCAGCGGCATTTTTTGAGAGAAAAAGACGTCGTCAGTAATTGTGTCGATCGCAAGGCACGGTATAAAAAGAAGGTTGCAAAAGCCTTTATAAATAGAAAAATCGCTCGGATCGTTTGAGGTTCGGGCGATTTTTCTTGCTTTTTTATACTTTCCATGTTATTCTGAACTATGTCGTGTTAAAGCGCGAAAGAGAAAACTCAGGAGAGTCTCTTTATCGGCTGTGGCGAGGCCGGTGAAAGAGCGCCGAAGGTGTAAGCGGTATATTCTGTTTTTAAGGCAGACGCCGCGAGTCTCTCAGGCAAAAGGATGGAGGTATAAAGGAATGTTAGAGCAAATCGACCAAATCATTAAGGTGATCGACGGAGCGGTGTGGGGTCTGCCGTTGATCATTCTGATCCTGTTTACAGGATTTCTTCTCACAACCCGGCTGGGTCTTTTACAAATAAGACATCTCGGGAAAGCCCTAAAGTTTATGTTTAAAAATGAAGAGGACGGACAGGGTGAAGTAACCAGTTTCGGAGCGCTTTGTACGGCGTTATCGGCAACGATCGGAACGGGAAACATCACAGGAGTCGCAACTGCATTGGCAGCAGGAGGTCCGGGAGCGCTGTTTTGGATGGTTATCGCGGCGTTTTTCGGAATGGCTACAAAATATGCCGAAGGTCTTCTGGCTATCAAATATCGCACGATCGACAAAGACGGACATGTTCTCGGAGGACCGTTTTACTATATTGAAAACGGAATGGGAAAGAACTGGAGATGGCTGGCTAAAATCTTTGCATTTTTCGGAGCCGGTGTCGGCCTTTTCGGTATCGGTACTTTTACGCAGGTAAACAGTATTTCGTCAGCGGTGAAAAACTTCTTTGATCCAGAGTCATCAAACGTTGTTTTTTCTGCCTTTGGTCATGACTATACGATGGCTACGGTTGTGACTGGGTTGATCTTGACACTTTGTGTCGGCCTTGTCGTGATCGGCGGAATTAAAAGAATCGCGAAAGTATCGGAAATTGTCGTTCCGTTTATGGCAGTGCTTTATGTGGCGCTTGGAGCGATCATTATTATTACAAATATTACGGCTGTTCCGGCAGCGCTTGTATCTATTATAAAATCAGCTTTTACGGGCAGCGCTTTGGCAGGCGGGGCAATGGGAACAATGGTCGTTGCGATGCAAAAGGAATCGCCCGTGGTATTTTCTCAAATGAATCCGGTCTTGGAAGTGCGCCGATCGCAGCAGCGGCGGCAAAGACAAAAGAGCCGGTTCGTCAGGGACTTGTGTCTATGACAGGAACATTTATCGATACGATAGTGATTTGTACAATGACAGGCCTTTCCATTGTGATAGCGGGTACATGGATGAACCCGGAACTGGAAGGCGTTGAAATTACGGTGGCGGCATTCCAAAAGGCCTGCCGTTCCCTCCGATCGTAGCTTCGTTCTCACTGATGCTCTGCCTTGTATTTTTGCGTTCACTACAATACTTGGATGGAACTATTATGGTGAGAGATGTATCGAATATCTTTTTAACAGAAATAAATCCGTAGTAAAAGGTACCGCTGGTTGTATATTCTTGCAGTATTTATCGGATATATATGACGGTTGCGGCCGTTTGGAATATCGCGGATATTTTTAATGCGCTGATGGCGTTTCCGAACTTGATCGCGATTTTGGCGTTAAGCGGTGTTGTCGTAAGAGAGACGAAAGATTATTTCGCAAGACAAAAAAGCAAAGCAAATAAGCAGATAAGATTACATAATAAAGATTGTAAATACAAAAAAGATCTGTACAGTATATAAGGCTGTCTGCAGTGGGAAAATGGCTTTTCCGCTACAGGCGGTCTTATTTTGATATCTTTTTATATTATGATGAGCGATTGTTTTGTGAGCGATAAGATGATTTTTTATATTTGCTTGAAATCTGTCGGATTTAACAGGTTTGGGATTCGGATTGCGGGAAAGTGACAGATAATTTTATTTGTGAAGTTTATTTGTGTAAAAGGAAACGGAAATATTCCCTTAAAAACGACAATCTTTCATAAAAACAGGCTTGTTCTGAAAATACATTATCATGTGTTTTGGGGATTGCATTCTACTATATTTTGTATTAGAATAGATTTTAGACAGCACGGGATATGACAGCCGTGCGATGCAAGACATGAGGAAAATGTTCCGTGAAATACGCAAAAAGGCGGAGAAAGCGGAAAAGCATCTGAAAAAAGATAGATGAGGAGAGGCGAAATATGAAGATTATCAAGAGAAACGGAGCCGAAGAAGTATTTGACATTAAGAAGATCGTAATTGCAGTGACAAAAGCGGATTCATCATCGGAAGGGAGAAGTCTGACCGATTCGCAGATAGAAGATATTGCGGAGTTTGTCGAGTTTAAGTGCAATAAACTGAACCGTGCGGTTTCGGTTGAAGAGATACAAGATCTTGTGGAAGACCAGATCATGGCGACAGGAGCATTTGAACTGGCAAAACGGTATGTGAGATATCGTTATAAGAGATCGCTTGTGCGTAAGGCAAATACGACGGACAACAGGATCCTTTCACTTATTGAGTGCAATAACGAAGATGTCAAACAGGAAAATTCCAATAAAAATCCGGCGGTCAACAGCGTGCAGCGAGATTATATGGCAGGAGAGGTCAGCCGTGACCTGACGCAGAGAATGCTTTTGCCGGAAGATATTGTCGAAGCGGATAAAGAGGGTATCATCCATTTTCATGATTCGGATTATTATGCGCAGCATATGCATAACTGTGATCTTGTCAATCTGGAAGATATGCTCCAGAACGGAACGGTCATCAGCGGAACAATGATAGAGAAACCGCACAGCTTTTCAACGGCATGTAATATTGCGACACAGATCATCGCACAGGTGGCGAGCAACCAGTATGGTGGACAGAGTATTTCGCTTGCGCATCTCGCGCCGTTTGTTCAGGTATCAAGAGATAAGATCCGTGCGGAAGTCCTTCAGGAAATGGAAATGGTAGGGATCGATTATCCGAAGCAGGTGCTCAATGATATTGTGGAAGGCCGCTTAAAAAAAGAGATCATAAAAGGCGTTCAGACGATCGAATATCAGGTGATCACGCTTATGACGACGAATGGTCAGGCTCCGTTCCTTACAGTATTTATGTATTTGAACGAAGCGAAAGATGAGCGGGAGAAAAAAGATCTTGCGATGATCATCGAAGAGACGTTAAAGCAGCGTTATAAAGGCGTGAAAAACGAAGCGGGCGTATGGGTGACGCCGGCGTTCCCGAAGCTGATCTATGTGCTTGAAGAAGATAATATCGACGAAGGTTCTCCGTATTTCTATCTGACGGAGCTTGCGGCAAAATGTACGTCAAAACGTCTTGTTCCGGATTATATTTCCGAGAAAAAGATGAAAGAACTAAAAGAAGGAAACTGCTTCCCGGTTATGGGATGCCGAAGCGCTCTTAGCCCGTGGAAAGACGAAAACGGAAATTATAAGTTTTACGGACGCTTTAATCAGGGAGTTGTGACGATCAACCTTGTGGACGTAGCATTGTCCTCCGGCGGAGATGAGGACAAATTCTGGAAAGTGTTTGACGAGAGACTGGATCTTTGTTACCGGGCTCTTATGTACAGACATAACCGTCTGAAAGGAACTCTTTCGGATGCGGCTCCGATCCTTTGGCAGTTTGGCGCGCTGGCACGTCTGAAAAAAGGGGAGAAGATCGATAATCTGCTTTATGGCGGATATTCTACGATCTCTTGGATATGCCGGACTTTACGAATGTGTGAAATATATGACGGGAAAATCGCACACAGATCCGTCGGCTACACAATTTGCGCTTGACGTAATGAAATACATGAATAAAGCGTGCGACAGATGGAAAGAGGAGACAAATATAGGTTTCAGTATTTACGGTTCTCTTGAGAGTACGACATACAAATTTGCAAAATGCCTTCTGAAACGATTCGGTATTATTCCGGGTGTGACAGATAAGAGTTATATCACGAACAGTTATCACGTTAATGTATGTGAGCCGATCGATGCGTTTGACAAACTGAAATTTGAATCCCAGTTTCAGGCGCTTTCTACAGGCGGTGCGATCAGTTATGTAGAAGTGCCGAATATGCAGGACAACATTCCGGCGGTTCTTCAGGTAATCCGTTTTATTTATGATAATATCATGTATGCGGAACTGAATACGAAGAGTGATTATTGTCAGGAATGTGGATTCGACGGAGAGATCCAGATCGTGACGTCTGAAGATGGAAAGCTTGAGTGGGAATGTCCGCACTGCGGAAACCGCAATCAGGATACTCTTAATGTAGCAAGACGTACATGCGGTTACATCGGAACACAGTTCTGGAATCAGGGAAGAACACAGGAGATCAAAGAAAGAGTGCTTCACCTGTAAAATATCGGGTGACAAACAAAGAGGGATAAATGAATCAAAAGAAACAGGATGCCCTGCTTGGTATCCTGTTTTTTTTAACGGCGACCGATTACAATCCCGGAATGTACCTTTTGGCACTTCCGGTGATTCATTGCATATATAGATCAAACGGATAAGAGAGTATAGAGGAAAGGTGTGAATTCAGGTGTATTACGGCGAAATAAAAAAGTGTGATATTGCAAACGGTGAGGGCGTAAGAGTATCTTTGTTTGTTTCAGGGTGTACGCATCATTGTCCGGGATGTTTCAATGCAGATACTTGGAATTTTAAATACGGAAGCGAATATACAGATCAGACGGAAAAAGAGATTTTTGGAGGCGCTCTCGCCAAGTTATATTAATGGATTGACATTACTTGGCGGAGAGCCGTTTGAGCCGGAGAATCAAAAGACGCTTGTCGGACTTCTCCGAAAAGTAAGAGAGAGCTATCCTGAAAAAAATATATGGTGTTATACAGGGTATTTGTATGATGAGCAGCTTTTAAATAACAGCCGCGCAAGATGTGAATACACAGATGAAATGCTCTCTATGATAGATGTGCTTGTGGACGGAGAGTTTGTAGAGGCGTTAAAAGATATCCGTCTTGTGTTCAGAGGTTCATCGAATCAAAGAGTCATCGATGTGAAAAAAAGTCTTGGTCAGAATGAGATTGTCATGTGGCAGCCAAAGGTAGAGCGGGGCGTGTAGATGAAAAGAATGATTTAAGACCAAAAGAGAATCACGGATATCATACAAAATATAAAGGCTGGGAAAGTTATTTCGGTATACCGGCAGTTAAAAAAACATAAGGATAAATTAACGGCGCCTTAATTGTATAAGTGAAGAAGAGATGTTATATTTGATTTAGACATGTATTTGAGCTTAGACAAGAGAGGTGCCTATTATTATGCGAATCAATGAAATTATAAAAGAACGCCGTCTGGCAAAAGGATTTACACAAGAGCAGATTGCGAATTATCTTGGGGTGATTACCCGGCTGTCAATAAATGGGAGAAAGGAACGTCGTGTCCCGACATAGTCTTGCTTCCGGCGCTTGCCAGGCTTCTTGATACGGATCTGAACACCTTGCTGTCTTTTCAGGATGATCTGTCGGAGAAAGAAGTTGCGCTGTTTTTGAATGAAGTGTCTGAAGCGGCAAAAAAGACGGCTTTGAAGCGGGATATTCTCTTGCGATCAGGGGAAAATTAAAGAATACCCTACCTGTGATCTGCTGCTCGGTAACGTGGCGATGCTGCTAAACGGCCTGCTGTTGTTTCAAGGAAACAGAATTGATTCATATGAAAAATACGAAGAGGAAATCGAAGCTTTATTTCAACGGGTAATGCAAAGTGACCGGATTGATATCAGAGAACAGGCGCAGGCGTATCTGATCTCTAAATTGATGGAAAAACAGGATTATGAACAGGCCCAGAAAGTGTTGGATACGATTTCAAAAAAGAGGGTGCTCGACAGAGAACAGCTTCAGGCAAATTTGTACATTGCGCAGGGAGAGTTAGAAAAAAGCGGCAAAGCTGACAGAAGAAAAGTTTTTGTCTGCCACAACCGAAATTCACGGGGCGCTGATGACGTTAATGGAGATCGCATTGAAAGAAAAGCGGATGGAAGACGCGGAATATATTGCGGATATCGACAAGCAGGCGGCGCAGGTATTTGATCTGTGGGAATATAATTCTTACGGTGCACAGTTTCAGCTTTATGTGGCTACGAAAAAAAGAGCGAAGGCGGTAAAGATACTTTTGCCGATGCTGAGATCACTTACGAAAAAATGGGATATTAACAGTTCGCCTTTGTATCGTCATATTCAGACGAAAGAAGTTGATAAGTCGTTTGGTTCGCAGTTACAAAAAGCGCTCGTTCAATCGATCGAAACAGATGAAGAGATGAAATTTTTAAAAGACAGCGAAGAATTACAAAGCTTTATAAAAGAGGCAGAGTTGAAGTAGATAACTGAGGAAAAGAAAAAAGCAGTTTTCCGATAGAGGTTTTGAAAATATAAAAACCTGAATTCGGGAAACTGCTTTCTCTGTATAGATGTCATAGATATCTTTATTACAGGCAGTCCTTATTTCCGACAAATAAAGTTCCCGCCTGTTTTCCGTTTACGATATCGTACAAAGCTTCAGGGTGTTTTCCGTTCGTCACGATCGTATCGATGCCCTGTGAAGCGGCAAGTTCGGCAGCCTGAAGTTTTGTCCTCATACCGCCTGTTCCGCGTCTTGATCCTGCGCCGCCTGCGAGAGAATAGACGCTTTCATCGATCTGGCGGATCTCTTTGATCAGTTTCGCGTTCGGGTGAAGGCGGGGGTCGCTGTCATAAAAACCGTCGATATCAGAAAAAATGACAAGTCGCTTAGCGCGGCAGAGAACGGATACGACAGAAGAAAGCATATCGTTGTCGCCGAAAAGTCTGTCTTCGGATTCAATTTCCTTATAACTTACGGAATCGTTTTCGTTTACGATCGGAATGACTCCCATTTCAAGCAGGGCGTCAAATGTGTTCGTTAAGTTTTCTTTCTTTTCTTCCTGCTCGATATCTTCTGCATTGAGAAGGATCTGAGCGACTGTTTTATCATAATCTCCGAAAAATTTATCATATAAATACATCAGACTGCATTGTCCGACTGCTGCGGCAGCCTGTTTCATACGCATGCTGTCCGGCTTTTCGTGCATATTCAGCTTGTTACGGCCGACTGCGATCGCTCCCGACGATACAAGGATGACCTCATATCCCATATTCTGGATGTCGGCAAGTGTGCAGACAAGGCGGTCGATGGCGCGAAGATCACTTTTTCCCGCGTCGTTTGTCAATGTGGATGTTCCCACTTTTACTACAATTCTGTTGTTGCAAAGTCCCATGATACTTATTCCTCCGGATTAAACTGTAAGCTGCCGTGTAAAAACGGTGATCGTATGCGTACATCTAACTAAAAAGAGCAGATGCAGAAACGATTTACTGTAATATAGTATCACGACAGAGAACGCATGTCCATGAAGAAAATAAAAATAATATAACGATAGTAACTTGAAAAATCAAAAGACAAGGGTGAACTGCCCATTGTCTGAAGCCGATGAGTTTCCTGTTTCAATCTTTTTTTTTGCTGAGGGTGCTGTTGTGATATTCGGAAGAGTAGGTTACGTCTTCTTTGAGCCATGAAAGGAGCCTGATAAGCTTTGGCAAACGCTTCATCGGGAAATTCGATCTCAGCGAGAACGAGAGGGCAAGGTCGCCTTCAAAACTGTCCAGTTCAACAAAAAGGCCGTTTTCGATAGGGATGACATAGCGGGTTTTCGTAATGATCCTTCCGTCGGCTTTTTTAACAGGAGGTGATAGTAACTTTCTTTTGTGAGAGGAAGGTTGTACTCTTCTCTTACCATCATTCCTTTTGATTTGTAAGTAAGGAAAAAATCGTCATTATCTCTTCGGATACGGACGACCGGGGCAGTACATAGATAAGCCTGCTCGATCTTTCTGGCCGGATAATCTTTCGGATCAAACGGAAGATCGGAAAGATCTACAAGAAATTTTCGTTCGATTTCCATAAATATTCTCCATTCCGCCGCATTTTTGCGGCATAAATTTTATTGCAGCGGCGATGAGCCGGTTTTTACCTGTAAAAACTATGCAAGGAGCAATGCTTTGAGTTGAATTCGCCGCTGATTTTAAGCTATAATGATTATAGCAGAGCGAATGCGGAAAAGAAAGAAAAAGTAAAATACGGAGGTAGTAATTTGAAAGTATACATTTTTTTGGCGGACGGATTTGAAGAAATTGAAGGATTGACGGTTGTTGATATTATGCGCAGGGCTAAGATCGATGTGGAGACGATCTCGATTACCGGACAGAAACAGATTAACGGGGCACACAAAATCATTGTGGAAGCGGATCGGCTGTTTGAGGAGACAGATTTTTCGGATGGGGATATGCTCGTACTTCCGGGCGGAATGCCGGGAACGCTGAATCTGAAAGAGCATGAAGGCCTTCGGAATCTGATCGGTGAATTCGATAAGAAGAAAAAGTATCTTGCGGCAATTTGCGCAGCTCCGAGTATTTTGAGCGAACTTGGTATTTTGAAAGGAAGAAAAGCATGTGCATATCCGTCTTTTGAAGAAGGACTTGACTGTGCACAGGTCGTGCACGAGGCGGCGGTTACAGACGGACATGTTACGACAGGAAGAGGGATGGGAGCGGCGATTCCATTTGCTTTGAAATTGACAGAACTGCTCTGCGGAACAGAAAAAGCGAACGAGATCGCGGAATCTATCGTATATGCATAGACAGTCTGCAAAAATATTTTTCCCGTGTGTTTCATGTATGTCTGAACTTGGACGAAAAAATACTGGAAATATGCGGATGTGTATGCTATACTATGACAATGACTGCGAGTGTATATTTTTTTATAAGTGCGATATGACGAAGAGGCAGTTTTGAAGTCAGCACATTCAAGGAGGAAAAAATGAGTTTACAGGTAGAAAGATTAGAACATAATATGGCAAAATTAACGATCGAAGTACCGGCAGAGGAAGTGGAAAAAGCGCTTCAGGCAGCTTATCTGAAAAGAGCGCAGCAAAATCAGCCTTCCAGGATTCCGTAAAGGAAAAGTTCCGCGTCAGATGATCGAGAAGATGTACGGACCGGAAGTGTTCTATGATGAGGCAGCAAACCGCATGATCTCAGAAGCGTATGCGAAAGCATATGACGAGTGTGAGCTTGAGCTTGTGTCACAGCCGAAGATCGAGATCACACAGCTTGAGAAAGGTAAAGAATTTATCTTTACGGCAGAGGTGGCTGTAAAACCGGAAGTAAAACTCGGTGAATATAAAGGTCTGAAAGTTGATAAAGTTTCTACAAGAGTTACACAGAAAGAAGTAGATGAGGAGATCGACAAAGAGCGTGAACGCAATGCAAGAACGATCGATGTAACTGACAGAGCGGTTCAGGATAAAGATCAGATCACGCTTGACTTTGAAGGTTTTGTCGACGGAGTTGCTTTTGAAGGCGGAAAAGCTTCCGATTATCCGTTGACGATCGGATCCGGAGCGTTTATTCCGGGATTTGAAGATCAGTTGATCGGAGCAAACATTGACGAAGAAAAGAGATCAATGTGACATTCCCTGAAGAATATCAGGCAAAAGAACTTGCCGGAAAAGCTGCCGTATTCAAATGTACAGTGCATTCGATCAAGGCAAAAGAACTTCCGGAGCTCGATGATGAGTTTGTATCCGACGTATCTGAGAAGAGCGAGACTGTTGACGCATATAAGGCAGAAGTAAAAGCGAAGATCAAAGAGCGCAAAGAAAACGAAGGAAAGCAAAAGAGAGAAGACCAGTCTGTAGAGCAGGCAGTTGCCAATGCAGAGATGGATATTCCGGAAGCTATGATCAGCTTCCAGTCAAGACAGATGGTAGACGATTTCGCTCGCCGCATTATGCAGCAGGGTATGACGATGGAACAGTACTTCCAGTTTACAGGTCTTTCGGAAGAAAAGATGATGGAAGAGTTTAAGCCGGAGGCAGAGAAACGTATCCGCACAAGACTGACTCTTGAGGCAATCGTTGCAGCGGAGAATATCGAAGTTTCCGAGGAGCGTCTTGATGAGGAACTTCAGAAGATGGCGGATTCCTATAAGATGGAAGTTGATAAGCTTAAAGAATACATGGGCGAAAACGAAAAGAAACAGATGAAAGAAGACATTGCGATCCAAGAAGCAGTTACCCTGATCGCAAATGCCGCAGTAGAAGGTTAAGCAAGATACAAAGGTGTGCTGTATGGCGCACCTTTTTCAAAAAAATATGTATATGCAGCAGTTTGGCCTGTAGAACGGCCGTTGAAAACGGCGTTTATACAAACAATATTATAAGTGCCAAAGAAGGCTGACAGATTGAAAGGAGTATTGACCATGAGTTTAGTACCTTATGTCATCGAGCAGACGAGCCGCGGAGAGCGCTCGTATGATATTTACTCAAGACTTTGAAAGAGAGAATCATCTTTCTCGGAGAGGAAGTAAACGATGTGTCCGCAAGTGTGATCGTGGCGCAGCTTTTATTCCTTGAGGCGGATGATCCGGACAAAGACATCCAGCTTTATATCAACAGCCCGGGAGGGTCTGTGACGGCAGGAATGGCAATTTATGATACAATGCAGTATATCAAATGTGACGTATCTACAGTATGTATCGGAATGGCGGCAAGTATGGGAGCGTTCCTTCTTGCAGGCGGAAAGAAAGGCAAGCGTTTTGCCCTCCCGAATGCGGAGATTATGATCCATCAGCCGTCAGGCGGAGCGCAGGGACAGGCGACAGAGATCCAGATCGCGGCAGAACACATTCTGCGTACGAAACAGAAATTGAATGAAATATTGGCTGCAAATACAGGACAATCACTTGAGACGATCAAGGCAGATACAGAGCGTGACAATTTTATGTCTGCCGATGAGGCAAAGGCGTACGGTTTGATCGACGAGGTGATCGCAAAACATTAATTTGGCTTTGAGGTGAAAGAATATGGCAGGAAAACCGACAGACGATATCGTCAGATGTTCCTTTTGTAATAAAACGCAGGCGCAGGTAAGAAAGCTGATCGCAGGTCCGAACGGCACATATATTTGCGACGAGTGTATCGGAATCTGTTCTGAGATCATAGAAGAGGAATTAGATTATAACGAAAGAGAATTGTTTGATGATATTAATCTTTTGACACCGGAAGAGATGAAAGCTTTTCTTGATGATTATGTGATCGGACAGGATGAGGCAAAAAAGTACTTTCAGTGGCAGTTTATAACCATTACAAAAGAATTATGGCAGAACAGGATCTCGGGGTAGAGCTGCAAAAAGCAATATTTTAATGCTTGGTCCGACAGGCTGCGGGAAAAACGCTTCTGGCCAGACACTTGCGAAAGTGCTGAACGTGCCTTTTGCGATTGCGGATGCGACGGCGCTTACAGAGGCAGGATATGTGGGCGAAGATGTGGAAAATATCCTTTTGAAGATTATTCAGGCGGCAGATGGGGATATTGAGAGAGCAGAGCACGGCATTATTTATATTGATGAGATTGATAAGATCACAAGAAAGTCAGAAAATCCATCGATCACCCGAGATGTCTCAGGAGAAGGTGTACAGCAGGCTTTATTGAAGATCATAGAAGGAACGGTTGCATCAGTTCCTCCGCAGGGCGGAAGGAAACATCCTCATCAGGAGCTGATTCAGATTGACACAACGAATATTCTTTTTATATGCGGAGGCGCATTTGAAGGAATCGACAAGATTATCGAGACTCGTCTTGACAGGAAGTCGATCGGTTTCAATGCAGAAATCGCGGAAAAGCATGAGTATGATATGGATGTACTTCTTCAGGAAGCACTTCCACAGGATCTTGTAAAGTTTGGTTTGATTCCTGAGCTGGTCGGAAGACTTCCGGTGACGGTTACGCTTGACCTGCTTGATAAGGATGCGTTGATCCGCATTTTGACAGAGCCGAAGAGTGCGATCGTAAAACAGTATCAGAAGCTTCTTGAGCTGGACGGAGTAAAACTGGAATTTGATCGGGACGCTCTTATCGCAGTGGCTGAAACGACGCTGAAAAGAAAGACAGGCATGCCCGCGGACTCCGTGCGATCATGGAAAAGATCATGATGGATACGATGTATCAGGTTCCTTCTGATGAAACGATTAAAGAATGCAGGATCACAAGAGATGTGGTAGAAGGAAAAGGCGAGCCGCTGTATCTTCGAGACGGAGAAGAGCGAAGATCTTTTTGACATCGCAGAGCGCATAGCTGCGAACAAATATACAGAACATCGATAACTGTATAAAAGGGAACTGTGTAAAACGGGTGCGATGGGGGCATCACACCCGCTTTTTTGTATCAGGAAAACCACGCGATAGTCGCGTGGTTCCGTGAAAGCTTTTAGCGGTGTATTCAGAAATAAAACTCCTAATGTGTATAATAAAAAACGTGACCTGCCAGTTACGTAAATAAAAACACATTAGGAGATAACCGTATAATGTCAGAACAAAATACAGACGTAAAAAGCTTAGCACATACAAAATGGAATTGCAAATATCATGTAGTGTTTGCACCTAAATATCGAAGGAAAGTATTTTATAACGAAAAGAAAGAAGCAATTCGTGAAATAATCCGAACACTGTGCCAATGGAAAGGTGTTGAAATCATCGAAGGAGAAGTATGTCCGGATCATATTCATTTACTTCTGAGTATCCCGCCCAAAATGAGCGTTTCGGGATTCATGGGATACTTAAAAGGAAAGAGTAGCCTAATGATATTTCAGAGATTCGGAAATATGAAATTTGCATACCGAAACCGCGAGTTTTGGTGTAAGGGATACTATGTTGATACAGTAAGGGAAGAACACGGCAGCAATAAAAAGTTACATAGCCAACCAGCTAAAAACAAGATAAGGAAATGGATCAGATTAGTCTATTCGATCCGCGAGACCCGTTTACGGGTAGCAAGTAATCCTGCGCGTGGCTGGCAGGCCAATAAAAGACGCACTTGTGCGTGGCTAGTAATATTAGGGCTATGCCCGAAAATGAAAAACCACCCGCTAGGCGGGTGGATGTTTATTGCAACAGCGACGAGCCAAAGTCCTGGCTTGCCAGAGACCTTGGCGACTGCTACAATCCCGGAACGTGCCTTTTGTCACTTCCGGCGATTGTTACTATGTATACGATAAAATGTCCGAAAAATATAAGACAGCGCAGGAAAAGATCTGCGCGATGAGATACAGCAGGAGGTTACAACATGGAAAATACGATAAAAAGCCTGCCGATGGTAGCTTTGCGTGGGATGACTATTATGCCTGAAATGGTTGTTCATTTTGATGTAAGCCGTGAACGGTCGGTTGCTGCGATACAAGAAGCGATGGCGGAAGAACAAAAGATTTTCTTGACTGCACAAAAATCGATCGACACAGAGGATCCTAAGATGGAGGACGTATACGAGATCGGCACGGTGAACGATCAAACAGATCATTAAACTGCCGAAGCATATTGTGCGTGTGCTTGTATCCGGCGAAATGCGGGGAAGACTAAAAGAGATTGAATATACAGATCTGTACTTACGGGCAAATGTAGAACTTCTTGATGATTCTGAAGAGATTCTTCCGGAAGATGTAAATACAGAAGCTATGGAGCGGGGACTGAAAGATATGTTTGTCAGTTACGCGGCAAAAAACGGAAAGATGTCTAAAGAAGCTGTTTCCCAGTTAGTCGAGATGAAAGGCCTGCGGAAACTGGTAGATGAGATTGCGGCGAATATTCCTCTTTATTACACAGATCAGCAAGATATATTGAATGAGACGGATCTGCTGAAACGATACGAAAAACTAGCGTTTAAACTTGTGAATGAAGTGCAGATCATCGATATCAAAGAAGAGATACAGCGGAAAGTAAAAGAAAGAGTCGATAAGCATCAAAGAGAATATATTTTGCGCGAGCAGTTAAAACTGATCAGGGAAGAACTCGGAGAGGAATCGACCGCATCTGACGCAGAAGAATTTGAAAAAGAACTGAAAAAGTTAAAAGCGCCGGAAGAAGTAAAAGAAAAGCTGAAAAAGGAAATCGGGAGATTTAAAAGTTCTTTGAATTCACCGGCGGAGAGCGGTGTGATCCGCACATATATAGAAACTCTGCTTGAGATGCCGTGGACCGCTCTACGCAGGATCATAATGATCTGGAATATGCCGGCATGGTACTGGAAGAAGATCATTATGGGCTTGAACAGGTGAAAGAGAGAATCTTGGAATTTCTGGCAGTACGTGCGCTTACAAAAAAAGGAGAAAGTCCGATACTTTGTCTTGTGGGCCCGCCGGGTACGGGAAAAACATCGATCGCAAAATCGCTTGCACGGTCTTTGAAAAGGAAATATGTCCGCATTTCTTTAGGCGGAGTCAGAGATGAAGCGGAAATACGAGGACACAGAAGAACATATGTCGGAGCAATGCCGGGGCGGATCGCTAACGGACTTCGGACTGCGGGAGTAAAAAATCCCGTCATGCTTTTGGATGAAATCGACAAAGTGAGTACAGACTATAAAGGAGATACGTTTTCGGCTCTTTTGGAAGTGTTGGACAACGAACAGAATCATAAGTTCAGAGATCATTATCTGGAAGTTCCGCTTGATCTGTCGGAAGTGCTTTTTATTACGACGGCAAATACGCTGCAGACGATTCCGCGTCCGCTGCTTGATCGTATGGAAGTGATCGAAATCAGCAGTTACACGGAAAATGAAAAACTCCATATTGCCGAGGAGCATTTGATTCCGAAACAGATAGAGAAGCATGGTCTGACTCCGAAGCAGATTACGTTCAGTAAACATTCAATCTGGAAGATAGCAAGAAATTATACGAAAGAAGCCGGAGTGCGCCAGCTTGAACGAGAGATCGGAAATGTGTGCAGAAAGGCTGCAAAAGAAATCTTTACGACAGAACGAAAAAAAATTGCAGTGACAGACCGAAATATCCATCGTTTTCTCGGAAAAGAGAAGTATACTTATCAGATGGCAAATATCGCTGCGGAAGTAGGAATTGTCCGGGGACTTGCATGGACAAGCGTCGGAGGCGATACGCTTCAGATCGAAGTCAATGTAATGCCGGGAAAAGGAGAACTTATGCTTACGGGGCAGCTCGGAGATGTGATGAAAGAATCTGCCAGGACGGGGATCAGTTATATCCGTTCGGTAAGTAAAAAATATGCCATTTCGCCGGATTTTTTTGAAAAACATGACATTCATGTGCATATTCCCGAAGGCGCAGTACCTAAAGACGGACCGTCGGCAGGAATAACAATGGCAGTGGCGATGCTCTCGGCAATTACAGAAAAGAAAGTCAGGGCAGATTTGGCTATGACCGGAGAAGTGACGCTGAGAGGGCGCGTGCTGCCTATCGGCGGTTTGAAAGAAAAGCTTCTGGCTGCAAAGAGCGCCGGGATAAAAACGGTGCTCGTTCCGAAAGCAAATCAGGCGGACGTAGAAGAACTTTCGGCGGAGATTACAAAAGGAATGGAAATTCTGTTTGTAGAGAGCATGGATGAAGTGCTGAAGGCGGCTATGGGCAGAAAACGAAAATGAAAGGAAGTTCATTATGGTAATCAAAAATATTAATCTCGAAACAGTGTGCGGAATTACGAGTACGCTGCCGGAAAATGACAAGCCGGAAGTCGCATTTGCCGGAAAATCAAACGTAGGAAAATCTTCCTTGATCAATGCTTTGATGAATAGAAAATCTTACGCTCGTATTTCGGCGACACCGAGGAAAACACAGACGATCAATTTTATAATATAAATGATGAAATGTACCTTGTCGATCTTCCGGGATATGGATATGCCCGTGTTTCGGAAAAAAGAAAAAGAGCAGTGGGGGCGGATGATCGAGCGTTATCTGCACAGTTCCAAGCAGTTAAAAGCAGTATTTCTTCTGATTGATATCAGACATGATCCGTCGGCGAACGACAGAATGATGTATCAATGGATCGTAGAGCAAGGTTATCATCCGATTATCATTGCGACAAAGCTTGACAAGATTAAGAGAAGTCAGATACAAAAACATGTAAAAATGCTTAAACAAGGTCTGGATCTTGTTCCGGGAACAAAAGTGATACCTTTTTCCTCGGTGTCGAAACAGGGAAAAGAGGATATATGGGAACTGATTGAAGCGGAATGTTTTAATGTGGAGGCGCAGGATGGAGAATAAACGTCCTTATTGGCAGGTCGGCATACGGCTGCTTTTTAGTCTGGCAGCGACGGCTGCATTTGTGATCATCGGAATAAAAGCGATCGGGTTTCTTATGCCGTTTGTGATCGGATGGATTATTTCCGCAGTGGCGGCTCCGCTTGTAAACTGGCTGGAAAAGCGGCTGCGTATAGTGAAAAAGCTTGGTTCGGCGTTGATCGTTATCCTCGTTCTCGGAGGAATCGTCGGTATACTCTATCTTGGCATCAGCCGGCTCATTCTGGAAGTCGCCAGCTTAGTCAGAGATTTTCCGTCGATATATGCACAACTGGAAAGCGGGTTGAGTCAGATCGGAGATACTCTTTCGGGAGTATTCGATAGGCTTCCCGAGGTTGTGCAGAACGGATGGAACACAGTTGCGTCGAATCTTGATCAATATATGGGAAAAGTTGTATCGGGAATCAGTGAACCGACTGTATCTGCCGCAGGAAATATTGCAAAAAGAGTTCCGTATTATCTTGTTTCGTTTGTCGTAGCTATTATGTCGGCATATTTTTTCATTGTTCAGAGGGAAGATGTGCTTGCATGGCTGAAAAAAGTTGCGCCTGTATCGGTTCAAAAGAGGATGACTCTTGTTTCGGATAATTTGAAATATGCATTAGGCGGATATTTTAAAGCGCAGTTTAAGATTATGGGAGTCGTATTTTTGATTTTAGCGGCAGGACTTGGATTTATGGGCATCGGATATTTTGTTCTTGTGGCATTTTTGATCTCATTTCTTGATTTCCTTCCGTTTTTCGGAACCGGAACAGCGATGATACCGTGGGCTGTGTATCAGTTTTTTATGGGTGATTACAAGATGACGGTATCTTTGGTCGTCCTCTATGTGATCACACAGGTTGTAAGACAGCTCCTTCAGCCGAAAATGGTTGGCGACAGTGTCGGACTGAATCCGCTTGTTACCCTGCTGCTTTTGTATGTAGGCTATAAAGCAGGAGGATTACTCTGGATGATCTTGTCAGTGCCGGTCGGAATGGTTTTGATCAATATGTGTCAGGCAGGAGCATTTGATTATATATTTAATGATGTTGAGATTCTTGTAGAAGGCGTTTTAGGTCTTCATGAAAATGAGGAAAAGATACAGGAAGAAAAAAGGAGGAATTGATGACAGAAACATTTGAGAAAAAAGGAATGACTTTGATAACAGACAGCTTTGTGTGCCGTACTTTGCAGTTTCAAGAACGGTTGGAAAAGCTTTTATATGACATACACACAGAATTTCCGGAAAAAGTTTATTCATTGGAACTTCTTTTTGAGAAATTTTCGGGATTTTTGAAAACGGATATGGACGATGGGGAAAGATTCGACGCGCTGATCAAAGCGGCGGCGGAACTTACAAGTCAGGAAGCGCCGCGTTGGGAAATGATCGCAGGATGGCTGCTTGATTTTCGCTTTTCGGAAAAATTGAAAGAAGAAGAGAAATCGATCGGGATTTCAGATCTGTATGAAAAGATTGTTTACCTGACAGAAAAAGGACTGTACGGTTCTTATATCATGGAAAATTACTCAAAAGAAGAGATCGTAGAAGCGGAGAGTTATATATGCAAAGAAAGAAACAGGCTGTTTAACTATTCGGGATTGGATCTTCTCATAAAGAGATATGTGATCTCAACACATCGGCATGTTCCGCTGGAGAGTCCGCAGGAGATGTTCTTAGGGATTGCCCTTCATCTTGCGATGAATGAGAAAAGAAAGATCAGACTTATGTGGGTGAGAGAGTTTTACGATATGCTCTCTAAATTAGAAGTGACAATGGCGACTCCGACTCTGGCAAATGCAAGAAAGCCGTTTCATCAGCTTAGTTCTTGTTTTATTGACACTGTTCCCGACAGTTTGAAAGGAATTTTCCGGTCGATTGATAATTTTGCCATGGTAAGCAAATACGGCGGCGGAATGGGGTTGTATTTCGGGAAAGTACGTGCATCGGGAAGTATGATACGAGGATTTGAAGGGGCGGCAGGCGGAGTGATACGCTGGGTCCGCATCGTGAATGATACTGCGGTTGCGGTAGATCAGCTTGGGGTAAGAGCGGGAGCGGTCGCGGTATATCTCGATGCATGGCACAGAGACTTGCCAGAATTCCTTCAGCTTCGGACAAATAACGGCGATGAGAGAATGAAAGCGCACGATGTATTTCCGGCAGTCTGTTATCCGGATCTGTTCTGGAAAATGGCAGGAGAAAACCTGGATCAGGACTGGTATCTGATGTGCCCGCATGAGATCATGACGGTAAAAGGATATTGTTTGGAAGATAGTTTCGGAGAAGAATGGGAGCGCCGCTATTGGGATTGTGTTCATGATGCAAGAATTAAGAAAAGGACAGTTCTTTTGAAAGATCTGATCCGTCTGATCATCAAATCAGCGGCGGAGACCGGAACTCCGTTTGCATTTAACAGAGATACAGTGAACCGTGCGAATCAAACCCTCACAAAGGAATGATTTATTGTTCTAATCTTTGTACGGAAATTGCGCAGAATATGTCCGCGATTTCTACGGTTGAAACAAAATACAGACAGAAGACAAAGACACAGTAGTCGTCAATACAACAAAAGCAGGAGAGTTTGTCGTCTGTAATTTGGCGTCTTTGTCACTTGGTAACCTTCCGGTAAATGATCCTGCATATGTCCGTAAAGTTGTGCGTACGGTTGTCAGGGCGCTTGACAACGTGATCGATCTGAATTTTTATCCTGTTCCCTACGCAAAGATCACAAACCATACATATCGATCTATAGGTCTTGGGGTAAGCGGATATCACCATATGCTTGCGAAAAATAAGATCAAATGGCAGTCGGAAGAACATTTGGCGTTTGTTGATAAATTGTTTGAGCAGATTAATTATGCGGCCATTGAAGCAAGCAGTGATTATGCGAAAGAAAAAGGTTCTTACCGATATTTTGAAGGATCGGACTGGGAGAGCGGAGCCTATTTTGAAAAGCGGGGATACTGCTCGGATGAGTGGAAGGAGCTAAGGGAAAAAGTACACAGACAGGGAATGAGAAACGCATATCTTTTGGCGATCGCGCCGACAAGTTCCACTTCCATTATCGCGGGAACGACAGCGGGGATCGATCCGGTTATGAACAAGTATTTCCTGGAAGAGAAAAAGGGATCTATGCTTCCCAGAGTTGCGCCTGATCTTAGCCCGGAGACGTATTGGTATTACATAAACGCACATCATATTGATCAGAATTGGTCTGTACGCGCATGCGGAGTCAGACAAAGACATGTGGATCAGGCTCAGTCGATGAATTTTTATATAACAAACGATTATACAATGCGCCAAGTGCTTAACCTGTATTTAAAGGCATGGGAATGCGGCGTAAAAACAGTATACTATGTAAGGTCAAAATCGCTGGAAGTAGAAGAGTGTGAGTCTTGTTCTTCCTAGAAAACAAGAAGTCGCTTTTTGCTGCCGGCAAAAAAGAAAAAGGAGACGACTATGCAGCAATTTGATATAAAAAAACCGCTTCCGCACAAACCGCTTTTTAATCCGGACGGAGATACGGACGTACTGAAACGCCGCATGATCGGCGGGAATACAACTAATTTAAATGATTATAATAATTTGAAATATACATGGGCATCCGAATGGTATCGTCAGGCAATGAATAATTTCTGGATACCGGAGGAAATCAACTTGTCGCAGGATATAAAAGATTACCCGAATCTATCGCCGGCGGAGCGGAAAGCCTATGATAAAATTTTGTCCTTTCTCGTATTTCTTGATTCGATTCAGACGGCAAATCTGCCCTGCGTCGGAGAATATATTACGGCAAATGAAGTGAATCTCTGTCTGAACATTCAGACGTTTCAGGAATGTGTACATTCACAGTCATATTCTTATATGCTTGATACGATCTGCTCGCCTGATGAAAGAATGGATATTTTATACCAGTGGAAAACAGACGAACATCTGTTGAAAAGGAATACATTTATAGGGGAATGCTATAATGAATTTCAGGTAAAAAAGATGCGCGGACTTTAGTGAAAGTGATGATGGCAAATTTTGTTCTGGAAGGGATCTATTTCTTTTCCGGTTTTATGTTTTTCTATAATTTGTCCAGGAACGGAAAAATGCCGGGATCTGCTCAGGAGATCCGGTATATTAACAGAGATGAGAATACGCATTTATGGCTTTTCCGTAATATTATCATCGAACTTCGCAAAGAACATCCGGAGCTGTTTGACGATCATATGGTGTCAGAGATGAAAGAACTGCTTATGGAAGCGGTTCGCCAGGAAATCGAATGGGCATGTTATGTGATCGGAAATGAAGTGCCGGGATTGAACGAAAAGATGATAACAGATTATATCCGTTATCTCGGCAATCTGAGATGGAAAAGCCTTGGATATGCCCCGATATACCCGGGATGTGAAAGAGAGCCGGAGACAATGAAATGGGTATCTCAGTATTCAAACGCCAATATGGTGAAGACGGATTTCTTTGAAGCACGCTCGACGGCTTATGCGAAATCAACAGCATTGATCGATGATCTTTAAAATTTTAAACGATTTAAGAGGCGCTTGAAAAAAAGAAAAGTTCTATGCTATTATGAAAAAGTATTATCGGCAGATAATGAAAGAATAAGATGAGAATTTGCAGGAGGTATTATCATGAAAAAATATGTGTGTGACGTATGTGGATACATTTATGATGAAGAAATCGGCGATCCGGATAACGGAGTTGAAGCAGGAACAAAATGGGAAGACGTTCCGGAAGATTTCCTCTGTCCGCTTTGCGGAGTAGGAAAAGATGAGTTTTCCGAAGTAGAGTAATCATAAACGGCAGAGACATAAAAACGAGGAAAGGCGGTTCTCGGAAAGTGATTCCCGGAGAACGGTCTTTCTTTTTGTGCTGTCGCGTATACGTCAAGTGATATTGAAAAATGTTTTTGCATATTTTGACCTCTGAATTTTAATAAAGAAACTAAAAAAAGAGAAAAATAAAAACAATGAGAAAAACAACAAAAAAGAAAGGGAAAAGAAAATGAGCAGATATGATGTGATTATTATCGGCGCCGGAGCCGGGAGGAATCTTTGCGGCATATGAACTTGCAAAAAAGCGCCGGAACTAAAAGTCGCTGTATTTGAAGCGGGGAATTCTCTTGAGAAAAGAAAATGCCCGATAGACGGAAAGAAGATAAAAAGCTGTATTAACTGTAAAACTTGTGCGATCATGAGCGGTTTTGGAGGCGCAGGGGCATTTTCAGACGGAAAATATAACATTACAAATGATTTCGGCGGTACACTGTATGAATATATCGGTAAAGATACTGCGATCGACCTTATGAAATACGTCGATGAGATCAATCTTGCCTACGGCGGAGAGGGAACAAAGATGTATTCTACTGCGGGAACGGATATTAAAAAACTTTGTATTCAAAATGAACTGAAGTTATTAGATGCTTCTGTGCGGCATTTGGGAACAGATATCAATTATATTGTATTGGAAAATCTATATAAAGAGCTGAAAGAAAAGTAGAATTCCGGTTTAATTATCGTGTGGATGAACTGGAGGCGGTTGACGGCGGTTATCGTGTGATAAGCGGGGACAGTACAGACGAGTGTGAGGAGTGTATTATTTCCGTAGGAAGAAGCGGAAGCAAATGGATGGAGAAAGTGTGCGAAAGTCTTGATATCGAGACAAACTCAAACAGGGTGGATCTAGGTGTAAGAGTTGAACTTCCGGCAGTGATCTTCTCCCATCTGACAGATGAACTGTATGAAAGTAAAATTGTGTATCGTACGGAAAAGTTTGAAGATAAGGTAAGAACATTTTGCATGAATCCCTACGGTATTGTTGTAAATGAGAATACAAACGGAATTGTGACAGTAAACGGTCATAGTTATGAAGATCCGAAGAAGCAGACGGAAAATACAAATTTTGCTCTTCTTGTGGCGAAACATTTTTCGGAACCGTTTAAAGACAGCAATGGATATGGAGAAAGCATAGCACGCTTATCCAATATGCTCGGCGGAGGCGTGATCGTGCAGCGCTTCGGAGATCTGACAAGAGGAAGGCGAAGTACGGCAAAACGTATTGAAGAAGGATTCGTGCGCCCGACACTGTCAGCGGAGCCGGGAGATTTAAGTCTTGTTCTTCCGAAACGTATTTTAGACGGAATCATTGAGATGATCTATGCTCTTGATAAGATTGCGCCTGGTACGGCGAATGACGATACGCTTCTCTATGGTGTGGAAGTGAAGTTTTATAATATGGAAGTGAAGTTAGATGAGCATCTTGAGACAAATCACAAAGGATTATATGTGATCGGGGATGGAAGCGGTGTGACTCACTCTTTGTCCCATGCTTCTGCCAGCGGAGTTTACGTTGCGCGTAGTATCGCAAAAAGGAAGTAAGAGATTATGATAAAATTACTTGCAATCGATATGGACGGAACATGTTTAGATCAGAGAAGCCGTATGACGGACAGAACGCTGGATGTACTGCGAAAAGCTGCGAAAGCCGGGATTACGGTTGTTCCGTGTACGGGACGAAATTTAGGGTGTATTCCGCACAGGCTGGCGGCAGGTGTGCTAAGGGAGAGCAAAACCGAAGATGACGAAAAAACAAAGATCTGTTTCGTTATGTGATCACTTCAAACGGAGCTATGGTGACAGATGTAAAAGAAAAGAAGACATTGTTCAGGGCTCTGATAAAAAAAAGAAGATGCGCTTTAGATCCTTTCCGACTGCCGAAAAGAAAAATTCGGCATTGCGGCGCATGTAAGACACCGCTATTTTGCTCAGGGAAAGCTTTTTACTTCGGCAGGCCGCATTGTTTACGGGAAAGATGCAGCGGCGGTTTGCTGCGTGAGAAACATGGAAGAAATTCTTTCAAAAAGTGATTGTGATGTAGAAGAACTTCAGTTTTATTTTCCTACGTCAAAAGAAAAGGAAAAATTAAAAGAGATCCTTTCGGTGTATCCTCAGGTGAAAGCTGCGTATACCGGGATTTATGCCGAAATATTTTCAAAAGATGCGTCCAAGGGAATGGCCTGAAAGCGCTTTCTGCTCATCTTGGCATAGAGAAAGAGGAGATTGCCTGCATCGGAGACGGGGAAAATGATTCATTCATGTTTGAAGAATCCGGTTTAAAAATTGCTATGGGAAATGCAGAGGAAATGTTGAAACAACGAGCAGATTATGTAACGTCGTCGAATCGCCATGACGGAGCTGCGGAGGCGATTGAAAAATATATCTTATGAAAAGTTGGTTCTATAGTTGATCAGGGTTCAGGCGGCAGTTTTTATCGCCTGAACCCCTGAACTGGCTTATTTTACGTTTAAAATAGATTTGACATGTTCGATTTCCTGCATAGATGCTTTTTCGGCAGGAACATAATAACTTTTTTCCCGTGCGGCAGTGTACATTTTTTCCTGTGCCATCTCACACTGATTGCGGATCTGTTTTAAGCATTGTTTTAATTCTTTGTTTTCTGTCTGTGGGATCATATCTCCGAACATTTTCAGTTCACCGTTAATTCCTACAAGAGCATCTGAAACCAGTGTCTTTTCATCCATTGTGTTCACCTCGTTCTGTAATGATTTTGATTGTTTGTCTCATGAAAATTGTGGAAGATTACAGGACTTTCATCAGTTCCTGTTTATTTTTCATAGCGGAATCAGCCGCTTCCTGAAAAAAGCTTTTTGATTTCCGGATCTTCGGCTTTTGAAGCATAATCTGTCATTTTACAGTGGGTAGTGGAATATCCGCCGATAAGATGACGAAGGTTTTGAAGATCAAGGATTGATATTTCTGTCATGAATATAACCTCCTTTATAAATAATATTTCAGGAAATAGTATGTCCGGAATCTTTGCTGTTTATAAGTGAATGTGCAATAAATTCATGGAAAAGAGAACGCATTTCAGGCGAGGTGCGATACATGCACTCGGGATGCCATTGAACTCCGAGGGCGAAAGGATGTCCGGAAAGTTCGATTGCCTCAATGACGCCGTCCGGGGAACGGGCGCTGACACAGACGTTTCTCCCGGGTGTTTTGACAGATTGATGGTGGAAACTGTTCACATAAATGCACGAGCCTACAAATTGTTTGAGCTTTGAGCAACGTTCGATTTTGATGCGGTGGCTGACATCTCCTCTGGATGCGGACTGCTGTGTGTGGTTGAGCGTCGGCTGTGGGATAAGGGAAAGATCCTGCCAGATTGTTCCGCCGCAGGAAACATTTAAAATCTGCATTCCTCTGCAGATTGCAAGGACAGTTTTCGGGAAGCCAGAACGCGCTTCATGAGACGGATTTGAAAAAGGTCTACCGTAATGTCTGTTTTTCCGTTTCCGTTTTGCGGTTCTTCTCCGAATAAAAGAGGGGTGATATCTTCGCCTCCGCAAAAGAAATCCGTCGCATAAACTTACATAGTCATCGATCATCCTGTCGCTTCGCACAAGAGGGATGAGGAGAGGGATTCCTTTGGCGTAACGGACGGATTGAATATAAACATTTGGTACAAACTGCCGATTCTCATTGAATCCGCATATGATGATGCCGATTTTAGGATGCATATAGTCTCCTTTTGATGTATTATTTTGCAGAAGGCCGCCGATTGTACTGCGCTTGTGCTATAGTCAGAATATGTAAAAAGAGAACTGCTTATACATAAGAGAAGAAAATAAAAATTTGAAAAGAGGAAAAGCTATGAGATGGATCGATATGCACTGCGATACGGTGAGCGAGATTTATAAAAACAGAAAAGGAACGCTGATGAAAAATACATTGTGCGTAGATATGGAACGGCTTGAAAGAGCGGGAGCGCAGATGCAGTTTTTTGCGTGTTTTGTAAATTTAAAAGATTACAGAACAGATCTGCGGTATGCAGATGAAAAGAAAACAAAGAATCCGGGTATCTATATACAAAATGCAGATGGAACAGGTGAAGATAAGGAAAGTGAAGACAGAGCATATAAGGCGGTTCGCCGGATGATCTCATATGCCAAGGAAGAAATAGACAGATGTAATCAGGCGGATCGGAAAATAAAACAACAAAATACATGTTTTTTGAACCCTGTGCTGACGGTAGAAGAAGGCGGTGTCCTTGGAGGAAAAACAGAGCGGATCGATGAATTGTATGAAGAAGGCGTCCGTCTGATGACGTTGACATGGAATTATGAAAATTGTATCGGCAGTCCAAACAGTGCTAATAGAAAAGTGATGAGAAAAGGGCTGAAACCATTTGGAATAGAAACTGTCAGGAGAATGAATGAGCTTGGCATGATTGTGGATGTGTCACATTTGTCGGACGGAGGTTTTTATGACTGCGTTAAGTACAGTGAATTTCCGATCGTGGCATCTCATTCAAACGCAAGATCTCTTTGCCTGCATCCGCGGAATCTGACAGATGAAATGCTCCGCCTTCTTGGAAACAAAGGAGGAGTGGCAGGAGTGAATTTTTATTCTGCATTTTTAAGAAAAGAAGGAAGAGCGGAAATTTCTGATATTGTAAAACATATTTTGTACATGATCGATAAAGCCGGAGAAGATGCGGTTGCGCTTGGGACGGATTTCGACGGGTTTTCAAAAGAAGCGCTTCCGGGAGAGATTCGGGATGTGGAAGATATGTGGAAATTGTGGGAAAGGCTGGAACGCGCGGGATTGACGGGGAGACAGATTGAAAAATTTGCATCCGGAAACATTTTGCGGGTTATGAATGACGTGTTGCGGAAAAAGTAAAATTAAAGAAAACTTAGGATTTTGTTTAAAGAAAAGAAAGCTGTTTGCGGATATACTTTACGCTGTGAAGAAAAAACAGTAAGAGGGCGATAAAATGCGGAAAGAAAGCTTTGACAGAAAGAATGAAAAGTACGGTGCAGACAGAAGATTCCGAACACATCCCGCAGACAGAACAAAACGGCGGAACGTCGACGGAAGATATGAAGAGCAAAAGCCTAAGAAACGAAATGCAGATCGGGGCAGAGTAAACGAAAGCAGAAGAATAAAAAACTTCGGAAGAGGAAAAAAGCAAGATTTCTGAGAAAAGCAGTGGCAGCAGTATTTTGCGTAGCTGCGGTCATAGCGGCAGTACTTTTTCTGAAAGAACGATTTTTGGATGAAAATTACAGAGCAGGAGGCTTAGGTCAGGCAGTCAATGGATTTCTGAAAGAAGGAAAAGAAATGTATAAAGCAAAAGAGGCTTATCAGTCTATTGACAAAACCGATGAGAATGCGGATACTCTCAAAGATCTCCTTGATAAAAATCCTGAAACTTGGGAATTTGTAAAAAATTATTCTAAAATGAAAGATGCTTCTCCGGCAGATACGATCGGGGAAGTGGCTGCAGGAGAGATTCCGCTCCTGTTACAGTGGGATGAAAGATGGGGATATTCTGTTTATGGAGATAATATGATCGCAGTCAACGGATGTGGACCGACGGCGGTCGCTATGGTTGTTTCCGGACTGCTTTGTGATCCGTCCGTCACACCGTATAAGGTGGCAAAGTTTGCAGAGGAACAAGGATATTATGCGGGAGAGTCGGGAACAAGCTGGACGCTTATGTCGGAAGGTGTTCAGTCGTTCGGAATATGGGGCGAAGAGCTTGGTCTAAGCCGGTCGGAAGTATTTTCGGCATTGGAAAGCGGCTGTCCGATCATATGTAGTATGCGGCCCGGAGACTTTACGACGACAGGACACTTTATTGTGCTTACGAAGGTCGAAAACGGAAAAATAAAAGTGAATGATCCGAACAGCAGGATCAGAAGCGGGCAGCTATGGGATTATGAAAGACTGGAACCGCAGATTCAGAACTTATGGGCATTCTCGAGGATGTAGAGAGAATGAATAGAAAGACAGCGTTTTGCTTTGAAAATATTAAAGCAAGACGCTGTCCGATTTTATGACATAAACAAATTGTCGTATGGATAAATTTTATTTCTCGAGTTCCTGCATTTTCATTGCACGGACTTTTAACGGAAGACCGAACAGGTTGATAAATCCTTCTGCATCGTGGTGATCGTACAATTCGCCAGTTGTAAAGCTTGCGAGGGATTCGCTGTACAGAGAGTACGGAGATGTTTCGCCTGCTTTGATGATGTTTCCTTTATATAATTTGAATTTTACTTCACCTGTCACATATTGCTGTGTAACATCGATAAATGCCTGAATTGCTTCACGAAGCGGTGTAAACCATTTTCCTTCGTATACAATCTGTGCAAATTTATTGCCGAGATCTTTTTGACTTCGTATGTAGCACGATCGAGAACAAGTTCTTCGAGTTGTTCGTGAGCAGCCATAAGGATCGTTCCGCCCGGTGTCTCGTATACGCCGCGTGATTTCATTCCGACAACGCGGTTCTCGACAATATCAACGATGCCGACACCGTGTTTTCCGCCAAGTGCATTCAGTTCGGTAATGATTTCGGAAACTTTCATTTCCTTTCCGTTCAGAGTTTTCGGAACGCCGGCTTCAAATGTCATTGTCACGTACTCGCCTTCGTCAGGAGCTTTTTTCCGGAGTTACGCCAAGAACGAGCAGATCATCGTAATTCGGTTCGTTTGCAGGCTCTTCTAATTCCAGTCCTTCGTGGCTGATGTGCCATAAGTTTCGGTCGCGGCTATAGCTGTGTTTTGCGTCAAACGGAAGATCGATTCCGTGCTGTTTACAGTATTCAATCTCTTCTTCACGAGACTGCATTGTCCAAACGTCAGTCATTCTCCACGGAGCAATGATCTTCAGATCCGGTGCGAGCGCTTTGATTCCGAGCTCAAAGCGGATCTGGTCGTTTCCTTTTCCTGTTGCACCGTGACAAATAGCTGTCGCGCCCTCTTTACGTGCTATTTCAACAAGTCTTTTTTGCAATGACCGGACGTGCCATCGACGTACCGAGAAGATATTTATTCTCATAAAGCGGCGCCGGCTTTCACGCACGGCATTACATAATCGTCGCAAAATTCATCGATGATATTTTCAATATATAATTTGGAAGCGCCTGAAAGTTTAGCTCTTTCTTCCAGTCCGTCCAGTTCTTCGCCTTGTCCGCAGTCGATGCAGCAGCAAACTACATCATAGTCAAAATTTTCTTTCAGCCATGGAATGATTGCTGTCGTATCAAGACCTCCTGAATATGCAAGTATAACTTTTTCTTTGCTCATTTTAATTGCCTCCTGAAATATATTTTTCTTATTTAAAAGTTTGTTTTTGCTTTAACTATCCATACTATACACCTGATTTTATAAATATGCAATAGAAAAATGAAAAATTAAATAAAAATGCATAAAATATACAATAGATGCATAAAAATGCAAAAATGGAGTGGTAAATATACAAAAGATCACAAGTAGTATTATAAAAATGTAAAAATAGGGAGATTCAGAGGCGGAATTTGTGTTTCTTCTATATTAAATGTGAAAAAATGTAAAACAAAAGAGGTTGATTGTAACTTTTGTGATAAAAAAAAAAAAAGCATAACTTTTTCATTAAAATTATCTAATGCAAAAATGCAAATGGATAAATAAAAAGTGCAAACTAATCAGGCGGGAATTTGGTATAATAAACTTCGTAAGCAGATTTACTCTTTAAGTGTTTTATTTTCTTAAAGAGAGCTTGTTGAAACGGCATGAGGAAAGGGGCTTTGACCTGTCCGATGAATGCTAATCTTAATAAGGAAGGAGGACACGAAAAATGCCAGATATTCGATTGACAAGAATTGACAATCGTCTGATTCATGGTCAGGTGGCAACACAGTGGTGTGGCGTTGTAGGCGCGAACTTGTTGCTTGTTGCGAATGATGCGGTTGCCGCGGATGAATTCCGTCAAGGTTTGATGAACATGGCTGCTCCGGCTTATGCGCAGACACGTTTCTTCACAATCGAGAAGACAATCAATATCATCCACAAAGCTTCTGCAAATCAGCATATTGCAATTATCTGCGAATCTCCGCAGGATGTGCTTAAGCTCGTAGAGGGCGGCGTACCGATCAAAAAAAATTAAATATCGGTAATATGCACATGGCTGAGGGTAAACGTCAGGTGGCAACTTCGGTTGCAGTTGATGACGACGATGTTGCAACATTTAGAAAGTTGCAGGATCTCGGTGTGGAACTGGAAATCAAACGAGTTCCTGATACACCGGCAGAAAGTATAGAAAAATTATTCAAATGATAATTAAGTTTTATCGGTTAATTGGAAAGGAGTAAACATGGGAGATATTTCAATCATCCAAGCTCTTCTGGTCTTCGTAGTAGCCTTTATCATGGGTATTGACCAGTTCAGCTTCTTAGAGTCCCTGTACCAGCCGATCGTTACTTGCCCGATTATCGGAGCAATCCTTGGTAACTTTGAGCTTGGTATCGTAGTAGGTGGTGCTTACCAGCTTATTCAGATCGGAAGTATGCCGATCGGTGGAGCACAGCCGCCAAACGCAATTCTTGGTGGTATTATGGCAACTATTTTCGCAGTTTCACTTGACATGGAAGCTACAGCAGACGGTGTAGGCGCAGCAATGGGTCTTGCAATTCCGTTCGCAGTATTCGGACAGTATGCAGTTACACTGACATTTACATTTATGTCCGGTATGATGGCTAAAGCTGACAAGTACGCTGAGGAAGCTAATGTTAAAGGTATCCGCAACATCAACTTCCTTGAGATGGCAGTACTTGGATGTCTGTTCGGAGTTCTTGCAGTAGCAGGACTTTACGGCGGAACAGCTCTTGGTGAAACACTGAAAGACTTCTCTTACCAGTTCTCATGGGTAATGGCAGGTCTGGATGCAGCAGGCGGCGCTATGAAGTTCGTTGGATTTGCTATCCTGATGAAAGTTATGATGTCCGGAGAAATGTGGGGATTCCTTCTTGCAGGTTTCGCAATGGCACTTATTTGTGCAGCAAACGCATCAACAGCAGGAGCAACACTTCTCCTTTGTGCATTCGTAGGTGCAGCTATTGCAATCTATGACTTCACAACACAGACAAAGATCAAACAGAATGCCGGCGCAGGAGCAGGCTTTGTAGGAGGTGACCAGGATGGCATATAATATTCCAGAGAAATATCAGGATTTGACTCCGGCACCACAGCTGGATAAAAAAAACTTTGAACAAAATGGTTTGGCTGTCCTGTTTCTTACAGGCATCCTTCAACTATGAAAGAATGCAGGCTTGTGGATGGCTTTGGGGAATGCTTCCGGGTCTTCAGAAAATACATACAAACAAAGAAGACCTTAAAGCTTCCATGGCACACAACCTTGACTTTTTGAACACTCACCCGTTCCTCGTAACATTTGTAATGGGTATTGTTCTTTCACTTGAGCAGAACAAGGCTGATACAGCTACAATCCGTTCCGTACGTATTTCCGCAGCAGGACCGCTCGGTGGTATCGGTGACGCTCTTTTCTGGCTGACACTTGTTCCGATCACAGCAGGTTTGACAGCAAACATGGCGATGGAAGGACAGATTATCGGTGCGGTTCTCTTCCTTATCATCTTCAACGCTGTTCAGTTTGCAGTTCGTTTTGGTCTTATGTACTGGTCTTACGGACTTGGTACAAAAGCAGTTACACTGTTGACATCAAGCGCAAAAGAGTTTACTCGTGCAGCAAGTATCCTTGGTATCTTCGTTGTAGGTGGACTTATTGCTAACTATGGTGGAACATCACTGCGTATCGTTGTTGGCGATCCGGCAATCAACATTCAGGGACTTCTTGACGGAGTACTTCCGAAATTGATGCCGTTGTTGATCACACTTGGAATTTATGTTCTGATCAAAAAAGGCTGGACACCGGTTAAATGTATCATCCTTATCCTTGTAGTAGGTATCCTTGGTTGTGCATTCGGTATCTGGACAGGTGATTCTAAAGCTATGGACGCTGACGGAAACACAATTCCGGGAGGATATACACCGCTTGTTGAGTGGTATCAGCTTCCGGAGGAGCCGGCTGAATAAGTCGATTCATTATGAAAATGCCGATATAAATCTATATCGGGTATAAGTAAGGGAGGGATTTTAATCCCCCCCTTACATTATTTTACAGAGAAATTAGGTGGCTGTTTGAACACAATAACAATTTTTATTATATTGATTGCCGCTGTCGGATATATTATTTTTCAGGGCATCAAAAATTTTCAACTGCATAATATGAATGTCGGACTTAAAAACAAGGACAGTGTCCTTGTGGAAAAAAACGGCAGATATGTGGATCACGAGAAAACTTCTTGGAGAGTATGTCTGTGACCTCTATAAATTAAGAGTGTTATATGTGACGAAAGACGAAGAAAAATTCGAGAAAATGCTCATACATATGCTGGATACGACATATCCGCGTCCTGATGATAAGCAAAGCTTTTTGGAAACGTATTTTCATACATTCCTGATCAAAGGTAACAGGAAATATGCGGACTGGATCTTAAAGGAAATTAAGAAAACAGGGGACGAGGCATTTATTCATTACAACGAGAATGCATATGCGGTCATGCTTGACGGCAGAACAGATCTGATCGAGGAGATGGACGAGGATATCAATTCAAAGCGGTACTATGGATTTGCACTCGGAGTGATCTTGGTTATGATTTCAAAGCAATATTCTGCTCTGGGGATGACAAAAATGCACTGATTTACATGCAGAGTGCAAAAGCTTGTTTACATCCCAAAGCTGTTTATATGCCCGTTGTCGATCGTTATCTTAGAGAGGCTGAGGCTCAGGAGCAAGATAGTTAAAGCAAAATACTGCAGAAAATGCAGACAGTAATATAGAACAGGAGAGATATTATGATAGGATTAATCGTTACAGGACATGCAAATTTTGGTTCGGGTATGACAAGCTCTGTGAATTTGATCGCAGGAGAGCAGGAAGCATACCGTTATGTAGATTTTCTTCCGACATATGGAACAGAAGAACTGACAGAAGAGATTGCGAAAGCAATGGATGAGTTGAAAGATTGTGAAGGAATTATTATCTTTACAGATCTGATGGGTGGATCGCCGTTTAACGTTGCTGCTTCACTCGGACACGGAAAAGAAAATGTACGCATTGTTGCGGGTACAAACCTGCCGATGCTCGTAGAGATCGTAATGTCGCGTAAATTCATGGACGATCTGGACGGACTTGTGGAGTCTGTACTTGAGACAGGAAAAGAGCAGGTAACAAAATATGAATTCAAGCAGGTAGTACAGGAAGAGTCTGAAGACGGAATTTAAATCGACTTTTTATAATGGCTGATATTCGCGGAAAAGACGATACAGCCGTAAGTCTGAATATTAACTGCATACTATAAAACACGCTGCAAAAAGCAGCACGAAAGGAGATAAATCATGAGTACAATTTTTGGTATTACAGAAGACAAAATGAAAGAAACATCTTCAACATTTACATTAACGGAGATCTATCAGCAGCCGGCGACATGGGAGAAGACATGCCGTCAGATCGAGGAGAACAAAGAAGAACTTCAGAAATTTATCGATCAGGTTATCAAATGTGATGATTTCGATGTGATCCTTACAGGAGCAGGAACAAGTGAATTTGTAGGAAATGCATTATTTGCACATCTTTCCGGTCTGCTGAATCACAAAGCAAAATCTTACGGTACAACAGATATTGTCGCTACGCCGGAAGCATATTTGTCTCGCACGAAACCGACTCTTCTGATCAGTTTCGGACGTTCGGGAAATTCACCGGAGTCTGTCGGAGCGGTAGATGCGGCAGAAAGCGTATGTGATAATGTTTATCACCTTTTTGTAACATGTAATAAAAACGGAGCTCTTTCCAAACGTGCGGCAGAGACACATAACTGCTACGCAATCAATCTGACAGATGAGACACATGATCAGAGCTTTGCAATGACATCAAGCTATTCTAACATGTATCTTGCAACATATCTTTGCTTCCACCTGAACGAGCTGGAAGAGACAGTTGAAAAAGTTCGCAAGATCGCAGCAGCAGGACAGAACTTCCTTGACAATCATTACAGTGTCGCTCAGCAGATCGTTGATGAATACAATTTTGAACGTATCGTATATCTTGGAAGCAACACATTAAAAGGAACATCTCAGGAATCTGCCCTTAAAATGCTTGAACTGACAGCCGGACGTGTTGTTACAATGTATGACACACCGATGGGATTCCGTCACGGACCGAAATCAATCGTTGACGATACAACATTAACAGTTGTATATTTGAGCGATGAAGCTTATACAAGACAGTATGAAGTGGACCTTCTCAAAGAAATGAGCGGACAGAGAAAAGGAAACAAGATCGTAGTTGTTATGAGCAGTGCAGATGAAGCTGTTTCAGCACTTGCAGACTACACAGTTGTATATGACATGAAAGAAGAGAATGAAAACATTCTTCTTGGATTGGATTATATCTTGTTTGCACAGACACTGGCAGTTCTTAAATCACTTTCACTTGATATCACACCGGATAATCCGTGTCCGACAGGTGAAGTAAACCGAGTTGTAAAAGGTGTTACACTTTATCCGTATACAAGAAAATAAGACTGACCGAAAGAATTACCGGAAATGCCAAAAGGTATATTTCGGGATTGTAAGCGGTCGCCAAGGTTTTGGAAAAGTCCGGACTTTGGTTTGTCACCGTTACAAAAAAGAACATGGTTTGCCGAAAGGCAGACCATGTTCCGATAAGGAGGATAAAATATAATTATGGCTATTAACAGTGAAGTTATCATATGGACTTGTGTTACAGTTGCGGTACTTGTCGGCATCTGTGCAATCGTTCTGATCGCAATGTCTTCAAGAAACATGAAGAAAAACCGCGAAGCGATGCGCGATCTGCAAGGTGCAATCAAAGTTGGAGCACGCATCATGTTCGCGGGTGGTATTTACCGAAAGATCGTTAAGATCAAAAACGATGTGATCGATGTGGAGATCAACAAAAGCACTGTGATCCAAATTTCCCGATACAGCATTCAAAACGTAATCACAGACTAAAATATCATTCAGATGTGATCAGGGTTTGTTTTGGCGGTTTTGGTTTTCGGCTGCTTTTTCTGGCATAGTCGCTTGGCGTTGTGTTAAAATATTTTTAAACAACCTCGAAAAGTAGTGGATAGAGCTGAAACCGAGTCTGTATGCGATCTCGCTGATTGTGTATTGATTCTCGCGGATCAGCTCTTTACTTTTTTGAAGTTTAATATTGAGCAGATAGTTCTTTGGCGAGGTGTTCAGGTGAGTCTTGAACAGCGCTTGCAGAGAAGAACGTGAGATAAAAAATTCATGACAGATGTCTTCTATCGTGAGTGGTTCGGTAAGACGCTTGTTCATGTAAGCAAGAATCTCAGACAGAAGGTCGTTTTGAGCCGATTTGCTGTCAGTTAAGAGTGTTTTATGGTTCATTGTCTCATAGAACTGCATGATCAGCAGGAGAACTTCCTGAAGATAGCAGACCATTAAAGTATGAGTATAGTAGGAATGTTCTTCGCTTTCGATCAAAAGTTTCCAAAGGATCTGCTGCATTTCGCTTGTACAGTGAAATGTATGATTAAGGATATGCAGAGAACGCCTGTGATTTACTTCAAATACGACTGTGAGATATGAGCAGCCGTTTTGTACGGATAAGTCGGCTTTGTCAGAGCGGTATATGATCAAGTCATGAGGCTGAAGTGTGTTCGTTCCGGAAGAGAGGGTGATATCCAGACTGCCTTCGTACACATAGATCAGTTCATATGATTTGTGTGCAGGCTGTACAATGTGGCATGCTTTGGACTGCTTTGTAAACCAGCAATCAAGGATTCGCCTTAAGTGGAACGGTACAGATACAGGCTGATATGTATACGGAGTTGACAGTGGTTTTGTAAAATCTGTCAGTTGCTGTTCTTTACAGCAGTTTTTCCCGATAAGGATATTCCACGTAAGAGAAGAGGCCAGTGGAATCACATTAAATGCGGTATTCGGAGCAAGTTTTAAATTGTGACGCAGAGGAAATGTTTTAACTCCGTCATGTCAGGATCTGTAGCGATAAGCAAAAGTCCCAATCCGGCGGGGCATTCTATATATACTTCGCACGGAAAAAGAAAGAGAGTATCTAGTTTTTTTGAAGATGCAGAAAACTCCCATTGATTTAAATTATGTTTTTGAGTGTCGGGCGGTTCATCATAAAACGCCCCAAAAGGTTCAAATTTATTTGTTATCTGTTGATTTGTCATGATGGGATACCTCGGTTGTAAAAAACGATTTGTACTTTTTAAATAATACAACATTTTTTAACGAAAATCAAGATGTGGGATTTGTATGTCCCGCGAAAGACAGGAGGAATTGTAATGATTATTCAAAGTAAAAAGTTTGGTTTGCAGATCAGTTTGTAGAAGCACAGATTGAAGTGAAAGACGGAAAAATTGTCGATATCTATGAGTACGGAACTCATCCGGTAGATTGTGATTACGGAGATAACCGTATTTTGCCGGGATTCATTGACGTGCACTGTCACGGAGCTTACGGCTTTGATACGAATGATGCGAAAGAAGACGGACTTCGTTACTGGGTGCGCAATATTGTAGATGAAGGAGTGACGGCTCTTCTTGCGACAACTATCACGCAGAGTGAAGAAGTGTTGACAAATGCCTTGAAAAATGTGGCGAAAGTTGTTGAAGACGGTTATGAAGGAGCAGAGATTTTAGGAGTTCACTTTGAAGGTATCCGTATCTTGATATGAAGTACAAGGGAGCACAGCCGGAACAGTACATTGTAAAACCTACGGTAGAGCAGTTTAAGAAATATCAGGAAGCGGCAAATGGATTAATAAAATATATTACGATGGCAACAGAGACAGATGATGATTTCGCATTGACACGTTACTGTGCGGAAAACGGGGTAGTTGTGAGTATCGGACATTCGGCGGCAACGAGCAAAGAAGCGGTACAGGCATTTGCCCATGGCGCAAGATCGATGACACATGTATATAACGGAATGACACCGTTTAATCACCGTGCGAACGGACTTGTAGGCGCTGCATATAGAATGAAGAGCATGTATGGCGAGATTATTTGCGACGGCAATCATTCAACACCGTTAGCGCTCCATCAGTTCTTTGAAGCAAAAGGACCTCATTACGGAATCATGGTCAGTGATGCGCTTATGGCAAAAGGATCACCGGCAGGATCGAAATTTATTTTCGGAGGAAACGAGATTGAGATTTATGAAGACGGAAGCGCACATCTGACGTCTTCAAAAGGTTTGGCGGGATCGACTCTTCATATCAATGAAGGACTGCGTATTCTGATCGAAGAAGCGCTTGTTCCGGTAGATACGGCAATTAACTCATGTACAAAGAACCCGGCTGCCTGCCTGAAGATCGATGATCGCAAAGGTTCTATTAAAGTGGGATTGGATGCGGACCTTGTTGTTCTTGACCGTGATTATCAGGTACTTCAGACATATTGCATGGGAAAAGCAATGTTAGATAAAAACTAGAAAATGAAAGATTGTGGAATGATTAAAAATGGCTAAGAAAAAATCGAAACCGGTGGAGAAGATCCGCCTTTCAGGAAGAAATATTTATACAGATAAAAAAGGACGGGTTATTTTTACGATATGATTACCAAAAAAGGGTATCTCGTAGATAAAAAACATGAAAACTCGGCTCTGTTTTTTAAAAACCGTTTTGTTGTACTTTTGTTTGCGGCAATTTTGTTTGGGGCAACGTTTTTGACATGGCTTCAGGCTGCGGTTGCCTGGGCAGTGATGATGGCGATTGCGGAATTTGCTTTTCGGCGGGGATTTTTGAAAAGCTGGAAGTGGTAAACGATGTGGATTTTGAACGTCGTGTTTCAGCGCTTCAATACATCGTGGAAAACAAAGCAAAAGGAAAAGTGATCGTTCTTATTGTTTTGTATCTCCTTTTAGCAGTGCTTGTAATATTAAATGCATATGTAGAAAAGTATTCTGTTGGGTTATGCGTACTCAGCGGAGGAATCGCACTTGTCGGTGTGTACTTTGCGATTTTGCATATCGTTGCTCTGACTAAAATGAAATAAATGTAGAGAAGATGAACATAAAAATACAGACCGGAGAAGTTTGAAATCTCCGGTCTGTATTTTTATGTTTTTGCAAAGGAGAAGCTTATGATTAAGCCTGTCCTTCAGATCCGCATACGCTGATTTTTTCTTTTACGAGAGCTGTAACATTTTCCATACCTGCAGCTCCGTATTTTTTCGGATCGAAACCGTCCGGATTTTCCGCAAGGTATTTTTTCACACCGTCGCTGTATGCGATACGAAGTTCTGTAGCAAAGTTTACTTTACAGATACCAAGGCGGATGGATTCGCGTACTGCGTCGTCCGGTACGCCGGAAGCTCCGTGAAGTACAAGCGGAATAGACACAACTTCGCGGATTGCCGCAAGGCGTTCAAAATCAAGTTTTGGTGTGCCCTGATACAGACCGTGTGCTGTTCCGATTGCAACTGCAAGTGAAGTTGCGTTTGTACGTTCTGCAAACTCTTTTGCCTGCTGAGGATCTGTATACGGAGAATCATTCTCTGCTTCAAGGTCATCTTCTTTACCGCCGACTTTACCGAGTTCAGCTTCTACGCTGATCTGAGAAGGAAGACATGCGTCTGCCACTCTGCGTGTCAGGGCAACATTCTCTTCAAAAGAGCCGTGAGAACCATCGATCATGATAGAAGTATATCCTGTGCGAAGAGCCTGCATTGCCAACTCAAAGCTGCTGCCATGGTCAAGATGGATCGCTACCGGAACGCTTGCGCGCTCAGCCGCTGTTCTTACCATTGCAAGATAATAATCAAGTCCTGCATATTTTACTGTGGATGGAGTCGTCTGCATGATGACCGGGGAGTTCATCTCTTCGGCTGCTTTAATAACCGCCATGACCATTTCCATATTTTCCACGTTGAATGCGCCTACTGCGTAATGTCCTGCCTGCGCTTTTTTTTCAGCATTTCATTTGTTGTAACTAATGGCATAATATCAACCTCGATTCTTTAGAATTTAATGTAATGATTACATTATTATTAATTATTTTCGGTATAAGTATAGCACAGAACATGTGATTTCGCATTTTCATTTTGCACTTTCTTAAAAAATGCAAATGATTGTTTAATTAATCCAAAGTAGGCGCAAATTGAAAGTGCTACGATAAATATAACAAAGCAAATTGAAAAGGAGAGTTTATCATGCGTCAAAATCCATTAAAAAAAATTGTTGAATTGCAGAAACAGGGTAAAAATGTCGGAATCTATTCTGTGTGCAGCGCTAACGGATATGTTATCGAGGCGGCATTTAAAAGAGGACTTTCAGACGGATCCTGTGTTTTGATTGAGAGTACGGCAAACCAGTGTGATCAAAACGGCGGATATACAGGTATGACACCTGCCGATTTTAAAAAATTTGTTCTTGAGATTGCTGATCGTAACGGATTTGACCGTAACAGAATCTTCCTTGGAGGAGATCACTTAGGACCGCTTACATTCGCGTATAAAGATGAAGCAGAGGCGATGGCTGATTCGGAAGAGCTGATCCGTCACTATGTTGCAGCAGGATTTACAAAGATTCATATCGATACAAGTATGAAAGTAAACAGCGATCCGGAAGACGTTCGTCTGTCCGACGAGATCATTGCAGGCCGCGGCGCTCATCTTGCAAAAAGTTGCGGAAGAGACATATAAAGAGCTGTTGGAGCGTGATCCGGAAGCAATTCCGCCGGTATATGTAATCGGAAGTGAAGTGCCGATTCCGGGAGGAGCTGTCGGAGCGGAAGATAACGGAGTTCAGGTGACGAAAGTAGAAGATTTTAAGAACACAGTTGCGGCATTTGAGAAAGCTTTTGCAAAAGAAGGTCTTGACAAAGATGTATGGGAGCGTGTAATCGGAGTTGTTGTTCAGCCGGGTGTAGAAGTAAAAAGACAGCGGATGTACAGAATATGATCGTGAGAAAGCAAAAGATCTGATGGCTGCGATCAAAGATTTCCCGACATTGGTATTTGAAGGACATTCTACAGATTATCAAACAAAGATCAAACTGCGCGAGCTTGTAGAAGACGGAGTCGGCATTTTGAAAGTAGGTCCGGGACTTACATTTGCTATGCGTGAAGCAATGTTCGCACTGGAAAATATCGAAAAAGAGCTGATATACGGAACTGATACAGAGCCGAGCAAATTTGCGGAAGTTCTTGATGCGGAGATGCTTAAAAACGATAAAAACTGGAAGAAACATTATCAGGGAACAGAGCTTGAGATCCGTCTGAAGAGAAAATATTCTTTCTCAGACCGCTGCAGATACTATATGCCGACACCGGCTGTAGAAGCTGCCGCAGATCGTCTGCTTACAAACTTGCGTACACTCGGAATTCCGCTGAACCTGCTCAGCCAGTTCATGCCGATTCAGTATACGAAAGTACGTGAAGGATACTTGAAAAATGATCCGGTAGAACTGATCGAAGACCGTATCATCAATACGATCGACGAGTACCTTTACGGAACACATCAGAACGAACTTCTCTAAAAAGAAGAACAGAAAAATAACGAAGCGTCTTGGAACAAAAGTTTTGTTCCGAGACGCTTTTTTTTGATAAGAGAAAAACTCGACAGCTTTGACCTTAAAGACTCGAAAGTAAGAAACAGGCTGGCTTTGTGATAATATCACTGTCTCATATATGAAAAATATGTTATAAATTATTTAAAAAGAAAAGAAAACGTACAAAGCGAAGCAAGTACAAAAGAAAGACGGAAAGAAAAGATAAATAATAAAAAGAATGGAGAGAAACATATGGGATTTTCGATAGAAACCGGGATTTCGGCTTTTACAGTTTTTATGCAGGGGCTATTAAGCTTCTTTTCCCCTTGCGTATTGCCGTTAGTACCACTTTATCTTGGCTATTTGTCAGGCGGTTTGAATACTGCGGTCAGAACGGGTGAAAACAGTGAGAAGAACAAAGATCGGCTGAAACTGTTTTTTAAGAGTTTTGTTTTTACCGTAGGCATAGGAAGCGCATTTTTTATACTCGGTCTGGGTGCGTCGGCGGCCGGAAGTTTCTTCCATGAGCAGAGGATGCTGTTTGCCAGAGTCGGGGGAATATTAGTCGTATTATTTGGTCTGTATCAGCTTGGGTATTTGGAAGTTCCAAAGTTCTCGGATCAGAACATAGATTTCCGATTCGGCTTGAAAAAATGACGATGTCGCCAATCACAGCTTTTATTATGGGATTCGCATTTAGTTTTGCATGGACGCCGTGTGTAGGCCCTGCGTTGACAAGCGTTCTCCTTATGGCTGGAAGTGCAGAGTCGGGAGCGAAAGGTTTTCTTTTGATCGGAGTGTATACGATCGGATTTATTTTGCCGTTTTTATTGGCAGGCATTTTTACTGCACGGCTTTTAGATCTTTTCAAAAAGCATATGAAGATCGTCCGTTATACAGTGAAAATCGGCGGAGTACTCATGGTGCTGATGGGACTGCTTATGTTTACAGGGAAAATGAATGATATTACAGGATATTTGTCTTCGGCAGGGCAGAAAACAGAATCAGGGGAAAGCAGGAAAACGGTAAAAAGCAGGATGAAAAGGATGCTTCAGGAGGGGATGAAGAGCAGACATCCGGAAAAGATACGTCCGGAGAAAATGCAAGTGGGGAAAGCAGATAAAGAGGAAAAAGATCAGGACCCGGAAAAAGTCCGTGCACATATGGGTGAATTAAAAGATCAGTTCGGAAAATCTCATAAGTTGGAGGATTACAAAGGAAAGGTTATCTTCTTGAATTTCTGGGCAACGTGGTGTGGACCATGCCGCAGCGAAATGCCGGAAATACAGAAACTGTATGAATGATTCGGAAGTGGTGATCTTAGGAGTCGCGACCCGGAATCGGACAGGAAGGAACCGTTTCGGATATTACGAAATTTATGGAGGAAAACGGATATACATATCCGGTACTTATGGATGAAACGGGAGAACTGTTCGAGTGGTACGGAATTTCAGCATTTCCGACGACATATATGATCGATCGTGACGGAAATTTATATGGATATGTGACAGGACAGCTTACGGAAGATATTATGAGAAGCATTATAAAACAGACGTTAGAAGGAAAAGCACCGTAAGGAAAAGATAAGGAAGAGACGATGGTTATAATAGAAAAAGAAAATTTTTCCGTGTCGCAGATTTGTTCTTCGGGTCAGTGTTTCAGACTTGATCCGGCAGATGAAACGGGAAAAGTATACGAATTGACGGCGGGAGACAGATATTTAAAAATCGAGGTGGCGGAAGATCAGAAAAAAGTAAGATTTTACTGTACACAAGAAGAATTTGAACAATTTTGGAAAACGTATTTTGACCTCGATACATGTTATGCAGATTATCTTTCGCTTATAAAAGACGATGAATATTTAAAAAAGGCGGCAGGATTTGGAAGCGGTATCCGTATTTTGCAGCAGGATTTATGGGAAATGATCGTAACATTTATTTTATCCCAGCAGAGCAATATACCGAGGATCAAATCGATGATACAAAGAATCAGTGAACGGTATGGAGATAAAAAAGAAACCGGCGAAGGACATGTATATTATGCATTTCCGAGAGCAGAGCAGCTTGTACAGGCGTCCGAAGAAGAACTTCGGGCGCTTAAGCTCGGTTATAGAAGCAAATATTTATGCAATACTGCGGAAATGGTGGCAGAGGGAACTGTTAATCTTGAAAAAATAAAAGAGATGTCTTATGATGAAGCAAAGAAAGAATTGCTGAAACTTTCATGTATCGGAAGCAAGGTTGCCGATTGTATCTGTTTGTTTGCACTTCATAAGCTCGATGCATTTCCGGTTGATACACATATACAAAAAGTAATTGACACCGTATATGCCGGGAAGTTTCCGTTTGAGAAATATAAAGGATGTGCGGGTGTGATGCAGCAGTATATTTTTTATTATGATCTAAAAGGAGGAAAGAAATGATGGAAAATTTTCAATATTATGCGCCGACAAAAGTTGTGTTTGGAAAAGGTACGGAAAATAAAGCAGGACAGCTTGTCAAAGAGCAAAACTGCCGGAAGGTGCTTATTCATTACGGGAGCGGAAGTGTAAAAAGAAGCGGCCTTCTTGATCGGATCTTCGCATCGCTTGATGAGGAAGGGATTTCTTATATTTCTCTTGGAGGCGTCGTTCCGAACCCCAGATTGTCGCTTGTATATGAAGGAATCGATCTGTGCCGGCGAGAGGGCGTAGATTTTATTCTGGCAGTCGGAGGCGGAAGTGTGATCGACTCGGCGAAAGCGATTGGATACGGCGTTGAGAACGAAGGGGATGTATGGGATTTTTACGAGAGAAAACGTCAGGCTTGCGGATGTCTGCCAATCGGAGTTGTACTTACGATTGCGGCGGCAGGTTCGGAGATGAGTGATTCGTCTGTGATCACAAATGAAAACGGGTGGCTGAAACGGGGATACAACAGCAGTTATTGCAGACCTAAATTCGCGGTTATGAATCCGGAACTGACAATGACGCTTCCGAAATATCAGACTGCAAGCGGATGTGTGGATATCATGATGCATACGATGGAGAGATATTTTAATCATTGTGACAATATGGAACTGACGGATGGAATCAGTGAACATCTACTTCGTACAGTGATGAAAAATGCGAAAATCCTCATGGATGAACCACAGTGCTATAAAGCAAGGGCAGAAGTAATGTGGGCGGGAAGCCTTTCACATAATGGTTTGATGGCGTGCGGAAATGATGGCGGAGACTGGGCGTGTCATCAGCTTGAACATGAGCTCGGAGGAATGTTTGATGTGGCGCACGGCGCAGGACTTGCAGCGGTATGGGGAAGTTGGGCGCGTTACGTTTGTGACGCTCTTCCGGATCGGTTTGAACAATTTGCGGTTAATGTTATGGGCGTGGAAAACGGTGATGACAAAAATGCAGTAATACAAAAGGGAATCGAAGCTATGGAAAACTTTTTCAGACAAATCGAAATGCCGACGGATCTTGGCGGATTAAACATTGAAGTAAGCGAAGATCAGATGAAGGAACTTGCTTTAAAGTGCAGCCATTTCGGAAAGAGAACAATCGGATGTGTGAAAAAATTAAATCAGGAAGATATTTATCGAATCTATCAAAAAGCCGCGGACTGAACGATTACGTTTAAAGATTGTTTTACGAAGAAAGGGTGGCATAAAAAGTGTGATAGGTGATACAATAAGAAAAATTTGTAGTAGCTAGCCATAATAATGCGTACTGCCTGATGTCGGGCGGGAAGAAAGGAGCATATGATGGAATCATATATGGAAATGCTTGCAAACCATGCAAAACATGCGGCTGTCGCAGCGGCAAAAACTGGGAACAGCGGAGAAAAATAAAGGACTTTGCGCAGTGGCAGACGAGTTGATCATGCAGCAGGAGCTGATCCTTGCCGAGAATCAGAAAGATCTGAAGGCAGCAGAGGAAAAAGGTGTGAAACAGTCTTTGATCGACCGATTGGCGCTTTCTGAAAAAAGAATTGCAGATATGGCGGAAGGACTCCGGCAGATTGCCTCTCTTGACGATCCGGTCGGAGAAATATTATCGATGAAAGTTCGCCCGAACGGACTGCGGATCGGGCAAAAGAGAGTTCCGCTCGGTGTTGTGGGAATCATCTATGAGTCAAGACCGAATGTGACAGCAGATGCTTTTGGCCTTTGTTTTAAGACCGGAAATGCAGTGATCCTGCGTGGCGGAAGCGATGCGATCTATTCAAATCAGGCAATCGTGCGCGTGATCAAAGCAGGATTGCGCAAAGAAAAACTTTGTCAGGATCTTGTTCTTCTTGTTGAGGATACAAGCCGGGAAGTTGTGAATGAAATGATGAAGATGCACGGTTTGATCGATGTGCTTATCCCGAGAGGAGGCGCAGGTTTGATCGCAAATGTTGTGGCAAACAGTACGGTTCCTGTTATTGAAACAGGAACGGGAAACTGTCATGTGTATGTGGATGAGACGGCAGATATCAGTATGGCGGCAGATATTATCGAAAATGCAAAGACACAGAGGATGGGAGTCTGCAACGCATGTGAATCGCTTGTAATTCACAGCGGTATGTTGGAAAAGGCGCTGCTGCCTATCGTTAAAAAGCTGAGTGAACACGGGATCGAGATCCGTGGAGATGAAAGAGTTCGTGAAATATGTCCTGAGATCAAAGCGGCTTCGCAAGATGATTGGGAACGGAATATCTTGATGCGATTATTTCGGTCAAGACAGTGGATTCGATTGATGAAGCGATCAGTCATATTAATAAATATAATACAGGACATTCTGAATCGATCATCACAAATGATTATAATCATGCGTTGAAGTTTCAGGATGAGATCGATGCGGCCGCTGTATATGTGAATGCATCTACACGTTTTACAGACGGTTTTGAGTTTGGTTTCGGGGCTGAGATCGGTATCAGCACACAGAAGCTTCATGCGAGAGGACCTATGGGACTCGAGGCGCTGACTACAACAAAATATATTATATTTGGAAACGGTCAGATCAGAAAATAATTATAGCTGTTAAAACAAAAAAAGAGTTAGGGCCTTCCTTGAGGAAGGCCCTAACTCTCTTTTTATATTGCAAATGTCATTGGCTGATCACAATGCAAAATCAATGTCGAGCAGGAAAGAGGATGGGAAATTGGCATGTATCAACTGCCATAAATACATATCGACTTCATAAATGGATATTATTATAATTAGTGTAACAACAGCGAAAAGGTATGGAAGGAGGACAAGAGCTTGAAGATGCAGGAAAAATACAAGCAGTTATTAGAGGCTCTGTTGGAATCCTCAAAGAATTTTTGAATTCACAAGAACTTGGGGAGTTGGCTGGAATTAGTCAGCGGACAGTAATCCGATATATGAAAGAATTAAAAGAACAATCTTTAAAATATGGATTTTTATTCATACCGTAAAAGGAAGAGGGTATCGGTTAGAGATTATTGAAGAAGAAAAATTCAGGGATGCGTTGGCGGTTGAAGAAGATGTGGAAGTGACGAAAGTACTTTTTAAATTGTTTTTCGAGCGGACATGTAAGTTGGATGATCTTGCGGAACTTTTGCATTATAGCAGATCAGGTATGTCCAGAATTATAGAAAAGTAGAGAAAAAGCTGGAAAGAGAAGGGCTCAGACTCTTAAACAAACCGTATGTAGGTTTTTTTTATAGGAGGCAGTGAAGTTTATATACGAAACTATTTGTATAAATTGCTGAAGAAAAAGTCATTAGAAGAAACGGAGAAGATTTTTCGTGTTCCAAGAGAAATGCTGGCAAAAGTGAGAAGTGAGATTGATGCGGAGCTTGCGCAAAAAATCAGTGCATAAAAGGAAAGAAAATGAACTGTTCTTTTTGAAATACTTACTGATACAAAAGCAAAGGATTGCGATAGGAAAGACGATTAAAACTGACTATTTTGCAAATATCAGTCAGACAGTTCATTTAAATCATGATATGGAAGTTGTTCGTAACATACAAAAGAGAATTGAAACATCAGTGTGTCCGAAATCTGATGAGGAAATAGAAAATATTTATCTTGCTCTTGTTTACAGGCAGGCTTTTTGGCAAAACGGATATGTAGACAGCATTAATGAAAAAATCTTCAATTCTATCAAGATATGACAGAAAGAGCATTTCAGAGGATTAAAAATGATTACAAGGTAGATCTGTTTCAGGACGATATTTTAGTAAACGGACTGGTGCTTCATCTGGCATCGAATTTCAGCAGATATCTTTTAGGGATGGAAACAGAAAATCTGTTTTACAATGATGTCTTGGAAAGTTATCCGACAGCGTATTACTATGCGATGGAAGTGGCAGAAGAAATTTCGGTATGGACGAAGCTTTCATTAAGTAAATATGAAATCAGTTTTTGGGCATGCATTTTGCATCTTATTTGGAGAGAAGTCTAAAGTCGAAAAAGTGGAAATGTGCGATTATTTATGGAAGCGGAATCGGATCGGCAAAATTATTGGAAAGCAGACTGCATAATAAATATCCACATCTCGAAGTAATAGGAACAGGCCTTTTGGAAGAGGCGGGAAAAAAAGCGGAAGAAGCAGACTTTTTATTACGACATTTCCGGTAGAAGAGCCTGAAATTATGGGAAAACCGTGGGTGAGGCTGTCGCCGATGTTGGATATTAAAGAACAGATTGCATTGGAACAGCTTGTCGGAAATTTAGCGCGTCACCGGAAGTGGAGATATGAGAGCGTCTCAAAATGTATTTGTATATTGATCAATATATGGAAAAAATCGAGCTGTTGAATTATTTATGTGACTTATGCAGAGAAAAAGATTTATTACGGAACAAGAAGCAGAGGGAATTGTAGGACGCGAAAATTTGGTATCAACAGAAATAGTGGAAGGAATCGCAATGCCTCACGGTTTGATCGAAGGAAGCAGCTTTGTGTTTGCATTATTGAAAGAACCGATTATTTGGGGAGAACATCGGTAAAGTTAGTTGTTATGGGATGTTTTCAGCGGGGAGATGAGCGTATGAAAGAAGAATTAGAATATATATTTCATCTCTTTTTGAACTTAGAAGATAAGAACAGATTGTTGTCCTGTAAATCGGCGGAAGAGATAGAACGCTGTATGGAGGTGTATTATGGCAAATAGATTGAAAAAGATGCTGACGGAAGAAATGGTACGGTTAGATCCGCCGCTTTTTGTCTACACCGGAAGAAGTGATCGAATATTGTGGGAATATTCTTGTAGAAAATAAAAAAGCAAAAGCAGGTTATGTAAAAGAAATGATCGATTCTTATCAAAGGTTCGGATACCGTACATGGTAATGGCTCGGGATTGGCATTGCCGCACGCAAGACCGGGCGGAAATGTAAAAGAACCGTGTATTAGTTTTGTGAAGTTAAAAGAACCGGTTTGTTTTCATCATCCGTGTAATGATCCTGTTTGGGTTGTGTTCGCGCTCGGAGGGGTGTCAGATGATGGGCATATTGAGCTTTTTGCAGGATTTGAGTTCTTTGCTGGCAGGTGAACGGATGATTGAAAAACTGGCAGCCTTGAATACATATGAGGAACTGGAAAAATTAATGGAAAAGGAGGCGAGAAGATGAAAGTTGTAACAGTGTGCGGAATGGGGTTTGGAACAAGTCTTATGTTGTTGATGTCAGTGAAAGAAAGTGGAAGAAAGTATGGGATTACAGTAGAAGGTGAGGCAACAGATCTAGGTTCTTATAAAGGAAAAAGCTGCGATTTGATTGTGGCATCGTCAGAGATTGCAAAACAGATCGAAGCAGATGTTCCGGTGTTGGCAATTACAAATCTCTTAGATAAAGCGGAAATCGAAGAAAAGATCAGACCATATTTGAATAAGTAAGGAGGCGGTATATTATGGTGAATTTTTTTGTTAAATTTTTAAGTGAGCCTACAGTTGTATTAGGATTAGTGGCGATGATCGGTCTTATTGCAATGAAAAACAGACCGTCAACCGTGATTCAGGGAACGATGAAAACAATGTTGGGTTTTCTTATCTTGAGCGCCGGATCAAGTTTGATCGCATCTGCGCTGACACCGTTTAGCACAATGTTCAATGCAGCATTTGGAATGTCAGGTGTTGTTCCGGAAGATAACGCATTAGTAGCGGCAGTTCAGACAGTGCTTGGATTTGAAACGCCTATGATTATGCTTTTATCGTTTGTGATTAATATTATTCTGGCGAGAATTACTCCGTTTAAGTACATTTTTCTGACAGGGCATATGATGTTTTCGTTTGCGGGAACTATGGCGATCGTGTTGGATCAGATGGGGATTAACGGATGGATGGCAGTTGCCATAGGTTCTGTTGTCCAGGGAATTTGTATGGTCGTATTTCCTGCAATCGCTCAGCCTTATACAAGGAAAATTTTAAAGACGGATGAAGTTGCATTTGGATTTTGGGGAAGTTCCCTGATTGTTTTTAGTGGATTTGTAGGTCGGCTGGTCAGAAAGAAAAATCGTGATGAAGAAACAGATACATGGGAAAAAGTGAAAGTATCGAATAAACTGGACTTTTTAAAAGATATGTCGATTCTTATGAGTATCGTCATGATAGTAGTTTATATTTTCACGGCTTTGATGGCAGGAACAGAGGTTGTTTCAGAATTGGCGGGAGGACAAAATATAATAGTATATGCTGTTATTCAGGCAATGACATTTGTAGCGGGAGTACTCGTACTTCTTCAAGGTGTCAGAATGTTTCTGGGTGAGATTATCCCGGCGTTTAAAGGAATCAGCGAGAAGCTTATCCCCGGTGCAAGACCTGCTTTAGATGTTCCGATCTTTTATGCAACCGGTTGCTACAACAGTCGGTTTCCTCTGCGCGATGGTAGGCGGGATTCTTGCAACTTTGATTTCAACTCAGTTGAAAGTTGTCGTATTACCGGGAGTGATCGGATTGTTTTTCATGGGAGGCGCTGCCGGAGTATTTGGAGATAAATTAGGAGGAAAAAGAGGATGCGTCGTTGCTTCATTTCTGTTAGGATTTTTATTTACGTTGATAGTTGCGTTGGCATACCCGTTAATTGATGTGACAGGATATGGAGTGGAAGGTCTGTGGTTTGCATCAACAGATGCAATTCTGGTAAGTGTATTTATGCGTTTAATAGGAATGATTGCAGGAGTTTAAAAGAAAAGCGGAAAAATGAAGAAAGGCGGTATGAGAATGAAATTTGCAAGAACAGTTTGCGGAGATATTCAGGCAGAGGAGATGGGATTTACATACCCACATGAACATTTGTATGCAGTTCCGCCGACATGTCAGAAAGACAGGGATTTGGAAGTGAGCGATTATGAAGGCAGCGTAGCAGAATTAAAGCTGTTTAAGTCTGTAGGCGGACAGACATTAGTAGAGGCGTCTACGTTAGATTATGGGCGCAATCTGTCTCTTTTAAAAAAATGTCTGAAGAGACAGGAGTTCATGTCATTGCAACGACCGGATTTAACAAACATATTTACTATCCGAATTGGGTAGAAGAAAAAAGTACAGAAGAAATTTCCGATATTCTCGCAGACGATATTTTGGAAGGGAGAGACGGAATCAGAGCAGGATTCATAAAAATAGGAACATATTACAATATGATCCATCCACTTGAAGAAAAGACGGCAGTTGCTGCGGCACAGGCGCAGAAAAGGTGTGGAGCGCCGATCTGGGGACATACAGAAGCAGGAACAATGGGAATGGAATTGTTAGATATTCTTGCTCGGGAAAATGTAGATTTTTCCACTGTTGCTTTAGGGCATTTAGATCGAAATCCGGATGAATATTATTTGTTAAAACTTGCTGACCGGGGAATCTATATTCAATTTGATGGACCGGGAAAGGTAAAATACTATCCTGACAGTATCAGAGTTGCATTAATTAAGTCATTGATATCTCACGGATATGCTGATCAGCTTCTTATTTCGGGAGATATGGGGAGAGCCTCTTATCTGGAAGGATACGGAGGAGGTCCGGGATTTCGATATATCAAGACAAAATTTATTCCAAGACTTCTGGACGAAGGGGTGGATGAGGACGTGATTCATAAAATTTTTGTTGAAAATCCAAAGCGATGGCTGGCAGTTTATTAGGGAGAAAATGATGTTAGAAAGTGCAAGACTTGTCTCGATTATTCGGGAAGTGGAAGAAAAAGAAATTATTTCGATCATAGAAGGCCTTGTGGAAGAAGGGATCAGATGGTTTGAGATTTCGCTAAGTGACGGAGAAAACGGCATGAAGTGTATCCGAACAAGCAGAAAGTATTTTGAAGGTCGGGATGTTTATATCGGTGCAGGAACAGTTAAGAAAAAAAGAGGAAATTGATGTACTTTCAGATATGGGAGTGCCGTATATTCTGACTCCCGGATTTGATGAGCAGATTGTTCGATATGCATTGGAAAAGAAGATAGAAGTTTTACCCGGAGTGCTGACACCGTCTGAAGTTCAGGCAGCGGTAAATTGTGGAATCCATCTTGCAAAATTATTTCCTGCCGATGCGTTTTCCGATCGTTATATTAAAGCGTTAAAGGTCCTTTCCCGGAGATGGATTATGTGGCGGTTGGCGGGGTAACACCGGAAAATGCAGTGAATTTCTATAGATTAGGATATAAAGGTGTGGCGGCCGGAAGTAATCTTGTTCCGAAACATGCAAAGAGGAGTGATTTGAAAAAGATCAGAGAAACAGCGCGAAAGTATGTGGAGGTGTCCCAAATATGAGCAATCAAGTAAAAGATATGACATGGCGGGAAGTGCAGGAGCGGTTACGTGAGTTTCCGGTAGTAATCGTTCCTATTGGATCAACGGAACAGCATGGGTATCATCTTCCTATTGGAACAGATGTTTATTTGGCGGAAGTATTGGCTGAAAAGACAGCAGAAAAAACGGGAGCGCTTGTGTATCCAAGTATTCATTTTGGGTATTCTTGGAGTTGGCGTGACAGAATCGGAACTGTAACGATCCGACAGGATATTCTTCGGGAAATATTGAAAGATGTTGTTCGTTCTGTAGAAAGATACGGGGTAAAAATTCTTATTTTTATGAACGGACATGAGGCGAACAGGTCGGTGATAAAATATGCGATACGGGAAATACAAGATGAAACAGATGTGAAAGTGTTGGGGATGTTTTATCCGGGAATGGAAGAAATTTATGATAAATATATGGAAACTCCGACATGGGGAGGAATGTTTCATGCCTGCGAGTTTGAAACGTCACTTATGCTGGCAGTAAAGCCGGAGACAGTTCATATGGAGCGGGCAGTGCAGGAATATCCTGTCAGACCGACTACGTACGGAATGGACAACACATCGATCGGAGAGTTGAGCGTTTCGGGAACATACGGAAATCCGGTACCTGCAACAGAAGAAAAAGGAGAGATGATGCTAGAACAGTTTACAGAAAATATATCTGCTGTTATAGAGGAATGTGTGAAGAAACTGGTTAGAGAAGAAACATAGAAAAAAATAATAGAAAGAAATATAAAAATATCGGAAATCGAACCGTAAGCTGAAGTTTAATTCGGAGAGCGTCTCGATTTCCGATATTTTTGTAAGTGGATATAAGTTAAATACAGATTAATGTATTTGATAACAGAAAAAACTTGCATATTATGCAAGAATGATGTATTATTATGCAAAAAGAATGCATATTCATTCTATTTTTTGTGAAGAAATATTGAGACAGGGCAGGTTTGTGAAAAGCAAACAGCAGAGAGGAGCGAATAGATTATGATAAAAGTTGGAATTATCGGTGCAACAGGATATGCCGGAGGTGAACTGGTCAGAATATTGACAGGGCATAGAGAGGCGGAAATTAAATGGTACGGTTCGAGAAGTTACATAGATAAAAAATATGCGGACGTATATCAAAATATGTTTCAGATCATAGATGCGGTCTGCATGGATGATAATATGGAAGAACTGGCATCACAGGTAGATGTGATTTTTACGGCTACGCCGCAGGGATTATGTGCGTCTCTTGTAAACGAAGAAATTTTGTCAAAGACAAAGATTATAGATTTAAGCGCGGATTTCCGTCTGAAAGACGTAAAATATACGAGGAATGGTATAAGCTCGAACATAAATCCCCACAGTTTATTGAAGAAGCGGTGTACGGATTATGTGAAGTTAATCAGGGAAGATGTGAAGAAGGCCCGTCTCGTGGCGAATCCGGGATGCTATACGACTTGTTCCATTTTGACGGCATATCCGTTGGCAAAAGAAGGGCTGATCGATATGGACACCTTGATCATCGATGCAAAATCAGGAACGTCAGGAGCGGGAAGAGGAGCAAAACTGCCGAATCTTTACTGCGAAGTGAATGAAAATATTAAAGCATACGGAGTGGCGACACACAGACATACGCCCGAAATCGAAGAACAGCTTGGATACGCATCCGGGAAAAAAGTCGTTCTTAATTTTACGCCGCATTTAGTTCCGATGAACAGAGGAATTTTAGTTACAGAGTATGCAAAACTTACGAAAGAAGTAAGCTATGAAGACGTAAAGGCTGTATATGATAAATATTATGGCGGTGAAAAAATTTGTGCGTGTGCTTCAAAAAAGACGTATGCCCTGAAACGAAATGGGTGGAAGGAAGTAATTATGTCGATATCGGGTTTAAGATCGATCCACGGACAAATCGGATTATTATGATGGGAGCGATCGATAATCTGGTTAAAGGAGCGGCAGGACAGGCGGTTCAGAATATGAATCTGATGTTCGGACTTCCGGAAAGTGAAGGCCTTGAGCTTGTTCCGATGTTTCCTTAAGATGTATATCGTGCAAAAAAAGCAGCAGGGCAGAAAGTAAAACCAAACGGGAAAAAACAGAGGAGATGATGCAGTATGGTACGGATCATGACGATAGAAGATTATGAGGGGGTATATGCCCTTTGGAAAAAAATAAAAGGATTTGGTATCCGAAGTATCGATGATTCAAAAGAAGGAGTGGCGCGCTTTTTGAAACGAAACCCGACGACAAGTGTCGTGGCAGAAAAAAGACGGTCGCATTGTCGGAAGTATTTTGTGCGGTCACGACGGAAGACGGGGTGTTTGTATCATGTCTGTGTAGATGAAGATTACAGACGTCACGGAATCGGAAAAAGGATGGTTGTTTTGCGATGAAAGCGCTGAAAGAAGAAAAAGATTAATAAAGTATCTTTGATCGCATTTACGGAAAATGATATTGGAAATGCATTTTGGAATACAATCGGATGGACGGAGCGTCTGGATCTGAATTATTATGATTTTACGTTAAATGAAGAAAATATAACTGCATTTAACGGTCAATAGTCTGTTTGAATAAAGTTATCATATGAGAGTTATACAAAAAACAGAGCTGTACAGATCGGCAGCTCTGTTTTTTGTATAGACATCTTTATTCGTGGATTTTGATTCCTTCAAAAAACGCTTCATAAGGGACATTGTAGATTGTTTTTAAGCATACAAGATCTGTAACTTTAAGATTTCGTTTTCCGCGTTCAATATTTGCATAAGCAGCCCGGTGAATAAAAGTTCCCATCTCATTCATTGCATCGGTTAACTGTTGTTGTGTATATTCATGGGATGTTCTTAAGAGTGCGAGATTATCGGTGAAAGTAGGATGTCTAAGTAACATAGTTATCGAAGTTCGTGGAAGTGTGGCAGGAGAAAGACCGACAAAGAAATCAGAGTAAGGAATACGATAGATATTTTTTAAAATAACTAAGTCAAAAACTTTGATATTGCCGGAACCGGATTCAATGAATTTATAAACTTCACGAGTAATAGTACTCCCGCGTATTTGCATCTGGATAACTAATTTTTCTTGAGAAAAATGATGCTTATATCGTAAATACTTTAGTGTGGACGCAAAAATTTGTTTTGGATTTTGCATATAGCGTCTCCTTTCAGTGGTAGTTTGCTGAGTTTTTAGCGAAATTTTGGCAATAGATAGTTATATTTTCTCTTGAGTCTATAGGTTTGTTATGCTAATATTGGTAATGTCTAGTTACTATATGGGATTGACAGATAAAATATTCCGAAAAGTAACTTTTTCTGAGGGGCAAAAAGGAAGCGGCTTTTTGTTTTTGCAACGACGACGAGCTAAAGTCCGGATTTGTCCGAGAACTTGGAAGCCGCCTGCAATCCAAGAATGCGTCTTTTGGCACTTTGGGTGAGTGGAACAGAGGGAGAGGAAAAGAGGCGATGTGAAGGGAAATTCTCACTAATATCTTCTGCTTTTCACAGCAGTATAGTAGAAAGGAGTTGGGATGCGATGAGCAGAACAATAGAGAAGATGGGGAGAGGAGTAGATAATGAATAAAATAAAAGGGCGTGTCACTGTTATTATGCAGTTTGCTATTTGGTTCTGCCGTAACATTGGGGAATGTGGCCGATGTACAGGCAGGCAAACAGATAAAGACAGAGACAAAACAAACAATAAATAATACGAAAACAAAGAAGAAAGTTTCCGACGATCAGACATCAGGTAAGACAGGGCGGAATGAGGGAAAATAAAGCAGGGGAAGGAGCGCAGACTGATATTGCTGAATCAAAAGTAACTTTTTTTGTGTTGCCTGTTTATACACAAGGAACTACGGCAATCAGTATAGACAGAGATATAGGCATCGGGCAGATTATGGACGTTGGTTTTACAGATCGTAATTTTGCCGTTGCAGTTTATGATTCTTTGTTTGAAGCAGGATGGATGGGAACACCGGGGCAAAGCGTGAAAGAAGTTTTAGGGTCTTTACGGGGATGATAAAAGCAGACGGATATGCAAGGAAAGTAACATATATAGCATCTGCACAGATGGCTACGTTTATTCCATCGTTTGAAATTAAGGATATATCAAAAGAATTTAATACGCAGGAAGAGGCAAACAAGTATCTGGAGTCATTAGTGGATGAGCCCGGAGCTGTGCAATATGCAAATAAGAAAGTTGAGAAAAAACAGAACAGTTAGACACTCAGAAGCCGGAGAATGAATTGATCAAAAGTATCGAAGGAATCGAGTGGCTTAGAAAAGCCGGAATGATCGACTTAGAGAACAATGCCATTTCGGATTTGTCGCCTTTATCAATAAATTATTTGGAATCATTAGGTTCTGCGGAAGGATTGACCGATATTGATGAAGGAAAAAAGTGGTTTGGAGAGCAGCTTAGAAATACACATCTTAATATATCTTTAAATCCGGTGCGAAAATATCCGGTAATAGCCGGAGGGCGTTTGATCATAAAGCAAACGCTCGACCAGGCGTTTAAATTAGGAGCAGATCCGGTAATTTTGATCAAACCGGAAGATAATTCAGATGAAAATATAAAGAATATAAATCTGTCAATTCCTTATATTGAACGCGGTGGACTTCGTATTGAAATATTAAAAGACCAAGATGCTACGATGATTCAGTCTACCAATATCGATGGCGCTTATTTGGACTATGATAAACTGACAGATGAAATATTTCCGGTGCGTAATGTTTCGTCAAGTGGATATGTGAGATGCGGTTTGGGAACAGATAATGTGTTGTGGTATTATGGCACGGCGGAAAATGCGGAAACAGATATGTCGACGATCGGAAGTTCAAGCATGAAATTTTTAATTAATCATATGATCCGTATTTATGTAAAAAAAGTAAAACCGGAACCCGCAGAAACAAAGCTTACTTTTTGACAAAAACGGTAGCAGAGCACCGACGAAGGAAGATTCAGACCTGTAAAAGATGCAAAATTTAAGCTGTATAAAGCCGTTCGGGACGAGGAAGGCAATTTTGTAAAAGGAGAGCTGTATCAGCCGGATGAGTATATAACAGATGAAGAGGGAAAGATAAATTTTAGTACGGAGATTCCGAACGGAGACTATTGTTTTGCAGAAACAGAAGCTCCGGAAGGTTTTGAGTTAAACAGTGATCCTGTCTTTTTTTCTCGGTTGGGGGCGGTGAAATGGAAATCACAGGCGGAGAACAGACGGTAACGCCTACAGAAGGAGAATCCACATCAGCCGGGGGAAAACAGTACATATATCGATCGATATTCGCCGGATGTAAATATTAAAGTTACTCCGGGAACAGGGATGGTGTTAGATCAGATCATTGTAACGTATTTTGACCGGAAAACGCAGAAGAATACCGGGAAGACCTTTACAAATGAGACGGGAGAAGCGGCAAAAAACGCCGCTGAGTTTATTAACAAAGGAAAAGGTGATGAAAAAGAGGCCGGGGTGATTGACGGTACGGTAACAGTTCAACCGATTTACAGATTGAAGGCGAATCTTACAGTCGGAAATGACAGAGAAAAAACGGACTTTGTTTTTAAAAAGGTAAGCGCAGAAGATCAAACTGTGATGGAAGGAGTTCGGTTTAAACTAACATGTAATCATAAACATGATAAAAAGTGCAAAGGCTTGATTTCACCGGAGTCTTGTACACATGCACATAACGATAAGACAGGATTTGTGGATGAACAAGGATGTACATGGAGCGCGGAAGAGGTAAGCAAGGCTGATGGAATCGTGAAGTTTTCAGAACTTGTATCCGGCGAATACATATTATCAGAAGAGGCGACATTGGATGGATTCATTTTGCCGGAAGGAACATGGACAGTAACCGTCGATGCACATAAAGATGAAGTTAAAGTAGAAAAAACAGAAAAAGACGATTCCACAGTTCCGCAGTTCGAAAAAAAAGATGGAATTCTTCAAGTGGAAAATGAACCTACAGTCCCGTTTTCCTTCATAAAAGTAGATGAAAAAACAGGAAATGAGCTTGCGGGCGCGGAATTTACCCTTTATCAGGGTGATGAGAACGATGCCGACAAATGGAGCATTGTAGGAGGTCCGGTTGTATCATCAGAAGAAGGAATTGTTGATTTCAGTCGGTTGAAACAAGGGGAATATTTTCTTAAAGAGACAAAAGCTCCGAAAGGATATTTGAAACCGACGGGATATTGGAAGGTGACTATTGCTGTTACAGATGATGCCAGTAAGAAAGTCACTTTTGAAGCAAGAGGCGACGTACCGGCAATCAGTGGAAATCATATAGAAGGATTTAAGGTTTCTAACAGAGAGACAAGCCTCCTTCCGAAGATGGGAGGAAACGGTACGAAGATTTTTGTGTTCAGTGGATTTATGATCATCTGTTGTTCACTTGTATTATATTTTAGATTCAAAAGAAAAGGAGCTTAAAATTATGGGAAAGATTTTGAAATATATGACAACGATAGCTCTGGCAGCAGTAATGTTGTTTGGAACAATGACGACGGCGTTTGCTGTGGAAAATAGCGGACAAGTAGTGGGTAATGACCAGAAAGGTTCTATTACGATTCATAAATATAAGATGCCTGATGCAGAAAATGCGTTTGAATCAAACACAGAAAACGGCGGTATTGAAATGGATAGTCTTCCTGAAACGGCAGAACCGCTGGCAAATGTTAAGTTTCAGGTTACAAAAATGGAGCAGGACCAAGCAGGGGAAAATGGAACGAAACGACAGTATCTCGTACGGTAGTTACGAATGAGTCCGGAGAAGCAGTTTTGGAAGATCTTCCGTTGGGCAGATACAAAGTAGAAGAGTTAGGTTTGGATTCATCCGATGGAAGTGATGCGGTTCTTCCGAATGAGAAAGATGATGCGATGGTAGGAAAAGCATTTTATGTTGATGTTCCGATGACGCAGGCAGACGGTCAGACACTTAATTATAATGTACATGCATATCAAAAGAATGAAGTGCTGTCTATTGAAAAGGATGTTACATATGCAGGAAATAAGCATGATTCTTTTGATATGCAAGAGAATCAGACGTGGATTATCCATACGGCGATTCGGGTAATATTGCATTGACAAATGATAACGGCAGCTATGATACCGCAAAATTATACAAAGTGACAGATAAAATCGATTCTCAGCTTACATATAAAGGGAACATTGTTGTTAAAGCGGTAGATAAGGATTATAAAACGGTAATAGATGAGTTAGAAAAAGATACGGATTATTCAGTGGAAGAGCCGGCAGAAGGAAATGAGAATACATTGATAATAAGTCTGACCGATGCGGGAAAAATAAAATTGAAAAAAGCGATTAATAATCCGGATGCTCAGGCTGCATTTCTTCAGATCCGTTTTGATACGATGATCAATAAAACGGCAAAAACAGGGGAAGCAATTTATAATGACGCAGATTTGAAATTTACAACTGCAAAGGGTACGGCTGTTGATGTAAGCGTGCCTGAAAACGAGCGGCCGGAAGTACATACCGGAAAGATTGCCATTAAAAAGGTTGGGGAAAAGGCAGACGGAACACCTTTAAAAGATGTTGAATTTATGATTTTCGACAGTACGGAAAAAGCACAGGCAGCAGTAAAACTTCTCCAAAATAATAAGGCGGGAGAAATTACAGGAGCTTTGAAGGTATATGATCCGAATCAAAAGGAATTTACTACAGTTGTAAAGACGAACGATAAGGGCGTTGCAGAGTTTAGAGGTCTTGCATATTATACAAATAAGGCGAATGAAGAAAATAAAGTTCAAGGTGATGACGCAGCTACCGGAGCAAAGAAGTATTATCTTGTAGAGACAAAAACGGTAAAAAGGATATCAGCTTCCGAGTAAATATTTTGAAGTGACAGTGAATCACGATTCATCTACTGCTACGGTTCCAAGCGATACGATCATAAACACAAAACCGAGTAAACTTCCGGCAGCAGGTGGAAATGGAACGATCATTTTACGGCAGTCGGTCTGACGGTTATGGCAGCGGCGGGCATTATTATTTTTATGTCCAGAAAGAAAAAAGATCGCTGATCAATAGAAAGCAGATTGAAAGACTAAGAAGGAAGAGGAGGGAGTCTTAGAAGACGAACCTCCCTTTAGGTGATTATGAGCAGAAGTAAAAAGCTAATCGTAACGGCTCTTTTTCTGATCGGAGCATGTATACTGTTATATCCGGCAGTCAGTAACAAGCTTGCAGAGCGACACCAGGCAGAGATGATCAGTCGTTATGAGCAGACGGTTGAAGAACTTCCGAAGACAGATATGAAATCAGAGTGGGAAAAGGCTGTAAAGTATAATGAATCTGTTACGGGAATGTCTGTAGAAGATCCGTTTATATTAGGAAGCGGCTCTGTTTTGCCCGGTAATTATAAAGATGTGCTCATTGTAGAAGAAAAAAAGAAGGAGTGATGGGATATATTGAAATTCCGGCGATCGACGTTATGCTCCCGATCTATCATGGAGTCAGTGAGAGGGTGTTGAGACGGGGCGTCGGACATATGGAAACAACGGCTCTTCCTATAGGCGGAAAAGGTACGCATTCGGTTCTTGCATCCCACAGAGGATTGTCTACTGCAAAATTGTTTACAGATTTGGATCGAATGAAGGAAGGGGATTTGTTTTATATCCATGTATTGGATCATCTTCTTACTTATGAGGTAGATCAGATTTCAGTGATAGAGCCGGAAGATACAGATGCATTGCGTCCGATAGCGGATAAGGAATACATAACGCTCTTAACGTGTACGCCGTACGGGGTAAACAGTCATAGACTGCTTGTCCGGGGAGAAAAAATATGTGATGAAATCGTGAAGGAAAGCGAAGAGAAAGAGTCGGATACGGCGAAAAAAGAGCGGGATATAACGGAGATGATCGCATATGGCGCAGCGGTATTTGCCCTCGTCAGTTTATTCGTTGCTGCAGTGGCGGTGTGTGTAAGGAAAATGAAGAAAAAACGAAGGACAAGGGGCAGAAAGAAAAAAGCCGGGAAGAGAAGTCTAAAAAGGAGAAAAAGATGAAAAGAGTGAGAAAACAAAGAAAACTTTTTATTTTCGGTCTGATTCTTCTTTTGATCGGATGCGGATTCTGCTTTATCCGCATATTCTTCAGAAATTTTATAAGATAAAGACAGAGAGTATGTTTCGTCAGTTTGAAGAAACGACGGAGAATGTCCGGGATGCGAATCCTGAAGAATATGCCCGGCTTTATGAAGAAATGAAGAACTATAACGAAGAACTTATAAAAAACAATCAGGAAAATCTGGCAGATCCGTATGCATATGCAAACCCGGCAATCCGTTTGGAAGAGTACGGAGTAGAAGATGGAATTGCAGGATATATTAAAATTCCGGTTATGGATCTTGAGCTTCCGTTATATTTGGGCGCTAACGAAGAAAATATGTCAAAAGGAGCTGCTCAGCTTACGGAAACGTCGATGCCGATCGGTGGGAATAATACGAATATGGCGGTTGTCGCACATCGGGGATACAGTTATGCAAAGATGTTTCGTGAGATTGAAAAATTGAAAATCGGGGATGAAATATTTATTACAAACTTCTGGGAAACGATGACTTATAAAGTGGAACGGATAGAGGTGATATCTCCGGATGAGATTGATAAGATCAGAATACAGGAAGGCAAAGATATGGTGACTCTTGTGACTTGTCATCCATATCCTCACAATTATCAGCGGTATTTAGTTTATTGTGAGAGAGAGAGAAGTTTGAATCCATGTCCGGTAATTTAAAAATGATTCGTATAGCCCGTAATTCAAAAGATGAAATAGTTGACAAAACAGATTTTATTTCATAATATAATAGCTAATAATATTTGCGTATAGAATTTAGACGGTTAGATGATTTAAAACAATCGTCGACACAGAAAAAGGCGGGGGGAGAACAAAAAACAGAAATACAGACGTTTTGATAAAGAAACGGTTCTTCTTTCATTAAAGTGAAATCGCGGATTGACTTCGCCTCTTTTAAGAGGCGGAGTTTTCTTTATAGAAGAAACTTTGACAGAACATATAGGGTACAAAAAGGAGAGGACAAAATGAAAGTGATCGATGGCGGAGTAACAGCGGCAAAAGGATTTCAGGCAGCGGCAGCGGCAGCGGGCATCAAGTATAAAGACCGTACCGATATGGCGCTGATCTACAGTGAAAAGCCGTGTAAGGCGGCGGGAACTTTTACAACAAACCTTGTGAAAGCGGCTCCTGTAAAGTGGGATCGCGCGATCGTGGAGTCAAAGCGGAAACCACAGGCAGTGATCGTAAATTCCGGCATTGCAAATGCATGTACCGGAGAAGAGGGAATGAAATATTGTGAAGAAACGGCAAAAGAGGCGGCTTGTGTTCTTGGCGTAGAGGCGGAAAGCGTGCTTGTCGGTTCCACAGGAGTGATTGGTATGCAGCTTCCGATGGACCGGGTGAAATCGGGAATCAAAATGCTGGCAGAGGCAAAGAACAGCAGCAAAGAAAAGGGAACAGAGGCAGCAAAAGCGATCATGACAACGGATACAAAGAAGAAAGAAGCGGCAGTTACCTTTGAGATCGGAGGGAAGACCGTGACGATCGGCGGGATGTCAAAGGGATCGGGAATGATTCATCCAAATATGTGTACAATGTTAGCCTTTCTGATAACGGATGCCGCAATTACAAAAAAAGCGCTTCAGTGTGCGTTAAGTGAAGATGTGGAAGATACTTACAACATGATTTCCGTAGACGGAGATACATCTACAAACGATACGGTTCTTTTGCTGGCTAACGGAATGGCAGATAATAAGAAGATTAAATATGGAACAAAAAGAATACGAACAGTTTAAGAAAGCTCTCCATTATGTCAATGAAACGCTTGCAAAAGAGATGGCGGGAGACGGAGAAGGCGCGACGGCGCTTTTTGAAGTAAAAGTCGTAGGCGCGAAGACGAAAGAGCAGGCAAAGGTTTTGTCGAAATCGATCGTCTGCTCAAATTTGACGAAAACGGCAATAGCAGGTCACGATGCGAACTGGGGCAGAATCCTCTGTGCGATGGGATATTCGGGAGCACAGTTTGATCCTGAGAAGGTGGATTTGTTTTTTGAAAGTGCGGCAGGAAAGCTTCAGATCATTGAAAACGGTGTTGCGCTAAATTACAGTGAGGAAAAAGCAACGGAAATTTTATCTGAGCCTAAGGTGACTGCGATCGCCGATCTGAAAGAAGGTGATGCCGCGGCAACGGCATGGGGATGCGATCTGACTCATGAATATATCAGCATTAATGCAGATTACAGAAGCTAGAACATGTCAGTGAAAAAAGAGTTATTTGCAGGATCAAAGATACGAGACAAAAAGATTGGAGAGAGACATGAATAAAACATGCAGCAATATCTTGATAAAGCAGAAGTTTTGATTGAAGCTTTGCCGTATATCCAGCGGTTCAACCGAAAGATCATCGTTGTGAAATACGGCGGAAGCGCTATGATCGACGAAGAATTGAAAAAGCGCGTTATTGAGGATGTGACGCTTTTGAAGCTTGTCGGATTTAAGCCGATCATCGTACATGGCGGCGGAAAAGAGATTAGCAAATGGGTTGAAAAAGCCGGTATGGAACCGAAGTTTATCAATGGGCTTCGTGTGACAGACAAAGATACGATGGAATTAGCCGAGATGGTACTTGGAAAAGTAAATAAAAGTCTTGTTCAACTTGTTGAGAGCCTTGGCGTGAGGTCGATTGGTATCAGCGGTAAGGACGGAGCTTTGTTAAAGGTGGCGAAGAAATACTCTGACGGTCAGGATATCGGATATGTAGGAGAAGTTACAGAGGTAAATGAACAGATTATTTACGATCTCCTGGAAAAAGATTTCCTTCCCATCATTTGTCCGGTCGGTATGGATGAAAATTACCATACATATAATATTAATGCAGATGATGCGGCGTGTGCGATCGCGCGCGCGGTGAAAGCGGAAAAATTAGCGTTTTTGACTGATATCGAGGGCGTGTATAAAGATCCGGAAGATCCGTCTACCTTAATCTCGGAACTTTGTGTAAAAGAGGCGGAAAAACTAATGACAGAAGGTTATATCGGAGGGGGAATGCTTCGAAACTTCAGAACTGTATCGATGCGATCGAAGCAGGTGTTTCAAGAGTGCATATTCTTGACGGAAGGATTCCGCATTGTCTTCTTCTTGAGATTTTCACTAATAAAGGGATCGGAACAGCGATTTTAAATAGTACAGAAAGCAGGTATAATCACGATGAACAGTAAGATACAGGCGGCAGAGGAAAACCTTATTCATGTATATAATCGTTTTCCGATCGCACTTGACCATGGAAAGGGAATGTATCTGTATGATACAGACGGAAAAGAATATCTTGATTTTGCGGCAGGCTTCGCAGTGACAGGGCTTGGGTATGACAATAAAGAATTAAACGAGGCGCTGAAAAAACAAATTGATAAATTATACCATACGTCCAACCTTTATTATCATGAAAGCTGCGGGGAAGCGGCGGAAGCGCTGAATAAAGTCAGCGGAATGGATCGGGTATTTTTTACAAACAGCGGCGGCGAAGCAAATGAAGGGGCTTTAAAAGCAGCGAGACGATATGCATATACAAAAGGATCGGGACGATATGAATTTATCGCTATGGAAAACTCGTTTCACGGCAGATCATTTGGAGCGGTATCGGTTACAGGACATGATTCTTACAGAGAACCTTTTTGAGCCGCTTGTTCCGGGGGTAAAGTTTGCAAAATTTAACGATCTTGACAGTGTGAAGTCGCTTGTGAATGAGAAAACGTGTGCGATTATTTTAGAACCGCTTCAGGGAGAGGGCGGCATTCATCTGGCGACACAGGAATTTATGGGAGGGATCAGAAAGCTCTGTGATGAAAAACGATATCCTTATGATCTGTGACGAAGTACAGTGCGGTATGGGCAGAACAGGTACGATGTTTGCATGGCAGGGGTACGGAGTAAAGCCGGACATCCTTACGATGGCGAAAGCGATCGGAAACGGCATTCCGGTCGGCGCGTTTGCAATGACGGAAGAGGTTGCCGGATATTCTCTTAAACCGGGAGATCACGGGGCGACATACGGAGGAAATCCGCTTGCGTGCACGGCGGTAAAGACAGTTCTTTCCATTTTTGAGAGAAAAAATATTGTAGGACATGTCAATGAGATAGCTCCATACTTTACAGAAAAATTAGAAGAACTTAAAGCGGAATTTGACTGTGTGACAGAGCGAAGAGGAAAAGGTCTGATGCAGGGTCTTGTGATCACAAAGCCGATCAAAGAGATCAATGATCGTGCGATTGAAGAAGGTCTGCTTATCATACAGGCGCAGGGAAACGTAATCCGTTTTGTTCCTCCGCTGATCGTAGAAAAAGAGCATATCGATCAGATGGTTGAGAAGATGCGCAGAATACTTGCATAAAAGTGTTTCCGTAAAGATATTTCTCCAATGTTTTCATAAGAGAAAATGTTACATAAATAGACAGAATAAGAAACCGGTCGAAGGACATACTAAAGGAAGTTAGAAAAATTGTTTGATCTAAACAGTTCGGAGGTATGTATATGATCGGTTTTTTAATTGCTCTTTTGTCCGGAGCGCTTATGAGTATTCAGGGAGTATTTAACACACAGGTTACGAAGACAACAGGAATGTGGGTCGGAAACGGCTGGGTACAGTTTACGGCTTTTTGCGGTTTGTCTTGCGATGTGGTTTTTTACCGGAAGAGATCAGGTTTCACAGCTTATGGAAGTACAGCCGAAATATATGCTGTTAGGCGGTGTGATCGGCGCAGGGATCACATGGACGGTTATAAAAAGTATCGAAGCGTTAGGCCTGCGCGTTCAGCTCTTCTCATTGTGATCGCACAGCTTACGGTTGCTTATCTGATCCAGCTTTTCGGATTGTTTGGAATGGATCGGGAGCCGTTCTCATGGAGAAAAAGCAGGTGGTCTCCTTATTGCGGTTGTCGGCATAGCAGTTTTTCAATGGAAATAAAAGTAATAAATCTGTAATATATATGTTTTTTTTGTAAAGGAAAAGAAAGTTGTCCTTAATAGGTTGACAGAGATGTAACAAGACGTTAATTGTCTATTGTAATTTTAGTAAAAATTCGTTACAATATTAATGTCCGACATAAAGGGGTAATTCTCCCGGCAAAGCTGAGGAGAAGAATATGCAAGACAATCAGAAAAAATACAGAAAAAAAATACGCTGTCATGACAGTGTTCTTTCTTATTTCGGCAAGTTTCCTGTTTGGGTGCGGGAACAAAGATTCGGCCGTTCCTGAAACAGAAGAATTTTTATTTTCTGCGGAAGAAGAAAAGTCGGATCATACATCACAAAAGAGCGAAGAGCCAGCAGAGAAGGCAGAAAGAAAAAAGGCGGAAGCGGACAGCGGTACAGTGGAAGAAAATCCGGAGCGTAAAAAAGTATTCGTATATGTTTGCGGAGAAGTTCAGGCTTCGGGCGTATATGAACTGGAACAGGATTCCAGAGTGTTTGAAGCGATTGCGAAAGCGGGCGGGCTGACAGAAAACGCTGCGGCGGAAGCGGTTAATCAGGCGAGGGTTGTCGTTGACGGAGAACAGATTTATGTGCCTTCTTTAGATGAAGTGAAAGGCGCAGGGGTTGTATCGGAAGTGACCGAACGTACGGACGATGGGAAGATAAATATTAATACAGCCGAAAAAGAGGAACTCATGACGCTTACAGGAGTCGGAGAGGCGAAAGCGCAAAGTATAATCGCATATCGGGAAGAACACGGCGGCTTTCAGTCAATCGAAGAATTGATGCAGATTGAGGGAATCAAAGAGGGAGTATTTAATAAAATAAAAGAAGACATAACGATCTGACATAAGAGAGCGGTTTTGTATACCGCAGTGCATAAGGAGTCGAAAAAAGAGGAGTATGGGTAAGAGAATTTTAGTTGTTGATGATGAGAAGCTGATCGTAAAGGAATCCGCTTCAGCCTCGAGCAGGAAGGCATGGAAGTAGACTGCGCCTATGACGGCGAGGAGGCTTTGGAATACGCAAAGGCATGTGAATATGATCTTGTCCTTTTGGATGTGATGCTGCCGAAACTGGACGGTTTTCAGGTGTGTCAGCAGATTCGGGAATTTTCGGATATGCCGGTTGTGATGCTGACGGCAAAGAGCGAGGATATGGACAAGATACTGGGACTGGAATACGGTGCGGATGATTATATAACGAAACCGTTTAACATTTTAGAGGTGAAGGCGAGGATCAAAGCCATCATGAGGCGGACGTCGAAACGGAAAGAACCGGCAGGCGGACCGGTGCTGATCAAAGGAAGCTTAAAGATTGATTGTGAGAGCAGAAGAGTATTTATCGGAGAGAGAGAGATCAATCTTACGGCAAAAGAATTTGATGTTTTAGAGCTTCTGGCAATGAATCCGAACAAAGTATACAGCAGAGAAAATCTGCTGAATCTGGTGTGGGGATATGATTACCCGGGAGATGCAAGAACAGTAGACGTACATATCCGAAGGCTTCGTGAGAAGATTGAGATGAATCCGAGTGAACCGAAATATGTACATACAAAGTGGGGAGTGGGTTATTATTTCCAAGATTAAATATCAATTTGTATCCAACCGTAAAATTATCGGGAACATGCGTTTTTGTGTGATTCTTTGTACAATGCTGGCAGGGCTGATACCCTGCCTTGCAACACTTTTCGGAATCGTAGCATTTTACGAGTCGCGTGCGGTCGAACTTCGGACTGCGGAAATCCAAAATCAATGTACAATATTAAGCAATCAGCTCTCGGCATACGGATATCTTTCCGATCCGACTTCGGAAGTGATCGATTCTAATCTGACGCAGCTGACGAATATATATAACGGCAGAGTTATGATCATGGATGAAGATCTCTGCGTAATTAAAGATACATATAATCTCGATGAAGGAAAGACGAATGTATCGGAAAGCGTCGTTCGGTGCATGCGCACAAAGCCGACGAACCACTATGATAAAAAGAATCATTATATCGAAGTGACTTCACCGATCAATATCCGGGGAAAAAGAAGATAGACGGTGTGATTTTAGCAAGTGTCTCTACAGACAGTATTGAAGTTACAAAACAGGTATTTTATACGCATGGAGGTGTCGTAGTAGGAATAGCGGCGATTTTCTTGGCTGTTTTCGGGGTGGCCTTGCCAATAAACTTGTAAAACCGATTCATAAGATTACAGGGGCGATTGAAAATGTGAGTGAAGGATACAGTGACGATGTGCTGCACGTAGACACGTTTGCGGAGACAAGTCAGCTAAGTGAAGCGTTCAACAAAATGCTCGGCAGACTAAAGCAGCTGGACGACTCCAGAGAAGAGTTTGTCTCAAACGTTTCCCACGAACTGAAAACTCCGATGACATCGATGAAAGTGCTGGCAGATTCGCTTCTTGAGCAGGAAAACCTTCCTGTGGAAATGTACCGTGAATTTATGGAAGATATCGCGAAAGAAATCGACCGGGAAAATCAGATCATAACAGATCTTCTTTCTCTTGTGAAAATGAATCGGACCGGTCAGACGATGAACATTCAGCAGGTGAATATCAACGACTTGCTTGAACAAATATTAAAGAGGCTGAAACCGATCGCGGAAAAGAAAAATGTTGAGATGGTCATGGAAAGTTTCCGTCCGGTGAGCGCAGAGATTGATGAGACGAAATTTACACTTGCCGTTTCAAATCTTGTGGAAAATGCGATTAAATATAATCATGAAAACGGATGGGTTCATGTGTCTTTAAATGCCGATCATAAATATTTTTATTTAAAAGTAGAAGATTCCGGTCTTGGAATCCCTCAGGAAGATCAGGCACATATATTTGAGAGGTTTTACCGGGTAGACAAGTCTCATTCCAGAGAAATCGGCGGAACGGGACTGGGGCTTGCGATCGCCAGAAACGCAGTGATCGTTCACAGAGGATCGATCAAAGTGCATAGTAACGAAGGCGAGGGAACGACATTTACAGTTCGGATTCCGCTGATCTATACAACAGTGCCGGAAGGAGTGGGGAGATGAAAAGGAACAGGAAACTTGCGGTCGTAATATGCATTTGTCTTATTTTGTCCTTGTGTCTGCCGTTTTTCCTTTCAGGCTGCCGGAAGAAGAAAATAGATTCGGAGATGTCAGTCTATTATCTTAATGAAGACAGAACAGGACTTGTTAAAGCGCCCTATGAAACCGGGAAAACGGCAAAAGGCAAGAAGATGACGGACAAAGAAATCTGCGGTATGGCAGAGGATATACTGGAAACGCTTCGGAAACCATCGGATAAAATCGAAAATGTTCCTCCGATTCCGAATGAAGTATCTGTACAAAAATGTGAACTGCGGGGAGTATATTAGATATCGACTTCAATAAAGCGTATTTAAAAGTAAACAGTCTGGAAGAAAAGCTTATTAGGGCATCTATTGTATGTTCGCTTTCGGAAATTGAAGGGGTCAACGCAGTACTGTTTACGATCGACGGAGAGTCGCTTAAAGACAGTGACGGCAATTCGATCGGACTTATGACAGAAGATGATTTCGTAGAAAACACAGGATCGTCACCGAGCGCCTACCAGACGGTAGAATTAACGCTTTATTTTGCAAATGAAAGCGGAGATAAGCTTGTTCCGCAAAAAGTTTCGGCAAGGTACAGCAGTAATTTGTCGAAAGAGAAAATGATCGTTGAGAAACTGATGCAGGGTCCTGAAAGCGGAGCTTATCCGACGATCAACCCGAATGCAAATCTGTTGGGAGTGACGATCAAAGATGATATTTGTTATGTGAATTTCGATAGTACGTTTCTGAACGGAGAGTATGATATCCTGCCGAAACTTACGATTTATTCAATCGTAAATTCGCTTGTTGAGGGAACAGAGGCGACGCAGGTTCAGATTACGATTAACGGAGAGTCAAAAGCTAAGTATATGGGCACTGTGGATCTTTCACAGCCGCTGAAAGAAAATTTAGAGTTGGTCGCAGCCGATGACAAAAAATGAAAAGACGACCATTATGTATATTTTGCGTACTGTTTCTTACAGTACAGGCGATAAGGGTGCTGTTTTTCGGCGCGGGAGATTACACTTCCGCGCTTGGGCAGATCGTAAACCGAAACAATAAAGGAGAAATCAATCTTATATTGACGGGAACGGCAGATAGGATTGATGAAAAAGAATCTGTAACGGCAGTCCGTGTAAAGGGGAATGCCGTCTCTTTTTATAGTGGCAGCGATCGAAAGATCGCAAGGCAGTCTGTATTCGGAAAAAGCGACGGGCATCGTTCTTCCTATGATTTCAGTCAAGAGCTGCCAAGAAAAAATATGGGAAGAGAAAGTGCTTGTTTATCTTGAAAAAGAAGATGCGGCACATATCAAAATCGGAAATAAACTAAAAATAAAAGGAAAGGCGTCTGCATTTGAGACTGCACGTAATCCGGGCAATTTTGATCAGAGAGCTTATTACAAAAGGCAGAAAATAGGCGCATATGTATGGGCGGATGAAGTCGGTATATTATCCGGGCAGACTGAATGCATCAGACAATTCCTGCATGAATTCAGGCAAGGTTGGAAGAAACTCCTTGTAGGGTGTTTGGGCAGTTATTATGGAAACACGATAAGTGCGATCCTTCTCGGAGAAAAAAGGAGACCTTGATCCATATATGAAAAAGTTGTATCAGAAAACGGGATCGGTCATCTGCTGGCCATATCAGGGCTTCATATGTCCTTTATCGGAAGCGGTCTTTATGGATTTCTGAGAAAAGAGGAGTGGGATTTCCGGTGTCAGGAGCTGTCGGAACGATTGTTTTGCTTTTTTATACAGTAATGACCGGAGCGAGTATTTCAGCTTTAAGAGCGCTTATTATGTTTTCCGTTCGGATGGGCGCTGAAGTGACAGGAAGAGATTGTGACCTTCCCACAAGTCTTGCTGTGGCAGCGGCGCTGCTTAGTGCAAAAGATCCTCTCTGTCTGTCAGATGCAGGATTTTTGTTTTCTTTTGGATCACTTTGCGGAATTTGTATGCTGACGCCTTTGTTTGAATGTTTGTTCGGGTGTGGTACGGAGAAAAAGAATATATGGACGCATATGGGGAAAGCGGTGAGCGCAAGTTTGGCAGTGAATCTGTTTTTGCTTTATCCTATGCTGTACTTTTATTTTGAAATCCCGCCGTACTCGGTTTTTTAAATTTGTTTGTGATCCCGGCTCTCCCGGTTATTATGGGAACGGGGCTGTCGGGTTCTGTGATGATCCTGCTTGTAAAACCGATCGGTAATATTTTGCTGAAAAGTTCCGGCGTGATACTTTGGGCGTATGATCGATTGTGCTCTGCGGCAGTTATGCTTCCGTTCGGGCGGATAACGGCAGGAAAACCGAGCGTACAATTACTTGTTGCTTATTATGTGATATTGTTCGCGTTATATGGAATGTATCGGCGTTTTCCAAAGAAAATATGGGGGTATATGCTTTTTTGTTTCGGCGGCGTTTTTGATTGTTTTATGCGGAGCAAAAACCCGGGATATTGAAGGAATAAAAATAACAGTGCTGGATGTGGGGCAAGGTGATGGCATTGTTCTTTCGGGAAAAGGGAAAAACTATTTGATAGACGGGGGCAGCAGTGATGTAAAACAGGCAGGCGCTCAACGGATCGAACCGTATTTGTTGTCGGAGGGCATCGGATGCCTTGATTATGTATTTGTGACTCACGGAGATGAGGATCATATCAGTGGAATAAGAGAACTTCTGGAAGGGCAGAAGCTGGGAGTTCGTATTGACACGCTTGTGCTTCCTCCCGAAGAATATCATGATGAAAAGTTGGCAGATCTGGCGCGCATAGCGGTAGAAAACGGAACGCGTGTCGTTTCTGTGAAAACAGGAGCAAATATATATGGAAGAGGAGAAGGGCAGACAGAAAAAAACGATTCAAAAGAAGTGATGCGGTTGAGATGTATCGGCCGCTTACGGACATACCGCAGGGGCTGACAAAACCAAAGGCGGGAAATGAGGCGTCTCTTGTGCTTGAGTTTTCTTATGGGAATTTCGATATGCTTTTTACCGGGGATGTGGAAGGTGCGGGAGAGGAACTCTTGTTAAAAGCGATGTTTTGAGAAAATATGAAATTTTAAAATGTGCCCATCATGGATCGAAAAACTCGGGTACAGCTGCATTTCTTGAGAAGACAGATCCAAGAGCGGCTATCATCTCGGCAGGAATTGATAATCGGTACGGACATCCGCATGAAGAGACGTTAAATAGGTTGAAAAAGAGAAAAGTGAAAACATATAATACTCAGACAGACGGGGCTGTCACAATAAAGTCTGACGGAATACAGATTAGTATTGAGAGTTTTCTCTTGTCAAAATGATTGTTTTTCCTTTATAATACAAGAGTTATGAAAAGCTTAAATGAAGATTTGAAAACGGGACAATTTAAACAGATTTATCTTCTGTACGGAGAAGAGTCATATTTGAAGCGACAGTATAGGGAACGGCTTGTCAGAGCGATGATTCCGGAAGGCGATACGATGAATTATGCCGTCTATGAAGGAAAGAACATAGATATAAAAGAGGTAATCGATCTGGCGGAGACATTGCCGTTTTTTGCATCGCGCCGTCTTATTGTGTTTGAAGATACAGGCTTTTTTAAAAATGCAGGAACAGATCTGGCAGATTATATTACGGACATCCCGCCTACTACTTATTTTTTATTTATAGAAAAAGAGGTAGATAAGCGAAACAGGCTGTATAAAGCGGTAAAGGCAAAAGGTCATATTGTCGAGTTGACGGTTCAGGATGAAAATACGCTGCGGCGCTGGGTGCTTGGTCTTGTAAAGAAAGAAAAAAAGCAGATGGAAGGCGCAGATGCGGCATATTTTCTGAATAAGGTCGGCACGGATATGGAGAATATCACACAAGAACTGGAAAAACTGTTTTGTTATACGATCGGAAGAGATCGGATTACAAGAGACGATATTGATCAGATCTGTGTCACTCAGATTACGAACCATATATTTGAGATGGTCAATGCGGTTGCAGGAAAAGACCAGAAGAGGGCGTTGGATCTTTATTATGAGCTACTTGCCCTGAAAGAACCGCCGATGCGTATTCTGTTTTTGATGACGAGAGAATACCGCCTTTTATTTCATGTCAAAGGTCTGATGGTGAATGGATACGGGAAGAAGGAAATCGCTTCAAAGGCAGGGATCCATCCGTTTGCTGCGGGAAGGTATATGGATGCGGCGAAACGATATGAACTCGGAGAGCTGAGAACTGTTATGGAAGAAGGGGCGCAGTTAGAGCAAAATGTTAAGACCGGACTTATGACAGATACTTTGGCTGTGGAACTTTTTATTGTGAAGAATTCGGGAAAGCAGTGAAGTTTATCACAAAATCAAATACAGAAATCATATAAAATATGCAAATAATGGAGGAATGAAATTGTCAGTTATAGATCAGAGTAAAATAAGAAATTTTTGTATTATCGCGCATATCGATCACGGAAAATCTACGTTAGCAGACAGGATTATTGAACAGACAGGCCTCTTGACGAGCAGAGAGATGCAGTCTCAGGTGCTTGACAACATGGAGCTTGAAAGAGAACGCGGAATTACGATTAAAAGCACAGACGGTTCGTACCGTATATAAGGCAGACGACGGGGAGGAATATATGTTTAACCTGATCGATACGCCGGGACATGTAGACTTTAATTACGAAGTTTCAAGAAGTCTGGCTGCGTGTGACGGAGCGATTTTAGTAGTTGACGCAGCTCAGGGAGTAGAAGCACAGACATTGGCGAATGTATATCTTGCGTTGGATCATGACCTTGATGTGATCCCGGTGATCAATAAGATCGATCTTCCGAGTGCAGATCCGGAGAGGGTGAAAGAAGAAATTGAGGATGTGATCGGTATTGAAGCGGAAGATGCCCCGCTTATTTCAGCTAAGACAGGACAAAATATCCATGACGTATTGGAGCAGATCGTGAAAAAAGTTCCTGCGCCTCAGGGAGATCCAAAGGCTCCGTTAAAAGCGCTGATCTTTGACTCCGTCTATGATTCTTACAAAGGGGTCATTGTATTTTGCAGGATAAAGGAAGGAACGGTGAAGAAAGGCACTCCGATGCTTATGATGGCGACAGGCGCTCAGGCAGATGTTGTGGAAGTCGGAACTTTCGGAGCGGGAAGATTTATACCATGTGAAGAGTTGAGCGCCGGAATGGTCGGATATATTACTGCCAGCCTGAAGAATGTAAAAGAGACGCGGGTGGGCGATACAGTGACTGATGCGTCAAGACCGTGTGACTCGCCTTTGCCGGGATATAAAAAAGTAAATCCGATGGTATACTGCGGACTTTATCCGGCAGACGGAGCAAAGTATCCGGATCTTCGAGACGCTCTTGAAAAATTACAGCTCAACGATGCGGCGCTGCAATTTGAAGCGGAAACATCGGTCGCTCTTGGGTTTGGATTCCGCTGCGGATTTCTCGGACTTCTTCACCTTGAGATTATCCAGGAACGTTTGGAGAGGGAATATAATTTGGATCTCGTAACAACGGCGCCGAGTGTAATTTACAAAATCCATAAAACAAACGGAGAAGTGATCGATCTGACAAATCCGACGAATATGCCGGATCCGGCGGAGATTGATTATATGGAAGAACCTATGGTAAAAGCGGAGATCATGGTTACATCGGAATATATCGGTGCGATCATGGATCTTTGTCAGGAACGCAGAGGCATTTATCAGGGAATGGAATATATCGAGGAAAAACGTGCCGTATTGAATTATCATCTTCCGCTGAATGAAATCATCTATGACTTTTTCGATGCATTGAAGTCAAGATCAAGAGGATATGCGTCATTTGATTATGAGATGATGGGATATCAGAAATCTGAACTTGTGAAGCTTGATATTCTTATTAATAAAGAAGAAGTGGATGCGCTTTCTTTTATTGTATTTGAAGGTTCTGCTTATGAGCGCGGCAGAAAGATGTGTGAGAAATTAAAAGAAGAAATTCCGAGACAGCTTTTTTGAGATTCCGATACAGGCGGCAGTCGGAAGTAAGATCATCGCTCGTGAAACAGTAAAGGCAATGAGAAAAGATGTGTTGGCAAAATGTTATGGCGGAGATATTTCCAGAAAGAGAAAACTGCTTGAAAAGCAGAAAGAGGGAAAGAAAAGAATGCGTCAGGTCGGCAGCGTAGAGATACCGCAGAAAGCATTTATGAGCGTACTGAAGTTGGATGACGAGTGATTTTTGTTGTCGATGTATAAGTGAAAAAGTGATGTTTAAAACATCTTAAAGAGGTAAAGGAAAATATGAAAAAAGAACTGGAACTGTATGTGCATATTCCTTTTTGCGTAAAGAAATGTGCGTATTGTGATTTCCTTTCGTTTTCTGCAAAGCAAGAGGAGGTTTCTGCTTATGTGGAAGCTCTTGCGGAGGAGATAAAAGGAAAAAAAGAACAGTTTTCGGATTATTGCGTGACAACGATTTTTTTAGGCGGTGGAACTCCTTCTATATTAGAGGGAGTATACACTGCCTCTATTTTTCGTGCTTTGCGGGAAAGTTTCGATATTGCGGAGAATGCGGAAATAACGATGGAAGTAAATCCCGGAACTGTGTCGGAAGAAAAGATAAACATGTGGAAAACATGCGGAGTGAACCGGTTAAGTATCGGTCTTCAATCGGTCGATGACGGAGAACTGAAAATGCTTGGACGTATCCATACATATGATGAATTTCTCACTACATGGAAGATGGTAAGAAAAGCAGGATTTCATAACGTTAATATCGATTTGATCTCGGCGATTCCCGGGCAGACAAAAAAGAGCTGGGAAACAACGCTTCGCACAGTTGCGCAGTTACAGCCGGAACATATTTCCGCATATAGTTTAATTATAGAAGAAGGAACTGTTTTCGGTACGATTTACGGGGAGGATGGGGAGCGGATATGCCAAAAAGAACTGTTGTCCCGCGAGAGTAGTATGCCGGAAGTATCAGATAAAGACGGTAATATAAGAAAAGACAGACAGATACTTCCGCTTCCCGATGAAGATACAGAACGGGCGATTTATGAAATAACAGAGAAGATCCTTCGGGAATACGGGTATGAGAGATATGAGATTTCAAATTATGCAAAACCGGGATATGAGTGCAGGCATAATTTAGGGTATTGGGAGCGAAGAGAATATCTCGGACTGGGACTGGGGGCGTCCTCTCTGATTGCCGAACACCGATTCTGCAATACAGATAAAATGGATGTTTATATAAGACTGAATAAGACTGTAGATCCGGACGGCAAAAAAGAAGAGAGTAAAAAAGCGGTATGGGAAAAAGCAGAAGAAGTAAGTGTACTGTCAGTGCAAGAGCAAATGGAAGAATTCATGTTTCTCGGACTGCGGAAAACAGATGGAGTGTCGGAAAAAAGTTTTTTTGAAACATTCGGGGTGCAAATAGATACGGTTTACGGAGAAACGATCGGAAAACTTGAAAAAGAACGTCTTTTGATAAAAGAAAAAGGGCAGATCCGCCTGACAGAGCGGGGAGTTGATATAAGCAACTATGTAATGAGTGAGTTTTTGTTTTGAAAAAGCGGATGCTGTGATTCTGCCTCTTTCGGATAATAGGAAATTCAGATAGAAGACATCGTTTCGGATGTACAGAAATAAATAAAAAAATAATAAACACTGTTGACAAAAGGAAAATGCAGTGCTATCTTAATATACGAAAGGTGTTAGCACTCGAAAGAAAAGAGTGCTAATAGCGAGAGAGGAGGAAAAGCTGTGGCGGTCGATACGTCGTTAAGTGAAAGAAAACTTACTATATTAAAAGCGATCATACAGAATTACCTTGAGACCGGAGAACCGGTTGGCTCGCGGACACTTTCTAAATATACAGATCTGAATTTAAGTTCCGCGACGATCAGGAACGAGATGGCAGATCTTGAAGATCTCGGTTATATTTTTCAGCCGCATACGTCGGCGGGAAGGATTCCTTCGGATAAAGGATATCGGCTTTATGTTGATATGCTGATGGAAGAAAAAAGAACAAGAGATTGCAAAAAAGAGAAAGCGCGATGTTGGAGAAAACCGATAAGGTTGAGAAAGTATTACAGCAGGCAGCAAGAGTTTTGGCGACGAATACGAATTATGCGACGATGGTATCGTCTCCGATTAACAATCGGAATACGCTGAAATTTATTCAGCTTTCTCAAGTTGATGCAGAACAGATCGTAGCGGTTATCGTACTTGGCGGTAATGTAATCAAGAATAAGATCATCGAAGTAGGGGAAATGTTAAGTAATGAGAATCTTCTGAAGTTAAATATGCTTCTTAATACTACATTGAACGGACTTCCGATCGATCAGATCACACTTGGATTGATCGCAAGGCTGAAAGAGCAGGCAGGCATTCACAGTGAGGTTGTCGCTCATGTACTGGATGCGGTGGCAGAGACGATCCATGTAGAAGAAGATATGAAGATTTATACAAGCGGAGCTACGAACATCTTTAAGTATCCGGAGTTGAGCGATAAGCAAAGCGCACAGGAGATCATCAGTGCATTTGAAGAGAAACAGCAGCTGGCAGATCTGGTGACAGAGACACTGGCAAGTGAGGAGAACAACGGCATACAGGTTTACATCGGAGATGAAACTCCGGTTAAAACAATGAAGGACTGCAGTGTCGTGACAGCGACGTATGAACTTGGCGAAGGCATGAAAGGAACGATCGGCATTATCGGACCGAAACGGATGGATTATGAACATGTCATGAAGACGCTGAAAATTCTGCAGGGAGAGTTGGATGCGATTTATAATAAAGATCCAAAAGGATAGAAAGGTGGAAAGCCGGTGGGTGACAAGATGAGCAAAGAAGATATGATAAAAGAAGCTGTCGAGGAAGCAAAGGCAGAAGCGGCAAAGATGGAAGACGAAGCGGCTGCAGATGAGCAGGACGAGGCGGCAGAGACGAAAGGATCTGTTGAGGAGGAAGCTTCAAAAGAGACGGAAGAGTCTCAGGATACAAAAGATACAGAATCAAAAGAAAAGAAAAAGTTTTTCGCAAAGAAAAAAAAAAGATAAAAAGACGAGAAGATTGAAGAATTGACTGATCGTCTCACCCGTCAAATGGCAGAGTTTGATAACTTCCGCAAGCGTACAGAGAGAGAAAAATCTCAAATGTATGAAATCGGAGCGAAAGATATCATAGAAAAAATTCTTCCGGTTATCGATAATTTTGAACGTGGTCTTGCAGCCGTGCCGGAGGAAAGTAAGGAAGATCCTTTTGTAGAAGGAATGGAAAAAATCTACAAACAGATCATGACGACTTTGGAAGGGGTCGGTGTAAAACCGATCGAAGCGGTAGGCCAGGAATTTAATCCTGATTTCCATAATGCGGTTATGCATGTGGAAGATGAGGAAGCGGGTGAAAACATCATCACGGAAGAATTTCAAAAAGGCTATATGTATCATGACAGCGTCGTAAGACACAGTATGGTAAAAGTAGCAAATTAGTAGAAAAGCAACTTTATTTCAGAATAATAAAAAGCGATAAGAAGCAGGAGGAAAAAATCATGGGAAAAATAATCGGTATTGACCTTGGTACAACAAACAGTTGCGTAGCTGTTATGGAAGGCGGACAGCCGACAGTGATCGCAAACACAGAAGGCGCAAGAACAACGCCGTCAGTCGTAGCGTTTACAAAGACAGGAGAGCGTCTCGTAGGAGAGCCGGCAAAACGTCAGGCAGTTACAAACGCAGACAAAACAATTTCTTCTATCAAAAGAGAGATGGGAAGCGATTTTAAAGTGACGATCGATGAGAAAAAATATTCTCCTCAGGAAATTTCCGCAATGATCCTTCAGAAATTGAAAGCGGATGCAGAAGGTTATTTGGGAGAAAAAGTAACGGAAGCTGTTATTACAGTTCCGGCATACTTCAACGACGCGCAGCGTCAGGCTACAAAAGATGCAGGAAAGATCGCAGGTCTTGATGTAAAACGTATCATCAACGAGCCTACGGCAGCGGCTCTTGCTTACGGCCTGGACAATGAGAAAGAGCAGAAAATCATGGTATACGACCTTGGAGGTGGTACGTTTGACGTTTCCATTATCGAGATCGGCGACGGCGTGATCGAAGTTCTCTCAACAGCAGGAGATAACCGTCTTGGCGGTGATGACTTTGACCAGAAGATTACAGATTATATGCTGGCAGATTTTAAGGCAAAAGAAGGCGTTGACCTTTCAACGGATAAGATGGCTCTTCAAAGATTAAAAGAAGCGGCAGAGAAAGCAAAAAAAAAGAACTTTCTTCCGCAACAACAACAAATATCAACCTTCCGTTCATTACGGCAACTGCCGAAGGAACCGAAACACTTTGATATGAATCTGACAAGAGCAAAATTCGATGAGCTGACAAGAGATCTCGTAGACAGAACGGCAGAGCCGGTAAGACGCGCTCTTTCCGATGCGGGACTTACAGCGGCAGATCTCGGTCAGGTATTGCTTGTAGGCGGATCTACACGTATTCCGGCAGTACAGGAAGAAGTAAAGAGACTGACAGGAAAAGAACCGAGCAAATCTTTGAATCCGGATGAATGTGTTGCTCTTGGAGCTTCTGTACAGGGAGGAAAAACTTGCAGGAGACGCAGGAGCAGGAGATATCCTTCTTCTTGATGTTACACCGCTTTCTCTTTCTATCGAAACAATGGGCGGAGTTGCCACAAGATTGATCGAGAGAAATACAACGATCCCGACAAAGAAAAGCCAGATATTCTCTACAGCGGCAGACAACCAGACAGCGGTAGATATCAATGTCGTACAGGGAGAAAGACAGTTCGCAAAAGATAATAAATCACTCGGACAGTTCAGACTTGACGGAATCCCGCCGGCTCCGCGTGGAATCCCGCAGATCGAAGTTACTTTCGATATTGATGCAAACGGTATCGTCAACGTATCTGCAAAAGATCTCGGAACAGGAAAAGAACAGCATATCACGATCACAGCAGGTTCTAATATGTCAGATTCCGATATTGATAAAGCGGTAAAAGAAGCTGCTGAGTTTGAAGCTCAGGATAAGAAACGTAAAGAGGCGATCGATACAAGAAATGAAGCTGATGCAATGGTATTCCAGACAGAAAAGGCAATCAAGGAAGTCGGCGATAAACTGGATGCCAACGATAAAGCGGCTGTAGAAGCCGATATGCAGGCGTTAAAAGACGTGCTGGCAAAATCAACTCCGGAAAATACATCTGAAGCCGATGTGGCTGAGATCAAAGCTGCGAAGGAAAAACTGATGGAAAGCGCACAGAAACTTTTCACAAAGATGTATGAGCAGGCAGGCGCAGCGGCAGGTGCAGGTGCAACAGGACCGAATCCAGGTCAGGATGCAGGACCGGCTCCGGAAGGATTCAACGGAGATGATGTCGTAGACGGAGATTATAAAGAAGTTTAAGATATCAGAGGAAACGAGATAAAAGCTTGAAATATCAGGCAAAATGTAAAATAAAAATTCTACGGGATCGTGTAAAAAGCGGTTTCGTAGAATTTTCTTGAGGAAAGGTAGAGTATTCGTATTATGGCAGAGTCAAAGAGAGATTATTACGAGGTGCTCGGCATCGGGAAAGATGCTGATGAGGCGGCGATCAAAAAAGCATACCGTGTACTGGCAAAGAAGTACCATCCCGATATGAACCCGGGGGATGCCGAGGCGGAAAAGAAATTTAAAGAGGCATCAGAAGCATATGCTGTTTTAAGCGATCCTGAAAAACGACAGAAATATGATCAGTTTGGTCACGCGGCATTCGATGGCGGCGCGGGCGGCGCAGGCGGTTTCGGAGGCTTTGACTTTAGCGGTGCGGATTTCAGTGATATTTTCGGCGATATTTTCGGCGACCTGTTCGGCGGCGGAAGACGAGGCGGAAGAAGTAACGGACCGATGCGAGGCGCAAATGTCAGAAAAAGTATAAGAATCACATTTGAGGAAGCGGTTTTCGGATGTGAAAAAGAATTAGATCTTATTTTGAAAGATCCATGTGAAACATGTAATGGAACAGGGGCAAAACCCGGAACATCTCCCGAAACATGCCCGAAATGCGGGGCCGGGGGCAGGTTGTCTATACATCCCAGTCTTTTTTCGGAACAGTTCAAAATGTGCAGACATGTCCTAACTGCGGAGGCTCCGGTAAAGTGATTAAGGAAAAATGTTCAAAATGCGCAGGAAGCGGATACATTGCAAACCGAAAGAAGATCAAAGTGTCTATCCCGGCAGGAATTGATAACGGCCAGAGCGTTCGTATCAGAGACAAGGGAGAACCGGGAGTAAACGGCGGACCACGGGGAGATCTTCTTGTAGAAGTGAATGTTTCGGCGCATCCGTCGTTAAAACGACAAGATATTCATATTTTCTCTACGCATCCGATTTCATTTGCGGTAGCGGCGCTCGGAGGAGATATTCGTATTCCTACGGTAGACGGAGATGTGATTTATAATGTAAAACCGGGAACGAAAACAGATACAAAAGTGCGCCTTAAAGGAAAAGGAGTTCCGTCTCTTCGTAATCCACAGGCAAGAGGAGATCATTATGTGACGCTTGAGATCCAGACTCCGGAAAGATTAAGTTCGGAGGCGAAAGAAGCGCTGCGAAGATTTGATGAATTGACGGGAAATACACTTCATGAACATGATGAGACAACAGGGAAAGTCGAGAAGAAGAAAAAGAAAGGCTTCATGGAAAAAATGAAAGAGATGAAAGAAGCCTTGAAGACTAACAGGTAAGAGGATGTCAAAATAAGGCATCCTCTTATTGTATAGACGGAGAAAATGGGAATCGTTTGCAGGGAGAATGATTTTGATGCCAAAGCGGCAAAAATAAAGGAATAGAACTTCTGCTTATATATATCTATAATAAACGATAATAGCAGGCATATGAAAGAAAGTATTGACTTATCGCCGGGAACTCCTTATCCTTTATAAGGTGAAAGATAAATAGCAGAATGAATTTGATAAATTTACAGGAGGCACATAGAAAATGGGTGGATTTTTCGGAGTTGCATCAAAAAAAGACTGTGTATTGGAGTTATTTTACGGCGTGGACTATCATTCTCACCTCGGAACGAGAAGAGGCGGAATGGCTGCGTATGGAAACGGAGAGTTCTGCCGTGCGATCCATAATATAGAAAATGCTCCTTTTCGTACAAAATTTGACAGGGATGTAGATGAGATGAAAGGCAATCTTGGAATCGGATGTATTTCTGATTACGAGCCGCAGCCGCTTCTTATACAGTCGCATCACGGAAGTTTTGCGATCGTTACGGTTGGAAAGATCGATAATGAAGAAGAACTTTTAGAAAAAGTGTTTGAAGAAGGGCATTCCCATTTTCAGGAGATGAGCGGAGGTAAGATCAATGCGACAGAGCTTGTGGCATCTTTGATCTGTAAGAAAGAAACGCTTGTGGAAGGAATCCGTTATGCGCAGGAAACTGTAAACGGCTCTCTTACGCTGCTTCTTATGACGAAAGACGGAATTTATGCGGCGCGTGACAGATATGGAAGAACTCCGGTTGTTGTCGGTAAGAAAGAAGAGGCGTACTGTGTTTCTTTTGAAAATTCAGCGTATATTAATCTCGGTTATGAAGCGTACAAAGAATTAGGGCCGGGAGAGATCGATCTGATTACTCCGGAAAGCGTGGAACAGTTGGTAGCTCCGGGAAAAGAGATGAAGATTTGTTCTTTTTATGGGTTTATTATGGTTATCCGACTTCCTCTTACGAAGGCGTCAATGTAGAAGAAATGCGTTATAAATGTGGAAGTATGCTTGCAAAGCGCGATGGAGATTCTGTGCATCCTGATATTGTAGCCGGAGTTCCTGATTCTGGGATCGCACATGCGATCGGATATTCTAATGAATCGGGAATACCGTATGCGAGACCGTTTATTAAATATACGCCGACGTGGCCGAGGTCATTTATGCCTACAAGCCAGAGTCAGAGAAATCTGATCGCAAAGATGAAGCTGATTCCGGTGCAGTCTCTGATCGAAGATAAGAAACTGCTTTTGATCGACGATTCTATCGTGCGCGGAACGCAGCTTCGGGAGACGACGGAATTTCTCTATAAGAGCGGAGCGAAAGAAGTGCACGTACGTCCGGCGTGTCCGCCGCTTGTGTACGGTTGTAAGTTTTTGAATTTTTCAAGATCCAAATCAGATCTTGATCTGATCACACGCAGGATCATTCAAGAGGCAGAAGGAGAAAACTGTCCGGCAGAAGTGCTTGCGGAATATGCCGATCCGGACAGCTGCCGTTATGCGAAGATGGTAGAAGAGATTCGGAAGATCCAGAATTTTACGACTCTTCGTTTCCACCGTCTGGATGATCTGATTGCATCGATCGGAATCAATCCGTGTAAAGTGTGTACGTATTGCTTTAACGGAAAAGAATGATCGAAAAACAGCTGCAGAATCATTACAGGGCAGCAAAAGAATAAGTAAAAGGTAGTTTACGGAAAATATCATGCTAAAGAGAGAAAATCATATAGAAATTGACCGGAGAAAGTTTTACAAAACGGTGCTGGCGCTCGTTGTTCCTATGGCTCTTCAAAATCTGATCAACGTAGGCGTGACGGCGGCAGACGTCATTATGTTAGGCGCTGTTGGAGAAAAAGCTTTATCCGGCGCATCTTTGGCAGGACAGATTCAGTATATTATGACATTGTTCCTGTTCGGTCTGACCTCCGGAGCGACGGTGCTCACGGCTCAGTATTGGGGAAAAGGCGACCGGGATGCGATTGAAAAGATATTAGGAATGGCAGTAAAAGCAGCGGTCTGTGTGACGGCGCTTTTTACTGTGTCGGCTCTTGCGGTACCGGAACTGTTAATGCAGGTATTTACAAACGATCCGGTTGTTGTTTCGGAAGGAGTTAAATACCTGAGAATTGTGGCGTTTACCTATATAATGATGGGAGTTACGCAGGCATATTTGTATATTATGCGGAGTGTGGAACGGGTTGTTGTGGCAACAGTTGTCTATCTTCTGTCTCTTATATGCAATATCATAATGAATGCGATTTTCATTTTTGGTCTGCTCGGACTTCCGAAGATGGGTGTGGCAGGAGCGGCGCTTGGAACTCTTTGCGCCCGTATTCTGGAAGTTGTGCTTGTTGCGATATATGCCCGTTTATTTAACAGGGAGATCAGGCTGAGGTTCAAATATGTGCTTCATACGGATAAAATTCTATTTTCTGATTTTATGCGTTATGCCCTTCCGGTTGTAGTCAATGAAGTTTTATGGGGACTTGGAACGGCGGCGAACACAGCGATACTCGGTCATATGGGAAGCGCGGCTGTGGCGGCAAATTCAGTGGCGCAGGTGGCAAGACAGCTTGCGACAGTTGTATCGTTTGGGTTGTCCAGCGCGGCGGCGATCTATCTTGGAAAGACGATCGGAGAGAAAAAGACAGAGTATGCGAAAGCATATGCAAAACGGTTTCTTATATTGAGCATTATCATGGGAATATTGGGAGGAACTGTGATTCTTGCGGTTTCGCCTTTGGCATCGGCGGCACTGACTTTGAGCGGTACGGCAAAAGAATATTTGAGGATCATGTTTTTGTTATGTCTTATTTTGTTGTCGGCCAGGCGATTAATACAACGTCTTGTCGGGGGTGTTCCGTTCGGGCGGCGATACGAGATTCGGATTGATTCTCGATATGACGACGATGTGGTGCTGCTCGATATTGTTCGGTTTTCTTGCGGCATTTGTATTTAAGCTAAGTGTGCCGGTTGTTTATGTGATACTTATGAGTGATGAGATTATTAAAATACCGATCACATATAAACGGTATCGAAGTTATAAATGGCTCAACGATGTGACAAGATAACAGTGGAACGGTTGTAAACAGACGTTAAATGAATATGAATAAATGATTAATAAATGAGAAATGATATTCGGGCAAAATCAGTACAAGATTTTGCCCGAATGTGTTATACTTAGAAAAGAGTAAATTATAGAAAGAGGTAGCAGATCATGCCTGAACAGCAAAATACAAACGGATGTACAGAAGAATCTTGCGCAGGATGCGCACATGCAGATTCATGCAGCAGCAAAAGAGGATTTCCGTGAACCGGAAAACAAATATTCATCTATTAAAAAAGTAATCGGTGTAGTCAGCGGAAAGGGCGGTGTCGGTAAATCGCTTGTGACGGCGTCGCTCGCAAGAATGATGAGAGAAAAAGGATATACAGTCGGAATTTTAGATGCGGATATTACAGGTCCGTCTATTCCGAAAAAATGTACGGAATACATGAGAAAGCAAGAGGAACGGAAGAAGGGATTCTTCCATGTATTGCAAAAGATGAGACAAGAATTATGTCGGTCAATCTTCTCCTGGAAGACGAATCCGCGCCCGTTATTTGGAGAGGTCCGATTATTGCGGGAGTTGTGAAGCAGTTTTGGACAGATGTTATGTGGGGCGATATTGATTATCTGTTTGTAGATATGCCGCCGGGAACAGGAGACGTTCCTTTGACAGTATTTCAGTCGCTTCCGGTAGACGGTGTGGTGATCGTGACATCTCCACAGGATCTTGTACAGATGATCGTGAAAAAAAAAGCGGCGAATATGGCGGAACAGATGAATATTCCGGTACTTGGGATCATAGAAAACTACAGTTATGTAAAATGCCCTGACTGTGGAAAAGAGATTAAAGTGTTCGGAGAAAGTCATGTAGAGGAAGCAGCTCGGGAGATGAACGTTCCGGTGCTTGGCCGTATGCCGATTGATATGAAGCTGGCAGAGGCAGTTGAAAATGAGAAGTTTTACGAAGCGGAGAATCCGTATTTGGCAGATGTCAAGTTATAAGAATCATCCTTGCGCCGGCAAGGTATATTGTTGAAAATGTTTTTGCCGATCGGTATAAAAGAGGTGGAAAAATGATAGGTAAGAGAACGGCAATTTGGAAAAGAGAGGAATATTCGTATGAAAGTGAAGAAAGAGATATTCCTTATGTGATAAGTTATATGCATGAAGACGGGCAGATCCGTCCGGCAATGATCGTTGTGCCGGGCGGAGCCTATCGTCAGGTGTCATCATCGGAAGGCGATATCGTCGCACGAACATTTTATAGGGCCGGATACAATGCGCTTGTACTTACATACAGTGTGAATCCGACATCGGAAGGCGAGCCTTTGCACCTTCAGCCGCTTAGAGATCTGGCCAGAACGGTGCGGCTCGTACGTTATTATGCGAAACAGTGCCGGATCGATCCGGAGAAAGTGGCTGTATGCGGATTTTCGGCAGGCGGGCACTTATGCGGAAGTCTCGGAGTTCATTTTCAGGATATAAAAGAAGAAAATTCTCTTCTTAAAGAAGTTTCATGCAGACCGGATGCGATGATACTCGGTTATCCGGTAATCACTTCGGGAAAGTATAGAAACGAAGATTCGTTTTTAGCTTTGCTCGGAGAAGATTCTGATGAAGAAGAGCGGGAATATCTGTCGGTCGAAAAACATGTGACAGAAGAGATGCCGCCGTGTTTTTTGTGGCATACTCTTGAAGATAAGACCGTTTCGGCGGAAAACGGGTATTTGTTTGCCGAAGCATGCAGGAAGGCGGGCGTACCTTATGCGCATCATGTATTTGCGGAAGGGGCACATGGGATGTCTGTCGCCACAGAAGAATGGTTTGAACAAAAACTAAAAGAACGTCCTGATAAATGGACAGAGGAAGAGCAGGCGCATATATATGGCGCATTAGACGAAGTGGGGATGTGACCGGACTTGCAAAACGATGGTTAAAACGGACGCTTTGCATAAAAGAAAGGCAGGAGATAGACAGTGAGGATTTTATTTATCAGACATGGAGATCCGGATTACATAAATGATACGCTGACGAAAAAAGGACATCGTGAGGCAAAACTGCTTGCCGAACGGGCGGCTGACTTGAATCTCGGAAGCTGTTATGTTTCTCCCCTTGGAAGAGCGAAAGACACGGCGCAGTACTGTCTGGATAAAGTGGGAAAGACCGCACAGACTGTAGAATGGCTGAGAGAATTTCCGGCAAGGATCGATCTGAATCAGGCGGTACATCTTCAAAAGGCTTATCCTACCGCGGAGAAAGAAAATGGTCGGTATGTGCCGAGAATCGTGTGGGATATCGTTCCGTCGTATTGGATGGAACATGGAGAATGTATGGACAGGGATGCGTGGAGAAAATCCGATCTATGCCAAAATTCAGATGCGGTGGAAGTATATGACAGGGTAACTCTTGAGTTTGCCAGATTTCTTGCAGAGCATGGATATGTTCGTGAAGGCAGCAGTTATAGAGTGGAGAGAGAATGCACGGAGACCGTGACGTTTTTTTGCCATTTTGGGATTACGTGCGCGTTGTTGTCGCATCTGTGGAATATGTCGCCTTTTTCGGCATGGCAGTATTTTGCGTTTGCTCCGACATCGGTGACGGAAATAGTGACAGAAGAACGAGAGAAGGGAATCGCTTGTTTTCGGGGGTTGAAGCTGGGAGATGCTTCTCATCTTTATGCGGGAAACGAACCGGTTTCCGTTGCCGCCAGGTTTTGTGAAGTATACAGCGATATGAACAGCAGGCATTGAGAGAACAGCTTAAAATTATAGGAGCTTTCGGAAACAGAAGGCAGGGATTGGGGAAACGTACATGTTTCCTATAAGTCCTTGCCTTTTTCATGGATTATATGTTAATATAGGCGTTGGTGCGTATTAAGCATCACATATCCCGTAAAACGAAGTTTCAAAAAAGGAGATATTGTAATGATCAGTGCAAATAATGTAACTCTGCGCGTGGGAAAAAAAGCGCTTTTTGAAGAAGTAAATATCAAGTTCACAGAGGGAAACTGTTATGGTCTGATCGGCGCTAACGGAGCCGGAAAATCTACGTTTTTGAAGATTTTATCAGGTCAGCTTGAGCCGACGAACGGTGAAGTGGCGATCACTCCGGGAGAGCGTCTTTCTTTCTTACAGCAGGATCATTTTAAATATGATGAATATCCGGTTCTTGATACGGTGATCATGGGGAATGCCCGACTGTATGAGATTATGAAAGAAAAAGAAGCGATTTATGCAAAAGAAGATTTCACTGATGAAGACGGAATAAAGGCAAGTGAACTTGAAGGTGAATTTGCTACGATGAACGGATGGGAAGCTGAATCAGACGCGGCGTCTCTTTTGAATGGTCTTGGAATCGAGACAGATCTTCATTATAAAATGATGAAAGATATGACAGGTCCGCAGAAGGTGAAAGTGCTTCTCGCACAGGCGCTGTTCGGTAATCCGGATATTTTGCTTCTTGACGAGCCGACAAACCACCTTGATCTGGATGCGATTGCGTGGCTTGAGGAGTTTTTGATTAATTTTGAAAATACGGTGATCGTTGTGTCTCATGACCGTTATTTCTTAAATAAAGTATGTACGCAGATCGCAGATATTGATTATGGAAAAATACAGCTTTATGCGGGAAATTATGATTTCTGGTATGAATCAAGTCAGCTTCTTATCCGTCAGATGAAAGAAGCAAATAAGAAAAAAAGAAGAGAAGATCAAAGAACTTCAGGACTTTATTTCCCGATTCAGCGCAAATGCTTCAAAATCAAAGCAGGCGACATCGAGAAAGCGCGCCCTTGAGAAAATCCAGCTTGACGAGATCAAACCGTCCAGCAGAAAATACCCGTATATTGATTTTCGTCCGAATCGTGAGATCGGAAACGAAGTGCTTACGGTAGAAGGTCTTTCTAAAACGATCGACGGCGTGAAAGTGCTTGACAATATCAGCTTTACTCTCGGTCACGATGATAAAGTCGCTTTTGTCGGAAGTAATGAAGTCGCAAAGACAGTTCTTTTTAAGATCCTGGTCGGTGAAATGGAACCGGATGAAGGAAATTATAAATGGGGTGTTACCACTTCTCAGGCATATTTCCCGAAAGATTTCGGCGGAGAATTTGACAGTGATTATAATATCACAGAATGGCTGACACAGTATTCCGAAGAAAAGGATGTCACATATGTTCGCGGATTCCTCGGAAGAATGCTCTTCTCAGGCGAGGACGGTGTGAAGAAGCTGAAAGTTCTTTCAGGAGGAGAAAAAGTACGCTGCCTTCTTTCTAAGATGATGATTTCAGGAGCAAACGTTCTTCTTCTTGATGAGCCGACAAACCATCTTGACATGGAATCGATCACAGCTCTTAATAATGGACTGATCAAATTCCCGGGAGTTTTACTTTTTACGTCTCGGGATCATCAGATCGTACAGACGACTGCAAACCGTATTATGGAAATCGTTCCGGGTGGGCAACTGATCGACAAGATTACGACATATGACGAGTATCTTGAAAGTGACGAGATGGCAAGAAAGAGACAGACATATACTGTTTCGACTGAGGAAGATGATTAAAGGTTGATTAAATTTGAAATATCCTCTTTCTTTTTGGAAATAATTCTGTTATAATGTAAAAGCTGTGTATGGAAATCATGCACAGCTCTTCATGGAGACGTATCGAAGTGGTCATAACGGGGCGCACTCGAAATGCGTTTGCCCTCCGGGGCACGAGGGTTCGAATCCCTCCGTCTCCGTTTGAAAAATGAAGCCGAGAGTCAGAATGCAGTTGACTCTCGGTTTATTTTATCTTTTTCTTTTTTTGTCTTTGGCAGACAAGAGGAAGAAAAAACACATCAAAATATTTTGATGTGACATGTTGACAAACCACTTTACAAGACTTATGATGTATATATCAAAAATAATTGATGTGAGGAATGACGGCGATGACTGATTTTTCAAAAGACGCAAAAATCTTTAAGGCTCTTTGTGATACAAAAGGCTTACTATTTTAGATTACTTGAAGAGTGGCGAAAAATGTGCGTGTGTTCTGATTGAAAACATGAACATAGGACAATCAGCTTTATCTTATCACATGAAAATACTTTGCGACTCTGGTATTGTTAATGCAAGACAAGAGGGAAAATGGACACATTACAGCCTAAGTAAAAGCGGAAGTGAATACGCGTCAAAACGATTGCTAGAATTAACAACGCCAAATACTGAAAATCAATCAAATTGCTGCAAATAAAAGTCATCGAAAGGTGGCTTTTATAAAACTTTATCACATCAAAAAAAGTTGATATGATATATAAAGGAGGAATTGTTTTGGAAGCAGTAAATGTAATATGGTTATTTTTTCAAGACCAAATATTAGGTATGAAATGGTTGAATGGCTTAATTGGCAATGGGCTATCATTGCTAGGGCTAGACATTAACAGTCGTTTAGGTGGAAGTATTCAATTCTTTTTGTATGATGTAATCAAAATCACAATCTTGTTATGTTTACTGATTTTCTTTATATCGTATATTCAAAGTTATTTTCCACCCGAACGAAGCAAGAAAAATTTTAGGGCGATTTCATGGTATCGGTGCAAATATCATATCCGCATTGTTAGGAACAGTTACACCATTTTGTTCCTGTTCGTCTATTCCGCTATTTATAGGTTTTACAAGTGCGGGATTGCCACTGGGCGTAACATTTTCCTTTTTGATTTCTTCCCCTATGGTTGATTTGGGAAGTCTTGTATTGTTAATGAGTATTTTCGGGGCTAAAGTTGCTTTTGCTTATGTGATTGTAGGCTTGATAATCGCTGTCATCGGCGGCACCTTCATTGAAAAACTTACATATGGAAAAATATGTAGAAGATTTCGTCAAAAATGCAAGTAGGGTTGATATTAGTTCCCCTGCCTTAACCAAAAGGACAGAGTTCAATATGCGAAAGAACAAGTGATGGGAACATTCAAAAAAGTATTTCCATACATTTTGATCGGTGTAGGTATCGGAGCGATTATCCATAACTGGATACCTGAAACATGGATTGAAAATATTTTGGGAAGCAATAACCCGCTTGGTGTTATTTTAGCCACGCTTGTCGGTATCCCTATGTATGCTGATATTTTCGGCACAATTCCGGTAGCAGAAGTATTACTTTCAAAGGGTGCACAATTAGGTACGATCTTATCATTTATGATGGCAGTAACAACATTGAGTTTACCGTCTTTGATCATGTTGAAAAAAGGCAGTAAAGCCTAAATTATTGACTTTATTTATTGCCATTTGTACGTTTGGTATTATTATTGTAGGTTATCTCTTTAATATTTTTAGTACGATATTTATTTAAAAGGAGCGAATAAGAAATGAAATTATTTGGAAAGAAAAAAGAAACAAAATCATGCTGTTGTGGTGAAAATTGCACGTCAGAAACAATGCAAAATACAGAAAATAAGAAACAAGAGCAAGGGATCAAAATATTGGGTTCGGGCTGCGTAAAATGTATGGAATTAGAAAAAGCAACCAGAGCGGCAGTATCTGAACTTCGATTAGATTATGAGATTGAACATGTTACAGATTTTGCGGAAATCGCCGGTTACGGAGTAATGACGACACCTGCATTAGTGTTTAACGGCGAAGTTATATCCTATGGGAAAGTATTGACTGTAGAGGAAGTGAAAGCGCTGTTGAGTAAAAAATAAAGCAAAGGAAGGCCGGTAATTTATTTATGAAAAAACCTGAATTATTGTCGGATAAGGCAGGAGAAGCTTCTGGATATGACCTACAACAAAAAGTAAAGATTTTGAAAAGAATTTGAAAAGATTTGTTTAAAAATCAACTTCTGGTTTCACAATAAGGAAAAAAGTTATATAATGTAGAAGTTAAAAGAGGGAAGTAGATTGTAGCAGAAAAGAGGTTATCCATATGACAATAAAGAAGGCAACACTTGTTCTTGAAGGCGGAGCGACAAGAGGAATATTTACTTCGGGAGCGCTTGATTATCTGATGGAGAGAGATCTGTATTTTTCGGATGTGATCGGCGTTTCGGCGGGCTCGTGCAATGCGGTGGACTATGTTTCGCGGCAGCCGGGAAGAACGAGAGACTGTATGATACCGACTGACAAAGAAGGAAAATATTACTATGGGATCAGAGACTTCGTCAAAGAGAAAAGTCTGATGAATATGGATCTGATCTTTGATAAATATCCGAAAGAACTGCTTCCGTTTGATTTCGAGACATATTTTAACTCGGAGATCAACTGTCAGATTGTTACGACAAACTGTCTGACGGGAAAAGCGGAGTATATGACAGAGGATAGTGATAACGACCGTCTGATGAAACTTTGCAGAGCGTCGTCAAGTATGCCTTTGCTTACTCCGATCGTTAATATCGACAATGTTCCGTACCTTGACGGAGGACTGGCGGACTCTGTTCCGATCAGACGGGCACAGCAGATGGAAAATGAAAAGATCGTCGTGATTCTTACGAAAAATCAAGGTTACAGGAAGTCGGTTCTTTCTCCGACGATGCAGAGAGTATATAAAAGAGCGTATAAATCATATCCGAATTTGATCAGGACGATCTTCAGAAGAAGTTTTGAGTATAATAAAACGATGAATTATTTAGATCAGCTTGAAAAACGAGGTGAGATATTTATTCTCAGACCGCAGGTAAAGCCTGTTTCAAGACTTGAGAGAAATAAAGAAACGCTGCATGCATTTTATGAACACGGATATAAGTACACAGAACGAAAGTTTGATGATCTTATGGAATATTTGGAAAAATAAAAGCAGAAATCTTTTTCACGATAAATGAAACGATAGTTTACAAGATGAGAAATGTCGGAAAATCAAAAAGGAGAGGGTATGATGGGAAAAACAGAGACTTTAGAGTATACGCAAAATCGAGAATTATCATGGCTTCGTTTTAATCAGCGTGTGTTGGAAGAGGCGCAGGACGAAAGTGTTCCTCTTATGGAGAGGATGAAATTTGTCGCAATTTTTACAAGTAATCTTGATGAATTCTTTATGATTCGTGTCGGCAGCCTTTACGATATGGCAGTAGCTGACAGTAAAAAACAGGATATCCGTTCGGGAATGACTCCGAAGCAGCAGTTGGAGGAGATTTATAAAGCGGTAGCTCCTCTTTATAAGGAGAGAGATAAGACATATGCGGAAATAAAAAGCAGCTTCAGCCGTATGGCGTATGTGGGTTAGATTTTAAAGAATTGGAGCAGCAGGAAAAGAAGTATGTGAAAAAATATTTCAAAGAACAGGTGCTTCCGGTTTTATCGCCTCAGATCGTAGATGCGAACCATCCGTTCCCTCATCTGCTTAATAAAGATATTTACGTCGTGGCGACGCTGAAAATGGAAAATAATGTCATGCTCGGCATTGTGCCTGTGCCACAGTACATTTCGGACGTTCTCTATCTTCCGGGGCATGATGTGCGCTACATCCGAATGGAAAAAGTGATCATGGAATATCTGGAACTTGTTTTTGAACAGTATCAGGTATCTGACAAAAACTATATTTGCGTAACGCGGAATGCGGATATCGCACCGGATGATGAAGCGTTGGCAGATAATGAAGATTTCCGTTATATTATGAAAGAAACACTTCATAAAAGACGTAAAATGGCAGTTGTAAGACTTGAGACAGCCGCTCCGCTCGGAAAAGAGATGGAAAAATATTTCTGCGACCGGTTTAAGATTACGCCGGAATGTATTTTCAGGACGAAAATGCCGATGAAGCTTGGGTTTATTTTCGCAATCGCAGATAAGATTCCCGAATCTATGAGAAAAGCGCTGATCGACGAGCCGTTTACACCTCAGCCTGCCGCTGCGCTTGCCGAAGGGATCAGCGTGATGGAGCAGGTGAAACGCAAAGATGTTTTGTTGTCTTATCCATATGAGAGTATGGATCCGTTTTTGCAGCTTATTAAAGAAGCTGCGTTTCATCCCGATGTTATGACGATCAAGATCACGATCTACCGTCTGGCGAAAAAGGCCCGCCTTGTAGAATACCTTTGTGCGGCAGCCGAGAACGGAAAAGAAGTAACTGTATTGATCGAACTTAGGGCGCGTTTTGACGAGCAGAATAATATTGACTGGTCAGAGCGTCTGGAGGAAGCGGGATGTCGTGTGCTGTATGGATTCGACGGTTACAAGGTTCATTCAAAACTGTGTCTTATCACATACAGGAATCGAAATGAGATCCGTTATATTACCCAGGTAGGAACGGGAAACTATAATGAAAAGACGGCAAAATGTATACAGATTATTCGCTTATGACATCACATCAGGGAATCGGCGAGGATGCGGCCGTATTCTTTAAAAATATGTCAATCGGCAATCTGGACGGAGAGTATCATCATCTGATCGTTTCACCGTTTAGTCTGAAACGGAAAGTTTTAAGACATATGGATGAGGAAATTCAAAAGGCGCGGATGGACGTATTATTATGAAAATGAATTCTGTTACGGATATGGATTTTATCCGAAAAGTACAGGAAGCGTCTGCAGCAGGGGTAAAAGTGGATCTGATCGTACGCGGAATCTGCTGTATATTGCCGGGAGTGAAAGAAAATACGGAAAATCTGCGGGTTACGAGCATTGTAGGAAGGTATCTGGAACATCCGAGAGTGTTTGTGTTCGGAACAGGAGAAACGGCGAAAGTTTATATCGGATCGGCAGATATGATGACGAGAAATACAGAGAAACGTGTGGAGGTTGCATGTCCGATTTATGACGATGCAATTAAGAGACGCCTGATCCATGATCTGAAAGTGATGCTTGCAGACAATGTAAAAGCGCGTATTATGACAAGTGACGGTACATATAAGAAAAAAGAAAGAAAAGGAGAAGCGGTCAACGCGCAGGCTGCATTTATGAAAGCTGCGTTGAATGCACGCCCTCCGAAGACGCTTCCGAAAGCAAAAAAGAAAAAATCAATCTTTCAGAAAGTATTCAGCGCATTTGGAAAAAGGAATAGATCGTGTTGAAAAAGGTGAGAAATACTTTCGGAGCAGGAAAGGAAACTAAATACATTATATGAAAAAACAACTCTATATCGCCGAGAAACCCAGCGTAGCGCAGGAGTTCGCAAAAGGCATTAAAATTAAAGACAAGAAGAGCGGACGGATATTTAGAATCCGACGAAGCAGTGATCACATGGTGCGTCGGACATCTGGTTACGATGAGCTATCCGGAAGAGTATGACCCGGCATTGAAAAAAATGGAGTCTTCAGACACTTCCGTTTATTCCTTCGGAGTTTAAATATGAAGTGATCCCGTCAGTGGCGAAGCAGTTTCAGATTGTCAGTTCTCTTTTAAACAGAGAAGACGTTGACACAATTTATGTGTGCACCGACTCCGGACGGGAGGGAGAGTACATTTACCGGCTTGTAGAACAAAAGGCGCAGGTGTCGGGGAAAAAAAGACTTCGCGTGTGGATCGACTCACAGACAGAAGAGGAAATCTTAAGAGGCATACGGGAAGCAAAAGATCTGTCAGAGTATGACAATCTAAGCGCTTCCGCCTATCTTCGCGCGAAAGAAGACTATCTGATGGGAATCAACTTTTCACGTTTGCTTACGCTGAAATACGGAAACAGTATTTCTAATTATCTGAATACGAAATACTCGGTGATTTCGGTAGGACGTGTAATGACATGCGTTCTCGGAATGGTTGTCAGGCGTGAAAGGGAGATACGGGAGTTTGTAAAACTCCTTTTTACCGTGTGATCAGCACGATCGATGCGTCAGGTCACAGTTTTGAAGGAGAATGGCGGGCAGTGAAAGGCTCGCGGTATTTTGAATCGTTTGATCTGTATAAAGAAAATGGATTTAAGACAGAAGAAAAAGCAAAAGAGCTGATCGCCTATTTGTTGGAAGAAAAGCCGATACAGTGTATCGTTGAGTCTGTGGAGAAGAAAAAAGGAGAAGAAAAATCCTCCCTTCTTTATAATCTGGCCGAACTTCAAAACGACTGTTCGAAGCGGTTTAAGATCAGTCCGGATGAAGCGCTTCGGGTCGTGCAGGAATTATATGAAAAAAAACTTGTTACATACCCGAGGACAGACGCCAGGGTTTTGTCGACGGCAGTTGCAAAAGAGATCAGCAGAAACTTGAACGGGCTGTCAAAATATCCTCCGGCACAGCCGTATTTGCAGGATATCCTTTCTTTTTTGGAAGTCATAAAAATCTGGCGAAGACAAGATATGTAAACGATAAGCAGATTACAGATCATTACGCTATCATTCCGACAGGACAAGGTTTAGGAGCGCTGAATTCGCTTTCGGCAACGTCTCATAAAGTATATGATCTGATTGTGAGAAGGTTTTTAAGTATTTTTTATCCGCCGGCAGTGTATCAAAAAGTGGCGATCATATCGAAGATAAAGGAAGAGAGTTTCTTTTCCAATTTTAAAGTGCTAGCTGAGGAAGGATATTTGAAAGTGGCAGGCGTTCCGCAGGGAAAACGAAGTGTAAACAAAGGCAAAAGCAGAACCGATGCAAATGAAAAAGAGGAAGATGCAGAACAGACGGCAGATCAGGACCTTGATACGGCGCTGTTTGAAGTGATTAAAACGCTGAAAAAAGGAAGCGTTCTTCCGGTTGGAGCATTAGATATAAAAGAAGGGGAGACGTCGCCTCCGAAACGGTATAATTCAGGATCGATCATCCTTGCTATGGAAAATGCGGGGCAGTTGATCGAGGATGAAGATCTTCGCGCTCAGATAAAAGGAAGCGGTATCGGAACGAGCGCGACCAGGGCGGAAATATTAAAGAAACTGATTCATATTAAATACCTTGCCCTGAATAAAAAACACAGATCATAACACCGACTTTGCAAGGAGAGATGGTATTTGACGTAGTGGATCATTCGATCAAATCACTTTTAAATCCGGAACTTACGGCAAGCTGGGAAAAAGGTCTTACGTATGTGGCGGAGGGAAGCATTACTCCCGATGAATATATGATGAAGCTGGATCGTTTTATAACGAACAGGACGGTGGGAGTAAAAAGGACTCAATAATCAGTATCAGTTAAGAGCCTGTTATGATAAAGCGGCAGGTTATTATAAGAAGAGCCGGTAAACGGCGGAAAAGGAGATAAATATATGAATGCATTGACAGTAAAGGAACTTTATACATTAGAGGAGACAATCGCAAAAGATCTTTTTGACAAAGTGACATATCCGTGGGAAGTCCTTCCGAATATCGGTTCATTTATCAAAGAACTCGGGAATACGTTAAGCAGTGATGAATATGAAAAAAGAGGAGAAGATGTCTGGATCGCAAAGTCAGCTAAAGTTGCGCCTACCGCATGTATTAATGGTCCGGCGATCATCGGGAAAGAAGCGGAAGTGCGTCATTGTGCGTTTATAAGAGGAAACGCGATCGTGGGAGAAGGAGCAGTCGTAGGAAATTCGACAGAGCTTAAAAATGTCGTGCTTTTCAATAAAGTACAGGTACCGCATTATAATTATGTCGGCGATTCTGTTCTCGGATATAAATCTCATATGGGAGCAGGTTCTATCACATCGAATGTGAAGTCGGATAAAAAGCTTGTTGTTGTAAAAACATCGGAAGGAAATATAGAAACCGGCATGAAGAAGTTCGAGCAATGCTTGGAGATGAAGTAGAAGTAGGATGCGGAAGCGTTCTGAATCCGGGAACAGTTGTTGGAAATCACAGCAACATCTATCCACTTTCTTCTGTACGTGGATTCGTTCCGGCAAACAGTATTTATAAAAACAAAAGCGAAGTCGTAGAAAAATATTAATACAGGCAAGACAGACAAACCGATGTGGATAAAAACAGAAGTGTCGTAAAAATAGCGGCATATAAGGGGGAAAGGAAAAAAGAGATGAAGAAGATCGGATTTATCGGTGTGGGGATCATGGGAAAATCCATGGTGCGTAATCTTATGAAAGCAGGGTATGAACTTCATATTTATGCCCGGACAAAAGCAAAAGTCGAGGACGTGATCGGGGAAGGAGCGATCTTTCATGAAACGATTTCCGAGTGCGTAAAAGACTGCGAGGCAGTGATTACGATCGTAGGATTTCCGCAGGATGTAGAAGAAGTATATTTCGACAGCGGAAATATTTTGGACAGTGCGAAAAAAGGTGCATATTTGATCGATATGACGACCACGAGTCCGCAGATTGCCGAAAAGCTGTATGAAGAAGGAACAAAACGGGGATTTCATGTGCTTGATGCGCCGGTCACAGGCGGAGATACGGGGGCAAGAGAAGGAACTCTTTCTATTCTTGTCGGAGGCGATAAGAGCGATTATACGAACTGTCATGAACTGTTTGAAGCAATGGGAACGAATATTAATTACGAAGGTTCGGCAGGATGCGGACAGCATTGCAAACTTGCAAACCAGATCATGATCGCGGGAGCTCTTTCCGGTGTATGCGAAGCGCTGACATATGCAAAAAAGAAAAGGGACTTGACCTGAATGTGTTCTCGAAATCCGTAGCGACAGGGGCAGCCGGAAGCAGACAGTTTGATCTGTTCGGACCAAAGATCATAGAAAAAGATTATGCGCCGGGATTTTTTATGAAGCATTTTATTAAAGATATGAAGCTGGCGCTCATCGAAGCAAACAGAAGCGGTTTAAATCTCGAAGTTTTAAGCCAGGTTCTTGCCATTTATGAAGAGCTTGAAGCAGACGGCAACGGAGATCTCGGAACACAGGCACTTATCAAGTATTACGAGTAAAAGCAAACTATACAGGACGCGGACAGAAAGGGTAGAGAGGACTATGCTGGAGATCAAAGAATTGACAAAATATTATGGAAAGAATCTGGCGGTAGATCAAGTGACGTTTACCGTCCCTAACGGTCAGGTAGGGGTTCTTTTAGGGCCGAACGGATCGGGAAAATCAACGATCATCAAAAGCATTGCCGGTTTATTGCGGTATCAGGGTGAAATTCGTATTAAAGGGATTCCTGCCCGGCAGATTCCTGCGAAAAGGAAGTTTGCTTATGTTCCGGAGATTCCGAATATGTTCGATGCGCTGACGGTAAGGGAGCATATCGAATATGTGAGAATGGCATATGACAGTGAAATTACAGACGAGGAGATCGAAAAGATACTTAAAGCGTTTGAGATGGATGACAAGCAGGATAAGCTTGGCAATGAATTATCAAAAGGAATGATGCAGAAAGTGAGCATATGCTGTGCCCTTGCGGTAAAGCCGGAAGTCATCCTTCTTGACGAACCGATGGTCGGACTTGATCCGGCGGCGATCAAGATGCTGAAAGATGTCGTGTTAAAACTGCGTGATAACGGAGCGACAGTTCTTATCAGTACGCATATGCTTGAGATGGTAGAGAACTTGTGGGATGTGATGATCGTCATGGAACAAGGGCATATTGCCGGTTCTTACACAAAAGCAGACGCGCAGGGAAAAGAGCTGGATGAACTGTTCTTTGAGATGACAGGCGGTGAGAAAGCATGAAAGCGTTAATATATTTGATAAAGAGAACAGCGGCAAATAACCTGAAAAAGGCAGTCAGAAAACCGACGACGCTTCTTGCGTTGATCTTTGGGGCCGCCTATGGAATCTTTCTTATCGTGATGCTTGGAACACTTGCGGTTACAGTTCGGATCGATTCTGTTCAAGGACTTGTCATTCTTGTGACGGTGTGGACGATCTACATTACAGTAGGAAACTTTATGTCCTATGCTTCTCGAAAAGGAATCTTGTTTCGGCCGGCTCATTCTGTTCGTATTTCCCGCTCCGATCAGCCCCAAACTTGTTTTGATACAGGGAGCGTGGATGAATTATCTGATGTCATTTTTCATATGGATCGTGTTGGCGATCGGAGGCTTGACGGTTTTTCATGTGGAATGGTGGAAGATGCTTTTCTTCTTTCTGATAGGATGCGGCGTAGAGTGTGCGGTAGAACAATCTGTTATGATCATTTTATATACGAATGATAAGCTTCCGCAAAAATTGATAAAAGGGATCTGCTTCGGAATGAAAGTGTTTTTGATTGCATTTACGTTGATGATCGTACTTTATTTTAAAGAAAAAGGTCTGTCAGTAGAAAGCGCTCTTTCGTTTATCAACTGGCCGGTCCTTCAGATGATTCCGGTAGTCGGATGGCAGATTGCGGTATACAGGTTGGTTTTACTCGTCCGACAACTCTGAATGTAATTTGTACTGTGATCTATTCGGTGTTTACGGTGTTCATTGTTGCGGCGGCGTTCAGAATGAAATGTGACGGCGGATATTATGAAGAGGCGGCGAAATTCGCAGACGATTATGCAGAACTGAAAAAGAGGCAGAAAAGCGGAGAATTTGTGACAAATACCGGGACGAAAAAGCGAAGGTTTCGCCGTGTAGAGAGTAAGATTACAGCAAAAGGAGCAAGAGCGATTTTTTACAGGCAATTTCTGGAATATAAGAAAGAAAAATATTTTATTTTCACGAAAATGACAGTTCTTTCGGCAGTCGTTGCGTTTATTTTCGCGTATTCTCTCCAAAAATCGGTGTCAGACAGCAGTATGGCGGGCTTTATTTTGTTGGGAGTTGTCGCGTATGTGGCGCTTATTATGAGCGGTTACACAGGAAAATGGGAAAGCGAGTTGAAAAATCCGTATATTTTTCTTATTCCTGACAGTCCGCTGAAAAAAATGTGGTATGCGACTCTTATGGAACATGTAAAGGCATTTGCGGACGGATGTATCATCTGCATTCCTATTGGGATTTTTTGGCATGTTCCGGTAATAGAGATCATTTACTGTATTTTGATCTACACCGTTTTGCAGGCAGACCGCCTGTATACAATGGTGATCGTTCAGAGCCTTCTCGGGGAAGTATTCGGAAAAACAGGGCAAAGTCTGCTTAGAATGTTTATCCAGATGGCGCTTTTAGGAGTCGGGAGCCGGTGTCGGAGTGTTGGCGGCAGTGTTGATCAGTCAAACGTTGATCTTTCCGATCGTATTGATCTATGGATTGATGATCACGGTTGCGATGGGCGCGATCGCATTACTTAGATTTGATACGATGGAACAGTTTGTATAAAAACAGACGGTAAGAAAAAATTTTATGAAAAACTATTTTTAAGATAAAAGGAGGAGATCGGATGTTAGATGATAAATATGTAACGATGGAAATTGAAAAAGTAAAACATATCGCCCTTGTGGCGCATGACGGTAAGAAAAGAGAACTTGTAGACTGGTGTGAAAAAACAAAGAGATACTGAAAGGGCATTTTTATGCGGAACTGGAACAACGGCGCGTCTTATCGCTGAGCGAACAGGGCTTCCGGTAAAAGGATACTGTAGCGGTCCGCTTGGCGGAGATCAGCAGATTGGAGCGAAGATCGTAGAAGGGCAGATTGATTTTATGATCTTTTTGTGGGATCCATTGGAAGCACAACCCCACGATCCGGATGTAAAAGCGCTGCTGCGTATTGCTGTCGTATACGATATTCCGATTGCAAATAATCTTGCGACTGCGGACTTTATGCTTCATTCAAAATATATGAACGAGTCATACAGCAGACAAATAGAAAACTTTGATAAGAAGGTGCAAAACCGGGTCGAGGAGATGAAGTGACAGGAGATGTACTGACAAGATAAAACGGGAAGATAAACGGGCATAATAGAAAAAAGTAACAGTTGACACGGGTCTTAGACCCGTGTTATTCTATAAAAGATACTTTAATGCTTTAAAGTGTTACGCTTTAAAGTGGTCTAAAGGATAAAACGGCAGAGAGAGGGAAAAAAGATGGGAATTAAAATTATACTGCTTATTATTTTTTTCGCAGTGATGGCGGCAGTGGGAATTTATTCGAGAAGACATGTTACAAGTGTAGACGGTTTTGTTCTGGGAGGAAGATCGGTAGGACCGTGGCTGACGGCATTTGCATATGGAACATCGTATTTTTCGGCAGTTGTATTTGTCGGATATGCCGGACAGTTTGGATGGAAATACGGAATTGCCAGTACATGGATCGGCATCGGAAATGCATTAATCGGAAGCCTTCTGGCATGGGTAGTTCTCGGAAGGCGTACAAAAGTGATGACACAGCATCTTGGATCAAGGACGATGCCGGATTTTTTCGGAGAACGGTACAAGAGCAAATCACTTAAGATTACGGCATCTGTGATCGTGTTCGTTTTTCTGATCCCGTACACGGCTTCGGTGTATAACGGTTTGTCACGTTTGTTTGCGATGGCTTTTAATATTCCGTATACGTGGTGTGTCGTGACAATGGCAGCGTTTACGGCGCTCTATGTTATCCTGGGCGGATATATGGCTACGGCAATCAATGATTTCATACAAGGAATCATTATGCTGATCGGAATTGTGGCTGTGATCGCGGCGGTTCTGAATGGACAGGGCGGATTCATGAATGCAATAGCAGAAATGGCGAAGATACCAAGTGATGTTCCCCTGACACAAGGACAGCCGGGAGCGTTTACATCTTTTTTTGGTCCGGATCCTGTCAATCTTCTGGGCGTTGTTCTTCTTACTTCGCTTGGAACATGGGGACTTCCGCAGATGATCGGGAAATTTTATGCGATCAAAGATGAAAAATCGATCAGTACGGGAACTATTATTTCAACTATATTTGCAATTATTATCTCAGGTGGATGTTATTTTCTCGGAGGATTCGGAAGACTGTTCGACAGTCCCGAGATTTACGATAAAGCGGGCGGAGCGGTCGTTTATGACAGTATTATACCGCATATGCTTTCCATGCTTCCGGATCTGCTTATAGGGGTTGTTGTTGTGCTTGTGCTTTCTGCGTCAATGTCAACTCTTTCCTCCCTTGTGCTGACATCCAGTTCTACACTGACGCTCGATCTTTTGAAAGATAATATTATGAAAAAAATGAGCGAGAAAAAGCAGATTGTGACAATGCAGGTTTTAATCGTGTTTTTTATTGTTGTCTCAGTTGTGATCGCGCTTGATCCGCCGACCTTTATCGCACAGCTTATGGGCATTTCATGGGGCGCGTTAGCCGGGGCGTTTTTAGCTCCGTTTTTGTATGGTTTGTATTGGAAAGGCGTTACCCGTGCGGGTGTATGGGCAGGGTTTATAACAGGAGTCGGACTGACTGTTGCGAATATGTTTTTTGGATTTATAAAATCTCCGATCAATGCAGGCGCAATGGCAATGATCGCAGGACTTTTGATTGTGCCTTTTATCAGTTTGATCACACCGAAGCTGAAAAAAAGCGAGATAGAAGACGTTTTTATCTGTTATGATGAAAAGTAACGATTACAAAAAAGCATTCTTTAGAAGACTGATAAAAAAGAATTACTGAAAAATATTTGATTGTATGGAAAAAAATACCTGATAAGGGATTGATTTTTCAGGGAACTACTATATAATGAAGATAAAGTTAAACCCCACTAAAATACTAGGAATTAAAAAAGGATGAAATATGATCAAGTAATATTAGAAAAAAACGCTTATTATGAGATCCTGAATATAAAGTGGCGGTATGAGTTCATTAAAGTTCATGGAAAACAGGAGGTATTGAGATATGGTAAATATACAAAAAGCAGCAGTAATCGGATGTGGGTTTGTCGGCTCTACGATTGCCTATACATTGATGCAGAAAGGATTATTTTCGGAAATGGTACTCCTTGATGCAAACAAGGCGAAGGCAGAAGGAGAGGCGATGGATATCAGCCACGGACTGCCGTTTACACATGCAATGGATATTTATGCGGGTGAATATGAGGATATTGCAGATGCGTCGGTCGTTATTATTACGGCAGGGGCAAACCAGAAACCGGGAGAGACGAGACTGGATCTTGTGCAGAAAAATGCAGCGATTATGCGGTCAATCATAAAAAGAGATCAAACGCGTAAACTGTGAAGGAATTTTGCTCATCGTGTCGAATCCGGTAGATATCTTAACGGAAGTAGCGCTTAGAGAATCCGGTTTTCCAAAGGAAAGAGTGATCGGTTCCGGTACAGTGCTTGATACGGCAAGATTGAAATATATAATCAGTGAAAAGTTGGATGTAGATAGCAGAAATGTACATGCGTTTATCGTAGGTGAACACGGTGACAGCGAACTGGCAGCATGGAGCTGTGCAAATATTTACGGAATTAAATTACAGGATTTTGCAAAGATGCGGGGATATGAACACTTCGCACAGGATATGGAAGAGGTTTACAAAGGAGTCCGTGACAGCGCCTATGAGATTATCGAGCGAAAGGGAGCGACTTATTACGGAATCGGAATGGCAGCGGAAAAAATCGTAGAAGCAATCGTAAGAAACAGTCATACGGTCGCTCCGATTTCGGTATCGCTTGATGGAAAATACGGATTAGAAGGACTGTGCTTAAGCATTCCGACGATTGTCGGAAGAGGCGGGGCGGAACAGGTGCTGGAGATTGATTTCAGCGAGGAAGAAATGAAAAAACTGCGTAAATCCGCAGAGGAATTAGGCGCAGTTCTTGATCAGGTCAATATTGAGAAATAAAAGTATATTACCGAAATTAAAAATAAAAGCTATCGCTTAATATGTTTTTTTATTGCGTCAAAGCTTTCCGCGCTGATGACATGTTCAATACGGCAGGCGTCATCAGCGGCGGTTTTTGAATCGACGCCGAGATATTCCAGCCAGGAAGTAAGGAGGGTATGTCGTTCGTATATACGCTCCGCTATTTCTTTTCCCGAGGGGGTGAGTGTAATATAGCCTTCCGGTGAAACTGTAATATGTCCGCTTTCACGCAGCTTCTTCATTGCGACGCTGACACTTGGCTTTTTAAAGTCAAGTTCTGCGGCAACTGTCTACAGAACGGACAACAGGAAGTTGTCCGCTTAATACAAGAATTGTTTCTAAATAGTTCTCAGCAGATTCATTTATAATCATAATGTTACCTCAAATAAATTTTATTTATGAATGAAAGATCAATATTCATTAAAATTAAGTATAACATATGTGTGCGAAAGCTCGCAAGAGAAAGAATATCCGCTATAGAAAAGGCACAGAGCGTCACTGTAGAAAAAAACGCTTTGTGCTTTATTTTGTGAAAATACTTGACAATTTACAAAGGTTAGGTTAAACTAACTAAAGATAAATGAAAAAGATTATCAATTTCAAAAAAGTTTTAAAATAGAAGGAAGGTGTTTTTATGCCGCTTACGATGGCTGAAATAGGCAAGGTAAGTGTGATAAACCGCGTAAATGGAAACGAGGAGACAAGGCGTTTTCTCGGAAATCTTGGTTTTGTGGCAGGAACGGAAGTTACTGTATTATCCGAGATGGGCGGAAACGTGATCGTGAGTATTAAAAATTCCAGGATCGCGGTAAATGCCGAAATGGCGAGGCATATTATGATCTAGAGCTGAAAAGGCTATAAAAATTTTGAGTGAAATAGGAAGCGGAGGAGAATGGCATGGAGAGGACATTAGGCAGCGCAGAAGTGGGAAGTACAGTAACTGTGATTAAAATTGAAGGGACGGGGCTTATAAGCGTCGGATCATGGACATGGGAATCACGAAGGAAGCAGGATTTATATAAGGAAGGTTGCGCCGCTTGGCGATCCTGTAGAAGTTACGGTTCGAGGATATGAGTTGTCAGTAAGAAAAGAGGATGCAAAATGTGTCCTTGTAGAAACTGTATAGTAGGAGGTAGAACAAAATGGAGATCAGGGCTGCACTTGCCGGAAATCCGAACTGTGGAAAGACGACAATGTTTAATGCGCTTACGGGAGCAAATCAATATGTCGGAAACTGGCCGGGAGTTACGGTAGAGAAAAAGAAGGGAAAGTAAGAACAAAAGAATCAAAAGAGGAGAAGATCAAAGTGACGGATCTTCCGGGAGTCTATTCTCTTTCCCCGTATACGCTTGAAGAAGTTGTGAGCAGGGATTATATTTTGAACGAGGATCCGGACGTGATCATCAATCTTGTAGACGCGACCAATATTGAGCGAAATCTGTATTTGACGACCCAGTTGACCGAGACGGGAGTTCCGGTTGTGATTGCGCTAAATATGGCTGATTTGATCCGGAAGCGAGGAATGAAAATCGACAAGAAGCGATTGTCTGAACTTCTCAACTGTCCGGTGATCGAAACGTCGGCTTTGAAAAAGACAGGACTAAAAGAATTGATCGAAGAAACGGTCTGCACTGTCAAAAGCGGAGAAAAAGCATACCGAAAGCGATATTCTCAAAAGAGTTAGAAGCGGCGATACGAGCGGTAGAAGAGCTGCTTCCAACATGGATTGACGAGCGTAAGAAGCGTTGGTATGCAGTAAAACTTCTTGAAAATGACAGGAAAGTATTAGAAAATTTAAAAATGTCAGGCGAGTCTTTGAAAGCGATCGAGAAGATGCGTAAAGCGATGGAAGAAAAGCATGATGACGATATGGAAAGTATTGTTACAGACGAGAGGTATCAGTACATACAAAAAGTTGTTTCCGATACCGTTCAAAAAGGGAGAGAAAAACTGACTGTCTCAGATAAGATAGACCGTATCGTAACAAATCGTTTTTTAGGCCTTCCGATTTTTGTTTTCGTTATGTGGGTTGTGTATTATGTGTCCGTCACAACGGTCGGAACAGGGATGACAGACTGGACAAACGATGTGTTTGTAGTCAGTATACAGGATGCAGTCAGCGGTTTCTTGGGAAATATAGGGGCAGGCAGTCTTATCACAGGGCTTGTAGTTGACGGAATCATAGGCGGATTGGGAGCTGTGCTTGGCTTTGTTCCACAGATGGCGGTATTGTTTCTCCTTTTATCATTTTGAAGACTGCGGATATATGGTTCGCATCGCCTTTGTAATGGACCGCGTGTTCCGACATTTCGGATTGTCGGGGAAAAGCTTCATCCCTCTTCTTATTTCCTCAGGGTGTGGAATTCCGGGGATTATGGCTTCAAGGACGATCGAGCAGGATAATGACAGAAGGCTTACGATCATGACAGCTACGTTTATTCCATGTGGGGGCAAAGCTTCCGGTTATCGCGCTTATGGGCGGAGTGATCGCAGGAGAGGCGGCAGGATATGCAGAAAGTTCCTTCATCGCACCGCTTATGTATTTTATAGGGATTGCGGCAGTGCTTATTTCTGCTATAATATTGAAAAAAAGACGAAGATGTTTTCAGGAAAACCGGCTCCGTTTGTAATGGAACTTCCGCAGTATCATATGCCGCAGGCAAAGACAGTTCTTCTTCATGTATGGGAGAGACTGAAAGGATTCATGATCAAGGCGGGAACGATTTTGTTCCTTGCATGTATTGTTATGTGTTCCTTGGAGGATTTGGATTTTCAGACGGAAAATTCGGGATTGTTCAAGACAGTGCCAATAGTTTGTTGGCGATGATCGGCGGAGCGCTTGCAGTGCTGTTTAAACCGCTCGGTTTCGGAGAATGGCAGCCTGTTGCGGCAGCGCTTTCGGGATTTACGGCAAAAAGAAGCCATTGTAACTACAATGGGAGTTCTTGCAAATGTGTCGGGAGATGTAGAAGATACCGTAAATGTAGCGGGCAAAGTAGCAGCGTGGTTTCCGTCGGCTATGGCAGCATTTTCGTTTTTGCTGTTTAATCTTTTGGACTCCCCGTGTCTGGCGGCAATCGCAACAATGGCGCAGCAGATGCAGTCCAGAAAGTGGTTTTGGTTTGCGGTTGTGTTCCAGAATGTATTTGCGTATGTCGTATCTTTGAGCGTATATCAGATCGGTACGTTTGTGCTTGGAGGAGCGTTCACCGTAGGAACGGCTGTAGGTATAGCGATTGCGGTGATCCTGTTGATCTTACTGTTTAGGCCGGATCCGTATAAAAATAAAAAATATATTCCAAACGGTCGGTACAGGCGGCGTAGAGAAAATTAGTTTAGAAAGAAGGCGTGTTATGGCAGCAGATATTTTGATCATATCATTGATCGCGAGTTATTGTATTTTTCTTATTTATAAAGCAAGAAAAAACGCAAAAGAGGGAAAAGCGCCCGGGTGTGCCGGATGCGGCGGAAACTGTGGTTCGTGTTCAGGCTTGCGCGACGCGTGCGGGAAAGACAGAAAATAAAAAGATGTAGGACGGAATAAACGGTGTACATCCGTGCCGGAAAGACACGTAAAAGAAAGAGATTGATATAAAAACCTCCTGATAGTATAATCGATAAAGATGGTGTAAAGCTGTAAAGAAAGCGGCAGGATCAGACAGACTGCTGTTATAAGATACATCAGAAAATCGAGAAATCAGGAGGTTTTTTGCAATGAACCGTAAAATATATAATGAATATGTAACAATTTTGGAAAGCGAACTTGTTCCGGCGCTTGGATGCACAGAACCGATCGCGCTTGCTTATGCTGCGGCAAAAGCAAAAGAAGTATTAGGAAAGATGCCGGATCATATTACGATGCGGTGCAGCGGTAATATTATCAAAATGTAAAAGGAGTAAAAAGTACCGAATTCCGGAGGAATGAAAGGCGTAGAAGCAGCGGCGGTACTCGGAATTACAGGCGGAGATCCTTCACAGGCGCTTGAAGTGCTGGAGCATGTTACAGATCGGGAAATCGACGAGGCGGAGAAACTTTTAAAGGCAGGATTTTGTGATTGTGTTTTAAAAGACGATGTAGCTAATTTATATATTGAAGCATATGCAGTATGCAAAAAGACAGAGAAGAGTGAAGCTCTTGTTGTGATAGAAGACGAGCATACGAATATCACCCATATTGAAAAAGACGGACAGGTGCTTTTTCACAAAGAGAAAAAAGAATATTGTCAGGAGAGAGAAAAAACACCGGATAAGAGTCTTTTGAATTTGGAAGATATTATTACATTTGCAAATGAGGTACAGATTACTGATGTGGAAAAAGTTCTTGGACGTCAGATAAAATACAATACGAGAATCGCAGAAGAAGGTTTGAGAAATCCTTGGGGAGCACAGGTCGGACGAGTTGTGCTAGAAGAGTTCGGAGAAGATGTAAAGTGGCGCGCTGTGGCGAAAGCATCTGCCGGTTCGGATGCAAGAATGAGCGGCTGTGCCCTTCCGGTGATCATTAATTCCGGTTCGGGGAATCAGGGTATGACTTGTTCTCTTCCTGTGATCGAGTTCGGAAAAGAACTAAAGAAAAGCAAAGAAGAGATTTACAGGGCGTTATGCGTATCTAACCTTGTGGCTCTGAATCAGAAAAAATATATCGGTTCTCTCTCAGCGTACTGCGGAGCAGTATGTGCTGCGGCAGGAGCAGGGGCAGGGATTACATATTTATGCGGCGGAACATTGGAACAGATTGAAAACACAGTTGTCAATACGATAGCGGATGCGGGAGGTATTGTCTGTGATGGTGCAAAACCAAGCTGTGCGGCAAAATATCCACGGCGCTTCAGGCCGCGATACTAAGTCATAAGATGGCGATGCGGGGACTTACGTTTGCAAGAGGAGAAGGTCTTGTAATGGACTGCCCTGAAGATACAATCAAGGCAGTCGGATATGTAGGCCGCGCAGGTATGAAACAGACCGATGTGGAGATTTTAAATCTCATGATCGGAAAGACAAAACTGGAAGATATTGACAAGTGACGTATGCCGGGAAAGAAGCCTCCTTTATGAATAACGTTTTTTATAACATGCAAGCGACAGGAAGAAGCTGATTACAACGAATAAAATCCCAATCGGAATACCGATTATAAAGATCATCGTTTTGTCACCTGCCATAAGAAATTCCATTCCTTTAAAGAGGAAACGGCTCCGTATATTCCTCCGAAAAGCATGGCGATAAAGATATAAACGATAAGACCAAGTTTCCTTCCGAGCAGAAAGAATGCAAAATTAACGACTGCAAAAAAGACAAGGGAGAAAAGAACTCCGAACCCCCCATGCAGACAGCCCTTCCTGCAAAGTGATTTTGTTGTGGCTGCTGGTGAACGAGAAAACAAAAATCAGGGAGAATACGTTGCATATTGTAAGAAAGCAGATTCCAAGTATATATTTTGACAGTACGATCTCCGTTTTTGTAATGGGGAACGTAAGCTGGATTTTGTCAAAATTCACTTTTTCATCTTGCTCAAAGAGGATTCAATAGAGGAGCAGCCTAAAAGCGGAAACACAAAAGCAGTAATCAGCATAAAGAAATATTTTAAGGAAAATAAGTCTCCCGTTTGCATAGCCTCGATAAGCAGGAAGAGGAAAAGAACTGCTGCGAGGTAAGAAACCCCGTTTTTAAAAATGCGGAAATTTTCATAAAGATCTTTTAATATAATTCCTTTCATATGATTTTTTCTCCTTTGCTGTAAAATAACATCATATCTTCAATGGAAGCATTCTCGATAGAAATGTCGCAGAATGCTTTTCGCAGCGACTGTCTGTTTTTTATGAATACACAATAACTGTAAGGCTCTTCTCTGTATGCGATAATGTCCTCCGGAGAAAGGGCGTCGAAAAACTCTCGTCCGCAGCGGATGATTCCACAGTCATTATTCAGTTCGTCAATAGATTTAAGGAAGAGCAGTCTTCCTTCATGTATGTATGCGATATAGTCGGCAATTTTATCCAGATCGCTTGTGATATGGGAAGAAATAAGGACGGAATGGTCTTCCTGCTCTGTAAATTCTCGTAATATTTCGAGGATTTCCTCCCTGAAAAACCGGATCGAGTCCGTTTGTAGCTTCATCAAGGATCAAAAGTTTCGGGTTATGGCTCAACGCCGCGGCAAATTCCAGTTTCACTTTCATCCCCGTGGAAAATGTTTTCAACCGCTTCTTTTCAGGAAGATGAAATTGTTTCAGGTAATCGGTAAATTTTTTCTGATCCCAGTCAGTATAGATGCCGGAAAGCATTTTTCCTATAAAAAGAGGAGTTAAATTCTCACCGTAATGAGAGTCGTTAAAGATGACGGCAATCTCTTTTTTGATTTCTTTCTCCTGTGATTTTAAATCCTGACCGAGAATATGGACCTCGTCATAGTCAGCTTTTACAATGTTTAGGATAGAATTGATCAAAGTTGATTTCCCGGATCCGTTTTCTCCGATCAATCCGAGTATCATACCGTAAGGAAGATCAAGAGAAATATGATCTAAAGTGAAATCTTTTATTTTTTTGTGAGATTTTTTATGTGTAATGCCTGTTTCATGCTTGCTATACCTCCGTATAAACGATTTCTAAAGTTTGTTTTATTTCGTTTATTGAAAGCCCGTTTTCTTTTGCAAGAAAAGCTGCGTCAGTCAGTAATTGTTCAATACGCCTTAGGTTTTCCTCTCTGATAAAATCCTGATTCTCAGTTGAAACAAAAGTTCCTTTTGCAGGAACAGTAACGATAAATCCTTCTTTTTGCAGATCGTCATATGCACGCTGCGTTGTGATAACGCTGACATGCAGATCTTTTGCAAGTTTCCGCATAGAAGGAAGAGCCTGCCCGGGGGCAAGATCCCCTTTCATGATCATTTCTTTGATCTGCAGCGTAATCTGCTCGTAGATAGGACGTCCGCTTGTGCTGCTTAAAATAATTTCCATATCTCTTGATCTCCTGTCGTATTCGGCTTTTTTGCTGTTTTAATTTTGGTTTTGCACTTGAATTTCTATGCTCTGTATTTTGCATCTACTTTTCAAATCCGTTTTTTCGATATAAGATCAGAAAAAGCGCTGCTGACAAAAAGGCTTCGACAGACAGGACGATGATGCCGGACAAATGGATCGGAGCTTTCCCGGCGCTGATTGCAGATATAGCATTAAGGGCAATTCCGGTGAAGAGAAGATTTGAGATCTTTTCTAAAATGCTGCTGAATCCGGACAACATCGGAACCATCATAAATATAATGAGCGCAGGCGTAGTGATCGTACTTGCGGATACTTGGGTTTTGGCATAAATACCGAAGATCATGCCGACGACAGATGCAATGAAAGTGCAGACTGTCGTAATGATAAGATATGCGCCCCATTGGGATCCGGAAAGTGTAAGCTGTACGATGAAAACACATAAAACATTTACGGCTGTGGATAAAATTATAACCGGTATAATGCTTCCGAGAAAAAATTCAAGTCCGTTTACTGAAGAAGTCATCAGTGTCCGAAGCGTATTTTTTTCTTTTTCTTCCGCAAGAGCGGCTGCAGTACAGTATACGCTCATGGAAATATTCATCAGAACGCCGAGCGAAAGCGCGTAGCCGTCCATGTTGATCTTTCCGTCAGCGATGGATCGGTACAGTATTTTCATAAGAAAAGTAAATCCGAGGGAAAAGATCGGCATGATGATAAAGTTTTTGCTCATGAGAGTTCTCATTTTCATTTCTGTGACGGCAGATAGTTTTCTGAAATGGATTGCTGTTATTTTCATTGAAGATTCCTCCCTGTTGTGTCCAAAAATACAGTTTCAAGAGTAGGTTCACATGAATGGATCGTTTCAAGCTGTCCGCTGTTCATCCATTGTGCGATTTGCCCGGTTGTTTTCTCGTTTTGTAAGAGAAGGTGAGTTGTGCCGTCAGTAAGGCGGACGCGGTATTTTTTGATCTGATTATGTTTTAAGCAGATTGCCTGCGGTGAGCCATATTCGACAATAACGCCGTCATTTAAAAGAGCAACATTGTCACAAAGTTTCGCCGCTTCTTCCATATTGTGGGTTGTGAGAAAAATAGCCATTCCCTCATTTTTTAATTCCATCAGAAGTTTATGTATTTCATTAGAGGCAGATGGATCAAGTCCGTTTGTAGGTTCATCCAGAAAGAGTACTTTCGGACGGTGAAGGATCGCTCTTGCCAAAATGAGACGCTGTCTTTGTCCTTTGGAAAGTTTTCCCGCCATTTTTTTCGGTGTTCGTACAATCCGATCCGTTTTAATAAGAGATCGATATTTTCGGAAGGAACATTTAAAATTCGTGCAAAATATTTTAGATTGTCATAAAGGTTCATTCGCTCGTAAACGCCGCTGGAATCGGTGACAATACCAATCTGCTCATAAATCCGTTCGTTGATTTTATCGCATTCAATGCCGAGGATCTCTGCGTTTCCGGATGTAGGTTTAAGCTGTCCGGTGAGGATTTTGATCGTTGTTGTCTTTCCGGCGCACGCTAGGTACCCGAGAAAACCGAGGATTTCGTTGCTGTTTAAAACAGCGTTTATGTCTTTTAAGACGAAGTCTTTATTGAATTTTTTTGAAAGATGTCGGATCGAGATATATTGTTGTTTCAATTAATTCACTCCTTTGCATATACTGTACTTATCTGACAGGTACAGTATACATATAAATGTGCTTTCTGTCAATATCTGATATATACAGATTTTTAAAATAGCGTTTTAGACAAAAGAATTGTTTTCAGAGCGGAACATGCCGGCACGAAAAAAGAACCTTTGAAAAATGATGTTTCAAAGGTTCTTTATCAGGCTGTCGTTCTGCAGCTTTTGTATTTAATTAGTATATAATGTTGGTTTTTGGTTAAAGATTAACCGGCAAATTCCTGAGCTACGATCTCAGCTCCCGTATTGTCAAGGTAACGAACAACAACAACCGGATTTTCTACTTCTACTGCGGCTTTCAGAGAAGAAGCAACTGATTCAAATGTAGAAGCCTGAGATTGAAGAGAGGACTCCAAAGTGGACGGATGCTGCGAGAGCCGCTGAAAGATCAGCGTCTTCAATCGTGAAGTTGTAGATCAGTTTGTTATCTTCTGCTGTAAGGTTAAGTGCGATTCCGCTTCCTTCAAGAGATGCAAGCTGTGTTTCGAGCTGCTGCTGCATAATGTCGGAATTTACGAAATCTTCCAGTGTTTTAAACTTTCCTGTAACAGCAGCATCGTCATTATCTTCTGCATCGTCTTTTGCGTCGTCTTTTGCATCATCTTTTGCTGTGTCCTCAGTTTTCGGCTCATTCTTTTTTGAATCATTGTCAGATTTGCCACATGCACTTACTGCAAATGTGAGCATGATCACGCACATAATAAGCGAGATCTTACGGATTAAATTTTTCATAGTTTTTCCCTCCTAAGGTGTATTCGGTAAAATTACCATGAGCGTATTATATCATATGGAGACATAAGAAGATATCCGGCATATGTACCAATTTTTAAGATGTATTTTGTACATGAATATTATCAAGTTAATGCTTTACAATGACAAAATTAAGTGTATAATAAAAGGTTGGATAAATTTTATCGGCAGAATGAATTAGGGATGCATTTTATGCAATATCAGGCGCGATCGTTTGATAAGTACATGCAAACAGAAGAGAGAAGGGGAAAAGAAAAATGGTGAAAACAAAAGATGCAGTCAATGATATGACAGTGGGAACCCCGGCAAAATTGATTATCCAGTTTATGATTCCTGTTTTTCTGGGGAATATATTTCAACAGTTTTACAATATTGCAGATTCGATTGTAGCAGGACAATTTATCGGAGTGAAAGCTCTGGCGGCTATCGGAAGTACCGGATCGCTGATGTTTTTTGTGACGGGCTGGCTTAACGGACTAAGCAGCGGATTTGCAATTCTTGTTTCACAGTGGTTCGGTGCAAAACAATATGATAAAATGCGGCATTACGTGGCGATGTCGGTTTATCTGGCAGGCGGATGTGCCGTTCTTATGACGGCGGGACTTTTGATCGCGAATGAGCCTATTTTACGGATGATGAATTATTCTGCGGAAATCATGCCTGAAGTAAAGCAGTATATGGGGATTATTTATGCAGGTTTGATCGTGACTGCCGCATATAATTCACTGGCGGCTTTTTGCGTGCGATAGGCGATTCAAAATCTCCGCTGTATTTTCTTATTATATCTGCGGTAATTAATGTAGCTCTTGATGTAGTGTTTATCGTCGTATTCGGAATGGGTGTGGAAGGATGTGCCTATGCGACGGTCATTGCACAGGCAATTTCTGCGTTGTTATGTTTTATTTATATTGTGAAAAAGTTTCCTATTTTGCATTTGACAAAATCAGATCGAAAGATTTCTTTTCAAAGTTTCGGGCGTCTTCTTTCACTTGGCATTCCGATGGGGCTTCAGTTTTCAATTACGGCGATCGGAACGATTATCGTTCAGGGAGCGGTTAATGTATATGGTGAAACGTACATGGCAGGTTTTTCGGCTGCAGGGAAACTGCAAAATATGATTATGACGGTGTTCGTTGCATTTGGAGCTACAGTCGCTACTTATGTAGGACAGAACCGCGGAGCAGGGAGAATGGACCGGGTAAAGTCGGGGGTGAGATGCACACAGGTCATGATATTAGTCTGGAGTGTGATCGCAATGGCAGCCGTTTGTTTTGGCGGAAAATATATGACATGGCTGTTTATCGATCCGTCTGAGACAGAAGTTGTCAATGTGTCTGTATTATATTTTCGTACGGTGTTTTGGTGTTATCCGTTTTTGGGAAGTATTTTTTTATACCGGAATACGCTTCAGGGAATGGGATATGGACTTGTTCCCATGCTGGGAGGTGTTTTTGAACTTGCAGCAAGAAGTGCGATTGTTATGGCGGCTGCCGGAAGGACAACTTTTCAGGGAGTGTGTCTCGCCGATCCGGCGGCATGGATCGCTGCGCTGATTCCACTTGTGCCATATTATTTTTTATACGATGCGGAAATGGAAGACTACAGAGACAAAAATACAAAAGCAGATATGAAGTAGGATTTTGAAATTGATAAAAGAAAAATGAGAAATATTATCAAAAACACTTGAAATACAGAGAAAAATCATGTATGATATATGAAAGTAGTTAGCCGCAACTAACCAAAAAACAGAAGCAATGTTGTGTCATAGTATTTTCTGTGAATGGAGATCATACGTGAAGGATTCAGAAAAATATTTCAGGAGGTTGGCGATGAGTGTTGTGATCATAGGCGGACATGACCGAATGGTATGTCAGTACAAACAGATATGTAAACAGTTTAAGTGTAAGGCGAAAGTGTTTACTCAGATGTCGGCGGCGATGAGTAAGCAGATAGGAAGCCCGGATCTGATCGTTCTTTTTACGAACACGGTATCACACAAAATGGTACGCTGTGCGGTAGAAGAAGCCGGACGATGCAATGCGGAGGTTGTCAGATGCCATACAAGCAGTAAAAACGCATTGGAAGAGATACTGGGGAATATATGTGTGCAGGGGTGAGCTTTTTAGATGTCCGTGGAGATATTTCAGAAAGAAAGGCGGAAGCTGTAAAGAAAACAAGGTTATGGCAATACAACGGTACAGGCGGCAAAGAATTTTTCAAACAAATTCTTTGCCGCCTGTACCGTTGTAAATAAGAGATATGATTTATAATTGAATATTTTTGAAAAGATCACCGAGATTTGTTCCGATATTTTCACTTTTCGGGATAACAACTTTTTCTGTCGGTTCTTCTTTTACTTCTTCAAGCGCTTTCATACTAAGGCTTATTTTTCCGTCTTTGATTCCGATTACTTTTACAGTGACTTTGTCTCCGGCATTTAAAACATCGGAAGGCAATTTTACACGCTTTTGTGAAATCTGTGAAACGTGTACAAGACCGGACAGACCGTTGTCAAGTTTGATGAACGCGCCGTAATTTTGTAAAGTCTCGACTGTTCCTTCTAAAACTTCTCCGATTTTCAGGTTGGCAATCTGATCTTCCCGCGCTTTCTTTTCTTTTTCTTTTAAAAGTTCTCTTGCGGAAAGGACGAGACGGTTATTTGCCTGGTCAGCGTCAATTACCTGTACTTCTATTTCTTTCAGAAGATAAGTTTCCAGATCTTCGATATAGGAAAGGGAAAGTTTAGAAGCAGGAACAAATCCACGCAGTCCTTCGATCATCACGATTACTCCGCCATTTACAACGCCTTCTACTTTTACAGGAAGAACTGTTTTTCTTCCATATATTTTGTGACGAGATTCCACGGATTGGCATCGTCGAAATGATCTTCGTAGTCAGCCATCGTTTCTGTTGTGGAAGCAGCAGCTTCCTCTGTTTTGCAGTCATTATCTGTCTGCATTGGTTCTTTCATTTCTTCGCTCATTGTGCAGCACCTCTGTTTCTTTTTTTATATAGAAAGAGTATACCACAGATGGAGGAGAAAAAACAATATTTTGAAAGTAGAGAAGAATGGTATTTTTATTCTTAATTTTTCTTGACTATATTGTTTATTGTGCTCTTGCAGAAGAATGAGATTTATGTATATAATAATGCAGTTATGGATGAAAAATGTTTTTATCGATAAGCATAGAATCTTTTCAGATTATTGATGTTGGATGAAGAAAGCGAGAGTAAAAATATATGAGTAGACAGAAAGATAAAATATATGTTGTCGGCCATAAAAATCCGGATACAGATTCCATATGTTCCGCGATTGCATACGCCGCATTAAAAACAAAATTGACAGGTCACGCTTATGAGCCGCGCAGAGCCGGACAATTAAATGAAGAAACACAGTATGTTCTTGAAAAATTCGCAGTGAAACCTCCGAAGCTTTTGTCTGATTTAAGAGAACAGATCAAAGATGTTGAGTTGAAAGAAGTAGAAGGATTGACAAGTAACTCTTCAATCCGCACAGCGTGGGAAACGATGCGGGAGCTGAACATTCATACACTTCCGGTTGTAAGAGACGGCAGTTTGGAAGGGGTTATTACGATCGGTGATATTGCCAAGACATATATGGATGTTTATGATAGTATGATTTTATCAAAGGCAAGGACTCAGTATAGAAATATTGCCCGTGCAGTAGATGGGAAGTGATCACCGGAAATGAGCATAGCTATCTGTTAAACGGAAAAGTAGTGATCGCAGCTTCAAGCAGGATTCTCATGTCGGATTTTATAAGCAGAGATGACCTTGTGATCATGGGAGACAGAAAGGATGCACAGCAGTGTGCGGTAGATATGGAAGCAAGCTGTATGGTCGTCTGTCAAAACGCTTCGATTTCAGAAGAGATTATTAAACAGGCGGAAAAAAGCAGATTGTGATCATAAGGACGCCTCATGATACTTTTTACTGCGGCGCAGCATATCAATCAGAGCATTCCGGTCAAATATTTTATGACAAAAACGAATCTGGTTACATTCAAAATGAAGGATTATGTTGATGACGTAAAAGAAGTGATGGCGCGAAAACGGTTCAGAGATTTCCCGATTGTTGACGGAAACGGGAAATTATTAGGACTGATCTCAAGACGACGGTTATTGAACGTAAGAAAAAAACAAGTGATTCTTGTCGATCATAATGAGAAAAGCCAGGCTGTGGACGGAGTGGAAGAGGCAGAAGTAATGGAGATCATCGATCACCACAGACTGGGCAGTATTCAGACAATGGGACCTGTATTTTTCCGTAATCAGCCGGTGGGATGCACTGCGACGATCGTCAGTCAGATGTATGAAGAAAACGGAGTTGAAATAGATCCGACAAACGCCGCGCTCCTTTGTTCCGCTATTATTTCCGATACGTTGATGTTCCGCTCTCCGACCTGTACGCCTTTGGATGAAAACACAGCGAGGAAACTGGCTCAGACTGCGGGCGTCGAGATTGAAATTCTGGCGCAGGAAATGTTTCGTGCAGGAAGTAATTTGAAAGGGAAAAGCGCTCAGGATATATGCTTTCTTGATTTTAAAAAATTTACGGTCAACGAGACTGTGTTCGGAGTAGGACAGGTGAATTCAATGAGTTCCGACGAACTGGAAGGAATCAAAAAGAAAGTAAAGCCGTATTTGGAGAAAGCGTGCGCAGACAGCGGGGTAAATATGATCTTTTTTATGTTGACAAATATTTTGACAGAATCATCGGAACTTCTTTGCGGTATATCGGGAGGCAAAGGAAAAAATATTAAATGCATATGATTTGCCGGAAGACACGGATACGATCATGCTAAAAGGAGTAGTATCAAGGAAAAAGCAGCTTGTTCCGACGCTTGTCAGCGTCCTGCAGCAATAATAAAACGGAAAAAGAGAGGAAGGATAAAATGTCCAGACAAATATGGAAACCGGGAAACATGCTTTATCCGCTTCCGGCGGTGATGGTCAGTACCGCAGATAAAGAAGGAAACAGTAACATAATTACGATTGCATGGACGGGAACCGTATGTACGAATCCGGCGATGGTATATATTTCTGTTCGTCCGGAGCGCTATTCTTATCATATGATAAAAGAAAGCGGGGAGTTTGTGATCAATCTGACGACAGAAAATTGACAAAAGCGACAGATTACTGTGGAGTTCGTTCGGGAGAGAATGTAGATAAGTGGAAAGAATGTCGTCTTACGCAAGGAAAAGCATCATCTCTTGAATTTGCTCCTATTATAGAAGAAAGCCCGGTAAATATTGAATGTAAAGTAAAAAAAATGGAGGAGCTTGGAAGTCATCATATGTTCCTTGCAGAAGTGACTGCAGTTCAGGTGGATGATTCATATATGGATGATAACGGAAAATTTATGCTGAATACTACGGGATTGATTGCCTATTCTCACGGGGAATATTTATCTCTGGGAGAGAAGCTTGGTCAATTCGGATATAGTGTGAGAAAAAAGAAAAAGCAGACAAAGAAAAATCCGGAATGAAATAACGTCAGGTGGACGTTCTTTGATGAATGTGGTATCCTTATTTCAGATGACAGAAAATGATAAGATTAAGATTTAAGTATGAGGTGATTTAAGATGAAGAAACCGGTATTGGTGATTATGGCAGCGGGAATGGGAAGCAGATACGGCGGATTGAAACAGATCGATCCGATCGATAAAGAAGGTCATATTATTATGGATTTTTCTATTTATGATGCAAAGCGCGCCGGATTCGAGAAAGTCGTTTTTATTATTAAAAAGGAAAACGAGACGGACTTTAAAGAAGCAGTCGGAAAACGGATTGAGAAAGTAATGGATGTAGCTTATGTGTACCAGGAACTGACAAACATTCCGGACGGATTTGAGATTCCGAAAGACCGTGTAAAACCGTGGGGAACAGCTCATGCGGTGTTAAGTGCGATCGATGAGATCGACGGACCGTTTGCTGTGATCAATGCAGATGATTATTACGGACGGCATGCGTTTCAGACAATTTACGATTATTTGACGACCCATGAAGACGACGACAAGTATCGGTATACGATGGTTGCATACCGTTTGAAAAATACTGTGACAGATAACGGACATGTGGCAAGAGGTATCTGCGGGTTAAACGCATCGAATGAACTTGTAAGCGTTACGGAAAGAACCCGTATTGAAAAGAGAAATAACGGCATTGAATATTCGGAAGATGACGGACAGACATGGAACGAAATCGATCCGGATACACTTGTATCAATGAATATGTGGGGATTTACGAGAAGTATTCTAGAAGAGATCAAAACGGATTTCCGGCATTTTTAGAGAAAGGATTGAAAGAAAATCCTTTAAAATGTGAATATTTTCTCCCGGCGGTTGTAAGTGATCTTTTAGCAGAAGACCGCGCTGCAGTGAAAGTACTTGAGTCCGAAGATAAGTGGCACGGAGTTACTTATAAAGAAGATACGCCGGTCGTCGTAGAAGCGATACAGTCTCTGAAAGATTCGGGCTTATATGCGCAGCATTTGTGGGATTAGTCTTAATGCAACATTTTTACTATAAGATGATATAAAAATATAAAGCTATTTTGTAGGATGAGTGGTAAGATGTGCATGTAAAATAAAACGGCAGTAAAAAGGAAAACTGCAATAGACAGAACCTTGAACGGTATCTGAAATATTTACGAGGAGGAAACAGATATGTCAATCTTAGTAACAGGCGCGCCGGATTTATCGGCAGCCATACATGTGTGGAATTGTTAAATGCAGGGTATGATGTGGTCATCGTAGATAATTTATATAACGCATCGGAAAAAGCGGTAGATCGCGTGAAAGAGATCACAGGAAAAGATCTGAAATTTTATCAAGTAGATATCCGCGACAGAGAAGGGCTTAATGAAGTGTTCGACAAAGAAGATGTAGAGTCGGTAATTCATTTTGCCGGACTTAAAGCGGTAGGGGAGTTGTGCAGAAGCCTCTCGAATATTATGAAAACAATATCGGAGGAACGATCACTCTTTGTGATGTGATGAGAAGTCATGGAGTAAAAAACATTATTTTCAGTTCTTCGGCAACAGTATACGGGGATCCGGCATTTATTCCGATCACGGAAGAGTGTCCAAAGGGTGTGTGTACAAATCCATATGGATGGACAAAATGGATGTTAGAGCAGATTTTGACAGATCTTCATACGGCAGATCCGGAGTGGAACGTAGTGCTTCTTCGCTATTTCAATCCGATCGGAGCGCATAAAAGCGGTATGATCGGAGAAGATCCGAAAGGAATTCCGAATAACCTGATGCCATATATTACACAGGTGGCGATCGGAAAACTCGAGTGTCTTAGCGTATTTGGAGACGATTATGACACACATGACGGAACAGGGGTGCGCGGTTATATCCATGTAGTCGATCTTGAGATAGGTCATGTGCGCGCAGTAGAGAAGCTGAAGGAAAAAGACGGTGTTTCGGTATATAATCTCGGTACAGGAAACGGACAATCCGTATTAGATATGGTAAAAAGCATTCGGAAAAGCGTGCGGAAAAAGAGATTCCATATGTAATTAAACCGCGCCGTGCAGGCGATATTGCAACATGCTACTGCGATGCGTCCAAAGCAAAAAAGGAACTTCACTGGGAAGCAGAGCGTGGATTAGAAGAAATGTGTGAAGATTCGTGGAGATGGCAGAGCCAGAATCCGAATGGATATGCAGAGTGAAAATAAGCATGATAATCAACAGAAAATAGAAATAACAAGTTAGAAATAACAAGTATGTCCGCGGGAAATTTTTCTTTTCTGCGGACATACTTGCATGTAGGCAAAGAAAAGCATTAAAAATACGTTTTCTTCTGATCTGATAAAATGCATTTAAAATCCGTACAACAATTTTGCAAATCCCATTTCATGGAAGAAAAAGAAACGTCCGGCAAAGAGGATGAAAATGTAGAGCGGAAGTTCCAAGACAGGATAAGAAAAATCATTTAACTTATTATGAAGTCTGGTTGGCATCAGTTTCTTGAATGATTTATATATTAAGAATCCGATAATCGCTCCTAAAGTATTCATAATAAGGTCGTCGATATCGGTTCGTCGGTTATTTAATAACTGGCTTATTTCGATCAGTATGGAAAAAGAAAATCCTGCAAGGGCGGTTAGGTGCAGCGATCTCATTTTTTTCCAGATTAAAGGGATCAAAAACCCAAACGGAATGAACAGGATGATATTCAAAATATATCCGACCATATCGATTCCCGCAGAAAAGGGGATAGGATTAATGTGGGAAATTTCTGTTTGGAAGCGATACAAAAATGCATCCCATAAAGTGCCGGTTCCTGTGACGTGATATACACATACGATGTACGGCAAAAAAGAAATAAAAAGCAGGCCGGGCAGAAGATGTGTTTTTTCTCCGCCCTTTTTCTGTTTGTGCGAAAGAAAAATAAAGGCAGCCGAAAAAGGAAGGATCGAAGCCGCAAATTCATAGGTATAAAAAATTAAAGTTTCCATAGAGTTTCTCCTTTATATATGTTTTAAAAGGCTGTTGGGAGTTGTGAAAAAGCAAGTTCGCCTAAGTGTTTGTGTTTCGTTAAAAGTATAAAATAAGTATATCATCGAAAATAAGAAGATTGTGGGAATTGCGGGAATATTAAGGAATATTAAGGAAAGCTTAAATAAAACTGGCGAATCGGAAGTGTATATGATACACTGGATGTATTCTTGATAAAAATGTACAGTAAAGGCGTTTGCCGCATCGGAACGAAATAGATGTAATGGGAGAAATATTTATAGTATTCAGACGTATAAGGCAGGTGGAACATGAAAAAGAATCTTACATTTAAAGAGTTGATATTTGTTGCAAGTATGTTGTTTGGGATGTTTTTGGCGCGGGAAATTTGATCTTTCCGATATTTATGGGACAGCTTGCAGGCCATCATGTGTGGGCGGCATCGGCAGGTTTTCTGATCACAGGTGTCGGGCTTCCGCTTCTTGGTGTGGCGGCGCTTGGCGTCAGCCAGAAAGACGGACTTTTGGAATTAAGCAGTCAGATCGGCAGAAAATACGGAGTTTTCTTTACGTGTCTTTTGTATTTGACGATCGGGCCTTTTTTTGCAATCCCAAGATGCGCTACGGTTTCGTTTACAGTTGGAATAGAGCCGTTTATTTCAGACGGCGGGAAGATGGCAGGATTGGGAATATTCTCTTTTGTATTTTTTGCCGTTGTATTGTTTTTTCATTGAAGCCGGGACAGATCTTAACGTGGATCGGGAAAATACTGAATCCTCTGTTTTTAATTTTGTTGAGTATTTTTGTTATTCGGGCGCTTTTTTCACCGGCCGGAAATATGAGTAAGATCGAGGCATCCGGCGCATATGTGTCCGGCTGGCCTTTTCAACCGGTCTGCTGGAAGGGTATAATACGATGGATGCTCTGGCCGGGCTTGCTTTCGGAATTATTGTTGTTAATGTAATCAGAAGCCTTGATATAAAGGAGTCGGGAGCAGTGGCAAAAAATACGATAAAAGCAGGCGTTTTCAGCTCATTATTAATGGCGCTTATCTATGTTTTGGTTGCGGTTGTCGGTGCGCAGAGCCGCGGGGTGTTTCCTGTGGCGGCAAATGGAGGAGAGACATTTGCGATCGTTTCCGAATACTATTTCGGAAAGCCGGGTCAGATTATATTAGCGCTGATTTTTGCGGTGGCATGTTTGAAAACAGCGATCGGCCTTGTTACAAGCTGTGGGGAGACGTTTGAAAAGATATTTCCGAACGGACCTTCTTATCGTGTGTGGGCAGTGATTTTTTCTCTTCTTTCTTTCTTGATCGCAAATGTAGGACTTGATGCGATCATTGCATATTCTCTTCCTGTTTTGATGTTCTTGTATCCGCTGGCAGTGACACTTATTTTGCTTACTTTATGCGGAAAGCTGTTTGGGAATGACAGAAGAATATACAGTTGGGTGACAGCGTTTACGGCTGCAGCGGCGATTTTAGATTTTGTGAAAGCTTTGCCAAAAAATTCGGATGTAATCGTGAAACTTCAGGAGATGCTCGGTGCGGTATCAAAGATGCTTCCGATATCGAAGTATGGTTTTGGATGGGTGTGTCCGGCTTTGGTTGGATTGATGATCGGTCTGGCCTTCAAAAAAGATACGAAAGAATAAAAGATAAGTTTTATGAAAGATAAAAAATCAAAAACCTATTCGTTAAAACTACCAAATTTCATTTGTGGATTTTGGATGTTTTGACAAATATGAAAACGATACCAAAAATGCGATTGACAAATGACGAAAGTGAGTATATTGTAAAGACATAAACAAGAAAACAAAGAGAAAAGTGAGGTGGAAAAAGTTTTGGCAACGATATCAGATGTTGCTCGGCTGTCAGGAATGTCAGTTTCAACTGTCTCAAGAGTTATCAATAACAAACCTCATGTTTCGGAGGAAAAGAGACAGAAGATACTGGAGGCTATGGACGCTCTTGGGTATAGTCCGCTTCAGGCGGCAAGACAGTTAAGAGGTTCGGGCTCCGGGAATATAGCGGTAGTTGTTCCTACTATCACAAATAACTTTTTCGCACAACTGGTCGATTCAATTGAGAAAACTTGCAGACAGTATCATTACCGAACATTGATCGTGCAGACTTACGGAGAAAAAGAAAGTGAAGAAAGCGCAATGAATCTTCTGAAGATGCAGCATGCTGACGGAGTGATTTTATGTGCGATAGAGAATGACTGGGATAAGTTGAAATCATATGGCGAATATGGAAAACTTGTCGTCTGCAATGAATATAATCAGGACAAGGAAATTTCGATGGTATGCGGCAGACAGTATGAAGGGTTTTATAAAGCTTCGAAATATCTTTTGGAAAAAGGATATCGAAAGATTGCATATTGTACAGGAACAAGAGCAGTGACCCTTCAGGATAAAGGAATTAATATCGACAGCGATCGCTATAGAGGATATATGGACGCGCTTGCTCAAAGCGGAATTGCGGCAAATACGGCATGGCTGTTTTCGGGAGTGAGGGAAATGGAAGACGGGCGAAAGATTATGCGGAAGATTTTGGAACTTTCCGAAAAACCGGATGCGGTAATTGCCGGAAGTGATGAGGTTGCGGCAGGCATGGTGATGGAAGCGCTGAAGAATGGTGTAAAAATACCACAGGATATTGCGATTATGGGAGTAGATGATCAGCCATTGGCATCCTATCTCCAGATTCCGTTAACAACGATATGGCAGCCTGTACAGGATGAAGGCCGATGTGCGGCAAAAGAAATGGTTCGTCAATTAAAAGGTGAATCAGAAGGAATAAGAAGAAAAGAGTTGGATTTGAAGCTGATAGTCAGACAGTCGGCATAAATCGGACAGAAACCGGTATGAAAATAGAACCGGTTTTAAAAACAAAAAATTGGTAACGATACCAAACGAAAAACAGAGACGTATTTGTAAACGAAAAACACAAATAAAGAAACTAAAAATGATTAAAAAAGAGGAGGAACAAAAATGGTAGTATTAGCAAGAATTGATCAGCGTTTGATTCATGGGATTATCGTAAATCAATGGGCGCCGGCGCTTCAGGTGAAGAGATTTATGGTTGTAGACGACATTCTTTGCAGCAATGAAGAGGTAAAAGCGAGTATGAGAATGGCGAAGCCGGCAGGAACGGGAGTATCGGTGATTTCGGCAGAGACGGCGATTGCTAATTTTAAAGCAGGGAAATATGACGGTCAAAGAGTTTTTGTCCTTGTAAAAGAACCGGAAACTTTAATCCGTCTGATTGAAGGCGGCGTAGAGATACCGAAAGTTGATCTTGGGATTATGTTTAATGAAGACGGAAGAACTCCTATTTCTAAATTTATTGCATTAAATGAAAAAGAAAAAGAGGATCTTGAAACGATCAAGGGAAAAGGAATACCGGTTGTGATTCAATATGTTCCGACAGATGCAGAAGAGGCATATTAAGAAACAAGAGATTCGGATAAAAGAGATATGTTTAATGTGATGAGATTTTTCGGAATCGGATTGTTAAAGAGAGATTGAGGTGAAAGATATGGAAGTAATACAAAATATTTTGATCGTGATTTTGGCAGGATATATGACGGTTGACCAGAACGGACCGGTTGTTTTGTCATGGTTTTCGGTAATTGTAGGAATGATATCAGGTTTGATCATGGGCGATATGAATACAGGTCTTATGATCGGAGGAACATTCCAGTTGATGTCGCTTGGCGTTGCAGCTTTGGGAGGAGCATCTGCTCCGAATTATGGTTTGGCGACGATTATAGGAACGTTTATTGCCGTGAGAACCGGAACAGGAGTCGATGCAGCGATTGCAGTCGGACTTCCGGTAGGGCTTCTGGCAATAATTTTATATCTGATTTTTGATTATCCGCATAAACACTATACTTTCAAGCATTTTGAAATATAGGAAAGCACTCATTTTACCACGAATTTACCACGATTGAATGAGCCTTGATATGACGTAAGAATTTGAAAAGGACACCGTATAGTTTGGTGTCCTTTTACATGAAAATCATTAGTCGCTATTGATTGTTATTATACATTTTGTTAATTGTTCTTATTTCTTTTACGTTTTTTACCGAATAAAACAGCTAATACACCGGTTGAACCAGCAAACATAGAAGTAAACAATCCTACGTTTGTCATATCACCTGTTTTTACAGGGTTCTTTTGTCCGCTAGGCTTTGTTGGAGTAGTTGGCTTGCTCGGTTTCTGTGGCTGTTGTGGACTTACAGGTTTATTTGTTGCTTTTTCTTTTACGGTAACTGTAATTGTTTTTTCAGTAATTGCACCATTTTTATCTACTACACGGAAAGTTACATGATAAGTGCCAGCCTTAGAAGTATCTACATCATTTGCAATAATGTTATCTTTTGTTAAAATAATCGTTCCGTCCTCTTTATCTGTTGCTGTCGCATTTACCAATGGGTCGAACGTATCGCCTACATTCAATGTAACATCATTTGCTGAAATGATTGGAGCAGAGTTAAGGTCGCCTGTATTTTGTTTCACAGTTACAGTAATCGTTTTTTTAGCAGAAGCTCCGTTTTTTATCTGTTACTTTATAAGTCACATGGTAAGTACCAGCCTTAGAAGTATCTACATCATTTGCAACAATATTATCTTTTGTCAAAGTGATAGTTCCGTCCTCTTTATCTGTTGCTGTTACATTTGCCAATGGGTCGAAAGTATCGCCTACATTCAATGTAACATCATTTGCAGAAATAGTTGGTGCTGTATTGTCTTCTCCTTGTGAGTTTAACGATAATTCCACTTTTAAAACGACGTTTCCGTCTTTATAAGTACCGCAATCATACTCATAAGTAACTGGTTTTTTACATCATCTACCGTTATAATCCCCGTATCTTTGTCTAAAGTTCCATTTGCAGTAACTTTTACTTTTGAAATATCTATTCCTTGTTCAACATCTTTTTTTAAGTCGATTTTATTTCCTTTGATATCAATATAACCGTTGCCTACAAAAGCATGATTATTTTCAAGAACTTTATTCTCTCCGACATTTAACCAGTATAAATCATCGCAAATTAATTTTTTAATTTTTGTGTTTTTACTTATATCAAGACCTCTTATCCCTTGTTCAAAAATTTCACCGCAACGTAGCATTTCAAGTTCTAAATTATTGCTTAAATCTAATTTTTTAATAGTTGTATCATGACAAAAAAAGGCGTGTCAGTTTTGTGTTTTTGTTACATCTAATTCAGCTATATTTGTCATATAACATGATAGTTGTTTCAAATTAGGGTTCTTACTTATATCAAGTGTTTTTACTTTTGTATCTCCTATATCTAAAGTGACTAATTGCGGATTATGTGTGACATCAAGTTCCATTAATCCTGTATTGCTACAAGATAGTTGTTCTAAGTTAGGATTGTTTGTTACATCTAAATTGGAAATAGAGGTACTATCTGCAAATAACGTATTCAATTTTTCATTCTTAGATACATCAAGACTGTTAATTGATGTATTATCGCAAACGAAAGCTTCCAAATTCGGATAACGTGTTAAATCAACGCTTCCTACTTTTGAAGAACGACAATCTAATCTTTTTAAAGATGAGTTTTTAACCGGACTTAAGTCTGAAACAGAAGTCGTAGAAACATCTAAAGACTGCAAATTTGTTAGATATTGAATACCCTCTAATGAAGATATCGTTTTCATACCATGTAAGTTTAAGAATTGGGCTTTTGATATTTCATCAACAGATAACACACTATCGCCGTCTTTATCAAATTCTGCAATGATTTGTTCTCTAAATACTTTGTCTGGAAAATGTGTTTCATCAATAGCAATGCTTCAGCTTTTACTTCTGTATTTTTGCTTGCTTCAACGGTCTTATCTTCGGTAACCACTTCTTTTTCTGGTGTTGCAGGTGTTTCCTGTTTTGCACTTTCTTCTTTTAAAGTTTCTGCATTTTCAGCAGTTTCTTCCTGTTCCTTGTCTGTTATATTCTCTTGTACTTCTGCGTTTTCTGTTTTCTGTTCCACAGGAACTTGCTCTGTCTTGTTTTCTTCTACAACGGCTTCCTGCACAACTTCTGTGTTTTCCTGTGCCATGACAGGAGTAGGAAGCCCTGTAAGTGCAGTTGTTGTTCCAATCATCAATGCGGAACTTACTGCAAGGACTTGTTTTTTCTTCATAGTTTGTTCACTCCTTATTTTTCATAAATTCTTTGCATAGAAAAACGCACAAACTCCCCTTATAACTGGATAATCTGTGCGTTCTGTTTATTATTGATAGAATTGAAAAAGGGCAGATTTTACTTGTCTGTTGTCTGTCTGTCTGTCTGTCTGTCTGTCGCAAGCGTAACAATGTGTGAACATGACTGTCAACCCTTTCTTTCAAAAAAATTCAATCCTTGCTTCTATACAAAAAACATTATACTGGAAACAAACACCTCTTTCAATCTTTTTATGCGTGCAAGATAAAAAAATTGAGACATCACACTTTTTCAAGAGCTTGCCACCATTGGTGGTGCTTTGCACTCTTGATCGGGCTTTTTGTTTGCTGTATCTTCTCGCAAGAGGAAAAAAGTTACTCGTCCTCATCATCAAAATTGTTATTCCTTAATACTTCTCGTAACAGTTCCATATCTTCTTTTGAGTTCGGGTTTATCATTTTCACGACTTGATAAGGTGTCTTATACTTATGTCCCTCTATGCTTTCCCCAAACATATCCATACTGTATAAATCATCATAGCGGTCTATAATTTTTGAAACTTCAAATGCTGGATAAATTCTTTGATTGGGTAAAGGTCGGACGCTTCAATGCTTTTCCCGTTGATATAGTCTGTAATATATTCCCGTAACTTTTCTAACTCATATTCCAGCCATTCTTCCTCGCTGTCAAAGAAGTTATCATAGTGTCCATGTTTCAGTTCTGCATTTAGACGTTCCTCGGCTCTTAAAAACTGACAGACTTCCTTTTCGGATTGATTGACATATTTCCATTCCCCCGACAACAATTCATTGGGTGTAACGTCCAGCACTTCCATTATCTTTTCCAGCGTTTCATAAGCAGGATAGTTCAACCCTCTTTCAATCTTGGAAAGGCTCTGCATATTGATACCGATTTTGTCCGCAAGCTCCTGTTGTTTCATTCCTCTAAATTTTCTTATGGTCTGTATATTATTTCCTAAATGGCTTATTTTCATTGCATAACCCTCCATATCTCGTTATATCTTCACTGTTATAAGTCTATCATGCTTAATATGATTTGTAAAGACAAAAAAAGATATTGACAAATAAGCATATAAGAATTACTATGCTATTGTGAGTGAATAAGCACAATAGAATGAAATACAAAAACATTCAAAAAGAAATACCTATCTGATTAAACCCGTAGATATGAATATTGGTTGAAATGGAACTTGTTAGAAAAGGCAAAACAGAACTTGCTGACAAAGTATTTCTGACACGGTGGCGGAAGCCTCTCAGGCTTACCGCCATGACACCTTGTGTCAAGGGGAAGAAATGCTTTGTCGGCTGGCGAGCCTGCGAGCCTTGTCTGTGCCCCCGTTATCTAACAGGGGGGCACTATTTCACAAAAGACAAGTTAAAAACCATACAACCCCAAAGCTGTAAGGAGTAATGAGGAGTTTTAAGAAGATAGTAATTTCACATTCTTTTGAATAGTGGTTTACAGGTATTTCAAGGCTGTTGTGGGATTGGAGGAATACAATGAACAATTTAGAATTTGCACTTGAAATGAAGAACAAACGTCTTGCAAGCGGTCTTTCACAAGGAGAACTTGCAAGTCTTACCCATGTATCAAGATATAGTATCAACCGCTTTGAGAACGGAAAAGCCAACGCAAGTAAAGAAACACAGAACATTATCCTGCGTTGTCTGAATTACTATGTCTGTGATAAGCCTTTTTATCTGCTCGTTGATTATCTGTCTGTCCGTTTTCCAACGACTGACGCATTAGAAGTTATCCGAAAGGTGCTTGGCATGAAAGCGGACTATTTTATCCATTATGACTATGGGTATTATGGCTATAAGGAGCATTATGCCTACGGGGAAATCAAGGTCATGGCTTCTGATGATGAACACATGGGCGTATTTTTAGAATTAAAAGGGGCAGGCTCACGCAACATGGAATATGTTTTACAGGCACAAAACAGGGATTGGTATTCGTTCCTAAACCGCTGTCTCGACTGTGGCGGTGTTATCCGACGTTTTGACTTGGCAATCAATGATATGTGCGGTCTGCTGGATATTCCCACCTTGTCTGAAAAATACAAAAATGGCGGTGCGGATTGTCGCTGTAAAAACTATGAAAATGTACAAGGCGGTAAACTAAGCGGAAAAAACCGCAATTTAGCAAGTACCCTTTATATCGGCTCAAAGTCAAGCACAAAATATTTCTGCCTGTATGAAAAACAAAAGGAACAGGCAACTAAAAAGAAACATACGGATATTATCAACCGTTTTGAAATTCGTCTGCGTGACAAAAAGGCAGTACAGGCAGTTGAGGAATTGTTATTGACGTATAACCCTCATGGGCTGGTGTTTTACCTCATTACCGATTTTGTGCAATTTCCCGACTATCCGCTGTGGGAGATATTCATTTCCCATGACAGTTTACCTTTTGAAATGAACCCCGTACCTGTCAATATGGAACGCACTCTGCAATGGCTGGAAAGACAGGTCATGCCGTCAATCGTGATGATAGAGGAAATCGACAGGCTGACAGGCTCAAACTACATGAAAATGATTGATGAATGTACCCACCTTTCCGAAAAACAGGAAATGCTTGTGGAACAGATGTGTACGGATATAGCAGATGTAATCGAAAGTGAGGGGGTGTTTTATGAGTAATGCACAGGATATTCCCGTATGGGAAAAATATACCCTTACCATTGAAGAAGCGTCAAAGTATTTCCGTATCGGAGAAAACAAGTTAAGACGCTTGGCAGAGGAAAACAAGGACGCTGGCTGGCTCATTATGAATGGCAACCGCATACAGATTAAACGACGACAGTTTGAACAGGTTATTGATAAATTGGACGCAATCTAATGCAAATGAGCCTTGTATGTGTTATGATGAACACAAGTCATATCAAGGCTCTTTCCAACAAGGAAAGGAGCAGACACCATGAAAGAAAAAAGACGGGATAGTAAAGGACGTATCCTGCATACTGGAGAGAGCCAACGAACAGACGGGAAATACTTATATAAATATGTAGACGCATTTGGAAACACAAAATATGTGTATGCTTGGAGATTGACACCCACAGACCCGACACCAAAGGAAAAACGGGAAAAACCCTCACTTCGTGAACTGGAACAGCAGATAAGACGGGATATTGAGGACGGTATCGACAGCACAGGCAAGAAAATGACACTTTGCCAACTTTATGCCAAACAGAACGCACAGAGAGCAAATGTGAAGAAAAGCACACAGAAACAACGGGAACAGCTCATGCGGTTATTGAAAGAGGACAAGTTAGGTGCTAGGAGCATTGATACGATAAAACCCTCTGACGCTAAGGAATGGGCGTTACGCATGAAAGACAAAGGCTTTTCCTATAACACCATTAACAACCATAAACGCTCGTTAAAAGCGTCATTCTATATCGCCATACAAGACGATTGTGTAAGGAAAAACCCTTTTGATTTCAAGTTAAGTGAAGTCCTAGAAAATGATACCAAAGAGAAAGTCGCATTGACAGAGGAACAGGAACAAGCCTTATTGTCATTTATCAAGACAGACAATGTGTATCACAAGTATTATGATGATGTGCTGATACTGTTAAAGACAGGACTTCGTATCTCGGAACTGTGCGGACTGACAGTAGCTGATATTGATTTCAAGAATGAAGTTGTAATTATCGACCACCAGTTACTAAAGAGCAAGGAACAGGGCTATTATATTGAAACGCCTAAGACGAAAAGCGGAATAAGACAAGTGCCATTAAGTAGAGAAACAATACAGGCATTTCAACGGGTTATGAAGAAACGCCCAAAGGCAGAACCATTTGTGATAGACGGACGGAGCAACTTTCTATTTGTCAATCATAAAGGCAAGCCCAAAGTTGCGATTGATTACAACGCCTTATTTGTCCGTATGATAAAGAAATACAACAAACACCACAAGGATAACCCCTTGCCACATATCACACCACATACGCTACGCCATACATTCTGCACAAGACTGGCAAGCAAGAACATGAACCCGAAAGATTTACAGTATATCATGGGACATTCAAATATCAGTATCACAATGAACTGGTATGCTCATGCGTCCATAGATACCGCAAAATCAGAGGTTCAGCGTCTAATCGCATAAGAAGTATTTACCACGATTTTAACCACGCTTGATAGCGAAAATATAAGAAGATAGACCTAGTATACAATTCTGCATAGAAAGCACTGTACCTGCACTTCCTTCCAGAAGAGATAAATCCATTTTATATTCAGTATCTCGTACCATCTTTATTTGATGCTCGTTCAATAATACTTCCAAATTTCGTTCTAAATTGGCAAGGCATCGTCCATCTCCACTCTCCAAAAAAGCATATATCTGAAGCGAAACCACACTCCCATATCCATGGCATACAATAGGACTGTTCAATCGATATGCCTCTATAGGCTGTTCTATAATTGCTAGGCCGAATTTATCCAAATAATATTGGTATTTTTCTTTATTTCCACTATACCATGCTACTTTCATTAATGCTCTAATAATGCTAAGATTTCCATAACACCAACCACTATTTTCCGTAAGATCCGTTTTTCTTCCTTTTATATAATCTTCTATCGCTAGCCTTCTTGGATATCGAAGAATTCCATTTTCTTCTACACAAAAGTTCTCATATAAACCAATCAACTTTTCAATCGCATAATTCTGATTTTCCTCTAAAATATTTAATTTTCTTGCTTTTGAAAGTGCAACTAACGGTCCTATAATCCCATGAGCAGTTCCAAAATTAATATGTCCTCTTTTCATATGACTACGTTCCCATTTAAGCCATTGCTGCTTTCTTCTGATATGGTATCTTAGGATTTCCTTTCCTTGATAAATATAATCCTCAGACAAATAAACCAAAAAACAAACCAATTCTCTCACTTTTTGATTTTCATCAGGCTTTTCTAATATCTCTGGACAATCCAAAAGATAGTAAGTCACTCCCGCAATCCCACCAAGAATATCATATGTATCAAACATAATCTTATCCGGCTGAAATCTGATAATTTTCTGGTAAGCATTTCTTAACAAAAGTCGATTAAGAAATTCTGATGAATCCTTCAGTTTTTCCTGTCCTTTTCTTAATTTCACGAAATGAAAATGCTAATTTCCCAAGTTCTCCATACATTTTGCATCAAAAAATCCACATACATATCTGGTTTTTCATAAATTCGGTGTATCAAACTTTCTGTAATTGCTAAAATAGCATCTCTTTGCCGAATTGTGTTGTTCACTTTTATCATCTGTGAACCCCAAAATAACAGTGAAATACTTTCTTCCTTCATCATCTCAAAGTCGTTTTTTCATGGCAAATAATTATATGTTCAATATAGTTATCTATTTCTTTTCTCATTCTCTCCACTTCAAACACTTCCACTTTCACATTTTCCACTATTTTTTTTATGATCACACTATGTAATTCTAGATTCTTTTTTTTATATTCTTTTAAAAAATAAACATCCACAATATTACAGGTTGAATAATTGCCCCTATCGGTATCCCTCTAACTTCTAAAGTACCACTTACTACACCTGATAACATATTATTATTCATACCATGTAATAACGCACATAACCACACATTTTCAGTTTTCATGTATACCCATCCTAAAAAAATAGCGAAACCAATTACATTAAAAATCTTGCTGCAATCATTATTCTAATCCAGCCTCTTGCTGATTCAACTGAAAAGTCGTAACCCAAAGTGGTATATGCCATAATTCCCATATAATCCCCAATGTAATCACTCCCATACGCTTTCCCATACATTCCTGTAATCTTTTTTTGTAAGTATCCTCTCCAAGCAAACTCTTCTCCCATAAAACTCAAACAACTAAATATCATTTTAGATGGTATACTCCAAATTTGATCAATAATATATATTCCACATCTAAAATCAATCCCAAAAACGGCAAGATGAATTCCTTTAATTACAATGTATGTTCCTACAATTGCTACCATTTTCTTTTTATTTTTAAATGGATATAACGATTCTCCTCCATATATAAGGCAATAAACAAATAACAAAATGCTAAAAATAATAATTAAACCTTGCTCCCATATAATCATATACCCTTGAGGCACGACTCCTGTAATACAGAAAAATATATAGATAGAAAAACAACAACTCCCCTACTATAAAAATCTTTTGAAAAAAATCCTTTTCTTTCCTTTATTAATATACCATTCTCCAAGTATCACTCCGCTTGTTGGAAGTGTCATAATGTATTCCCCAAACACTAATGACATTGTTCCTTGTTTAATCCATGGAACAAACACCCACGGAACAAGATAAGCAATTATAAAAAAAATTATTTTGTTCACATCTGTATATTTTTTCTGTCCAATATTTTACTCCTCTCTAATCATACAATCTATCGGTAATTAATAAGAGCATCTCTTATTGTTATTCCCTTAAATGCATTGTGGCCCTACAGCATTCTTCTTACAGCATGCAGAGGTCATCCCTGTTGTAGGTGTTTCAACAGATTTACACTTATTTGCTTTTGTCATTTCAATTGTAATCGTTGCAAATTCACATGGAACGCTTGTATTGATTGACAACGTGCCAGTTGATTCGTAGTTTTCTACATTTCTTAAATCGAGATCAAAATCATTCTGTTTTTTCATAGTAACCCTCCTTTATTATTTTAAAATTAATGGTTTTATGACCTCTTATCTGTGTAATTATAATATATCAATTATTTTTCAATTTATCAACTGTTTTTTCATTAATTATCAGTTTTTCTAAAATAAATTCTCAAATTCCACCACTCAGTGTAAAACTTTCCTTATGAACGTCCATTCCTACGTAAACTGTGTTATAATTCATATAATGACCTCCATTTGTATGTGGTAGTTCTGGTTAGTTTGATATGTTTCCAATTCAGATATACAAGTAAATCCACGTATATATAAATCCGGAGGTCATTACATATTGTCTCGGTGTATTTTGCGCCCTTCGGCGGTCGCAAATGCGTTTTAGAACGGCCGTTCTGCGGAGCATAACGGCCGACTGCTTTTGTTGTTTTCTTTACATTATCGGGTGTTGATCTTTATAGTGTAATGTTTTGTAGCTCGTTTCATAATAGAATTAGCTGATACTTCATCATTAAGAATCATTGCCTTCCAATTAGTTGGATCACGCTGTGAGCATACAATGGTGCTTTTTCTCTGTTCGTTTCGTTTCTCAAACAGTTCGAACAGAATCTTGATCTCTCGTTCATCTGTAATATTATTGCTCACATTCCTATTTTCGTAAAAAAAAAAGCCCCGGAATTAGTAGATTCATAAAAATATGCAAAAAAATAGAACGCCGTCACAACGCCGTCCATACAAAAAACAATATGTTTTTATGAGTTATGTAGTAGTATGAGCAAATTATGAAAAGGTGTCAACCTCTACTGCAATATATATAAATTACCATATACCGGAAAGGACCCGCTTCCTATCGAAGCAGGTCCTTCCAGTTATCAAGATCTTAATCCTGTGTCTTATGATTGAAGTGGTTAACTACTACACTGTCATGTCCGAAGTCTCCCTCTTCATATTTTTTGTTGGCAAATGTTGCACATGCCGTATCGTTATCCGTCAGATGGTATACTGCTGTTTTTCCGTTAATGGTTGCATTTACCGGTTTGGTCAATGATTCAAACTCAAATCGGCTGACGCTTTCTTCGGAACATGTGTATTCCCCTGCCGGGACCTGACCAAAGATTGCTTTCATCTCTACGTATCCGTCACTGTCCGTATGTGCTTTTACATAGCTTTCAGTGAATGTGACACTCTGATAATAAGTATGTGAAGCTCCCAGTGTATCCGTTCCCGTAAGTTTGAAGATAAAGGTCGGATCTCCATGTTCTTTCCAGTAATCATCAGCTTTAATGCGTTTGATTACGGTACAGTCACGATATCCTTTAACTTTAATGGTCTGATTTGCATCATTGATATCTTTGTGGCATGCAATCATGGCATCTCCAAGATAAATCTCTTCAAATACAACCAGCGTTCTTCCGGCAAGTTTCTTTCCAGTTACCGGAATTTCAACATCAATACTTCCCTGTGTAGCCTCCGGCTCCCATTCGGTTGTTTTTACGATATCGTTTCCATTATCATCTTTTACAGTCTTTCCGGTAGACTTGTCGACCAGATAAGTCTTGATCGTATGTGTCATACCATACTGTACACCTTCGTATTTGATTGTATCAATGATTGACATATCTCCACCGATATCTACGTAATTCTTTCCGCTTACCTTTCCTTTTGCTGTTGTGCTGAGGATTGGGAAGTGAAGTGTCTGCTGCTCATTATCCAGATCATTTTCAATCGTTACCTGTTCACCATTGCAGCTCAATGTTTCAAATGCTACCAGTGCTGAGGTTTTAAGGTTGGATGGATTGATATCAAATACCATATCCACAGATCCACTATCAGAATCCGGTGTAAATGTCTGTGTTATTGTTGCAGTCTGTCCATTTGCATCTACAAATGTTTTTCCGGTAGATTTTTCTACCAATGTTCCAGTTAACTTATATGTCTTTCCTGCGATAAGTCCTTCATATGTCACCAGGTCATGTGCTTTTACATTATCCCGGATATATGTGTAGTTGGTCTGGCTGTCTTCGTCTATCAAGTTCGTTGAAATAGATGGTACATATACCGTCTGTGCTTCATCATTCAGATCCATATGAGTTCCCCAAAGTGTTTCTTTTCCTCCGGTTGTTTCATATACTTCCTCGAATGCTACATAAGCTCCTCCAGCCATTCCATTTGTATTAAAGGTAAAGGTAACGGTTGCTGTTCCAGTTGCACTGCCAGCTGTAAATACTCCACTTGCAGTAATCAGTTTGCCATCGCCGTCAACAGCTGCCTCTCCTGTGCTCTTATTCATTAATGTACCATTAATCTTGTAAGATGTTCCACGGATGGCTCCTTTGTAACTAACAGTGTCATCGATTTTTGCTGTCCTTGATAATGTCACCTGCTTTGTTCCGGATTTCTGATCTTTTGCAGTCGTTGAAAGAGACATATTCGTAACTGACTGATCTGCATCACTGATATCTTTATGGATAGCCAGGTCTTTTTTTCGAGGATGCTATTCCGTATGCAACACTAATTCCATTCAGTGTCTCATATGCTACCAGTGTTTTTCCTTTCAAGTTGATCCATCAAAGGAGAAGTTAACTTTAGCTGTTCCGTTTGCTGTACTTGGCGTAAAGGTTGTTGTTCCGGTAATTTCTTTTCCAGATTTATCTGTTGCTGCTTTTCCTGTATCTTTATCCATCAATTTTCCAGTTAATGTATAAGCACGTCCCGGTTTTAATCCAGAGTAAGTAACAGTATCGACCAGAGTACTTCCGGCTGCTGTTGTAAAGTAATGATCATTTGCTGTATTTTTCAGTACGGTCTGTACTTTTGGTACATAGAATGTTTCATTCTCATCATTTAGATCACTATGCGAATACAGAAGTTTTCCAGATGGATCATCCATACTCTGTACGGCCACATCCGCATTTTGCGTATCCACGTCTTCATTTTCTGTGTCTGTATTCTCTTCATTGACCGCTCTTATCGGATCTGTAAATACAGAGTCATTATTCAGGATTTCTTCCACTGTCAGTCCATCTGTTGCTTTTGCGGAGCTGATGATGACTGATGAGGATGGGGCAGCGATATTAGCCTTGGCTGTGTAAGCTTTATAGGTTAAGTATCCATTGCTGTAATTTGCCATGGATTTACCCAATTGATTTCGATTATATGTTTTTCCCGAACCTCCACGGATACTTGTACAACTACTGAACATATATGTATCTGATTTAACCTTTGCTACGCTCCATCCTTCGGACACGTAAATGGTTTTCAGTTTTCTACATTCCGTAAACATGTTTGTTGTATCAGTTACATTTGATGTTGACCATCCACTAAGGTTAATGGATGTAATGTTACTCATACGCCCGAACATACCATTAAAAGGAAGTTGCTTTGCTCATTCCTAATCCAGAAAGATCCAGACTGGTTAATGATGTACAATCAAGGAAAGTATTGATACATGTATCAATGTTAGGAGCATACATTCCTTTTATTTTTATACTTGTACATTTTGTTAATCCGTTAAATGTGTTATTGATTTCTATAAGTTTCGGTGCGTTCCATTTGCTGATATCCAAGCTTGTAATGCCACAACAATATGCAAACATACCACTTAACTGACTCACATTTGACATATCGCAGTTTTGAACGGCTACTTGTGTCAGCTTTTACAATCAAAAATGTATGTACAGCCTGCGTTACATTTGAAGTCTTCCAGTTACTTACATCTATATTTGTAAGATTCACACATTCATTAAACATTGCATTAAAAATGTTTGCATTTGACGTATCCCATTTGCTAACATTCAGGCTTGTAAGTGCATAGCAATTATTAAATAGAAATCCGAAATAAATTACTTTTTCCCATTCCCCAATTGCTGGTATCCAATTTTGTAAGCACTTGACAATTAGAAAACATGCTGTCTGCATTTGTAAGATTTGAGAATACCCACTTGCTTGTATTCAAAGATTGTAATTTACTACATCCCTCGAACATAGAATGTGTAGTGGTTATCTTGGAAACATTCCAATTACTTGTATTGCCTATAGATGTGAGCGCAGTATCACTATAAAACATCATTTGCGAATTTTCACAGTTTGACATATCCCAATTGCTAAGATCCAAACTTTTTAAGAGAAAGTTATTAGCAAAAGCTTTTTCCGTTGATGTAACATTCGATACGTTCCAATTACTTACATTTATATTTGATAATTTTTCACAATCATTAAATATACCAGAAATATCTTTAGCTTTTTTCTGTAACAAAATTATCTGTTAAATGAAGAGTGGACATTACTTTGTCGCCACTAAACATATATCCGAAATCTGTTACATTTGAAGTATCAAACATGCTTAGATCCAAACTCTGTAATTTAAAGCAACTGTCAAACATGCTGTGCATGTCTTTTACTTTGAAGTATTAAAATTGCTGACAGGTATATTTGTTAAATTAATACATACAGCAAACATAGAATCCATATCTGTTACTTGAGATGTATCTAATCCAGATACATCTAATTTTGTCAGTCCTTTACAGTAACTGAACATTTTATTCATATTTGTATCTCTTGAAGTATCCAGATTTTTCAGATTGATACTTGTCGCATTTTCAAAACCATTGAACCATCTGGCTGTCGACACTGGACGGATTTTATCTCTGAATTCTACAGATTTCACATTTAATGCATTATTTTTCCAAAGTACCGAATCAATGGTCGGAAAATGTGTACTTTCATTGAACAGATATACTTCTACGACCGTCTTGCTTGGGTAAGTATCTTTTCTCTTCTGGAAGCTTAATGTTCCGTCACTATATAACACTGCATACACGTCTGCGGTTTCGTCATCAAAGACTGTCCCTGCATCCTGCAGCTTGTCAAAGTACAGATCCTGTGTGATCACATAATTCTTTCCGGCTAACTCTTCCGGATCAAATGTGAAATCAACATGCTGCTGCGATTCACTTCCAGATGGCACAAATGACTTTTTCGCAATCAATTCTGTGACTTCTTTAAATTCATCACCAGGATATAAGATTTCATTTTCAAACAGGTCTTTCTTAATTCCATTTGAATCATCCAGTACCTGTCCGCTTTCTGTACAAAGAACGTATTTTGTTCCTTCGTCACTCAGTCTGTAATATCCCTGTTTTGCTGTCTCTCCACTGGAAGAAACATCCTTCTTTAAGAGATATACATTATAAGTGTCAAGTCTATTGACTGTATAGTTACCTTCGTCAGCTGGCACTACATTTGTGATGTCATAGGCATCTTTTTCCATAAGTACATTTTCTGGATTTTGAAACAACCTTTCCAGTTGACTTGTCAATAATTTTTCCTACTAATGTGTAGGTATTTCCTCTTGTTAAACCGGTAAGGTTTACCTGATCTGAAATTCCTGTGTCTGTGTAGCTTACATTGTCTGCAGATACATAGGTATTTGTAATAGCAGGAATCGTGACTGTCTGCTTTTCATTAGTCGTATCTTTTCGTAAGTCCAAAGATTCCATGGATCTCCGTTTGTAGTGTCTGTATCAAAAGCAAAATAAATTTCAACCTGAGAAATCAACTTCTTTCCGGCATATTTCTTTACAACACTGGCCGGAAGTGTGTAATGAATGGCATCTCCATTTTTCAGCATATCACTGGTAAATCTCTTTGCACTGAATCCGGATGTGATTGCATTTCCATTCGCATCCGTGATTGCATTTCCATTTTCATCTACCAATTTAGCATTTGCTTTGATGTAGTATCCAAGATCAACAAGGTCTTTGCTAAAGTTCTCGTATGTGATCTGGTCCTGTAAAGTAACATCCTTAGAAGTGGTATTGACTTCATGGAGTCCTGTGTCTGATACTGTCAGTTCTGTACTGATCTTCTGGAATTTTACTGTCTGCAGATCATCATTCATATCTGTATGTTCTACAAGAAGTTTATTGTAATTTGGTGTTCCATCTGCATTTAAAGCATAAATCTTTTCAAATACAACAATGTTCTTACCAAGCATGCTTTCCGGATTATCATAAATCAGGTTTTGATGTGCCTGTCCGGTATAAAGTACCATCATTATAAGGTTCAATCTTTGCTTCCGATTGTACAAGGGAACCATCCTTATTTTTGATATATTCTCCAGTTTCTATATCAACCAGATTTGCTACTGCATAACCGGATGAAATACCTTTTACATTAACTTCATCCGTAATGGCTTTTCCGTAAGTAAGCTGTCCGGTTGTATAATTGAAAATACCGCCCTGCTGGATAAATGCTGTATTGTTATTTCCGCTGGTGTTATCTGCAGCATAGGTTTTTACTTCGATGCTGTTATTGATAATTTTTCCAAGATCCAATGTGGCTCCTGTATTATTATCGATTTTAAAAGTTCCCTTATAGAGAATCTTTCCATTATTTTCTTTACACTCTAATTCTTCAATGCTATAACTTCCGTATTCAAAAGACCCTTCATCATCATTAAGAATGGATGTATCTCCAAACCAGACACCAGCTCCCGCTTTATCTGTGTTTGTATTCAGACTCTTTTTAATCAATGAAGAATCATATACACCATTACTTCCGGTATAAATTGTATGGCTTTCCTTTGTTTCCAGATTCGTGATCTTAAACGGAATATTTGCCATGGTATTATTATTCGTTCCATTGATCTTCGTCAGCTTAATATCTGCTCGAACCGGGCTGTCAGATCCTTCAAATGTCTGACCTCCCATTAATGTTGACAGATCTCCAGGTTTCGTTACCTGTGCAAGGTATACACCATTTACAGTACTATTGCCTTTTGTATCCGTCATGTTTAAATCATTACGGTATCCATCCGGTGCTTTTGTTTCCTGGATAGTGATTGTTCCATGAGGGATAGTAATTGCTCCATCTACTTTATAAAATTATCTCCACCTACTTTATAGGTATCAGATAAACCGGCTTGATAGACTTTGCTTCCATTTGATTTAGTACGTTCTTTGGTTTCGATGACCCATGTGCGGGTTGCCCTTGCTGGGAGACTATTTCGATCATAGAATCCATCATAATATTTAATAGTGAACTGTGCTCCAGCTAATGTTTTCTTCCTTTTATTGTATTACCTGTATATTTGTCTTTTTTCTGAATAACAATCGCTGCCGGGTCATCCATCGGTTTATCTGTAAAGCTAACTACTTTATTCTCACCGCTAGATAAACTCACTGTTTTCACTGTGTTATCAATATAGTAACCTTCCGGTGCGGAAATTTCTTTTACATAATAAGTTCCCGGTTCTAAATTGATTGAATTCGAGGTTCCATTTGCATTTGTTGTAAATGTGGATACCTGAGAAGTACATTCTGCATTGCTATATACTCCGTATTTTGCATTTGCTAAAGAATAACAACTATTTCCATTTGTGATATCTGTATTCGATGATGATTTTCTAAGTGATAAAGTTGCTACATTATTAACCTGAAATGCCATTGGCTGATGGTTGTAAGATGTATTGAAATAATACACAGCGTAACCACTTGGAATGCCACCCATTGCCTGCATCTGATTAGCTTTATTGATCAAATGCTTTTTTGTTGAGTTTGGTAATCCATAAAACGCATAATTGGCCTGCGAATTATTATGCAATGCGTATTTCGCATAGGTATAAGACAAAATAACATGCGAATAAGCATATTCTAAGTCTCTTACGCCATTCAAATCCATCCATATCTATTCACAAACTGACTGTATCCAGGACCGCCGTATGCATAATAAAATGCTTTTCTTGATGAACCATCAGAAATTAAACTTCCTGTGTACCATCCAGCTCCTGGTGTTTTCAGAAGAGGATTCATACAATATGCCACTTGACCTTCATTTGTTGTATAATATCTCGTATTATATCTTCCATACCAGATCTTATTTCCTGGGACATTCAAATAAATACTTTTCGTACCTGCTGCCCGTGTAGCAATTTCATAATCGCTTGCAGTAGTCTGTAAATCAATTTCTGCATCTTCAATAACGGATTCAGGAATTTCTTTAAAAGTAGCTGCTACTTTGACATTCTCTTCCGGCATAGTAAATGTGGCAATACCCTCCTCATCTACTGATAGTTCTTGAAGAACTTCGCCGGATTTATCCTCTAATTCTACCTTATCAAGTTCATATCCGTAATCGGCACTTGTTTGAACTTTTACTTCCGTATTTTTCTTCATAAGAATCTTTAGACTCATATTCCACATCTTCTTCTGATGCATCCAAAATAGACTGCGTGGAATTCTCCACATCCGCTTTTACAAGATCATCTTCTGATATTGGAAAACTTAGCAGACCATTATCAGCTTTAGATAATTTCACTTCATAAGAATCCTCTTTTGAGTTTCTTTTGATTCTGTGTCTTGTGTCTCTTGTGTCTCTTTTTTTTCTTGCTCTTTTGACTTGCATCAGCTGTTTCCTGTTCATTTGCTTCTGAAATATCTTCATCCGCATTTTGAATTGTCTGCGTCTGTTCAGAAGACACTTCCGGTTCCTGTGCATATGCCACAGTACCAAGAGAAGACGGAACAATCATGATTGCTGCAAGCAAAGTGCAATCACCTTGTTTACCCATTTTTTCCTTTTCACTGACAATTCCCTCCTTATTCTTGTCTCATTTGCATTTGAAGTCCGTATATATATCTGCCTGATGCAGAATCCTTTAAAAGCCTGCTCTTTTTTCAACGACCTGAATTTTCCCTTTTAATGGGATTTTTATATGTCTGGCCATTTGAAGCTTCTTGGATATCTATCCGAGGCTTCTGATCTATATATGCTTTTAATGCTTTACAATAAACAGTAACGTTATAGGTAATGTCATATGTCCCTGGTGTATCAAAATCTACTTTTGAAATATCCGCCTCCAGTTTTTTGATTACGTTTGTATCATGCGTAATCTGATTCAAACTTGCATCAGGATGATATCCCTTCACTGCTTCTAAATTTGATACACTTGCAGTTAATCCTTGTAGACTATCTGCCGTAAATTGGCTTGTATCTATCTGGACTTCTGCTTTTTTCTTTTCTCTTATTTTCTTAGAATGAATTGGTCGATTTATCGCAAGAATTGCTGCGATTGTTCCAAGTATAAGAATGAAAATTAACACAACTGTCCATTTTTTTTTGCCTTTACTTTCGGCTTTTCTTCCATATGCGCTTCCCCTTTCTTTTTTTCATAAAGTTCTCATTAATAGTATGAAAGAAAGGTAATTATCACAGGATTCGTTTCAACTTGAAAATGTCCGTTTGAATAAACGTAAGTTAGAAATATTTATGAATAGATTTTAAGAAAATAATGGAATAAAACAATTCAATATAAAGCATAAGAATTATCATTATATTGATTATTTCTTTGCATAATATTATTGATAAGATTTTATTATATAGACGAATATTTTATATACTTTGTCTATTGTTCTACTTTTCATTGCCAGGCCAGTCACTGTCAATTTTTATGAGTTGAATATATTGCAAAAAAGGAAAGGGTCAGTGCCCTTTCCCTAGAAACCTGTATTCAGATTTTTATTTTTTTCTTTTTTTTGAAGACCATGACTCCACCGCCAAGCAGGAGAATCACTGCAACCCCAAGTAATACATACATAGTAGCATGATCACCTGTCTGTACTTTTGTTGGCGTAGCCGGCGTTTTTTTGATGGTGTAACTGGAGCTTTCACGATTTTTACTGTCTGACCTTCATCATTGATATCTTCGTGATTTGCCACTTCATTACCGTTTGCATCATACATCTTTTCAAATACAACCAAATCTTTTCCGCCAAGATTTTTTGCATTAAAGGTAAATTCTACATTTACTGATCCTTCTGATTTATCCGGGGTAAATTCTGCTTCTGCAGTAACTTCCTTTCCATTAACCATCAGGGCTTTTCCTGTAGCCTTGTCCATTAAAGTTCCCTTTACGTGATGCTTTTCTCCTGGAGCAAGATTCTTATATTCTACTTTGTCTACAATTGTAACCTGTTTCGCAGCGGTAATGCTGTGATCGCCATCAGCTTTATCCGTAGCTGTTGTACCAATATTTGGGAAGTAAATGCTCTGGTCAGTATCATTGATATCCTCATGGGATCCAACTGATACATCTTCATACAGAACATCTTCAAATACAACAAGTGTCTGGCCTTTTAAAGCACTTCCATCAAACTTAAATGTAAGATCAATGCTTCCATCAGCTTTTTCCGGGGTAAATGTTGTGCTTGCTGTAACTTCTTTGCCGTCAACCAGCAGAGGCTCTTTTGTCTCTTTCACCATTAATTTACCCGCAATCTTATATTCTTTGTTCGGAATAAGATTCGTATATTTTACGGTATCAACAACAGTAACATCATTATCTGCCATAGAGGTATGGGAACCGGTCTCAGAATCTTTTGCAGTTGTTTTGATTTCTGGATAATGGACTGTCTGTCCTTCATCTTTAATATCTGTATGTTCTGCAATTGAAACTTCGTTAAATGTCAGATCTTCGAATGCGACAGTACTCTTTCCTTTAAGTTCACTGCCATCAAACATAAATGTTACATCTACTGTACCGTTGGATTCTGTTGGTGTGAATTTCGTAGAACCTGTAACGTCTTTTTTCTCTTCTGAGAATTTATAATTTGTAATCTTATTGATGTCATATACTTTATGATTATCAATTGCTGCTGTGACATCTTTCTTAAAGGATCCGCTCCATGTGATCAAAGCATCATCGATTGCAATTGGTGTTGCATTCTCATCAGCATTGACAGGAAGATATCCTTTTTCTGTCTTGGAATAAATACCTGCCGGGACTTCATCCGTGCCTTTTTCTACATACACATAGGATCCGGCTTTCAATTTATAAAGTTCCTGATCAGATTTAATTGCACTATTCGTAAATGATTCAACAAATTTTGCCTGCAGAACTTCGCCTGTAGTCAGATCCATCAATTTTCCTTTTAACTCATATTCCCGGCCCGGTGTAAGATTCTCATAGGAAACAGTATCATGAATCACTACAAGATCCTCTGCTTTTTGACAGATTGATTGCTGTATCTTCGTCTGCTGCCGTTGTCTGGATTTTCGGAAAATCAATTGTCTGGTCTTTATCATTAATATCTGCATGTGTTCCTACAGATTTTCCTTCATACTGCACATCTTCAAATGCAACGATGCTCTTACCGGCAAGGGCACTTCCATCGAATACAAATGTAAGATCTACAGAACCATCTGCTTTATCCGGAGTAAATGTTTTTGTAGCTGTTACTTCCTGATCATTTACTGTCAGAGGATTTCCTGTCTCTTTATCCATCAAAGTTCCATGAACCTGATACTGTTTTCCAGGAATTAAATTTGTATATTTTACGGTATCAATAATTGTTACCTTATCGTCTGCTTTAGACAGATTGTTCTTTGTCTCGGAATCTTTGGCAGTTGTATGTACTTCTGGGAAGTGCACTGTCTGTCCTTCATCCTTAATATCTTCGTGAGATGCTACGATTGCGTTATCTCTATAAAGCTGTTCGAATACAACAACACTCTTACCTGCGAGATCACTGGCATCGAAATTAAATGTTACATCTACAGTTCCGTCTTCTGCCTTCGGTGTGAATGTGCAGAAACTTGTTACTTCTTTTCCGTTAACTACAAGCGGCTGTCCTGTAGTCTGGTCCATAATACGTCCAGTCATGGTATATTCTTTATTCGGAACCAGATTCTTATAGGATACCGTATCTGTGATGGTTACATTATTATCTGCTTTTGAAAGGCCAATCTTCGTTTCACTGTCTTTTGCAGTTGTTTTAATCTGCGGAAATGTACAGACTGGTTTTCATCTTTAATATCGGCATGTGTTGCAACAGAGATTTTATTTACTTTCAAATCTTCAAATGCAACCACTGTCTTTCCGGCAAGTGCACTTCCATCAAATGTAAATACAATATCTACTGATCCATCTGCACTATCCGGAGTGAATGCTTTCGATGCTGTAACTGTCTTACCGTTTACCTCTAATGCTTTACCGGTCTCCTTGTTCATCAAAGTTCCTTCCATCACATAAGATTTTCCAGGAACCAGATTGGTATATTTTACTGTATCTACGATTGTAACTTCTTTTTCAGCATAAGAAATATCTTCTTTGGTTTTATTATCTTTTGCTGTTGTTCCGATCTTTGGAATGTGGATGGTCTGTCCTTCATCATTGATGTCTGCATGGGAAGCATACAGTTTTCCATTCTGATAAATGTCCTCAAATGCAACTACTGTTTTACCAGCGAGTTTTGATCCATCGAAAGTAAATGTTACTTTTACAGATCCATTGCTTTCTTTTGCTACGAACGTTGTTTCTGCAGTTACTTCATTGCCATCTGCATCTTTTACAACCTTTTCTGTTGCTTTATCCATCAACTTTCCTGTTACTTTATTTTTTTTCCAACCTTGAGATTTGTATATTTCACAGTATCTACAATGGAAATTTTACCATCTGCTTTGGAAATATTTGTATCTGTCGTAGAATCTTTTGCCGTTGTTCCAATACTTGGGAAATGTACTGTCTGATCCTGATCATTGATATCTTCATGAGAAGTAATTAATGTGTCATCCAGATAGCAATATTCAAATACTGTTACATCACATCCGGCAAGTTTGCTTGCATCAAAATCAAATTCTACCTCTGTGCTGCCTTCTGCAGTCTTTGGAGTAAACTTTTTCTCGGATGTAATTTCTTTACCATCAGCATCCAGCAATGCTTCACCAGTCTTCTGATTCATAAGCTTGCCTTTTAATGTATAGGTTTTACCTTTTTTTTAATCCGGTATAGGATACGGTATCAACCAAAGTAACTGCATCGTCTGTTGCTGCATAATGTATTGGAAGCCTCATCTTTTGCTGTTGTCTGCAGTGTCAGATCAGCATTTTCAATTGTTCCCATATCAATCTTATATCCATCTCTGGTGATTGTAAGTGTTCCTTTGTATAATGCTTTTCCTTCATTTGCATCGCATTTCAGTTCTTCGATTTCATAGGTATCATATGGAAGTGCTCCCTTTGTATCATCTGGATCAGTAATCTTGGTTTCATCCCCAACTTTATACTGACCAAACCATAATCCAGAGTCTTTCTTTCCACCGTTTGTATCCTGACTGTGTTTATTAAAGTCAGATGCGGAACTGTAATATCCATTTTCATCTGTCACAATCTTATGGCTTTCGCCAGTTGTTTTACTTGTGATTTTGAATGGAATGTTTGCCATAGGTGTCTTATCTTCTTCATCTTTCTTTGTGAGTTCAAAGTCACCGCGAAGAACATGATCATTCATTTCATATTCATTTCCACCCTGTAAATGAACTGCATCACTATCCATCGTAATCTGTGCCACATATGTACTACTTTTATCTGTAGAACCTACAGGTGTTAAATATGCATTATCTAATGAATATCCTTTTGGTGCTTTTGTTTCTGTAATAGAAATCGTTCCTAACGGAAGTGTTGGTAAACCATCGACTAAAAAGAAATCATCGCCAGACACCTTATATGCTTCCGTAAGTCCTGTCTGATAAACTATCGTTCCATCCGATCTTGTACGTTTTTTGTTTCTAATACCCATGTCTTTGTTGCATCTTCCGGAAGATTATCTTTTTGTATAATATCCGGCATAATACTTAACGGTGAATTGTGCGCCTTCAAGTGATGCACCACCAATTGCAATTCCGTTCTCTGGCACTTCGCTGTCCTTTTTATTAATTGTAATTGCAGCTGGGTCATCGCCTGGCTTATCTGTAACACTTACCGTTGCAGTCTGTCCACTTGTTACTGTGAGTGGATATACTGTATTATCTTTGTAATATCCTTTCGGTGCTGTAATTTCTTTCACATAATATTTTCCGGCCGGCACATCGATAACATTGGAATCTCCATTTTCATTTGTTGTGAAAGTGGCTTTCTGGCTTGTGCATCCAGCATCTGAATATACACCGTATGAAGCTCCTGTAAGGCTGTAACACGGATTTCCTGCGACTAATGTTGTGTTAGATGAGGATTTTTTTAATTTTGCTTTTCCGTTAAACTGTCCAACATACGATGCTGTGCCCTGTACTCTCTGTGTTCCAATAAGACCATGTTCATTTTTATGAACTCCATCTGTAGATCCTTTAACTGCTGTACAGTATACATTTCCAGTAACCACACCTGTAGATTCATTCACATTTGTTACTGTGAATACATAAGTAAAAAGCTTCTCCAACGCTTGGGGCTGATGCAGTGTGATCGGCACATCCTGTAGTAGCTGAAACACCATTTAAGACCCCGCTGTTACATTTGATAGAAACTGAATGAACAGTTCCACCTGCATGGCTCTGATTTACTCCAGTAATTATACAGCTTCCTGTAAATTTCTGTCCTACAGATGGCGTTGCGGACTGCAATGCAATTCCGTAATCTGCAGACTGTGCTGCAATACCAGATACTGCCCGTCTTGCAACTTTTTGCGCGCGATTTAGAATTTCCAAATGATACAGTTACAATTTTCTTTGAACCGCCTGTGAGGGAAATATCTCTCCATGAAGATGTTCCTGTTTCTGTACTTGGATCCTCTAAAACGATATCATTTGAATCTTTTACTGTTACAGTTATTTTGGTAGAAGTTTTGGAATTTGCTACCATATGAATGTATGTCATGACTGGCATTTTCATTGTAGTCTTTCCAGAATCCAGTTTTACTTCTTTACCATCTGCTCCTGTAAGGCTTAGAGAACCATTTTCCTTCAATTCTAAACTCTGCTTCCTGAGTATTGCTTAAATCCAGATTTGTTGTCTCCTGGCTCTGTGGCTCCTGACTCTCCTGTTTAACTGCATTCTCTGTAGACTGTTCTGAAACTACAGCTTTTTGCTTTTCGGCAGCCTTAAAAGATGCATTTACAGTAAGATCTGCTGCAGGCATAGTAAATGAAAATGATGTTCCATCTGTTTTGCTTGCAATTTCTTTATCTACATTCATAACGGAAAGCTTTTCTAATGTATATCCGTCATCTGCCTGTACCTTTAATGCTACCTTATCCCCTTCTTTATAAGAATGGGTTCGTTCCTCTGAATCTTTGAATGATACTTTACCATTCTGTGCATCGTTCAGAGTGACCTTGTATGCGACCGGCTCAATGTCCGTGTCTGTATCCGGTTCGGCAAATACTGAGCCGATTTCGGTTACACATGGGGCTGCTGCCATGCACAATACAAGGAGGGATGCCATGCATTTTCGCATAACGTTTCTCAACTTCTTCATTGTTCCTTCTCCTTTTCTTTTTATTTGAGCAGAATTTATTTACTGTTCATAAATAGTATGTGAGAAAAGGTTTTCAAATGGTGTTAATCACTAGAGCACCGCAATTTTATTTCAATGATTCTTGCTTTACTACATCTTTTAAATATGCAGAAAATCTGTATGAAAAATAATAGAAATTAATAGTCGATATTATAGAAATTAATCCTTAATATATTATTGTGTTTTTTCTCTTTTATATAGATGTTCCTTCTCCTTTTCTTTTTTTTTTTTCTATAATAAAAAAGGACCTCTTATGAAGCCCTTTTTAATAACATGGATTAATTTGTTTTTAACCTCGTCTGCAAATTCAAATATTTCCATTCCAATTCCATTTTTATCTTCTATTACATAACCACCATAAGGAATTCCCAAAAATCCATACGCAGCAAAATTGCAACCAATATCTTTCTGATATCTACCGATACACTCCATGTATGCACAATTGGGATCTTTTGCTCCTGCACTCATAATTTCCTGTACAGAAGCTGTATGTCCGCAAATCGGACACTTGAATCTCCATTGTTTCACATCTGATCCATAAAGTTTTTCCGCTGCTTTCTGCCATTCAGTTTTTTGTAATTATTTTGTTGAATTCAGAGTTTTTTTCAACACCTGTATGTAATTTGATTGTTCTTTGTATCATTTTTCTCCTTTTACCATTTAACATTTTTTTAATTGTAGTTTTCTATGAAATTTTCTTTGCCAAAACAATCCACCTTCCGTTACTTACACTGTAATCACATGTGTACATATGCAATGTTTTCACACCTAAATTACGATAAATCGTTTCCCCGGAATTAATTCCTCTGATATCTGATTGATCTTCTGTTGCCTGTCCCAATTCACTGACAACAACTTGATATGTTTCAAGAATTCCATTGAGATTCAAATAAATATTTGTACCAACCTGTATGTTTCTAAGATTTTTCAAAGAATGGGTATTATGTCCTAATATAAATGGGTCATTCTCTCCAAGCCCAAACGCATACGCATATGCAAGTAAGATATCGTTCGCATCTACTGCATTTTGTGTAAAAAGGACCTTGTGTAAATACTGATTTTAATCCGATTTGTGGAACAGATATCATATTGTTCTCCAATGCAGCATCTTCTGTTTCATTTTGTTTTCCCTCTGATATATTTCCTTCTTTTGAGGCAGTATCAGATGTAGTTTGATTTGCATTTCCTTTGGGGACTGCTTACGCGGAACTATTCTTTTTTCTAATACAGTTCCACATTCGCTACATATTATAGATTCTTCACCAGTTTCTGTAACTGTAGATTCTTTTGTGACCGCTATATGTGTTTCTTTATGCGGACATTCATATGTAGAATAGAAATTCATTCCACATTCACTACATTTTCTCTCTTTAATTCCATTTTTCCTGTGCTTACCCGGAGAAGGACTTTTTCATCCTCCAGTTTATGCACATTGGAATTTACCGAGAAAATGTTTTGCATTGCTGACATTTGATATAATTGATTCTTATATTTTTGCTTATGCAGGTCATTTTCTTTGAAGAGCCAGGTACTACTTATCACAAAGGAAACACTAAGGAGAATTCCCGCAAATTTCACAGTTCCTTTCCGTCTGCTATTTCTCATGTTTACGTATTTCCTTCAGCAACTGCTCCAGTGTTTTCCTGCAAATGCATAAACCATTTGGTCTACTAATGCATATTCTTCTTCTGTCTGGCAATTCATTACAATTTTACAAATCCGCATCCCAATGTCTGACATAGCATTTTCCAGATCATTTACGGAATCCAATATCTCCGTTCCAAGTTTTACGGAATTTGTCTGGTATTTCCTATAATGCGTTTGGTGCTATTCATTTCCTTCTTCGTTGATTCACAATTTTTCTGTTTCGTTTCCATGTTGCTTCAAACTCCTCTCATTATTTCTTTGATTCTGTTATTAGAATGACGGATTTTGATAACAACAATGTTTTCTGGACAAAATGTAATTTGATAGAGAAAGACCGAAGATACATAAAGAATTTTTATTAGATATTTTAGTCACTATATTGCGAAAGTACTAAAACAATTTTGAAAGAAACTCGTTTTTTATAAGTATCAAAACAGATGTTCTTATTTTATTCGAGTTTAAACATCACTTACTGAGCAATATAGATTTTTATAGTCATTATTATGAGAAAGAATTTAGAATTGTTTGGGTATTGATTTTGAAGTTTGTATATCCCATTTCTATACTTTAGTATTTTATAGTCATTATTATGAGAGCAGATGTAGAATACCATTATATTATTAATTTTTAGTCACATTATTAATGTACATATTTCATAAATCTGTAATATATTTTCCATTATAATGATAATTCAGATATGCTGTATTAACCGGTTGTCTTTCCACTCTGAAATACATTTAAGTATATAGCTTCAACAGCACTCTCGATATATAATTTGTTTCACAATTAAATTTTCTCTTACCGCATATGGGTTTAATATGAGTTCCGAGGGGTTTAATGTATGTAAATTCTATGTTCCAAGGGGTTCAATATGTATTTTTCCTTGTTTTTTCTGTTTTTCATCCTTTTTTCTCTTAAAAGAAGAATCTTTTCCAAGAAAGCAAGGCTTTTTAAAACACCCCTTGAAACACAAAATGCATCAAAAAAATAAGACAGAAGATTACACTCCCGTCTCATTTCTTTCAATATTTTTATCTTCTTGCTCCACATCCAGAACAATACTGATATGCTGCAGAATCCTGCACCCATACTTGTTGCGTTTCTGCATTGTGATGTTTTGTACCATTCTGAACTTGTCCAGTACGATATCCTAATCCCGAATCAACACTATGATCAACTGCTTCATCTGGTGTTAGGCATGTATAGCCATCAGGAAAAATATAACCTGTTACATATATCGGTTCATCATATGCTTCTTTTATTGTCTTTGTAATATAATGACCTGTTGCAGGTTGTGTTATCCAAGTATGCGTATGAACAGGTTTTGCAGGTTGGGACGCTGTATTCCCTGCGTTACCAGTATTTGACTGACTTGGCTTCGATGCTGGCTGAGATGATGTATTCCCGGAATTTGACTGACTCGGTTTTGATGTTGACTGTGTATTATTTGTAGCTCCATCTGTTTTTGTTGTCTGTCGTGTGTCATCTTTTTTTCTATTATCCAGCTTTTTTATCAGATGAAGATTTATTTCCTTCATTTTTTTTATCTTTCGAATCTTCAACACTATCTGGTTCTTTTTATCTCTTCCGTTACCTCTGTGCCATCGGATTTTGCTACTGTATCATTGTTATCTTTCCATACGACTGTCCCATTATCTGCAAGTTCCTGTGCTTTTTTTTCATCTACTACATCAATTTTTTTCTTTACATTAATAGTTTGTAATTTTTAGAGTCCTGTTCTATTTTGTTAGTTTTATCTTCTTTTTGCGATGCTTGATATTTTTCATAAGCTGTCATATTAACAGTTATTTTATAATTGATAATATATGTGCCGACTTGATCTAATTTGACATCCTTGGATTCTGATGTGACTTTTTTATAATTTTATTATCATAATTCAAGCCATGCAAATAATCAATATTCTTCGCATTTTGAAGAATATAATGATCTTTCAACCCGGTTATGATATTCTTCAAATCGTCTTCTTTTAAATTCTTAACAGTTTTCTTCTGCTCATGCACACTTGTTTTCTGTTCCATTTTTTCAATCTTTTTTTCTCCACATCCAGTCATCATTCCTGCTGCTAATGTTATTGCTATTAATATTCCAAATGTTTTTTAATTCCTTTATTTTTCATAAATTGTATTCTCCTTTTTTTTTTCTTTCAAAAAATTTATTAGCATATTGGTACATTTTTACACAAATCATATTTTTCCTTTGGCTTATCTGGGTAATATGAAATTTCTAAAACTGAATCCTGTATTACATTGCTATAAGCAAAAGTTTCATTACTATCAGGTATCTTTTCTGATGCTAAAATATAAAATTCTCCACACCTATCACATTTTTTTGCATTAGCCATTTTTTTGATACTCCTCTTTCTGTTTATTTAAGAAATGCAGCCCAATAAATGAACTGCATTTCTTCTCTATAGGAAACAATTATTTATGAAGGATCTCATTGCAACCATCACAGTATTCGTATCCATCCGCATCTTTTACATATACCTGTTTCGTTACTGCGTTATGATGGATTGAACCAATCTGAACTGTACCGGTACGATATCCTAATCCGGTATCAACGCTATGATCAACTGCTTCATCCGGTGTAGTGCATGTATAACCATCTGGGAACACATAACCTGTACCCAAACTGGTTCTTCATATTCTGGTGTAATTACAACCGTATCATAATGTCCTTTCTCTGCGACTGAAACCCAATGATGAACATGCTGTTCTGGCTTGCTTGGTGTCTCCGGCTGATCCGGTGTCTCTGGCTTGCTTGGTGTCTCCGGCTGATCCGGTGTCTCTGGCTTGCTTGGTGTCTCCGACTGATCCGGTGTCTCTGGCTTGCTTGGTGTCTCTGGCTGATCTGGTGTCTCCGGCTTGCTTGGTGTCTCTGGCTTGCTTGGTGTCTCCGGCTGATCCGGTGTCTCTGGCTTGCTTGGTGTCTCTGGCTGATCTGGTGTCTCCGGCTTGCTTGGTGTCTCCGGCTTGCTTGGTGTCTCCGGCTGATCCGGTGTCTCCGGCTTGCTTGGTGTCTCCGGCTTGCTTGGTGTCTCCGGCTGATCCGGTGTCTCTGGCTTGCTTGGTGTCTCCGGCTGATCCGGTGTCTCTGGCTTGCTTGGTGTCTCCGATCCTGTTTCATCTTTTTTGCTGTCGTCTTTTTATCTTCATCTACTTTAGAATCATCCTTTTGTCATCGTCCTTGGATGTTTCATCTTTCTTGCTGTCATCTTTCTTATCATCTTTTTTTTAGATGTATCGTCTTTCTTGTCATCTTTCTTAGATGTATCATCTTTCTTGGTATCATCTACTTTAGAATCATCCTTAGATGTATCATCTTTTTTGATATCAGATGGCTTTGAATCTTCATCCTTTTCGTGGATCCTGTATTTACAATCTCTGTTTTTTATCCTCATTCTTTTTCACTGTTGTATTTGATGTAGTCGTATTCTTCTTTACGGATGATGAAGTTGTCTGTAGATTAGAAGATGCTGCCTTTTTGCTGCTTTTTGTTGCCTGAGCATCAGCGTCTTTATTGTTTAAAGCAATTGTATATACAACCTCTTTTTCTGATGTATCATTATCAGCGCTGTTCTCTGCCGGATCTTCGTTTTTTCTGATCTGATACAGTATCATCCGTATTACCCAGAGACAAATCAGGACTTCAATTCCTTTTGCACTCTGCTCTACTTCATCTTCTGTATCAAGATCAATAGATTTCTTATTTGTACGTTCCTGTTTTACTGTTGAGGTATCGGCTTTTGCAGATTTACTATCTGACTGATTGGCACATCCAGCTGCCATACTCATTGTCATTGTTCCTACCATTGTTGCTACTAACATTTTTTGAATTCTCTGTTTTTCATGTTGAAATCCTCCATTTTTCTTAGTTGTAATAAATATGTTTCCTTTGATTTGTACTGAGAGATAAATTGTTTTATCTAACTCTCAACCTTTACACTTATAGAGTGTCAGTTCCATTTTTGCTGTCCGATTTCTGGACAAAATTTTTCATACCTCCTTTTTCCCTTATTTTTAAAGGGTTTTCAGCTTTTCTTCTTCCCTCTCTGATTATGTAGACGGTCCAGATTTTTAAAACTATTCATCATTTTTATTTTTCTCTCTACTTTTTTTTTTGACGGATGGATCTCATAAAACTATTCATTTTATTGAAAAAAATAAAAGCATCTGTCTGCAAGGATCTTCCAGTAATAATTTCATACTTAGAAGAACTACAAATAAATGCTTTTATCTTACTTTCTTTTATTTTTGTTCAATTTTCTTACATAATACAAATATGGACATCGCATATTCAGATCTTGTTGTTTGAAAGTCTGCTTCTTTTTTCCCATAAGATTTGATATTCCGGGTGTGGTTCCTTCCAATCATTATATATTTTTCCAATTTTTCTGTTGGTCTTTTTTATCCATCCTGAAACGGATGCATATTCAAAATAATAATTCTGATTTGTTTCTACAGGTTCATATACAATATCAAGTGTATCTATACTTGCCTGCCATTTACCTGGACAGGATGTATTGAGGTAAAACGAGGTTTTAAGTAATGGATGATCACATTATTTTCACTCAGCCATTTATTTATCTCATCCCGTTTAGAGGCGTTTAATTTAATATTACTAAATTTAAAAGAATATGTCTTGAAATTTTTTGATCTTTCTGCTTCTGTTTTGGTTTTTGCACTGCTTTTGGGGCAATTAGTTTTTTCTCCACAGTAAATACAAAATCCGTCAAATATAGAAATACGTTTCTGACATTTCGTACAAACCTTAAATTGCTGCGCCCCACATTTGGTGCAAAACTTATCTCCTTCGTTTATTTCATTCCCACATTTCCAGCAAAACATAATTTTCACATTCCTTTCTTTTTTTACTTATACTATTATACTTTGTAAAAACAGACAAGCTTTTCTGTATATTTATTGGATTGTATCCTCTTCCGTCTGTTTAAGAAGACGTGGTGTTTATCTAAAACTATTCACTTCTCTTTTTAATTTTTGGAATTATGAACAATATGCCAGTTGATATATGTGATTTGTTGAAATATTAATCGAGGTATGAATTAATATATTGATTGAAATATCAAAATGAAACAAAAAATAGGAAGTAATGTATTTCCACCATCACTTCCTCTATTTAGTAACGTTTCCGTTCCCATAACCAATACGGCTTTCGGTTTCCCGAAACAAAACATCATCCTCTTCCAAAATCTGATGTAGTGTAGTATTATATTATCCCATCAAATTACAAAAGTCAAGGAATTCTAATATTTTATAGGAATTTCTTCATTATTTTGATATCAATTCTGTATAAACTGTAATTTCCCCTTATTTTCCCCTGCATTACATAATCTGACCTCGGCATCAAATGATCCATTTTTACCTTTCATTCCTTTTACCATTACAGATTCTCCAGCTAAAAAGTGCTTTATTTGATGGTCCGTGAGCTTCTTCTTCGCAACTGTACCAATAGCAAAATTACATCTTGTTTCCCGATATCCGCTACACCCATATCCCCATGCCATTTTTCTTAATGGTTTCCCACATAATGGACAAAGCAGTTCCCCATGGACATCATCAGCAAATTTCAATTTTTTTCTTCTTTATCAATCACGATTCTTGCTCCAAACGTTTTTCCTCCATTTTTCACAAATCCGGATATATAACCACTATCGCCTTTCTGGATTAAATTCTGAATCTGCTTTTCCGTAAGTGTTTTTGATGCAATTTTCTTGGGATATTAAATTTACACTTATCATCCTGATAACCAGAACAACCATACCCCCATGGAAAATTCAGAAGTGCCCTGCCACAAATCGGACATTTATAATTTGAACTGTTGGATTGAAATTCTGCATCATCTGATTTTAATTCCATTATCATTTTTGTCCATTTTCGCACAGAATTCTCCAGATCAGTTATAAAGCTTGTGTAATCATCTGTACCTTTTTCAATATCATCCAGTCTTTTTTTCCCATTGAGCAGTCATTACCGGAGCTTTCAGATCTTCGATAGGGAAAATAGAGATCAAGTGTATTCCGCGCTCAGTTGGTATAAGAGATTTTCCTTTTCGTTCCAGATATCTTCTTGTTTCCAGAGTGGTTACGATTGATGCCTGTGTTGATGGCCGGCCCAATCCACGCGGTTTTCCATCTGCACCGGAAGACATGACTTTTCTCAATTCAGCATCATCAATATGCTTTCCACATGTAATCATCGCTGTCAATAATGTCTGATCCGTATATCTTTTGGCGGCTCAGTTTTTTTTGCCTCTTTTATATATTTTCCTGTACAGACTCCCTTTCCTGTAATTTAGGCAGTAGATTTTCTCTTGGTCTTCCCAATACTTCAAAATATCCCGGTTTCAAAATTGAAATACCACAGGTTGTAAATTCCTCTCCTGATTTTTCTGTTATAATATTTGTTTTACTAAGTTGCGCTTTTGGATAGCAGATACAAATTACAGATCTTGCAATCATGTCATAAAGCTTTTTCTCATCATCACTCATCTGTCCCAAAGATAATTTTTTGAAGTTGGAACAATTGCATAATGGCTTTCCACCTTGTTGCTGTCAAAATAATATTTATTACTGCTGTCAACCGGCTCTGTTGCATGACTCTTAAATTTAGAATAGGTATCTGATGAAAAAGCATTTGGATTACTTTCTTCATTTCCGGACCCATATCATCGGTTAAATGGCTACTGTCAGTACGCGGGTATGTAGTAAATCCTTTTTCATAAAGCGATTGAGCCAGATCTAACGTATGCTGCAGAGAAAATCCATAGACTTTATTCGCATCCATCTGTAATCCCTGTAAACTGTATAGATACGGCTTTTCTCTCCAGAATGATTTTTCTTTTATAGACTTCACTGTAGTGGACCTGTATCTGCCGATAATTTTCTCAAAATCTCATCTGCATCAGACTCCTTGTCACATTTCTTTACAACATGCGTTCCTTCATAACTTCCATGCTCTGAATTAAATTTCCCTTTTAAAACCCAATAATCTTTCGGCTTGAAATTCTGTATTTCTAATTCTCTTGCAACAAGCATGGATAATACAGCTGTCTGGACTCTTCCTACACTTAATACATTGTTTCCTGGAAATTTCAACGTCATAGCAGTCGTAAGGTTGGCTCCTACCACAAAATCTCCGGCACTGCGTCCTCTTCCCGCTTCTATAACAGGCTTCCTTTTGATTCCATCTACAAGATTTTCTTTTCTAAAAGCTTTCTGCCATTCTTCTTTGGACTGTTGATTAAATAAAGCACGTTTGAAAGGAACGCTGCAGTTCAAATAACGATAGATATAATCAAAGATAAGATCTCCTCCCTGTCATCATCAGTCGCACAAATGATCAGATCGGAATGATCAAAAATATTTTTTATTAACCGTAATTGTTTTTTCCATCCCCTTTGAACATTTCAGTTCATAGGATTCCGGGATAAAAGGAAGTGGAATATTTTTCCATTGTTTATATTCTTTATTATAATCCTGGGCCTGCTTCAATTCACATAAATGTCCGATTCCCCAAGTGACATAGGTTTCTTCACCATTATGGCGGATTTTGAAATATCCTTGTTTTGCCCTCTGTGCTTTGATCTGTTTTTCATATTTCTGTATATGATCAAAATCCACCCTATCACCGGAAGATAATACAATTGCATCCAGGGCAGCAGCTATTTTCGTTCCAACATCCGGTTTTTCTGCGAAAATTGTTATCATTCCTCTTCCAGTTCCTCCTTCTCAACAAGTTTTAATTCTTCTTTTAAGATGGTGCAAATAATTTGACGGTTCTTCTTATTTTCTTCTGTATCATATCCCGTCATTTCTATCCATAAAAGAAATAATATGTATTTTTCCAATTCCGGATAGATTCTTTGGTAAATTTCGTTTTCCGTTGGTGTATAGCTTCCAGCTTTATCTTTCATTTCCTGAAATGCTTTACAATACTTTTCATACACTTCATAGGTACATTTAATCTCTTTCAAAATTATCACTTCCTTCCTGAGTATAGTATGTCAGAATTTCTTTTTTCGCCGCCGCCCTGGACAAAATACAATTCTGTTTCTTTCTCTTTTGCCCTCTGCCTCTTTAGTATCCTGCATCTTCCGCAATTATTTCTATTCTTACAGAACCAGCAGTTGTCATTATCCAAAGTCCACCAAAATAGTGGCTGCGGACGCATCTTTCTTTTGCCTTACCCATTCATCCAAGTCTCCTTTTACAGATGTCCTCCTGAAATTAGTATGTTCGAATACAGTTTCCTGATTATTCACATACAAAAAAGGCAGCCTCAAAAGACTACCTTTACATTGAAAATAAATTGTTAGATTGAAATTGATCTCATGAATGCCAGAAATTCCTCAAATCCAGATACTGTTACATAATTCTTTTCAGCTACATTCCATGGCCGTTGCATAAGCACTGGATATTCCGCTGTTGTTCTTCTCAGATTATGAATTCCATCATCTAAAAGCACATCTACGTTGGCTTCTTCTTTTCTTGGTGTAATAATAATGTGTTCCTCCGGTATTTCTGGAAATAATTTCCAGCAGTCTGCTTTTGCGAATTCCATAGTACTCCTGCTGTACATCTGTTACAAAAAATACCTTTCCGTACTCCTGCAGATCATGCACAAATTCTACAGCTCCCGGCAATACCGGCTGTGTTTCAAAAAATTTTTTTTGATTTAAAATACTTAAGCCGTAAATCTGCTCTTGTACCAAGGGGCCCCCATGCAGTAATTTCATTCATCTGAATTGGTGGTGTCAAATGCAATTCACTATTCGTAAGTTCGACAGCATACTCATTACAGGAAAATATAATATCATCTACATCCAGACCAACTTTCCATCTTTTCATATCTTCTCCTCCATTTCATCATTTTATTCTTTGTCCATAGAGTGGAGGATACAGCAAGAAATAAGATATATTACCTAAAATCGGGAAAACTTCTCATGAAAAGATTCGGAATTGAATCATTGTATTATGTATCAACATATCATTTTACAGGAGAGAGAAAAGAATTTGACGATTTTGGAACCGCTGCTTCAATTAATAATCTGTGTAAAAAATATGGCATAGACTGCAGCAATATGACTCAGGCTTTCTTCAAATCCAAAAGGCTTGAACAATCACGAAGAGAATATATCATTAGCCAACTATAAACATAAGAGAATATTAATACATAAGACATATTGCAAAAGCCCGGAGATTTTTCTCCGGGCTGCGTCATGAATGCTATTTTTCTTCCTTTGGGTCCATATACATTTTTTGTATTCTTCCAATTTTTCTTCCGAAATATCAACAATCGAACAAATTTCTTTGTCCGAAAACTGATTTGCGGAAAGTAATTTAATTACAATGTTCTGTTGCATTTCTGCACGTCCTTCTGCACGTCCTTCCGCACGTCCTTCTTCCATAGCATCCTGAAATTTTAACGAAAGTGCCATATATTCCACCTTCCAATCTTCTTTTTCCCTGGCGCGTTTAACCGCTGCATCCAGGTCCTCAATAAATGAGTTTCGCTTAATCATCTCACCTCTAAGATAACTCATCAGAGCAATCATATCTTCTGTTGGATTTTCTTTCATACCAAACGGATTAATGTAAATAATATATGCATCATCACCAAGTTTAATCCTATAATCCACCTGACAAGTCTGCATAAATGTGTATTTAATTCGAGCCTGTCCAAACGGATCAAATTTACAAAGAAAAATTATATATGTTTTTCTCAATTCCTTATAATCCGCACCACGTTCAATGGTATTGAGGTCAATCATTCCCTGATAATATCTTGCACGTTTGTTGAGGTTTGATAACATCGAGGTTTGCATTTCGATATCGTAGATTGTGCCCTCATCACCTTCTACATATACATCCATGCGAATTCCTTTTCCGTCTGCTGTGATTTCAATTGCCTTTTGCGTATCCGGATATGTAATCATTGTAATCTTTTTGCCAATGATAAGCTCAATTAGATGCTTACAAAGATCCGGGTTATTCTGCATTACCTTACAGAACATGAAATCATCCGTAAAAGTTAATTCTTCATATTTTTTAACAGTGTTTTGAGAAGAATTTTTAACATTCATTTTCATTTTCCTCCATTCTTCATTGATATTGTTCAATAATAGAGTGGACGATATAAAATGAAATAAACTCTTACATTTATATTTTATCATGTTCTTACATCATATTACAAGAACAGCTAATAAACGAAATTAGTTTTTGAAATTCACAATACCTTTCTTCCGTTCTTCTTCCCTGACTTCATTTTCTGTCTGCTTTCGTCCTGTTTTTTTTTAGCTTCAATAATGCTCTGATCTGCATCACTGACTGCTAATTTCTGCTGTAACTGATATTTTCTGGTATTTTGTTTAATTGAACTGTTCTTATCACTCAGCCAGTCTTTCCGCTTATTGTATTCACTTAAGACAGATGATTTGTTGGAACCGGATGTCTGTGACAGCATGCTTTTTAATGTAGAGGTTGAAGCAAGACTTTTTACTACTTACTCTGCTCCGTGCTTTTGAAAAAATATCACTGATACTAATATTATTTTTTACACTGCTGAATGCAGCTGAATTTGTGGCACTGGAGTATGCCTTCTGAATGGAATCTGCCTCACTGGATAACATCGAGTTTACATTAAAACTTTCCGGGATTTCTGGTGTTTTCAGCTGCATCTGGCTTGCAATATCACCATATGTACTGTTAAACAGATCCATACAGTTTCCTGACTGTCCACTTAAATCGGATTCTGCATAGGTTGTTTCCATATCGGAAGCCGCCACTGCATATTTTAAATTTGTGATGCTCATATCATTGTTACTACTGTCAAAAAGGGATCCCATATCCGACATATCAAATAAACTGCTTGAATCCAACTGCAGTGGGCTGTAATTTTTAAACAGTTCAGAGAATGAAATCCGCTCTCCATTTTGCAATTTCTGGTTCATTTCTGAAAACATCTGATCTGTACTATCTCCAAACAAACTGCCAAATATAGAATCTAAACCGTTATCTGTAGTTGAATCACTGCTGATATCATCCGAACTGGAGGCTAACGTATTCTCTATTGATTTCATCATTTCATTGACCTTTTTCATCCGTATTTGCAGTCTGATCTTCCGTCTGCAATGCATCTGTATTATTTGTTGCAGAGTCTGTAGCAGACTGTACTGCTATTTCAGATGTATGATCCAATGCTGCTGCAGAAACACAACTAAAACTCCCAACAGCCATCGATAGTGTTAATAAACTCACAACTACCATTTTTTTCATAGAAACCACTCCTTTCCATTTTTATTCAATGTTAGAGTGACAGATAATAAAGGAAATATTTTTGTCCAGAAAAAAAAAGATTGAAAAATTTTCTGACATACTATCTTTAGGATGCTAAAAGGAAAGGAGAAAACCGATGCAAAATATGGGACTTCTTATGGAGTATGAAGATATACTCCTTAAAAGAGAAAGGACTTTTCTGCAACCTATATAGGGCAGAATGCTTCACAAAAAGATATTAAAGAGTTGTTTCAATATGTTTTGAAAATCTATTGGAATGGACACCGGAAATGGCCAGAGATTATCTTACGATGGATATCATTCAAAAGCTACATTTGATGAGACCATTAAGGAAATTGGAATATCCGCCAGAGATTAATATTGACCAGGATCTATTCAGTGTTGCCTGGATGGTTTATCCGGAACAAATTCATATTTCCAGACATGAGCTTGTTTTAAATGTTTATCAAAAAGTATTAAGTGATAAACTGATAAAATATCCTAAAAATTCTTCTTAGAAGCAGATGGCGAAGTAAATGCCTGTATCTGTCTATTATATGCCATTAATCAGGAGATGCCCTCACATAATATTGAAGATTTATATGCATTTTTTGTAACAGGCCAAAAAGTAACACGATTTCTAAGAAACGTGCGTTTGAATGCTCCATGCCATTCGATATTCGAGTATCCTATCGATTTTTTGCATGCAGCATTGCCAGATAATCAAAAAATGAATTATGTTACCGCTATGAACGTTTCAAAATGTTGTTAAAAGAACAAAAAGATATTATAAAAAAAGGAATGAGGTCTCTTCCGAACACGAAGTAGAAACTAAAGAACCAATCCATGCCAAAAAAGAAGAGAACTAAGGGAAAAAGCGGAAAGCAAAAATAAATAATGCAAAATTTGAGAAAGGAGGCCCGCTTTCCTTATGCGGGAACGAAGAATCTCCTTTTATTTTTATGGAGTACTCTCGTTTATTTATCGATGAAATACCGAGTGAATGGAATTGAAATTCCTCTTGACCGAAAAGAAACGGCCGCTGCAAAGCGTATGGTTGCAAAGTTTATGGAGGAAGTTGAAAAAAAACTCAAAAGATACTGGAAATACATCTTTATATTTCACCACACTGATCTTAATGCAAGTCTTGTCCCAGGAAGCATTAGATCATATAGATAGTGAAACCTACAGAAATATATGGAAGCATGTGAAAAAAAGAAAGAAAGCCTGCCGGATTAATTCCGACAGGTTTTTCTTACATGATGTACGGAGAAGCAACAACTGTTTTTCCTTCTTCTGCTTTATAATAACACAGATAAAGATGCTCTTTTGCACGTGTCATTGCGACATAAAACAATCTGCGCTCTCTTCCAGTTCTTCCGCTGTCTCAGCTTTTGGAGAAGGGCATACCCCTTCCACACAATCAATGATGAATACATGTTTCCATTCAGTCCTTTTGAACCATGCATAGTAGAAAGCATAATGCCATCTTTGTTCTTAAGGGTTTCTTTGAGTTCCTTATTGTATTTTACGATATATTTTCCCATTCTACCCAATCATTATAGGTAGAAGCATCATGCTGGTATTCTTTCCAGATTGAAGACAAATCCCTTACTTCCATGTTTCGGAAATCCGCATAATCTTCCAGATATTTCTTATATTTGCCTATGCTATACAAGGATCTTAAAAAATCAGATGGTTTTTCCCTCGCAGATTTTTTTCAGCAGCATAAAAAACAGATCTATGTTTCCTTCTGCTGCATTTAATTTCCACGGTTCCTTTTCCTTTGCGTAAACAGTCGCTTTCATTGCTCTTCGATTTAAACCATGAACAATATAGTCGTATCCGAATAAATATCGGTTAGGATGATTAAGAACCCGTGACAGATCTCTTCTCGCATCACTGCTTTTATTATCCAAATGCTTATTTGCAAGTCTGTAATAAGCCTGCAGATCCTGAAACATCCAATGTTCATACTTGCTCTGAATTTTTTCATTGGATTGAAAAGGTATCTGATTCGGAATAAAATTGCAGCCATTTTTCTGCCTGACGGTTAGTTCTAAATAATACAGCAATATCTGCTGGATTCTCACCATCATTTAACAACTTCTTAATTCGGCTGTATATCTTCAAAATTTCATCTTTCTTTTCTTCTGTAACAATATACTCTACTGCTCCATTTTTCTGGCTTAAACCCGATAAAATCTTTTTTTGAAAACGGTTGGTATTCGATTTAATCACTCGATCCGCTTCAGATATAATTTTTTACCAGATCGATAATTGGTACTCATTTAACCATCTTCGATTTCGGGTATTCCTTTTGAAAATTCAACATGATTTCTGGTTTAGCTCCCCGAAATGCATAGATTGACTGATCATCATCTCCAACAACCGCAAGATTCCCATCTTGACCCGAGCAAGAAGGTAAATAATATCTTTCTGAATCAAATTTGTATCCTGATATTCATCCACTTGGATATAACGATACTTGTTTCTAAGGAAATCAAACACTCTTTGTCATTTACCATAATTTCATACGCTTTCTGTAACATATCATCAAAATCAATCAAGTGCAATTCCTCTTTGTATTCTTGATAACCATTAATTAGTTTCAGAAAAAGTTTTTTTGTCTTTCGTACATTTCGGCTTATAGGAATTAAGATCAATACTGTTATTATTGATCACAGATATCTCCGTAATTAAACCAGTAATGAATTCATTGATATCGTTAATTCCTTTCTGTTTCCGCAACACTTCATAAAAATATTCTCTCGGATCAGAAAGGATGGATTCTTTCGTATATCCTCCGAATTTCTTTTAAGATAGACATACACATAGAATGAATCGTCGAAAAAGTGACCGCATCCATTCCAAATTTCTTCTGATACCGGGTTTTCATTTCCTTGCTGCTGCCGAAGAAAAAAGTAACCATTAAAATTTGCTGTGCCGGAATTTTTGCTTCATTAATCATATAATGAATTCGCCGAAGCAACGTTGTTGTTTTACCGCTGCCAGGGCAGGCAACAACAAGCTGCCCATTTACTGTATGTATGATTTCTTCCTGTGCATTATTTTTTTCCATAATTAATTCTTCTCCTGTATTAGATTTGATACAGCGATTTCTTCTTTTCCTCCCTCATCGCATAAATGTATCTGTAAATAGAGTGATGTATTTTCGACAAAATAAAAGAGCCAACTCCGGCTCTTTTAAGATCTTTTCTCCCGATATATGACCATGGCACTCATGTTATCCGGATATTTGATGATATTTTTTAGAGGCATCTATTAGATTTTTGCAGCTTCCATGCAGTCTTTCGATTCTAAAATAATGTTGCCATTGCATCTGGCTGAACCGCATAATGTAAAGCCGTCCGTAGACATCAAAACAATATCATTTTCTTTTTAATTTACCATGAAGGATCTGGATGTGTGGTTTTAAAAAGAATCCCTAATCCATCTGTAATCACCAGGCGGTCCGGATGCACATGGTAAGTTTCAAGGTCAATTTTCCCTTCATTGAGAAGTTCAGCCGCTTTTGTCTGATCTCTTGTTATCTGTGTCAACGCACTATTTCTTAAAATATATAATCTTGTATTCCCGGTATGTCCCATATAAAAGATTCCATCCTGACAGAACAAACAGCATGTTACACTGGCTGCATAGCCATAATATCTTTCCTCATTTCCCATTTTAAAGCCACCGAGAACACGATTTGCACTAAGCATTGCACGCTTTATAAAGAATTCTGGGTTCTGTAAAAATAATTCTTCATTTTCTTCATAAATTTCTGTCAATGTTTCCAAAATATCAGATACTGCAATAACTGCCGGCTGCGGAAATCCTTTCTGGGATCCTGCCCCATCTGCTACTACACAAAATAAATTGTCACCAAATTCCCGGTATTGTACATAGTCTTCCTGACTCTCACGTTCTACACCAATATCCACGACTGCTCCGCATATGTATTTACTCATCTTTAATTTCCTCCAACTGCTCACTTACTGTTTCATAAGATGCCATATAGTCTGATAAATGATCGATCAATGTTTCATGCGCGGCGATATATTTATAAGCCAATGCTTTTTATCGTCTGCATTCTTTTCTGCCATTGAAATCAAATCGTCAAATGCCTGATAGCATTTTTCTACAGACTCACAGCCCTTTTTTTGTAGCATAATTATGTGTACCGGTTCTAACCGGATGTGCTTTTTTTTTTTCTGGTACATCCCTTTCATAATCGTCAGTTCATTCTGCTTTGCCGATAAATGAGTCTGGAAATCATGTTTTGTGATTGTACCATTCAAATAAAGCGTCATGATATCATCCATGGAATCCGTATATGTTTCCATCTGTTTTACATAAGATTCCTGCTCTGCAAACCATTCTACACCTGTCATTTTCTTTGATTCTTTCCAAAAATAATGACCTACAGATATGCCAGTTAGTGCACATAACAGAATAAATACAATTATGAGAATTTTCTTTTTACGCATCTTACCACCCCTTTTTGTCTTATATTATTAGTTTGACAGAAACTGCTATCAGCTTTGCAGGGATACACTATTACAGAAATGGATACATTAAAAAAGGACCTCATTTCCAGGTCCCTTTTTTTGTTAAACTGTGAAATCATTTCTCATTTCAAGGTTTGGGTTCTTTTGTATCATCTTTATTCAACTCTTCCGACTGATCAAGCGATCCCGATTCCTGATCTTCTACGGTATCAGGTTTCTCTTCTTCTTTGGTAACAGTCGATATTTCTTCTTTACCCATTCTTTTTTGATACAATAATCACTATCACAATTCCCGCAAGTACAATTCCTCCTATAATCAATCCTAACTGTACTCCACGATTGTCCGATACGGTTTCTTTTCGCCTTCTGCGCTGCACTTTCATGTCCGCCAGGTGATTCATCCATAATGCCATCATCTGTAGATGCCACCTGATCTTTAATATTCTGGTTATCTGTTGTATCATCTGAATTTTCAAAATCCTGAATATCTGTTGTCTGGATACGTTCAGAATTTAAACCGGCAAGTGAAGTACTTTTCTTTGTTGCATTGGGATTTGAAAAATGTGTTAATGCTGTTCTTTGTTGCTTTTGCACTCTGCAGATTAACACCTGACAGATCAACTACGGTTTCTTTTTTGGTATCTGTATCATCGGAATCCTCCTTAATCAGATCCAGACTTGTGACTGTATTATTCTTTTTACTGTTGTCTGATGGTTGTTCTTTTTCGTATCAGTTCCAGTCGTATCTGGAAGAGTTGGAGTTTCCGGTGTATCCGGCTGTTCCGGCTCTGATGGAGTTTCCGGTGTGTCCGGCTCACTTGGAGTTACTGTCTGCTCCTGATATTTGATTGGCATTGCATTACTATCTGCTTTTAAATTCACAGCCGTTTCCACATACCGCAAGTACACTTACACTGACCTTGTTATCTCCAGACTGATTTACGGTATTTCTCATATCAATCACCATATCCTGTGACTGAGAGAAGAAATCACCATTTGGTGTAATATCCATGGAGATATTTGCTGCCTTATCATTTACATAGATTTTTTGAATTACGTGTATCCATCTGATTTCCATTGACATAAAGCTTATAGCTTGCATTATCAAATTTTGGCAAAGTGATAGAATCAACAAACATTCTCGCTGGAATATTAAAAGTTACATGATAAGAATTTAGCTGTCCTGCTTTCAGACTTCCTTGTAAATTTTTTGATCGTCATAGCAGTACTGCCAAGATAATTGACCTGATCAGGGTTCACCTGCACATATGGAAAAGCAACTGTATAATCATTTGCGGTTGTCGTAATCACTTTTTCACATACTGCATTTCCAGAATAAGTATCATCTAGCCAAACGCTTCCTCTTTACTTGCACTGTTTTACCAGATTTTCATGCATAGATTGTACCGGATAAATCAACATCCTTGATATTCTGTGTTTCGGTCATATCTTCCTGAGTTCCGTCATCACCAGCCGGATTCATCTCAATCCAATCAATATTGCTGTAATTTTCCAGTGAAACCGTTGCATTTTCATCAGCTTCCGTAGTCATAACTGGGGATTTGGTATCTTTTGTATATGCAGTAACCTTAATTTTACCTGTATAATTGTCCCAATCACCTACTTTAAGTTCTTTTGCATAAAATCCTCTGTCATATTCGATTTTTAATGCTGTATTTTTATTTTCGCCCGTATAATTTATCGTATATTTCTGCTGAGATTCTTTTCCGGTAATTTTATCAATTTTCTGCGTAATGGAAAGATCCGTTTCAGCTGCATGTGCAGAGGAGGTAGATATTCCAAATGCAAGTGTAATCGCCGCAAGCATACATAAAGGTTTAAATGTATTCTTATGCATTTCTTCTTTTCCTAACATCTTAGAATATAGCGGAATCGATGTTATTCTCCTTTCCTAATATATTTCCGCACAGAATTTCTGTCTTCACTTATAGTATGTAAGAAAAGATATTACATATATACTCAATCTTCCTTATGCCCACAAGCATCAAAATCTCAAATTTTGTCATAATTTTATTAATGATACTATTTACCTGTCGCCTAAGCAACAAAATGTAGCATATTTTTTTCATCTTTGTTTTTTTTAATGCATGAAAATGTTATATTAAAACAAACAAAAATGAAACACATAATTTCACAGTAAAAATTGAGGAGTGCACACAATGAACAAAAATTATTTTTTTCTTTACTTAACGAGGGGTCTGTTCAAATGCATGGTTTTGAGCACCTCTCAGACACATTTTACGTAAAACCGTTGGTTACGAAAAAAATTCATTAACTATTTATGCTACACCACATAGCGATTGTGTGAAGATCATGCTGGATGCGAATCGCAAAATAAAAACAGAAGGAATTGAATTCCTTTTTTCGCAGATTTCATATGTTGGATTATTATTTTATTTATGTTGAACCAACGCATAGTTATCTGGCAACAAATATTCCTGTAGAAAAGTAACAATAAGTCAAGATATAAGAATACAAAAAGCCCGCACATATATGCGGGCTTTTTTCTTACTTTGTTTCAGAACGATATTCATCGGCCGAATGATCTCTTCTGCTCCTGTCCATGATACTCTTATCTCCAGATAAATTTTGGGGATTATAAATCTTTTCAACATCGTCAAGATCATCATACAAGTCTCTTTTTTTCTTCTTTTATGATGTACTTTTCTATGCTGCAAAAAAGCAGTATATAACACCCCAAGAAAGAAACCAATTACAATTCCAATAAGAATACCAAGAAAAACAAGCTGTATTATTTCCGTCATTACTATTCCTCCTCTGCAAACCTTGAAACAAGTGTATCTATTGATGTGTTTACGATAATCAAATCTCCTGTTGTTAAGTAAATGACTGACATGATTTTTTTCCCAAATGTGGCATTTGTCACTTTCCCTGGCTCTGTCTTACGCATCTTCCGGACATCATTGATAATGAATTCTCCACTATAAGCAGCATAATACTTCACTTTATCCTTTGGTACATAAAAATCTTTTGCTATTTTGACATCTCTCAATTCTATATCCTCCATGTTGTAAAATATTAATCTATAGACCCATAATCTCTAAAATTCTCGAATGGATCGTAATCCTGTGAATCATCATACTCAGGATATTCAAAATTCTGCATTGTATCCATTGTTGTTGCATCCTGCGATGCATCTACAGTTGGAAGGTCCGGATCATCCGGTGCAAATCCAGCGGCCTCCAGCTTGTCAAATAACTGTTCTCCAAAATTCTGATCCGATGCATCCACACCATAATCAATATCTTCATATTCATCTGGAAATGAATCCATTTCAAAATCATCCATATCCATAGCAGCCGGATCCTCCATAATGTTTTGCATTGCGTCCACCATCATACTGCAGATACTATCTGTCTGGTCATCCATTGTAATATCATCTGTAAATCCATCATCCGTCAAAGTCATTCCATCAGCTTCCCCGTAAGATTCTGTATCAAACTTACCAAAGTCTTCTGCAGTCTGGTTTACCTGGTCAGACAAACGTTCCAGATCATCTGAATCTACTCCCCGGTTTCCAAGAAGGTCCATCAGCTGATCAAATGTATCACCCGGTACTTCCGAACCAGTACCGGAATCTACTGCATACATTGTTTCAAATACGATATCTGAAGCAGTCGATACAGATTCTGGATCACTCATATCCATCCGATCTGCAATTCCATCTGCAATAGCTTCTAAAATTTCTGTATTATCAATCTCGCCATCAGCAATTCCATCGCCGATTGTAGTCTGCAACAAATGGTCAATACTTTCATCACCATCGAAAATAGAACCGACTTCATCTGTAATACTGCCCTTTAACTCAGCGGGATCTATTGTTTCTCCTGTTTCAATCAGATCTGTATATGACGATTCAACATCACTTTCTATCTCATTGCTGTCTGGTTGCTCATTTGGTCTTATGTCTTCTTTAAAATCAGTAGAATCCATCGGTTTTTCAGTGTTTTTGTCCTGATTATCTATTCCAGAATCTTCTTTTTGTGGTGCCTTTTGTTCCATTTCCGAAGACGCTACCGCATCCTCTTTTACGCGATCCTCTTCATTTTCCTTTTCCGATATTGTAACTCCGTGCGCTTCCTCTTCCCGGCCATCCTCATCTTCTGGTTCTTCTGGGTCTTTTTCAATCTCTGTCTGTTCCGCTTTTATCCGTTTGTGAATCTGCAGAATCATCTTCCGGGAATTCTTTTTCTGAAAATTCTGTTGTATCTTCTTTCTGATCTAGCTGATCATTCTCTTCTCTTTCTATTTCCTGATTATCGGTTTCAACTTGATCAGGCTTTTCTTTTTCTGTATGATCATTTTCATCTGTTGTATCTTGCTCAGTTTTTTCTTTGTCTTCCGGCTTTTCTATCTCTGTCTGTTCTTCATTCGGTTCCTTTTGATCAATGTTATTTTCTGTATCTTCCGGTTTCTCTACCGCTAATTCCTGTTCCTCTTTTTTATCCTCCGGTTCATCTACGGCTGACTCAGGTTTGTCTTCTTTCTCATCCGGTTCTATTTCCGTATCGTTTTCATAACGTTCTACATCCGGCTGTTCTTCTTTATCCAGATCCTTTTCCAATTCATCCTTTTCCGGCATATCTTCCTTGCCTTTCTCTTTTTTCAATGTCTGCATGTTCTGGTTCAGTATCTTTTGAGTCCACTGTATCATTCTGAACATCATTGGTAATTCCAGTTGATTCCGAAGCAGTCAAATCATTTTCAGGAATTTCTATTTGTTCCTGCGGTTGTTCAATATCTTCTTTTTTTCCTGTGAAATCTGATCTTCTTTCGGATGAGCATCTGGTGCATCCGTTTTATCTTCTCCATCTGGTTTCTCTATTTTGTCTTCATTCCCGGCATGTCTTCTTTTTCCATATCTTTTCCAGAAATATCCTGGGTTTCACTTTTCTCAACATCATTCTTTTCTTTCGGATAAATCGGTAAAAAGCCAAGCAGCGTACCAAGTCCACCGCCAATTGCATAGAACGGCTCCAATGCGGCCACATATTTTGAATAAGATGTATGTTCAATTGTTTCCGTTTTGCCATCTTTCTCTACCGTTTCTTTATACAGATCATCTTTGGTCGTTTTAATGCCAGAATTGCTTCCATGACACGACTTGTTGGCATATCACTTCTGTAATACTCTAATTGTTCCAGACGAACTTCCAGAATACTGACGCTTTTCTTAATGAAACAATCTTCCCCGACCTTACATCCCATACTTTCCGCTTTCCGAATAGCAGAATCATACTCAAGTTTCATACGCATAAGCGGCGTATATCTGGAAAGATATCGATCTGGAATACCAAGAGCAGATAATTTTGTCATAACATCCTTGTAATGTACGATATCTTTTGCTACCGCCCTGATTTCATCTTTTCACTTCATTTTCTTTTCGTTCAATTATTTTTTCAAGCGGTTCATCCGAATGCTTTTTGCCTCTTTTTTCTGCTTCCACACGAATTTCTTTCTTTTTATCATCCGACAATTCAATATCTTTTGTAATATCTATCTTACCGAATCCGCCCGCCATTTTTGATCGGAAGATATTTTCTACTTTATCCGATGTTGAATCTTTTTTTGAAACATCTGACTGAACCCCATTATCTTTTTTCTGTATCATTTTTTTCAATCCGGTCTAAATCCGAATGGTCCTTCTTCTTCCGTCATTTTTTTGAAAATACTATCTGCATCTGCTTTCAGCTTTTCCATATCTGGAAGTTTCTCGTAAGATCCATGATTGTCTACTGCTTTACAAAGTGAATACAATTCTTTGTCGAAATTCATGCGATTTTGTGGCACTTCCATTGCGACACCAATAATTTCTTTAATCGTCCCTGTGGCTGCCTGATCCGTAATGCGAAGCTCGTCTTTATCAAGTCCTCTTGTGATTCCTTTTTCAACAAAAGTATCAGCAATTTCAGCTTTTGTTCTTGTATCTTTCTCTACTGGACTCTCCATATGATTTTTTATTTTCTGGGTATCAACATATTCCTTTCCCTTTTCATCTACAGTAGGCGGAATGCTATTTGATGTATCCATATCCCGGTTATAGACCTTCTCCAATTCATTTTTAGGAAAATCTTCATGCTTACCGGTTGTTACAGCTTCAACTAAAATTCCATCTTTTGTATATGGCTGGCCGTCTTCTCCAATTGTGATTTTTATCCGTATCTGTTGCAGTCTCATTATATGCATCTACGATCTTTTCCAACCGGCTGTCTATTTCTGTGAACAGATCCGGATTCTCTTTCAAATACTCTTTAAACGTACCCTGATAAGGCAGCGTTTCTTTCTGACCTTCCCATGCGCAAACCATTTGGAAACGTGGTTCTCCATGGAACTCAGTACCATACTCCAATCCGTCCATGATTCGTGTTTTTGATAAATTACCTTCCCCATCGTCAACATCGGCACCATATATACGCTCCAGATACATGCTTAATGCTTCTACACGCCCGTTTGCATTCAGGAAAGACTCACTCAGCGTTTCGACAACCGGTCCAGTGCCGGCAATTCAGAACGTTCACTGATTTTAAGATAATCATTATATCTTTCCACAAAACCCGGTTTCATATCATCAAGCTTCTGATCGATTTCTTCCCGTTCTTTTACATAGTCGGCACGCTCTTTTTCCAGACTCTCTTTTTCTTCTTTTGAAATATCTTCTCTATTCAATTTTACATCGACATCATTGATCTTATTATTAACTGGTAATATCCAAGCATGACATCGTTCATGTCTTCTGCAATATCCTGCATACCGGTCCGTGCATCTGCAAGTTCTGACAGAACATTTTCACGTACAATTTCTCTACTTTATTCAGGTCAATATGTACAATATCTCTTTCTTGTTTTGTTTCATCCAGCTTTGCAATCAATGCATCCTTACGCTCCAGGAAGTCCTCTTTCATGTTATCGCAGAATTTTTCCATAAACTCAGGCATCTTCGCTTCCACTTTATCAAAGAAAGCTTTCTCTTATTTCTGGCGTTGCATTTCGAAGCCCAGGAATACATGCCCTGTTTTCCGGATCTGTACGGTCCAGACTTGCAAAATGTGTCTCTGTTCCCGGTGCTGCATCCAGTTTTGCCTGTAGATCCATCGGAATACGGCGATCTGGCTCCTGCACTTCCAAAAAACCTCTTACGCGGCCGGAATCATCCATAACACAAGTTGTTCTGTATGGCAGATCTTCTCCCTTTAATTTTGCTTCAAAAGTGACAAGATTGGTCACTCCAAACCGCATGCCGTCCACCTTCATGCTCTGACCAAATTCTTTATAAGCACGGATAGACCCCGGAACGATATTTTCTTTTTTCAAATCCTTTCTGGTCAATACTTAATGCTGGTTTGATGTCTTCATAGTCCAATTTGATGATTGTCACATTTTTTCCGGACCTGATGTATAGAATTTTGTCGTATCAATTCCTATAATCTTACCAAATCCAGGATCATGTTCCCGGAGTTTTTGAAATATCATCCGATGTTAATCCGTCAGTATTTCCGCGGAATCCTTCTCGCAACTCAAAATCAATAAATCCGCTGGCCAAAGGTGTCATAACCGATTTATCCATTGCTTCGGCAATTGCCTTCTGACCATCCGGTGATAATTTATCCATTCCATAATCAGCATGAACATCCGGATTCTCTACAACATATTCTGGTTTTTCACCCTCCACGGATAATACTTCTGCCATCATGTTTTCTTCTGCAGTTGGAAGGAAACTCAAATCATCCTCTTCATAACTGGTCATTCCTTCATATCGTTCATCCGGAATCTCATCCTGCTGCTCTCCGAAATCTATTTCCTGATTTTGCTGCTCTTCCATTTCATCATTCTGTGAATGTTCTAAATCCAAAAGGGTCTGAAAATCCATCGGTTCTTCTTCAATTTCTGGAGTCTCCGTACTAATGATTGGAATGTCTTCATCTCTTTCTATTTTTTGAAAGGTATCCGAAAATGATTTTCTGTAAAAGCACTGATATTTCCTATACTGCCTGCAGTAACATCTCCATGTTCCCGGACATATAATATTTCCTCCGTATAATTCTCATCATAGGAAATGACTTCCAGTTTATCCTGCGCATGATCATAATTATATACAAGCATTACAGAACCTTCTGGTGCAATGTCATAAAATGTAACACTATGGTCTTTTCCGTCTGCGATCGAATCAGCAAACTCTACGAAATCAACATCTCCAGATTCTTTTATTTCTACTTCCGGATCCTGATATCCATAATCTTCGCCCATAAATTTTCCTCCTTTTCTTGTCTACTTATAGTATGAAATTTTCCCGGCAAAAAAATTTTGTCCAGAAAGCACAGGTTAAAGAATAATTCTGTCATACTACTAGATGTAAAAGTTTTTAGCGAAAGAAATATCAAAAGAATTATAAAAAGAATTACCAAAGAGAAAAAACTGATTTCCCCTTAGAACTGAATACAGACATCCGGTGTTGCGAGCCACATTCCGGCATTTCTACCGCGGGAAAAATCGCACTAATATCCTAGTAAATGAGAAGTAATGGAGCACACAAATTCAGGGAACCCTCCTGCTAGGTAATGCTGACGGTGAACGCAACCGTTCTGTGACGAGCAGATAAATTGCCAGGCCTGGAATAGACATGAGGGTATTTTACCCTGGGTGAAGGAAGACCAGCTGTAAACAAATGGAAAGCTGATTACGAGGGCATGTAGAGTGAAGGAAGGTTACTGTGTGGACCTCCGTATTTTCCTTACTGTTGAACCCCTATTAGCTGCATATAAGATAACTATGTTTTTGTATGCAGTTAGTAGGCGTTCTCTAGCCGGCCGAACGCCTTGGCTAAAGCGGGGGACGCTGGAACGCTTTTCGGCTGTGAGTCCATCTAAGGGATGCGGTTCTACAGAACGGCGATTCGACAGCGGACGCAGCCGGGAACTTACGGTGAAAGCCACCACCTCATTGGCCAACCCGTTACGGGTAACGAAAACTTATAGGTATAGAAAGAAAAGAATAAATAAAGAAAACATATAAAAGAAAAAAAAAAAAAAAGAAAAGAAAGGAATCATATTTTATGAGAATATTTCACTCTTATCACAATAAAAGCCCTTGGATGCTGATTATAGGTGTGATTGTAATCCTATCAGCCATATTTACAATTATGAGCAAGAAGGATCAGCAGAACCTGAATGCTTATACTAAGTCTGATAAGGTCTCACAGGAAGATACAGATAAGGACAAAGAGGCTGATCTGGATATTGATATGTCTGTATATACGGATAACAAAGTGGGATTCTCCATCAGTGTTCCCAGTGATTGGAATCAGGTAACAAAGGATGGATATCCTACTTTCATCCACAGTGCATCTGCTTCATCCCTACAGATCCAGACGCTCGACTATGATCCATCGATCAACAATACCAGTGAAGATACAGTATCTACCCAGATTGCAGAGGATGGGAAAACGTTCTTAAGCTTTCAGAAAACCACAGATACCAGTTATGAAATCCAGTATCAGAGTCATGGGAATTCCACTTACGATTATGTAGAACGTGTATACTGGGACCGCTCCAAGATTGTAAAGCTTCTCTGCATTTTTAATGATGCAAATTATGACAAGATTTCTCCATACTACGATAAGATTTTAAAATCTTTTGCATGGAACAAATCAGATCCTGTAACAGAGGGTTATTACCTCTACTACAATGATTCTGCTAATTTTTTGAGATTGGTATTCCGGATGACTGGGCACTGGGAACTTCCGGCAATGCTTTGGTCGCTTCGGATTCTTCTACTGGTGCATCCATGACACTTTCTGCCACAGATTATACCGGTACATTATCCTCTGTCACCGGAACAGATGTGGTGAATCTGGTAAGAGGCAATAAATCGAATTTTATCATGAACTCTTATGATAATTCTGAAAAGAAGCAAAGGTAACTGCGACTTATGTACAGGATAATGTTCAAATGACAAACATCATTTACCTGTTCTGTGATGGAACACGGTTATACATCGTATCTTTTGATTACGAGCAGGGCACGATCAAAGACGATGTGCCTGCTGCCTGTGCAAAGCTTTTCCGATCATTCAATAGTTCTTCCACAACAGATGATTCAGCCAAGCAGGATTTCTCTTCATCCAATCAGGAAGATACAGCACAGGAACAACCGAGTAATTCAGAAACAGAAAATAATTAACAAAATCAAGGAGAATTCCCCTGCCTCTATAGGCAGTGGGATGAATCCGCAATTATTTTGTCCACAAATTCAGATAACCATTCACCTAAGATGATTGACTTATTACTACAAGATATAAAAGAAGGTGTACTTATGCAAAATCGTGCAATCAAATATCGAATCTATCCCCTCTGCAGAGCAAAAAATCTTGTTTGCCAAAAACGTTTGGATGCTGCAGGAAGATCTGGAACCTGATGCTTGCTGATAAAATAACATATTATCAACAAACAAAAAAGATGTTACAGACAACACCGGCACAGTATAAGAAAAACATATCCTTATCTGAAAGAAGTAGACAGTCTTGCGCTTGCAAATGTATAACTGCATCTGCAGACTGCTTATAAAAATTTCTTCCATGATAAGAAGATTGGTTTTTCCGAGATTCAAGGCAGCCAAACACTGCCGGAAGTCTTATACGACCAATTGCCAGAATGGATCGATCCGCATAGAAAATGACCGGATCCGCATACCAAAAGCAGGGTCTGTCAAAGCAGTGCTTCACCGTCTGCCGGAGAAAGACTGGAAGATCAAATCCGCTACAATCTCTCAGTATGGGGATGGTACTTATTATATTTCCATACTTTTTGAGTATGAAGACTTTCCCGTATCGCCGGCTCCGGTAACAGAAGAACAGGTCGTTGGGCTTGACTATAAGTCTGCCGGCCTTTATATGAACAGTAATGGTAAATGTCAAAATATGCCGGGATACTTCCGCATGGCCCAAAAGGAACTGGCAAAAAAAGGCAGCGGAAACTGCGCCATAAAGTTCCTGGAAGTAAAAATTATCGGAAACAGCAGAAACGGATTGCCAGGGTTTACCGGCATATCTCGAACCAGAGAAAAGACTATTTTACACAAACTGTCAACTGCGACAGCCAAGCAGTATGCCTATGTCTGTGTAGAGGACCTGAATATGCGTTCCATGTCCAATAAAGGGTTCGGGAATGGAAAATCAACATTGGATAATGGTTGAAGGATGTTCCTGTCCATGCTGGATTACAAGTTGGCGGAACGCGGCGGAAAGCTTGTCAAAGTAGATAAGTTCTTCCCAAAAAACAGTCCAGCCAGATCTGCCATTGCTAGAATACAAAAATATAATGTGATGGGCTGAATGGCATACTTTGCTGTTCAGCCTGTTGTTTATTTAGTAGCATGGATTC